>FSWL01000032.1_pt1 | contig 2679 bp, 3 predicted proteins | sample 1637991 | NCBI WGS metagenome assembly FSWL01 (sample SAMEA3914789, study PRJEB12502) | metagenome | biome: forest; material: soil | place: Canada | collected 2011-07-03 | depth 0.3 m | reverse complement strand
GGGGCGTTGGTTCGAGCATGCGGAGAAAAGGACCGGCAGGCCAATAGTTTAGCGTAAAAGCCGTCCGGCGAGGGAAACGCGCCCTGCGCCACGTCCTACAGGGCGTTCAGAAGCCCGAATTCGTAGGCAATCAGCGCCCCATAAATCCCCAGCACCGTGTACAGCAGCACGCCCACGGGGATGCGGCCGAAGGCACGCATGCGCGCCAGCTGTGTCAGCAGCACGACCCCGCCCGCCGTGAGCCCGATCTTCACCAGTGTGAAGGCGACTGCCGAGCCTCCGACCAGCGGTGCCATCATCGGGTTGGCTTCGTAGGCGCCGCGCTCGACCAGCATCAGCGTCAGCAGCGCATCAATACCGGAAAACATCACGATGAGCATCGCGATCGCGAGCCATTGCGGATGATGCCAATCCACGGCGCTGACTGCGCGCTCATCGGCGCGCCGCGGCGCGCGCCGCCGCGGGTTGAAGCTGCCGTGCAGCAGCGCGTGCAGCACGTGCCTGCGGCGATCAGTGGCGCGGCGTTCCTGCGCACCCGGCTCGCCGGCGGAGCACTCCCGGTCTTTCACATCCCTGGTCACGTTTGTTCTTAGTTGTGGCGTGCTGAAGCGGTCGGTGCGGCCATTGTAGCGACGCGCCGGCTGTACCGGGTTCCGGCAGAGCGTGAAGCCGCTCACATCCCGCAGCGACTGCGGTGCGGCGAGGTGCGCGCCACATCTCGGGCGCCACGTTATGACACCTCACCACGCACACCTCTATATGATCACGCCGGATGTCCGCTCCGCGCGTAAGCCTCCCGAGTCCCGGCCCGCCAACAGACGGCCTGCCGGTGCCACGCCGCTACTGGGCAATCGCGGCCATCGTGCTCGCGATTGCGATGTCGGTGCTCGACAGCACCATCGTCAACATCGCGCTGCCCTCGATCGCACGCGAGTTTGGCGCCACGCCCGCCGCTTCGATCTGGGTCGTCAATGCCTACCAGCTGGCGATCCTGGTGGTGCTGCTGCCGCTCGCCTCGCTCGGGGAAGTCGTCGGCTACCGGCGCGTCTCCCAGGCCGGGCTTGCAGTATTCACGCTCGCCTCGCTCGCCTGCGCGTGCGCGCCCACCCTGCTCACCCTCAGTATCGCGCGCGTCATCCAGGGCCTCGGGGCCGCGGGCATCATGAGCGTGAGCGCCGCGCTGGTGCGCTTCACTTACCCCCAGCGCTACCTCGGGCGCGCCGTCGGCATCAACGCGTTCGTCGTCGCGACCTCCGCCGCCCTCGGTCCCACCATCGCCTCGGCGGTGCTGGCCGTAGCGCAGTGGCGCTGGCTGTTTGGCATCAACGTTCCGCTGGGCGTGATCACGATCCTGATCGCGATCCGTGCTCTTCCGGAGACCGAGCGCATAGCGCGCCCGCTCAACTACGCGGGCGCGGCGCTGTATGCCGGCACGTTTGGTCTGCTGCTGAGCGGGCTGCAGTCCCTCGCGCATCATGCCGCGACGCCGCTCGCGCTGATGCAGATCGGCTGGGGCTGCGCTCTCGGGTGGCTGCTCGCACGGCACGAGCTGCCGCGTGCCGCGCCGCTCATTCCTTTCGACCTGCTGCGCATCCGCGTCTTTTCCCTGTCACTGGCGACATCGGTGTGTTCGTTCATGGCGCAGATGACGGCGCTGGTCGCGCTGCCGTTCGAGATTCAGCGCCTGGGTCACAGCGCAGTTGAAACGGGTCTCTTCATGACGCCCTGGCCGCTCGCGCTGGCGCTGGCGGCGCCGCTCGCCGGCAGACTCGCAGACCGCTATGCGGCGGGCATGCTGGGAGGACTCGGGCTGCTGGTCATGGCCGCGGGGCTGGCGTTGCTCGCGTTCTTTCCGGCGAGCGGCAGCCCCGCGGCGTTCGTGTGGCGCATGGCGCTGTGCGGCCTGGGCTTTGGCTTCTTCCAGGCCCCCAACAATCGCGCCATCATGGCCTCTGCGCCGCGCGCCCGCAGCGGCGCCGCCGGCGGCATGCTGAGCGCGGCGCGCCTGCTCGGCCAGGCGCTGGGCGCAGCCGGCGTCGCCATTTTGTTTCGCGCCTACGGCGCCGCAGGTTCAAACTTCGCGCTGTGGCTGGCGGCGCTCCTCGCGCTCGCCGGCGCAGCGGTCAGCGTCGTGCGGCTGACCACACACCCGACGGAGGGGACGACATGACTGACGTCACACCGGGCGCGCCGGCCGCGGTTGCACCCATCAAGCCACCCTTCACCTGGGCGAGCGCGGTCGCCAAGGTGAGAATGGCCGAGGACGCGTGGAACACCCGCGATCCGCAACGCGTGTCGCTCGCCTACACCGAGGACTCGGAGTGGCGCAACCGCGCCGAGTTTCTGCACGGGCGCGCGGCCATCCAGCAGTTCCTGCGCCGCAAGTGGAGCCGCGAGCTCGACTACCGGCTCATCAAGGAAATCTGGGCGTGCGGCGAGAACCGCATCGCGGTGCGTTTCGCCTACGAGTGGCGCGACGACTCGGGAAACTGGTTCCGCTCCTACGGCAACGAGAACTGGGAGTTCGATGCCGGCGGGCTGATGCGCCGGCGCATCGCCTCCATCAACGACGTTCCCATCGCCGAAGCCGATCGCAAGTATCACTGGAACGCACCGGGCCCGAGGCCCACGGATCATCCCGGCCTGAGCGAGCTGGGTCTGTAAGAGCAGCGAAGCGCC
>FSWL01000046.1_pt1 | contig 3623 bp, 3 predicted proteins | sample 1637991 | NCBI WGS metagenome assembly FSWL01 (sample SAMEA3914789, study PRJEB12502) | metagenome | biome: forest; material: soil | place: Canada | collected 2011-07-03 | depth 0.3 m | reverse complement strand
GCCGCCGCGGCCGGAGCCGTGGCATGAAGGCCGAGCGGCGCGATTTCCTCCTTGAAATCGGCACCGAGGAGCTGCCGCCCAAGTCGCTCCCCGCCCTGCAGCAGGCCCTCGTGGCGGGTCTCGCCGCCGGGCTCGACAAGGCGGGCCTGGCGCACGGTGAGCTCGTTGGCTTTGCCACACCGCGGCGGCTCGCCGTGTGGGTGAAGCGCCTCGCCGCCCAGCAGCCCGAGCAGCACCTCAAGCGCCGCGGACCGCCGGTGAACGCGGCGTTCGATGCCGCAGGCCGACCGACGCGTGCGGCGCTCGCGTTCGCCGAGAGTTGCGGCACGGGCGTCGAGGCGCTGCAGCGCCTGGATGAAGGCAAGGGGACGTTCCTGTTCTTCCTGGGTACCCGGGCCGGTGAGCGCGCGGTGGCGTTGCTCCCGGGGCTGGTCCAGGCCGCGCTGGATGCGCTGCCGATTCCGCGCCGCATGCACTGGGGCGCGGGCAACGCCCTGTTCGTGCGCCCGGTGCACTGGGTAGTGATGTTGTACGGTAACGAGGTGGTCGCCGCCACGCTCCTCGACACCCCCGCGGGCCATCTCACGCGTGGTCATCGTTTTCACGCCCCGAGGCCGATCCGCATCGCGAGCCCCGGATCCTATGAGCGCACGCTGCGCGAGCGCGGACACGTGTTGGCGGACTTCGCGGCACGGCGCGAGCGCATCCGCGCGCAGGTCACGGCGGCGGCGGCCGACGTGCACGGGCGTGCGCTGATCACCGAGGCGCTGCTGCAGGAAGTGACCGCGCTGGTGGAATGGCCGGTGGTACTCACCGGGCGCTTCGAGGAGCGCTTCCTGTCCCTGCCGCGCGAGGTGCTGACCTCCACTCTCGAGGACCACCAGCGCTACTTCCCGGTGGAGGATGCGCAAGGCCGGCTGTTGCCGGCCTTCATCGCCGTCAGCAACATCGAGAGCCGCGACCCTGCCACGGTGCGCGCGGGCAACGAGCGCGTGGTACGGCCGCGCCTCGCGGATGCCGCCTTCTTCTGGGAGCAGGACCGCAGGCAACCGCTGGCCGCGCGCCGTGCGGCGCTCGACGCGGTGACCTTCCAGGCGAAGCTCGGATCGCTCGGCGACAAGACGCGCCGCGTGAGCGCGCTCGCCGCTGAGATCGCCGTGGCGGCCGGTGGCTCGCGCGAGCACGCCCGGCGCGCGGCGGAACTGTGCAAGTGCGATCTGCTCACCGCCATGGTGGGGGAGTTTCCCGAGCTGCAGGGCATCATGGGTAGCTACTACGCGCAGGCGGACGGTGAGCCGCACGAGGTGGCCGCGGCGATTCGCGAGCACTACCTGCCGCGCGCGGCCGGCGATCAGCTGCCCGCCACGCGCGCGGGCCTGGCGGTCGCCATCGCGGACAAGCTCGACACCCTCGCCGGCATCTTCGCGATCGGCGAGAAGCCGACGGGAACCAAGGATCCGTTCGGGCTGCGGCGTGCGGCGCTGGGCGTGCAACGCATCCTGATCGAGAAGGCGCTCGAGCTGGATCTGAGGAAATACATCGACCAGGCGCTCGCCGCTGTGCGGGCCGACATCGAGCGCATCCGCGCCACGGCGGCAACCGCCGCCCGGCCCACCCAGGCCGCGCCCGGCCAGACGCAGTCGAGCGCCGCGGCGGCGGACGCGACCGCCAGCGAGATCTACGACTTCCTCATGGAGCGGCTGCGTGCCTACTACCTGGATCGCGCGGGCGCGCCGCCCATGCCCGGCCAGGCCGCCGTGACCACCGAGATGTTCGATGCGGTGCTGGCGGCGCGGCCCGGCTCGCCGCTGGACTTCGATGCGCGCCTGAAAGCGCTCAGCACCTTCCTCGAGCTGCCCGAGTCCGCCAGCCTCACCGCCGCCAACAAGCGCATCGCCAACATTCTGCGCAAGGCCAACATGACTCCGCCGGCCGAGGTCGACGTGCTGCGCCTGCGCGAGAGCGCGGAAGTGCGGCTGTTCGATTCCATGCGCGCGCTGCGCGATGCGGTCGCCACCGCCACCGCGCAGCACGAGTACGCCGGCGCGCTCGGCCGGCTCGCGCAGCTGCGCCCGGCGGTCGACGCCTTCTTCGATCAGGTGATGGTCATGGACGAGAATCCGCAGCTGCGCGCGAATCGGCTGAGTCTCCTCGCCCAGCTGCAGGGGCTGTTTGCGGGGGTCGCGGACCTGTCGCGACTGCCGGGTTGAGCCGCGCGCCGCCAAGCGCCGCTGCCGCCGGCCGCGTGCGGGGGCCGGTGGTGCAGCTCATCGGCTCGCTGTTCTTCACCGGCTTCCTGCCCCTGTGGACGTTTCTCTACGCCATCCCGTTCGTGTTCATCTGCGCGCTCCTGCCCTTTCCGCGGCGCTTCGCGCTGGCGCGCGCTTACGGCGCCAGCGTACTGTGGGTACTGAAGTGGAGCTGCGGGCTCGACTACCGGATCGAGGGCGCCGCGCTTCCCGCGGGCTGCCACGTGGCCCTGTGGAAGCACTCCTCGTCGTGGGAAACCATGGCCATGATGGTGGTGTTCCCACGCCAGGTGTGGGTGCTGAAGCGCGAGCTGCTGTGGATTCCAATGGTGGGACTCGCGGTCCGCCAGATGCACGCGATTGCCATCGATCGCAAGGCGGGACACTCCGCGGTGGCTCAGGTCATCGAGCAGGGCAAGCAGCGACTGGACGAGGGCGACTGGATCATGATTTTCCCGGAGGGCACGCGCATGGCCGCCGGCGAGACGCGCCGCTACGGCGTGAGCGGCACGTTGCTCGCCATTGAGACCGGCAGGCTCATCGTGCCGGTCGCACACAACGCCGGGTTCTATTGGCCGCGCCGCGGAGTGATGAAGAAGCCGGGGACCGTGCGCGTGGTCATCGGCACGCCGCTCGCGACTGCCGGTCGCGAGGTGCGTGAGCTCAACGAGGAGATCCAGGCGTGGGTCGAGGCGACCGTTCGCGATCTCGATCCAACCCGGCCCTGAAGCGGCGGCGCCGTTGGCGCACGCTCACCCGTCGCTCAACCCAGAATTCCGTCACTCCAGCCCGGCGACGACTTCTTCCAGGCCGCCGATGAAGCGCTGCCAGCCGCAGTGCGCGCCCTGGTAGTTGGCCTCTTCTTCGGGCCGGAAGCCCGCCTGCTCCACGCGCACGAAAGCGCCGTGTCGGGTCCGCGTCAGCGTCCACGTGACCACGGTCTTCAGTCCACTGGCCGCCTCGTCGCCCGAGGCGTTCCAGCTGTATGAGAGCCGTGTATGCGGTTCGACGATGAGAACCTCACAGGCCGTCAGGCCGTTCCAGTCCGGCTGGCACGCGGCGCGGAAACTGAACCTGTGGCCCACGATCGCCTGGAAGTCGTTGCTCATCAGCCATTGTCCGATCAGCGGCCCCTGGGTCAGGGCACGCCAGATCTTTTCCGGCGGATGGGGCATTTCCCGTTCGATGACGATGGAACGCGTGTCGGGGGCGAGGTTGCTCATGGGTCCATCCCGTTCAGCCAGAAGGCGGCGTAGGAGATCGTCTCCTATACGAATCAATTATTGCCAATTCGAGGAAGGACAGGACCATATGCGAATCATTTCGGGCTGATCGCGGCGATGTGTCTGCGCTGCCTGACCGTCCCGGAAAGGT
>FSWL01000065.1_pt1 | contig 5467 bp, 5 predicted proteins | sample 1637991 | NCBI WGS metagenome assembly FSWL01 (sample SAMEA3914789, study PRJEB12502) | metagenome | biome: forest; material: soil | place: Canada | collected 2011-07-03 | depth 0.3 m | reverse complement strand
ACGCCCTGTGCCCTGGTGCACGATCTGGAGCGCCAGCGGGTATTCGCGGTGGCCGAAGCCCACGCCGCGGATGCTCTGGCGCGCATCGCCGGCGAGGCGCGCGAGGCGGCGCGCGAAGCGGATGCCTGCGACACGCTGCGCATCGAACAGGTGCACGAAGAGGACCCCCGGGCCTATCTCGCGCGCGTGCGCCGCGCCAAGGAGTACGTGCGCGCCGGGGATATCTATCAGGCCAACCTGTCGCGCCCGTGGGAGGTGCAGATCCGTGGCAGCGCGGCGCATGCGCAGGTGGCACCGGCCGCGGCGCTCTATCAGCGCCTGTGCGCCGCCAATCCGGCGCCGTTCGCGGCGCTCGCCCAGTGGCGGGGAGTGGCCATCCTCAGTTCCTCGCCCGAACGGCTGGTGCGCATCGTGGGACGCCGGATCGATACGCGCCCCATCGCGGGCACCCGGCCACGCAGCCGTCGTCCTGGCGGGGACCGCTACGAGATGACCGAACTGGCGGCGCATCCCAAGGAGCGCGCCGAGCACATCATGCTGATTGACCTCGAGCGCAATGATCTCGGGCGCGTGTGCGAGCCGGGTACGGTGCGCGTGGACGAGTTCATGACCATCGAGTCCTACACCCACGTGCATCACATCGTGTCGAACGTCACTGGCGAGCTCAAGGGTGAGGTCACGCCCATCGGTGCTTTACGCGCGGTGTTTCCGGGCGGGACCATCACGGGCTGCCCGAAATTCCGCTGCATGCAGATCATCGCGGAGCTCGAAGGGGCAGGGCGCGGTGCGTACACCGGCTCGCTCGGCTACCTCACGCGCGACGGCCGCCTCGATCTCAACATCCTCATTCGCACCATGACCCTGAGCGCGCAGCACCTTACTTTTCGGGCCGGCGCCGGCATCGTCGCGGACTCCGATCCCGAGCGCGAGCTCGAGGAGACGCGCGCCAAGGCACGCGGGCTGCTGGCGGCCCTGGGAGCCCCCGAGTGACGCCAGCGGGTGTGCCGGAGCTGGTGTGGGTGAACGGCCGCGCGGCCGGGGAAGTGTCCGCGCTCGAGCGCGGCCTTCATTTTGGCGACGGTCTCTTTGAGACCCTGGCGTGCGTGGGCGGGCGCGCGCGCTTTCTGCAGCTGCATCTGCGGCGGCTCGCCGCGGGCTGCACGCGCCTGGGGCTCGAGGCACCCGAAGCGGCGACTCTGCGCGCTGAGGTGCAGCAGCTCGCCGCGCCTTGCGCACGCGCCATCATCAAGGTGCTGCTCACGCGCGGCGCGGCCGCCGCACGCGGCTATGCGGTCACGGGATTCGAGAAGCCCACCCGCATCTCGCTGCGCTACGCCTGGCCGCCGGAAGATTCCGCCCTGGCGCGCGAGGGCGTGCGGGTGCGCATCGCCGCTCTGCGGCTCGGAGAGAACCCGGCGCTGGCGGGCCTGAAGCATTGCAATCGCCTGGAGCAGGTGTTGGCGCGCCGGGAGTGGACCGATACCGGGATCGCCGAGGCGCTCATGTTCAGCAGCTCCGGAGCTCTCATCTCGGGCACCATGAGCAACGTGTTCATGGTGCGGGACGCGAAGCTGTATACGCCGCGCGTGGATCGCTGCGGAGTGGCGGGCATCATGCGTCACGTGGTACTGGCGGAGGCAGTGGACGCCGGCGTGGCGGCCGAGGAGCGCGTGCTGGACTCACAGGAGCTGCTGAGCGCTCAGGAGGTGTTTCTGACCAACGCCCTGATGGGCATCCGCCCGGTGCGTGAGCTCGATGGCCGGCCGCTGTCGCCCGGACCGCTGACGCGCCGCCTGCAGGAGCGACTCGCGCCGCTGCTCGAGGCGCGCGCGCAGTTACCCGAAGAGCCCGACGATGGCTAGTGGCACGCGTTCCGGACGGCGCCGGCGGCGCGCCCTGTCAGCCGCCCTGGGTGTCCTGTTCCTGCTGGCGCTCGCGGCCGCGGCAGGATATTTCTGGCTGCGGAGTCAGTTCCAGGCACCCGGACCGGCGGCGGCGCCCTCGCGCATCGAGGTCGACCCCGGCGCGAGTGTACGCAGCGTCCTCGGCCGGCTCGAGGCGACGGGCGCGGTGCGCCATGCGCGCGCCGTAGAGGTCTATCTGCGCCTGCGCGGCCGTGAGCCGCGCGTGCTCGCGGGCACGTACGAGATACCGCCGCACGTCAGCCCCGAACAGATCATCGCGCTCTTCGAGCAGGGCAAAGTGGTCCTGGAGCAGCTCACGGTCGTCGAAGGATCGACGTTCGGCGAGTTTGTGGAGGCGCTCGATCAACATCCCTACGTGCTGCATACCCTGCGCGGCAAGGGCCCTGCGGAGGTGATGGCCGCGCTGGGACACCCGGGTGTGCACGCCGAAGGAGAGTTCTTCCCGGACACCTATCGCTTCGCGGCAAACACTCCCGATGTCGCGATCCTCGGGCTCGCCTACGACAGCATGCAACGGGCGCTGGCTGCGGCCTGGGCGCAGCGCAGCGCCGAGCTGCCGTTCGACACACAGTACCAGGCGTTGATCCTCGCCTCCATGGTCGAGAAGGAAGCCGCGCTCAAGAGCGAGCGGGCGCGGATCGCCGGAGTGTTTGTCAACCGACTGCGCAAGGGCATGCGCCTGCAGTCCGACCCGACGGTGATCTACGGACTGGGTGAGAGGTACGACGGCTCGATACACACGCGTGACCTGCTCAAGGACACGCCTTACAACACCTACACCCGCGAGGGCCTGCCACCGACGCCGGTCGCGTTGCCCGGACGCGAGTCGGTGCTGGCGGCGGTGCGGCCGGAGCAGACCGACGCGCTGTATTTCGTGGCGACCGGGCTCGGCGATGGCGCCCATCACTTCTCCAGCAGCCTGGAAGAGCATAATTCCGCAGTGAAAGCCTATCTCGCACGGCTGCGCACCCAGGAGCGCGGCGCGCTCCACAAGCCCGTTGCGGTGCATCCGTGAGCACACGGGCGCCGGTGAGCCCGGGTAAGCTCATCACGCTGGAGGGCATCGAGGGCGCCGGAAAATCCACGCTCGCGCAGTTCATGAGCGCCTGGCTCGGGCGCCACGGCATTACGGTGCGCCTGACGCGCGAGCCCGGTGGCACCCCGCTCGCGGAGCGGGTGCGGCAGATCGTGCTGGAGCGCGGCGCGGAGCCCGTGTCGCCGCTCACCGAGACCCTGCTCATGTTCGCGGCGCGCGCCCTGCATGTGCAGAACGTCATCCGCCCGACGCTGGCGCGCGGGGAGTGGGTGGTGTGCGATCGCTTCACCGACGCCACGCGGGCCTACCAGGGGAGCGGGCGCGGAGTGGACACGGCTCTGATCGATGCGCTCGCCCTGGCCGTGCACGGTGATCTGCAGCCCGACTGCACGCTGTTGCTCGATCTGCCGGTGAGCGTGGGCCTTGCCCGGGCACGCACCCGGCCGGGCGCCAGCGCGGATCGCTTCGAGGCGGAGACCGTGGGATTCTTCGAGAAGGTGCGCACGGGTTACCTCGCGCTGGCGCGGCGCGAACCGCAGCGTTTCCGGATCATCGATGCCGCAGCGCCCCTGGCCGAGGTCGAGCAGCGCATCGCGGAGGCTCTCGGGGAGCTGCAACCGCGGGAGCTGCGGGCGTGAGCAGTCCAGGTGACGCGGCGATGCAGGCGGTATCCCCGGTGGGCGGCGCGACTCCCGTGCCACCGTGGACGGCTGCGCAACGGGTCACCCTGACCGCCGCTTTCAGGGCAGGGCGCTTGCCGCACGCGCTGCTGATCCACGAAGCCCCGGGTGCCGGCGGGGAGTGGCTCGCGACCTGGGCGGCACAGCTGGTGCTGTGCCAGAACAGCGCCCAGGCGCCGTGCGGCGCCTGCGCGGCATGCCGGCGCGTGTGGGCGCAGCAACACCCGGACCTCGCCTGGCTCCGCACCACCGAGGACTCCCAGCAGATCCGCATCGAGCAGGTGCGCGATCTCGCGGCCGACCTCGCGCTCACCAGCCACGCCGGTGGCTACAAGGTCGGCATCGTTACACCGGCGGAAGCGCTCAACCGCTTTGCGGCCAATGCGCTCCTCAAAACGCTCGAAGAGCCCCCGTCCCGGACGCTGCTGGTGCTGGTGACGACCCAGCCCTCGCGCCTGCCGCCCACGGTGCTCAGCCGCTGCCAGCGGCTGCGTGTGGGCGCGCCGGCCCGGGCCGAGGGCGTAGCCTGGCTGACAGCGCTGCGGGGCACCGGTGACTGGAACGCCGCGCTCGATGTGCTGGGAGAGGCTCCGATGCTCGCCGCGCGCGCCGAGCCCCTGGAGCTGGCGCAGGTCGCGGCCGACGCGCTCGGCACGCTCGATGCGCTGGCGCGCGGCAGCGCGGACCCGGTAGCCGCGGCGGAGCGCTGGGCGCGCGCACAGTTGCCGTTGCGCCTGCGGTGCTTTGAGAATTGGCTCACAGAACATATCCGCCGCCGCGAGCGGGACGGGGCCTTTTTGACAGAAGTGCGGGCTGCCCCCTACTTGTCAGCCGGCGATGCGCTCTTGAATATACGCGAGCTGTTCGGGCTGCTGGACGAAGTGCGGGATTTCCGCGCTACGCTGGACGTACCGTTGAACCGGGGCCTGGCACTCGAGGCTCTTTTCAGGCGACTCGCGCCCGCAGAACGGGCGCCGTGAGGACAGAAGTTTTGAGAGCGGGGAACAAACCGGGTCTGCTGACCCTCACCATCAAGGACAAGAGTGCCCTGTATCTTGCCTACATGCCGTTCGTGAAGAACGGCGGTCTCTTCATTCCCACCAACAGCAATTACCGTCTGGGCGATGAAGTGTTCATGCTCCTGAACCTCATGGGCGAGGACGAGAAGCTCCCGGTGGCAGGCCGGGTCATCTGGGTCACGCCCAAGGGCGCCCAGGGCAATCAGGGCAAGCGCACCGCCGGTATCGGCGTGCAGTTCAGCGAGCAGGACCGCGGCCAGACACAGAAGAAGATCGAAACTTATCTGGCCGGCGCACTTTCAGGGGACAAGGCCACGCACACCATGTAGCTTACGGCAGTTTCTGCCTGTCTTGCCCTGCTTAGCGCTCCATCGTTCTAAATCGTCGCCAGACTGCACCGGGCCACCGGCGCCCCTGGGGCCGCCCATCCCGCCGTCGGCTACCGGCGCACCGTAACCCCCAAGGGGTGTACCGGCGCAGCTCCCAAGCCGCCACAAGGAGCAGGCGCTGTGTGTGCCGGTTACGAGCGGTATACCGCTGCTGCAGTGCAAGACCGGTAGTCCTCCGCGTAGTACTTCACCCCCCGACTGTTCAGCTTTCGACCCAGGCACCGCGGTTTTCGCCTTATTTCGCATCCGCCGGGGATGCGATATCTGGTGTTGCGGGAGACCTAACATAACAGGAGTGCTCCGTGCACCTTCCGACAGGTGGAGGCACCGCGGCCCCGGCGGTGGCACTCCCCGTGGAGCCAGCGCCGCGGCGCAGGCTGCTGAGTTCCGGCCGGCTGTTTTTCGTGCTGGTGACGGT
>FSWL01000034.1_pt1 | contig 6803 bp, 7 predicted proteins | sample 1637991 | NCBI WGS metagenome assembly FSWL01 (sample SAMEA3914789, study PRJEB12502) | metagenome | biome: forest; material: soil | place: Canada | collected 2011-07-03 | depth 0.3 m | reverse complement strand
CTCCAGATCAGACGAACCAGCAGTTGGTGGCGACGGTGATGCGCGTGTCCCGGCCGTAGAAGGGAGAGACTTCGTGGAAGACATAAGAGGGGAAGACGACCACCTGGCCCTCCTCGAGGCGCATTTCACGAGGCTTGAGTGCATACGGCGCGCGCATGCGGCGGTTGGCGGCATCGAGATAGGAATCGGCGCCGGAGCGGGTGTCCAGAAAGCGCAGGATGCCGCTGTCGGGGCGGTCCGGGAGCCGCTCTCCGGTGCGCACGCAGTACACGGCCGACCAGGACGCGAGCGGGTGATGGTGGGCCACGAAGGAGCCCGCGTAGCGGGAGACGTGATACCAGGTGTGGTTGTGCATCGTGAGCTTCGCGAGCTCCTCCGGTTGCACGTTCGAAGCCTGGATGACTGTCTGCGCGACGCAGTCGAGCACGAAAGCCCGCAGCTCCCGCACACAGGCGTCCGGCCACCGGAACAGATTGAAGCGGCTTTCGAACGTTTCGACTTGCGGGGTATGGCTGGGCGTGGGATTGCGGTACTCGTCGGTTTCCCGCGCGAGAAACAGCGCTTCAAGCTGGCGGTTCAGGTGCCCGCAGGCCCCGAGGCGCGCCTCTCCGAAGGGCACCGCGAACGCGGAGCTGATGCGAATCGGCACGGTTACCATGGCGGCGCCTCCATGCCCGGACTGGCGAAGCGCACCCGGGCCGCCACCAGCACCAAGTCACCATCGGCGCGGTTCAGGGCGACTTCGTGCAGCATTGAGGCGGGAAATACGGCCATCTGGCCGGCAACCGGCCGCCAGAGATGGTGCCCCGGGCTAAACGGCGGCCGCAGGCGCCAGTTCGAGGCGTCCAAGAACATCCCTCCCATCCGTCCCTCGTACAGGCGCACCGCTCCGCTGTCGGCTCGGGCCGGCGGGGGCGCAGGTGCTGCGACGCAGTACAGGGCGCACCAGGAGGCGAGCGGCAGATTCGAGGCCGCAATACACCCGTCGCGACGCACGATGCTGAAGCGGGCGCGTGCCTGCACTCCCAGGGCATCGAATTCCGCCTCCGTATAGAGGTTGGCGGCCATGACCACTGCGCACAGTCCCCCGAGCATTTCGCGCTTCAGGCGCGCCACTGCTTCGTTCTCCCACTCGAACAGGTCCTCGCGGCTGCGGAAGCACAACGGATCGGCCCCCATCGCGGGGTCGCGATGTGCTTCCGTGGCGCGCAGCGAAAACAGCGAGACCAGCGCCGGATTGAGCTCTGCGCTTTCCGCAAGCGAGACCGAGCCAAACGGCGCGGCGAAAATCGGCACCAGGGTCGTCGTGGACGTCGTCATCGGTGTTCGATCACCTTCGCCAGTTCAGCCGCGAGTGGTGCGAGTTCCTGTGCGTAGTGCCGCGCGCGGCCCGAAGAGCGCTGGTAGAGCCCATCGCGCACCTGCCAGACGCTCGCAGTCTTGACGGCGCCCGTGCGGCGCCCGAAGTCCAGACAGGCCTCGTCCCATTTCAGGCCGCAAAACGCCAGCAAACGCTGCGCCGCAGGGCGCGGCTCGTGCACCAGTGCATCGTAATTGAAATCGAGGATGTCCTCGGCATAGAGGGACTTCCAGTGCGCCATCAGCCGGCGGTACTGCCCGAAGTAGTGACCAATGTCCATCAGGTCGAGCGCGTAGCTCATCCGCTGATCCAGGTGCAGAAAGAAAATGGACAGGCAGGTGTCGAGCGGGTCGCGCGTGGTGTGCACGATCCGGGCGTTCGGGAACAGGGTCTTGATCAGGCCCACCAGCAGAAAGTTGTCGGGGCGTTTGTCGGTGACGTAGGCGGCGCCGGGAAACAGGCCGGCAACACTCTCTAGATACTGCGCCGCGAGTCGCCCGAGCGCGGCGTCCGATGCCGCGGTGAGCGCCTCCGGAAACGGCGCGAGCTGCGACTGCACGAGCTGGGGCAGGAAATCCAGCTCCCCGCCCCGGGCGACCTGCGCACTGCCGGCGAGCAGCTGCTCGGCGAGCGTGGAGCCGGAGCGAAACATGCCGCAGATGAAAATCGGCCGCGGACCCCCCGGCATTCCCGCCTGCGGCGCGCGGCTGCGGGGGCGCGCAAAGGCGTGGATCAGCTCATCGATGAAGTGTTCGTGCGCGACCCGGTCGTAGCGCACTGCGGGCGCAGCGCTCGCGCGGCTGTCGCGATTGGCGGCCTCGGCGGCGGCGAACGCCTGGCGGTACTCGGCACACGCATCGAGCGCCCGGGCGAGCGCAAATCCGAGGCTCGCGCGCTCGGCCGCACTCGCCGCCGGGCTCGCGAGAGCGGCGCGCAGCCGTGCGAGCAGCGGATCCTCGGGCCCCTGGATGTCGGCGAGCTGCGCGTAGCGCGCCAGCGCCTCGAAGGCATTCGGATCGAGCTCGAGCATGCGCGCATAGGTGCTGCGCGCCTCCTCCCGGCGGCCGAGATCCTCGTGCAGGTTGGCGAGATTCTGCAGCGCCGGGAGATAGTCGGGATTGAGCGCGAGGGCGGCGCGCAGCTCGCGCTCGGCTGCCTCGTCCTGGCGCAGGCAGTCACAGAAGATGACGCCGCGGTTCAGGTGAACTTCTTCGGGTCGGGCAACGCCCTGCTCGAGCGCGCGGGCGTAAGAGGCGAGCGCCGCCTCGAACTGACCCGCCCTGCGCTGCAGGAGACCCAGGTTGTACCAGCCGTCCGGCAGGTTGGGCCAGCGCGCGAGCAGGCGCTGATAGGTCGCCAGTGCCTCGGGGACCTGGCCGAGGTGCTCGAGACGTGCGGCCTCGCGGAGCCCGTCCGCGGCTGTCCCTGAAATCGTCACTCCTTCAATTACATCAGCGCGGCCGCCCGCACGGCAACAGGGTGCAGGCGGGCGGCGCTGCCATCAGGCAAACCACAGCTGCAGGCGCGGGCACCCCTGTACGGCGCGCCAGGCGGTCAGATTGGGATCCTGCGCGGTGAGGGCCTGGATGGCATCGTGCTTGCCGCTGCCGGCGACCACGAACAGCAGTTCCTCCACGCGCGAGAGGAAGTCCGGCGTCACACTCACCGCCGACATCCCGTCCGGGCGGTGCACGGCGATCGCCAGGTGTCCGCGCGCGCGTTCCAGGTCCGCCGCACCAAACAGTGACGCCGTGTGACCGTCGGCGCCGAGCCCGAGGAGTCCCAGTCCGACGCGCACGCCTGAATTCAATAGTGCCGCGAGCTGGCGTTCATAGTCCGCCGCGGCCTCATCGAGCGGCAGCTCGGTGCGCACGCGCGCCACCGCGGTCGCAGGCAGCGCCAGCGCATCCAGTAGCGGGCGCGACTGGTGATAGTTGCTGGCGTCCGAGTCGGACGGCACATAGCGCTCGTCGGAGAACAGGATATGCAGCCGATCATCGTGCGGCAGGGGACCTCGGGCGAGTGCCCGATACGCCGGCAGCGGCGTGGTGCCGCCCGAGAGCATGATGGCCGAGGCGCCGTTCGCGCACAGGGCCTGCCCGAGGCGCTGCGCGAGGGCCGCATCGAGCGCAGCGCGCGAGGGGAAGCGGCGCGTGGTCAGTGTGGTCACTCGATTTCCTACCCGCTGCGCGGGCGCTCGCCCACCTGCGCCCGCACTTCGAACACGTGCCGGCCGCGCTGCCCGCGCAGCACGATGCTGGTACCGGGCTTGTGGCCGGCGATGCGCCCGAGCGCGTCCTGCGCGCTGCTCGGAGCCACCCCGTCGATGGCGAGCAGCAGGTCGCCCGGCTGTAATCCCGCCTGCTGAGCCGGACTGCCCACGTACAGGTTGTCGATGAGCACCGCGGCCTGGGCGAGCCCCCACTGCTGCGCCTGCTCGTCCGTGAGGTCCTGCGGAACGATGCCGATCCAGCCACGCACCACGCGGCCGTGCGCGATGATGTCCGCCAGCACGCCGCGCACCATGTTCACCGGGATGGCGAAGCCGATGCCCTCGACGCCGATGTTCTTGGCGACGATGGCGGTGTTGATGCCGACCAGCGCGCCGCTGGAGTCGACCAGCGCGCCGCCCGAGTTGCCGAAGTTGATCGGTGCATCCGTCTGGATGAAGTCCTCGAGCGGCGCGATCCCGAGCTGCTGGCGGCTGGTCGCGCTCACGATCCCGTGAGTGACCGTCTGCGACAGGCCGATGGGATTACCGATCGCGAGCACGAGGTCGCCGACCCGAAGCTGATCGGAGCGCCCGAAGATAGCCACCGGCAGGGGCGTGAGATCGATCTTCAGCACCGCCAGGTCGGTGTCCGGATCGCGGCCCACGATGCTCGCGCCCGCCACCCGGCCGTCGGCGAGCTGCACGCGGATCGAATCGGCGTTGGCGATGACGTGCTGATTGGTGACGATGTGACCGCCCTCATCGACGATCACTCCGGAGCCGAGGCTCCGTTCGATGCGCTGCCGGTAGCGCGGCATGTAGTCCCCGAACAGCTCCCCGAGCGAGGGCGCCACCCGCTCGGTCACCAGGCGCGCGGTGTAGACGTTCACCACGGCCGGCGCGGCGCGCTGCACGGCGGCCGCGTAGGTGACGCGCTCCGGCGCCGGGAGCGTGCGGTCCGCCGCCGGCAGCGCCGGTCCCGGCGAGCGGGTCGGCCCGCGAATCAGATCCGGGCGCAGCGCGATGATCAGGAAGGCGAGTGCCAGGCCTCCCACGACCGATCCCGCCACGAAGATCAATGCGCTTCCTAAGCGCTTGAGCATCGTCAAACTCCGGGGAAACCCTCGCGCGCGCACCGGCGGCGGCGCGCCCGGAAGGGGGTGTTCGTTTGTGTATAATGCGCCGCCCCCCGCAAGGTACGAAATCGCGCCGCGCGCCTTGATCGTCCGCGCGGCGGTGCGACGCGAACGGAGAGCGGTTGGATGGCGGATCACGCAGTCGTCGCCGACGATGAAGTCGACCTGAGCCGACGCAAGTTCCTCACCCGGGCGACGATCGCCAGCGGCGCGGTCGGTGCGGTGTTCGCCGCAGTGCCGTTCATTGAGTCCTGGAACCCTTCCGAGCGTGCCAGGGCCCAGGGCGCGCCCACCGAGCTCGACCTCTCCAAGCTCGAGCCGGGCCAGATGGCGACCACCATCTGGCGCAAGTCCCCGATCTACGTGGTGCGACGCACCCCCGACATGGTGGCGCGCATCGCCGGTCACGACGAGTTGCTGAAGGACCCGAAGTCGGACAAGTCCGACCAGCCCCCGTATGCCCGCAACCCGCTGCGCTCGCGCAGCGCCGAGTTTCTGGTGCTGATCGGCACCTGCACGCACCTGGGGTGCCTGCCGAAGCAGCGCTTCGGCGCGGGCGAGCTGTACGCCGGCTGGCCGGGCGGCTTCTTCTGCCCGTGCCACGGGTCGCGGTTCGATCTCGCCGGCCGGGTGTTCGACGGCTCGCCGGCCTCGGCGAACCTGAAGGTCCCGCCGTACTCCTATCCGAACGCGCGCACGCTGGTGATCGGCGCGGACGAGAAAGGAGTCGCGTGATGAGCGTGAAGACCGCCACCGGCGCACCGGCCCGGCTGCCCGGGAGCGCGGCGCCGAAGCAGGGCCTGTGGGCCTGGCTCAACAAGCGCCTGCCGGTCGATGCGTTCATCACCGAGCAGCTGACCGGTTACTACGCGCCGAAGAACTTCAACATCTGGTACTTCTTCGGGTCGCTGGCCCTTTTCGTGCTGGTCCTGCAGCTCGTGACCGGCATCTTCCTCACCATGTTCTACAAGCCCGGCGAGCTCACCTCGTTCGATTCGGTCGAATACATCATGCGCGAGGTGGACTTCGGCTGGCTCATCCGCTACCTGCATTCCACCGGCGCCTCCGCGTTCTTCATCGTCGTCTACCTGCACATGTTCAGGGCGTTCCTGTACGGCTCGTACCGGGCGCCGCGCGAGCTGCTGTGGCTCATCGGCATGCTGGTGTACCTGGCGCTCATGGCCGAGGCCTTCATGGGTTACGTGCTGCCGTGGGGAAACATGTCGTTCTGGGGCGCGCAGGTGATCGTGAACCTGTTCGGCACCATCCCCGGGATCGGCACCCCTCTGGTGGAATGGATCCGTGGCGACTACGGCATTGCCGATGCGACCGTGAACCGCTTCTTTGCGCTGCATGTCGTGGCGCTGCCGCTCGCGCTGCTGTTGCTGGTGATGCTGCACCTGGTGGCGCTGCACCAGACCGGCTCGAACAATCCCGACGGCATCGAGATCAAGGAGAAGGTGGGCCCTGACGGCAAGCCGCTCGACGGCATTCCGTTCCACCCCTACTACACGGTCAAGGACCTGGTCGGGGTGGGGGTGTTCCTGTTGCTGTTCGCGCTGGTGGTGTTCTTCAAACCGACTCTCGGCGGCCTGTTCCTCGAGGCGCCGAACTTCGAGCCCGCCAATCCCTTGTCCACGCCCGAGCACATCGCGCCGGTGTGGTACTTCACGCCTTACTACGCGATGCTGCGCGCGGTGCCGGATCAGCGCATGGGCGCGCTGCTCATGCTGCTGGCGGTGGTGTCGTTCCTGTTCCTGCCATGGCTCGACCGCTCGCCGGTGAAGTCCATGCGCTATCGCGGCTGGATCTCGCGCACGGCGCTGGCGCTGTTCGCGCTGTCGTTCGTGGCACTCGGCTACCTCGGCATGCAGCCCGCGGAAGGCCTGTATGTGATGCTGGCGCGCATTTTCGCGGCCATCTACTTCGCGTTCTTCCTGCTCATGCCGTTCTACAGCCGCATCGATGCGGTGAAGCCCGTGCCCGACCGAGTGATCTACCATGCGCATTGACATGGGGCGCGGCAGGCGCGGATTGCTGGCGGCACTGCTGTCGGCGGCAGCGGCAGCCACGCACGGCGCGTGGGCGGCCGAGG
>FSWL01000043.1_pt1 | contig 7126 bp, 7 predicted proteins | sample 1637991 | NCBI WGS metagenome assembly FSWL01 (sample SAMEA3914789, study PRJEB12502) | metagenome | biome: forest; material: soil | place: Canada | collected 2011-07-03 | depth 0.3 m | reverse complement strand
GTTCGTGACCGAGATCAACGTCACCAGTCCCACCGGGATCCGCGAGCTCGAGAAGGCTTTCGGAATACGCATCGGGGACCTGCTGATGGCGGCCATCGAGCGGCGCCTCGCGGCCGCGCCGCGCCGCGCGCCCGCCAGCGCGGCCGCGACCGCGGGCGGCTGAAGCGCGCCACCGGATGGCACGCCGCGCGCTCATGCTGCGGGAAGGCAAGGCCCCGGTCTGGGACCGGTTGCTGACCATGCTGTTCCTGGCGGGCCTGCTGCACGGACTCGTGATTCTCGGGCTCACCTTCAGCGCCAGCGCGGGCGGCCGGGGCAGCGCCCCGGGGCTGGAAGTGCTGCTGGTGTCGGACGAGCTCCCGGAGGCTGACAAGAACCCCTCCGCGACCTACCTGGCACAGCGCACGCAGCTGGGCTCCGGCAACACGCGCGACCCCGTGGCGCCCCACAACCGCTCCTCCTCCGTCCCGAAGGTAAGACACGAAGGCACGCCCGAGGGCGACTCCCTCACCTCGAGCGGCGAGAGGGCCGGTAGTCAGGATGAGCGCATCCTCACCACCGTCGCCTGGAACACCGACGTGCACTACCTCGCCGACGCCGGCAGCACCGGCACGGTACGCGACCGGCCGCTGCTGATTGACGAGCCCCCGGTGGCGCAACCCGGACCGCAGGATGAGGAAGGGCCCGCGCAGCTGCGGGGCCCGGAGCGCGATGAGCTGTGGATCACGCCGGACACGCGCGCGGCGACGCTCGCACCCTACCTCGATGGCTGGCGGCGCAAGGTCGAGCGCATCGGCACGATCAACTATCCGACCGCGGCCCGCGGCGCCGGCGCGCAGGCGAGTCCGGTCGTCGAGGTGGGTATAGCGGCCGACGGCACGCTTGATCGGGTGGTCATCCGCCGCACCAGCGGCAACCCGCAACTCGATCAGGCGGCGCTGGCGATCCTGAGGCTGGCGAGTCCTTTCGACCCGTTCCCGACCGAGCTGGCCGCTCAATATCGCGTGTTGCGCTTTGCCTACGAATGGCAGTTCGTCGGCGGGCGCGTCGCCAGCGGCACCCTGTCAACCGTTCCTTGAGAGTCGTAGTCCCCATGCCCATACTGGTGGTATGGGTGGCAAGCACAGCTCCAAGGGCAGCAGCGCCCCGAGTGAAGGGGACACGGGTGGCGAAGGCACCGTAGTTGCCGAGGGCGAAGCCGGCAGCCTCACGAACCACCTGTTGATCGCCATGCCGCAGCTCGCCGACCCGAACTTCGCGCAGACCGTGGCACTCATCTGCGAGCACACCGACAAGGGCGCGCTCGGCATTGTGCTCAACAAGCCGCTGCCGATGAAGCTCTCGGATGTGCTCTCGCAGATGAAACTCGAACCCTCCAGTGAGCACATCGCCGCACAGCCCGTGCTGCGCGGCGGGCCGGTGCACACCGACCGCGGCTTCGTGCTGCACCGGCCGGGCGGGCAGTGGGACCATACGCATAAAGTGTCCGACACCATCCAGGTGACCACCTCGCGGGATGTGCTCGCGGCCATGGCGCGCGGCGAGGGCCCGTCGGATGCCTTCATCGCTCTGGGCTACGCAGGCTGGGAGTCCGGCCAGCTCGAGCGCGAGTTGCGCGACAACGCCTGGGCGTCCATGCCGGTGGATGCGCGCGTGGTGTTCGACTTGCCGTTCGAGGAGCGCTGGGCCGGTGCCTGGCGCCTGCTGGGGATCGACGTCGATCGCCTGAGCCCGGAAGCCGGCCATGCGTAAGGCATGACCCGCGCCCACACCGTCCTCGCCTTCGACTTCGGACTCAAACGTATTGGCATCGCCTGCGGCGACACGCTGACGCGCTGTGCCGCGCCGCGGCCCGCCGCCACCGTCGGCCGGGGCGGTCCGGACTGGCAGGCCATCGCGCGTGAAGTGCGCGCGCTCGCGCCGGGACTGCTGGTGGTGGGAGCCCCGTATAATGCCGCCGGCGGCGAGGGGGACATGAGCGCCGCGGCGCGCCGCTTCGCTGCCGAGCTCGAACGCCGCTTCGCACTACCCGTTCACCTGGTCGATGAGCGCTTCTCGTCCCTCGAGGCGAGCGCGGCGCTCAAGGCGCGCCGCGCCAGCGGGCAGCGCCGGCGGCGCGTGCAGCGCGCGGACATCGACAGCGCCGCCGCGGCGGTGATCCTCGGGCGCTGGTTCGCGGGCGAGGCGCGGTGAGTGGCGGCAGGCACGGGCGCGCGCTGCGAAAGAGGACGCGATGTCGGGGAGTGGGATGACTGATCAGCTGCGCAGCGATGGCTCTCTGCGACACCTGCTGACGCTCGAGGGTCTGTCGCGGGCACAGATCGAGGGGCTGCTCGAGCGCTCCCAGGGTTTTGTGCGCCCCCTGGGCGCGAAGCCCGCCGTCAGCCAGGTGCTCGCCGGCGCCACGGTCGCGAACCTGTTCACCGAACCCTCCACCCGCACGCGCGTGAGTTTCGAGCTGGCCGCCAAGCGCCTGGGTGCCCAGGTGGTCAATCTCGAGGTGCAGCTGTCCTCGCGCGTCAAGGGCGAAAGCATGCTGGACACGGTGTACACCCTGCAGTCCCTGCACGTGGACGCGTTCGTGATCCGCGACGCCGAAGCGGGCGTGCCGGGACTCGTGGCCGCGAACGTGGCTCCCCACGTGAGCGTGCTGTCCGCGGGCGAAGCGCACGTGTCGCACCCGACGCAGGGGCTGCTGGATGCCCTCACCGTGTACCAGCGCAAGCAGCGCTTCGAGGGGCTCGCGGTCGCCATGGTGGGCGACATCCGCCATTCGCGCGTTGCGCGCTCCGCCTGGCATGCGCTGCTCACGCTCGGCGTCGGCGACCTGCGTATCGTCGCCCCGCCGGCCCTCATGCCGGAGCGCGACGAATTCGCAGGCTGTGCGCGCCACACGCAACTCGCAACCGGACTCAAGGGGGCGGACGTGGTCATGATGCTGCGCATCCAGAAGGAGCGCATGGGCCAGGGGGACCTGCCGCAGGGCGAAGGGTACTTCGCGGCCTGGGGGCTGACGCGCGAGCGCTTGGGCCTGGCGCGCCCGGACGCCATCGTGATGCATCCGCAGCCCATGAACCGCGGCGTCGAGATCGCCTCCGACGTGGCCGACGGACCGCAGTCCGTCATCCGCGACCAGGTGCGCAACGGCGTGGCGGTGCGCATGGCGGTGCTGGCGGAAGTGCTCACCTCGCGCGCCGGTGGGCGTGACGGGCCATAGATGACTTCCAGCGCCCGCGGCACCATCTTCCTGGAAAGGGCGCGCGTCATCTCGCAGCTGGCCTACGACGCGCAGCAGTTCGTGCTACGCGTCGCCGCACCGCGCTGCGCGGCCCATGCCCAGCCCGGCAGCTTCGCGCACATAACGTGCGATGCCGCCATCCCGATGCGCCGGCCACTGTCGATCATGCGGGCGGATGCGCGCGGCGGATGGATCGAGATGCTGTACAAGGCGCTCGGTCCCGGGCTGCACGCCCTCGCCGGCCGCAAGGTCGGGGAGGAGCTGAGCGTGCTCGGTCCGATCGGCCGTCCCTTCGTGCCTCATCGCGAGCGGCCGCGCACACTGCTGCTCGGCGGCGGCGTAGGGATCCCGCCCATGGTGTTCCTGGCCGAGCGCCTGCGTGATGCGGGCGGTGCGGCATATAAACCGCTCGTGCTCATGGGATCGGAGGTGCCGTTTCCGTTTCGCGCCCGACCCTCCGGGCTGATCGTGCCCGGTATCCCAGCGGGGGCTATCGCGTGCATGCCGCTGCTGGAGGAATGGGGTATCCCGAGCCGGCTGGCGAGTTGCGCGGACCTGCCGGGGTGCTTTCCGGGCTTCGTCACCGAGCTCGCCGATGCGTGGCTCGCCTCGCTCAGCGCTGCGGAGCTTCGCGAGGTCGAGATCTTCTCGTGCGGGCCGACGCCGATGCTCGAGGCCAGCGTGAAGCTTGCACGCCGCTACGGCGTGCCGTGCCAGGTGTCGCTGGAAGAGTTCATGGCCTGCGCGGTCGGCGGCTGCGCCGGCTGCACGGTGCTGGTACGCACGAGCGCCGGGCCGGCGATGAAGCGGGTGTGCGTGGACGGGCCGGTGTTTGATGCGTACACCGTGTTCTGATCGTGCGCAGAGGATGGGGATCGCCATGCTGGCGGTCTGTGTCCTCGCTGCCGGTGCCGGCTGCAGCCAGAAGCAGCGCTGGGCGGGCAAGGGGCAGGATGAGTCCGCGGAAATTCCTCGCGAGTGGCCGCAGGGCCGCACGGAGCCGCTCAAGGTCACCGACCAGCTGATTCTTTCGATACCGCAGCAATACGAGCGCTCGGCGATCGACCACCGCAAGCCCGCGCGCGCCCTCCTATCCGTGCAGTCAGACCGCGCCGAAGTGCAGTTCGATTTCTTCCTGCCGGACTTCAGCGGCTACACCCTGCAGAACTACAAGAACGAGTCCGACGAGAACAAAGTCGAGGTCGTTTACCTCCATGCCGGCGACCCGCATGAAGCCGAACCGGACGCGGCAGGTGAGTACCCGCCCAACATGCTCAAGCGCGCGCTGAAAGATTTCCTGAGCCCCGAGGACTACAAGGACATGTACGGCCTGCGCTGCTATCAGGGCCGCGTTCCGTCCGACCGGCTGACCTGCTATGGCAGGCGCGATGAGGGCGGCGGGGAAGACATCCTGCTCTATACCAAGCTAGCGCCCTATGCAGCGGGGGAGACTTTTCCGGTGATGCAGGCGCGGTACTTCTCGAAACGCTACGGCGGAGTGCGGATTGCCTGGCGCACGCACGTCAGGAACCTGCCGCGCTGGCATGAGATCGACGCCCAGATCTGGAAATTCATCGACGCGTGGAATGTGGCCCCGGCCCGGACGGCAGAAGGTCGGCATTAAGACCGCCGGGCGATGCGCCCGCGGCTGCTGGCGTCAACCGAAGTTGATCTTGGCTTCCAGATTCGCGCGCGAGTCGGCGTTGATCAGCGCCTCCTCCAGCGTCACCCGGCCGGCTTTGAAGAGCTCACGCAGCGCCACGTCGAAGCTCTGGGTGCCGCGCTCGGTGCTGGCGCCGATGGCTTCCTTGATCGACACCACGTCACCCTTCTTGATCAGGGTGGCGATATGCGGGGTGTTGATCATGACTTCCACCGCGGCGACGCGCCGGCTCTCCTTACCCATCACCAGGCGCTGCGCCATGATGGCGCGCAGGTACTGCGACAGGTCGAGGAAGATCTGGTTGTGCTGCTCGCGCGGGAACATGTTGATGATGCGGTCGAGCGACTCGGCACAGTTGTTGGCGTGCATGGTGGACAGCACCAGGTGCCCGGTGCCGGCCAGGTTGATGGCGGCCTCCATGCTCTCGCGGTCGCGGATCTCGCCGATCAGGATCACGTCGGGGGCGGCACGCACCACGCCGCGCAGCGCGCGCGAGTAGCTCTTGGTGTCGAGGCCCACCTCGCGCTGGTTGACGAGTGAGCGCTTGTTGGTGTGCAGAAACTCGATCGGGTCCTCGATGGTGATGATGTGATCCGAGGCGTTCTCGTTGCGGTAGTTGATCATCGCCGCCAGCGTGGTGGATTTACCCGAGCCGGTGGCGCCCACCATGAGGAGCAGGCCGCGCTTGAGCAGCACCAGCTCGCTGACCACCTCGGGAAGCCCGAGCGTGTCCAGCCGCGGCATGTCGGCGGTGATGTAGCGCAGCACCATCGCGGGATAGCCGCGCTGCATGAATACGTTGACGCGGAAGCGCCCGAGCCCCGGCTCGGAGATCGCGAAGTCGAGCTCCCACTCCTTCAGGAAGTGGTCGCGCTGCTCGGTCGACATGAGCGCGAAGGCGGTCTGGCGCACGGTGTCCGGGGCCAGCACCTGCTTGTTCACCGGCAGGATCTGGCCCTCGATCTTGATCTTGATGGGCGCGTTGGAGGTGAAGAACAGGTCCGAAGCCTTCTTCTCCACCATCAGCTTGAACAGCGGCTTGGTGTTGAGGCTGGGGTGACGCGCGCTCACCATCGCGCTCACCGCATCCGCCGCCGGCGTCTGCAGCACACCGCTCTCGGGGGTGAGCGTGGTATCGGGCGGCTTCACTTCCTTGGCGGCCTTCACAGGTTACGGCCCGGTTCTTCTTCGACGATGCGCAGCGCGCTGCCGTCGTCGACCGTCTTGTGCTCGCGCTTGCTCTCGAGCTTGACGCGCAGGCGCAGCTCGTTCTTCGAGTCGGCGTTGCGCAGCGCGTCCTCGTAGGAGATGAGGCCGGTCTCGTACAGCTCGTACAGCGCCTGGTCGAAGGTCTTCATGCCGAGGCGCGTCGAGCGCGACATCACTTCCTTGATCTTGGCGACTTCGCCCTTGAAGATCAGGTCCTGGATGAGCGGCGAGTTGAGCATGATCTCCATCGCCGCGATGCGGCCGGCGCCCGACTCGCGCGGGATCAATCGCTGCGACACCAGTGCGCGAATGTTGAGCGACAGATCCATGAGCAGCTGGTCGCGGCGTTCGTCGGGGAAGAAGTTGATCATGCGGTCGAGCGCCTGGTTGGCGCTGTTGGCGTGCAGCGTGGCCAGCACCAGGTGCCCGGTCTCGGAGAACTGGATACCGTACTCCATGGTTTCGCGGTCGCGGATCTCGCCGATCAGGATCACATCCGGCGCCTGACGCAGGGTGTTCTTGAGCGCGGTGTGCCAGGAGTCGGTGTCGACGCCGACCTCGCGGTGCGTGATCACGCAGCCCTTGTGCGTGTGCACGTATTCCACCGGATCCTCGATGGTGATGATGTGGCCGCGCGAGTTGGCGTTGCGGTAGCCCAGCATCGCCGCCAGCGAAGTGCTCTTGCCCGAGCCGGTGGCGCCAACCAGCAGCACCAGGCCGCGCTTGGACATGGCGATCTGCTTGAGCTGCTCCGGCAATTGCAGCTGCTCGAAGGTGGGGATGTCGGTGGTGATGGTGCGCAGCACCGCGCCCACCTGCCCCATCTGCACGAACACGCTGACGCGGAAACGGCCGATGCCCGGCGGCGCGATGGCGAAGTTGCACTCGTTGGTGGACTCGAACTCCTTGATCTGGCGGTCGCTCATCAGCGCGCGCACCAGCAGGGCCGAGTTCTCGCCGCTGAGCGGCTTGTCCATCACCGGCGTCACCTGCCCGTCCAGCTTCATCGCCGGCGG
>FSWL01000070.1_pt1 | contig 7387 bp, 6 predicted proteins | sample 1637991 | NCBI WGS metagenome assembly FSWL01 (sample SAMEA3914789, study PRJEB12502) | metagenome | biome: forest; material: soil | place: Canada | collected 2011-07-03 | depth 0.3 m | reverse complement strand
GGACCCTCGTCCGGGAGCACCGCCTCGCCACGGTCTGTGAGGAAGCCAGGTGTCCCAACATCGGTGAGTGCTGGAACGCGGGCACCGCGACCATCATGCTGATGGGCGCGGTGTGTACGCGTGCGTGCCGGTTCTGTTCAGTGGACACGGGCAACCCGCACGGCTGGCTCGACGCGGACGAGCCCGAGAACGCCGCGCGCACTGTCGAGCTGATGAGGCTCAGCTACGTGGTGCTCACCTCGGTCGATCGCGACGACCTTGCCGACGGCGGGGCGGCGCACTACGCCGCGTGCGTACGCGCCATCAAGCGCCGCAACCCGCACACTGCGGTGGAGGCGCTGACGCCGGACTTCCAGGGAGTGCGGGCGGATGTCGAGACGGTGGTCGACTCCGGAATCGAGGTGTTTGCGCAGAACATCGAGACCGTGCGGCGCCTGACGCATCCGGTGCGCGATCCGCGCGCCGGCTACCAACAGACCCTGCAGGTCCTGGAGGCCGCCAAGCGGCGCCGGCCTTCGGTTCTGACCAAGAGCAGTCTGATGCTGGGGCTCGGGGAGAGTGACGAGGAGATCGACGCGACGCTTGCGGATCTGCGCGCTGCCGGCGTCGACATCGTGACCCTCGGGCAGTACCTGCGCCCGACCGTGAATCACCTTGCGGTGCAGCGCTTCGTGAGACCGGAGGAGTTCGATCACTATCGCGAGCTGGCTCTGGCGCGTGGTTTCCTCGAATGCGTGTCGGGGCCTCTGGTGCGCTCGAGCTATCGCGCGGAGCAGGCCCTGAACCGCAACAACGCCGGCCTCGACAACCGGCGCCTGGCGACATGAGCCTGGGCGGCACGGCGGCTGCGTGCACGCCGCGCGCGGCTGCGGCGGGCGTCGCCGTGCCCGCACCCGTGATCCGGCGCCTGGGACTGGTCGAGTACGAGCCCACCTGGCGCGCGATGCAGCGCTTCACGGAAGAGCGCGCCGCGGCGACCCCGGATGAGATCTGGTTTCTCGAGCACCCGCCGGTCTTCACCTTAGGCGTGAACGCGAGCCGCGTGCACCTGTTGGCGCCCGGCGATATCCCGGTGGTGCACGTCGACCGCGGCGGCCAGGTGACCTATCACGGCCCGGGACAGCTGGTGGTGTACCCGCTGGTGGATCTCAGGCGCGCCGGTGTTGCCATCCGTGACTTCGTCACGGCGCTGGAGCGCGGCGTCATCGATCTGGCGGCGCAGTTTGGCATCGGCGCCGAGTGCCGGCGCAGCGCCCCCGGTGTGTACGTCGACGGCCGCAAGCTCGCGAGCGTCGGGGTGCGCGTGCGCCGGGGCGGCAGCTATCACGGCCTCGCCGTGAACGTGGCCCTTGATCTGGAACCCTTCCGCCGCATCAATCCCTGCGGCTACCAGGGCCTGCAGATGACGCAGCTGGCGGAGCTCGGCGGACCTCGCACCGTCAGCGCCTGCGCGCGTGCGCTCGAGCCGCACCTGCTGCGTGCGCTCGGCTACCGCGTAACCACACCGTAACCTCACTGCGACTGACATCGCCCCCCGGCACGGCTAGCATGTCGTGATGCCATCAGCCTACCCGCTGCGATGCGCGGCGCCGTGCCTCGCGCTCTGCGCTCTCGCTGTCCTGCTCGCGTCCTGCCAGGGTCGGTCTGAGACCAATGCGACTCGCGTGACGCTGCTGAATGTCTCCTACGACCCCACGCGCGAGCTGTACGCGGATTTCAACGCGGCCTTTGCCAGGTACTGGAAGGCGAAGACCGGCCAGGAGGTGCGTGTAGATCAGTCACACGGCGGCTCGGGCAAGCAGGCGCGCTCGGTGATCGACGGGCTTGCCGCGGATGTGGTGACCCTGGCACTCGCTGCCGACATCGACGCGATCGCCACTGCCGCGAAGCTGTTGCCGCTGAACTGGCAGACCCTGTTACCGGACGACAGCTCGCCCTATACCTCCACCATCGTCTTGCTGGTGCGTAAGGGCAACCCCAAGTCGATTCACGACTGGGGCGATCTGGTGCGGCCCGGCGTGGCGGTGATCACGCCCAATCCCAAGACCTCAGGCGGCGCACGCTGGAACTATCTGGCCGCCTGGGCCTGGGCCCGCGCGCAGCCGCGGGGCGACGAGGCGAGCGCGCGCGAGTTCGTGCGCCGGCTCTACCAGAACGTGCCGGTGCTCGACACCGGCGCTCGCGGCTCGACGACCACGTTCGTGCAGCGCGGACTCGGGGATGTGCTGGTCGCCTGGGAGAACGAGGCGCTGCTCGCGGTGCGCGAGCTCGGCGCGGACCAGCTCCAGATCGTGGTGCCGTCGGTGAGCATTCTCGCCGAGCCGCCGGTGGCGGTGGTCGACAAGGTGGCCTTGCGGCGCGGCACGCGCGAGGTGGCGCAGGCCTACCTCGGGTATCTGTACAGCAAGGAAGGGCAGGAGATCATCGCACGGCATGGCTACCGGCCACGCGATCCCGAGGTGGCCGCCCGCTATGCGGCGCGCTTCCCGCAGTTGAAGCTGCTCACCGTCGCCGACTTCGGCGGCTGGGCGCAGGCGCAGCGCACGCACTTCAGCGATGGCGGCGTGTTCGATCAGATCTTCGCGCACTAGGGGGCGGCGCCCTTATCTTCAGTCGACCAGCAGCTTGTAGCCCGCCGCGGCGGTGCGCAGCAGCGCGGGCGCCGCCGGATCCGCTTCGATCTTCTGCCGCAGGCGGTGCACCAGCTGCTTCAGGAGCTGCCGGTCACCGCCGCTGCGATGTCCCCACACCTGCACGAGCAGCCGCTCAGAGCTCACCGTGTGGCCGGAATTCGCCAGCAGCATCTGCAGCAGCCGCAGCTCGAGCTTCGTCAGCCGCACCGGCTCGCCCGCTCCGATCCTCACGGTGTGCTCCGCGAGGTCGAGGGTCACGCGCCCGGCAGCCAGCGGGGTGGTGTTTTCCATTCCCGCCCGGCGCAGCAGCGCCTTGATCCGCGCCAGCAGCGTCCGCGGGCTGAACGGCTTGGTGAGATAGTCATCGGCGCCGAGCCCGAGCGCGCGCACCAGATCCTCCTCCTCGCCACGCACGGTCAGCATCATCACCGGGACCCGCGAGCGCTTGCGGATCACCTCGCAGACCTGGAAACCGCTCAAGCCCGGCATGTTGATGTCGAGCACCACGAGGTCCGGGGACTCCTCCTCGAAGCGACCCACCGCGGAGGGTCCGTCGCCCGCCTTGACCACGAGATAACCCGATTGCGTCAGCGTGAAGGCAATGAGCTCGCGCAGATCCGCGTCATCGTCCGCCACCAGCACTTTCATGCGCCGTTCTCCGCCGGCAGGATCAGGGTGAAGCGCGTGCGGCCGGCGGCGGTGCGTTCGAAGGCGACGCTGCCCGAATGCCGGTCGATGATCGACTTCACGAGCCACAGACCCAGTCCGAGCCCCGCCGCCTCCGGTTCCGCGCCGCCACCGCGCTGGAACCGTGCGAACAACGCCTCACCGTCGCTCGCCGCGGGTCCGGGGCCTTCATCCTCCACCCATGCGAGTACCTGTCCCGGGCGCGCCTCGGCGCCGATGCGCACGGTGCTGTCCTCGGGCGCGAACTTGTTGGCGTTGGCGAGCAGGTTGACGAACACCTGGGTGAGACGCGGCTTGTCGCCCGCCACCAGCGGCAAATCCTCGGGCAGGGTCACCGTGAGGGTCTGGCGCCGCTGCGCCAGGAGCGAGCGCACCAGGGCGCGCGCGTCTTCCACCACCTCGGCGAGCGCCACGCTCTGGTGGCGGATACCGAGTTGTCCCGACTCGATGCGTACGCTCTCGAGCAGGTTGTCGATGAGCTGTGTCAGACGCAGCGTGCCACGCTCCAATGAGGTCACGAGCTCCTTCTGCTGCGCCGCCGGCATGTGCTCCAGACCCGCGAGCAGCAGCTCGATCGACGCCAGCTGTGCGGCGAGCGGCGTGCGGAACTCGTGCGAGATGTTGGCGAGCACCGAGTCGCGTGCCCGGCGAACCGCCTCGAGCTCGGTCTCGTCGCGGATCACCTGTACCTGCAGGCCATCGACCTGCGCGGCGCTGGTGATCACCGCGGTGCGCGGCTCGCCCGGCGCCGCACCGAGGTGCTCGACGGCCTTGGCGCTGCCCGCGCTGCGCGCCTGCACGATCGGGCAGCGGAAATCGCAGGGCCGCCGGCCGTCTTCGTTACGCGGCTGCAGCACGTCGCCGCAGAAACGGCCGACCGCTTGGCTTGGCGTCACACCCAGCAGTCGCGCCGCCTGCGGATTGAGGTAAGTGATGACCCGGTTCTTGTCGACCGCGTACACCCCTTCGACGATGCCGCTGAGCACCGCCTGTGCCTCGGCCTCGCGCCGCCGCAGCGTGCTGGTGAGATCGATGAGGTTGCGGCGCATGGTCTCCATGGTGCGCGCCAGGGCACCGACCTCCGCGGCTCCGCCCGCCGGAATCGAGGCGGAGAAATCCCCCGCGCCGAGGCGAGTGGTGGCGGCGGTGAGCGCGCGCACCGGGCCTGCGACCAGCTCGCCCAGGATCAAGCCGGCGAACACCGCGAGCGCGCCGAGGATCAGCGCCGTCACCAGCAGCTTTCTCACCAGGTGACGGGTGGGCGTGTCGACCGCGCTCGTCGGCAGCAGCGCTTCGATGAGCGCGATCGCCTCGCCGCTGGAGGCGAACACCGGCACCGCGCACGCATACACATCCTGCGAGTCGATGCGCTGCACCGCGGAGTGCCCGTCGGCGAGCGCCGCGGAGTACAGCGGCGTGAACGCGCTCAGCGGGCCGCTGCTGTAGGCGCGGTAGTCGATGAGCCTGATCTCCGCTCCCACCTCCCCGCTCAGGGTGCGCGCCAACTTCGGGTCCAGGCGACGCACCACGTACACGCTCAGGCCGGCCTCGCCGAGCGCGGCACGGGCGCCGAGCAGCGGCACGCGCTCGGTCGCGGGCAGCGCCATGAAGGTCGCGGTCTGTTCGGCGCTCGCGGTGAGAATCTTCTGCCAGTCGAGTGCCGGGCCTGAGACGGCGACCACGCTCTTGCCGGAGAGCACCGCGCAGGCGTCCACGCCACCCCCCTGGCACGAGCGACGCAGGAACGGCGGCAGCGCATCGCTCTGTCCTTCGGCCGTCAGGCGCTGCAGCGTCGGACTGTCGGCGAGCGCGCGCGCCGTGGCGAGCGCGTCCTCGCCCATGCGCCGCAGGTCTTCGCGCGCGGTCGTGGCCGCGAGCTGCACGCGCGCCTTGCCCTGTTCATCCGCGAGGTCGTGCAGCATGCCGCTCGCGTACCAGGACATTCCGCCGCCCACCAGCAGCACCAGCCCTAAGTGGATCACCACCAGCCACCAGCCCAGGCTGGTCCGCGCCGGGTCCGGCCACAGCGTGCTCCACAGGTGTGCGAGGCGCGCGCGCATGGCCGTCAGCGCCGCCGGTAACCGGTGCGCTCGACCAGGGTCTTGACCACGAGCGTCACGGCCGCGAGCAGGGTGAGGAGCGAGGCGACGGCGAACGCGCCTACGAAGTTATATTCGTTGTAGAGGATCTCGATGTGCAGCGGCATGGTGTTGGTCAGGCCGCGGATGTGTCCGGACACCACCGACACCGCGCCGAACTCGCCCATGGCGCGCGCGTTGCACAGCACCACGCCGTACACCAGGCCCCAGCGGATCTTCGGCAGCGTAACGCGAAAGAAGGTCATCCAGCCACCGGCCCCGAGCGTGATGGCGGCTTCCTCCTCGCTGTTCCCGAGCTGCTGCATGAGCGGGATCAGCTCGCGCGCCACGTAGGGAAAAGTCACGAACATGGTAGCCAGCATGATGCCCGGAAGCGCGAAGATGATGCTGAGGTCGTGCTCGCGCAGCCACACGCCGAACCAGCCGTGCAGGCCGAACAGCAACACGAAGATCAGGCCCGCGATCACCGGCGAGATCGCCAGCGGCAGATCGATGAGCGTGATGAGAATGCTCTTGCCGCGGAACTCGAACTTGGCGATCGCCCAGGCGGCGGCGAGTCCGAACATCGTGTTGATCGGCACCACCACCAGCGCCGTGGTGAGGGTCAGGCGGATGGCAGCTGCGGTGTCCGGGTCGGCGAAGCTGCGCAGGTAGGCCTGCAGCCCCTTCGCGAGCGCCATGGCGAACACGGTCGCGAGCGGCGCGAGCAGTACCGCCGCCAGGAACGTCAGCGACACCGCGATGAACAGCCACCGCACCATGGCGTGCAGCCAGGTGTGCTGTCCGGGTCGCCTGGCGTCGGCGGCGAGCGCGGCGGGCGGTGCCGCGGCCATCAGTGAGCCGCCCTGACGTGCCGGCGGCGGCCCCACGCCTGCAGCAGGTTGATGGCGAGCAGCACGACGAACGAGATGCCGAGCATCACCAGCCCCAGGGCCGCGGCGCCCTGGTAGTCGAACTCCTCGAGATGGATGACGATGAGGAGCGGGGTGATCTCGGTCTTCATCGGCAGGTTGCCGGCGATGAAAATGACCGAACCGTACTCCCCGAGCGCGCGCGCGAACGCCAGCGTGAAGCCGGTAAGCAGTGCCGGCAGCACCGTCGGCAGGATGATGTGACGGAACACGTACAAGCGGTGCGCACCGAGGGTCTCCGCCGCCTCCTCGAGATCGCGCTGCACCTCCAGCAGCGCCGGCTGCACAGCGCGCACCGCGAACGGCATGCTGATCAGCGTCAGCGCGAGCGTCACGCCCAGCCAGGTGTACGCGACTTTCACGCCCCAGGGCTCCAGGTAGCGGCCGATCCAGCCGTTGTGCGCAAACACCGTGGTGAGCGCGATGCCCGAGACCGCGGTGGGCAGGGCGAAGGGCATATCGATGAGCGCGTCGATGAGCTTTCTGCCCGGAAACTCGTAACGCACCAGGGTCCAGGCGATGATGAAGCCGAACACCAGATTGATCGTTGCGGCCAGGAAGGAGGCGCCGAAGGACAGGCGGTACGAGCCGAGCGCCCGCGGACTGAGCACGACGTGCACGAAGTCGCTCCAGTGCATGGAGGCCGCGGCCAGCACCAGCGCGGCCAGCGGCAGCAGCACGATGGCGCTGAGGAAAAACGTGGTGAAGCCGAAGGTCAGCCCAAAACCGGGCAGGACGCTGGGCTGGCGGAAGCTCATGGGGAACCGCGGTACACGATCAGCACCGGCCACTGCCCGCCGTCGAGCAGTCCGCCCAAGCGCTCGGCGAAGCGCGTGAGCTCCGTGACGCCCACGATCAGCATCTGTGCGGGCGCTTCCGCCAGCCGCCGCGCCAGCTGCTGCGCGACGTCGCCGAAGCGCAGCTCGGTGCGCATCTCCAGGCCGTGCGCCAGCTGTGCTTCGGAGCGCGCATCGAGCAGTTCGCGCATGCCGTGCTGGGGGTGGGCGCTGGCGGACTGCTCGGGAAAGATACCCACGTAAACGGCTTCCGCGGACAG
>FSWL01000052.1_pt1 | contig 8207 bp, 3 predicted proteins | sample 1637991 | NCBI WGS metagenome assembly FSWL01 (sample SAMEA3914789, study PRJEB12502) | metagenome | biome: forest; material: soil | place: Canada | collected 2011-07-03 | depth 0.3 m | reverse complement strand
TGTACACGCGGCCCCTGCATCCCTACACCCGGGAGCTGCTGACCGCGGTCCCCATCCCCGACCCCGACATTCAGCCGGCGCGCCTGGCACGCGCGCGGGCCGGCGAGCCGCCGTCACCGCTGTCGCCGCCGAGCGGCTGCGTGTACCGCACCCGCTGTCCCCACGCGGCCCCGGTGTGCGAAGAGCGCATTCCCGAGTGGGAGGAGCTGCCGGACGCACGCCGCGTGGCCTGTCACCGCTGGCGCGACCTTCCTCAGAGTGACCCCGACGTATAGTCAAGCGGTCACTTGACTATGCCTGGAAGTACACCGCCAATTGGCGGCTGGCGGAACCCGGACGGGACTGCTGTTATTCTTCGCCGATGATGACCGAACCGAGTATCCGCCCCAGCGACAGCCTCAAACATGTGCGTTATGAGATCCGTGGGCGCCTCGCCCGGCGTGCCCACGAGCTCGAGCGCCAGGGCTACGAGATCGTCTCGCTCAACATCGGCAACCCCCGAGCCTTTGGCCTGCGTACGCCGGAGACCATGCGACTCGCCATGATCGAAAACCTAGCGGAGGCAGAAGGGTACTGCCACCAGAAAGGCATCTTTCCGGCGCGCGAAGCGGTCGTCATGCAGCAGCAGGCCCGGGGCATTACCGGCGTCACGGCCGAGGAAGTCTTCATCGGCAACGGCGTGAGCGAGCTCATCGACCTGGTGCTGCGCGCGCTGCTCAACGAGGGCGACGAAGTGCTGGTGCCGAGCCCGGACTATCCCTTGTGGACCGCGGCTGTCACCCTCAACCGCGGCCGCGCCGTGCATTATCCCTGCCGCCCCGAGAACGCATTCGTGCCCGACCCGCAGGAAGTGGCGCACCTGGTGACGCCCAGGACGCGCGCCATCGTCATCATCAATCCCAACAATCCCACCGGGGCGGTCTATCCGCGGGCGGTTCTGGAGACGCTGGCGCAACTGGCGGAGCGCCGCGGTCTGATCGTGTTCAGCGACGAGATCTACGACCAGATGACTTACGACGGCGCGGAGTTTGTGCCCATGGCGACGCTGGTGCGCGATACGCTGTGTGCGACACTCTCTGGCCTGTCCAAGGTCTACCGCGCCTGCGGCTACCGCGTGGGCTGGGCGGTGTTCTCCGGACGCACCCATGCGGCGGGGGATTATCTGAACGCACTGGAGCTGCTCACATCGCTGCGCCTGTGCAGCAACGTGCTGGCGCAGTGGGCGGTGCAGACCGCGCTCGGGGGTCACCAGAGCATTCGTGACCTGGTTTCGCCCGGCGGGCGGCTGCACGACTCGCGCGCCGCGATCCTCACGGCGGTGCACGGCAGCCGTTTTCTCACGCTCGCTCCTCCCGGGGGGGCGATGTACGCCTTCGTGGGCGTGGACCGGAGCGCGCTGCCGGATTTCGACGACCAGCAATTCACGCTCGACCTGCTCGAGCAGAAGCACGTGCTGGTCGCGCCCGGCGTGAGCTTCAACGTGCCGTACTGCAATCACTTCCGCATCACCAACCTTCCCGATGCGGCCACGCTCCGGGACGTTTTCGGCCGCATCGACGAGCTGCTGAGCGCCTACGCGGCCGCGGCCCGCGAGAGCTTCGGTGCCGAGGGCACGGCGAGCAACGTGCTGAGCGCCACCTCGCGCTTCAAGTAACTTATCTAAAGAGTTTCTAATAGCCTGTTTTGTTTAGGCTTCCAACCGACGTAACCGAGCATCTGCGCGATCACGGCACCCTCGTCGTGCCGTCCCCGCAGCGAGCGCACACGGTGCGGCTCGCGCACGCGGCAGCAAGGCTGGACGCGGGGAAGCGCGTCTGGGCGAGCGCCGATGTGCACTCGAGCGCGGTGTGGCTGCGGCAGGAGGCGCAGCGCTGCGCCGCCGCGCGGCTAAGCGAGTGGCCGCGGCTGCTCACGCCCGCCGAGGAGTGGTTCCTGTGGCGGCAGTACGCGGCGCAGGCCACACGCCGCTTCGCGCTCGTGAACGGCGGCGCGCTGGCCGAGTCGCTGCAGCGCGCGAGTGAGCTCGCCGCGCACTACGGTATCGCGCTCAAGGCCGGATCCCCTGACAGCGAGGCGACACTCCTGTGTGAGGCCCAACAGGTGTTTGACGAGCGCTGTCGCTCGCTGCGCGCAGCGAGCGTGGCCTCGCTCCTGGATCGGATGACGGCGGCGGGCGCGGGCAGCGGCCGCGCCCCGCTCCTGCGGGGCTTCGATACGGTCCCGCCGCGCCTGCGGGCGATCGCGGCGGCGCGGCATCCGCGGGCCGCGCCGGAGGGCCGGGAGCCGCGCGGTCCGCCCGCGGAGCCGAAAGTCCTGCGCGCCGCCGATGCGCAGGAGGAACTCGAGCGGATCGCCGAGTGGTGCCGCCGGCGCGTCCTCGGTCAACCCGACGCGCGGCTGCTCGTCATGTTGCCCGGTGCGCCGGGCGCGCGCGACCGGCTGGCGACGCTCATTCGCCAGGCGCTTGATCCACGCAGCGTGCTCAGCGCCGCGGAACCAGCCGATACGCGGGTGGGGATCGAAGGCGGTCAACCGCTCGCGCAGCTGCCGATGATCGCGCACGCGCTCACGACGCTCGAGTGGCTCGCCGGGGCTGAGGGGGATTTCGAATCCTACAGCCGCTGGCTGCGTGCGCCGCATTGGAGCGGTCCGTCTGCCGCCGCACGCGCCCGGCTGGATCTGAAGCTGCGCGAGCGCGCCTTACCCAGCCTGCGGCTGCGGGAGCTCCTGGGCGGGCTGCAGCTTGCACCGCTGGAGCTGCAGGCCGCGGCACGCGAATTCACGGCGCAGCTCGCCAGCGCCGCCGCCGCGCTCGGGGAAGGAAGCACCTCGCCGCGGGCCTGGTCGGAACGCTTCACCGCGGCGCTCGCCGCGGCCGGCTGGCCCGGACCGCGTGCTGCGGAAAGTGCCGGCCAGCAGACCCTCATGCGCTGGCATGAACTGCTGGAGGAGTTCGGGGACCTGAGCGGCAGCGTCGGGTCCGTGGCGCGCGCGGAAGCGCTCGGCCTGGTGAAAGAACTCGCCGCGCGCAGCGCTTTCCGGCCCGCCGATGCGGACCTCACCGTCACCCTCTCGCCCGCGCTGGCGGACCCGGTGGTGCAGTACGACGGCATCTGGGTGGCGGGGCTTCACGCCGAGGTGTTCCCGCAACCGGTCGAGCCGGACCCGTTCCTGCCACTGCCCGCCCAGATAGCCGCAGGCGTCCCGGCGGCGAGCGCCGCGGGGCGCCTGGCACAGGCGCGCAGACTGCTGGGGGCCTTCCGCCGCGGGGCCGATGAGCTGGTGCTCTCCGCGCCGCTCTATTCCGAGGATCTGGAGCTGCTGCCGAGCCCGCTGCTCGCGGGCGCCGCGGTGGAATCGCCTGCTCAGCGCTTGCTCTGGCTGCCGGCGAGTCTGCATCGCGAGGGTCTGACCGAAACGCTCGTCGACGCCACCGGACGTCCATGGGTCGCCGCCCAGCCGTTGCCCCGGGGCACGAAGAGCCTCGATCTGCAGAACCAGTGTCCGTTTCGCGCCTACGCGGAGTTGCGGCTCGGCAGCATCCGGCGCGAGAGCGTCGAGCCGGGCATTGCGCCCAACCGGCGCGGCGAGCTGCTGCACGCAGCGCTGCAGAAACTGTGGGAGCAGTTGCGCGACTCCCAGGCGCTCGGCGCATTGTCCAGCGCGGCGCTCGATGCGCTCATTGCGGAGAGCGTCGGGCAGGCGGCGCAGGCCCTGGCACGTCCTGCAGGCCGACGGCGCCGGCAGCGCGCCACAGACACGCAGCTGGACATGTTCGTGGAAATGGCGCCCGCGCTGGCGCGCGAGTGCCGCCGCGCTGCGCGCCTGATCCGCAGGTTGTGTGAATGCGAGCGCGAACGGGCGCCCTTCAGCGTGCAGGCGATCGAGAGTGATGCCGAGCTGAGGCTGGCGGGGGCGACGCTGCGCATGCGCATCGATCGCGTCGACGCCCTCGCCAGCGGCGGCCGCGCGATCCTCGATTACAAGAGCGGGCGGCGCGTGAGCGCAGACTGGTACGGCGAGCGGCCGACGCATCCGCAATTGCTCGCGTACTCGGAAGCGCTCGGTGAGGAGGTGGTGGCCCTCGCCACCGTCAGCGTGAATGCACGCGAGGTGCGCTTCGACGGCATCGCGCGCGCGGCGCGGCTGCTGCCGGCCGTCAAGGCCGTGCGCACAGCGGGCGCCGCGGATGCGTGGTCGCAGCAGCAGCGTGCGTGGCGGGCCATCGTGACGCGCCTGATCCGTGCGTTTCTCGCCGGCGATGCAGCCGTCGATCCCAGGCCCGGAGCCTGCGACTACTGTCACGTCATCGATATCTGCCGGATCAGCGAGCGCCCCGAGGCCGCCAATGAATGAGCTGAGCCGTGCCGATGCCGAGGCCCGCGAGCGCGCCATTGATCCGTACCGCTCGATCCTGTTGCAGGCGCCAGCCGGATCGGGCAAGACCTCCATGCTCACGCAGCGCTACCTGCGCCTGTTATGCACGGTGGACGAGCCGGACGCGATTCTCGCCATCACCTTCACGCGCAAGGCCGCGGCGGAGATGCGCGCTCGCGTGACGCACGCGCTGCGCGGGGAGATCGCAGCCGATGACCCGTGCGCCGCAGAGTTGCGCGCGCTCACCGGGGCCGCGCTGCGCCACGCCGCGCTGCGCGGCTGGGATCTCGCGCAGGACCCGGGTGCGCTGCGGATTCAGACCATCGACTCGTTCACCTATTGGCTCGCGAGCCAGCTGCCGATCGCTGCCCGGGCGGGGGGCACGCTGCGGGTCACCGAGACGCCGCAGGAACTGTATCGCCACGCCGCGCGTCGCACGCTGCTGGCCGCGGAGGCCGACGCCGTGCTCGGCGCCGACACCGAGCTGCTGTTCGAGCGTCTCGACAACCATTGGAACAACGTCGAGCGGCTGCTCGCAGAGATGCTGGGCCAGCGCGCTCACTGGCTGCGCTACGTGCTGCAAACCGCACCCGGGGAACTGTGCGCGCGCGTCAACGCGAGTCTCGCCCACATCATCGGCGCGCACCTGGCAGCGGCGAATGAGCGTTTGCCGCCCACGCTGCGGCTCGCCGCGCAGGCGCTCCCCGGCGTCGGCCCGCTGGGAAGCGATCCCACGCACCTCGGCGCCTGGAAGCGCCTCGCAGGCTGCACCCTGACGGGCGGACGCTGGCGTGTGAGGCTCACCGAGGAGCTGCTCGGACCCGCGTACGCCGAGGCCACGGCGCGCGAGGCGCTCAGGTCCTGCATCGGTCAATTGAGCGCCGTACCCGGCAGCGCCGAGCTGCTGCAGGGCGTGGCAACGCTGCCGGCCGCGGCCTTGAGTGAGGCGGACGAGGCGGCGATCGCGGCGCTGTCGCGGGTGCTCGAGCGCGCGGCGCGCGAGCTGCACGTTGAATTCGCGCAGCAGGGGCGCGTCGACTACACCTACGTCACCGGTGCGGCGCGCGCGGCGCTCACCGAGGCGGGGCTCCCCACGGAGCTCGCGTTGCGCACCGGCCTGGCATTCACGCACATTCTGGTCGATGAGTTCCAGGACACTTCGCTGGCGCAGTTCCAGCTGCTCGAATCGCTGACCGCCGCCTGGCAGGAGGGCGATGGGCGCACGCTCTTTATCGTGGGCGATCCGATGCAGTCGATCTACCGCTTCCGCGATGCGGAGGTTGGTCTGTTTATCAGCGCGCGCGAGCATGGCATCGGCAACGTGCGGCTGACGCCGTTGCGGCTGACGCGCAATTTCCGCGCCACGCCCGCACTGGTTGACTGGACCAACGAGGTGTTCGCGCAGGTGTTTCCCGCCGCCGATGAGCTGCGCGCCGGAGCGATCGCCTTCAGCGCGAGTGTGGCCGCCCGGGCGCCCACCGACGGGTCGCCGCCGCCTGAGGACGCCAGCGTGCAACTGCGTCTGTTTCCGGGTGACCGCGACGCCGAGGCGCGGGCGATTGCCGCGCGGATCACCGAGCTGCGGGGCCGCGACAGCCAGGCGCGCGTGGCGGTGCTGGTGGCGGCGCACGCGCACGCCGTTCCGATCGTGAATGCGCTCGGAACCGTCGGTGTGGAGGTGCTCGGCGTGGACCTGGTGCCGTTGGCGGAGCGGCCAATCGTGCGCGACCTGGTGCAGCTCGCCCGGGCGTTGCACGATCTCGGCGACCGCAGCGCCTGGCTCGCCGTGCTGCGCGCTCCCTGGTGTGGCGCCAGCCTGGCGACGCTCACGGCTCTCTCCGGTCCCGAGGAGCCGCAACTCGTCTGGGAATCGCTCGCGGACGCCGGGCGCCTCGCGCGCTGTGCGCCGCGGGACCTCGTACGCCTGGCGCGCGTGCGCGAAGTGTTGGCGGGGGCGCTCGAGCGGCGCGACGGCGGCCCGGCGGCAGACTGGCTCGAGGCGACCTGGGTACAGCTCGGCGCGCCGGATGCGTACCCGCGAGCGCAGCTTGCCCACGCACGCGTGTTCTTCACCGCGCTCGCCGAGCGGGCGGCTGCCTTTGAGTGGCGGGGCCCCGAGGATTTCGCAGCCCTGCTTCACGACCTGTACAGCGGGCCGGAAGCCCCGGGCGTAAATCCCGTGCAGGTCATGACCATTCACCGCGCGAAGGGTCTGCAGTTCGATCATGTGTTTGTGCCGGGACTGGACCGGAGCGTCGGCGCAGGCGAGCGACCGCTGCTGCGCTGGATCGACCTGCCGCGCGAGCGGGACCTCAGTGATCTCATCGTGGCGCCCACTCCGACCATCGGGGAGGAGGGCGGGGGCGAGTTGAGTTCGTTTCTCGCAGGGCTGCTCACCCAGCGTGCCCGGCACGAGCGCTTGCGTCTGATGTATGTGGCGGCAACCCGCGCCCGACAGACACTGTATCTCTCCGGCGCCCCGAAGATCAGGGCGGGAGGGCGCCTCGACCCGGAGCCGCGCACACTGCTCGCGTGCCTGTGGCCGGCGCTCGCCGAGCGCTTCCAGGTACAGGGGGCGCCGGCGGACTGCGCGCCGCCGCCGAAGCGCGCTCAAGCGCTACCGCTACGGCGACTGAGCGACGCCTGGCAGGCGCCGGAGATGCCCGCCGCCGCGCAGTTGCCGCATCTGCCCCTGGAGCGGGCGTCGATCGAACCTCCCGAGTTCAGTTGGGTCGGGGAAACCCAGCGGCACATCGGCACCGTGGTGCATGCGCTGCTGGCGCGGGTGGCGGACGCGCCTGCGCTGCCCAGCGGCGAGCAGCTCGAAGCGCAGCGTGACGCGGTGCGGCGGCAGCTGCGCCGCGAGGGCGTGCCCGAACGCGAGCGAGCGGAAGCGACGGACCTGGTGCTCACGGCGTTGGCGCGCAGCGTCGCCGATGAGCGGGGCCGCTGGATACTCGGCGCCGGACACCGCGAAGCGCACAGCGAGCTGGCCCTGACCGGCGTGACCGCCGGCCGACTGCGCAGCGTCGTGATCGATCGCTGCTTCGTGGACGACACCGGCACGCGTTGGGTGATCGACTACAAGACCAGCCGTCACGAGGGCGGGGGGCTCGAGAGCTTTCTCGATCAGGAAATGCAGCGTTACCAGGGGCAGCTGTCGGGCTACCTGGCGCTGGCGCGCGCACTCGGACCGCAGCCGGTACGGGCGGCGTTGTACTTTCCGCTGCTCGGCGCGTTTCGCGAGCTCACCTGAGGGCCGGGCGCGCCGGCGGCTGCGGTCTCACGCAACCGTCGGCGCAATCACCTCAGAACGCCAGGAACGCCCCGACGTTGGCGTTGGTGCTGTGGTTGCTGTTGCCGTTGTGCGCGTCGGCATGCACATCGCTGACTTCACCCAGCAGCGTCAGGTTCTTGGTCAACGAGTAGTACACGCCGCCGGTGACCTTGCGGCTCTTGTCCACCAAGGTGGGCAAGGCCGCCTGGTCGACAGCGTTGGCGAAGTCGAGCTTGCTGACCCCGTAGTTGGCGCCGAACTTCACGTCGCCCACCTTGTAGGTCGCTTGCACCAGATACCCATTGGAGTCCCGCTTGTTACCCCGGCCGTCGTCCGAAAAGATGAAGAAGCCGGTCGTGCCCAGACCGCTGCCGTGGTAGTAGTACGCGAACGCCTCGAAACCGGCCACATCGATCTTGGCGAACACGTCGAATCCCGTACCATCGTAGCTGTACGCGGTGCCCGCGCCTAGCACGGCTGCGCAAGCTGGTGTCGAGCAGATGTAGTTCTGCTTCTGCGAGATGAACGTGGCGGACGCGTAGAACTTCGTCGT
>FSWL01000051.1_pt1 | contig 8276 bp, 6 predicted proteins | sample 1637991 | NCBI WGS metagenome assembly FSWL01 (sample SAMEA3914789, study PRJEB12502) | metagenome | biome: forest; material: soil | place: Canada | collected 2011-07-03 | depth 0.3 m | reverse complement strand
ACTCGCCCGACCAACATCCCCACCGATTACACGCAGTTCCTGAACCCCAATGGGCTCAAAGGAGCGAGGATCGGCATCACCCGGGCGGGGCTGCAGGGATTCACCAATGTTACGACGCCCGCCGCAGTGACCGCGGCGATCGAAGCCGCGTTCAAAGCGCTCGGTGACGCAGGCGCGACCGTCATCGATCTGGATGCGGCGGGATTCAGCTTCACGCCCGCGTTTGGCGAGTTTGGGATATTGCTCTATGACTTCAAGAACGATGTGCGTGCGTACTTTGCCACCCGCGCTGGCGTGCCCGTTGCCGGCGGGACGCTGCAGACAGCCATCGACTTCAACAATGCCCACGCTGATGTCGAGATGCCGTTCTTCAATCAGGACATCTTCGACCTGGCGAACTCGCTGAACACCACCGACCCTAACGCGCCGCAGGATCCCGGTCTTTTCGGCAGCAACACCGCCGGGATGGCCTCCTACAACATCGCGCTCGATCTGGACCAGGCCGCCGGCGTCAGCATGGACCAGGCGCTGAGCACGTTCCACCTGGACGCGGTCGTATCGGCGACCGACAATCCGGCGTGGTCCACCGACTTGGTGTACGGCGACCACTTCATTTTCGGAACCTCGGGCCTCGCAGCCGGGCCAGGATATCCGATCGTGCAGGTGCCTGCGGGCGAAGTGTTCGGCGTGCCCCTCGGCATCAGCTTCTTCGGGACGGCGTTCAGCGAGCCGACGCTGATCAGGCTCGCATCCGGCTACGAAGCGGCAACCCAGGCGCGCGCCCACAACCTGCCGACGTTCTCACCGACGGTGCCTTTCGACCACATCAAGGGCGCGCTGCAGCAGCAGAACGGCGAAGGCGGCAATGGCATGCGTTCGTCGTCGTCGGCCGCGTCGTCCAACACTGCCCAAGCGGCGGCGGCGGCCACGCCCAAACAGGCTGCGAGAGCGAAGCTCAAGAGAATGCCGCACCACCTGTAATAGAGTGGTCGGGGCAGAGGGATTTGAACCCCCGACCCTCTGCTCCCAAAGCAGATGCGCTACCAGACTGCGCCATGCCCCGACATAAAGAGAAAATCATACGGAAGCAGCCGCCGAAACACGAGTCGCGTCGCTAGGCGCGGCGCCAGGCGGTCTTGCCCCCGGGCTTATCCTCGAGCAGTACGCCGGCCGTGGCAAGCTCCTCGCGGATACGATCCGATTCGGCCCAGTTCTTCGCGCGGCGCGCGGCGGCGCGCGCGGCGATGCGCGCTTCGATCTGTGCATCGGACAGGCCCGCACCGCCGCCCTCGGCGGCACCGGTCCCCGCCCGCCGGCCGGCGGGCGGCTTCGCGAGCCGGAACCACCGTGCAGGCTCGACGCCGAGCAGTCCCAGTACCCCGCCGAGCGCCCTGAGCTCCGCCGCCAGCTGCGCCGCGCGGCGCTGCTCGCCGGCATCGCGCGCCGAGTTCACTTCGCGGGTGAGGGTCTGCAGCACCGCCAGCGCCTCGGGCGTGTTGAAATCGTCATCCATGCTGTCGAGGAAGCGCGCCGTGTGCACGCCGGCCTCGGGCGCCACCGCCGGCAGTTCGCGCAGCGCCGTGTAGATCCTTCCCAGGGCCGCATCCGCCTGCTCGAGCAGCTCGAGGGAGTAGTTGATCGGTCCGCGGTAATGACTCGAGAGAATGAAGAAGCGCAGCACCTCCGGATGGCGCAGCGCCGGCAGCACCTCGCGCAGGGTAAAGAAGTTGCCGAGCGACTTCGACATCTTTTCTTCGTCGACGTTGACGAAGCCGTTGTGCATCCACAGGTTGACGAACTCATCCCCGGTCGCGGCACAGGACTGCGCGATCTCGTTCTCGTGATGCGGGAACTTGAGATCCATGCCGCCGCCGTGGATATCGAAATGCGTGCCGAGCAACGCCGTTGACATGGCGGAGCACTCGATGTGCCAGCCGGGTCGGCCCGCACCCCACGGCGAGTCCCACGCCGGCTCGCCGGGCTTGGCGTGCTTCCACAGGACGAAGTCGAGCGGATCGCGCTTGGCTTCGTCCACCTCGACACGCGCACCGGCGCGCAGGTCGGCGAGGCGCCTGCCGGAGAGCCGGCCGTAGCCGGCGAAGCGCGCCACCGCATACATCACGTCGCCGTTGGCAGCGACGTAGGCGTAGTCCCGGGCCAGCAGCTGCTCGACCATGGCGATGATCTGCGGCACGTATTGCGTGGCGCGCGGCTCGTGGTCGGGGCGGGCGATCCCGAGCTGCTCGCAATCCTGGTTCATGGCCGTGATGAAGCGTTCGGTGAGCGCGCCGATCGGCTCGCCGTTCTCGGCGGCGCGCCGGATGATCTTGTCGTCGATGTCGGTGATGTTGCGCACGTACGTGAGGCGGTAGCCGCGGTGCCGCAGATAGCGGCTGACCACATCGAACACCACCAGCATGCGCGCATGACCGATGTGCACGAAGTCGTACACCGTGAGGCCGCACACGTACATGCGTAAGCTGCCGGGCGTGATGGGCTGGAGTTCCTGCTTCTCGCCGGTGAGGGAGTTGTGGATGCGGATCATGCGAAACGCGCCAGCCGTTCGCGTGCCTTGCCCGCAGGCATCGCCTTGAGCAGCGGCGCGAGCTCCGGGCCGTGCGCGCGCCCGGTGAGCGCCGCCCGCAGCGGCATGTAGAGCTCGGCGCCCCTGCGCCCGGTCGCGGCGCGCACCGCCTCCGCAATGGCCGGCAGGTCGTTGCCGCTCGCCGCCGCCGCGGCGGCGGCGGCAGAGAAGTAGCGCACGCCGGCGGCGCGCACCACTTCCTCGGCCGCGGGCTCCAGCGCCGGCGGCGCGCCGAACACGATATCGACCCACGGCCGCGCGTCCTCGGGCAACACCACGTTCGGCAACAGCGCGGCGATGAATGCGTCCGTGGCGTGCGCATCGAGCCCCGCGGGCAGCACCGGCGCGAGCCAGGCACGCGCCGCGTCCGCCGACAGGCGATGCACGGCGTCTTTCTGCCAGACGGCGAGCTGCTGCTGGTCGAAGCGCGACGGCGCGCGCCCCAGATGCGCCGTGTCGAACGCGCGCGCCATCTCCTCGGGCGTCAGCAGCCCGTGGAGCGGAGTCGAGTGTCCGAGCCGGAACAGGTGATTGACGATGGCGAGCGGCTGATAGCCGCGCTCGCGATATTCGCGCACGCTCACCGCCGCGTGGCGCTTGGACAACGGCGCGCCGTCGGCGCCGACGATGAGCGCCACGTGGCCGTAGGCCGGCGCCGCGAGCCCCAGGGCCGCGAGAATCAGCAGCTGCCGCGGCGTGTTGGTGAGGTGGTCCTCGCCACGCAACGCCTGCGTCACCCCCATGCAGGCATCGTCCACCGCATTGGAGAAGAAGAAAGCCGCGGAGCCGTCGGCGCGCCGCACCACGAAATCGCCGATGTCGTCGGTGAGGAAGCTCTGCGGCCCGTGCACGAAGTCCACGAATGTCACGCGCTCGCCGCGCGGCACGCGAAAGCGCAGCGTGGCCGCGAGTCCGTGCTTCTCGCGACGCGCACGCTCGGCGGGGGACAGGTCCCGGCAGGTGCCGGCGTAGCGCGGCGGCTTGCCCGCGGAGAGCTGCGCGCGGCGCGACAGTTCCAGTTCCAGCGGCGAGCAGAAGCACGGATAGACCACGTCCTGCCGTTCAAGCACCGCGAACTGCCGCGCGTACAGCGCGCCACGCTGCGACTGGCGGTAGGGTCCGCGCTCATCCTCGCGGTCCGGGCCCGCGTCCCAGTCGATGCCGAGCCAGCGCAGGTCCGCCATGAGCGCCGTGGTGTAGGAGTCGAGACTGCGTTCGCTGTCGGTGTCTTCGATGCGCAGCAGGAAGCGCCCCCCGGCGCTGCGCGCCAGCAGCAGGTTGAACAGCGCGGTGCGCGCGTTTCCCAGGTGCAGCTCACCGGTGGGACTGGGGGCGAAGCGGGTGACCCGCTGCGGCTCCCCGCCCGGGGGTGAAATCGCGCTCGCGCTCATGACGCCATTTTACGGGAAACTCACGAATCTCAACAAAGCGCCGCGCGCCTGCCGCCCTGCTATAGAATTCGCGGCCGGAGGATTCGATGTCCATTCAGCCCCGCACCCGGATCGCCGCCCTCGCGACGCTGCTGCTCAGCGTCATGCTGCTGCACGGCGAGGCGCGCGCCGACGAGCCAAACCCGCAGGTGAAGGTCACGACCAATATGGGTGAGTTCGTCATCGAAGTGCGCCAGGACCGCTCGCCCCTCACCGCGGCGAACTTCCTGCGTTACGTGCGCGAGGGCTTCTACTCCGGTACCGTGATCCACCGCGCGGTCGCCAACTTCGTCATCCAGGGCGGCGGGCACGATGCCACCACCTACGCTCTCAAGGCGACGCACGAAAACGTGTTCAACGAGGCCGGCAACGGCCTGCAGAACAAGCGCGGCACCGTGGGCATGGCGCGCGGGGATGCGCCCCACTCCGGCAACGCGCAGTTCTACGTCAACCTGGTCGACAATCCGGACCTGGATCCGGTCTCGACCCGCTGGGGCTACACGGTGTTCGGCCGCATCGTGCAGGGGATGGACGTCATCGATCACATCGGCGAGACGCCCACCGGCGCGATCGGACCATTCAAGTCCGACGCGCCCCTGAAGCCGGTCATCATCGAGAAGATGGAGATGGTCGCGGCGGGTGCGACCAGCAGCGCGCCGGTGATAACCCCGGTGCCGCCGCGGCAGGACACGATCCTCTCGCCGAAGTAACCGCATGGCGCGCCTGTTCGTCTCGGACGTGCATCTGGATGCCGGCGCGCCCGAGGCCACGGAGCAGTTCCTCGCGTTTCTCGCCGGCGAGGCCGCGGCCGCCGAGGCGCTCTACATCCTCGGCGACCTGTTCGAGGCCTGGGTGGGCGATGATGACCAGGATCCCGCCAAGGAGCGCGTGTGCCGGGGACTGCGCGCGCTCGCCGCGCGCGGTGTCGCATGCTTCGCGCTGCACGGCAACCGCGACTTCCTGCTCGGTGAGGGTTTTTGCGAGCGCAGCGGCTGCCGCCTGCTGACGGACCCGGTGGTGGCGCAGTTCGATGGCGAGCCGGTGTTGCTCACGCACGGCGATGCGCTGTGCACCGACGATCATCCCTATCAGGAGTTGCGCAGCATGGTGCGCAGCCGGGACTGGCAGCAGCGCTTCCTCGCCCTGCCGCGCTCGCATCGGGAGCTGCTGGCCGATGAGGCGCGCGCCGGCAGCCGGCGGCACATCTCGCGCACGGTACCCTACATCATGGACGTGAATGCCGCGGCGGTGGCCGCGGCGTTTCGCGCCGCCCAGGTGCGGCGCATGATCCACGGGCACACGCACCGCCCGGGCATGCATGACGTCCAGACCGATGGCGGCCTGGCACAGCGCATCGTGCTCGGCGCCTGGTACGAGCAGGGAAGCTACCTGAGCTGCGAGCGGGGAAAATACCAGCTGCGCGAGCTGCCGCGCCCATCGTGAGCGGCCTGACTCCCGCGCAGGTGCGCGGGGCGCACTCAGTTCTGCGAGGGGGGCGCGCTGCCGCCCGGCGGTCCGCCGTGCCCGAAGTGCCCGTGCATCATCCCGCCGTGCATTTCCTGCAGAGTCTGGAACTTCTTCAGCTGCGACTCCGACAGCACCGGGGTGAGCTTCTGCAGGGTCTCCTGCCTGATCTGCTGGTGCAGGGCCTGCATCTGCTGCCAGTCGGGCTTGGTGCCGGACGCCTTGGCCTGCTCGTGGGCGGCCTTGATCTTGGCGTGCTCTTCCTGCAGGACCGCCTGAACCTGGGTCTTCTGCGCGTCGCTCAGATCGAGCAGCGTCGCGAGCTTCTCCAGGTGAGCGGCGTGTTCCGGCGGGGCCGGGGCCTGGGCGAACAGCGCACCTGCCCATAACACGGCAAGCGCAAAAACAGTGGCTTTCATCGATTTCTCCTTGGCGTGGGTGATCCGGAGGTCCGCGTTGCGGTGCTTAGGCTAACGGGCGGTCGGCGATGCAGGCCGTGAGCAATCGTTAGCGAGTGTGACCGGCCGGGCGCGCCGCGACGAGCCGTGCGTTCAGCGCCGTCGCGGCAGCAGCAGCACGGCTTCCAGCCCCCCGCCGGGCAGGTTACGCAAGGTGAGCGATCCGCCGTGTGCCTGCGCGATGTCGCGGGCGATGGACAGCCCCAGGCCGGTGCCGCCGCTGTCACGGTTGCGAGAGGACTCGAGCCGGTAGAACGGCTCGAACACCCGTTCCAACTCCTCCGCGGGAATGCCGGGGCCGGTATCGCGCACGCGGATCGCAACCACCGGCCCGTCCTCGAGCAGGATGTCGGCGCGCGCGCCGAACTTGGTGGCGTTGGCCACGAGATTCGTGAGACAGCGCTTCAGTGCCTGCGGCCTGGCCGTCAACGGCTGCTCGCTGCGGCCGGTGACCGTCACCTGCTGCCCCATGTCGGTAAACTCCTCGCGCACCTTGCCGAGCAGCGCGCCCAGGTCGATGGGCGCGGCCGGCTCGCCGTCCTCGATGCCGCGAAACAGGGACAGGGCTTCGCGCACCATGGCCTCCATCTCGTCGAGTTCCCGGCCGATGCGCGCCTGCATGGGGAGATTGTCGAGCGCTTCCACCTGCAGCCGCAGTCGCGTCAGCGGCGTCTTCAGGTCATGCGACATGGCGGCGAGCACGCGCGTGCGGCTGTCCAGGTAGCGGCGCAGGCGATCCTGCATGGTGTTGAACGCGCGCGCCGCGTCGCGCAGTTCGCGTGCGCCGCGCTCCCGGAGCTGCGCCGGGCGGATGTCCCGGCCGATGCTGTCGGCGGCGTGCGCCAGCTCCGACAGCGGCCGGGTAATGTTGCGCGCCGCGAGGTACAGCACGATCACCAGGATCAGCACCAGCAGCGTCAGGTTGATGAACAGATTGCGCGGCAGCGGCGCTCCCCGCGGCATGCGCGTCACCCTGAAAAGCACCGCATCGCCGTCGGCAAAGCGCACGCTCACGTCGTAGCGCTGCGCGCTGCCCTGGTGGGCCGCGAGCTCGTGCGCTTCGAAGAACGGCACCGGTACCGCAATCGCCTGCGGCGCCGGATCGGGCGTAGCGCGCACCTCGACCGCGTACGCCGGCCCGAGGGCGCTGCGCACCTGCTCCTTGAGCGTCCGTTCAAAGCCCGACAGCAGCGGCAGGCGCAGGAAGCCGCGCTCCCCGGGGCGCGGCTCGTGCCCGTGGCCAGCGGCGGACATGTGCGGCATGTAGAGTCGTTCGTGCGCTGCTGACAGCCGGCCGACCGCCGCGCTGCGCTCAGGCGGGCTCAGGGGCTGCAGCATGAGCGTGGTTTCGGCAATGCGGCGCGACCACTCGCGCACGCTCCCCTGCAGCACGAAACGCTCACGCTCCTGGGCGATAAGAAACAATCCGACCGCCTGCGCCAGCAGCACGGCGGCGACGGAGGCGGCCAGCAGCCTCCCGAACAGCGATTGTGGCCACAGGGACACGCGCATCACGGACCGCGGGCGGTTCAGTCACTCACGACATTGACCCCGACGACATAACCCTCGCCGTAAACGGTCTTGATGATCTGCGGTGCGCGCGCGTCATCACCCAGGATCTGGCGCAGGCGGCTGACGCGCACGTCGATGCTGCGGTCGAAGGGGTCGGCGTCACGCCCGCGCAGCAACTCGGTCAGCTGCATGCGGCTGAGCACGCGGTTGCCCGATCCGAGCAGCACCGCCAGCAGCCGGTATTCCGCGCCGCTCAGGGCAACGTCCTTGCCGGAAGCATCGGTGAGGGTGCGGGTGATGGTATCCAGCCGCCAGCCACCGAAGGAAAAACCGCGCACGCTCTCGGGGCTCGGGTCCCGCGGGGCATGCGCCGCACGGCGCAGGATCGCCTTGATGCGGCCGAGGAGCTCGCGCGGGTTGAACGGCTTCGCCAGGTAGTCGTCCGCGCCGAGCTCGAGTCCGACGATGCGATCGACGTCCTCGCCGCGCGCGGTCAGCATGATGATCGGCACCTGCGAGCGGCTGCGCAGCTCGCGACACAAGTACAGACCGTCCTCCCCCGGCAGCATGAGATCGAGCACCAGCAGGTCGACGTGCGAGCGCTCCATGACGCGCCGCATCTCCCTGCCATCGGCAACCGTGGTGGTGCGGAACTCGTGCTTCTCGAGATATTGGGCGAGCAAGCCGCGAATCTCGCGATCGTCGTCTACGATCAACAGGTGCGGACGGTCGTTCATCGTCGCAGGATACCGGGGCAACGGACAGCTGACAGCGAATTCGGTGCCGCCGCCAGGAGCGTGCTTTGTAACCAACTGTTGGGTCAGCTGT
>FSWL01000018.1_pt1 | contig 8293 bp, 8 predicted proteins | sample 1637991 | NCBI WGS metagenome assembly FSWL01 (sample SAMEA3914789, study PRJEB12502) | metagenome | biome: forest; material: soil | place: Canada | collected 2011-07-03 | depth 0.3 m | reverse complement strand
GCGTGGGCGTCTTGAGCGGCTGGGCGGCCAGAATCTGATCGAGCGCCTGAGCACTCCAGAACTGATCGTAAGCCGGGTGCTCCGCGACCTTGTTGAAGAACGGCAGCGTGTCGATGCCGAAGCGGTGCGCGAAGTCGCCGGCCGACCCGCTGGCGAGGAACAGCTGGAAGTCATCGTACACGCCGCGCGCGATCTCCTTGCCTTCCCCGCGGGCCGTGGTCTGGCCATAGATGTAGTCGAAGTTCGTCTGGCGGAAGGCGCCGTTGTGAAACCAGTCATCACCCTTCCAGCCATCCACCATCGGGCTCATGGGCACCGCAGCCTTGAGCGCCGGATGCGGGTTCACCAGCGCCATGAGCACCGTGAAGCCCTCGTAAGAGGAGCCGATCATGCCGACCCTGCCGTTCGATTCCGGCACGTTCTTCACCAGCCAGTCGATGGTGTCGTATGCGTCAGTGGAGTGATCCACGGCAGTGTCGTTGAGTGGACCGCGCAGCGGCCGCGTCATGACGTAGTCCCCTTCCGAGCCGTATTTGCCGCGCACGTCCTGGAAGGCGCGGATATATCCTTCGGGAACAAACACCTCATCTCCCATCGGCAGCGTGGCCAGCATGTGCGGACTCACGAAGCGCTCGGCGCGCTTGGAGGCGTTATAGGGCGTGCGGGTCAGAATGATCGGTGCACCCTTCGCGCCCTTCGGAATGACGATGACGGTATGCAGCTTCACCCCGTCGCGCATGGGGATCATGACTTCGCGCTTGACGTAGTCCCAGTCCCCCGTGGGCACGGTGAACGCGGCGGGAATGTCGGGTTGCATGGGCGGCGTTTGCGCCGCGCCGCTTGCCGCGGCCAGCCATGCAGGCAGCCCAATGCCCATAGCCCACGAACGCACGGTATGCATCAGGTCTCCTTGGCGAATGAGGCGCGCGGCGGTTCGCAAGCCTGCCACGCGCCCGGCTGTCGCGCTAGGATGGCCCATGGCCGAAGCCGACATCGCCGCCGCGCTGCGGACGTTCCTGCCTGAGGACTGCGTACTGTCCCGGGAAGAGGAGCGCCGCCCCTACGAGTGCGATGCACTGACGGTGTTCCGGCAACTCCCCGGCCTCGTCGTGCTGCCACGCACCGAGCAGCAGCTGCACCAGGTGCTCCTGACCTGCAGCCGGCTCGGGGTTGCGGTGGTCGCGCGCGGTGCGGGCACCGGCTTGTCCGGGGGCTCGACGCCGCACGCACAGGGCGTGCTGCTGTCGTGCGCGCGGCTGAACCGCATCCTGGAAATCGATCCGCACGCTCGCATCGCACGGCTTGAGCCTGGCGTGCCCAACCTGCGGGTGTCGGAAGCGGCTGCCGTGCATGGCCTGTATTACGCGCCCGACCCCTCCTCCCAGGTCGCCTGCTCCATCGGCGGCAACGTGGCGGAAAACTCCGGCGGTGTTCACTGCCTCAAGTACGGCCTGACGGTGCACAACGTGCTCGGCGTGCGCGGCTACACCATGGAAGGGGACCTGCTCGAGTTGGGCGGCCGTGCGCCGGACGGTCCGGGCCTGGACCTGCTGGCGCTCACCATCGGGTCCGAGGGCCTGCTGATGATCGTCACCGAGGTGACCGTGAAGCTCATCCCGCGGCCGCCCTGCGCCCAGCTGGTCATGGCTTCGTTCGCCGATGTTCACAGCGCCGGCACCGCGGTCGCCGCGGTGATCGCCGCCGGCATCATTCCGGCGGCGCTTGAAATGATGGACCGCCAGGCGACCGCCGCGGTCGAGCCCTTCGCGCGCGCCGGGTATGACCTCACCGCGGCCGCGATTCTCCTGGTCGAGTCGGATGGCACGCCCGAGGAAGTCGCCGACCAGGTCCGGGAAATCGAGCAGGTGCTGCGCACTGCCGGCGCCAGCACGCTGCGGGTGTCGGGCTCGGAAGCGGAGCGCCTGCGCTGGTGGTCCGGTCGCAAGAACGCCTTCCCCGCCGCCGGGCGCCTGTCGCCCGACTACTACTGCATGGACGGCACGATTCCGCGCAGGCATGTTGGCGAGGTACTGCAGGCGATCGAGCGGATGGAGGCCCACTACGCACTTCGCTGTATGAACGTGTTTCACGCCGGCGATGGCAACCTGCACCCGGTGATCCTGTTCGACGCCAATGACCCCGACTCATGGGAGCGCGCCGAGCGCTTCGGCGCGCAGATCCTCGAGCTGTGCGTACAGCTCGGCGGGACCATTACCGGCGAGCACGGAGTCGGTCTCGAGAAACTCAACTCCATGTGCGTGCAATTCTCCCCCGCGGAGCGCGCGGCCTTTGCCGCCGTGAAGGAGGCGTTCGACCCGGCGGGCCTGCTCAACCCGGGCAAGGTGATTCCAACGCTCGCGCGCTGCGCCGAATACGGCCGGATGCGGGTGCACCACGGCGCGCTGCCGCACGCGGATCTGCCGCGCTTCTAGTGAGACCCGATGGCCGCGACCGCCGACGCCGTCCTGGCTGAGTTGCGTGAGCGGGTCAGCGCCGCGCACCGCACGCGCCAGGGGCTGCGCTTGAGGGGTTCGGGCACCAAGGACTTCTACGGCGAGAGTCTCACGGGAGAGGTGCTCGAGCTGCGCGCTCACCAAGGCATCGTCGACTACGAGCCCTCGGAGCTGGTCATCACGGCTCGCTGCGGCACGCCCTTGTCCGAGATCGAGGCGGCGCTCGCCGCACACGGGCAGTTTCTCGCCTTCGAGCCGCCGGCGTTTGGCGCTGACCCCAGCATCGGCGGCGTGATCGCCGCCGGCCTGTCGGGACCGCGCCGTGTGTACGCGGGCGCGGCGCGCGATTTCGTGTTGGGAACGAGACTCCTGACCGGGGATGGCCAGATGCTGCGCTTTGGCGGGCAGGTGATGAAGAACGTCGCCGGCTTCGACGTCTCGCGGCTGCTGTGCGGCTCGCTCGGCATCCTGGGGATCATCACCGAGATCTCACTCAAGGTGCTGCCACGGCCCCGCGCCGAGGAGACCCTGCGGCTCGAGTTGCCGGCCGCGGCCGCGGTGGAATCCTTCAATCGCTGGTCGGCCCTCGGCGTGCCGATCTCGGGCGGCGCCTGGTGGCAGGGCAGCGCCTGGCTGCGGCTCTCCGGGGCACCGCCGGCGGTACGCTCCGCGCGCGAGCGCATCGGCGGCGAAGCCATCGACGCGGCCAGCGCACAAGCCTGGTGGGACGCGTTGCGGCACTGCCAACTGCCCCTCTTCGACAGCCGCGTGATCTGGCGGCTGTCGGTTCCTGGCGCAGCCCCGCCGCTCAATCTGCCCGGTGAGCCCCTGATCGACTGGGGCGGCGCGCTTCGCTGGTATGCGGACCCTGCGGATGATGCCGATGTGCGCACCCTGGCCTGCGCGGCAGGCGGCACGGCGCTGTGCTGGCGGGGTCCCGCACCCGCCGGACGCTTTCACCCGTTGCCACCGGCGCTCGTCCGGCTCCACCGCCGGTTGAAGGAGCGTTTCGACCCGCACGGCATTTTCAACCCGGGGCGACTGCTCGCCGGGCTTTGAGGAGGAACGCGCTCCGCTTAGGTCAGCCCCGCAATTCCCGCTGGTGGCCCGCGACCATGTCCGCGAGGCTTTCGAAACGAAAGTCATAGGCCGGGGTGCCGGCGGGTGGCAGCGTCGCGCCCCACCCCTGTCGCTCATGCCGGCGGTCGATCCACGCGCAGGCCAGACCTAACGCCTTTGCCGGCGCGTGGTCGTGGTAGAGGCTCTGCGCGGTGTGCAGGATCTGCTGCCGGCCAAACCCGAGCTTCGCCAGCGTGTCGATCAGATAGCGGAAATTGCGCGGGTCGGGTTTGTACGAGCCTATATCCTGCGCGGTGCAGATGGCATCGAAGCCGACCCCGAGCTTCACGTTGCTGCCCGCGAAGCTTTCACGATCGACGTTCGACAGGATCACCAGCTTGTAATGGCGCTTGAGGTATTGCAGTGCCGCGGGTGTGTCGGCGAACGCCGGCCACCGTGGCACCGATGTGCCGAACGCCACGTGATCTGCGGGCGCCAGCGTGACACCCCATTGCCGCGCGAGCCGCCGGTGCACCTCGGCCAGCAGCTCCGGGTACAGCATGGCGGGGGTCGCCGCCTGCTGTGCCGCCTCGTGCTGCGCGAACTGCGCCAGCGCCTCCTCGCGCCCGAGCGGAGTGTTCGCGGCCCGCAGCAGCGGCTGCAGGGCAGCGTACAGGCCGGTCTCCCAGTCGATCAGGGTTCCATAGCAATCGAACGTGAGCACTCTGAAGTCGGACAGTTTCACAGGTTGATCGTCCCCCGACCGAGCTCGATGACGTCGCCGCTCACGAAGATCTGGCGCTCCGCGTCCACGCGCAGCCGCAGCGCCGAGGGCCGTCCGGTGTACTCGCCCTGCGAGATTTCAAACTCGCAGGGCAGCGTGCGGCCCATCGCGAGACACCAGCCGCCCAGGTTCGCCGTCGCCGACCCGGTCGCGGGATCTTCCAGCGCGGAACCGCCGTGCGGGAAGAAAAAGCGCGCCAGCAGCCCGGCGCCGGACGGCGCAAATGCATATGCCATGCTGTGACCGTCGGCGCTTGCGAGCTGCGCGAGCAGATCGGCGCGCACCTGCACGCGCCGCACCGCGGCCTCGCTCTTCAGTGGCACGACGAGCTGCTCCGTGCCCGCGTTCACCCACAGTGGCCGCTCGCCGATGTCGCGCTGGTCGAGTCCCAGGATTGCCGCCAGCGTCAGGCGTGGCTCCTGCACTTCGCGCCAGCTGGGCGCCTTGGCCTGCAGCGTCCAGCGGTCACCGGTGGCACGCACCGTGATGATCCCCGCGGGCATTTCCAGGGTTAGCCGGTCGCCCGCCAGGCCGAGCGCGCGGCACACGTGCGCCGTGCCGAGCGTCGGATGCCCGGCGAAGGGCATTTCGTAGCTCGGCGTGAAAATCCTCACCCGGGCGCTGGCGCGCTCGGAGGGCAGGATGAAGGTGGTCTCCGACAGATTGAACTGCAGCGCCAGCGCCTGCATGCTTGCGGCATCGAGCGTTTGCGCCCGCTCGAAGACGCACAGGGGATTACCGCTCAGGGGGGCGCGTCCCTGCGTGAACACGTTCACGATACGATAGGCGTACGCACTCATTGCGGAACGAATTCTATCCTCACACCGACGCGATCACAGCCATGATGACCGAGTTGCTGTTCCGGGATGACGCCTATCTCAAGACCGCCACCGCGCGGGTACTCGCCGCCGGCGAGCGCGGCATCGAGCTCGACCGGACCGTGTTCTATCCGCAGGGCGGCGGGCAGTCGGGTGACAGCGGCACGCTGCTGCGGGCCAACGGCGAACCCTTGGCTATCACCGATACCCGTAAGGGAGACGCACCCGATCGCGTCCTGCACATTGTGCCGCCGGGCAGCTCCCTGCCGCAGCCTGGCGAAGCGGTCGAGCTGCAGATCGACTGGCAGCGGCGTTACCAACTGATGCGTCTGCACACGGCGCTGCACCTGATGTCGTGCGTGATCGTGGCGCCGGTCACGGGCGGCAACATCGTTGCCGACAAGGCGCGCCTGGATTTCGACATCGAGTTCGCTCTGCTCAACGCCGCGCGCATCGAGAGTGAGACCAACGCGCTGATCGCCTCGGGCGTCGCCACCGAGAGCGTCTGGATCACCGACGCCGAGCTCGATGCCCAGCCGGAGCTCGTCAAGACCATGAGCGTGCAGCCGCCGCGCGGCGCCGGCCGGGTGCGGCTGCTCAAGATTCCGGGAATCGACCTGCAGCCGTGCGGCGGCACGCATGTTGCCAACATCGCCGAGATCGGCGGGATCCGCGTGTTGCGGATCCGCAGCGAGGGCAAGCACAACAAGCGCGTGGAGATCGCGCTCACTGGTAGCGGCTGACCTCAAGGCCGTTGCCGACCGCGAGCAGCACCGAGCTCATATCGGCGGTCGCGCCCACCCGAGCCCGATAGGCGCGCGCATGGGCCCGTGCGCTCTCAGGCTGCAGCATGTTGTCGGCGACGATGATCGCACCCTGCGCCAGCTTCGGATGCAGCAGCTCGAACACCGGCACGTACAGATTCTTCCACAGGTCGATCAGCACGAAATCGAATGGTCCCGCGAGCTGCCCGAGCGATGCGAGCGCATCGCCGACGCGAAACTCGACGTACTGCGCGAGCCCGGCGCGCGCCAGTTGCGCGAGCGCATACTCGGTCTTGGCGGCCTGCAACTCGAGCGAGACGACCTTGCCGCCGACCGCCCGCGCCGCTTCCGCGAGCCAGGTCGTGGAGTAGCCGTACGAGCTGCCCACCTCCAGGATCCGGCGGGCCTCACCTTCCTTGACCAGCAGATTCATCAGCGTGCCGGCTGCCCGCCCCACGGGCAGCAGCATCTCATCGCGCCGCCGCATACTTTCCTCGGCAGACAGCGTGCTCCAGAGCTTCTCCTCACGCTGGGCCCGTGCCTCGTACTCCTCGAGTACCGCCCACACCGCCTGGTCCATCGATCCCGGATCCCGCATATTCGCTCCTTAATCGTCACGCCGCGCCGGAAAAATACTGCTGCAACGAGGCGACCCCCAGCCGCTTCGCTTCGAACAGGCTCTCGAGATGTTCGCGCGAGTTGACCAGCCCGCGCGCGCGCAGGATGCCCTGCTCGTCGAGCAGCGCGGCGAACGGCAGGCGGCCGACCTGGTACGCCAGCCCCAGGGCCGCCGACACCACGTACGGAATGCCGTCGAGCCCCTGGCTGCGCACGAACTGACGCTGCTCGAGGGTATCGCCGTCGCTCGCCAGGATCACGTCCATCCAGGCGCGCTCATCCTTGCGGCTGGACTTGACCGCTGGCAGCAGGGACTTGCAAACCGGGCAGGTCGGAGACACGAACAGCAGCAGCGTACTGCGACCGTCCGCGCGTGCGGCACCAACCTGGTGAGCATGCCCCTCGAGGTCGGCCACTTCCAGGACCGGCGCCGGCTCACCGACCGCAGGGCCGCGATTGAGCATGAGCGCACCGGCCGGCGCAACGCGCTCGTGCAGCACGCCCAGTTGCCGCACCAGCGCCAGTACTACGGCCGACAACACCAGCACCAGAATCCACAGCACCACATTGGAGACCGCCAGCGCCGTCATCACGAGCCTCGCAACAGAGCGGTACGCGGCGTGACCTGGGCGAGCAGGCGGTCGAGACTCATATATAAGAGTGCGGCGACTGCGGTCCCCGCCCCGATGGTGAGCGCGTCAGCCGCCGCCATCGGCCGCGCGATCCAGGGCAACAGCATCGCCCCGAGCAACCCCGCCAGCAGGAGATTGCGCCACACCATCCAGGCGGCAATCGGTCGTCGCTCGTGCGGGCCGCCGCAGCCGCAGGCCAGATCGCGACGGCCGCGCTGCAGATTGATCGCGATCGCAGCAGCGTACGCCACCAGCAGCGCCGCGCCCGCCGCGCTCGCGCCGTCACGCGAGCGGCGAGCGAGCAGCCCCACGCCCACCATCAACTCGAGCGCCGGCACCAGCCATGACAAGCGCGCAACATCACCCGGCAGCAAGCGGTAGGCACGAAACACCTCGGCGAAGCGTTGCAGACTGCGCAGCTTGTTAAGCGCAGCGCTCACGAACAACAGCGCAAACGCTCCAGCGAGCATTGCGCCAATGGCCGGGTCGATCATGGTGCGCACATCATAGTCCACTCACCCGTGTAGTATCGCTGCACACCGCGCATGCGAACGGGTTCGCCTCATGAACGCCCTGCATCTGCCGAACGCCGAATTCCGCTCCCTGGCCGCACGCGTGACGGACATCGCCGCGGACCTGCTCGCCGGGCTCGACGACATGCGAGCCTTCCCACCGGTGCGCGGTGAGCAGGTGGCCCGGGCATTCGGGGCGCCGCTGCCGGAGGAGGGTCTGCGGGCTGGCGCGCTCGATGCGCTGGGTGAGGTGCTCGCCCTGTCACGCGCGCCGACACCACGCTTCTACGGGTACGTGCTCGGCTCGGGTGAGCCGGTGGCCGCGCTCGCGGATCTGCTGGCGAGCATCCTGAATCAGAACGTCACGGCCTGGCGCTCGGCGCCGGCGGCCGTGACCATCGAGCGGCAGATCGTGCGCGGCCTCGCGGGCGCGCTCGGCTGCGAGGGTTTCAGCGGCAGCCTGTGCGGTGGCGGCTCCATGGCCAACCTGATGGGGCTCGCCATGGCGCGCGAGGCGCAGCTGCCCGCCAACGAAAGCGGCGCGCAGCCCGGCGTGGTGTACGCCTCGAGCGAAGTGCACATGTCGATACCCAAGGCGATGGCGCTGCTCGGACTGGGGCGCGAGAACCTGCGGCTGATCAGCACGGATGAAG
>FSWL01000009.1_pt1 | contig 9044 bp, 6 predicted proteins | sample 1637991 | NCBI WGS metagenome assembly FSWL01 (sample SAMEA3914789, study PRJEB12502) | metagenome | biome: forest; material: soil | place: Canada | collected 2011-07-03 | depth 0.3 m | reverse complement strand
CTCTGGAGGCGCTCGCGAGCTCGCCCGATCCGGCGAGCCGCGTCGACCTCATCCGGTCGACGTAACCGAAGCTTTAATAATCAACGGGCTTAAGGACTTGCGCCCCGCGGGTGGCCCGAGCGCGGTGCGCGCCGCCCGAGCTGCGACGAAGCGAGGCAGCCGCGCGGTCACTTAGCAGGCCGGCAAGCTCCCGGATGCCCTAAGCTTCATGAGGCCTGTGTGCGCTTGAGGCGAAGCGACGCGCAGCCGCAACCATGAAGATGCCGACGCTCGAGCAATTCCGCACCAACCGCAACGTGCTGTTCTGGAGCCTGCACGCCGCGGGCTGGGCCGCGTACGGCGTTACCCAGTACTTCGGCGCGCTGCTGTACGAGAAGCCTTCCAGCTACGCGCGCGTGATCGCGGTGGCGGCGGTCTCGGGGTTTCTCCTGTCGATGCCGATGCGCTTCATCTACCGGCGCCTGTGGGGCCGGCCGCCGCGCGTCATGATCACGGGCGTGCTCACGACCTGCTACATCACAGCGCTCGCGCTGCGCATCGTAATCAACCTGTCCTACAAATGGTTCGTCGAGCCGGACTGGCAGGCGCATACGCTGTTCGAGCTCTTCGGCGGCGCCCTGTCCACGACCTACCTGCTGCTGTGCTGGAGCGTGCTGTACTTCGGCATCAAGTCCTATGAGTCGCAGCGTAAGCAGGAAGAGGCGATGCTCAAGGCGGTGGCCCTGGCGCAGGAGGCGCAGCTGAAAATGTTGCGCTACCAGCTCAACCCGCATTTCCTGTTCAACACGCTGAACGCCATCTCCACGCTCATCCTGGACAACCAGAACCGCAAGGCGAACCACGCGGTGACGCGCCTGTCGGAGTTCCTGCGTTACACCCTCGACCAGGACCCGATGAAGAAGGTCACCCTGCGCCAGGAACTCGAAGCGCTGGATCTGTACCTGGGCACCGAGCGGCTGCGCTTCGGCGAGCGGCTGCGGCTCGAGTACGCGATCGAGGAGCCGGCGCTCAACGCCCTGGTGCCTAGCCTGCTGCTGCAGCCGTTGCTGGAGAACTCGCTGAAGTACGCGGTGTCCGCGCGCGAGCAGGGGGGCCTGATACGCATCGAAGGCCGCACGCGCGAGGGACTGCTGGAGCTGTCCGTCATCGATGACGGCCCCGGTCTGCGCGAGGGCGCCAGCCCCGGTGAGCGGCGCGGTGTGGGCCTGAGCAACACCCGCGAGCGCCTGGCGGTGCTGTACGGCGAGAACTGCCGCTTCGCGGTGCTGAACTCCCGGCCGGGCCTGCGGGTGGACATGGCGCTGCCACTCGAGACCGCCGGCCCGGGCGGTGAGGCGCCGGCGAAGCCGCAGGCGCTGCAGCCGGGTGTCGCGCGCGGGGCGCACGCATGAAAGTCCGCACCATCATCGTCGATGACGAGGGACTGTCGCGGCGCGGGGTCGAGCTGCGCCTGCGCACGGCGCCGGACTTCGAGATCGTCGCGCAGTGCGCCAGCGGCCGCGAAGCACTCGCGGCCATCCAGCAGTACAAGCCGGACCTGGTGTTCCTGGATATCCAGATGCCCGGCATGTCGGGATTTGAAGTGCTGGCGCACCTGCCGCAGGAGTCCCTGCCGGTGGTGGTGTTCGTCACCGCCTACGACCAGTACGCCATTCAGGCGTTCGAAGCGCGCGCGGTCGACTACCTGCTGAAGCCGATCGACGATTCGCGCTTCGCCGCGACGCTCACGCGGGTGCGCGAGCACGTGCGTGCCCGCACCGCCGCCGATCAGCGCGACCGACTGCTGCAGATCATCGCCGAGATCACCGGCTGCGGTGAGCTGGCGCTCGATGAGTTGCTCGAACACGGACGCCAGGCGATCGACGGGCGGCGGCCCGAGGTGCTGCCGATCCGCCAGGGTCGCGAGACGGTGCGCGTGCCCGTGGCATCGATCGAGTGGATCGACGCTGCCGGGGACTACATGTGCATCCACGCGGCCGGCGACACCCACATCCTGCGCGGCACGATGAAGGAGCTCGAGGAGATCCTGGATCCGAAGCTCTTCCAGCGCGTGCACCGCTCGACCATCGTCAACCTGCGCCTCGTCAGGAGTCTTCGTGCTCACATGAACGGCGAGTACTTCCTCACGCTCGAGGGCGGGCACGAGCTCAAGCTCTCGCGCACCTACCGGGACAAGATCGAGTATTTCCTCAGCGGCTCGGCGAGCTGAAGCGCCGTGACGCATTTCGCATTGACGCGGCGTCACTCCGGTAATTGAGACCTGCGTCACGAACCGGAGGGGGCGTCTCCCGATCTGTGAGCCATCGCGAGGCCGCGCCGCTGGCGCGTTGCTTAGATGTCCGTATGGAAGCCGCGTCTCGCCCGTCGCTCGAGCTCCTCCCGGATCTGCCCCTCGAGGAGCCGCTGGATGCCACCGCATCCCCCAGGGAGCCCCCGACGCTGGCGCCGGTGGCACGGGTACCTGCGCCGGCCACGGCGGCGGCTGCGCCAGTAAAGGACCCCGTACAGACGGACACCCATTTCATCGACCCCGAGCTGTTCCTGGCGCTCGATGACCCCTCGAGGGCAGTCCCAATTGCCCCCCCGGGAGGGGCACCCGTCGAGCAACCGGCTCCGCTGGAACTCGTGCTGGAAGACCCGGTCATCGACGAGCTGCTGACTTCGCCCGTGCCTCCGCCAACGCCGCCTGCGGCTGCAACGCCCCCTCTGACCGCAACACGGCCGGCACCGGCTGCGCCGCCGGACGCGGCGGGATCAGGGCGTGGCAACGCGCCGGCGTCTGCGGCGACGCGCGTGCCGATCGCGAAAAGCGTCGCTCTGGCCGCGGCGGCCGCCAAGCTCGCCGCCGCGAGCGCGGCGCACCAGCCGCGATCCTCGGGCAGGAGCTCGTCCACTGCTCTTCCGCCCGTCGTGCCCGCCGCGCGTCCCGCGCCGCCCAGCACGGCGGCTGCGCAACCTAAGCCTGCGCCGAGCCTCGCCAGCTGGGCAAGCGCGCGGGCCTCTACGGCGCCCGCGGCGAGGCCCGCCTCGGCCCCGGTGACGCCGGCAGCCGCCGCGAAACCCACCGCGATCCCCGCGAGGAGTGCGACACCCAAAGCCGCAGCGCCGGCCCCGGCGCAACCCGCTCCCGCACAACCCGCTGTGACGCAGACTCCCGCGGCCGCGGTGTCTCCGCCCATGGATCGGGACTTCGTCGCCCGCAACCAGGTGGTCGAGCGCTATCTGTCGGGACGGCTGCCGCTCAAGGGCGCAACCGATTTCGAGCGCTTCTGTCACCAGCATCCCGAGCTCCTGGACGAGATTGGTCTGCCCGAGAGGGTGAATGCAGGGCTGCGGCTCCTCGAGGCGAGTGGCAAACCCGAGCCGTGGCAGCAGGCGGCACGGCCGGTGTGGCAGAAGCCGCAGGCGATCCTCGGGCTCGCCGCCGCGGTGCTGCTCCTCGGCGTGGCGCTAGCCATCGTCGCCGCCGGCAGCGCCGCCAAGAGTCATCGCATCACCGCCCTGCAGAAACAGGCGTTCGAACGGGCGCTCGATCCGGCGACCAGCACGCGCGAGATTCGCCTCCTGCCGAGCCGCTCGGGGGCATCCAACACGCCCGCGATCACCATCGGCGGCGGCAGCGTGCAGCTGGCGGACTTCAAGATCGACGAATCACGCTCGCCGTATCGCTCGTTCCGCGTGACCATCGATCGCATCGATCAGGGACGCGTGGGCGTGATCACGAACCTGACGAAGGATTCCAACGGTCATCTGCGCATTGCGCTCAACAGCTCCGCGCTCGGTCCCGGCAACTACCAACTGACGATCGAAGGGCTGAGCTGGCGCGGCGATTCCGAGCCGGACTCCTGGATCACGATCGGCATTGTGCGCTAGCGGCTCACGCACGCAGCGTGGTGAGCGGCGGCTGATTCACGACGCTGCGCGTGGCGAGCCAGCCGCCGGCCGCCACCAGCAGCGCACCGCCCACGACCCCCTCCACCCAGGGCATGAACTCGAAGGCATAACGCAGATCGAGCCAGTGCGTGGTGAGGAAGTACGCGCCGACGGAGGCGCCCGCCGCGGCGAGCAGCCCGGAGAGGCCGCCGAGCGTTGCGAACTCCGCGAGCACCCCCTGCACCACGACGCCGCGGCTCGCGCCCAGGGTGCGCAACATGGCGCTCTCGTAGCGGCGCTCGTCGCGACTTGACTGCACCGCCGCCAACAGCACCGTCAGTCCCGCGAACAGCGTGAACACGAACACGCTCTGCACCGCGAGCGCCGCCTTGTCGAGCACCGCACGCACCTGCGTGAGCAGCTCATCGATGTCGAATATCGACACGCTCGGAAAGCGCCGCGCGAGTTGCGCGAGCGAGCGGGCGCTGCCGGGCGTGAAATAGGCGCTCGTCATGTAGGTACCGGCGGCGCCTTCCAGCACGCCGGGGGGAAACACGATGAAGAAATTCGGCTGAAAGGTGTCCCACTTCACCTTGCGGATGCTCGCGACCGTGACCTCGAGCGCCTCGCCTGCGATGTCGAAGGTCAGGTGATCGCCGACCTGCACACCGAGGGATTCCTGGAATTCAGTGGCCAGCGACACCAGCGGTTTGCCGAAATCGGCCGCCGTCCACCAGCGGCCGGCGATGATGCGGTTATCCGCTCCCAGCTCGGATGCCCAGGTGAGGTTCTGCTCGCGGGTCGCGAAGGTGTCCTCGCCGTTGCGCGCCGAGCGCAGGTTCTCGACGGCGTGGCCGTTGATGCCCGTCAGTCGGCCGCGGATCATCGGCAGCACGCGGGTGGTGCGTGCGCCTTGCGCCTGAAGAAAGCTCACGAAATCCCCGCGCACGGCCGGCGGGATGTTGATGAAGAAGTAGTTGGGAAGATTCGGCGGCAGCGTGCGTTGCCAGTCGCCGTTCAGATCGTCACGCAGGATCCCCAGCAGCAGCAGCACCATGATGCCGGTGCCGAAGGCCACCAGCTGCACGACGCTCTCGGCGCGCCGCCGGCTTAAGTTCGCGACTCCGAAGCGCCACGCGACGCCGACGCGGCCGCGCAGGCGGCCGGCGAGATACACCAGCAGCACTCCAGCGAGCGTCAGCACCAGTACGAAGGCCACGAGTGCGACGGTGAAGTACAGGAACAGCTTCGCGTCCGGCACCACCCAGTAGATGAGCAGCAGCACCACGGCAATCGCAGGACCGAACGCCAGCAGCACGAGCGGCGGCGGCGGACCGACGTCGCGGCGCAGCACCCGCAGCGCCGGCACCCGCGCCAGCTGCAGCAGCGGCGGCATTGCGAACCCTGCGAGCACCGCGATTGCGGTCACGAAGCCGATGGCGAGCGGGGTGAGACTCGCCGCCGGCAGATCGGTGACCGCCAGCAGCCCGCGGATGGTGCGCAGCAGCCACTCCTGGGCGAGGAATCCGAGCGCTGCGCCCGCCACGGCCGCGAGCAGCGCGAGCGCCAGCAGCTGCAGCACCGACATCGCCAGCGTGAAGGCGCGCGTCGCGCCGAGGGTCTTGAGCAGCGCCACGGTATCCAGGTGCCGGTGCACGTAGCGGCGCGCTGCCATCGCCACCGCGATCGCGCACAGCAGCACGCTCACCAGGCTCGCAAGACTCAGGAAGCGCCCGGCGCGCTCCACGGCGTTGCGGATCTGCGGGCTCGCTTCGGTGATGTCCCTCAGGCGCTCGCCGGGGGCCTTGTGGACGATGAGCCAGGCCTTGAAGCCGTCGATGCGCGTGCGCTCGCCCGCGAACAGCGCGCTGTAGCTCACGCGGCTGCCGGGCTGGATCAGGTGCGTGGCTGGCAGGTCCGCGGTATTCATGATGAGGTTCGGCGCAAGCTCGGCAAAGGTGCCGCCCTGGTCGGGCCGGGCGATCAGCACCCGGGTCACGCGCAGGCTCGCCGCCCCGATCGAGAGTTGCGAACCCACGCGCCCGCCGACCGCCGCGAGCAGCTTCGAGTCCGGCCACGCCTCGCCCGGAGCGGGAATGCCCGCTGCGGGTAATCCTCTCGCGAACGGTTCGCCGGCGACCAACACCCGGCCGCGCAGCGGATAGCCCGCGCTCACCGCCGCCAGGTTGGTGAGCTGGCTCGCATCTGCGTTGAACACCACCGAGAGCAGATTGGTGCTGCGCGCGGAGCGCAGCCCGCGACGCGCGGCTTCCGCGAAGTACGCCTCGGCGAGCGGTTGCGGCGAACCGAGGCGGATGTCCGCCGCCAGCACCGCGCTGGCCTGCAAGGCGACCGCGGCGCTGATGCGGCTGACCAGAAAGCCGACGCCGGTGAGGGCGGCGACCGCGACGGTGAGCGCGAGCAGCAGCACGCCCAGCTCGCCCGAGCGCCACTCGCGCGCCAGCGTACGCAGCGCGAGTCGCAGCGCTTTCACAGCACCCGCCCGGCTTCCATCTTCACCATGCGGGCACAGCGCGCGGCGAGTTCGCGATCGTGCGTCACCAGGACCAGCGTCGTATGGGCGTTGGCATTGAGCTCGAACAGCAGCTCGCCGACCCGCGCGCCCGTGACGGTGTCGAGATTACCGGTGGGCTCGTCCGCGAACAGCACCGCCGGCTGCGTCACGAACGCCCGGGCGAGCGCCACGCGCTGCTGCTCCCCGCCCGAGAGCTGCCGCGGGTAGTGGCCGGTGCGCTCCTTGAGGCCGACGCGCTGCAGGGTCTCCGCGGCAGCGCGCCGCGCATCCCGCCGCCCCGCCAACTCCAGCGGCAGCATCACGTTCTCGAGCGCGGTGAGCGCCGGGATCAGGTGGAAGGACTGAAACACGAACCCGACGCGCTGCGCCCGCAGCCGCGCCCGGCCGTCCTCGTCGAGCTGCGTAAGATCCTGACCCTCCAGCAGCACGCGCCCGCGGGTCGGCACATCGAGCCCGGCCAGCAGCGCCAGCAGAGTCGATTTTCCCGCGCCCGAAGGCCCGGTCACGGCGACCGATTCGCCCGCCAGGATATCGAGCGAGACCTCATCGACGATGGTCAGCGAACCTTCCGGACTGCTAACCTGCTTGCAGAGGTTTTCTGCCCGGAGAACGTGGTTGCGGATCGTCGGCGCCTGGGTGCTGGGCTTAGGGTTGGTATTCATCGCGCTCCAGAACGCGGTGGCCTCCGACCATACGATCCTTGTACTCGGCGACAGCCTGAGCGCCGCACTTGGAATCCGGCCGGAGCAGGGTTGGGTTGCGCTGCTCGCGCAGCGACTTCAGACGCAAGGGTACGGATACCAGATCGTCAACGCCAGCGTAAGCGGCGAGACCACCAGCGGAGGCCTCGAGCGCCTGCCGCGGGCGCTGCAGCTGCACCAGCCGGGAACCGTCATCCTGGAGCTGGGCGCCAACGACGGGCTGCGCGGGCTGCCGGTGGACGAGACCCGCGAGAATCTCGCGCACATGGTGCGCCTGTCACAGGCGGCCGGCGCCCGGGTGCTGCTGGTCGGCATGCGCATCCCGCCCAACTACGGGCCGCGCTACACCGAGCAATTCGCGCGTATGTTCCCCGAGCTGGCAAACCAATATCATCTGCCGCTCGTGCCGTTCCTGCTGGAGAAGGTGGCCCTCGATCCAACTCGCATGCAACAGGACGGCATGCACCCCAACGCCCGGGGCGAGCCACCGGTTCTCGATACACTCTGGCCGTACCTGAAGCCACTCCTCAAGAAGAATCCTCAAAGCGGGGGACGTTGATGGACAGAATCTGGCTGAAGTCGTATCCGCCCCACGTGCCCGCGGAAGTCGACCCCACGCAGCTGCGCTCGCTGAAGCAGCTGCTGGAGGAAACCTGTGCCGAGCACGGCGAGCGCGTCGCCTTCATCCAGATGGGTACGCAGCTCACCTACCGGCAGCTCGACGAGCTCACGCGTGCCTTCGCCGTATGGCTGCAGCAGCAGGGGTTCAGGAAAGGTGATCGCCTCGCCATCATGCTGCCCAACACGCTGCAGTATCCGATCGCGATGTTCGGGGCGCTGCGCGCGGGCCTGATCGTGGTCAACACCAATCCGCTGTACACCGCGCCGGAGTTGCTGCACCAGCTCAGCGACTCCGGGGCCACGGTGATCCTGGTACTGGAGAACTTCGCGCACGTACTGCAGAAGGTGCTCGCCGGCACCCAGGTGAAGCGGGTGCTGGTGACCGCCGTGGGCGATTTCCTCGGGTTCCCCAAGTCACTCATCGTGAATTACGTCGTGCGCCACGTGCGCCGGCAGGTGCCGCGCTGGAACATCCCCGGTGCAAGCTCGTTCAAGGCGGCGGTGACGGCCGGGCTGAAGCAGCCGCTCGCACCGGTGGACGTCGGTCCCGACGATCTGGCCTTCCTGCAGTACACCGGAGGCACGACCGGAGTGGCCAAGGGCGCCATGCTGTCGCACGGCAACGTGAGCACCAACGTGCTGCAGGCCGAAGCGTGGCTCGGGAAGGGCTTCCGCGACCAGGCCGCGGTGCTGATCACCGCGATCCCGCTGTACCACATCTTCGCCCTGTCGGCGAACTGCATGCTGTTCGCACGCCTCGGCTGGAAGAACGTGCTGATCATCAATCCGCGCGACCTGCCGGCGCTCATCGCCGACATGCGTAAGTACCCCTGCACCTTCATAAGCGGCGTCAACACGCTGTTCAACGCACTGCTGCACGCGCCGGGGTTCGACAAGCTCGACTTCAGCCAGTTGAAGATCACGCTCGGCGGTGGCATGGCCGTGCAGGCGACCGTCGCGCAACGCTGGAAGGAGGTAACCGGCAACATCCTGACACAGGCCTGGGGTCTCACCGAGACCTCCCCGGCCGCGTGCATCAATCCGCCGAACGAGCCGTTCAATGGCTCGATAGGCCTGCCCATCTCCTCGACCGAGATCGCGATCAAGGATGACGCCGGCAACGACCTCGAGCTGGGCCAGATCGGCGAGATCTGCGTGCGCGGGCCGCAGGTAATGCGCGGTTACTGGAATCGCGCCGATGAGACCGCCAAGGTGATGCTGCCGGGAGGCTGGCTGCGCACCGGCGACGTCGGCCGCATCGACGCGCGCGGGTTCGTGTACATCGAGGACCGCAAGAAGGACATGATCCTGGT
>FSWL01000036.1_pt1 | contig 9277 bp, 11 predicted proteins | sample 1637991 | NCBI WGS metagenome assembly FSWL01 (sample SAMEA3914789, study PRJEB12502) | metagenome | biome: forest; material: soil | place: Canada | collected 2011-07-03 | depth 0.3 m | reverse complement strand
GCGTCGCTCACAGGCGTTAGCGCGGCAGGGGTGGCGGGAATAGCGCGCGCGACTTGCAGGCGGGCCGCGGCCACGCTATAAGTAACATACAAGTAATAACTTGTATGAAGGGGAAGAGCCATGTGGATCACCGTCCTGATCTTCGCCATTGCCGCGGCCGTCGGTCTCACCATGGCGGTGGCTGTGTTCCAGGGTAGATTTCCGCCCCTCGCCAGTGCGGTCATTCACGGCATCCTCGCGGCGAGCGGTCTGGTGCTGCTGATCGTCGCGGTCTGCGTGCATCGGGTCGGCGGCCCTGCGCGCTGGGCACTCGGCTTCTTCCTGGTGGCGGCCCTGGGAGGATTCGTCCTGGCTTTCGCTTACCACGCGCGCAAGAAAAACCTCCCCACCAACTTCGTGGTGGGACACGCGACGCTCGCGGTGATCGGATTTCTGCTGCTGCTCGCGGGAGCCCTGCATCTCATCTAGCGTTTCATGGCGCGCAGACGCACACCGATAGCGAACGAGCGGGCGAACGGACGCGCTCCTTCGGCACTGCTGCAGGCACTCAAACGCGGCGGTTCCCTGACGATCCGCGAGCTGGCGCAGGACCTCGGGATCACTTACGAGGCGGTGAGGCAGCAGATCGCCGAGCTGCAGCGCGCCGGGTGGGTTACCGGCGCAAACGCTGCCGCATCGGGGGCACGGTTGAGCAAGCCCGGTCCCGCCTCGCGGGGCTACCGCCTGAGCGTCGCGGCCGAGCACCTGTTCCCCAAGCACTACGACGCGCTGTCAGCCGAACTCGTGCAGCAGCTCATCGAGAGCTTCGGCGGTGAGGGGGTGGTTGAGATCCTCGGCCGCATGACCGATGCACGCGTGCGCCGCTGGGCCCCGTTGCTGCAGTCGCTGAGCGTGAAGCAGAAGCTGAAGGCTCTGTGCTCGCTCTATGAAGACAAGGATGCGTACATGGAGGTTGAGTGGAAGGACGACGCGCCGGCGTTGATCGAGCGCAACTGTCCCTTCCTCAACGTGGCGCAGGCGCACCCGGCGATCTGCAGCGTCTCGATCAATACCCTCGAGCGACTCCTGGGCTGCAGAGTGGTCCGTGAGCGGCGCTTCCAGTCCGGGCACGGCCGCTGCGTGTTCAGGGTGCGGCTCGATCAGCCGCGGCCGCAGAGCGAGACCTTTACGCTCGAGCCCGCAGAGTCGCAGACGCGCCCCGCAGACGGCCCAGCAGCAGGCCCAGTGTCGCGGCGAGCACCGAAGCCACCAACACTGCGAACTTGGCCGCGGCGAGCAGTCCCGGATCGTCAAAGGCGAGGTTCGCGATGAAGATCGACATCGTGAATCCGATGCCGCCGAGCAGGCCGATCAGAACCAGGTGACTCCAGCGCACCCCCTCGGGCAGGGCGCACAGCTTGAGGCGCACGGCGGCGATCGAGGCCAGCACGATTCCGATCGGCTTGCCGAGCACGAGCCCTGACACGATCCCTGCGCCCACCGCCAGCGGCGCCGCGGCGCTCAAATCCAGACCCTGCAGGCTCACGCCTGCATTCGCCAGCGCGAACAGCGGCATGATGCCAAAGGCCACCCAGGGGTGCAGCATCGCCTCCACACGTACGACCGGCGACTCGGCCGCGCGCCGCGTACCGGGGTCGCGCTGCGCGCGTCCGAATGCGCTGGTGGCGGGTGTCAGCACGCCGAGCAGTACGCCGGCGAGCGCGGGATGCAGGCCGGCACGCAGCATTCCGAACCACACCACCGCTCCCGGCAGCACATACGCGAGCGCCGGTTGCACCCCCAGCCACTGCAGCAGCAGCACCCCGAGCACGCCCGCTGCGACGATCAGCAGCCCCCCGACCGCAATGCCGCTCGAGTAGAAGAACGCGATCACCAGGATGGCCGCGATGTCATCGATGATGGCGAGCGTCAGCAGCAACATGCGCAGCGAGGGCGGTACCTCCTTGCCGATCAGGGACAGGACGCCGACCGCAAAAGCGATATCGGTCGCCATGGGTATCGCCCAGCCGCGACGCGCGGTGGGGTCCGTGTTGATCAGCACGTAGAGCAGCGCGGGAATGACCACGCCGCCGACCGCGGCAACGATGGGAAGGGTCGCGACCCTGGGGTCCGACAGCGTGCCATCGTGCATTTCGCGGCGGATCTCGAGCCCGACGACGAGAAAGAAGACGCTCATGAGCCCGTCGTTGACCCAGAAGTGCAGGTCACGCGCGGGGAGGAGGAACTCCCTCACGCCGAGGCCGAGCTTCAGGTGCCACAACGCCTCATACGCGCTCGCCCAGGGAGAATTCGCCCACGCGAGGGCGATGGCGGCGGCCGCGAGCAGCACCACGCCGCTCATCGCCTCGACGCTGATGAAGCGCAGCGGCCAGAGCGCCGCGTGTGCGGGGGCGTGCGCGGGCAATCCCAAGGACTTTCAGTTACTTAGCGTTGGCGCAAGAAAAATCAAGGTGGACGTGTCGATTCTCACCGGTCTCGCTCGTCGTACACACATACAACCTCACTGCCAATTTAACCGATGAAGGAGACCGTCATGCGAGTCATGGTGATCGTGAAGGCGAACAAGGAGTCGGAATCCGGCGTGTTGCCGAGCCGGGAGATTCTCACCGAGATGGGCAAGTTCAACGAGGAACTCGTCAAGGCCGGTGTGATGCTGGCGGGCGAGGGGCTGCACTCGAGCGCGAAGGGCGTGCGGGTCAAGTTCGGCGGCGGCCAGAGCACCGTGACGGATGGCCCGTTCACGGAGACCAAGGAGCTGATCGCGGGCTTCTGGCTGTGGCAGGTGAAGTCGATTGAGGAGGCGGTCGAGTGGATCCGGCGCTCCCCGTTCCAGAAGGGCAACGAAGAGATCGAGATCCGCCGGGTGTTCGAGGCCGAGGACTTCGGCGCGAACCTGACGCCGGAACTGCGGGCGCAGGAAGCGCAGCAGCGCGAGCGCGCTGCCGGCAAACACTGACGCCGACCCGACACCCGCAAGCTGCGCACCCCACGATTCACATCAAACGGAGCGAAGACCCATGCAAACCAGCACCCACCTGCACTTCAACGGCAACTGCCGTGAGGCGTTCGACTTCTACGCCAAGACCCTCGGCGGCAAGATCGTGTTCGCGATGACCTACGGCGAATCGCCTGCCGCGGAGAAGACCTCGGCGGAATCGCGCAACAAGATCATCCACGCGCGTATCGATTTCGGCGGCCAGTTTCTCCTCGGCGCCGACACGCCGGGAGAGCACTACCACACGCCCCAGGGCTTCAACGTGATGGCGGCAGTCGAGCAGCCCGCCGAGGCGGAGCGGATCTTCAGGACCCTCGCGGACGGCGGCAAGGTCACCATGCCGGTCCAGGAGACTTTCTGGGCGCATCGCTTCGGCATGTGTACCGACCGGTTCGGGACCCCCTGGATGGTCAACTGCGCGAAACCCCTGGACGCCGTGGCCGCATCGGCCCGCAAGAGCGCGTGAGGGATCTTGGCTTGCGCCGCCCGGGTGACGATGGTGTCATCCGTGGCCATGACGGCCACGGATGCCCATCGCACCATCGACGCGCTCTGGAGGATCGAGTCCGCGCGGCTCATCGCGGGCCTCGCGCGCCTGGTGCGCGACGTGGGCCTGGCGGAGGAGCTGGCGCAGGACGCGCTCGTCACGGCGCTCGAGCAATGGCCGCGCTCAGGGATCCCGGACAATCCCGGCGCCTGGCTCATGGCCACCGCCAAGCATCGCGCCATCGATCATCTGCGACGCGAGCGCATGCTCGCACGCAAGCATGAGGTGCTCGGACACGAGCTGCAGATGGAACAGCAGACGAACGGCGGGAAGCTGGAGGCGAGCGCGGACGACGAGATCGGCGATGATCTCCTGCGGCTCATATTCATTGCCTGCCATCCGCTGTTGGCCACCGAAGCTCGCACCGCGCTCACCCTGCGGCTGCTGGCGGGACTGACCACGGAGGAGATCGCGCGCGCGTTCCTGGTGCCGGAACCCACCATCGCGCAGCGCATCGTGCGGGCCAAGCGCACGCTCAGCGACGCGCACGTCCCCTTCGAGATCCCGCGGCGTGGCGAGCTCGCCGCGCGGCTGTCCTCGGTGCTCGAAGTCATCTACCTGGTGTTCAACGAGGGCTATTCCGCCACCGCGGGCGAGGACTGGATGCGGCCGGGGCTGTGCGAAGAGGCGCTACGGATCGGTCGCATCCTCGCCGAGCTCGCGCCGCTGGAGCCGGAAGTTCACGGACTCGTGGCGCTCATGGAAATCCAGGCGTCACGCATCCGCTCGCGTGTCGGCCCGAACGGTGAGCCGGTGCTGCTCATGGAGCAGAACCGCGCACTCTGGGACCGGCTGCTCATTCATCGCGGATTGCTGGCGCTGGGGCGCGGCGAGGGGCTCGGTGAGGCGCGCGGACCGTACCTCCTGCAGGCGGCGATCGCCGCCTGTCACGCGCGCGCCGCGACGGCGGCCGACACGGACTGGGTGTATATCACCGCGCTCTACGATGAGCTGGCGCGCCTCAGGCCCTCGCCCGTGGTGGAGTTGAACCGGGCGGTCGCCGTGGCCATGGCCTACGGGCCGGCGGCGGGCCTCGAGCTCGCCGACCAGCTTGCGGCGCAAGGCTCGCTCGAGTCCTATCACCTGCTACCGAGCGTGCGCGGAGACTTGCTGGCGAAGCTCGGCCGCTACGAGGAGGCCCGCGGCGAGTTCGAGCGCGCGGCGACGCTGACGCGCAACGCGCGCGAGACTCGCTTGCTGCTGGATCGTGCCGCCGCCTGCAGGCGCGGAGGCGCGTCGTAGCGCGCGTGGCGCGCCGCGCCGGCGCACGACAGCGGGCGAACCTGAACCCTTAATCATCGGAGAGCTTCATGCCGTACATGCTGTTGATCGTGGAACCGCAGGGGCAGCGGCGGCTGCGTTCGCCGCAGGAGGGTCGTGCGGTCTACGAGCGGATGCTCGAGTACACCGCGGGCCTGAAGGGGCGGGGTGTGCTGCTGGAAAGCAACTCGTTGCGTGCCGAGTCGGTGCGACTCAATATGCGCGCCGGCAGGCGCAGCGTGACCGATGGTCCGTTCACCGAATCCAAAGAGCTGATCGGCGGTTTCTTCCTCCTCGACTGCGCGACCCGCGAGCAGGCGCTCACCTTTGCCGCAGAGTGTCCGGCGGCGCAATGGGCCACGATTGAAGTGCGCGAGGTCGGTCCCTGTTACGACTGACGCGCCGGCGTCACTGCAGCGGCGCCGCCACCTCGCAGCAGCGTAGTTCTTGATCCTTCATGAGCAGGCGCCGGCGCGAGAGACACGGTTGTGGGTTCATGCGCCGCGGCCTCAAGATCGCGCCGCGGGCGCGAGCGAGGAGGGTAGCAGACAGGGATGGTCCGATCGGGCAGGCGGCCGCGCCGCAGGATTCAGCTCGAGGCCTGGGCGTAGGTCTCCATCATGAGCCCGGTGCCGCCGCGCGAGACGTGCGCGACCACGGCCGTGCGCCGATGCAGCTTGGTGATGACGCCCAGACTGATGGCGAAGGACAACACGACCTGCTGCCCCTTGTGCAGCCCCAGGTTCGACGTCTCGATGAAAACGCCGGTCGCGCTCAGATTGACCGCCTTGCAGAGCTTGCGGCATCCGCCCGGAGCGGTGATGTAGACGATGGTCCGCGCGCGGTGTCTTGTGTGCAGTCGGCGTTCCACTGCTGACCTCGGAGATTCTGTTATTTTATTTCGGCCCGCGCATTATGCCTTGGCCGGCGCGCTCTGCTGCCGTCACTGAACTTATTTCGCGACAACCTTAAGCTTGCGCTGCGAGCATCACATAAATAAGGTAACCCGGGCCGCAAGCGAGCTACCGCCGCCCCTTATTCCCCGCGCAGAAACGCGCCAATTTCGCGCCCGAAGGTGTCGAGGTCGACCAGGAAGGCGTCGTGTCCCTCGATGCAGGGGAGCGGGGCAAAGCGCGTGGCGATGCCTGCCTCCGCGAGCCAACTCGCGACGGCCTGCTGCTCGGTCACCGAGAAGAGCATGTCCGTCTGCACGCCGATCACGAGCGCGGCACTGAGCGCGGCGCGTCGCAACACACTCACCGGCTCGCCGTGCGCGCTGAGGTCGAAGCGGTCCATGGCGCGCGAGATGTACAGGTAGCAGTTGGCGTCGAAGGAGCTGACGAAGCGCTGCGCCAGAGCTTCCAGGTACCCCTGAACCGCGAACTCGGAGGCGAACGGATCGCCGCTCTTCATCTCCTCGCGGATCGGCTGACGTCCGAAGCGCTGCTGCCATTCCGCGGCGGAACGGTAGGTCACCGTGCCGAGCTTGCGCGCCAGGCGCTGGCCCGTGACCGGCAGGCGCTCGGCGCTGTAGTTGCCGCCCCGCCAGTCCGGATCACGGGTGATCGCTTCGCGCTGGATCGAGCGCAGCGCAATAGCGAAGGGCGCCGCGGCGGCGGTCCCCGAGATACACACCAGCCGCCGCGCGGCGCCGGGGAACTGCGCGGCGTACGCGAGCACCACCATGCCCCCGAGCGAGGGGCCCATGACGGTGTCGAGGCGCTCGATGCCGAGCGAGCGCACGGTCTCGAAACCCGCGCGCGCCATGTCCTCGACCGAGAGATCCGGAAACGTCAGCCGATAGGGCTGGCCGGTTGCCGGATCGATCGAAGCCGGCCCGGAAGATCCGAAGCAGCTACCGAGCGAGTTGACGCAGATGACGAACAAGCGCTCGGTGTCGACGGCCAGCCGCGGTCCCACCATTCCCTGCCACCACCCATCCCTCGGATCGGCGGGGGAAGAGGCGGCGTGAGCCGGAGGCGAGAGGCCGGTGAACAGCAGCAGCGCATTGTCGCGCGCCGCATTCAGACGGCCCCAGGTTTCATAGGCGATGCGCGCGCCGTGCAGCACCCCGCCGCGCCACATGGGAAAAGGGTCGGGCAACGATGCGTACTGGCGCGCATCCATGGGATCGGCACCTGCGGCGGACCTGGACGGCCCGACCGTATGCTCTAAGGCTCCGGATCGCCGCCCTCGGCGATCCCTTCGAACAGCACCGTGGACAGGTAGCGCTCGCCGGTGTCCGGGAGCATGGCGAGAATCACCGCGCCCTGGGGAGCCTCGCCGGCGACCTTGACAGCTGCGGCAAACGTCGCGCCCGAGGAGATGCCGCAGAAAATGCCCTCGCTGCGCGCCAGGGCGCGTGCGGTTTCCACCGCCTCCGTGTCCGTCACCGTCACGATCCGGTGCGGCACTTCGCGCTTCAGGACCGCCGGCACGAAGTCCGGCGTCCAGCCCTGGATCTTGTGCGGCGCGAACGGCTTGCCCGACAACAGCGCCGCACCCGCCGGCTCCGAGGCGATGATCTGCACCTCCGGCCGCGCCAGCCGCAGCATCTCGCCCGCCCCGGTCAGCGTGCCTCCGGTGCCCCAGCCGGTGACGAAGTAATCGAGCCGCCTGCCGGCGAAATCCTGCAGGATCTCGGGCCCGGTGGTGTTGCGGTGATAGGCGGGGTTGGCCTCGTTCTCGAACTGCCGCGCGAGGAACCAGCCGTGCTTCTTCGCCAGCTCCGCGGCCTTGCGCACCATGCCGGTGCCGCGCTCGGCGGCGGGCGTGAGGATCACCTTCGCGCCCATCATGCGCATGATCCTGCGGCGCTCGACCGAGAAGCTTTCGGCCATGGTGGCGACGAACGGATAGCCCTTGGCCGCGCACACCATGGCGAGCGCGATGCCGGTGTTGCCGGAGGTGGCCTCGACCACTGTCTGGCCGGGCTTGAGCGCGCCGCTGCGCTCGGCGTCCTCGATGATGGCGATCGCGAGCCGGTCCTTGACCGAGCCGAGCGGGTTGAAGAACTCGCACTTCACGTACATCGTCACGTGCTTGGGCGCGAGGCGCTGGATTGCGACGATCGGGGTCTTGCCGATCGTGCCGAGAATGTTGTTGTAGATCATGATGTCCTTCTACGCTGCCTGTGCTTGCATCGACAAGACTCGCCGGGATATCTGCTTAAGGTCCCCGGTTATGATGGCATGATCAGACTGCAGAAGCTGCTGGCGGCGGCGGGCTTAGGTTCGCGCCGTACCATTGAGGAGTGGATCCGCGCCGGCCGCGTGACGATCGGCGGCCGCCTCGCTCGCCTCGGAGATCGGGCCACGAGCGCCGACGAGGTGTGTCTGGATGGCGCGAAGCTTCAGCTCAGTGGCGCGCCGAGCGCCGCGCGCGAACTACTCCTTTATTACAAGCCCGTCGGCGAGGTGACCAGCCGCAGCGACCCGCAACGCCGGCCAACCGTGTTCGAGCGCCTGCCGCCACCGCGCAACGGCCGCTGGATTGCGGTCGGGCGGCTGGACGTGAACACCTCGGGGCTGCTGCTGCTGACGACGGATGGGGAGCTTGCCCATCGCCTCATGCACCCCTCGGGCGAAGTGGAGCGCGAGTACCTGGTGCGCCTGCGCGGCCGGCCGGGGCCGCAGGTCATCCGCCAGCTCCTTTCGGGCGTGCACCTGGACGACGGTCCGGCGCGCTTCGATCGGATCAGCGCTGAAGGCCTGGACGAGCAGGGTGCGGGGGGCCGCCACAGCGCCTTCCGGGTCGTGCTGCACGAGGGACGCAACCGCGAGGTGCGCCGGCTGTGGAGCGCGGTGGGTTTCGAGGTGAGCCGCCTGCAGCGCATCCGCTACGGCTCGGTCGAATTGCCGCGCGACCTGCGCCCCGGCGGGGTACGCAGCGCCGATCCCGCCCTCATCGGAGGCCTGGAGCGCTCGATCCGGGGCACCCGGCCGCCCCGGCCGCCGTCCGGGCCCCGCGGTCAGCCCGCCGGGGGCAACCGCCCCCTCAAGGGCAGGCGGCGGAGGGTTCCTGCCCCGCGCCGGGGGGCGGACCGGCCTCCCGGCGGCCGTCCCCCAAGCAAATAACGGGCCAGGACGCATTGACACTGTGGCACCCCGAAATCAAAATACGCGGCTCGTTTTGCGGAGGGGTACCCAAGCGGCCAACGGGAGCAGACTGTAAATCTGCCGGCTTACGCCTTCGAAGGTTCGAATCCTTCCCCCTCCACCAATCGGTGCGGGGAACGGATGCGCGGCCTCGAGAGGTTCGGCCGGCAGATTGGGCGTCATCGGCGGGTGTAGTTCAATGGTAGAACCTCAGCCTTCCAAGCTGATGACATGGGTTCGATTCCCATCACCCGCTCCAGGTCAGTTGCGCTAGCCCATGTAGCTCAGTTGGTAGAGCACGTCCTTGGTAAGGACGAGGTCACCGGTTCAATCCCGGTCGTGGGCTCCAGTCGACCGGGCAACCGGTGTTGAGTTGAG
>FSWL01000060.1_pt1 | contig 9335 bp, 9 predicted proteins | sample 1637991 | NCBI WGS metagenome assembly FSWL01 (sample SAMEA3914789, study PRJEB12502) | metagenome | biome: forest; material: soil | place: Canada | collected 2011-07-03 | depth 0.3 m | reverse complement strand
CCCCGCCAGGGCGGCGGTCCGTTCCGCCGCTGATCAGTTCAGGACTTTGGGGGACAGGAAAACCCCGCCTCGCGCGGGGTTTTTTATGGCGCACATCAGGTAATGTGCGCGTGCCGTGCTCACAGCACTCACGAGGATGACCGACGATGTTCGCGAACCCGAGACTGGCCGCAGCCGCCATCACCAGCGCGGCACTGGTGGCCGCGTGCGCGGCCACCAGCTCGCGCCAGACCACCGCCGAGGCGCTGACCGGCATCCTGGCCGCCGACTACCGCCCGCAGGAGAACCGCGCTCGCGACCGTTACCGCCATCCGAAGGAAACGTTGCTGTTCTTCGGCATCCGCCCCGAGATGAGCGTGCTGGAGGTCTGGCCGGAACCGGGTTGGTATACGGAGGTGATTGCGCCGCTGGTGCGCGACAAGGGCAAGTACTACGCCGCGGTGATTGCGGCGGACCCCGAGAGCACATACATCAGCCAGCGTCTGGACAAGTATCACCACAAGCTGGCCGAGCGCCCGGATCTCTACGGCCGCGTCTCGGTGGTCAGCTTCCCGGCGGATGGCAGCGATGCCGTGCCGCCGGCATCGGTCGACATGGTCGTGACCTTCCGCAACATCCACAACTGGATGTCGCGGGACACGGCAGCACCGGCACTCGCCACCATGTACCGCGCGCTCAAGCCCGGGGGCGTGCTGGGCGTGGTCGAGCACCGCGGCAATCCCGCCGTGGCGCAGGACCCGAGGGCGAAGAGCGGGTACGTCAACGAGGACTACGCGATCAGGCTGATCGAAGCGCAGGGCTTCAGGCTGGTCGCCAAATCCCAGGTGAACGCCAACCCGAAGGACACCAAGGACTACGAGCAGGGAGTGTGGACCCTGCCGCCCACTTACCGCTTGGGCGACAAGGAGCGCGACAAGTACGCCGCCATCGGCGAGAGCGACCGCTTCACGCTGCGCTTCGTGAAGCCCCTGAAGTAGTCCTCACCACATATCGCGCAGCCGCGCACCGACGTCCATGGTCACCGGCGCGCTGCTCTGGCGCAGAGCGTCGCCGCCGGCGAGCACCGCTCCGTGGAAGGTCACCGCGTCGAGCGTTTTGTGCACCTTCTCGGTCATGAAGCGGCTGCGTCCGCCGTACACGTGCGCATCTGCCTGCCGCGCCTGGTGCGTGAGATGAAACTTGAGCGGCACGACCAGCAGCAGGTCGTTCTGCGCGCGGGTGAGCGCGACATACAACAGCCGCCGCTCCTCCTCGATGAGCTCAGGCCTGCCGGTGGAGAACTCGGAAGGGAAGCTGCCATCCACGACGTTCAGCACGTAGACGGTGTCCCACTCCATGCCTTTCGCCGAGTGGATCGTCGACAGCACCAGGTAGTCCTCATCGAGCGCCGGGCGGCCGGCGAGGTCACTGGTGGCGTGCGGCGGATCGAGTGTGAGCTCGGTGAGGAAGCGTTCGCGCGACGGATACTGCCCCGATAGCACCTCCAGTTGCTCCAGGTCCCCGAGCCGGGTGTGGAATTGCTCGTACAGCCGCTCGAAATGCGGCCGGTACCACTCACGCGCCAGATGCAGCTGCCCGGGCCATGGCCGTTGCGGATCGGCGAGCGCTTGCATGAGCTCGATCAGCCGCCGCCAGTCGATCTCCGCGGTCTGCGGCGGGCTGAAGGCCTTGAGGGTTTCGAAGGAGTGTCCTCCGCCCTCCAGCTGCTCGATCGCGGTGCGTGCATTGACCGGTCCCATCCCCGGCAGCAGCTGCAGGGTGCGGAACGCTGCCAGGGTGTTGCGCGGGTTGTCCGCCCAGCGCAGCACCGCGAGCAGATCCTTGATGTGCGCCGCCTCGAGAAACCTGAGGCCGCCGTACTTCACGAACGGCACTTTGCGCTTCGCCAGCTCCACTTCCAGGATGTCGCTGTGGCTTGCGCTTCTGAACAGCACCGCCTGGCGCTTGAGCGGCACGTTCGCCTCGCGGCGCCTGAGCACCTCGGTGCACACGTATTCCGCCTGCGACTGCAACTCGTCCACCGTGACGACGCGCGGCCGCGCGCCTTCACCGCGGATCGAGAGCAGGTACTTGCGGTGTTGCCGCGGCGCCTCGGCCATGAGCGCGTTGGCGACATCGAGCACCTGCTGGGTCGAGCGGTAGTTCTGCGCCAGCGTGACCACTTCGGCGGGGGGCTGGAAGCGCTCCGGAAAGCCGAGAATGTTTTCCACGGCGGCGGCACGGAAGGAGTAGATCGCCTGGGCGTCGTCGCCGACCGCCGCCAGTCCCGCGCCGTCGGGCTTGAGCGCGTGCAGGATGTCCGCCTGCAGCCGGTTGGTGTCCTGGTACTCGTCGACCAGCACGTGATCGAAGTGTGCGCCGATGTGCTGCGCCAGGCGTGGCTCGGACATCATCGCGTGCCAGTAGAGCAGCAGGTCATCATAGTCGAGCAGGCTTGCGTGCTGCTTCTGCTCCACGTAAGCCCGATACAGCCGCGTGAGCTCCTCCTCCCATTGCGCGCACCACGGGTAGTGCTGCTGCAGCGTCTCGTGGAGCGCTGTGTGGGTGTTGACGCGGTTGGAGTAGATCTGCAGGCAGGTCTCCTTGCGCGGGAAGCGCTGTTCCTTGCCTGCCAGCCCCAGCTCCTGACGCAGACTGTCCATCAGGTCCGCGGCATCGCCGCGATCGATGACGCTGAAGTGCGGATCGAGCTGCAGGTGTGGCGCGTAGTGCCGCAGCAGACGGTTGCCGATGGAATGAAAGGTACCCGTCCAGCTCAGGCGCTGGGCGATGCTGTCGCCGATGCCGCCCAGGGGTTCGTTGAGCGCCTTGCGCGTGATTTCCTGCGCGCGGCGGCGCATTTCAGTGGCCGCGCGGCGCGTGAAAGTCAACATCAGGACGCGGGCCGGATCCACGCCGTGGATCACCAGGTGCGCCACGCGATGCGCCAGAGTGTCGGTCTTGCCGGTGCCCGCGCCGGCGACGATCAGCAGCGGCCCCGCGCGGTAGCCCTTCTCGGCAAGCGCCTCGCCGTGAGTCACCGCCTTGCGCTGTGCGGCGTTGAGTTTTTCGAGGTGCGCTGTGGTGGCCATGGCTTCGGAGCCGGACTATACCTGCCGCCAACATCCTGTGGCGACCCGACGGCGCGCGCTGCGCCGCACCGCACACAACCGCAGCGCACGACGCGGGTGCGGCACCCGGTGGGCTGCGGTTACGATGGGTGGCATGAAACCGGACAAGCAGACCCTGCAGTTCGCGGGACGCGTCATCTCCGTCACCACCGACGAGGTGGTGCTCCCGAACGGGCACCGGGCGCTGCTGGAAGTCGTGCATCATCCGGGAGGCGCAGCCGCGGTCGCGCTGGATGAGCAGGGGCGCGTGTGTCTGCTGCGCCAGTACCGTTATGTCGCCGACGGCTGGCTGTGGGAGTTGCCGGCGGGCAAGCTCGAGCCCGGCGAACCCGCGCTGCTCGCCGCGCAGCGCGAGCTCATCGAAGAAGCCGGGGTGAGCGCGCGGGAGTGGGCGAGCCTCGGCATCTGCCTGAGCTCACCGGGGGTGTTTACCGAGACCCTGCACCTGTTTCTCGCGACCGGGATCGAGCCCGCGGCCGCCGCGCACGAGAGTGCCGAGGTAATCGAGGTCCACTGGGTGCCGATCGACGCGGCCTGCGCCTGGGCGCTCGATGGCACGATTACCGACAGTAAGACGGCCCTGGGCCTGTTGCGCGCACGACATATCACCGCACGCAGCGCGTTGCCGAGCCCTTTGAATACGTTGGCGAAAATTCCGTGACGGATCTCGCGGAAGCGCAACGCCACCCGCGGTTACTCTGCACTACGGGGAATCAGAGGCAGTGCCGCTAGTACCATAATCTGTGGACCAATCGACCAAAACAGGACCCATCCCGCCGGAGTCAGTGCCCGATGCCGAGCGCCGCCGGATCGGGACGGTCGTGCACGATGATCGAGGCAACGCTTCGGTCAGATGGGACGATGCGCCCGCCGATTACCAACGCCCGGTGCTCGAACTCGCGCGCGACAGCGCCCCGGCGCCCAAGCCCGAGGAAGGCGTCAACCCCTACGCGCCCGGCGCCACGCGCAGCACCGCCACCAGCACGCGCAGCACCGGCAACACCACGCGCACCGACCTGCGCAAGCTCTCAGAATGGATCAAGATGATGCGCGAGCTCGAGGAGCGTAAGCGCAACGGGGGCGATCAGGACTGAGGCGGCGGACGAACGCTAAGGCGCGCACACGCGGGTGCGCGCGCAGCAGCTTCGCTTACTCGCAATGCTCGATGTGCGCGCGCTTGCGCGCGTGGCTCAGGCGATAGAACCTGCGCAATTCGGCCAGCACTTCACTCTCCCCACCACCGTGCGCCTGGCGACCCTGCGCGCGCGACAGCGTCTGCTCGAGGCGCCGGCAGAATTTCTCCGCATAGCGGCTCGCCTCGCGATACAGCCCGGCGCGCGCCTGCGTCAGGCTCGGATCCACCCGGGTGCGCTCGAACAGCACGCGGCGCAATTCCGCCGGGAAGCGTCCGGGAAACTGCCGGCGCAGCAGCCAGTAGCTCGCCACGTACTTGTCGACCTCCGCCTGCATCTCCAGCTCGAGCAGCGACACCGGCCGGTCGTGGCCGGCATTCCAGGCTAGGTACAGGAAGTGACTCACGCCCTCGAGCGCGGTCCAGCAGTCGGCGACATTGCCCGCGTGCAGGCGGGTGAGCGGATCCTCGCGCGCCAGGCGCTGCAGCAGCGCCGGGTCCAGATACAGCGACATGACGACTTCATCGCTCCCCGCGACCGGCTGGGCCACGAGCAGCTCCTCGTCCGCCGTGCCGCTGCGCGCCGCATGCGGCAGGCGCCCGCGGTCGGTGACCAGGAAGTCGTACACGTCGTGAGCGATGCTCACGTCGTAGATGCCGCCGATGAGATCCTGCAACCGCGACAGCAGCATGGTCAGTGCGTGAAGGCGGTTCCGCCGGCGCTGGTGGGATCGACACCCAGGCGCTTCAGCAGTGCGTAGCAGCGCCCGCTCCCGGTCTTGAGCCAGATCTCGTACAACCGCAGGATGTCCCGGTCGGAGTGCGTGTACGAGGTCTCGCTCACCTCGTTCAGGGCATCCACCATGGGCTGGAATTTCTCTGCCAGCTCGGCGAACACCGCCCCCAGGACCCGCCCGCGGCCGCGCGAGGTGGCGTGCGCGAGCGCGGCGTAGGCGCGCCCACCCATCGCGACGTGGTAGTCGATGTCGATGAGCCTGGCGGCGAAACTGTGCGCAAAGAATCCGGCGATGAACAGCGACACATCGCCCAGGCGTTGCAGGGCGCGGTTGCGTTCGGCAACGCTGGGCGCTTCGAGCGCCTCGCACAGGATCGCGACCAGCGGCCTCAGCCGCATACCCTCCGGCGTGCGCTCGTACAGCGCCTCCGAGCGCGCGAACAGCGTGAGCAGATTCACCACGTAGTGCTCGGTCTGGTCTTCGACCGCGAGGCGCTGCTTGGCGAGCGCGCCTTGCAGCGAGTCCTTGAAAAACTCGCGCAGATTCGCGACCGGTAGCACGCGTCTGGAAGCCTCGCTCATCGGTTCTCGCCTCCTCCTCAACATGAACGCTTTTGCCACGGCTAGGTTCACCCGGAGAGTACCGATAATTCCGTGATCCGCTACGCTGATCGGGCGCAGAATCCGCCTGCAGGGTTGGCAGCGAGGCCGGCACAGTGCTAATAACTCGTCAGGGGAAGCCGCTCCTCGGCCGCACGCTCGCCGCCGAGCACCCCGTGCGCGCTGCGCTGATGCGCGTGCTGTTCTGGGTTGCGCTGGTGCCGCTGGCCGCAGCGCTGGTTGCGCCCCTGGTGATCGTGGAGACCCGCGGACGCGCGCTGCCCGCCTGAAGCGGACGGTTTCACACCGCGAGCAGCGCGGTGAGCTGCGCGCAGTCGCTCACCACGACCTCGGGCACGGTGAGCTCCTGCGGCCATGCGAGTGCGCGCCGGTTCATCCACGCGCTGACAAAGCCCGCGGCGCGCGCACCTTCCACGTCCAGCAGCGGATCGTCCCCGACATGCAGAATCTCCTGCGGCGCGAAGCCGAGCTCGCGCGCGAGCCGCTCGAAGCACAGCCGGTGCGGCTTGGCGGCACCGATCTGACGGGCGTTCAGCGACACCGAGAATGCCTGGTCGAGGCCGATGCGCGCGAGGTCGGCGTTGCCGTTGCTGAGCGTGGCCAGCCGGTAGCGCTGGCGCAGGCGCGCGAGCGCCGGTGCCACGTCCGCGAACGGCTGCAGCTCGTTGCGCGCGGCAAGGAACACCTCGAATGCATCGCTCGCGATGCGCTCATCGTAGCCGTGCTCGCGGGCGTGGGCGGCGAGCGCCGTGATCCGCAGGTAGCTGAGGTCGTGGGCGTGGTGCGGCTCGCGGCGCGCGAGCTCCTCGCGCGCCCTGCGCATGTCCTCGGGCGAGAGCCGCTGCGCGATGCGCGGGCAGTTCTCACGCAGCCAGCCGTGCAGGCGCGCTTCGGCGCGCGCCAGCACCGGCTCGACATCCCAGAGTGTATTATCGAGGTCGAAGGCAATGGCGCGCACGTTGCTCAGCACCCTGTAAAGGTTACCATTCAATGGCGCCGCTCACGCTCGTCATCGGCAACAAGAACTATTCCTCGTGGTCACTGCGGGCGTGGCTGCTGATGAAGCACGTGGGCGTTGCGTTCGACGAGGTCGTGATCGCGCTCGACACCGCCAGCACCCACGACGAGATCGACCGCTACGGCCCCAGCGGCCGCGTGCCGGTGTTGCTCCACGGGGAGCTGCGCGTATGGGACTCGCTCGCCATCTGCGAGTACGTCGCGGAGCTCACCGGCAAGGGCTGGCCGCAGGCGCGCGAGGCACGCGCGGTGGCGCGCTCGGTGTGCGCGGAAATGCACTCCGGCTTCGCCAACCTGCGCACCCTGTGGCCGATGAACGCGCGGGCGCGCAACCGACGCACCGCGATCATGCCGGCGCTGGAAGCGGATATCGAACGCATCGATGAGATCTGGAACGACTGCCGGCGGCGCTTCGGCGGTGGCGGCGGCGGACCGTGGCTGTTCGGCCAATACACGGTTGCGGATGCCATGTACGCTCCGGTCGTGCTGCGCTTCAAGACCTACGGAGCCCGCATCTCCGAGACGGCGCGCTGGTACATGGCAACCGTGCTCGAGGACGGCGCGCTGCAGGAATGGCTGCAGGCTGCCAAGCAGGAGCCGTGGACGATCGCCGTCGACGAAGTCGGCTGATGCCGCGGCGGCTCGCTGCGCCGCGCAACCTCACCATGCCTCTGAGCATCCGCCTCGCGTCGTGGCTGCTGGTGTGCTCGCTCACCGCGCTCGGCAGCGCCGCACGCGCGGCCGACGGCGGCAACGCGCCCTTCACGGTGGATGACCTGGTGCTTCTGAAGCGCATTACCGATCCGCAGCTCTCCCCGGACGGCCGCCAGGTCGCCTTCGTGCAGCGCGAGACGGACATGGACGCCAACAAGGGCCGCACCAGCCTGTGGCTGCTGGATCTCACGCCCGGCACTGCGCAGCCGCGGCGCCTCACGGACGTCAAGGCGAACGACTCGAGCCCGCGCTGGTCGCCCGACAGTCGCACGCTCTACTTCCTGTCGACGCGCTCGGGCAGCTCGCAGGTGTGGTGCCTGGCGCTCAGCGGGGGCGACGCGCAGCGCGTCACCGACTATCCCCTCGACGTGGGCGCGCTGAAGCTGTCCCCGCGCGGGGACCTGCTCGCCCTCTCCATGGACGTGTTCCCGGACTGCGCCACCCTCGCCTGCACCCGGGAGCGCCTGGACGCGCGGGCGAAGGACAAGGCGACCGGGCGCACCTACGAGCGGCTCTTCATCCGGCATTGGGATGCCTGGAGCAACGGCACGCGCTCGCACCTGTTCACCGCGCAGCTCGCGCCCGGCGGCGCGGGCGCGGCGCCCATTGATGTGGCGAAGGGCTTCGATGCGGACATTCCAGGCAAGCCCTTCGGGGGCGATGAGGACTTCGCCTTCAGTCCCGACGGCAAGTCGTTGGTGTTCTCGGCGCGCATCGCCGGGCGCACCGAGCCCTGGTCGACCAACTTCGATCTGTTCCAGACGCCGGTGGACGGCAGCGCGGCGCCGGCGAATCTCACCGCCAGCAACCCCGCCTGGGATGCCCAGCCGGTGTTCCTCGCCAACGGGGATCTCGCGTGGCTGGCGCAGGAGCGCCCGGGGTTCGAAGCGGACCGTTTTCACATCGTGCTGAAGGATGCGCACACCGGCGCGGTGCGCTCCCTCACCGGCGGCTGGGATCGTTCGGTCGCGCGCCTCGGCGCGACGCCCGATGGCAAGACGCTGCTGGCGAGCGTCGAGGAGTTGGGCCAGGGGGCGCTGTACCGGGTCGATCCAAAAACCGCTGCGCGCGCCAAGCTCGTTGCCAGCGGCACGGTGGCCGAGTACACGGCGACCCGCGAGCGCGTGGTGTTCGCACGCGCGGACCTCGGCGGACCGGACGACCTGTACGTGGTCGGGCTGCGTGGCGGCACAGCCAGGCGACTCACCGACGTGAACCACGAGTTGCTCGCCGCGCGGCGCATGGGCGAGTTCGAGCAGTTCAGCTTCAAAGGCTGGAACGACGAGACCGTGTACGGCTACGTCGTGAAGCCCTTTGGGCTACAGCCCGGCAAGCGATACCCGATCGCGTTCGTGGTGCACGGCGGACCGCAGGTGAGCATGCAGAACATCTGGACCTACCGCTGGAACGCGCAGGCCTTCGCCGGTGGCGGCTACGCGGTGGTGATGATCGACTTTCACGGCTCGCCCGGTTACGGCCAGGCGTTCACCGACTCCATCAGCCGCGACTGGGGCGGCAAGCCCCTCATCGACCTGCAGAAGGGACTCGCGGCCGCGATCGAGAAGTACCCGTGGCTCGACGGGGAGCGCGCCTGTGCGCTCGGTGCCTCCTACGGAGGCTTCATGATGAACTGGATCGAGGGCCACTGGCCGGATCGCTTCCGTTGCGTCGTCAACCACGACGGCCTGTTCGACCAGCGCATGATGTACTACGCCACCGAGGAGCTGTGGTTTCCCGAGTGGGAGCTGGGCGGACCGCAGTATGAGAACCCGCAGGGCTATGAAGCGGTCAACCCCGTCGACTTCGTCTCCAAGTGGAAGACGCCGATGCTGGTCATTCACGGCGAGCAGGACTTCCGCATCCCCTACCCGCAGGGCCTGGGCGCCTTCACCGCCCTGCAGCGCCGCGGCATCGAGAGCCGGCTGCTGGTGTTCCCGGACGAGAATCACTGGGTGCTGAAACCCGCCAACAGCATCCTGTGGTATCACACGGTGCTGGGGTGGCT
>FSWL01000072.1_pt1 | contig 10022 bp, 10 predicted proteins | sample 1637991 | NCBI WGS metagenome assembly FSWL01 (sample SAMEA3914789, study PRJEB12502) | metagenome | biome: forest; material: soil | place: Canada | collected 2011-07-03 | depth 0.3 m | reverse complement strand
GGCGGGCGGTGAATTGCGCTTCACCATGGCTCGCGCACCGAATACCCGCTGGCCGGGCGCGAACGCGCAGCGGCCGTACTCGATGTCGGACCCGCGCTGAAGCGAATCGCCCTCAGCCCACCCGGCCGTAGCGCTCGCCCGCGCCGATCCAGCGGGCGGCGAGCGCGGCGATGTTGTCCGGGTACGATGCCAGCAGCAGCTCGGCGGTCTGCTGCACGCGCGGCAGCAGGTCCGCATCGCGCATCAGATCGGCGACGCGCAGTTGCGCCAGGCCCGTCTGACGCGTGCCGAGGAGCTCCCCGGGTCCGCGCAGCTCGAGGTCGCGGCGCGCGATCTCGAAGCCATCGCTGCTGCGGCGGATCACCCTGAGGCGCTCGCGCGCCAGCGCCGACAGCGGCGCGCGGTACAGCAGCACGCAGGTGCTCGCCTGCGAGCCGCGCCCGACGCGCCCGCGCAGCTGATGCAGCTGCGCAAGTCCCATGCGCTCGGCGTTGTCGATCACCATGAGGGTCGCGTTGGGCACGTCCACCCCCACTTCGATGACGGTGGTGGCGATGAGCAGCTGGATCCTGCCCGCCTGGAACGCGAGCATGGCGTGATCCTTTGCGGCGCCCGGCATGCGCCCGTGCACCAGCCCCACGCGCACGGCCGGAAGCGCCTCGCTCAAGCGCGCGGCGGTCTCTTCCACGGCCTGCGCGCGCAATTCGTCCGATTCGCCGATCAGCGGGCAGACCCAGTACGCCTGCCGCCCGGCGCGGCAGGCTTGCGCGATGCGCGCCACAACCTCGCTGCGCCGCTGCTCCGGCACCACGACCGTTCGCACCGGCGTGCGCCCCGGCGGCAGCTCGTCGATGACGGAGATATCCAGATCGGCATAGGCGGTCATGGCGAGCGTGCGCGGAATGGGCGTCGCCGTCATGATCAGCTGGTGCGGCAGGCGCCCCTGTTTCTGTCCCTTTTCCGACAGCTTGAGACGCTGCTGCACGCCGAAGCGGTGCTGCTCGTCGACGATGACCAGCGCGAGGGCGGCAAAATCGATGCCCTCCTGGAACAGCGCATGCGTGCCGACCACCACGCGCACCTCCCCGCCGGCGATCGCCTCGAGCGCGCTGCGCCGGGTGCGCGGCGGCAGCCCACCCGACAGCAGGGCGACGGTCTCGCCGAGCGGTGCAAACCAGTCGCGCAAGGTGCGCCAGTGCTGCTCGGCCAGCAGCTCCGTGGGCGCCATCAGGGCCGCCTGCAGGCCGCTGCCTGCGGCGCGCGCGGCGGCGGCCGCGGCCACCACGGTCTTGCCGCAGCCGACATCACCCTGCAGCAGCCGCACCATCGGCACGCTCGTGGCGAGATCCTCCTGCGCATCGCGCAGCGCGCGCGACTGGGCGCGCGTGAGGGCGAACGGCAGCGCCTGCAGGAACCGGCGCGCGAGCCCCTCGCCATCGGCGAGCGCCCAGGCGGGGTCGGTTTTCAGCGCGCGCTTCCTCAGCCTGAGCGTCAGGTGGTGCGCCAGCAGTTCCTCGAACGCGAGTCGCCGCTGCGCCGGGTGACGGCCGGCGGCGAGCTCGGCGAGCTGCGCCTCGCGCGGCGGCCGGTGCAGGTAGTGGAGCGCTTCCCGCAGCGAGGGCAGGCCCGGCGGCAGGACGGCCTGCGGGGGCAGCCAGTCGCGCAGCACCGCTTTCTCCAGCTCGCGCAGCGACTCGCCGATGAGCGCGCGCAGCCGACCCTGGGGCACGCCCTCGGTCAGCGGATAAATCGGCGTGAGCGTGTCTTCGAGCGGCGCGGCTTCCCCGCTGAGGCGGCGGTATTCCGGGTGCACCATCTCGAGCCCCAGCGGGCCGCGGCGCACCTCGCCGAAGCAGCGCAGCCGCGTGCCCCGCGCCAGGCCTTGGCTCTGGCTCGCCGAGAAATGGAAGAACCTCAGGGTCAACATCCCCGAGCCGTCGGAGATCCGGCACAGGAGCTGGCGCCGGCCGCGGTAGGCGATCTCGGTGAGCTGGACTTCGCCTTCCACCGCCGCCCGCACGCCCGGCAGCAGCGAGCCAATGGCCGACACCCGCGTGCGGTCCTCGTAGCGCAACGGCAGTACGAACAGCAGATCGGAAACGCGCGTCACGCCGAGGCGCGCGAGGCGCGCGGCGAGCGCCGCGCCCACCCCGCGCAGCGCGGTCACCGGGCGCTGCTCGGCGCGCTCCCCCGGGGAGGGGTCGGCGGCGGCGGCGGCGAGATACCTGCGGCTCAGCCCAGGTGCAGGACGCACTCGATCTCGACCTGCGCGCCACGCGGCAGCTGGGCGACGCCGACTACCGCGCGCGCCGGGTAGGGCTTGCTGCAGTAACTCGCCATGATCTCGTTCACCTTGCCGAAGTGCGCCAGGTCGGTGAGGTAGACGTTCATCTTGACGGTGTGGGCGAGGGAGCCGCCGGCGGCCTCCGCCACCGCCTTGAGGTTTTCGAACACGCGGCGGATCTGCACCTCGCTGTCGCCGCTCACCAGCTGCATGGTCGCCGGATCGAGCGGCACCTGGCCGGACAGGTAGACGGTGTCGCCGGCGCGCACCGCCTGCGAGTAGGTGCCGATCGCCTGCGGGGCGCGCTCGGTGTGAATGCTCTGACGGCTCATCGTTCGTCCTCCTTACCTGCGCGGCATTCACCCGCCGCTGTCGCTGTCGGCTTCGTTGTCGACCTCGCTGTCGAGCGCGTGCTCTGGGCGCGCGCGCGCGGCAATGGTGCGCGTCACGCGCGTGACATCGGCCATGCGGCGGATGACGCGCACCAGGCGCGCGAGATGCCGGCGGTCGCGCACCCGCAGCTCGAAAGTCAGCACCGCGGTGTCGCTGTCCTGCTCGTCGATGGACACGTGGTCGATGTTGGTTTCCGTGCTGGCGATCGCCGCGGCGACCGCAGCGAGCACGCCGGTGCGGTTCACCACGTAGACGCGGATCTCGGAAGAGAACAGACGATCCGGAGCGGTCTGCCAGCTTACCGGCAGCCAGTTCTCCGGATGCTTGCGGTAGTCCTCGACGTTGACGCAATTCTCGCGGTGGATCACCACGCCGCGGCCCGCCGACAGGAACGCGAAGATCGGGTCGTACGGAATGGGGAAGCAGCAGCGGGCGTAGCTGACCAGCAGGCCCTCGGTGCCGGCGATCGCCAGCGGCGCAAGTCCGCCCGGGCTGTTCACCGCCGCGGCGCTGGGCAGGAGGCGGCGCGCGACCAGCGGCGCCAGGCGCTCGCCCATGCCGAGCTTCTCGTACAGCTCGTCGAGATCCTTCATGCCGAGCTCGCCCAACGCGGCGCGCTGCACCTCGGGTAAGACATCCTCGAGTGACACGCTGAATTCCGCCAGCGCCTGCGTCAGGAGCTTGGAGCCGAGCGCGATCGCTTCCGTGCGCCGCAGACCCTTGAGGTAGTGGCGGATGGCGCTGCGCGCCTTCGCCGTCGCCACGAAGTTGACCCACGAGGGGTTGGGGGTCGCGCCCTTGGCGGTGATGATCTCGACCGTCTGGCCGTTGCGCAGCACCGTGCGCAGCGGCGTGAGACGCCGGTCGAGCTTGGCGGCGACGCAGCGGTTGCCGACGTCGGTGTGCACCGCGTAGGCGAAATCCACCACCGTGGCGCCGCTCGGCAGACGCAGGATCTGCCCCTTGGGCGTGAACACGTACACCTTGTCGGGGAACAGGTCGACCTTGACGCTCTCGAGGAATTCCTCGGACGAGCCGGCTTCCTGCAGCGACACGAGATTCGACAGCCACTCGCGCGTGCGCTCGCGCTGGGTGGAGTCGGCGTCACCGCCGGTCTTGTACTTCCAGTGCGCGGCAATGCCCGCCTCGGCCACGCGGTGCATGTCGCCGGTGCGGATCTGCACCTCGATCGGCACACCGTTGGGGCCGAACAGGGTGGTGTGCAGCGACTGGTAGCCGTTCACCCGCGGGATGGCGATGTAGTCCTTGAAGCGTGCCGGCATCGGCTTGAACACCGAGTGCACGGCGCCGAGCGCGCGGTAGCAGGTGTCGGGGCTATCGACCACGATGCGGATGCCGTAGACGTCCACGATCTCGTTGAGCATGGCGCGCTTGCGGCGCATCTTGCTGTAGATGCTGTAAAGGTGCTTCGCACGCGCCACCACGTGCGCCTGAATGTTGCTCTTCAGGAGCCCGGCGTTCAGCTGCTGCTCGATCTTCTTGAGAAATTCCTTCTGGTTGCCGCGCGCGCGGCGCAGCGCGTGCTCCAGCACCTGGTAACGGCGCGGATACAGCGCCTCGAACCCCAGGTCCTCGAGCTCGAGCTTGATGTTGTAGAGCCCGAGCCGTTCGGCGATCGGCGCGTAGATGTCGAGAGTCTCGCGGGCGATCGCCCGGCGCCGCGCCGGCGCCATGGCCCCGATGGTGCGCATGTTGTGCATGCGGTCGGCGAGCTTCACCAGGATGACGCGCAGGTCGCGCACCATCGCCAGCAGCATCTTGCGGAACGACTCCGCCTGCGCTTCCTCGCGGCTCTTGAACTTGATCTGGTCGAGCTTGGTGACGCCGTCGACCAGCTCGGCCACGTCCGCGCCGAACCGCGCCGCCAGCTGATCCTTGGGCGTCGGGGTGTCTTCGATGACGTCGTGCAGGATCGCCGCCACGATGGTGTCGGCGTCCAGGCGCAGATCCGCGAGGATGGCCGCGGCCGCTACCGGGTGCGCGATGAACGGTTCGCCCGAGAGGCGTTTCTGCCCGTGGTGCGCCGAGGTGCCGAACTCGGCCGCCTCGCGGATGCGCGCGACCTGCTCGGGCGGCAGGTAAGTGCCGACCGACGCCAGCAGTTCCTTCAGTCCCGGGGTGCGTCTTCCGCCGGGCAGCAGTCCCAGGAGCGAAGACGCATAGTCCATGGGTTAACGCTTACCCGTCAGTCTCCGAGGCCGAACTGCGGAGCGCGGAAGCTGGACTGATTGTCGGCCTCGGGCGCCACGGTCTCCGGCAGCGGGTCCGGCTCGCGCAGCATCTCCGCGGTCACGTTGCCGGCTGCGATCTCGCGCAGGGCGAGGACGGTCGGCTTGTCGTTCTCCAGAGGCAACGTCGGCTCCGCTCCGTTGGCGAGCCGGCGGGCGCGTTGCGCCGCCAGCAGCACCAGCTGGAACAGGTTGTCGACGTTGTTCAGGCAATCTTCTACGGTGATTCGGGCCATGGGGTCGCTTGAGGGCGCAGGGCCTTGCAGTATAAGACAAGAGCTGCTGGTCGGGCCAGTGCGGCGGAGTACCTCACCGGTGACGTCTCCCCATCATTCCCGCCTCAGGAACAGGATGACGCCGAGGTGCCCGGCGTGATCGGTGAATTGCAGGCCGCCGCTGCGTACGCCGCAGTCCTGGGCCAGGAACAGCACCCGGTTCAGGTCGTAGGGGGACATCAGCATCTGTGGATCGCCGTGGGTGATCTGGCGGCGGATTCGCGTCACCGGACGGCTTAAGAAGCGCGCCACGCGTAAGGCGCGCGGCCGCACGCCCTGATTTGTGCGGTGCCTGGTGTGCGCATAGGTCATGTGCAGCGCGGCGACCCCGCCGGTGTCCAGGCGTGACAGCAGCGCGCTGATGATGCTCAAGCCCCGTTGCGGATCGAGGTGTTGCAGGACCATGTGCGAGTGAATGAAGCTGAAGCCGGCGCCGTTTCCCGGGTCGATCTCCTCCAGGGTCCGGGTCAGGCGCACGTTGTGACGGTTGTATTTGACGCAGTTGAGCGCTGCTTCCTGGAGCATCGCGCCGGCGATATCGACACCGACGCAGACCTCGGAGACCTCGGCCAGCGGGATCAGCAGCCGGCCGACGCCGCAGCCGAAGTCGAGGGATCGTCGCGTCGAAAGCTCACCGCAGTGGCTGCGGCAGGCGGCGAGAATTTCCTCGATATGGCTCCTGCCGGTGCGGAAGAACTCCTGCAGCGATTCCGCGCTGAGCTGGCCCCGGCGATAGCGCTCATCGGTCAGAACCCCGAAGTATGGATCCTTCTCTCCCCAGGCTTGCCACTCAGTATCGCTGGCCATCGAAAGGCGCCGAAAGTGGATGAGGGCACTGTATCAAAGGCCTGCCGGTGCGGCGATAGAGGGGCGCGCGCCGCGTTTGCTACGCCGGCGCCAGCAGTTCGCCGAGCAACGCCGCCAGTTCCGGCCGCGCGCTCGTCAGATCCTCGCCGCGCCCGGCAACGATGCGCCGCAGGTCGCTGACCGCCTGTGCGAAGTCGTCGTTGACGATGACGTAGTCGAACTCGCGGTAGTGGGACATGTCGGCCGCGGCATCGCGCAGGCGCCGCGCGATGATCTCCGGGGAGTCGGTCGCGCGCCGCGCCAGCCGTTCGGCGAGCGCGCGGCGCGAGGGCGGCAGAATGAATATGCTCACGCACCGCGGCATGGCGCGGCGCACCTGCTGCGCGCCCTGCCAGTCGATTTCCAGGATCATGTCGTATCCCTGCCGCAGCTGTTCTTCGACGAAGCGGCGCGCAGTGCCGTAGAAGTTGTCGAACACCCGCGCGTGCTCCAGGAACTCCCCGCGCGCCACCAGGCGCTCGAATTGCGGCACCGGGACGAAGTGGTATTCGCGCCCGTCTTCCTCGGTCGGGCGCCGCTTGCGCGTGGTGTGCGAGACCGACAGGCGCAGGCGCGGCTCGCTCGCCAGCAGCGCCTTGACCAGCGAGGTCTTGCCCGCACCGGAGGGGGCGGCGATGACGAACAGTCTGCCGTGCTTCATGGGGCGGAAATATAGCTGGCCGACCCGAGCATCGCGACGAGCGCCCTGAGCGCCTGGCCGCGGTGGCTGACGGCATTCTTCTCGGCGGGCGTCATTTCGGCGGCGCTGCGCTGCTCGCCCAGGGGGATGAACACCGGGTCGTAGCCGAAGCCGCCCTGCCCGCGGGCCGCATGCGCGATGCGTCCCTCCCAGGTGCCGTGCGCAATGAGTGGCGCCTGGTCCGCGACGCTGCGCACCCAGACGATGACGCACTGGTAGCGTGCCTGGCGCCAGCCTTCCGGCACGCCCGCGAGCTCGGCGAGCAGCAGTCTCACGTTCGCTTCCTCACTCGCGCCCTCGCCGGCAAAGCGCGCCGACCACACCCCGGGGCGGCCGCCGAGCGCTTCCACCTCGATCCCGGAATCGTCCGCCAGCGCGGGCAGGCGGGCGTGGCGCGCGGCATGGCGCGCCTTCAGCAGGGCGTTCTCGATGAAGGTCGTGCCGCTCTCGGTGGCGGGGTGGATCCCGAACTCACTCTGCGGTACGAGCTCAAAGCGAAACGGCGCGAGCAGCGCCGCCAGCTCGCGCAGCTTGCCGGGATTGCTGCTGGCGAGAACGACGCGCGTCACGGCCCCTTGAGCGCCTGAGCCTGCAGCGCGAACAGCTCGCCGATGCCGTGCGCCGCGAGATTCAGCAGCGCATCGAGCTCGTGGCGGCGGAACGCGTGGCCCTCGGCGGTCCCCTGGATCTCCACGAACGCGCCGCCATTGTTCATGACCACGTTCATGTCGGTTTCCGCCTGGGAGTCTTCGGCGTAGTCGAGATCGAGCACCGGGACGCCGCCGACGATGCCGACCGACACCGCCGCCACCTGCCCGTGCAGCGGGCTCGCGGCGATGAGGCGGCGCTGCACCAGCTGCTCGCAGGCCTCGGCAAGCGCCACGAAGCCGCCGGTGACGGACGCGGTGCGCGTGCCGCCATCGGCCTGCAGCACGTCGCAGTCGATGGTGACCGTGCGATCCCCGAGTGCCTTCAGGTCCGCGGCCGCTCGCAGCGAGCGGCCGATGAGGCGCTGGATCTCCTGGGTGCGCCCGCTCTGCTTGCCGCGGGCCGCCTCGCGCGCCGTGCGCGTATGCGTGGCGCGCGGCAGCATGCCGTACTCGGCGGTGATCCAGCCCTGGCCCTTGCCGCGCAGGAACGGCGGCACCGTGTCCTCGACGCTGGCGGTGCACAGCACCTGCGTGTCGCCGAACTCCACCAGCACCGAGCCTTCGGCGTGCCTGGCGTGACGGCGCATGAAGCTTATGCGCCGCAGCTCATCTGGGGCGCGTCCGGAGGGTCTGGTCATGAGTGCGTTCCTAATCGCCGAGCCAGCGCAGCGCGGCCGCGGAAGTGTTGTCGCTGGCAATGCCGGCGCGCTGAACGGCGCGCGTGCCGAGCTCCAGCAGCTTGGCGCGCAGCTCCCCGGGCGTGCCGAGCTCGGCCGCGATCTCGGTGTCGGTGAGCGGGCCCCACAGCCCGTCGGTGCACGCCAGCAGCACATCGTTCGGCTCGAGCGGGCGGCGCCGCGTAAGCGACATGTCCGGCAGGATCGGGTCCCCGCCGAGGCAACATTCGACGAAGTTGCGCATCGGGTGGTTCTGCGCCTGCTCGGCGCTGATCAGCCCCTCGCGCAGCAGCAGCTCGACGTGACTGTGGTCGCGGCTACGCGCCATGAGCGCGCCGTGCCGCACGTGATACAGGCGGCTGTCGCCGACGTGCGCCCACCAGCTGGCGTGCTGCTGGATGAGGCACACGGCACAGGTGGCGCGCGGCCGCTGCTCGAGCGGCAGCTGCACGCCGAGCTTCACCACCTCGTCGTGCGCGCGCCCGAGCGTCAGGTGTAGAAAGCCCAGCGGATCGAACAGCGGTTGCGGCGCGTGCCAGAAGGCTTCCACGACCACCTGCTGCGTGACCTGAGCCGCGCGTGCGCCGTGGGCGTGCCCGCCCATGCCGTCGACCACCAGCAGCAGGGCGGCTTGCTCGGCCACGGCGGCCGCCACCCGGTCCTGGTTCTCCTCGCGCCCGCCGAGCAGGCTGATGTCCGCGTATTCGACCCGCAAGAAGAATTCCATGCATCTGTTAGACTTATCGATGCTTTATATCACCTGTGCGGTGAACGGGCGTAGCGCGGCGACTCAAGCACGCACACCCCGCGCGCCGCCTCTCTCTTCGCGGGACTGCCAGGCGGATCAACGGTACATGATCGCGAGCATGACCGGCTTCGCGCGCCGGGAAACCAGCGGAGAGTGGGGCACGCTCGTGTGTGAGCTGCGCAGCGTGAATCACCGCTTCCTGGAAGCGGGCTTTCGCCTGCCGGACGAGCTGCGCGCGGCCGAAGGGGAGCTGCGCACGCGTCTCACGCGTCAGCTGCGCCGCGGCAAAGTCGACTGCACCATCACCTATCGGCGCCCGCAGGGCGCGGGCAGCGCGCTGGAGGTGGATCCGGTGGCGCTCGAGCGCGTGCTGGCCGTCGTGCACATCGTGGCGCGCACGCTGCGCGAGCCCGCCGCCGCGGTGAACGCACTGGACGTGTTGCGCTGGCCGGGCGTGCTGCGCGAGGACGGCGGCAGCGGCGAGCAGCTGCTGGCGGCGGCGTATGCCGTGTTCGGCGCGACGCTCGAGGAGCTGATCGCGGCGCGCGCGCGCGAAGGGGCGCGGCTGCGCGAGCTGCTCGAGCAGCGCTGCACCGCACTCGAGGCGCTGGTCGTGGGGGTGCGCGCGCGGCTGCCGGAGGTGCAGGCGCGGATGCGCACGCGCCTCAACGAGCGGCTTGCGGAGCTGGCTGCGACTGTCGATCCGGAGCGGCTCGAGCAGGAGCTGGCGCTGCTGTTGCAGCGGCTCGACGTGGACGAGGAGCTCGAGCGCCTCGCGGGCCACATCAGCGAAGTGCGCCGCGTCATTGGCGCCAGCGAGCCCGCCGGCCGCCGGCTCGACTTCCTCATGCAGGAGCTCAACCGCGAAGCCAACACCCTGTCTTCGAAGTCCCAGGATCTGGAGACCACGCGCAGCGCGGTGGACATGAAGGTCCTGATCGAGCAGATGCGCGAGCAGGTGCAGAACGCGGAGTAGGCAGCAGCGCTGCGGCTTCGGCCAATGCGGCGATTCAAGGGCATTCAGGGAGGCTCAGAAGATTGTCAGGTTGCAGGCCGTCTGCCTGAGTCTTCAGGTATTTGGTTACGGAAGTCATCCTTACTTCTGTGCTGAAGGCCGAAACTATCTCGTATGACAGGGGTTTCCGGCGTTATCGTAGCGTCATGTCCCGTCTCCCAGTTCCGCCGCTGTCGCTTTACGTG
>FSWL01000028.1_pt1 | contig 10198 bp, 7 predicted proteins | sample 1637991 | NCBI WGS metagenome assembly FSWL01 (sample SAMEA3914789, study PRJEB12502) | metagenome | biome: forest; material: soil | place: Canada | collected 2011-07-03 | depth 0.3 m | reverse complement strand
TGGTAACGTCGCTCCATGGGCGAGACCTGTTACCTCGGCGGCTGCCTGTGCGGTGGCGTGCGCTACCGGGTGTCGGGGACGGTGAGCAACCCGTGCTTCTGCCACTGCGCCAGCTGCCGGCGGGCCAGCGGTGCGCCCATGGTTGCCTGGGGGACCTTTGTCCGGGAGAACTTCCGACTCACCCGGGGGAGCCTCACCGAATATCGCTCATCGGCGGCGGTCACGCGCGGATTGTGCGCGGCGTGCGGCACCGCGCTGACCTATCGCAACGACGCCCGCGCCGCTGAGATCGACGTGACGCTCGCGACCCTGGATGACCCGACGCTGCTCGCGCCGCAAATGCACCTGTGGGTCGGCGACAAGCTGCCGTGGGTGTCGATCAACGACGGCCGGCCGCAATTCACGGCCGGCATTTCGGCAGGACCCCTATGACTCTTCTTCAAGGACCAGCAGGGGCGCGTGTTCCACACTTGCCGGCCTGGCGCTGATCGCAGTCGTCAGCGCGCGCGCGCCAGCAGCGTCACCGTCACCGTCGCGAGCAGCGCGGTGGGGAGCCACGCGAGCACCACCGGGTTGAGATCGAACACGATCGTGCCGCTCTCGATCAGCCGCTGCAGCAGAAAGAAGCTGATGCCGAGAATGAGCCCCAGCATCATGCGCGTGCCCGCGCCCGCGGAGCGCAGCGAGCCGAGCACGAACGGAATCGCCAGCAGCACCGAGAAGGCGATGGCGAGGGTGCGCGCGATGCGCGACCAGAACGCGAACAGGTACTCGCGGGTATCGAGCGCATTGGTACGGTAGTAGCTGATCAGCCGCCACAGGGCGCGGCTGGTGAGCTGCTTCGGATCCTCGACGGCGAGACCGAGGAACCCCGCGGTGACGTTCGATGCGAGCAGGCGCTGTCCGGGCGGGCGGGTCGTCACCGCATCGTCCGCGAAGCGCGACTCGGTGTAGTCACTCAGCAGCCACCTGCCCCTGGAGCCGGCGGTGGCGTGCGTGGCGTGCCCCAGGGCGATCAGCCGATGCTGCGGCGACAGCTCGAAGATCTGCATGCTGCCGAACTGGCGTTGGCTGTACTGCCCGGCCACGTTGAGGATCAGGTCGCCGTCGCGCACCCAGGCGCCGCCGCCGCCACCGAAGCTGACGTTGCTCAGCTTGCTGAAGGCCTTCTGCTCACGGGCTGCCTGCTGCAGCGGCGGGGCGAGCAATTCGCCCAGCAGCAGCTCGACGAAGATCAGCAGCAGCGCGGCGAGCAGCGCCATACCCGCCAGGCGCGCAATCGACACGCCGCTGGCGCGAACCACCGTCAGTTCGCTGCCGCGCGCCAGCGCGCCCAGGCCCAGCAGCGAGCCGATGAGCGCGGTGATCGGCAGCAGTTCGTAGGCGAGCTGCGGCAGATTGAGCAGCGTGTACCAGAAGGCGCCGAACGCGGTGTAGTGGCCGGTGCCGATGTCATCCTGCTGATCGATGAACACGAACAGCGCGCCGAGCACCAGCATCACCAGCATCACCAGCAGCACCGAGCCCAGGATGGCGCGCACGATGTAGCGGTCCAGCAGACTCATAGTCCGCGCACCCGGTAGCGCAGCCGGTTAGCCAGCCCCGGCCCCACGATCACCATGAGCGCGAGCAGCACCACCACCGCGTGTGTCCACCATAGCCCGAGGAATTCCGGAATCGTGCCACGCGCGATCCACACCTTGCCCACGGAGATGAGATTGACATACAGGAAGAAGATCACGACCGCGAGCCACACGCGCGCGTAGCGGCCCTGGCGCGGCTTGAGGCGCGAGAGCGGCACCGCCAGCAACGCCAGCACCGCGCACATGAGCGGCATGGCGATGCGCGAGTGCAATTCGGCGCGCTCGCTGGCATCGCGCGAGTCGAGCAGGCTCGCGGTGGGTCGGGCTTCGAGATTCCTGACGCCCTCGCTGATCACCGGCGCCTGCACCGGCACCACGTGCTCGGCGAAGCGCACGATGCGAAACTCGGGCCTACCGGGCACGCCTTCGAAACGCTCACCGTTATAGAGAGTGAGAATGTGCGTCATGCCATCCGCCGTGACGGCGTGCCGCGCCTGTTCGGCGAGCGCCACCTCGACCAGCGCGCCGCGATTGCGCTCCAGGAACACGTCGGCGAGTGTGCCGTCGGGATTGACGTTCTGCGCGTACACCACGGCGTTGCCGCCGCTGAAGATGCGGAACTTCCCGGGCGCAACCGGAGCGAACTGCCCGGCACGCAGCGCCGCGCTGCGCAGACTGAGCGCGCGCGCGGTGGCATCCGGCGCCAGCACCAGGGTGAGCCAGGCCAACCCCGCAGTGCCGAGCGCCGCGAGCAGCGCCACGGGCAGATACAGATTCGCAGGCCCGACCCCGCACGCCAGCGCCGCCGCCATCTCGCTGTCGTGGTACAGCCGGCCGAACGCCAGTACCACACCGAGCAGCAGCCCGACGGGCAGCAGGAGCGAGAGGTTCTGCAGCGCGCCCAGGCCGATCAGTTCCAGCACCACACCCTGCGGGTACTGGTTGGCTGCGGCGCGCTCCAGCACCCCCACCACCTGGTTCGCCAGCAGAATGACGAGCAGCACGCCGGTCACGACCAGCCAGGCCGTGACCACTTCGTGCAGAACGTAGCGACCGAGGGTATTCCCCAAAGCACTACCCGCTTGCCTGCCGGAAACCCGGCGGGCTCTTGAGTTACACTTGCCGTCGCTTGCAGCCGTAGCGGCGCCTCGCGCGCTCATAAAGCACCAAACGGAGCGAGGCGCTCGAGAGGCGCGACTAAGGTAAATCGTAACGCACGCGCGCCTCAACGGCAGGGGGATATGGCATGGAATTCGGGGTCTGGACGAAGGGCCTGGCAACACTCGGGGTGGACTGCCTGGTCCTCGGCGTGTTCGAGGAAGGAGAGCTCAGCGGCGAGGCGCGCAGCGTGGATACCGCCTGCGCAGGCCGGCTGAAGCACTTTCTCGACCGCGGAGACTTCACCGGCCGCGGGGGCGACACGCTGCTGATTGCCGATTTGCCGGGCATCAAGGCCTCGCGCGTGCTGCTCACGGGGCTGGGAGCGAAAAAAAGCTTTCACCGCAGGACCTGGCGCAAGGCCTGGGCGGCCGCCGCGGCGGCGCTGGCGCGCACGCGCATCGCCAGTTGCGCCGTGGCCATCGACCGCCCGGAGGCGAAGCAGCTGGATGACTACTATTTCGGCCGGGCGGTCGCGGAACTCACCGGCGCTGCGCTGTATCGCGTCAACGATCTGAAGACCGGCAAGAAGGCGCCCGCGCCCGCCCTTGCCAAGGTACTGGCCGGGCCGGTGCGCAAGGCCGCCGCCGCCGAGCGCGGCCTGAAACACGGCGCGGCGGTGGCAGCCGCCGCCCAGGTGCAGCGTGATCTGGCGAATCTTCCCGCCAACGTCTGCACGCCGACGTTCCTCGCCGAGCAGGCGCGTGCACTCGCCAAGCGCTCTGGCTCCCTCAGCGTGCGGGTGCTCGACCCAGCCGCCATCCGGCGCGAAAAGATGGGCTGCCTGCTCGCCGTTGCGCAGGGCAGCCATCAACCACCGCGTTTCATCGTGCTGGAACACCGCGGCGCGCGCAAAGCGCAGCCGCCGGTCGTGCTGGTCGGCAAGGGCGTCACCTTCGATAGCGGGGGCATCTCGCTGAAGGATCCCCCCGGCATGGATGAGATGAAGTTCGACATGAGCGGCGCGGCGGCGGTGATCGCCGCCCTCACCCTGGCGGCGCAGCTGCGCCTCGGCCTGAATCTGGTCGGCCTGATCGCCGCGGTGGAGAACATGCCGGGCGGCAGGGCCGTCAAACCGGGGGACATCGCCACCAGCGCTTCCGGACAGACGGTGGAGATTCTCAACACCGATGCCGAAGGGCGGCTCATTCTGTGCGACGCTCTGCACTACGCGCGCCGCTTCCATCCCGCCGCGGTGATCGACATCGCCACGCTGACCGGCGCGTGCGTCATCGCCCTGGGGCATCATCACTCCGGTATCTTGGGAAACGACGAGCGGCTGGTGCGCGAGCTGCTGGAGGCCGGGGTACGCGCGGACGACCGCTGCTGGCAATTACCGCTGACCGAAGAATACGCGGAAGCTCTGAAGAGTAACTTCGCCGACTTTGCCAATGTCGGCGGGCGTGACGGCGGCGCCATCACCGCTGCGACTTTCCTCAGCAAGTTCACCCAGGGACTCAAATGGGCGCACCTCGACGTCGCGGGCACCGCCTACCAGGCCGGTGCGCAGAAGGGCAGCACGGGCCGGCCGACGCCGCTGCTCGCGGACTTTCTACTGCAGCGCGCGGCTCGCTGACGCGCCACGGCGCAAGCCACGACCGCAAACTGCGCCACGTGCGCTTCTGCCGTCCGCGGCAGCAGCCGACGCGGCGGCGCCGCCACGCCACATAACTCCCTCACCGGCCGTTGCGCTCGCGCGGCGGCACCCGGGGGCCCGAAGGCGGCGCGCCTCGAGCCGCTATAATCCCCCGACGTTGCCGCAGGACCTCTGACCCGTAAATGGAAAAGGTGTACGCGCCGCAGGCTATCGAGCGGCGTATCTACGAGCGCTGGGAGTCTCACGGCTGGTTCGCGCCGAGCGGTCGGGGCGAGCCCTATTGCATCATGATCCCGCCGCCGAACGTGACCGGCACGCTGCACATGGGGCACGCGTTCCAGCACACGCTCATGGACGCCCTCACCCGCTATCAGCGCATGCGCGGCCGCGATGTCCTGTGGCAGCCCGGCACCGACCACGCGGGCATCGCCACGCAGATGGTGGTGGAGCGGCAGCTGAACGCGCAGGGCGTGAAACGCACCGACCTCACCCGCGAGGCCTTCCTCGGGCGCGTATGGCAGTGGAAAGAGCAGTCCGGCGGCACCATCAGCGCACAGATGCGCCGGCTGGGCGACTCGGTCGACTGGTCGCGCGATCGCTTCACCATGGACCCGGGGTTGTCGCGCGCCGTGATCGAGGTGTTCGTGCGGCTGCATGAGGAGGGCCTCATCTACCGCGGCAAGCGCCTGGTCAACTGGGACCCGGTGCTGCTCACGGCGCTGTCGGACCTGGAGGTGCAGGCGCACGAGGAGGACGGACAGCTCTGGCACCTGCGCTACCCGCTCGCCGCTGGCGCGGGTCATGTCGTGGTGGCGACCACCCGTCCGGAAACCATGCTGGGCGACGCTGCGGTCGCGGTGAATCCCGACGACACTCGTTACCAGCCCCTCATCGGCAAGCTCGTGCAGCTGCCGCTCGCCGAGCGTGCCATCCCGATCATCGCCGATGCGTACGTCGATCCAGCCTTCGGTAGCGGGTGCCTCAAAGTCACGCCGGCGCACGATTTCAACGACTACGAGATCGGGCAGCGCCACCACCTCCCCCTGATCAACATCTTCACGCCGCGCGCCACGCTCGCCGACACGGTGCCGGAGCGCTTCCGGGGTCTGGAGCGCTTCGAGGCCCGCAAACGCGTGGTGGCGGAGCTGCAGGCGGCCGGCCTCATCGAGCGCATCGAGAAGCACCGGCTGGTAGTGCCGCGCGGCGATCGCAGCGGCGCGGTGCTCGAGCCCTATCTCACCGACCAGTGGTACGTGAAGATCGCGCCGCTCGCCGCAGCGGCGATCGCGGCCGTCGAGCAGGGCCGCACCCGCTTCGTGCCGGAGGGCTGGGCGCGAACCTACTTCGAATGGATGCGCAACATCAAGGACTGGTGCGTGAGCCGCCAGCTGTGGTGGGGACATCGCATCCCGGCCTGGTACGGCAGCGACAACAACATCTACGTCGGCCGCAACGAAGCCGAGGTGCGCGCGCGCCACCGGCTTGCCGCCGCGGTCGCGCTGCGCCAGGACGAAGACGTGCTCGATACCTGGTTCTCCTCGGCGCTGTGGCCGTTTTCCACGCTCGGCTGGCCGGATGCCACCGCGGAGCTCGGCAGGTTCTATCCGGGCAGCGTGCTGGTCACCGGCTTCGACATCATCTTCTTCTGGGTCGCCCGCATGATGATGATGGGCCTGAAGTTCATGGGAGAGGTGCCGTTCCGCGACGTCTACATCACCGGGCTCATCCTCGACGAGCACGGCGAAAAGATGTCGAAGTCCAAGGGCAACGTGATCGATCCGCTCGACATCGTCGACGGCATCCCGCTCGAGGCGCTCGTGGCCAAGCGCACCGCCGGGCTCATGCAGCCGCAGCTCGCGCCCGCGATCGAGCGGGCGACCCGCAAGCAGTACCCGCAGGGCATCGCGCCCCACGGCACCGACGCGCTGCGCTTCACCTTTGCCGCGCTCGCCTCCCCGAGCCGCGACATCCGCTTCGACCTGGCGCGCGTCGCCGGTTACCGCAACTTCTGTAACAAGCTGTGGAATGCGGCGCGCTTCGTCACCATGGCCGTGGGCGAGCCCGTAGCTGCAGCTGACGGGGAGACGCAGGAGCTGTCGATCGCCGACCGCTGGATCCGCTCGCGCTTCGGCCGCCTGCTCGGCACGCTCGAGAGCGCATTCCGCGACTACCGCTTCGATTACGCGGCCAGCGCCCTGTACGAGTTCACCTGGTACGACTTCTGCGACTGGTATCTGGAGCTGACGAAGCCGCTACTGCAGGGGGAAGGGATCAGCGCGGCAGCCCGGCGCGGCACGCAGCGCACGCTCGTGCAGGTGCTGGAAGCACTGCAGCGCGCGCTGCATCCGCTGATGCCCTTCATTACCGAGGAGATCTGGCAGCGCGTGGCGCCGCTCGCGGCACGCACCGGGGAGAGCGTCATGCTGCAGGCCTATCCGGCCGCAAGCGACTTCGCGGCCGATGAGGAAGCGGAACGCGAAGTGGCCTGGATCCAGGCGGTCGTTCTGGGCGTGCGCCAGATCCGCGGCGAGATGAACATCAACCCCGCCAGGCGCATCGCGGTGTTATTCAAGGATGCCAGCGCGCAGGATCAGGCCTTCACCGCGCGCCACCGCGCCTGGCTCGAACGCCTGGCGGGACTGGCGAGCATTACGGTGCTCCCGCCCGGCGCCGCCGCCCCGCAGTCCGCCGCGGCGCTGGTGGGCACGCTCACCATCCTCGTGCCCATGGCCGGGCTCATCGACGCCGGTGCGGAAGCCGAGCGCCTCGGCCGGCTCCTCGCCAGGGCGCAGGACGAGCTCGCCAAGGCGCGCGCCCGGCTCGCCAACGAGAGCTTCGTGCGCAACGCCCCCCCGGCAGTGGTAACCACCGAGCGCGAGCGCGTCGCAGAGCTCGCGCGCACCGCAAGCGCCTTGAGCTCGCAGCTCGAGCGGGTGCGGGGACTGCTGGCGCCGTGAACGCCGTCAGCGCAGCCGATGCCGACGCCGCGACCCTGGGGGCCGTGCTCGGCACGCTCGAGACCGTCATTCTGGGGAAGCCCGGGCAGATCCGCCTGTGTCTCGCCTGCCTGATGGCGCGCGGGCACCTGTTGATCGAGGACGTGCCGGGAGTGGGCAAGACCACGCTCGCGCACGCGCTCGCCCACATACTGGGACTTGTCTGGCAGCGCGTGCAGTTCACCAGCGATCTGCTGCCGGCTGACATCATCGGCGTGTCGATCTTCGATCGTGCCAGCCAGCGATTCAACTTCCGCCAGGGTCCGATCTTCACCCAGCTGCTGCTCGCGGATGAGGTGAACCGCGCCAGCCCGCGCACGCAAAGCGCGCTGCTGGAAGCGATGGAGGAGCGCCAGGTGAGCGCCGACGGCACCACCTACCCGCTGCCCGAGCCGTTCTTCGTGGTGGCGACGCAGAATCCGCATGAGCAGCTCGGCACCTTCGCCCTGCCCGAATCGCAGCTCGACCGCTTTCTCATGCGGGTGACGCTCGGATATCCGGACGCCGCGCATGAGCGCGAGCTGCTGCGCGGCGGGGAACGCCGCGAGCTGTTGCCGCGCATTGCGCCGGCGCTGTCCGCTGCGGCCGTGCTGCGCGTGCAGGGCGCGGTGCGCGCCGTGCACGTCGCCGATGCGCTGCTCGATTACACCCAGGCGCTGATCGCGCGCACCCGCGAGCGCTCGGATCTGAAAATCGGACTCTCGCCGCGCGCCGGCCAGGGTCTGCTGCGTGCAGCGCAGGCGTGGGCCTACCTGTCGGACCGCCCGGCCGTGCTGCCGGAGGACGTGCAGGCCGTGCTGCCGGCAGTGGTCGCGCACCGGCTCGAGAGGCGCGACCCCGCGGGCGGCAGCGACGGTGACGAGATCGCCCGCGAAATCATTCGGGCAGTGCCCGTGCCGCCGTAAGGTGTCGACTCGCTGGAACCCGCTCGCGCCGTTGCCGGCCCTGGTGCGCGCACGCGTGGACGAGTGGATGCGCCGCCGCCAGGGTCTGGATGTGCTGCCGGTCACTCTCGAGCGCCGCAGGCTCTATATCCTGCCGACCGGCGCCGGAGTGGCGTTCGGGATGCTGCTGTTCCTCATGCTGCTCGCCGGACTCAACTACGGCAACAGCCTCGCCCTGTTCCTGACGTTTTCGCTGGCCGCGTTTGCGCTGGTAGCGATGCAGCAGTGCCACCGCAATCTGCTCGGGATCGCGGTGATCAGCGCCAGCGCACCGGCGGTGTTCGCGCGCAGTACCGGCGCGGTGCACCTCACGCTCGCCAACCCGGCGGACCTCGCCCGGGCGCGCGTCGAGGCCGCCCTGCCGGAGGAGACGGCGGTCGCCGCGGATCTGCCGGCCCAGGAGCGGCAGCGGCTCGAGCTGCCGCTGCCCGCGGCCAGGCGCGGCATCGTACGCATCGAGCGGCTGCGCCTCGCGACCGCGCATCCCTTCGGTTTGTTCCGCGCCTGGACCTGGGTACACACGCCGATTGAAATGATGATCTATCCACGGCCCCACGGATCGCTGCCCATGCCCGCGCACGGCGGGCACAAGAGCGGCGCGCGCGCCCGGGGTGGGTCGGACGCGGACGAGTGGATGGGGCTGCGGCCGTTTCGCGACGGGGACTCGCCGCGCCAGGTCGACTGGAAGGCCTACGCGCGCGAGGCGCCGCTGCTGGTCAAGGAGTACAGCCCGGCGGGATCGGAGTTGCACCTGTTCGACTTCGCGCAACTGACCGATCCCGACACCGAGGCGCGCCTCTCGCAGCTGGCGCGCTGGGTGGTCGACGCCGAGGCGCACGGCGAGCGCTATGGGGTGGTGCTCCCCGGCGTGCTGCTGCGTCCCGACCGCGGCCCCGAGCACCGGCATCGCTGTCTGGCGGCGCTCGCGGTGTTTGGAATCGATGACCGCCGCTGACAGCCAGGCGCGGCGGGCGCTCGCGTGGGCGTGCGCGGCCTTCGCGGGCGGGGTGCTGTTGAACTTCGATCGCGTGCCGGCCTGGACGACAGCCGCCGCGCTGCTGCTCATCGCGTGGCGCCTCACCGCCGAGCGCACCCGCGCGAGGCTTCCGGGGACCGTGGCGCGCGCGCTGCTCGCGCTGGTGGTGGTGGCGGTGGTGCTGTTCAGATTTCACACGCTCAACGGACTCGCCGCCGGCACCGCACTGCTGATGCTGATGTCGGCACTGAAGCTCCTCGAGACGCGCGCGCGGCGCGACCAGTTCGTGATGGTGGGCGCCGGGCTGTTTCTGCTGCTGGCGGCGTGCCTCGACCGGCAGAGCCTGGTGCGGGTGCCGCTGTATGCGCTGCAGGCGTGGTTGTGCTGCAGCGCGCTCGCCGTGGTCGCTTCCGCCGGCTTCGGCGGCCGCGCGGCGCTGCAGCTCGCGGGACGGGCGCTGCTGTTCGCTTTGCCGCTGGCGGTACTGCTGTTCCTGTTCTTCCCGCGCCTGCCGGGCGCCTTCTGGGCCATCCAGCGCGGGGGACAGGCGGTGACGGGGCTGTCCGACACCCTGAGCCCCGGCAGCATCGTGAAACTCGTCGCCAGCTACGACCCCGCCTTCCGCGTGCAGTTTGCAGGTCGCGCTCCGCCGGCCGAGGAACGCTACTGGCGCGGTCCGGTGCTGCACGACTTCGACGGTTACACGTGGCGGCGCTCGCCCGGGGTGTATCACCTGCGCCAGCGGTTGCAGTATCTGGGCACGCCCTACCGCTACCGCGTGGCGCTGGAACCCACCCGGCAGCGCTGGTGGTTCGCGCTCGACACGCCCGCGCAATCCCCCGACACCAACGTGCTCCTCACGTATGACAACCAGCTGCTCGGCAGCGAGCCGCTCACCGAGCCGGTCAGTTTCGACGCCGTCTCGTACACCCGCACACGCGCGC
>FSWL01000008.1_pt1 | contig 11494 bp, 6 predicted proteins | sample 1637991 | NCBI WGS metagenome assembly FSWL01 (sample SAMEA3914789, study PRJEB12502) | metagenome | biome: forest; material: soil | place: Canada | collected 2011-07-03 | depth 0.3 m | reverse complement strand
TCGGCATACTGCTCGGCGGCGTGCCGGGCGTGCCGCCGGCGAAAGTGGTGATTCTCGGCGGTGGCGTTGCGGGCACCCACGCGGCGGAAATGGCCGTCGGCCTGCGCGCCGACGTCACGGTGGTCGACCGCTCGGTCGATCGCCTGCGCGAGCTGTCGTCCTTGTTTGCCTCGGCGCTGCGCACCGAGTATTCGACCACCGCGACCATCGAGCGGCTGGTGCGCGATGCGGACCTCGTCGTCGGGGCGGTGCTGGTCGCCGGAGCCACCGCGCCCAAACTCGTGACGCGCGCCATGATCGCGACCATGAAACCCGGCGCGGTGCTGGTCGATATCTCCATCGATCAGGGCGGTTGCTTCGAGACGAGCCGGCCCACGACCCACGCGGAGCCGACCTTCGTGGTGGACGGCGTCATCCACTACTGTGTCGCCAATATGCCCGGCGCGGTTCCGCGCACCTCGACGCTCGCGCTCACCAACGCAACGCTCCCCTACGTGCGCGCGCTGGCGGACCTGGGTTGGCAGGCGGCCTTCAGGCGCGACCCGGGGCTCGCCGCGGGTCTCAACGTGCACGCGGGGGAGATTACGCACGAAGTGGTCGCGAAGGCTCTGGGCCTGACGGCGCGCCCGGGCACCGGCCGCTAGCCGCAGCCCGTGAAGCGCGCCGCTCTGGCGTGCGGGCTCCCTACAAAGGGAGGTGGCCCTGTGCGCGGCGTGCCGCTAGGCTACGCGCGCGTTGCTATACCTTCGGAGGTTCCCGTGATCAAGACTGCGCTGCTGGCTGCCATGCTGACGCTCGTGGCAGGCTCCGTTCTTGCCGAGCCCGTGACGTACCAGATCGACCCGGCCCACACCTATCCGAGCTTCGAAGCCGATCACTTCGGCGGGATGTCGGTGTGGCGCGGCAAGTTCGACAAAACCTCCGGGACCGTCGTGCTCGACAAGGAGAAGGGGACCGGGATGGTCGATATCATCGTGGACGCCTCGTCGATCGACTTCGGCCACCCAAAGCTCAATGAGCACACCAAGTCCGCTGAAATGCTCGACGTTGCGAAGTACCCCACCGCGACCTACAAGGGCACGCTCACCGGCTTCACGAACGGTGTGCCGACAGCGGTAGACGGTCAGTTCACGCTGCATGGCGTGACCCATCCCCTGAAGCTGACCATCAATCAGTTCAAGTGCATGACCTACCCGGACAAGAAGGAGCACTGCGGCGCCGATGCCTCGGCGACCTTCAACCGCGCCGATTACGGCATCAGCTACGGCGACAAGTACGGCTTCAAGATGGATGTGAAGCTCGCCATCCAGGTCGAGGGCGTCCGCGCGAGCTGAAAGCCGCGCGCCCGCGAAGCTCAGTTCACCCGGGACGCTACCTCGCTGGCGATTGCCAGCGAGGCCGTGAGCCCCGGGGACTCTATTCCGAACAGGTTGACCACCGGGCGCACGCCGTGCGTGTGGGCGTCGTCGATGCGAAAGTCCGCGGCCGCTTGCGCAGGGCCGGAGATCTTCGGGCGCACGCCGGCGTAAGCCGGCTGCAACGCGCCATCCTCGAGGTCAGGCCAGTACTGGCGGATGGCGGCGTAGAACGCCGCGGCGCGTCGCCCGTCCACGCTGTATTCGCATGTCTCGATCCACTGCACGTCCGGTCCGAAGCGCGCCCGCCCCGCGAGGTCCAGGCTGAGGTGTATGCCGAGTCCGCCCGCTTCGGGCAGCGGATAGATCAGCCGCTGAAACGGCGCGCGCGTGTTCAGCGTGAAGTAGTTGCCCTTGGCAAAGTACGCCACCGGGATGTGCATCAGTGGAAAGCCCTCCATCAGGCGCGCCACCGCCGGCGCCTGCACGCCCGCGCAGTTCACGAGCGTGCGGGCACGCAGCGCCGGTTCGGCGCCATTCACGCCGACCAGCACCGCCCGGTCCTCGAGCACCACCCGCGTGACGCGACTGGCGCACACCAGCGTGGCGCCGTGGCGCTCCGCCTGCCCGAGGAGTGCCAGCATCAAACCATGCGAATCGACGATGCCGGTGAGCGGTGAATGCAGCGCCCCGGCACAGGAGAGTTGCGGTTCGAGCGCCAGAGCCTCGGCCCGGTTCAGGAGTGCCAGTTCCACGCCGTTGGCGCGCGCCGCCGCGGCGATCCGGGTCAGCTCGGGAAGCTGGGCCTGCGTGGCGGCGACGATGAGCTTGCCGCAGCGCCGATGGGCGATGCCGTGCCCGCGACAGAAGTCGTACAGGCGCTCACGACCCGCGACGCACAGGCGTGCCTTGAGCGAGCCGTGCGGATAGTAGATGCCGGCGTGGATCACCTCGCTGTTGCGCGAGCTGGCGCCGGTGCCGAAGTGCGCGGCCGCCTCGAGAATCAGTACGTCGCGCCCCTGCAGCGCGAGTTGCCGCGCCACCGCCAGCCCGACGACGCCCGCCCCGACCACGACCGCATCCGCGTTGTCCATCTGAGCACCAAGTGTAGCGGCAGCCGCCTCGGGGCGTCGTGACAGGCTCGCGCGGCGTGCGCAGGGTCGTAGAATGCGCGCAGTCGCGCCGTTGTCGCTCGAGTGAGGAGAACCTCAGTGCCCGCCGTAGATTATCGCCTGGAAGGCGAGGTCGCCGTGCTGACGATTGCCAATCCGCCGGTGAATGCCCTGAGCCTCGCGGTGCGCGAAGGACTCCTGCAGGGGCTGCAACGGGCCGAACAGCAGCGGGAAGTGAAGGCCGTGGTCGTGACGGGCGCCGACGGCACGTTCGCTGCCGGCGCGGACATCAACGAGGTGGCCTCGGGCCTGGTGCTGAAGTCGCCCATCACGCGCGAGGTGCAGGCGCAGATGGAGGCGGCGTCGAAACCGATTGTGGCCGCGATCGACGGCGTGGCTCTGGGCGGGGGCTTTGAGCTCGCGCTCGCCTGCCACTGGCGGGTTGCCGCCGCGAGCGCGAAGGTCGGCCTGCCGGAGGTGAAGCTCGGGCTGATCCCCGGCGCCGGCGGCACGCAACGCTTCACGCGCCTCGCAGGGCCGCAGGCCGCTCTCGAGGCCATCACCTCCGGCGCGCACCTCCCCGCAGCGCGTGCGCTCGAGCTGGGACTGGTGGACGCACTCGCGGACCCGGCACTCCCTGGCGCGCTCGCCTTCGCGCGGCAGGCCGCAGCGGAAAAGCGCCCCCTGCGGATCACGAGCGATGTGACGGAGCGCATTCGCGACGTGAGTCCGGATCTGTTCGCTTCATTTCGCCGCAAGCTCGAGCTCAAGGCGCGCGGGCAACTCGCACCCTGGAGAATCGTCGACAGCATCGAGGCCGCCTGCACGCTCCCGAAAGAGGCGGCCTTCGCGCGCGAACGCGAGTATTTCATCGAGTGCCGCGACAGCCCGCAGCGCAAGGCGCTGGTGCACGTTTTTTTCGCCGAGCGCGAGGCGCGCAAGATTCCCGGCCTGGGTGCGGACGTCAGCGCGCTGCCGATCCGGCGCGCCGCGGTGATCGGCGCCGGCACCATGGGCGCCGGTATCGCCATGACATTCGCCAACGCCGGCCTCCCGGTGTCGGTGCTGGAACTGTCGGGTGCGGCGCTCGAGCGCGGCTTGGGCCTCATCCGCAAGAGCTACGACGGCTCGGTGGCGCGCGGCAGCCTGAGGCGCGAGCGCGCGGACCAGGCGCTCGCCCTGATTCACGGCGTCACCGAATACGAAGCGCTCAGCGGTGCTGACATCGTCATCGAGGCGGTGTTCGAAGACATGAAGGTGAAGCAGGAGGTGTTCGCCAGGCTCGACCAGGTGGCCGCCCGGCACGCCGTTCTCGCCACCAACACCTCGACCCTCGACATCGACACCATCGCCGCCAGCACCTCGCGGCCGGAAAAGGTCGTGGGCACCCATTTCTTCAGTCCTGCGAATGTCATGAAGCTGCTGGAGAACGTACGCGGCAAACACACCTCGCCGCAGACCATCGTGACCGTGATGGCGCTCGGCAAGACCCTCGGCAAGATCGCGGTACTGGCAGGGAACTGCGACGGCTTCATCGGCAATCGCATGCTGATGTTCTACGGGGCGGAGGCCGAATTCCTGCTCGAAGAGGGGGCAACGCCCGAGCAGATCGATCGCGTTATCGAGGGTTTCGGCTTTGCGATGGGGCCGCTGGCGATGCGCGACCTGGCCGGCAACGACGTGGGCTTCCTCATCCGCAAGGGCCGCACACTTCCGCCGGACGAGCGCTGGTCGCCGATCCTGGAGCGCCTGGTGGGCGAGGGACGGTTGGGTCAGAAGGCGGGTAAGGGCTTCTACCGGTATGAGGGACGCACGCGCATCCCGGACGCGGACGTGGTGGCGCTCATCGAGGGTGTGTCGCGCGATCTGGGCATTCGGCGGCGGCAGATTCCCGATGAGGAGATTCTCGAGCGGCTGCTGCACCCGCTGGTCAACGAAGGCGCGCGCATCGTGGAGGAGGGCATCGCCATTCGCGCCAGCGACGTGGACGTCGTGTATGTGAACGGCTACGGTTTTCCCGCCTACAAGGGTGGCCCGATGTACTGGGCGCAGGAGTCGGGTCTGGCGCAGGTGGTGCAGACCATGCGCCGCCTGGCGCCGACGCACGGCGCCCGCTGGCGGCCTGCGGCGCTCCTCGAACGCCTGGCAGCGTGTGGAAAGGGCTGGAGCGGGGGAGTCATGCAGCGCGCAGTCACGGTGGCGGTGATGACGGTGACGATGGCCCTGATGAGTGCCGCGCACGCGGACACGCCACAGATGCCCGCAACGGTGGCCGACTGGGCGCGCGGGGCGCGCCTGTTCCAGGGACTGGGTGACTTTCACCGCGCCGTGACGAGCTCATCGGCGCCCGCCCAGCAGTATTTTGACCAGGGAATGCGCCTCTTGTGGGCATTCAATCACGACGAGTCGACCCGCTCCTTTGCCAAGGCCGCCGAGCTCGATCCGGCGTGCGCCGCCTGCTACTGGGGCGTGGCGCTCACCGTGGGCCCGAACTACAACGTGCCGGCGATGGAGGAGCCGCGCGCGCGTGTTGCCTGGGAGGCGCTGCACCAGGCGCAGGAGAACGCGGCGCAGACTTCCGCGGTCGAGCAGGCGCTGATCGGTGCTCTCACAACGCGCTATCCGGCGCCGCAGCCCCCGGCACCGGCGGACTCGGTCGCCATCCTCAGCGCCTACGCCGCCGCCATGCGCAAGGTGGCCGAGCACTTTCCGAATGATCCCGACGTGCAGACCCTGTGCGCGGAGGCGCAGATGAACGTGCACGCCTGGAAGCTGTGGACGGCCGACGGCCAGCCGGTCGCGGGGACGCTGGAGATCGAAGCGCGGCTCGAGTCGGTGTTGCAACGCAGTCCCAACCACCCGGGCGCGAATCACTACTACATCCACGTCATGGAGGCCTCACCCGACCCCGGCAAGGCGGTGGCGTCCGCCGAACGGCTGCGCGGCATGATGCCGGCGGCCGGGCATCTGGAGCATATGCCGGCTCACATCATGCAGCGCGTCGGGCGCTACGAGGAGGCGGCCGAGGCGAACCGCCGCGGTGTAGCGGCCGATCGGGCGTATTTCGAGGCCACCGCGGCGCCCGATTACTACCCCATGTATCTCGCCCACAACTACTCGTTCCTGGCGTTCTCGGCGGCCACGGAGGGACGCAAGGCGGAGACACTCGCCGCCGTGCAGAGCGTGGTGCAGACCGTCCCGGTCGATATGATGCTCGCCATGGGCGACTCGGGCTGGAACCTCACGCAGCAGTACGCCGCACTGGTGCGCTTCGGGCTGTGGGACGAGATGATTGCGCAGCTGGCGCCCGATCCGCGGGCGAGCGGTCTGACGGCCGGTTATCTCTACGCCCGCGGCGTGGCGCTCGCCGCACGTGGCCGCATCGATGAGGCGAAGCGCGCGTTGGCCGAGTTGCAGAAGCTCGGCGCCGCGGCTGCGCCGGAGACACTGGCGGGATTCAACACGCTGCGGGACGTGGTGAGCGTGGCGCAGGCGATCGTGGCGGCCCGTATCGCCGCGTCCGAGGAACGCCGCGAGGATGCGATCGCGCTGCTGGAGCAGGCGGTCGCAGCCGAAGACAAGCTGGCGTACAACGAACCCGCGGACTGGTTCTTCCCCGCGCGCCATCTGCTGGGCGCGCAGCTGCTGCTGGCCGGGCGGGCCGCGCAGGCGGAACAGGTCTATCGGGAGGATTTGCGGCGCCATCCCAAAAACGGCTGGGCGCTGCAGGGACTCGCCGCGGCGCTCAAGGCGCAGGGCAGAACCCGTGACGCCATCCGCACGACGCACGAGTTGGCCGCCGTGTGGCAGCACGCGGACATACAACTGCCGGGTTCCGCCTTCTGGTTCGCCGGTGCTGACACCACCGATTGCGCCTGCCAGCACCAGGCGTCAGGCGAGCGGCAGCCGGGTCGTGTACTTCTTCGTGCGCAGTACAAAACTGGTGTTGACTGAGCGCACCGCGGCGAGCTGCAGCAGCTGTGTCGAGAGGAAGTGCTCGTACGCTTCCATGCTGGCAGCGACGATGCGGAGCAGGTAGTCATTCGCGCCGCTCATGGAGTGGCATTCGAGCACCTCGGGGCGCTCCTTCACGAGCTGATCGAACTGCCGCACCGATTCCGGGTGATGGTTTTCGAGCGAGACGACGGCGTACGCGAGAATCGGCAGGCCGATCGCCGGCGCCCGCAACAGCGTCGCGTAGCCGGCGATGAATCCGGCCTCCTCCAGACGCCGCAGGCGCCGCCAGCACGGCGCGGGCGATAGTCCGACGCGCTTCGCCAACTCCTGGTTGGAGATGCGCGCATCCGCCTGCAGCTCTTCGAGGATCCGCCGGTCGGGGCGATCGAGGCTCTTGGTCACCTAAGCTTCTCTGCTGCGCTCTGAGAGCAATAATATTGCCAGAAGGGCGCCTAATGGGGCAATTGAAGCAAGGTAATTGCACAACTTAGAGCATAAGCTCACCCGCCATGTCTGCACGGCCTGCCGCGATTCCCGACGCTTCACGCGCAAGAGAGGCACCCGGCCACGCGACCGACTGGGTCCGGGTCGTCTCGCTCGTGCACGCTTCGCGCGCCCTCGACGACATCGAGGAGACCCGCCTCGTGCCCGAGCGCAAGGTGCTCTACCAGTTCTCGGCGCGCGGTCATGACCTGGCGCAGATCCTGCTCGGGCTGCAGCTCACGGATGCGCACGACGGGGTGTCGGTGTACTACCGCTCGCGTCCGCTGATGCTCGCGCTCGGCGTGAGCCTGGAAGATGCAGCCGCCGGCCCGCTCGCGCGCAGCGGTTCCTTCAGCGGCGGCCGCGACATCGGGGTGATCTTCAATCTCCCGGGCCACGCCGGCCCGACCGTGCTGCCCGCGTGTGGTGGCGTCGGGACACAGTACACGCCGGCCGCCGGCTGGGCACAGGCGATTCGCTATCGGCATGAGGCGCTGCGGGATGCCTCTTACGCGCGCAGCATTGCCGTGGTGTTGGGCGGGGACGCCTCTTGCGCCACCAACGGCTTCTGGTCGGCGCTCAACATCGCGACCACGCTCAAGCTGCCCATGTTGTTCTACATCGAGGACAACGGCTTTGGCATTTCCGTGAGCTCGCAGCTGCAGACCCCGGGTGGCAACATCGCCGCGAACCTGCGCTCGTTTGCCGGCCTGAGCATCCTGGAGGGCGATGGGAGCGATCCGCCCGCGGCGGCCGAGCTGACGCGACGCGCGGTCGCGCGGGTGCGTGAGGAACGCGCGCCGCTGCTGCTGCGTCTGACGGTTCCCCGCCTGTCCGGTCATTCCGGGCAGGACACGCAGGCCTACAAGTCGGCGCAGATCCTCAAGGATGAGCGTGCACGGGATCCGCTGACACACCTGCATGAGTTTCTGGTCCCTGCCGTGATGGCTGAGTCGGAATGGACTCGCCTGGCGGGCGAGGCGCGGCATGAGGTCGAGCAGGCGATTGACGGAGCGCTGGCGCGACCCCAGCCGGACCCGCAGCAGCTGACGCGCCATGTTTTCTCGGAAAGTTCCGACGGCGCGCACTCGCTGCAGGAGCAGGGCGGGCTCGCTCCCGAGGGGCACGTGTTCGCAGCTTCGCGCCTGACGGCGCAGCCGGAAGCCACGCGCATCAACATGCTGACGGCGATCCGCCGCACGCTCGATGTCGAGCTCGCCGCCAATCCCCGCATGCTGGTGTTCGGCGAGGACGTCGGCCCCAAGGGCGGCGTGCACGGGGCGACCCTCGGGCTGCAGGACAAGTACGGGGTGGAGCGCGTATTCGATACCAGCCTGTCCGAAGAGGGGATCATCGGACGGGCGGTCGGCATGGCGCTCGCGGGGCTGCTGCCGGTGGCGGAGATCCAGTTCCGCAAGTACGCGGATCCCGCGGCCGAGCAGTTGAATGACTGCGGGACGCTGCGCTGGCGCACTCACAATCGCTTTGCCGCCCCGATCGTGGTGCGCATGCCGGGCGGATTCTTCAAGTGCGGCGACCCCTGGCACAGCCAGACAAACGAGGTCGCCTGGGTGCACGGCGTGGGCTGGCAGGTGGCAGTGCCCTCGAACGCGGAGGACGCGGTGGGCCTGCTGCGCCGGGCATTGCGTGGCAATGATCCGGTGATCTTCTTCGAGCACCGGGCCATGCTCGATGGCGCCTGGGCGCGGCGTCCTTATCCGGGCAATGAGTTCGTGGTGCCCTTTGGCCAGGCACGGCTGCTGCGCGCCGGCGCCGAGGTCACGGTGGTCAGCTGGGGAGCCATGGTCGAGCGTTGCGAGCTTGCCGCCGCACGGTCACACGTCGACGTGGAACTGCTCGATCTGCGTACCCTGTCGCCGTGGGACAAGGCGGCGGTGTGCGCGTCCGTGGAGAAGACCCACCGGTGCCTCATCGTGCACGAAGACAACCTGACCGCAGGCTTCGGGGCGGAAATTGCCGCGACGCTGGCGCAGGACAGGTTCTTCAGCCTGCACGCACCGATCGAGCGGCTCGCCATGCCCGACATCCCCAGTCCGCACAGCCCGCTGCTGCTCGATGCGGCGGTGCCGGACGTCGCGCGCATCACGCAGACCATTCAGCGGCTGGCCAGCCTGTGAGCGTCCCATGAGCAGCGGCGTTGAAATCAGGGCTCCCGCAGAGCAGACCGAGGGCACGCGCTCACAGATCCTGCGCTGGCTCAAGCAGGTCGGCGAGAGCGTCGCCGAGAACGAACCGCTCATCGAGATCGAGACCGACAAGGTCACGGTCGAAGTCGCCTCGCCCGGTACGGGCGTGCTGCGCGAGATCATCAAACACGAGCAGGAGGAGATCGCCCCCGGGGAACTGCTCGGCCGCATTGACACAGGCACCGCCGCCGCAGCGCTCGCCCAGGCGCCCAGGTCCGCTGCCGCCGCCACGGCCCCGGCCGCGGCGAGCGCCAGTCCGGTCGCTGTGCAGAGCGAGACCCGCGCGCCGGCGGCTGCCGGCGCGTTGAGTCCGGCGGTGCGGCGCCTGCTGAGTGAGCGCGGGGTCGATCCGTCCGCGGTTCGCGGTACCGGGCCGGCGGGCCGCATCACCGTCGAGGACGTGCTGCGGGCGGCCCCGGGGAGCGCACCGGAACGCCGCCGGCCGGCGCCCGCGAGTGTCGCACCGTCCGGCGCAGCTGCGGACGCGCTCAGCAGGAGCCATCGCGTGCCGCACACCGCGGTCCGTAAGCGCATTGCCGATCACATGGTGCAGAGCCTGCTGCACACCGCGCCCCACGTGACGACCGTATTCGAGGCGGACATGAGCGCGGTGCTCACGGATCGTGCGCGCCAGCGTGACGAGTTCGCACGCCGCGGGGCGCCGCTGACGCTCACCGCCTACTTCGTGCAGGCTGCCGTGGCCGCGATCCGCGCAGTGCCGGAAGCGAACAGCCGCTGGACCGACACGGCGCTGGAGATCTACGACTCGATCCATATCGGCGTGGCGACCGCGGTGGAGGGCGTGGGGCTGGTCGTGCCGGTGCTGCACGATGCGGACGCGCGTGATCTGTTCGACACCGCGCGGGCTCTGAATGAGCTGGTGACGCGCGCCCGCGCCGGCAAGCTGTCACCGGCCGATGTGCGTGGTGGCACGTTCACCATTTCGAACCACGGCGTCAGCGGCAGCCTGCTGGCGGCCCCGATCATCATCAACCAGCCGCAGGCGGCGATCCTGGGAGTGGGCAAACTCGAGAAGCGCCCCGTGGTCGTGGAGGAGGGCGACGAGCAGCAGATCGTGGCGCGGCCGCGCTGTTACGTCACGCTGACCCTGGATCACCGCGTGATGGACGGCCACCAGGCCAATCACTTCCTGCAGGTGTTCGTGCACAAGCTAACCGGCTGGCCGGCGTAAGATGGGCTGCCGTGTCCGGGCAGCAGCGAACCACCGAGCTTGAACCCATCGAGCGCGCCAGCGAGGACGAGCTGCGCGCCCTGCAGCTGCAGCGCCTCAGGTGGTCGGTGCGTCACGCCTACGAGAACGTGCCCCTCTACCGGGGCAAGTGCGAGGGCGCCGGCGTTCACCCGCACGACCTCAGGACGCTGGCGGATCTTGAGCGTTTTCCCTTCATGCAGAAGGACGATCTGCGCGCGGGCTATCCGTTCGGCCTGTTCGCCGTGCCCCGTGAGCAGGTGGTCCGCATCCACGCCTCGAGCGGCACCACCGGCAAGCCGACCGTGGTCGGCTATACCCGCCGCGACATCGACACCTGGGCAGCGCTGGTGGCACGTTCCATCCGCGCCGCGGGAGGACGCCGCGGCGACATCGTGCACATCGCCTATGGCTACGGGCTGTTCACGGGGGGCCTGGGTGCGCATTACGGCGCGGAGCTCATGGGTTGCACGGTGGTGCCGATCTCCGGGGGACAAACCCAGAGGCAGGTGCAGCTCATCTGCGATTTCAGGCCCGACATCATCATGGTCACGCCGTCCTACATGCTCGCCATCGTTGAGGAGTTCCTGCGCCAGGGGCTCGATCCGGCGGCGACGTCGCTGCGCACCGGCATCTTCGGCGCCGAACCCTGGACCGAGGCGCTGCGCGCGCAGATCGAAAGCCGCGCGGGACTTCAGGCGCTGGATATCTACGGCCTGTCGGAAGTGATGGGACCGGGCGTGGCGAGCGAGTGCATCGAGACCAAGGACGGCCCGGTGATCTGGGAGGATCACTTCTACCCGGAGATTGTCGACCCCGCGACCGGGGAGGTGTTGCCCGAGGGCGCGCAGGGCGAGCTGGTGCTCACTTCGCTCACCAAGGAAGCCCTGCCGGTGATCCGCTACCGCACCCGCGATCTGACGTCGCTCCTGCCGCCGACGGCGCGCTCGATGCGCCGTATGGCAAGAATCACCGGGCGCTGCGATGACATGCTGATCATCCGGGGTGTGAACATGTTCCCGAGTCAGATCGAGGAGCTGGTCCTGAAGCTCCCGGGTCTCGCGTCCCACTACCAGCTCGAGCTCACGCGCGAGGCGCACCTGGATCAGCTGGCGGTGAAGGTGGAGTGTCTGGAGACCATCGCCGGCGATGGTTCGCTGCGCTCACGCC
>FSWL01000068.1_pt1 | contig 12667 bp, 10 predicted proteins | sample 1637991 | NCBI WGS metagenome assembly FSWL01 (sample SAMEA3914789, study PRJEB12502) | metagenome | biome: forest; material: soil | place: Canada | collected 2011-07-03 | depth 0.3 m | reverse complement strand
CCAGCACCCTTGGCAACGTGATGCCGCCAGGCGCCACCAGGTAGCGCGGTTCCCAGCTCGGTTCGAACTTCGCCTTGTAGCGCCGCAGCCCTTCGAAGTTATAGAAGTGCTCGCCGTGGCGGAAGATGAAGTTGCCGACCCGGTGCCACGCGGGCGCGAGCGGATGGGCTTCGAGGCCCGACAACGGCGCCATCCCGAGATTGAACCAGCGATAGCCGGCCTGGCGCCCCCACAGCATCAGCTCGATGAACAGGTAATCCATGGCGCCGCGCGGCGCGTCCGAATCGAAGCGCATGAGATCCACCGACAGCTCGGCCCTGGTTCCCGTGGTCCACAGGTTCGCGAATGCGGCGGGAGCTCCGCCGGAGCGCACCACCGCGACCGGGAACTGCCGCAGGTACTGCGGTGAGAACGCCCCCACGGAAAAGCGCTTCTCGCCGGTGGATTTGCTCGCGAGCCACGCAGCAGATATCCGCTGCAGCACCGGCATGAGCGCCTCGAGTCCTTGCGGCGCTACCACCTCGAATGTGGCGCCGTCGCGCTGCGCGCGGCGGTGCGACTGCCGCAGCTCCGCGCGTGCGGCGCCCTCGAGCGAGAACTCGGCGAGCGGCACCCGTGCCTCCTCGCCGATCTTCAGCGCCGCGAGCCCGAGATCCACGTACAGCGCCAGCCGCTCGGCGCCCACCTGGTAGAACACGGTCTCACCGCCATGGTGATCGGAGATCTCGCGCAGTCGCCACACCAGCTCTTCGGCGCCGTCCTTCGAGCCCACGGGATCGCCGAGTGCGATCCAGCTGTGGCCGGCGATCTGGTACATCACGAAGGCATCGCCGGCATCGCTGAACAGCAGGCGCTTATCGCCGGTCAGCGCGGCGTTCGCCAGCGTGGCATCCGAGCTGGCGATCAGTGCGCGCGCCCGCGCCAGTTCCTCGGGTCCCGCGACCGCGGGCTCGGGACGTGCCGGCCGCAGCATGTTGAGCAGCACATAGGCACTGCCCAGCACGACCACCGCGAGCGAGGCGCGCAGCATGCGCGGCGCGTTGCCGTACAGGGCGAAGCTCCACCACAGCTGGTCGGAGTAGCTGACGTGCCGGTGCGAGACGATGCCGATCCACACCGCCATGACGATCACGCCGGCGATGCTCACCACCCACACCGGCGTGAGGCGCTCCGAGAGAATCGCGGTAGGGCGGTAGAAGGCGCGGCGGCCGAGCATGAGCACGCCGAGCACCAGGGCGAGCAGGATCGCTTCCTCGAAATCGAGCCCCTTCAGGAGCGAAGCGAACATGCCCGCGAGCAGCAACCACACCGCAATGTGATAGGCCGCCTGCACGCGGCGGAACAGCGCGCGCGCCAGCACCAGCAGCCCCAGGCCCACCAGGCTGGCGCCGAGGTGCGACACCTCCAGCACCGCGAGCGGCAGGAACTGGTCGAGGAACGCGAGCCGCTCGGCGACCGCCGGCGTCGCACCGGAGAACAGCAGCAGCGCCCCGGCGAGGAACGTGAGGGCGCCGGCGATCTGCGGCACCACCGGTGCGATGTACAGGCTCGCCAGCTCCTGCGCCCGGGCCAGCGCTGAGCGCTGCGCCGCCAGTTCCTTGGCGCCGAACAGCAGCGTGCCGCACACCAGCGGCACCAGGTAATACACGCAGCGGTAGGCGAGCAGCGAGCCGAGCAGCGCCTCCGCGGGCACGCCCGGCAGGGCGAACAGCATCACCGCTTCGAAAACGCCCACCCCGCCGGGCACGTGGCTCACGATGCCGGCGATCACCGCGGCGGCGTACACGCCGAGGAAAGTGACAAAGCCGATGTGCGTCTGCGGCGGCAGCAGCCACCACAGCACCGCCGAGGACAGCGACAGGTCCATGACCGAGAGCCCGATCTGCGTGAGGCCGATCGCCGCTCCCGGGGCGCGCAGCGCCCAGCCGCGGACCTCGAGCCTGCCGCGCGCCAGACACGCCCACAGCGCATAGGCGCTCACCGCGCCCAGCAGCAGCGTGCCCACCAGCACCGACCAGTGGTGATGCAGGTGCAGCACCCTGGCGGCGTGCGCGGGCTCGAAGAGCAGCGACAGTCCCGCGACCGTCGCCAGCCCGATTCCCAGCGACACACTGCAGAATGCGGAGATGGTCGCCACCTCGATGGCGGTAATGCCCGCGGTCGCGTACAGCCGGAAGCGGATCGCCGCTCCGGTGAAGACGGCGAACCCGAGCGTGTGCCCGAAGGAGTAGGCGATGAACGAGGTGAACAGGATGCGTGAGTACGGGATCGCCCGCCGCAGGTAGCGCAGCGCCAGCACTTCGTAAGTGGTCAGCAGCCAGTAGCTGAGCGCCGTGAACCCGAGCGCGGCCAGCACCTGCGTGCGCGGGATGGCGTGCAGGTGCTCCAATACGCTCCTGATGTGCAGCTGCGCCAGCTGGTGGTGCAGCACCAGCACCACGCCGGCAAACACCAGCAGCGCCGCGAGCGGCCCCATCCAGCGCCACAGCGTTCGCTCGTCGCGAGCTTGCCTCGGCGCTGCGGTCGTTGCGGAAGACAAGGCTCAGGCGTCCCTTCAGCGTGTCAGCGGCTTGTACCTGATGCGATGCGGTTGCACGGCGTCTTCGCCCTTGCGCCGCCGGTAATCCTCGACGTACTCCTGGTAATTGCCTTCGAACCACATCACCTGCGAGTCGCCCTCGAATGCCAGGATGTGGGTGGCGATGCGGTCGAGGAACCAGCGGTCGTGGGAGATCACTACCGCGCAGCCGGGAAAGTTCAGCAGCGCCTCCTCGAGCGCGCGCAGCGTCTCGATGTCAAGATCATTGGTGGGTTCATCCAGCAGCAGCACGTTGCCGCCGGAGCGCAGCACCTTGGCGAGGTGCACGCGGTTGCGCTCGCCGCCGGAGAGCTCGCCGATCAGCTGCTGTTGCTGCGTGCCCCTGAAGTTGAAGCGTCCTACGTAAGCGCGCGAGGGCGTCTCGTAAGCGCCGACCTTGATCATGTCGAGGCCGCCGGAGATCTCCTGCCACACGGTCTTGCGGTCATCGAGCGTCTGGCGCGACTGATCGACGTACCCAAGGCGCACGCTCGCCCCTAAGCGGATCTCGCCGGCGTCGGGCTTCTCGGCGCCGGTGAGCATGCGGAACAGGGTGGTCTTGCCGGCGCCGTTCGGGCCGATGATGCCGACGATGCCGCCGCGCGGCAGGCTGAAGGCGAGCTCGTCGATGAGCAGGCGATCGCCGTAGCCCTTGCGCAGGCCGGACGCCGCGATCACCAGATCCCCGAGACGCTCCCCGGGCGGAATGTAGATCTCGTTGGTTTCGTTGCGCTCCTGGAATTCGTGCGAGGCGAGCTCCTCGTAGCGCTGCAGCCGCGCCTTGCTCTTCGCCTGGCGTGCCTTCGGGTTCTGCCGCACCCATTCCAGCTCGTGCGCGAGGGTCTTGCGCAGCGACTCGCGCTCGCGCTCCTCGAGCGCCAGGCGCTGCTCCTTCTGCTCGAGCCACGAGGAGTAGTTGCCGTGCCACGGGATACCGTAGCCGCGGTCCAGCTCCAGGATCCATTCCGCGACGTTATCGAGGAAGTAGCGATCATGCGTGACCGCGATCACCGTGCTCGGGTACTCCTCGAGGTAGCGCTCGAGCCAGGCGATTGACTCCGCATCCAGATGATTGGTGGGCTCATCGAGCAGCAGCATGTCCGGCGCCGACAGCAGCAGCCGGCACAGCGCCACGCGGCGCCGCTCCCCGCCCGAGAGCGTGGCGATGCTGGCATCCCAGGGTGGCAGGCGCAGCGCGTCCGCGGCGATCTCGAGCTTGCGTTCCAGTTCCCACCCCTGCGCGGCATCAATCGCGTCCTGCAGCTGCGCCTGGCGCGCCAGCAGCGCGTTCATTTCCTCGTCCGCCATGGGGTGCGCGAACTTCTCGCTGATGTGGTTGAATTCCTCGACCTGCCGGAAGGTCTCCCCGACTCCCTCCATCACGGTGGTGCGCACGTCCAGGGCCGCGTCCAGCTGCGGCTCCTGCGGCAGGAAGCCGATGCGGATGCCGCTCTGCGGGCGCGCTTCGCCGTCGAAGTTCGTGTCGATGCCGCCCATGATCTTCAGCAGCGAGGATTTCCCCGAGCCGTTCAGGCCGAGCACGCCGATTTTCGCGCCCGGAAAGAACGACAGGCTGATGTCGCGCAGGATGATCCGCTTGGGCGGCACCACCTTCGACACACGGTTCATGGTGTAGATGTATTGAGCCATGCAAGTGCGAGTGTAAGGAAATGCTATTGCGATTATGGTCGAGGCCGGCGCCGATGGCGATGCCTTGCCGGCCGCGGCGCGCAGCGCTGTGTTAGGCTTGAAGCGCCTGGGACACACCCCTTAAGGGAGGCCTCACGACCGACATGAGCAGCGTGGCTGTGGTCCTCAGCGAGCGCCTGGCTCGCTACGGATTCGGCGATGGCCATCCATTCGGGCCGGACCGTCACGCCGCTTTCGTGCGCGAGTTCGAGGCGCGCGGCCTCGACCGGCGCGTGCGCGTGCTCGAGCCGCGCACCGCCACGGACGAGGAACTGCTTGCGTTCCACAGCCCCGCCTACCTCGAGTTCGTGCGGGAACGCTCGCAGAGCGGTTGCGGATTTCTCGATGCCGGCGACACGCCGGCCTTCCGCGGCGTGTACGAAGCGGCCGCGTGCGTGGTGGGCGCCACCCTGAGCGCCATGGAGGCGATCATGCAGGGCGAATGCCGGCGCGCCTTCGTGCCCATCGCGGGACTGCACCACGCCGCGCGCGATCGCGCCGCCGGCTTCTGCGTGTTCAACGACTGCGGTGTGGCCATCGAGTTGCTCAAGCGTGCGGGACTGAAGCGCGTCGGCTACGTCGACATCGACGCGCATCACGGCGACGGCGTGTTCTACGCCTTCGAGGAGGATGCCGCGGTGGTGTTCGCCGACCTGCACGAGGACGGGCGCTACCTGTATCCCGGCACCGGAGCACTCGAGGAGCGAGGGCGCGGCGCGGCGAGCGGCACCAAGCTCAACATACCGCTGCCCCCCGGTGCCGATGACGAGGTGTTCGCCAGCGTCTGGCCGCACGTCACGGCGCACCTGGAGAAGTTCGCGCCGGAATTCATCATCCTGCAGTGTGGCGCCGACAGTCTCGAGGGCGATCCGATCACCCACCTGCGCTTCTCGCCGCGCGTGCACGGGCGCGCGGCCCGCGAGCTGGCCACGCTCGCCGACCGTCTCGGTCACGGCCGGGTGCTCGCCCTGGGAGGCGGGGGATACAACCGCGACAATCTCGCCCAGGCCTGGAGCACGGTCGTAGAAAATCTGCTATAGACCAAGCGCGAGGCGCTTGCCGCCCAAGCGGATGCGCCTGCCCGCGGCGCGCCGCGACCCAAGGCGGCTGCGGCATCGTTCCGGTACAATTCGCGCCCCGCTTTTTTTCACACCCCTAAGGCGCCGCGCATGTTCCGCACGACCATGACTATCGAAGGCTTCGATCCCGAGCTGGCGCGCGCGATACAGGGCGAGCGCCGCCGCCAGGAGGAGCACGTCGAGCTCATCGCTTCGGAGAACTACGCCAGTCCGCGGGTGCTGGAGGCGCAGGGCTCGGTGCTCACCAATAAGTACGCGGAAGGCTATCCCGGCAAGCGCTACTACGGCGGCTGCGAGTATGTCGACGTGGCCGAGCAGCTGGCGATCGACCGCGCCAAGCAGCTGTTCGGCGCCGACTACGCCAACGTGCAGCCGCATTCCGGATCGCAGGCGAATGCGGCGGCGTATCTGGCGCTGGTGCAGCCGGGCGATGCCATTCTCGGCATGAGTCTCGACCACGGCGGTCACCTGACGCACGGCGCCAAGGTCAACTTCTCCGGCAAGTTGTTCCGCGCCGCGCAGTACGGCATCCGTCCCGATACCGGCGAGATCGACTACGAGCAGGTGCAGCGCCTCGCCGAGGAGCATCGCCCGAAGATGATCATCGCCGGCTTTTCCGCGTACTCGCGCATCATCGACTGGGCGCGCTTCGCGGCCATCGCCAAGAGCGTCGGCGCATACTTCGTGGTGGACATGGCACACGTGGCGGGGCTGGTGGCGGCGGGAATCTACCCCAACCCCCTGCCACACGCCGATGTCGTGACGACCACGACTCACAAGACGCTGCGCGGTCCGCGCGGCGGACTGATCCTGGCGCGGGCCAACGAGGAAATCACCAGGAAGCTGAGCTCGCTGGTGTTCCCCGGCACCCAGGGCGGACCGCTGATGCATGTCATCGCCGCCAAGGCGGTGGCGTTGCTCGAGGCTCTGCGGCCCGAGTTCCGCGACTACCAGCGCCAGGTGCTGACCAACGCACGCGCCATGGCGGCGCGGCTCGTCACCCGCGGCTACCAGATCGTCTCGGGCGGCACCGACAATCACCTGTTCCTGATGGGTCTCGTCGACCGTAACATCACTGGAAAGGATGCCGACGCGGCACTCGGCCGCGCCTATATCACCGTGAACAAGAACGCCGTGCCGAACGACCCGCGCCCGCCGATGGTTGCGAGCGGCTTGCGCATCGGCACGCCCGCGTGCACCACTCGCGGCTTCATGGTGCCCGAGGTGGAGCAGGTGGCGGATTTCATCGCCCAGGTGCTGGACGCTGAGGGCGCAGCGGCGGTGATCGAGCGCGTACGGCCCCAGGTGATCGAGCTGTGCGGGCGCTTCCCGGTCTACGGGCCGTAGCCTCGGCGCGGAACCAAGCCGCATGCACTGTCCCTTCTGCGGCCACGTTGAGACCAAGGTGACCGACTCGCGCCTCGCCGGCGAGGGCCGGCAGATCCGCCGCCGCCGCGAGTGCCTGAAGTGTGGCGAGCGTTTCACGACCTTCGAAGCCGCCGAGCTTCTCATGCCGATGGTGATCAAGGGCGATCGGGGGCGCGAGGCGTTCGATGAGGCGAAGCTGCGCGCCGGCCTGGAGAAGGCGCTGCAGAAGCGCCCGGTGCCGCGCGCACAGATCGACGAGGCGCTGAGCCGCGTGGTGCACAAGGTGCGCAGCCTCGGCGACCGGGAAGTGTCCTCGCGCGCGATCGGTGAGCTGGTGATGGAGGAGCTGCGCCACCTGGACGAGGTCGCCTATGTGCGCTTCGCCTCCGTGTATCGCCAGTTCGAGGACGTCGAGGCGTTTCACGACGAGATCCAGCGGCTGCGCAGTGCGCGCCCGCGGACCGGCGGCGGCGGACAGCCGCGCGCGCGCAAGCGCGAAACGGCGCGCGCGTCGAATCGAGATCAGCTGCCGCTGCTGCCGGCCGAGCCCGCGGCGAACGACGCCACTCCCCCCCCGGTCGGCAAGAAGTGACCCGCGCACCGCTATGCGGATGAGCTCTCGCGACCATGTTCTCTGACTTCGACCGCCTGGCGATGCAGCGCGCGCTTGAGCTGGCCGCGCGCGGGCTGGCAACCACGGACCCGAACCCGCGCGTCGGATGCGTGATCGCGCACGACGCGCTCATGGTTGCTGAAGGCTGGCACGAGCGCGCCGGCGAAGCGCACGCGGAAGTCGTCGCGCTGCGCGCGGCCGGAGCGCAGGCCGCGGGCGCGACGGTCTACGTGACGCTCGAGCCCTGCAGCCACCATGGCCGCACCGCGCCGTGCGTCGAGGCCTTAGTGCGGGCGCGCGTGGCGCGCGTGGTGTACGCGGCCACCGATCCCAACCCGCAGGTCAACGGGCGCGGCGCCGAGGCGCTGAGCCGCGCAGGTGTCGCGGTCGAGGCCGGCCTGCTCGAGAGCCAGGCGCTCGAGCTCAACTGCGGATTCGTCAAGCGCATGCAGCAGGGACGCCCGTGGGTGCGGCTGAAGCTCGCCATGAGCCTTGACGGCCGCACCGCGCTCGCCAGCGGCGAGAGCCGCTGGATCAGCGGCGAGGCGGCGCGCCAGGACGTGCAGCATTGGCGCGCGCGCAGCTCCGCCATCCTGACGGGAATAGGGACGGTGCTCGCGGATGATCCGCAGCTTGACGTGCGTGTGCCGGGCGCGGCTGCCGCGCACGGCACGCGCCAGCCCCTGCGCGTGGTGCTCGACCGGCACTTGCGCACCCCGCCGCAGGCGCGCCTGTTGAGCGCGGGCGGCGAGGTGTTGATCCTGACGACGCTGGCGGCACTGCAGGATGCGCGTGCCGGTGCGCCGCTCAGCACGCGCGGAGCGCGCATCGAGTCGGTGCCGGCTGAGGGTGAGCGGCTCGCCCTCGGTGCAGTGCTCGAGCGACTCGGTGAGCTCGAGGTGAACGAGCTGCTGGTGGAAGCCGGTCCCACGCTCTCGGGCGAGCTGGTGCGGCAGTCGCTGGTGGACGAGCTGTTGCTGTACGTGGCCCCGAAGCTGCTCGGTGACAAGGCGCGACCGCTCCTGGAGCTGCCCGCGCTGGCGGGGCTGAGCGAGGCACGCGCCTTCACGCTCCTCGACACCCAGCCGTTTGGGGATGACCTGCGGCTGCGGCTGCGGCCACGCGTCGAGCCCAAGCGCGCTTGAGTGACTGAGACGGGGCAGGAGCTGCTGTGTTTACCGGAATCGTTCAGGACATCGGCAGGGTGCAGGCGCGTGAAGCGCGCGGCGGCGATGTGCGCCTGGTGATCGCAGCGCAGCGCCTCGACCTGTCGGTCGTTCGCGTCGGCGACAGTATCTGCGTGCAGGGTTGCTGTCTGACCGCGACTGCGGTGCAGGCGCGCACATTCGCGGCCGACGTATCGCGCGAGACGCTCACACTCACCACCCTCGGTGAACTGCAGCCCGATGCGGCGGTGAATCTCGAGCCGGCGCTCAGGGCCGGGGATGCGCTCGGCGGACACCTGGTGTCGGGACACGTCGACGGTGTTGCGCAGGTTCTCGAGGTGAGCGGTGAGGCGCGTTCCCTGCGCCTCACCATCGGGGTACCGCCGCCGCTCGCGCGTTACCTCGCGCCCAAGGGCTCGGTCGCCGTGGACGGGGTGAGTCTCACCATCAACGCGGTGCAGCAGGCGAGCTTCGGCGTCAACATCATTCCCCACACGCGCTCGAGCACCACCCTCGGGGCCTTGCGCGTGGGGGCGCGCGTGAACCTGGAAGTCGACCAGGTGGCGCGCTACCTGGCGCGGCTGCTGGCGCTGCCGGCCACATAGCCCGTCGCGCCCGGTGGGCAATGAGTTGGTGCGCGGGGTCGCGGCCGGGGGTCGGGTATACTGATCTGCCGTACCACCCGACCGCGCACCATGTCCAAAGTCCTGTCCCTTACCGGTAAGGGCGCCCCCGCACCCCAGGCCGCGCCGGCGCTCAATTCCATCGAAGAGATTCTCGCCGAGCTGCGCGCCGGACGGATGGTCGTCATCATGGACGATGAGGATCGCGAGAACGAGGGCGATCTCATCATGGCCGCCGAGCGCGTGACGCCCGAAGCGGTCGCCTTCATGATCCGCCACACCAGCGGCATCATCTGTGTGCCGATGGAGGAGCAGCACCTGGCGCGTCTGGAGCTGCCGCAGATGGTGCCGCTGAACAACGAACAGCAGCGCACCGCGTTCACCGTGTCAGTGGATCTGCGCGCCGGAACCACCACCGGCGTGTCATCGGCCGACCGCGCGGCCACCATCCGCGCGCTCGCGGATGAGGCGTCTCTCGCTGGCGATTTTGCCCGGCCGGGGCACATTTTCCCGCTGCGCTCGCGCCGCGGCGGGGTGTTGGTGCGCGCCGGGCACACCGAGGCTGCGCTCGATCTGTGCCGCCTGGCGGGACTGAAGCCCGCAGGCGTGTTGTGCGAGGTCATGAACGAGGACGGCAGCATGGCGCGCCGGCCGCAGCTTGAGGAATTCGCGCGGCGGCACCAGCTCAAGATCGGCACCATTGCCGATCTCATCCGCCACCGCCTGCGCACCGAGCGTTCAGTCGAGCGTATCTCCGAGCAGAGCGTGCAGACCGAGCTCGGCGAGTTCCGCCTGTATACCTACCAGGACCGCGCGAACCTCGAGGTGCACGTGGCGCTGGCCCGCGGCCGGCTCGACGGCCCGGAGACTCCGCTGGTGCGCGTGCACCTGCCCGACACCCTGCGCGACCTGTTCGGCGTACAGGGGGCGGCGCGGGCGTGGACGCTGCGGGCGGCCATGCAGCGTATCATCGAGGCGGGCAACGGCGTGGTCATCGTGCTGCGCCAGCAGGAGTCTGCCCGCGAGCTCGCCGATTCGCTGCGCGCGTTCACCGTGGTCGCGGCGGCGCAGGCGCCGGAGGCGGCTGCCGCGGCCGCGGCTGACGGCGCGGTGCTGCGCACATTCGGCGTCGGGGCGCAGATTCTCAAGGACCTCGGCGTCAAGCGCATGCGGGTGCTGTCGGCGCCGAAACAGATGCACGGCCTCTCCGCCTTTGGCCTGGAGGTCGAGGGTTACGTCGGGGAAGAGGGGTGACCGCCGCGCAACTCATCGAGGGTGAAGTGAGTGCGCGCGGGCGCAAGATCGCGATCATCGCGGCGCGCTTCAACGATTTCATCGTGACGAGTCTGCTGCGGGGCGCCACGGGCGCATGGCTCGAGCGCGGCGGAGCGGCCGCCGACCTTGCGGTGGTGCGCGTGCCGGGCGCGTTCGAGCTGCCGGTAGTGGCACGCAAGCTGGCCGGCAGCGGCCGTTACGACGCCCTCGTGGCCCTCGGGTGCGTGATCCGCGGCGACACGCCGCACTTCAATTACGTCGCCGGCGAATGCGCGCGCGGCCTGCAGCTCGCAAGCCTCGAGACCGGCGTGCCGATCTCCTTCGGCGTGCTGACCGTGGACTCGCTCGAGCAGGCGCTGGAACGTGCCGCGACCACGGCCGGAAACAAGGGCGGCGAGGCGATGGAGAGTGCGCTCGAGATGGCCGGCCTGATGGCGCGCCTGTGACGGGTGCGCGCCGATGACCGCACAGAGCGCCCGCGAATACAGCGGTACGCGCAGCGTGGCGCGCAAGCTGGCGCTGCAGGCGCTGTATCGCTGGCAGCTGAACGCCTGCCCGTGGCAGGACCTGCTGCAGGAGTTCGGCGAGGCCGAGGACATGCCGCGCGCCGACCGCGAGTATTTCCGCGCCCTGATCGAGGGCGTCTGGTGCTCGCGCGAGGAACTCGACACGCGGCTCGCATCGCTCGCCGACCGTGAGCCGCGGCTCCTCGATCCGATCGAGCACGCCATCCTGCTCATCGGCCTGTACGAGCTCACCGCCCGGCCGGAAGTGCCGTACCGCGTCGCCATCAACGAGGCGGTCGGTCTGGCGAAGCGCTTTGGCGCCACCGACGGACACAAGTTCGTGAACGCCGTGCTGGATCGCGCCGCGCGCGTGCTGCGGCCGGCGGAGCACTGAACGGGCATGCGCACATGCCGCTGTCGGAATTCGCGCTGATCGATCGGTACTTCCGCGTCTGCGGGGCGCAGCGTTCGGATGTGCTCGCCGGCATAGGTGACGACGCCGCGCTGCTCGCCGTCGCGCCCGACGCCGAACTCGTCGCGGCAACCGATACGCTGGTCGCGGGCGTGCACTTTCCCGCCGGTTCACCGCCCGCGTCCATCGGCCACCGGGCGCTCGCCGTGAACCTCAGCGACCTTGCGGCGATGGGGGCCCGACCCGCCTGGGCGCTGCTCGCGCTCACGCTGCCGGATGCCGACGAAGGCTGGCTGGCGGAGTTTGCCGCCGGGCTTGGCGCGCTGGCGCGTGCGCACGAGGTGGCGCTGGTCGGCGGAGACACGACGCGCGGACCCTTGTGCGTGACGGTGCAGTTGCTCGGACACGTACCGCGGGGCCAGGCGCTGCGGCGCTCCGGTGGGCGGGCCGGGGATGCGCTGTTCGTCTCCGGCACACCGGGGGATGCGGCCGCGGGGCTGGCTCTGGAGCAGGGGCGCCTGCGCGCGCCCGCCGACGCGCTCGCGTACCTGCGCGAGCGCTTCCTGCTGCCGACGCCGCGCATGGCGCTCGGGGAGCGGCTGCGCCGCCACGCCAGCGCCTGCATCGACGTGTCCGACGGACTGCTCGGGGATGCCGGCAAGCTCGCGGACGCCAGCCGCGCGGGCGTGGAGCTCTCCTTCGACGCCGTGCCGGTGTCCGAGCCGCTGCTGCGGACGCTCGGGGAGGAGCGGGCGCGCGAGCTGGCGCTCACCGGCGGGGACGACTACGAGCTGTGCTTCGCCGTGCATCCGGAAAACCTGCAGGCACTGCTGGCAGAGCTGCCGCCGGAGCGCTGGGGTTACAGCCGCATCGGCGCGTTGCGCTCCGCCCCGGGCGCGGTGGTGGTACGCGACGGGACTGTGATGGAGTTCTCGCATTCCGGTTACCAGCATTTCCCCTGAGCGGCCGCAGCGGCCCCGAGTCCCACGCGCCGCGCCGCCGTCGCCGGCCGCGCTGCCGGCGTGCCGAAGCGCGTGAGGCTTGCATCACAGTCGGGTGGCGGGGCGAGACCGTATCCTGACACGCCTTCTCGAACCTGCGCCGCGCCAATGTCGACATCGGCTCCAAAATCCGTTCCACCCGCCAAGCCCTTGGGCCGCATGCCGGACAAGATCGGCAAGTACGTGGTGGTCAGAGAGGTGGGCCGCGGCAGCACCGGTGTCGTCTACCTGTCGCATGACGCGTACTACGGCCGCGACGTCGCCATCAAGGTCTACAACATGGACACCGGCGGCGACGAGGAGCGCGCGCGCATTGCGCGCAAGATGTTCCTCTCCGAGGCGCACCTGGTCGGCATG
>FSWL01000005.1_pt1 | contig 13331 bp, 10 predicted proteins | sample 1637991 | NCBI WGS metagenome assembly FSWL01 (sample SAMEA3914789, study PRJEB12502) | metagenome | biome: forest; material: soil | place: Canada | collected 2011-07-03 | depth 0.3 m | reverse complement strand
GCGGCCACAGCGGCTTCGCCGGCCACCTCATCATCGCCGACGACGTAGTCATCACCGGCTATTCGGCGGTCACCCACTCGATCGCGAGCCCGGGCGTATATTCCGGCACCCTGCCGCTCGAAGAGGCGCACGCCTGGCGCCGGCTGGTTGCGCGCTTCAAGCGCAGCGGGTTGCTCGAGACCCGCGTGCGTCGGCTGGAGCGTGCCGCGGGACTTAAATCCAACAGGGAAGAGGATCATGACTGAGCCGATTCAACTCGACATGCAGGCCATCCTGGAACGCCTGCCGCATCGCTACCCGTTTCTGCTCATCGATCGGGTGCTCGAGTGCCACCCGGGCGCGAGCATCCGCGCACTCAAGAACGTGACCTACAACGAGCCGTACTTCCCCGGCCACTTTCCCGGGCGTCCGGTCATGCCGGGCGTCATCATCATCGAAGCGATGGCACAGGCGGCGGGCATTCTGTGCTTCGTGACGGCAAACGTGATTCCCGATGCCAATACGCGCTTTTTTTTCGTCGGCATCGACAAGGCGCGCTTTCGCCGGCCGGTCGTGCCCGGGGATCAGCTGATACTCACGGCGCAGCTGCAGCGCACCCTCAAAGGGATCTGGCGCTACTCGACCGCAGCATCGGTCGGCGAGCACGAGGTGGCGCACGCCGAGATGATGGTGGCACCGGAGGCCTCCAGGTGATCGATGCGCGCGCGATCGTCTCCGGCGAGGCCGAGCTCGCCTCCGACGTCAGCGTCGGGCCGTTCAGCATCATCGGTCCCCAGGTGCAGATCGGGCCCCGCACCGTGGTCGGACCGCACGTGGTGATCAACGGGCCGACCACCATCGGTGCCGACAACCGCATCTTCCAGTTCGCATCGATCGGCGATGCGCCGCAGGACAAGAAGTACCAGGGTGAGCCGACCCGGCTCCAGATCGGCGACCGCAATGTCTTTCGCGAAAGCTGCACGGTGAACCGCGGCACGGCCCACGACCAGGGCGTGACGCGCATCGGCAGCGATAACCTCTTCATGGCGTACGCGCACGTCGCGCACGACTGCGTGGTGGGCAGCAACACCGTGTTCGCCAACTGCGCGGCGCTCGGCGGTCACGTCGAGATCGGCGACTGGGCGATCCTCGGGGGACTTACCGCCGTGCATCAGTTCACCAAGGTCGGTGCCCATGCGTTTCTCGGCGGCGGCGCCATCGTCACCCGCGACGTGCCGCCGTACGTCATGGTCGCGGGCAATCCCGCCGTGCCGCACGCGGTCAACTCGGAGGGGCTGAAGCGCCGCGGCTTCACCGAGGAGCAGATCCGCCACATCCGCGACGCCTACCGCATCGTGTACCGCTCGGATCTGAAGCTCGCCGAGGCGCTGGCGCGCCTCGCGCCGCAGGCCGACGGGCGCCCCGAGATCCGCGCGTTCGTCGACTTCATCCACGCGTCCACGCGCAGCCTGGCGCGATGAGCGCGCCGGGTGCGCGGCCCGCCGCCGCGGAGCCGCTGCGCATCGGCATCGTCGCGGGCGAGCATTCGGGGGATCAGCTGGGAGCGGCACTGATCGCGGCGCTGCGCGAGCGCGTGCCCAACCTCAGCTGCTTCGGGGTCGCGGGACCGAAGATGATCGCCGCCGGCTGCGAGGCCTGGTGGGGTGCCGATCAGCTCTCGGTCATGGGTCTCAGCGAGGTGCTGCGGCACCTGCCGCGCCTGCTGAGCCTGCGCAGCGCTCTGGTGCGGCGCTTTCGCGCCGCCCGCCCGGATATCTTCATCGGCATCGACGCGCCGGAGTTCAATCTGCGCCTCGCGCGCTCGCTCAAGGGCGCCGGCATGCGCACCGTGCAGTACGTCAGTCCCCAGGTGTGGGCGTGGCGGCAGGGACGGGTGCGCACCATCGGCGCCGCCTGCGACCTGGTGCTGTGTCTGCTGCCGTTCGAGGCGAAGTTCTACGCGCAGCACGGGGTGCCGGCGGTGTTCGTGGGGCATCCGCTCGCGGATCAGATTCCGCTCGCAGTCGATCGCGATGCCGCGCGGCGCGCGCTCGACGTCCGCGGTGACGGCCCGCTGGTGGCGCTGCTGCCCGGCAGCCGCCTTACGGAAGTCACGCGGCTCGCGGCGCCGTTCGCCGCGGCCGCCGCCCACATCGTGGCGCGGCGGCCCGAGTATCGCTTCATTGCACCCATGGCTTCCCCCGAGGCGCGTGAAGTCTTTGAGAAGGAAGTCGCGCAACTACCCGATGCGCCTGCGATTCGTGTGCTCGACGGACAGGCGCAGCAGGCGCTCGCGGCGGCGGATGCGGCCATCGTCGCCTCCGGAACCGCAACCCTGGAGACACTGCTCAGCGCGCGGCCCATGGTGGTCGCGTATCGCGTCAGCGCCGTCACGGCCTTCCTGCTGCGGACCATGGGGCTGGTGAAGGTGCGATACTTTTCGCAACCGAACCTGCTCGCCGGCCGGCGCCTGGTACCGGAGTTCTTTCAGGAGCAGGTGAGCGGCGCGGCGCTCGGGGACGCGCTGCTGCAGGAACTTGAGGATCGCGGGCACGTGCGTGAGCTGCTGGAAGAATTCGCCTCCGTGCATCGCACGCTGCGCCGCGGCGGGGCCGCGCGTGCGGCGCAGGCGATTCTCGCGTGCGCCGGGCGCGCGCCCGGTCTGGACGGCGATCATGCCGACGCCTGAGGGCATGCGCGCGCGCGTGGCCGGCGTCGATGAGGCCGGCCGCGGGCCGCTCGCGGGACCGGTGGTGGCGGCGGCGGTGATCCTGGATCCGCGGCGGCGCATACGGGGACTGGCGGACTCCAAGGTGCTCTCGGCGCAGCAACGCGCGCGGCTTGCGCCCATCATCCGCGCACGCGCCCTGGCGTGGGCGATCGGCTGGGCCGATCGCGACGAGATCGATTGCCTGAACATCCTGGAGGCCACGCTGCTCGCCATGCGGCGCGCCTTGCTCGCGCTGCCGGTGTGTCCGACGCACGTGCAGGTCGACGGCAACCGCTGTCCGTGCATCGCCGACCTGCCGCTTTCGTGCACGCTCGAGGCCATCGTGGCGGGGGATGCGCGCGTGGCGGCCATCAGCGCGGCTTCGATCCTGGCGAAGGTGTACCGCGATCGGATGATGGAGGCGCTCGATGCGTGCTATCCGGGTTTCGAGCTGGCCGCGCACAAAGGCTACGGCACGCCCGCGCACCTGACCGCCCTGCAGCGGCGCGAGCCCTCGCGGCTGCACCGTCGCTCGTTCAGTCCAATGCGGCAGGACGAGGATCCCTTGACAGATTCCGGGCTCGAGCCTTAATTCGCGCACCGATGTCACACGGTTTCGTTCATCTGCGGCTGCACACCGAATACTCCCTCAGCGACAGCGTGGTGCGAGTGCCGGAGCTGATCGCGGCAGTGGCCGCGGCGGGCATGCCGGCAGTCGCGGTGACCGACCAGGGCAATCTCTTCGCGATGGTGAAGTTCTATCGCGAGGCGCTCAAGGCGGGCGTCAAGCCGCTGGTGGGGGTAGACCTGCTGGTGCACGAGGAAGGCGAGCGGCAGCCCCCGACGCGCCTCACACTGCTGTGCCAGTCGCCGCGGGGCTACCGCAACCTGGCGCGGCTGGTCAGCCGTGCGTACCTCGAGGGGCAGGAGCGCGGCACGCCGCGCATCGAGCGCGGCTGGCTGTCGGCCACTCATCTCGAGGGCCTGATCGGCCTGTCCTGCGCAACCGAGGGCGACATCGGCCGCGCGCTGGTCAACGCCCGCGAGCCCGACGCCGAGCGTGCGCTCGATGCGTGGCTCACGTTGTTTCCCGGTCGCTTCTACCTCGAGCTGCAGCGCCTCGGCCGGCCTTTCGAGGAGGCCTACATTGCCGGCGCGATCGCGCTCGCCGGCCGCCGCGGCGCCCCGGTGGTGGCGACCAACGACGTGCGGTTCCTCAAACCCGAGCAGTTCGAATCGCACGAGGCGCGCGTCTGCATTCACGACGGCACGCTGCTGGCGGACTCCGGCCGCGTGCGCCGCTACTCGCGCCAGCAGTACCTGCGCACGCCGCAGGAGATGGCGGCGCTGTTCGCCGACGTGCCGGAGGCGCTGGCCAACTCCGTGGAGATCGCGCGCCGTTGCAGTCTGACGCTGACACTCGGGGAGGTGCGCCTGCCACAGTATCCCCTGCCCGCGGGCGTGAGCACCGAGGAATTCCTGCGCGCTGAAGCTGCGCGCGGACTCGCCGCACGCTTCACGGCGGCGGTGAGCGCGCCGCCGGCTCACAGCGAGCGCCTGGAGCGCGAGCTGGAAGTCATCTGCCAGATGGGCTTCGCGGGCTACTTTCTCATCGTCGCCGATTTCATCCGCTGGGCGCGCGAGCACGGCGTGCCGGTCGGTCCGGGCCGCGGCTCGGGAGCGGGCTCGCTCGTGGCCTACAGCCTGAGGATTACCGACCTCGATCCGCTCAAGTACGACCTGCTGTTCGAGCGCTTCCTGAATCCCGAGCGCGTCTCGATGCCCGATTTCGACATCGACTTCTGCATGGACGGCCGCGATCGGGTGATCGATTACGTCGCGGAAAAGTACGGGCGCGAGCGCGTGTCGCAGATCATCACCTACGGCACCATGGCCGCGAAGGCCGTAGTGCGCGACGTCGGCCGCGTGCTCGGCATGGCCTACGGCTACGTCGATCGCATCGCCAAGCTCATTCCCTTCGAGCTCGGCATCACGCTCGATGGCGCGCTGGAGAAGGAGCCGGAGCTCAAGCGCCTGTACCAGAGCGAGGACGAGGTCAGAAACCTCATCGAGCTCGCGCGCTCGCTCGAAGGCCTGACGCGCAACGCCGGCATGCACGCCGGGGGTGTCGTGATCGCCCCCTCGGTGCTGACCGACTTCGCGCCGCTGTACCGCGATGCGTCCGGTGGCAGCGTCGTCACCCAGTTCGACAAGGACGATGTCGAGGCGGCGGGGCTGGTGAAGTTCGACTTCCTGGGACTGCGCACGCTCACCATCATCGAGCGCGCCGCGGCGCTCATCAACGGCGCGCGGCCGGCGCAGGCGCCAGCGCTCACGGTGAGCACGCTGCCCATGGATGACGCGCCGACCTACACGTTGCTCAAGTCCTGCCGCACCACTGCCGTTTTCCAGCTCGAGTCGCGTGGCATGAAGGATCTCATCCGCCGCCTGCAACCGGATTGCTTCGAGGACATCGTGGCGCTGGTGGCGCTGTTCCGGCCCGGTCCGCTGCAGTCCGGCATGGTGGATGATTTCATCAACCGCAAGCACGGCAGGAGCGACGGCGCGATCGATTACCTGCATCCGAGCCTCGAGCCGATCCTCAAGCCCACCTACGGGGTGATCCTTTACCAGGAGCAGGTGATGCAGATCGCGCAGGTGCTGGCGGGCTATACGCTCGGCGGCGCCGACCTGCTGCGGCGCGCGATGGGCAAGAAGAGCCCCGAAGAGATGGCGCAGCAGCGCTCGGTGTTCGTCAGCGGTGCGGTGGCGCGCGGGGTCCGTGAGCAGGTTGCGGTGCACATTTTCGACCTGATGGAGAAGTTCGCCGGCTATGGTTTCAACAAGTCGCATTCGGCCGCCTACGCGCTACTCGCCTACCAGACGGCGTACCTGAAGGCGCACTACCCGGCGGCTTTTATGGCGGCGGTGCTGTCGGCCGACATGGATCACACCGACAAGGTGGTGACGCTCATCAAGGAATGCACCGATCTGGGCCTGACGGTGCTGCCGCCGGATGTCAACGCCTCGCGCTACGAGTTCGCCGCCTGCGGCGAGCGCAGCATCCGTTATGGGCTGGGCGCGGTGCGCGGCGTGGGCCAGGGAGCGGCCGAGGCGCTGATCGCGGAGCGCACCGCGCGCGGCGCGTACTCGGGACTGGAGGATTTGTGCCGCCGCCTCGACCTGCAGAAGGTCAACCGGCGCGTGCTCGAAGCGCTGTTGCGCGCCGGCAGCCTGGATGGCCTGGGCGCCAACCGCGCGACGCTCATGACGCGCCTGTCCGGGGCCATGCATCTCGGCGACCAGAACACCCGCGCCCACGCCGCCGGGCAGAACGATCTGTTCGGGCTCGCGAGCGAGGAGCGCGCCAGCGCCGCACCGGTCGGCGCGGGTGCGACGTTGCCGGAGTGGAGCGAGGCGGTGCGCCTGGCGGGGGAGCGCGAAACACTCGGCCTGTATCTCACCGGTCATCCGCTCGCGCGCTTCGAGTCGAGTCTGGCGCGCTTCGTGTCCCACCGCATCGGCGACCTGGTCAGTGACCGGCCGGTAGCCGGGCTCGACAGCGCGCGCTTCGGCGCCGGCAAGCCGGTTACCGTGGCGGGGCTCATCGATGAGGTGAAGAAACGCGGGCCGCGCGTGATCCTGACACTCGATGACCGCACCGGGCGCATCGAGGCCATGCTGTTCGAGGAGATCTATCAGAAGCACCGCGATCTGATCGCCAAGGACGCGCTGGTGTTGGTCGAGGGGCTGTTGCGCTTCGACGAGTTCAGCGACGCCTGGCGGCTGTCTGCGCGGCGCATCAGCGAGCTCGACAAGGTGCTTGAGCAGGAAGCGCGGCGCCTGGTGATCCGCTGCACGCACGCCGACGCTGCCGCCGTGTGCGAGCGCCTCGCCGCGATCCTCAGCCCGTGGCGTCCAGGTCCGTGCCCGATCACCATCGAATACGCGGGCCCTGATGCCTGCGGCGCGCTCACGCTCGGTGGCGAGTGGACGGTGCGCGCCAGCCGCGAGCTGCTCGAGCAGCTCGAAGGACTGCTCGGGCGCGGCGCCCTGCAGGTCGTTTACGGGGCGCCGGCGGCGAGCCCGGGCCCGTCATTCTCCGCCGACGGTCGCTGAGTTAGGATACCGCATGGCCGTTGCGTTCCTCGACTTCGAACAACCGATTGCCGAGCTCGAAGCGAAGATCGAAGAGCTCAGGCACGTGACTTCGGAAACCGAAGTCAACATTCAGGACGAGATCGGCCGGCTGCAGGCGAAGAGCCGGCAGCTGACGATGAGCATCTTCGCCAATCTCACGCCCTGGCAGATCACGCAGCTTGCGCGCCACCCGCACCGCCCCTACACGCTCGACTACGTCAACGCCATCAGCAGCGAGTTCAACGAACTGCACGGTGACCGTATGTACGCGGACGACGGGGCCATCGTCGGCGGGTTGGCGCGCATCGAGGAGCGCGCGCTCATGATCATCGGCCATCAGAAGGGCCGTGACACCAAGGAGCGCGTGCGCCGCAACTACGGCATGCCGAAGCCCGAGGGCTATCGCAAGGCGCTGCGGCTGATGCGTCTCGCCGAGCGCTTCGGGCTGCCGCTGGTGACGCTCATCGATACCCAGGGCGCCTATCCGGGCGTCGGCGCCGAAGAGCGTGGCCAGAGCGAAGCCATTGCCCGCAACCTCTTCGAGATGTCGGTGCTGCGGATTCCGATCGTGACCGTCGTGACCGGCGAGGGCGGATCAGGCGGCGCGCTCGGCATCGGCGTGTGCGATCGCCTGATGATGCTCCAGTACAGCACCTACTCGGTCATCTCGCCCGAAGGGTGCGCCTCCATCCTGTGGAAGAGCCAGGACAAGAAGGAAGTGGCCGCCGAATCGCTGAATCTCACCGCCGACCGGCTGCTGAAGCTCGGGCTGGTGGATGAGGTCATCGAGGAGCCCCTGGGGGGCGCGCATCGCGATGCCGCGGCAACCGCCGCGAGTCTCAAGGCCGCGCTGATCCGTCATCTGGACGAGCTCGACGCGGTGCCGCGGGATCAGCTGCGCGCCACGCGCGCTGTCAAGATCGCCGGCTTCGGCGTGTTTAGCGAAACCGCGGCGTAGAGGCCGTGCCACGCGCGCGGCTCCACGGGACCCTCGGGTTTGGCCCGCGCTCCCTCAGCCGGCGCCTCGCACAGCTTCTGCCCGGCTTCCCCGACCTCGCCGTGTGCGTCGCTTTCAGCGGCGGCGCGGACTCCACCGCTCTGCTTGCCGCGCTGGCGCAGCTCAAGCGCCCGCCGCTGCGGCTGCGCGCCCTGCACGTCGATCACCGGCTGCACCCGCACTCCTCAAGCTGGGCTGCGCACTGCCGGCGCGTGGCGCGCGCCCTCGGCGTGCCGCTGCGAGTGCGGACCGCGAACGTCGCACGCGCGCGCGGCGAGTCGCTCGAAGCCGCCGCGCGCGCCGCGCGCTACGGGCTGCTCGCCACGGCGCTCGCGCCGGACGAAGCGCTGCTGACGGCGCACCACCAGGACGATCAGCTCGAGACCGTGCTGCTGCAGCTGCTGCGCGGCGCGGGTGTCGCCGGCATCGCGGCCATGCCGGCGCTGGCGGCGTTTGCGCGCGGCCACCTGGTGCGCCCGCTGCTACCCTGGTCGCGCGCCGAACTGACCGCCTGGGTGCGCTCGCAGGGCATTGAGTGGATCGAGGACCCGGGCAACTCCGAGCTGCGTCTGGATCGCAATTACCTGCGCGCGCGTGTACTGCCGTTGATCCGGGAGCGTTGGCCCGCGGCCGCGGCCACCGTCACGCGCGCGGCGCGCCATGCCGCGGAAGCGCAGCGGCTGCTCGATGCCGTGGGTGCCGCCGATGCCGCGCGCGCGAGCTTTGGTGCGATGCTGTCGGCGCAGCGGCTGCGCACACTGCCGCCCGAGCGCCGCCGCAATGCGCTGCGGTTCTGGATCACGGCCGCGGGACACCTCGCACCGCCCGCCAGCCGGCTCGAGGAAATTGCCGGTCCGCTGCTGCAGGCGCGCGCCGATGCGCAGCCCTGCGTGCGATGGGAGGGCGCGCTGCTGCAGCGCCAGGCGGACCTGCTGTCGCTGCGCGCCGCCCCCGGGACCACCGGGGTGCTCGAGGAAGTCAGCTGGCCGTGGCGCAGGCGCAGGACCTGCGCGCTGCCCGGCTGCGGCGGAAAGCTCACGCTGAAGCGCGACGCGCGCGGACCGCTGGATCTGGACGCGCTCCCCGCCACGCTGACCATCCGCGCTCGCCGCGGCGGGGAGCGGCTGCGTCCGGTGCGCGCAGGGCCGCGTCGCGCGCTCAAGAGCCTGCTGCAGGAAGCGCGTGTGCCGGTGGCGGAGCGCGCGCGACTGCCGCTGATTTTCGCCGCCGAGACGCTGATCGCGGTCGCGGGCCTGTGGCTCGATGAGTCGGTGCAGGCGAGTGCCGCGAGCCGGCGGCGCGCACGCCTGATCTGGAGCGCGGCTTAGCTGATCGAACCCGCCCCACATCAGGGCGGGCAGATGTGCTAACCTGCCCGCCCGTCGTGGTTCCGCCGATTTTGTGGCGGCGACCTCGTGCGACGGGAACTCCCTGACCTACATATGACGCGTTTTGTATTCGTCACCGGTGGCGTCGTGTCCTCGTTGGGCAAGGGCATCGCGTCCGCCTCGCTGGGGGCGATTCTCGAGGCCCGCGGCCTCAAGGTCGCGATGGTCAAGCTCGATCCGTACATCAACGTCGACCCGGGCACCATGAGCCCGTTTCAGCACGGCGAGGTGTTCGTCACCCAGGACGGCACCGAGACCGATCTCGACCTCGGCCATTACGAGCGTTTCGTGCGCACCACGACCGGGCGCAACAGCAATTTCACCACCGGGCGCATCTACGAGCGCGTCATCGCCAAGGAGCGCCGCGGCGATTACCTCGGCGCCACTGTGCAGGTCATCCCGCACATCACCGACGAGATCAAGCGCAGCATCAAGCTGGGCGCCGACGGCTCGGATGTCTGCATGGTCGAGATCGGCGGCACCGTCGGTGACATCGAGTCGCTACCGTTCCTCGAGGCCATCCGCCAGCTCGGTGTCGAGCTCGGCCGCAACAACTGCGCGTTCATGCACCTGACGCTGGTGCCGATAGTGGGGGGCTCGGGTGAGATCAAGACCAAGCCGACGCAGCACTCGGTGAAGGAGCTGCGCGGCATCGGCATCCAGCCGGACGTGCTGCTGTGCCGCTGCAAGCATCCACTGCCCGAGGAGCAGCGGCGCAAGATTGCCCTGTTCACCAATGTCGAAGAGCGGGCGGTGATTTCCGCGGTCGACGCGGACGACATCTACAGGATCCCGATCCTGCTGCACGAGCAGGCGCTCGATGACATCGTCGTCGACAAGCTGCGCCTGGAGGTGCCGCCCACCGATCTGGCCGAGTGGCGCCAGGTGGTGAGCGCCAGGTCCAATCCCGACGGCCAGGTGGACATCGCCATGGTCGGCAAGTACGTGCAGATCCGCGATTCCTATCTGTCGCTGCACGAGGCGCTGATGCACGGCGGGTTGAAGAGCCGCACGCGCGTCAATATCCACTACGTCGAATCCACCGATATCGAGCAGCGCGGCACCCACGTGCTCAAGGGCGTGGACGCGATCCTCGTGCCCGGGGGTTTCGGCGAGCGCGGCATCGAGGGCAAGATCCAGGCGGTGCGCTTCGCGCGTGAGCAGGGCGTGCCGTACCTGGGGATCTGCCTCGGCATGCAGGTGGCGATCGTGGAATTCGGCCGTCACGTGCTGGGGCTTGCGGATGCCAACAGTACCGAGTTCAACCGTGCCGGCCCGCACCCGGTGATCGCGCTCATCTCGGAATGGCAGGACCAGACGCACGGCGCGCAAACCCGCGACGAGGCCTGCGCCAAGGGCGGCACCATGCGCCTGGGAGCCCAGGAGGTGCTGCTCGGGGCCGGCACGCGGGCGCGCGAGATCTTCGGGCGCGACGCCATCATGGAGCGCCATCGGCACCGCTACGAATTCAACAACAACTACCTCGACCGCTACCGGCAGTCGGGCATGCGCTTCTCGGGGTTCTCGCGCGACGGGCTGGTGGAGGTGATCGAGCTGCCCAACCATCCGTGGTTCCTGGCGACGCAGTTCCACCCGGAGTTCACCTCCACCCCACGCGACGGGCACCCGTTGTTCACCGGTTTCGTCCGGGCGGCGCGCGCGCAGCGCGCATCGCAGCTGCCGCAGGCGGCGGGCGCGTGAGCCATGCAGCTGACGGGACATGAAGTCGGAGCGGGGCGGCCACTGTTCCTGATCGCCGGTCCCTGCGTCGTCGAGGGCGCAGCCCTCACCCAGGAGATCGCCGGCCGCCTGAAGGAGATCACCACCCGGCTCGGCATCCCCTTTATCTTCAAGGCCTCCTACGACAAGGCCAACCGCTCTTCCCGCGCCAGCTTCCGCGGCCTCGGGCTCGAGGCGGGCCTGAAGGTTCTCGACGACGTGCGCCGCGTGATCGGTGTGCCGGTGCTGACCGATGTGCATGAGGACACCCCGCTTGCGGAGGTGGCCGCGGTCGTGGACGTGCTGCAAACCCCGGCGTTCCTGTGCCGCCAGACGAACTTCATCATCAACGCCGCCTCCCAGGGCAAGCCCGTCAACATCAAGAAAGGGCAGTTCCTGTCGCCGTGGGAGATGCAGAACGTGGTCGACAAGGCGCGCTCCACCGGCAACGAGGCGATCCTGGTGTGCGAGCGCGGCTTTTCGTTCGGCTACAACAACCTGGTGTCCGACATGCGCTCGCTGTCGATCCTGCGCGCGACCGGCTGCCCGGTGGTGTTCGACGCCACCCACTCGGTGCAGCTGCCGGGCGGCTTGGGCTCGGCCTCCGGCGGCCAGCGCGAGTTCATTCCGGTGCTGGCGCGTGCGGCGGTCGCCGCAGGGGTGGCGGGGCTGTTCATGGAGACGCACCCGAACCCGGCAGCAGCGCTGTCGGATGGTCCAAACGCCTGGCCGCTGCAGCGCATGGAGCCGCTCCTCGGCACGTTGTGCGAGCTCGACCGGGCGGTGAAGAAAGTGCCCTTCGAGGAATCCCTGCTGTGAGGAAGTCAAGCCGATGAGCCGAATCACCGATATCCGCGGGCGCGAGATCATCGACTCCCGCGGCAACCCCACCGTCGAAGCCGACGTGATCCTCGACACGGGCGTGCTCGGCAGGGCGGCGGTGCCGTCCGGCGCCTCCACCGGCACGCGCGAGGCGGTGGAGCTGCGCGACGGGGACCCGCGGCGCTACGCGGGCAAGGGCGTGCTCAAGGCGGTGGAGCACGTGAACACGCAGCTGAAGGCGGCGCTCCTGGGCCAGGATCCGCGCGACCAGGCCGGGATCGACGCGCGCATGATCGAGCTCGATGGCACGGAGAACAAGAGCAGACTCGGCGCCAACGCCATTCTGGGCGTGTCGCTCGCCAACGCGCACGCGGCGGCGAACGATGCGCGCCTGCCGCTGTACCGCTATCTCGGGCAGCTGATCGGCGGCGCCCGCGAGCCGGTCATGCCCGTGCCGATGATGAACATCGTCAACGGCGGCGCGCACGCCAACAACAGCCTCGACATCCAGGAGTTCATGATCCTGCCGGTCGGCGCGCCCAGCTTCCGCGAGGCGCTGCGCTACGGCGCAGAGGTGTTCCACACCCTCAAGAGGCTGCTCGCCGAACGGGGACTCCCGACCACCGTGGGGGATGAGGGCGGCTTTGCGCCGAATCTCGAGTCGAACGAGGCGGCGCTCAAGCTCGTCCTGCAGGCCATCGAGAAGGCAGGCTATCGGCCGGGCACGGATATGTACCTGGGGCTCGACGTGGCGAGCTCCGAGTTCTTCAAGAACGGCAGCTATGAGCTCGAGTCCGAGCATCGGCGCTTTTCAGCCGCCGAATTCACCCGCTACCTGGCGGACCTCGCGGAGCGGTACCCGATCATCAGCATCGAGGACGGCATGAGCGAGTCCGACTGGGACGGCTGGTCGCAGCTGACACGCGCGCTGGGGCAGAAGATCCAGCTGGTAGGCGATGATGTGTTCGTGACCAACACCAGGATCCTGAAGGAAGCGATCGAGCGGCACATCGCCAACGCCATTCTCATCAAGCCGAATCAGATCGGCACGCTCACCGAAACGCTCGCGGCCATCGACATGGCCGACAAGGCGCGCTACGCCTCGGTGGTCTCGCATCGTTCCGGGGAGACCGAGGACAGCACCATCGCCGACATCGCGGTCGCGAGCGCCGCCTCGCAGATCAAGACCGGCTCGCTGTCACGCTCGGATCGCATCGCCAAGTACAACCAGCTGTTGCGCATCGAAGCCGAGCTCGGCCAGGTGCGTTACGCAGGCCGGCAGGCGTTTCCACTCAGGATCTGAGCCAGCCGACGATGCCCTTCGCTGCAGCTCTATGGCCCGTCGGCTATCACTTAAGTGCACACTTGAGTGTCGCGCCGAGCGTCTACAATCGGCTCGATCGACGCGACTAGGACATTGACGCCGCCTGCGGCTCGCGCTGTTCGCGCGCTACGCGCTTGACGGCGTGCGCCCGCACGGCGCGTTTCATGGCCGAGGGCGGGGCGCCGAACAGCCGCAGGAACGCGCGCCGCATGCGCTCCGGATCGTGGAAGCCACAGTGCTGCGCGACCTCCT
>FSWL01000020.1_pt1 | contig 14138 bp, 12 predicted proteins | sample 1637991 | NCBI WGS metagenome assembly FSWL01 (sample SAMEA3914789, study PRJEB12502) | metagenome | biome: forest; material: soil | place: Canada | collected 2011-07-03 | depth 0.3 m | reverse complement strand
TCCTTTAGCTCCGCCCCGGGCACGCGCAGCGCCGACACGTCGAAGTGGTTGACCTCGTTGAGTCCCCCCTGGATGAAGGTGCTCTCGCCCCAGCTCACCACCTGCCGGCCGAGGCGGATTTCCGCAGGCATGGTGCCGAGACTGAAGCGCCAGAATCCGAAGGCATCCAGCAGGCGCGTGTAGCTGCCGACCAGGGCCTTCGCGTCATGGGTGAGTGGCGTGCGCAGGGTGCCCGGGTCCATGACGGCGAAGTCGTACAAGCCGTCGCCGCGCACGAAGATGCCGCCGCGGTCCTTATAGTTGAGCGCGAGCTCGGTGACTGCCTTGATCGCCTCGCTGTAGGCGCCCTTGTCGTAGTTCAGGTCGCCGTCATCGATGTTGGGGGAGTGCCCGCAGCCACCGTCGGCGATGCCGATGAGGCGGCAGTCCCGGCCCGACACGCGCCAGCCCTGGCCGTAGCCGATGGTGGTGTCCCAGCTGCCGGTCCAGTTTCCGGAGCCGCTCTGGAAGCTGACGGCCTGCGCGCTCGGCCAGCTGCCGGCGGCGAGCAGGGCGGCGGCGGTCATGACGGCCAGCCGCGGACGGCGCCCCGTGTGAACTTTCCTCATGTGTCCCCCTGCTTCCCTGAAGGCCTTAAGGACGCGCGCGTCGGGCAAGCCTGCGGGCTCAACGCCCCTCAGGTCCGCCTGAAAATGAGCTGATTGCGTCGGTCTGCACCGTGCCTGCGAAGGTACGTCACATTCTTGTTTGTTGCGGCAACACCAAGCCTGCGTGCGGTGAGTCTATTACTCGGCGAGTTGGTGCGGCAAGCCGTTTCCGCCGTACATTATCTGCACAAAACGGTGGCGCAGCTCCGCGCTCGGCACAAACTGTGCGTCCAGCACCACACGCGCACCGCGGCCCGTTGACCTCGAGGTTGCAGCAAATGGACACCTTCGCCGGCAAGACCGTGTTGATCACCGGGGCGTCCGAGGGCATCGGGCGCGCGCTGGCGCTGGCGCTCGCCCCGCACGGCGCGTGTCTGGCGCTCAACGCACGCAACGCGGCGCGCCTGGAGGAAACCGCGCGCGAGTGCGCGGCGCGCGGCGCCCAGGTGCTGGCGCTCCCCGCGGATATCTCGCGGCAGGCGGAGTGCACCCTGCTCGCGAGCCGCACCGCGCAGCGCTTCGGAAGGATCGACGCGCTGGTCAACAATGCCGGCATCACCATGTGGTCGCGCTTCGATGCGGTCAGCGACTTCAGCGTGTTCGAGCGGCTGTTGGCGGTGAACTATCTGGGTGCGGTGTACCTCACGGCCGCCGCCCTGCCGCATCTGAGAGAGTCGCGCGGCCTGATCGTCGCGGTGGCCAGCATTGCCGGCCTCACCGGGGTGCCCGAGCGCACCGGCTACGCGGCGAGCAAGCACGCGCTGGTCGGATTCTTCGAATCCCTGCGCATCGAGCTGCGCGGCAGCGGGGTCGACATCACCATCGTGGCGCCGGATTTCGTGCGCAGCGAGATTCACCGCCGCGCCATCGGCCCTGACGGCCGCTCGCTCGGGCAAAGCCCGATGCAGGAACCGCATATCATGACGGCGCAGCACTGCGCGCAGCTGATCGTGGCAGCCATGCGGCGGCGGCGGCGGATGTTGATCACTTCCACGCGCGGCCGGCTCGGGCGCTGGGCGCGGCTGATCGTCCCGGGGCTGGTGGACGCCGCCGTGGCGCGCGCGATCCGCAGGCGGCGTTGAAAGCTACTCGAAGGCGATCGCGGGCAGATCGAGTGCGATCAGGAAGTATTCGAACAGGTACTGGATGACCCGGATCTGGTTGTGCAGCCGATGATCACTTTCCAGCAGATGCAGTGCCGCCCGCGACGCCTGCGCGAAGCGCACGCTGTGCTCGAAGGGCACCACGTCGTCGCGCCAGCCGTGCACCACGGCTGCCGGGCAATCGAGCACGCTGGCGCGCAGCTCGGGCAAGCCCTGCATGTAGAGCGCCGGCGCCATGAGGAACACGCCCCGGGCGTGCAGGAGCGACGCCGAGGTGACCGCGACGTAGCCGCCGAGACTCGAGCCGACCAGCACCAGGTCCCCGGCCAACTCCTTGCAGAAATCGACCAACTTGGCAACGCGCGCCCGCGGCTCCTCGATCCCGCGGTAGTCGACCGAGTGCGCCACGTAGCCTTCGCTGCGCGCGACCTCCGCGAGCGCGGAGATCTTGCGTCCCCAGGGCCCGCTCTCCTGGCCGTGAGAGAAGACCACGTGGCGGGAAGCCACGGGCGCTTGCATGGCAGGCTCAGCGCTGGGAGCGGGAGTCATAGGCGCGAATAATGCAGGCAATGGAAACGTTAAGCCAATCATCCCGCCGCCGGGTGGTGAAGGCGCAGGGCTGGCAGTTCTGGATCGATCGCGGCGGTACGTTTACGGACGTCATCGGCCTCTCGCCCGCTGGCGAGCTGCACGTTCGCAAGGTGCCCTCGGCGCCCTCAGGCGGCGCGGCGGGCGATCCGGGCTTGCGCGCGGCGCGCGCGATTCTCGCGGGCACAAGCGCCGCGCCGCGTGCAGTGGTGGCGGTCAAGGTTGGTACCACCGTCGCGACCAACGCACTGCTCACGCGTAGCGGTGAGCCGGTGGTGCTGGTAACCACCGCCGGCTTCGCCGATGCACTGCGCATCGGTTACCAGAATCGCCCCGACATCTTCGCGCGGCGCATCGTGCTGCCGAGGCCCCTGTACACCACCGTGATCGAGGCGCGCGAGCGCATCGATGCGCAGGGCGGCGTGCTGACGCCCCTTGATGGGGCGCGCCTGCGCGCGGACCTGGAGCGTGCGCGCCGCGCCGGAGGGCGCGCGGTGGCCATCGTCTTCCTGCATGGCTGGCGCCATCCACAACACGAGCGCGAGGCCGCGGCCTGCGCGCGTGCGCTCGGCTTCGAGGAAGTGTCCGTGTCACACGAGCTGTCGCCGCTGGTGCGCTATGTCAGCCGCGGCGACACGACGGTCCTCAATGCCTACCTCGCACCGCCGCTGCGCAGCTACATCGGCGCGCTTCACGAGCAGCTGCGCTCGCTCGATCCGGGTGTGCGCCTGACGCTCATGCAGAGCAACGGAGGACTCGCGTCGGCGGAGAGCTTTCACGCCATGTCGAGCGTGTTGTCGGGGCCCGCGGGCGGGCTCATCGGCATGCACTGGGTCGGGGAGCGGCTGGGTTACCCGCGCCTGATCGGCTTCGACATGGGCGGCACGTCCACGGACGTGTCGCTGATCGACGGCGAGCTGCCGCAGCGCTTCGAGCACCTCATTGCGGGGGTGCGCCTGACCCAACCGATGCTGGACGTACACAGCATCGCCGCGGGCGGCGGTTCGATCCTGACCTTCACGGACGGCCGCTTCGCGGTCGGCCCGGCTTCCGCGGGGGCGGATCCGGGTCCGGTGTGTTATGGGCGCGACGGACCCCTCACACTCACCGATGTGCAGGTGCTGCTCGGCCACCTGCGGCCCGACACCCTGCCCGCGGTCTTCGGGCGCGACGGCCGCTCAGCGATCGATGCCGAGGCGGTGGCGCGCAGGTTCGCCGCACTCACGGCACAGGTCGGCGCGGAGTGCGCGCCCGATGGCTCCGCGGAGATGCTCGCCGAATCGTTCCTCGAGGTGGGTGTCGAGTCGATGGCGAACGCCATCCGCCAGGTCTGCGCCCGTCAGGGGCGCGATGCGGGCGAGTTCACGCTGTTCTGCTTCGGCGGCGCTGCCGGCCAGCACGCCTGCCGCGTCGCGCGCGCCGCCGGTGTGCGGCGCATTCTCGTGCATCCGCTGGCGAGCGTGTTGTCGGCCTTCGGCATCGGCGTGGCGGATCGCCTCGCCGTGCGCCGCTCGAGCCTGCGTCAGATGCTCGACGACGGCGGGCTCGCCGCGGCGCGCGCCGCGTTGGCCGGGCTCGAAGCGCAGGCGCGCGCGGAGCTCACCACCCATGGTGGTGAAGCCGGGCGCGTGCGGGTCGCGCAGCTGTTGGAAGTGCGGGCCGGGGACAGCGACGTCACTCTGTCGGTACCGCTCGCGCCCCTGGATGAGGTGCGCGAGCGCTTCCACGCGGATCACCTGCGGCGCTTTGGTTTTGCCGCCCATACACTCGCCGTGGTGATCGAAGCGCTGCGCGTGGAAGCGCGCCTCGCCTCGGTCGATGCCGCAACGCTCGCCATCCCTGAGCCTGCGGCCGCGGGCGAGCTGCCGCAGCGGGTGCGCGCCTGGTTCGGCGCCTGGCGCGAGGTGCCGCTCCTGTCCATGAGCGCGCTGCGCGGGGAGCTGCCCGGGCCGGCGTTGATCGTCGAGCCGCACAGCACGGTGGTGCTGGAGGACGGCTGGCGTGCCCGGCGCCTCGCCGGCGGCGAGCTGCTGCTCGAGGATGACGGGCCGACGCGCGCTGCGGCGGCGCCGGCGGCTGATCCCGCCCGCATCGAGATATTCAACAACCTGTTCATGCACATCGCCGAGCAGATGGGCGAGGTCCTCAGGGCGACCGCACAGTCGGTCAACATCCGCGAGCGCCTCGACTACTCCTGTGCCCTGTTCGACTCGCACGGCGGCCTGGTAGCCAACGCGCCGCACATGCCGGTGCATCTGGGTTCGATGGGCGCGAGCGTGCGGGCGGTCATCGCGGCGCGGCAGGCACGGCTGCGTGCGGGGGACTCCTGGCTGCTGAACAGTCCCTATCACGGCGGCACCCATCTGCCGGACATGACGGTGGTGACGCCGGTCTTCATGCCCGAGGAGGCGCAGCCGGATTTCTTCGTCGCCTCGCGCGCGCATCACGCCGACATCGGCGGGATGACGCCCGGCTCGATGCCGCCTTTCAGCCGCACGATAGAAGAGGAAGGCGTGCTGTTCGAATGCTTTGCGCTGGTGAGCGGCGGGATGCTGCGCGAGAGCGAATTGCGCGCGGCGCTCACCGGCGGCCCCTGGCCGGCGCGCAAGCCCGAGCAGAACCTCGCGGACCTGCGCGCCCAGCTGGCCGCCAACGCGCGCGGCATCGCCGAAATCGAGCGCGCCGTGCGGCGCCACGGTCTGGAGATGATGCGCGCCTACATGCGGCACGTGCAGGACAACGCCGCGCAGTGCGTGCGCAACGCCATCGGGCGGCTGCGACCCGGCAGCTTCCGCTACGAAATGGACGACGCGCAGGTGATCGCGGTGCGCGTCGACATCGACCGTGAGCGGCGCCGCGCGCGCATCGATTTCACCGGTACCTCGGCACAGGGCGCGCACAACTTCAACGCCCCGCGCGCGGTGTGTACGGCGGCGGTGCTGTATGTGTTCCGCACGCTGATCGAGCGGCCGATTCCTTTGAACGAGGGGTGCCTCGAGCCGCTGGACATCGTCGTTCCCGGCGGTTCGCTGCTCGAGCCGCGCTTTCCCGCGGCGGTGGCGGGGGGAAACGTGGAGACCTCACAGTGCATCGTCGATGCGCTGTACGGCGCGCTGGGAATTCTCGCCGCCTCCCAGGGAACCATGAACAACCTGACCTTCGGGGATGCGCACCTGCAGTACTACGAAACCATCGCCGGCGGCGCCGGCGCGGGGGCCGATTTCGATGGCTGCGACGCCGTGCAGACTCACATGACCAACTCGCGCCTCACGGACCCGGAGATCCTGGAGAGCCAGTTCCCGGTGCTGGTGCGGGAGTTCGCGATCCGCGGCGGCTCGGGCGGCGCGGGTCGGCACCACGGCGGCGACGGCATCGTGCGGCGGCTGGAGTTTCGTGCGCCGTTCTCCGGAGCATTGCTCGCCAATCACCGCCGCATCGCGCCCTTTGGGCTCGAGGGCGGACAGCCGGGCGCCTGCGGTGAGGCGCGCATACGCCGCGCCACCGGAGCCGTGGAGCACCTGGGCGCCACTGCGCGCTTCGAGATCGGAGCGGGAGACGAGCTCCTCATCCTGACACCCGGTGGCGGCGGCTTCGGCTCACCGGGTTAAACACCGCGCCGCAGTGAACATCGCCAGCAGTCCGCCGGCAAGAGTCACGCCTCTTGCCGGCGAGCGCGAGTGAAGCGGATGGGTGGGCCCGCCGAAGGGCCGTAGGCCCTTCGGCCTATCCACGTAAAATTGCGGTTTCGATCTCCCACTCGACCCGGTGCCTCGCGGTCTCGGAGCGGTTCACTGACACCGGCCGCACCCGGCTGGCGCCGGCGCGATGCGTCACCAGCCAGGTGTCGAACGCGCCCGGCTTGCTGCTGGCGAAGCCGAACAACAGGTTGAATTTGCCTTCGGCGAGAGTCTGCGGCCGGTTGACGCGCTCATCGCTGATGACGAAATGACTCTCGTCGTCGTCGGCGGCGGCAAAGGCTCCCTGCGCCGCCAGGGCGTCCAGAAAGGTCTCGACCTGGGCCTGGGCGCGCTGCCAGGTCGCCGGTCCGTTATGTTCCAGCAGCACCCAGCGCGTGCCCTGCTCGATGCTGGCCGCCACGAACAGCGCGAGCCGCCGTGCCGAGAGGTACCTCCAGTCCGAGGCGCCGCCGCCCGCGCCCAGGGTGCGCGGGCTCAGGCCGGTGCGTGAGCCGCCCCGCACCGACAACAGGGTATTCACGCCCGCCTGCGCCAGCCGCGCCCGGTCGGCGTCGGACACCGCCACCGCCGGACGCAACCCGGGACGCAGAATCGCCTCTTCGCTCTCCGCGGCTGCCCATACCGGCCAGGTTTCATCGGAGCGCGCGATCATGCCCGCGGCGGCGCCGCACGAAGCGAAGGTCTCCAACCGGCCGCGCAGTCGATCGAAAGCCTGTACGCGCGGGTAGTACATGACGGCGCTGTCGCTGCGGAAGGGCCAGCCGCGCAGTGCATCGAGCGCGGCAGGCGCCGAGGTCCAGCTTGCTGGCGGATCGACCAGCAGCAGCGCCTGCCGGTCGCGGCATAGGCGCGCCGCTACCAGCAGAGTCGATAATCCCAGATCGCGCTCACGCGTCAGGGGCGGAATGCACAGCATGTTGACGCGGGCGACGCCCTGGAGCGCGAACAGTCCGGTGGCGCTGCTGGCTGCGCCGATGATGTCGTAGTCGGTGAGCGGCGCGCCGTCATCCCCATCGGGATTGGAGAGTGTGTAGCCGACCGCCACGCCACCGGGTCCGCCGGCGGAGCGATCCGGGCGTTGCGCGGGAACCGCATCCGCCACGCGCACCAGGCGCGATCCGAGCAGCACGTCGGGGACGAACCGGCCCGAATCGGGCACCACCGACACGCGCCGGTAAATCTCCTGGTCTTCCACCAGCTCCGAACCCGCGGTGCGCACGCGCTGCACCACGAGATTGAAGCGATCGCGCTCGGCGCTGCTCAGGCCGTCATAGTCCACCGAGGCGCGCAGGTACTCGCGCGAGCCGGGATTCAAAGCCACGAGCTTGAGTTCGCTCTCGCCCGCCGGCAGGGCAACAGTCGGCGGGCGCGCGCCGTTGGCGACGCGCACGACGAGTGCCTGGCGACCACCGTTCTCGAAGAACTGCTCGACCGCGTAGGAGAGGGTCGACGGTTGCCACAGACCGCCAAAGTGCTGTTGGAACTCGCTGAAGCCTCTGACGGGCAGCGCCTGGTTGACCGGGCCCTTGAGGGTGCGGCCGACGAAGGCGGCGATTGCGGTCGGCACGCGCTCGATCGCGTGCTCGGTGCGGCTTTGTTGTGCGGGTTCTATGCCGGACGCGGGGCTGTCGGCCACTCAAGCGCCTCTTGGGATAAGCCCGCGCGACTCTAACACAGCGTGTCACGCGTAGTCGGATTCTCAGCGGCTCCCTGCTCGCCGCGCTGCCGCGCGGCTTCACTCTCCGTCAGGCGCCGCGCTTCTTCGGCGCGCGCGCGCTCCAGCTCTTCGCGCTTGCGCGCGATCTCCGCGAGCATCAGCTGCAGCCACTCGGACAGCGCCGTCAAGGCGAAGATTCCTCAGCCGCCATTCTTGGGACGATCCCGTGGCGCCTTGGCTGCGGCCGGGGCCGGGGCATCGGCAGTTTGCTGCGCAGCATCCTCAGCGGGCGCACCCGGCTCGATCTCGGAGAGCATCTGCTTGAAGGAGGCTTCATCCATCGGCAGGTCCGACTTGCCATCCCAGGTGGAACCTTCCGGAACCACGTTCTGCACGCGGGGCGCGGCGGCCAGGACCTGTTCCACCGTGGTGCCGGACACGGTGATCGGGACGGGCACGCCGCGCGGAGCGTGCGCCAGAGTCGACACCAGCGTCCAGTCGACTCGGGCTTGGCGCGCCTTCAACTGCTGTTGCAGCCTCGCGGCGAGGGACCTGCTGAGGAGTCTGCGCGGGGCCTTCGCCCACTCGCGCGTATCGTCCTCCAGAACGTCGAAGGGCTGCATGTACAGCTGCCCGTCACGCCAGCCGAACACGAACGGCTGATTGACCACACGCACCTGGGTGCCGAGGGGCACCATGGCGAAGAACTGCGCGATGTCCTCCGGGTACAGGCGGATGCAGCCGTGGCTCGAACGCAGCCCGACGCCGGCCGGCTTATTGGTGCCATGAATCAGGAAACTCGGCCACTGCAGGTAGAACGCGTACCTGCCCAGCGGGTTGTCCGGTCCGGGCCCGATCACCGGATCGAGATCCTCGCCGTTCTCGTGGTGCTCCTTGCGCACCGAGACCGGCACGCGCCAGGTGGGATCCTGCTGGCGGCGAACGATCTTCGTGACGCCCTCGGGAGTTCGCCAGCCCACCTTGCCTATGCCGATGGGGTGAGTCAGCACGACGGGCCGTTCGCCGCGCCTGACCGGGGGATAATAGAAAATCCGCATGGCGGCGATGTTGATCACGAGCCCGGTGCGCGGCGCGTCCGGCAGGATGAACTGCGACGGGACCACGATCTCCCGGCCCTCCCCCGGCAGCCAGGGGTCGACCTTGGGATTGGCGCGCACGATCTCCTCGTAACCGACGTTGAAGCGACGGGCGATGTCGGTGAGCGTGTCGTCCTTGGTGGCCGCCACCACCTGCACGACGCCGACGACGTCCTGAGCGCTGTCAAGCTCGAACCGCTCATTGGCCACCGGCGCGGGCCATGCAGGCGCCGCCGGCTGGGCAGGAGGCGCGGGCGGGGGTGCCGGGTGCCGCAACTGAGCCACGACCGAGCACCCCGCGATCAGCAGGCACGTAAGCGCGGCAGTCGCGACACGGGCCGTGGAACCCTTCATGGCGGAATTATGACCGATGTCGCAAGGGGCGCGAATCTCGTCGGTGATGAGCTACAGCAGCACGGGCTGGTTCGGCAGCTCGTGGTCGCTGTGGTGCCGCCCCGGGAAGTGCCGTCCCAGCAGTGCCCCCACGCCCTCGATACCCGCGATCGAGCCCTCGCGAAAGCGCCCGGCACGGTAATGCAGCTCCATCTGCCGGCACACCGCCTCCCACTCGGGCTGCGCGACGCGGGCGGCGATGCCGCGGTCGGCGATGATCTCGACCACCCGGTCCGCCATGAGCACGTAGATCAGGACACCGTTGTTGTGCGCCGTGTCCCACACGCCGAGCTGTCCGAACAGCTGCAGCGCGCGCTGCCGCGGCGGCAGATCGCGCCACAGCTCCGGCAGATCGAAGGCGGTCTCGACGACGAAGCGGATCTCCCCGGCATGATGCGCTTCACAGCTGCCGATGGCCTGTTCGATGGCGTCGCGAACCTGCGGCGTGAAGTGCCGGCGCGTGCTCCAGCGTGTGGTAGCGAGGTGGCGAATGAGACGCAGGAATTTCATGACCACCTCCCTCCTACCAGCTTCCGGAGGCGCCGCCGCCCCCGAATCCTCCGCCACCACCGCTGAATCCACCGCCGCCGAATCCTCCGCCGCCAAGTCCGCCGCCGAATCCGCCCAGGCCGCCGCCGAAGCCCCCGCTACGCGGGTAGCTCGACCAGCCGCTGCCACGAGCCAGTCCGCCGAGCAGCGTGAACAGGAACGCGCCGGCTGCGGCGAGCGCCGCCAGCAGCAGTGCGTAGCCGGCGATCCACACCAGCAAGCCCGCGCCGACGGCGGTGAAGGCCGAGCCCAGTGTGCGTCCGAAAATCCCGCGCAGCACCACTGCACCGATGAAAACGGCGAACAGGATCAGCGGCAAGGGGGTCGAGCCGCGCGCGCGCCGGCCGGACTGCCAATCGTGTTCGGGGGGCGGCAGCGGCTCGCCTTCGATGAGCTTCATCATCTGGTCGAGGCCGGCGTCGATGCCGCCATAGTAATTCCCCTGGCGGAAGGCGGGCCGGATGGTCTCCGAAATGATGCGGTTGCACATGGCATCGGTCAGGACGCCTTCCAGGCCATAGCCGACCTCGATGCGCACGCGGTGATCGTTCTTGGCAATGATCAGCAGCGCCCCGTCATCCACCTTTTGCCGGCCGAGCTTCCACTGTTCCACCACCCGGATCGAGTACTGCTCGATCTGCTCGGGTTGGGTCGTGGGCACGAGGAGCACCGCGAGCTGCGAGCCCTTGGCGGACTCGAACGCCGCGAGCTTCTGCTCGAGCGCTGTCTGCTGCTCCGCGGTCAGCGTGCCGGTGAGATCAGTGACGCGCCCAGTCAGCTTCGGGATCGGCTGCAAGCCTTGGGCGACAGACGGCAGTGACTGCGCGGCTGAGGGCGGCGGCGCGATCACGGCGAGGCCCAGGCCCAGCAGCAGCGGCAGCGCCAGTCCCGCCCGGGGGCGGGCGCGGCTTGACCCTGCGGTCATTTCGTCGCGGGTTGTCCTGAGGGCGCCGCGGCCGGGGCCGGCTGTGCCCCGGGGGGCGAAGTGTCAAAGCTGACTGCCGGGGCGGTCGCGATCTGCTGCTCGTTGGCAACCGTGAAGTTGGGTTTCACCTGGAAACCGAACATTTTCGCCGTGAGATTGACGGGGAAGGAGCGCACCGTCACGTTGTAGGCCTGCACCGCCTGGATGTAGCGATTGCGCGCCACGGCGATGCGGTTTTCAGTGCCCTCGAGCTGCGATTGCAGATCGCGGAAATTCTGGTCCGACTTCAGCTGCGGGTAATTCTCAACGACCACCATCAGGCTCTTCAGGGCCTGGGTGAGATCGCCCTGCGCGGCCTGGTACTTCTGGAACAGCTGCGGGTTGTTGAGCACCTCGGGCGTCACCTGGATGGAGTTGGCCCTGGCGCGCGCCTCGGTCACCCCGATCAGCACCTTCTGCTCCTGGGCAGCGTAGCCCTTCACGGTGTTGACGAGATTCGGGATGAGATCCGCCCGGCGCTGATACTGATTCACGACCTCGGACCAGGCCGCCTTGACGTTCTCGTCCTGTTGCTGCAGGGAGTTGTAACCGCAGCCCGATAGGCCCAGGACCGCGGCAGCCAGAAGGGTCGCAAACCACGCACGCATCGAATTCTCCTTGGGGCATCGACTTGGGTCCCCTTGGCCGGGGGGCGTGGATTGTCACATGCCGGGGAAAGGCACGTCGATTGTTCGCGCCGGCGGCGCCTGCGGGAGCAGGAGCGCCCGGCACGCGCCAAAAAAAACCCCAGGTTTTGAGGCCTGGGGTTGATAAGGGCGGACCTTCGATGAAGGGAAGGAAGTCCGCCAGGGGATACCTCAGTGCAATCGCGCCCAGTGCAGGATCCGGATGTCCTCCGAGTCCAGGTCAAAGCTATGTGCCAGCAGCGCGCGCAGCTCACGGTTGGCGCGCGTGTTGTTGAGCGGCTCGCGCAGCTCGACTACGCCACTCCACTCGCTGCCGCAGCCGGGGCTTTGCGCCTTGCTGCCAGCGGTGACGAAGTGGGTGTAGTACTTGGTAGTCACACCTGCAGGTTAGTAGCGCCGCGCTGCGCTCGTCCGTGAGATGCTCCACAGAACCCCCGATTTCTGTAAAAGGGAGTGCGACATAATTCACAGGATTTCCTGCCGATGAGTCGCTTGCGGCAAGCCGCGCCGGCGGGCTCGCAGTACATCACACCGGAGGGCGCGCGCCGCCTGCGCCTGGAGCTTGAGCTTCTCTGGCGGGACGAGCGCCCCAGGGTCACCCAGGCGGTAGCGGCGGCGGCCGCTCAGGGGGATCGCTCCGAGAACGCCGAATACACCTACGGCAAGCGCCGCCTGCGGGAAATCGACCGCCGGGTACGCTTCCTGCGCCGGCGGCTCGAGGGCATGGTGGTCGTCGACCAGCCCCCCGCCGACCCGGCGCGTGTGTTCTTCGGGGCGTGGGTGCTGCTTGAGTCCGAGGACGGAGCGCAGTCACGCTACCGCATTGTCGGTCCCGACGAGTTCGACCGGGCGCCCGGCTACGTCAGCATGGACTCACCCCTCGGGCGCGCGTTGCTGCGCAAGACCCTCGACGACGAGGTGACCGTGGAGGCTCCCGGCGGCAGCCGCGCGTTCGTGATCGTGTCGATCGAGTACGAGCGGGACTCGCCCTAAGCCGGCGCCGCATCCTTGATCTGGCTTACCAGATCACCCGCACGTTCTTGAACTGCCAGGGATCGTTCTTGTCGATGTCCTCGGGGAACAGTCGCTCGCGCTCGTGCAGCGGCGTCCAATCCGTGTACTCCCCGGTCACCGGACCCAGATACGGCATGCAGATCTCGAGATTGCGGCGGAAATCCATCTCATCAGGCTCGACCACACCGAGGTTGGAGTTCTCCATCGCCCACACCACCCCGGCCAGCACCGCCGCGCACACCTGCAGGGTCGTGGCGTTGTTGTAGGGGGCGAGCTTGCGCGCATCCCCGATCGACAGCTGCGAGCCGTACCAGTAGGCGTTCTTCCTGTGGCCGGCGAGCAGCACACCCAGCTCGTCGATGCCGCTCACGATGTCGTCCATGAGAATGCGCTGGCGCTCCTGCTGCACGTAGTTGCGCCCGGCGAGCTCGTACACCGACATCACGGCGGAATCGCACGGGTGATACGCGTAGTGCACCGTGGGACGGTACGCCACCTGCGTGCCATCGCGCACCGTGAAGTAGTCCGCCATCGAAATGGACTCGCTGTGCGTGATGCAGAAGCCGTGAAAATGGCCGGCGCGCGGTGTCCAGGTGCGCACGCGGGTGCTGGCGCCGGGCTGCGTCAGGTAGATCGCCGCCAGGCAGCCGGCATCATGGCGCTTGCCGTCGCGCGGAAAGTTGCGCTCGTGCGTGCCCCAGCCCATCTCACTCGGCTGCGAGCCCTCGCCGACGAAGCCGTCGATCGACCAGGTGTTGACGAATTCACCGAGTTGCTTCGGCTTGCCCGAAACCTGCGTGTCGCGCTCGGCGATGTGGATGACCTTCACGCTGAGCCGGCGAGCCAGCTCGCTCCACTCGGCGCGCGAGGCGGGCTTGCCGGCCTCGACCTTCGTGTCGGCGGCGATGTTGAGCAGCGCCTGCTTCACGAAGTGCGACACCAGGCCCGGGTTGGCGCCGTGTGTGAGCACCGCGGTGGGGGCGCGCGCATTGCCGGCCCGCAATGCCAGCGCCTCCTCGCGCAGCACGTAATTGGTGCGGCGGCTGGCGGGGACCGTCGGGTCGGTGTAGCCGCCTGGCCAGGGCTCGATGCAGGTGTCCAGGTACATCGCGCCCTTTTCCCAGCACAGCTTGATGAGCGCGATGCTCGACACCTCGACCGCAACGTTGATCAGGAAATCCCCGCGTCCCAGCAGCGGATTGAGCACCCGGCGGTAGTTCTCGCGCGTGAGGCGCTCCTTGACGAACTTGATGCCGTACTTGGCGGCCTCCTCGTTCCCCTTGTCCTCCGCGGTCACGATCGTGAGGCGCTCGGGCGCAATGCCGATGTGCCGCAGGATCAGCGGCAGCACAGCCTGACCGATGCTGCCAAAACCCACCAACAGGATCCGTCCGGGAAACTCGATGTGAATCTTGTCATTGCTGCTCATGATGCGGCTTCAGATCTCCCTTCGCGGCATGAGGGCGCGCGCGCATGTGAAGGGTATCATTCGCGCGGCTCACTCCGCGCGCCCTCTCTCTGGGTCGCTCGTTCAGCGCCAGTGAGGCGGATAGGTGCGCTGGTAGCCCGGCAGAGCCGCGACGCGCGCGAGCCAGCGGCCGAGCGACGGATAGTTGACCTCCACCGGCATGAAGCGCGACGACAACTCGCGCGCCTGCGGCCGCTCGAGCGCGCGCTTCAGCAGCTGGATGCCGGGGAAGATGACCATGTCGACCGCCGAGAAGGTATCCCCCACGATCCAATCGGACTTCGACAGCCGCCCCTCGATGGTGCGCGCCTCG
>FSWL01000021.1_pt1 | contig 15020 bp, 11 predicted proteins | sample 1637991 | NCBI WGS metagenome assembly FSWL01 (sample SAMEA3914789, study PRJEB12502) | metagenome | biome: forest; material: soil | place: Canada | collected 2011-07-03 | depth 0.3 m | reverse complement strand
CGCATAAAGCTTCGGCGTGAAAGCGGCACCGGCCAGCGCCACATAGCCGCCATACGAGGCTCCGACGATACCGATGCGGTGCGGGTCCGCGACGCCCTGCTCGATCATGGCATGAACGCCGTCGGTTACGTCGTCCTGCATCAGGCCGCCCCACTGCCGGTATCCCGCCTCCCGAAAGGCATTTCCGAATCCTGTCGAGCCCCGGAACTGAGGTTGCAGGACGGCGTAGCCGCGGGAGGCGAGGAACTGCGCCAGCCAGCTGAACTCCGGGTAGTCCCGCGCGTGGGGTCCGCCGTGCGGGAGCACGACGAGTGGTGCGGGTGGCGCCGGCTTGCCGGCCGGCATGGTGAGATAGGCCGGAATGGCCGTGCCGTCACGGGCCTTGTAGGTGATCTCCCTGAACTCCCCCAGCGCCACACCGGCGAGCGCCGGGTACTCCTCCGCGGCGATGTCCGCGCGATGCGTGGTGAAATCGACGAGGTAGTAGACGGGCGGGCTCGTGGGCGTCTCCACCAGCGCGAGCGTCTTGGTACCGTCGGCGCTCCACCCGTAGACCCAGACCCCTCGACCCAGAAACGCGCGTTGCAGCACGTCATAGCGATGCTGCGCCGCAGAGTCGAGCCAGTGCACGGCGTTCTTGGAGCCGCTCACGTATACCCCGACGATCGCTCCGCTGTAGGCGTCCGTGTACGCAGCCGTGATATCCGCGTCCGGGTCCTCCACCAGGAGTCTTGCGGGCGAGCCGTCGAGCGGTAGCGCCCACGCCGCCTGGTGAGGGCGCCCGTTCGCTGCGAGCAGCACGAGCGCCGAGTCATCGGGCAGCAGCCCGGCGAGCGTCGGCTGCTCGCTGTCGTCCTTGCGCAGGATTTCCCTGATGCTGTCCCCGGACAGGGCGTACACGCGATACGCGCTCTTGCGCCAGTCCCAGTCCTCGCGCGCGACCGGCTTGCCTTGGCGGTCCACTACCCATCCGGTGGTGAGCTCGTTGCCGGCCTTGATGAGCTCGGACTTTCCGGTCGCCGTATCGACCTCGATGAGGCAGTCCGCGCCGTTATGGCAGGCCGCGCGGCTCGACATGATCACCGTTCGCGGTTTCCTCGTGCCGGTCCGTATGAGCCTCGCGAGCACGGCCGCCTGCGTTGACGCGCCTCGCCCACGGCCACCGGAGGTGGGCAGCATGCGGCCGTCCCCGCCGCTCACGTCGTGGGCGATGGTCACGAAGTTTTCGCGGGAGAGCTCTCTCGCGGTTTGGGCTTCGCTCGTCTGGCTCAGGATGATGAGGAGTGTCTGGCTGTCGCTCCAGATGAGGGAGCGAAGCTTTGTGCGCTCCGGCACGGCGAGGATGCGCTGCGTCTTGCGCGCGAGCACGTCGAACATCACGACGCGGGGCTTGGGCTCCTTGTGATCTACCCACGCGAGCCAGTGGCCGTCGGGGCTCAATACCACATCGGTTTCAACCGGCAGTGTTCCGAACGCTTCCGCCGGAGGCGGAGCAGCGTTCGGTGGCGCGGCGCCCACTGCGACAGCGGCGAGTAGCAGCGCGAGCCGCACTGTCGTAAGTGTCACAGCTCGCACCTTGCCCGATGCGCATCGGCGCACTGCCGCCGTGTTCATGAGACCCCCCCGGTGGCTCAAGTATGAGAGGGGCGAGGGCGCGTGCCAATTCGCAGTCTGATGGCGGACCCGGCCCGCACTGCCTGGGACGGCCGGTACACGTAAGTCATTGGGAAGAATGTAGTTTTTGGATCTGCAGCGCGGGTCGAAGCTGCCGCTCGCCCAAGCACGTCAGACCTCTGCCGAGCCCCGTAGGGTAGAATTTCGCCTCTTGACGCCTATATGTCCCGCCGCTACTTCATCAAGACCTTCGGCTGCCAGATGAACGAGTACGACTCCGCCCGGATGGCGGACGTGCTGCGCGCTGGCGCAGATCTCGTGGCCACCGACGACCCGCTTGAGGCGGACCTGCTTCTCATGAACACCTGCTCGGTGCGCGAGAAGGCGCAGGAGAAAGTGTTCTCGCTGCTCGGGGAATGGCGGCTTCTGAAGGCGCGCCGGCCGCAGGTGATCATCGGCGTCGGCGGCTGCGTGGCGAGCCAGGAAGGCTCTGGCATCACCGAGCGTGCGCCGTTCGTGGACCTGGTGTTTGGTCCGCAGACCCTGCACCGCCTGCCGCAGATGATCGACGAGCTGCGCCGCACCGGCCGGCCGGTCGTCGATGTGAGCTTCCCGGAGATCGAGAAGTTCGATCGTCTGCCGGCGCCGCGTGCGCAGGGCGCGCGGGCCTTCGTGTCCATCATGGAGGGCTGCAGCAAGTACTGCACTTTCTGCATCGTGCCGTATACGCGCGGCGAGGAAGTGAGCCGCTCCTTCGCCTCGGTGCTCGAGGAAGTGGGGCAACTCGCGGCCCAGGGCGTCGCCGAGGTCACACTCCTCGGTCAGAACGTCAACGCCTACTCGGGGCCGATGGCCGACGGCGCGCGGGTGGATCTCGCCACGCTCATCCACCATGTGGCGCGCGTGCCGGGCATCGAGCGCATCCGCTTCACCACTTCGCACCCGCTCGAGTTCAACGACAGCCTGATCGAGGCGTTCGCCAGCGTCGGCAAGCTCGCCGACCACCTGCACCTGCCGGTGCAGAGCGGCTCGGACCGGGTGCTGGCGCTCATGAAGCGCGGCTACACCACGCTCGAATTCAAGGAAAAGGTGCGCAAGCTGCGCGCGGCGCGGCCCGACATTGCGATTTCCTCGGACTTCATCGTCGGTTTCCCCGGCGAGAGCGAGCGCGACTTTGCGGCGACGCTGGCGCTGGCGCGCGACGTGGGCTTCGACCAGTCGTTCAGCTTCCTCTACAGCCGCCGGCCCGGCACGCCGGCGGCTTCGCTCCCCGATGAGATCGAGCCGGCCGTCAAGCAGGAGCGCCTGGCGCGTCTGCAGGCGCAGCTCGAGACCCAGGCGCGCGCCATCAGCTTGTCGATGGTCGGCACCCGCCAGCGTGTGCTCATCGAGCGGACGGCGAAGAAGAACGCGCGCGAGCTCGCCGGCCGCACCGCCAACAACCGCTGGGTGAACTTCGCCGCCCCCGCCGCCCTCATCGGCCGCTTCGTCGACGTGATCGTCACCGAGGCGCGCCCGCACAGCCTGCGCGGGCGCCTGGCGGACGCGCCCGGCAGTGCGCATGCGCCGCCGCCCGCCGCCTCGAGCGTCGCGGTCAGCGGCTGAACGCCAGTGGCCGCCTCACCGCCCGAACCGCAGCGGGAATTCGCACTCGGCCCAGCGGACAATGCGCGGCTCGCGAATCTGTGCGGACCGCTCGATGAGAACCTGCGTCTGCTGGAGACGCGTCTTGACGTGCGCATACGTCGCCGCGGCGGGACTTTCCGCGTGAGCGGCGCCCAGGCCGAGAGCGCCGAAGGCCTGCTGCGCGAGCTTTTCGCCCTCGCCAAGAGCGATGAGGTCACCCCCGAGCGCGTGCATCTCGCCTTGCACGAGCGCGAGTCCGGCCCGCCGCCGGCGGACGTGGACGTGAGCGAGCACGGCGTGAGCGTGCCGCGCGGCGGCATACGCGCGCGCGGCGCACACCAGCGCGATTATCTCGCCCACATCCGCAGCAGCGATCTGACCTTCGGCGTCGGTCCTGCCGGCACCGGCAAGACCTATCTCGCGGTCGCCTGCGCGGTGGAGGCGCTGCAGGCGGATCGGGTGCGCAGACTGATCCTGGTGCGGCCGGCGGTGGAGGCGGGGGAGCGGCTGGGATTCCTCCCCGGGGATCTGACGCAGAAGGTCGATCCGTACCTGCGCCCGATGTACGACGCGCTGTACGAAATGATGGGCTTCGATCGCGTGGCGCGCTTCATCGAGCGCAACGTCATCGAGGTGGCGCCGCTCGCCTTCATGCGCGGCCGCTCGCTCAACGATTCCTTCATCATTCTGGATGAGGCCCAGAACACCACCATCGAGCAGATGAAGATGTTCCTGACGCGCATCGGCTTCGGCTCCAAGGCGGTCGTGACCGGCGACATCACCCAGACCGATCTGCCCGCCGGCAGGCAGTCGGGCTTGAGTCACGTGGTCGAGGTGCTGCGCGCGGTGCTGGGCGTCGCGTTCACGTTCTTCGACGCCCAGGACGTGGTGCGCCATCCGCTGGTGCAGCGCATCGTGCAGGCGTACGAAGCGCGCGGCGGCTCTTCATGAGCGCGCCGGCGCGGCGGCGCCGCAAGCCCCGTGCTGCAGCGCGGCGCGGGCCCGGCGGCGTGCGGGTCGAATTCCAGCGCCAGGTGCGCAGCTGGTCGCCGACACGGCGCGACCTCACGCGCTGGGCGAGCGTGGCGGCCGGAAGCGGCCCCAAGGGGCGCGAGCTCGGGGTGTGCGTGGTGGGGGCGCCGGAGAGCCGGCGGCTCAATGCGCGTTTCCGCGGCCTTGATGCGCCCACCAACGTGCTGTCGTTTACCTCAGGCGCGCTGCCGCACGCGCCTGCCGGCGGGGCGCGCACTCTGGGGGAGCTGGTGATCTGCCCGCGCGTGCTGCGCGCGGAGGCGCGTGCGCAGGACAAGAGCCTGAAAGCGCACTGGGCGCACCTGGTGGTGCACGGCACGCTGCACCTGCTGGGCTACGACCACGAGCGCGCTGCGGATGCGCGGCGCATGGAGCGACGCGAGATCGCGGTGCTGCGCCGCCTGGGATTCGCCAATCCCTACCGGAGCCTTTAGCAGATGACGAAGGATCTCAACACCACCGGCCGCTGGCTGAAGCGTCTCACGCAGGGGCTGGCGCCCGAGCCGCAGGATCGCAAGCAGCTGCTGGCGGTGCTGCGCGAGGCGGGCGAGCGCGGACTCGTCGACAGCGATGCGCTCACCATGCTCGAGGGGGTGCTGGAGGTCGGTGACCTGCAAGTGCGCGACATCATGGTGCCGCGCGCGCAGATGGTGTTCGTGCGGCGCGACAGCGAAGCGGCGCGCATCCTGCCGGTGGTGGTGGAATCGGGCCACTCGCGTTTCCCGGTGATGGACGAGGATCGCGACGACATCGTCGGCATCCTGCTGGCGAAGGATCTGCTGCGCCTCACGACGGCGCAGGCGCGCGAGCGCTTCGACATCCGCGAGTACATGCGCCCGGCGGTGTTCGTGCCGGAGTCCAAGCGACTGAACGTGCTGCTGAGGGAGTTCCGCCGCAACCGCAACCACATGGCGATCGTGGTCGATGAGTACGGCGGCGTGTCGGGACTGTGCACCATCGAGGACGTCATCGAGCAGATCGTCGGCGAGATCGACGACGAGTTCGATGTCGAGGACGACCAGAACATCCGCCGCGACGCCGAGCGCCAGTTCACGGTGCGTGGCGTCACGCGCATCGCGGAGTTCAACGAGTACTTCGGCGCGCGGCTCTCGGAAGCGGAGGGCTTCGACACCGTCGCGGGCCTGCTCATGAAGGAGTTCGGCCGGCTGCCGCGGCGCGGCGAGACCGCGAGCATCGATGGCTTCGAGTTCCGCGTGCTGCGCGCCGATCGGCGCCGCATCGATGCGCTGCGCGTGGTGGCGCCGCGCGACGTGCTGCCGCCGGACGAACGGCCCACGGGCGCCTAGACCCAGCCACCATGAACGAATCGCCCGACACCGCCGTCAGGATGCCGGCGGAAGCCCGCTACGGCCTGGCGCGGCCGGCGTCCGCGGCGCTGCGGGCGGGGCTGGCGCTCGCCGCGGGGGCAGCGCTCGCCGCCGCGTTTGCGCCGCTGAACCTGTGGCCGCTGGCGGTGCTGTGCCCGGCCGTGGTCATGTGGCTGTGGCAGGACGCCACTGCCCGCGAGGCGGCGCGGCTGGGGTTCTGCTTCAACTCCGCGACCTTCGCCGCCGGCACCTACTGGCTGTACGTCAGCATCCACATCTTCGGCGGCGCACCCGTGTGGCTCGCCTTCATCCTCATGCTGGGGCTGGTGGCCGTCATGGGGCTGTATCAGGCGGCGCTCGGCTACGCGGTGGCGTGCTGGCTGCCGCGCACCGGTGCGGTGCGCTGGCTCGCCGCGCTCCCCGCGAGCTGGCTCCTCATCGAGTGGTGGCGCGGCTGGTTCCTGTCGGGGTTTTCCTGGCTGTCGCTCGGCTACTCCCAGACCGACACCTGGCTCGCCGGTTTCGCCCCCGTGGTGGGCGTCTATGGCATCAGTGCGCTGCTGCTCGTGAGCGCCGGCGCGCTGGTCGCGCTCGCCTGCGGTACCCGGCGCGTGCGTATCCTGGCCGGCACGCTGCTCATCGTTCCGTGGGCCCTTGGCGCTGCGCTGCACGGGCACTCCTGGACCCAGCCCGCCGGAGCACCGGTGTCGGTGGCGGTGGTGCAGGGGGCGATTCCGCAGGACGAGAAGTGGCTCGAGAGTAACCACGACACGACTCTCAACCTCTATCAGGCGCTCACCGAGAAGGTGCTCGGCACGCAGCTCATCGTGTGGCCGGAGTCCGCGCCCGCCGGCGTAGCCAACGACCTCGTCCCCTACATCAGTCACCTGTACAGCGAGGCGCACACGCATGGCTCGGCGCTGGTGCTGGGCGTGCTGCGCGCGCAAGGCGGCCCAACCGACGACGCCGCGCCGCGCTACTTCAACTCGGTGCTCGCGCTGGACGAGAAAGTGAGCTGGTACGACAAACATCACCTGGTGCCGTTCGCCGAGTTCTTTCCGGTGCCGAGCCTGGTGCGCTCGTGGCTGCGCCTGATGAGCCTGCCGTATTCGGACTTCACCCCCGGAGCGGCCGAGCAGCCGCCCCTGCCCGCGGCGCACCTGCAGCTCGGCACCACGGTGTGTTACGAAGACGCCTACGGCAGCTCCATGCTCAAGGTGTTGCCCCAGGCCGACGCCCTGGTCAACGTCACCAACGACGCCTGGTTCGGTCACTCGAGCGCCCGGCACCAGCACTTCCAGATCGCCCGCATGCGTGCGCTGGAGGACGGCCGCTACCTGGTGCGCGCCGCCAATGACGGCATTTCGGCGGTGATCGGGCCGCATGGCGAAGTGATCGCGCGCGCCCCGGAATTCCGGCCACTGGTGCTGGTCTCAAGAATCGTGCCTCTCAGGGGCCTGCCGCCTTACGCCCATGTTGGAAACTGGCTGGTCGTGAGCCTGGCCGCGCTGGCGCTGGCGTACGGGCTGTGGGTGCGGAATGATAGGGGCCGGCGCACCCCGGTCAGGCCGGCCGTTCGTGACTGAAGCTGGAAGTGTCCCCATGAATCCCAAGTTCGAGTCGAGTCTCACACCGCCCCTGAAGCGCATGATCGCGCTGTGCGCCATCGCCGTCGCCCTCGCGGCCTGTTCCCGGGACCTGAGCGCGCAGTCCACGCGTGCCGCCGCCGCGCCCAGCAGCGCGGCGGCCGATGGCCCCGCCAGCGCACCCGCGTCGGCACCTGAGCCCGCGCTGCGGGCGCTGCCGGATTTCTCGCAGCTGGTGGACCGCTACGGGCCTGCGGTCGTGAACGTGGAGGTCGTGGAGAAGCTCCAGCCCTCGGCCGGGGGATTGCAGGGATTGTCGCCCAACGATCCCTTCTATGACTTCTTCCACCGCTTCGGCGTTCCCGGCCCCGGGCAGGGGCCGCGCGCCAACCAGCCACCCTCGAGAGGCGCGGGCTCCGGATTCATCATCAACTCCGACGGCTACATCCTCACCAACACGCACGTGGTGGCCAATGCCGATGAGGTGACCGTGCGCCTCACCGACCGGCGCGAGTTCCCCGCCAAGGTCATCGGCGCCGACGAGCGCACCGACGTGGCGGTAATCAAGATCAGCGCCACCAACCTGCCGATCGTGAAGCTCGGCGATCCCTCGCGCATCAAGCCGGGGCAGTGGGTACTCGCCATCGGCTCGCCCTTCGGCTTCGAGAACAGCGCCACCGCGGGCATCATCAGCGCCACCTCGCGCTCGGTGCCGGGGGAGAACTACGTGCCGTTCATCCAGACCGACGTGGCGGTGAATCCCGGCAACTCGGGTGGGCCGCTGTTCAACATGGCGGGCGAGGTGATCGGCATCAACTCGCAGATCTTCAGCCGCACCGGCGGCTTCATGGGCGTGTCGTTCGCCATTCCGATCGACGTGGCGCGCAACATCGGGGAGCAGCTCATCAAGACCGGCCGCGTGGTCCGCGGCCGCATCGGCGTGACGATCCAGGACGTCAACGCGCAACTCGCCGAGTCCTTCGGACTCGAGCGCCCGCATGGCGCACTGGTGTCGTCGGTGGAGAAGGACGGCCCGGCGGCCCACGCGGGGATCGCCGCCGGAGACGTCATCCTCGGTGTCGGCGGGCATCCGATCGAGCGCTATGGCGAGCTGTCCGGTGCCATCGCGGCGATGCGGCCGGGCGCGGACGCCGGCCTGCAGGTGTGGCGCAACGGCAAGGAGCAGAACATCAATGTCAGGGTCGCGGAACTGAAGGAGCAGCCACTGCTCAGCGCGCGCCAAGGCAAGCCGGCGGGCCATGGGGCCGATCAGGCGAGCGCGCTGGGATTGACCGTGCGGCCGCTCGCGCCACAGGAGAAGGAGCAGGCGAACACGCAGGGGAGTCTGGTGGTCGAGGAGGTGAGCGGCCCGGCCCAGGCTGCGGAAGTCGAGCCGGGCGACATCATTCTCGGCATCAACGGCAAGCGCGTGCACTCGGTGAAGGAGCTGCAGGATGCGGCCAAAATCGCGGGCAAGAGCGTGGCGCTGCTGATCCAGCGCGAGGAGGCCCAGATTTTCGTGCCTCTCCGCCTGCCGTAAGAACAATGCAAGAGAGCTACGATCCCGCGGCCGTCGAGCGCGCCGCGCAGCAGTGTTGGGACGAGCAGCGCGTCTTCGAGGTGCGCGAGGATGCGACGCGGCCGAAGTTCTACTGCCTGTCGATGCTGCCGTATCCGTCCGGGCGCCTGCACATGGGCCACGTGCGCAACTACACCATCGGCGACGTGCTGGCGCGCTACCTGCGCATGCACGGATACAACGTGCTGCAGCCCATGGGCTGGGATGCGTTCGGCCTGCCGGCCGAGAACGCGGCGATCAGCAACGGCGTGCCCCCGGCGAGGTGGACCCGCCAGAACATCGCCTACATGCGCGGGCAGATGAAGTCCCTCGGGTTTGCGATCGACTGGCGCCGCGAACTCGCCACCTGCGACCCGGACTATTACCGCTGGAACCAGTGGTTCTTCCTGCGCATGCTCGAGAAGGGCATCGCGTACCGCAAGACCGGTGTCGTGAACTGGGATCCCGTCGATCAGACCGTGCTCGCCAACGAGCAGGTGATCGACGGCCGCGGCTGGCGCACGGGGGCGCCGGTGGAGAAGCGCGAGATCCCGATGTACTACTTAGGGATCACGCGCTACGCGGATGAGCTGCTGGAGGCGCTCGATACCCTCGGCGGCTGGCCCGAGCGGGTGCGGGTGATGCAGGCGAACTGGATTGGCAGGAGCGAGGGTTGCGACATCGCCTTTCCCTACGCCCCCGACACGGTCAAGGTCGTAGGGAGCGACGGGGCGCTCAAGGTGTTCACCACGCGCGTGGACACGCTCTTCGGCGCGACCTTCATGGCGATCGCCGCCGAGCATCCGGTGGCGCTCGCCGCCGCGCGGCACGACCCGGTGCTCGCCGCTTTCATCGACGAGTGCCGCCGCGGCAGCGTGAAGGAAGCCGAGCTCGCGACGCAGGAGAAGAAGGGCAAGCCGACCGGGCTGCACGTGCTGCACCCCTTGAGCGGCGCGCCGCTGGAGATCTGGGTCGCCAACTACGTGCTCATGGCATACGGCGAGGGCGCCGTCATGGGCGTGCCGGCGCACGATGAGCGCGATTTCGAGTTTGCGCTCCACCACGGCCTGCCGCTGGTCACGGTGGTGCGCTCCGCCACCGGTGCTTATGAGGAAGTGCGCGCGCCGTGGATGGCGGCGTACTCGGACCACGGCGTGACGGTGAACTCAGGGGACTTCTCGGGCCTCACGTTCCAGGCGGCGGTGGACGCCATCGCCACGGCGCTGGAGAAGAAGGGTCTCGGCAGCAAGCGCGTGCAGTACCGGCTGCGGGACTGGGGCATTTCCCGCCAGCGCTACTGGGGCTGCCCGATTCCGATCATCCACTGCGGCGCGTGCGGCGCGGTGCCGGTGCCGGATGAGCAGTTGCCGGTCGTGCTGCCCGAGGACCTGGTGCCGGATGGCAGCGGCAATCCGCTGGCGAAGTCCGCGGCCTTCTATGAGTGCACCTGCCCGAAGTGCGGTCAGCCTGGCCGGCGCGAAACCGACACCATGGACACCTTCGTCGACTCGTCCTGGTATTTCATGCGCTACGCGTGCCCGGGCGCGTCCACCATGGTGGACGCGCGCGTGGACTACTGGCTGCCGGTGGATCAGTACATCGGCGGCATCGAGCACGCGATCCTGCACCTGCTGTATGCGCGCTTCTGGACCAAGGTGATGCGCGACTTCCGTCTGCTCGGGTTCGGCGAGCCGTTCACGAGGCTCCTCACCCAGGGCATGGTGCTGAACCACATCTATTCATACCAGGCCGTCGGCGGGCGCAAGCGTTACTTCAACCCGGCCGATGTGGACACGCGCCGCGGGGCCGACGGCGCCCTGGTGTGCGAGGTCACGGCTGCCGACCTCGGCACCGTGCTGGTTACGCACGAGGGCCTGGGGAAGATGTCGAAGTCGGAGGGCAACGGTGTCGACCCCGAAGGCCTGATCGAGCGATTTGGCGCCGACACCGCCCGGCTCTTCATGATGTTCGCCTCACCCCCGGAGCAGACCCTGGAATGGTCCGACGAGGGGGTCCAGGGCGCCTCGCGCTTCATCCGCCGGCTGTGGAATGCGGTGTACGAGCATGTTGCGGCGGGCCCCGCGCCAGCGCTGGATGCGAGCGCGCTGACGGGCGCGCAACGCGAGCTGCGGCGCGCCGCGCACCAGGCGCTCGCCAAGGCCACGGACGACATCGGCCGGCGCCGCAACTTCAACACCGCGATCGCGGCCATCATGGAGCTGCTGAATGCGGTCGGGCGCTTCAGCGACGCGAGTGCGGCCGGAAGCGCCGTGCGCCAGGAGGCGCTGCAGATCGCGGTCCTGGTGCTCGCGCCCATCACGCCGCACGTGTGTCACGCGCTGTGGCAGGCGCTGGGCTCGACGACCGCGCTGGTCGATGAGCGCTGGCCGTCTGCGGATGCGGCGGCGCTGGCCCAGGAATGCCACGAGATCGTTGTGCAGGTGAACGGCAAGCTGCGCGGGCGCATCAGCGTCGCCGTGGACGCGGATGAGGCCGCGGTGCGTGCCGCGGCCCTGGCGAACGCCCAGGTGCGCAAGTTCGTGGCCGACAAGCGCGTAAGACGCGTGATCGTGGTGCCCGGCAAACTCGTCAACGTGGTCGTCTGATGGCGCTGCCGCGCGGCATGCGCGTGACGGGCGCGGCCGCCGCGGCGCTGCTGCTCAGCGCGTGCGGCTTTCATCTGCAGGGCCGCGTGCCCCTGCCCGACCCGGTGAAGACCCCGTATCTGGAGGTGCCGGACCGGCAGAGCGATTTCGTGCAGAGCCTGCGTCGCGCGCTGTTGTCGAACGGGGCGCACCTGGCGCGCGAGAAAGGCCAGGCATCCGCCGTCGTGAGCATCGTCAAGGACAACGTCACGCGGCGCGTGGTGTCGGTGTCGGCTACCAACCAGCCTAACCAGTATGAAGTGACCTACACGGTCAGCTTCCTGGTCACCGCCGGGGACAAGGAGCTGCTGCCGCAACAGGAGGTCTCCGCCACGCGCACCTACAGCTTCGACGAGCGTCTGCTGCTCGCCAAGGGTCACGAGGACGACGTCCTGCGCGAGGACATGGCGCACGATCTCGCCGACATGGTCATGCGGCGGCTGTCGAGTCTGTAACAGCGCTCGCCGTGCTGCTGCTGAACGCCACCGATTGCGAGGCCCTGGCGCTGCTCCTCGAGCGCTTTGGGCTGCAGCTGACGCTGGTCGCGCCCGGGGAAGGCATTCCAGCATCCTACTGGGGTCACAGCGAGGCGGGCCTGCAGGGCGCGCGGCTGTACGCGCGGCTCGACACCCCGGTGCACTCCGTGCTGCACGAGGCGAGCCACTACATCTGCATGACTGCCGAGCGGCGCGCGGGCCTCGATCGGGATGCCGGCGGCACCGACCTCGAGGAGTCGGCGGTGTGCTATCTGCAAGTGCTGCTCGCGGAGCAGCTGCCGGGCCTCGGGCGCGCGCGGCTGCTTTCCGACATGGACGCCTGGGGTTACAGCTTCCGCCTCGGCAGCACGCGCGCGTGGTTTGAGGGGGATGCAACCGACGCACGTGACTGGCTGCGCCAGCACGGCGTGATTGACGCCGCCGGCCGGGTAACCGGGGCGGTGCGTTAGAACGCCTGGGTTACGCCGACGAAGTACCCGCGCCGCGGACCGTACTGCGACGCGCCGACGCCCACTCCCGTGCCGTTGCGGATCTGGTATGTCTGGTCGAAGGCGTTGATCACATCGAGGCGCACCGAGAGGCCCTTGATGCCTTCGCCGTCGAACGCGTGACTCGCGCCGAGATTCACCTGCCGGTAGTAGGGCAGGTGAGCGCCGTTAGGGATGCTGGTGCCGTTGGGGAGATCCAGACTCGCACGCAGGCCCGAGCCGACGAGCAGGTCGCCGCTCACGCGCGTGCCGTGCCACTGATAGGCCGCACCGCCGGAGATCGTCATCGCCTGCTCGTGGTCGAGATGGATGTAGTGGCTGGCGACGTAGCTCAGATCCTCGGGAGCGAAGTTGAACTGACTCGACTCGAACTGCTTGCCGATCGCGCGCTGGAACGCGACGTTGCCGTACGTCTGGAAATGGCCGGCCGTGTAGTTGCCGGTGAATTCCACGCCGTACACCTGGCCGTGGCGGTAATTGAACGGCGTCAGGATGATCGGCGAACCGAACTGACCCTCGTCGATGAGATGGATCGCCTGCTTGTAATAGCTGTCCACGCCGACCGTCAGGGCCTCGGACAGCGTCTGCTGGACGCCTGCGTCGTAGTAGTTCGAGCGTTCGGCCCTCACCGGGTCGTCCTGGGTGAGCGCCGGCGCCGCGCTGGTGTTCAGGAACTTCGCGACGGTGGTGCTGCCGACCAGCTCGAACGGCGGCGGCGAGAAGAAGCGCGAGTAGCCTGCGTGCACGGTGGTGTTTTGCCCCGCCTGCCACACGAAGTTCACGCGCGGGCTGAGCTGGCTGCCGCTCGAGAACGCCGTATAGTGATCGAAGCGCACTCCATAGTTCATCACCAACAGCGAGGCGATGCGCCACTCATCCTGCAGATAGGCGCTCTCGATCCACTGGGTATTGCTGGCGTCGTCGATGATGGCGATGGGCAGGTCGCTGGTCTGGACACCGCCGGCCGTGGTCGGCAGCACCTGCGCGGTGGTGTTGCTGGTGAGACGGTCGGTCTGCGCGTACACCCCGGCGCGCAGCGTGTGGGAATCGGTGAGCTTGTAAGCGCCGTCGCTCTGCAGGCCGTAGGCCACGTCGCGCTTGTACGCCTGCTCCGAGATGCCGTTGAAGAGCAGATCGCCGAGTGGGTCCGGGGAGAAATTCAGGCTCGAGTAGCGGGTGATGAGCGAGGTCTGCACGCTCAGGGGTCCCTGCGAGTGCTGCAGGCTCAGCGCGGCGAACTGGGTGATTTCGCGCTGATTCTCGTTCAGCAGATTGCTGAGGAAATCCGTCTGCCCGTTGACCGTGAGTCCCGGACCGATGTTGGCGGCGTGCACGCCGGAGCGGTTCGGAATCTCGAAGCGATCATCGGAGCTCCCGGCCAGGACCGACAGGCGATTACTCTCATCGAAGATGTGCTCGAAATAGCCGAAGCCGTGGTACTGCCTGGTGTGGTCGTGCAGCGGCGTGGAGCGGCCGTCCGGGGACTCGATCCCCAGGGCGTTGCGGATCATGTCGCCGGTGACGAAGTAAGTGTTGGAGCCGGAGGTGCCACCGTAGTTGACACTCGGCTCGATCGAACCGTGGCTGCCGCCGTACACGGACACGTCACCACCGGGCTGCAGCGCGCCGCCCTTGGTGGTGAGATCGATGATGCCGGCGCTGCGCAGGCCGTACTCCGCCGGCAGGCTCCCGGTGATGAGCTTCATCGAGGCGATCATGCGCGGCGGCAGGGTCTGCCCGAAGACGCTGATGCCGTCGGGGAGGATGACGCCGTTCAGGCGAAACTGCAGGCCGTTGTGATCGCCGCGGATGTGCAATTGCCCGAAGGAGTCCTGGGCGGCGTCGGGCACCTGCAGCATGACCTGGTTCAACTGCACGTTGTCCCCGCCCGGAGCTGACTGGATGTCGTTGGAGTTGAAGGTATAGGTGGAAGCGCCCGTCTGGGTATCGATTCGCGAGCGCTCCTCGTTCAGATGCTGTGCGGTGACCACGATGGTGGGCAGGCTGGCGCTGGCCTGATCGGCCACCTGCGCGAACGCGCCTGTTGTGGCGCACATGGGAACTGCCGCGGCGAGCGCGCGCGCGGCGCATAAGCGAACTGTTAACATCGACCGAACTCCTCGAAGTCTTGTGTCAGCCGGCAAAGCCGGTTGCGGCGCGTGAGCACGCCCTGAAGCCGGCTTCGCCCGCAAGGGGGCGACAGTCCGGCGGACGGTCAGATCACGGTGAGGTTTGGAGGAGGACCCCGAGGCAGGTGATTGCCCACCGGAGAGCGCGTGGGCAGAACGATTTGTGGGCGCGAGGCAGCCACGTGCACCACCAGCAGCGGCTTGCCGACGGCCTTCGCGTGCGCCGGTGAGCCGGCGCTGCCGCTGAAGTGCACGCACAGGTCGCAATGCGAATGCTCGTGCGAGCGCTCCGTGAGTCCGTGCGCCGAATACACCGCGGCGCAGGCGATCAGCGCGCAGGCCGCCACGAGGGCGAGCAGGCGATTGCGGCGGAAAGCGGTGCTCAAGTTAGGTAAACCCATTGAGTGCACTACAGGGTAGCGGCCCCCGCGGGTGTGGGCAAGTTGGGGTATTTATAATGAGCGGCAGTCGGCCCACACTGCGTAGTCGCGGGCCGGCGGCGGCCCCAGGACGGCAT
>FSWL01000062.1_pt1 | contig 15049 bp, 16 predicted proteins | sample 1637991 | NCBI WGS metagenome assembly FSWL01 (sample SAMEA3914789, study PRJEB12502) | metagenome | biome: forest; material: soil | place: Canada | collected 2011-07-03 | depth 0.3 m | reverse complement strand
GGGGTCCGCGCTTAAGAGGCGCGACCCCCCCTCGCCCGCCGCACGGGCGGCACAAGCGCCGAAAAGCCTATCTGGGTCTGCTAAGACGCTTCAGGTTTGGCGTCGCTGTCCGTGATGATATGGCCATCCTTCACGGGGATCCGCTTCCCAGGATCATGGTCCATGTGCAGGTGGTGCTCCTTGCCGTTGAGCACGTACACCACCTCGTAGCCGGCCGGCACCTCGCTGCGGTCGTACACGGTGGTGCACTGTTGTTCGGTCGTGATGTAGGTGTCCCCCTGCTGCACCTTCTGTTGAATCTTGTTGCCGGCATAGCCGCCTGCCGCGGCTCCGGCTACCGTGGCCAGCGCTTTACCGCTGCCGCCGCCGATCTCGTGGCCAAGCAGGCCGCCCACCACTGCCCCGACACCAGTGCCCACCAGGCGATCGCGGTCCTTCACCGGCCTGGTGCGGGTGACCTGCGCGTCGTGGCATTCCTGCCGGGGCGTCCTGATCGTCTTGCTCAGGGCTTTGACACTGACCACCTCGGCGCCGCGCGAGGCGCTGACGACGCGATAGCCGGCGACCGCGCCGGCTGCTGTCACGACAATGGCACCGACCATAAACCCGGTTACGGCTGACTTGTTCATCCTCGGCTTCCTCCATGAGAATTTCCGCCGCGCATAGTAGTGATCCCGCGGAGATATTCCAGTCACACGGTCCGGGTCCTGGAAAAATTCCGCCCATCTGTCGTCGCTCTGCGACGCTTGCGGCGAATCCGCGCCGCCTTATGTAGCTAGTCCAGGCGCCGGACCTGCAGCGCCAGCAATGCCCCGCCCTCGTCGCGCTCGATGTGGAACTCGATCGGGCGGCAGCAGACTTCGCAATCTTCCACGTACGCCGGTTCGTCCGCGGTCAGATCGACCCGCGTCTCCAACCGCTCGCCGCAATACGGGCAGCGCACGGCCACGAACTCCTCAGGCGCTACGCGCGCCTGTCCGGTGGCCGGCTCCCAGACCGGCTCCAGGCCATAGAGCCGATCGATGCTCTGCGCGTCGAGGCGCGTGATCCGCCGCCGCAGGCGCTCGAGTTCGGTGGCCTTGCGTCGCTTCATCGGGCCTTGGGTCGCTTCATGATTGCGCAGGGGCGTGGCGAACTGCGATGCTGCACTTGAGTACCGGACAAGCGAGGATACGACAATATGCCGATCGTCCGCGCCGGCAGGGTGCTGTTGTGCGCCGCCGCCGCCACGATTCTGGCCGGGTGCGCCGGCACCAGACTGTCGCCGGATGCGCCAGCGGGCGTCACCCTGGCAGGCGCATGGAAGCTGAATCGCACCGCCAGCGACGACCCGCAGAAAGTGCTGGAGCGGATGCGCGCCGAGGCCTTCAAGCGCATCGCTCGACGGGTGACGGCCGCACCGCGGCCGGACGTGCGCGGCGGCGGCAGGCGCACCTCACAACCCGAGGATCAGCCGCTCGAGGAGGATCCCGCCCCGCTGCGCACGGCCCACGGCGCTCCTCGCCCGGATCCGCTGCTGCGATCGCCCATGGCTCAGGTCCTGCGCACGAGCATCGCCCGCGGCGATTTCCTCACCGTGCGGCAAGGGCCGGGGGAGTTCGCGCTCGACTACGGCACCTCGCAGCGCAGCTTCACACCCGGCGCGAGCAGTGTCGTATCGGCGCAGAGCGGTGTGGCAGACCAGACCTCCGGCTGGAAGGGCCGGGAGTACGTCATCAGTGTCCGCGCGCAGTTAGGTCCGGACGTGACCGAGCGCTACGGCCTGTCGGCGGACGGCAAGCACCTGGTGGCGAAGTTGCACATCGCCACCGAGGAGCTGTCCGCCGTGGATCTCACCCGCGTGTACGACCCGACCAATGAAACCGCACCCCGGCAACTGCCCACCAACGACTGAACTCTCGCGCCGCAAGAGCAGTCCCATCGGCCAATTCGCCCGCGGCTTGCGCGCCGCAGCGGGATACGTGTTGCTGTTGGCGGGCGCCGCGGCGGTGCATGCCCAGCAGCCCGCCGGCGCTGCGGCCTCGGGCGCGCCGGGGCCCGAGACGGAAATCCTGGTCGAGGGACGGCACGAGGGCCCGCGCATGTGGAAAGTGCGCAAGGGCGATCACACGCTGTGGATCCTGGGCACGATCTCCCCGCTGCCGAGGAAAATGGTCTGGCAGCCCGATGCCGTGCAGGAGGTCCTGCGGCACACGCAGGAGGTAGTGCCTGCCTGGCCCGCCTACGGCATCGGCGCAAACCCCCTCACCGCGCTGCGCGTGTACATCGAGTGGCGGCGCCTGCAGAAGCCTCCGGATCAGATGCCCCTGCGCCAGGCCCTGCCGCCGCCGCTGTATGCGCGCGTCGCCGCGCTCAAGGCGCGCTTCGACCCCAACGACAGCAAGCTCGAGGAAATGCGCCCGATGCTCGCCGCGCGGCAGTTGCTCACCCGGGTATTCGACGCGTCGGGGCTGGCGCTGCAGAACGAAGTGCAGCAGTCGGTGTTCAGGCTCGCCCGCTCGCAGGGCGTGCGCGTACACCAGGACACGCTGAAGATCGACGATCCGGTCAAAGTGCTGAAGGATGTCGAAGCGACGCCCCTGTCGAGCGAGATCGCGTGCCTCGACGCCGTGGTGACGCTGCTGGAGACGGACCTGGGTCCGATGCAGACCCGGGCGCGCGCCTGGGCGCTGGGAGACGTCGACACCCTGCGCCGGCTTCCGCACGCGGACGACCGTAGCGCCTGCGTCGCTGCGGTCTCCACGTCCGAGCGGGTGCGCAAGCTCATTGCGCGCGCGCAGGATGACTGGCTGATCGCGGTGCAGGACAGTCTCGCGCGCAATCGCGGCACGCTCGCCGTGCAATCGATGGATCGGCTGCTGGGCGAGAACGGCGCGCTCGCCGCACTCAGAGCGAAAGGTTACCTCGTCGAAGGGCCTTGAGCGCGCCGCGTTCAGCTCGTCAGCGCGCAGCTCCAGGCGATCGCAAGCGAGGCGAGCGCGGCGGCGCCGGTCAGCCATTGCGGCACACGGTCCAACAGGCTCTGAGACCGCGTCAGAGCGACGGTGGCGCCCAGCAGCGCCCCGACCGCAAATCCCGCCAGGTGCGCGACCAGATCCGTGCCTTCCCCGGCGGATCCGGTCCAGCCCAGCAGAATCACGCCGGCGATGAGCGGGCCCCAGCGTCGCGCCCAGCGCTGTGGCAACTGGAAACGCTCACGCCACGAGTAAGCCGACATCGCCCCCAGGGCCGCAAACACCGCCGTCGAGGCACCAACCGCCTGGTGCTCCGGCGGACCCAACAGGCCTTCGAGCAGGTTCGCGAGCGCGGCCCCCGTGACGGTGAGCAACCACGCCGTACCGCCGCCCATCTGCCGGGCCGCGAGGTAGCCGAACCACGCCCCGGCGACCAGGTTCGCGGCCAGGTGCGGACCATCCAGGTGCAGCGTGAGCGCGGTCCAGGCGCGCCACCATTGACCGCCCTGTACGCGCTGCGCATCGAGCACGCCCAGCTCAAAGGCATCGAGCCGCACGAGCCCGTTCGACAGCGCCCAGGCCACCCCCATCAACACCGCAACGTACAGCACGCTGCCGACCCACGCGTGCGGGTACACGCGCGGCGGCGGTGGCGGCGGTGGCGGCGCTCGGTTCTCCGCTTCGTATTGCAGCAGGTGCCGGATCGCATAAGGCGCGTCAGCCGGCGGGACCTGCAGCAGGAATTCACTGTCCGCGTGCGCCACGAAGGCGCCGACCCCCACCGCGGTCAGTACCAGCAACCGCTCCTCGCAGTCGCGCCGGCGCGGCGATCGAAACACGGTGGTCAGCTCTTGCGGATCCATGCGAGACGCACCGCTTGATTCACCCCTGCCTGCGCAGGTTCAGGCCCGCGAGCCCGCGGCGCACCAGATCCCCGAGCAGTTCGTAGAGCGCCGCGGTGGAACGCGTCAGCGCGCTGACAGCAGGCAGGTAGCGCGCCAGCCCGGTCTCGCGCGGCGCCCACACACCCACCGGCGCCGGCACGACGGTGAATCCCGCGCTCGCAAACTCGTGCGCCGCGCGCCACTCGTGAGCGCTGTCCGTCACCAGCAGGATGCGCGACACGCCCGCAGCCTTCAGCAGCCGCGAGGAGAACTGCGCATTCTGAAAGGTATCGCGCGACTGATCCTCGACCCAGCGCACTTCGATGCGGAAGTCGCGCGCGAGCGAGATCCGCATGGCGAGCGCCTCGGCAGCGGTGCCGGAAACGAGCACCGGGAGCCCCGTGCGATGCGCCAGGAACGCCCCGTAGGTGAGCCGCTCGAGCAGCGCCGCCCCGGGCGCGGCTTCGCCGCCATACTCCGGCGCGGCGATGCGCTGACCGTAGCCGCCGAGAATGACGATCGCCTCGGCCTGCGGCGGGCGCGTCAGATCGAGCACCGGCTCACGTTCAGCGGCCCGCGCCAGTGCATCCGCCACCAGCGGCGTCGCCAGCAGCCACAGCGACGCCAGGCCCGCGGCGAGCAACAGCCAGCCGGCCTTAGCCGTGCGCGCCGAGGTGCGCGACCTGAGCAGCCAGGCCCCGGCGGCCGCGATCAACAGCGGGCCCGCCGGCGGCAGCAGCAGGGTACGCAACAGCGACTTGAGCGTGATGAACATGTCTGTCGGGGCGCGCGCTGTAGTGCTCAGAGGCGGATTTTCTGCCAGGCCCGGGAGCGCCAGCGCAGGAACAGCGTGCTCCCCAGCACCATGACATAGATGAGTACCGCAACCCAGCCGCCGACGGCGCCCCAGCCGAATTGCGGCAGGAAGTGCACCCAGCCCTGTCCGGGCGCAAACGTGAAGGCATGCGCCAGCGGCACGAACAGCAGCAGCGATACCACCAGCACCAGCACCGCCGGGATCCTGACATCGCCCGCGCCGCGCAGGCACATGCTGCTGCCGAGATTCAGGCCGTCGAAGAACTGGTAGCCGGCCGCCAGCCACAGCAGCTGCATGCCGAGCGCGACCGCGGTGGCAGCCTCGGCATCGTGCGAGCCGGCGAAAAACGGCAGCACCCAGGGACCGCCGAGCGCAATCAGCACGCCGATACCGCCCATGTAGAGGGCCGCGAGCCCGATCACGCGGTTGCCGACCCGCAGCGCCCAATCGCGCGCCCCCGCGCCAATGGATTGCCCCACCAGCGTCGTGCCCGCGGAAGCAATGCCAAACCCCGGCATGTAGGCGAGTGAAGTCAGGATCACCACCATCTGCGTGGCGGCGCCGCCCGCCGTGCCGAGCCGCGTCTGCATCATCTGAAAGGTGGCGAATCCCAACAGGTCCGCCGCCGGCGACAGCCCCATGGGCACCCCGAGGCGCAGCTGCTGCAGCAGCACGCCGGTGTGCGGCCGCCACGTCAGGTGCGAGCGGTACCGATGGCGATAATCGGCCCGCAGAAAAATTGCCACCGCAAACAACAGACCCGTCACCTGCGCGACGTTGGTGGCCCAGGCGGAACCGGCGATGCCCCACCCCAGGCGGAAGATGAACAGCTGGTTCAGCAGCGCATTCGTGACCGTGGTCACGATGGTGATCAGCAGCGTGACGCCCGGCCGCCCGATGCCGTTGAAGAATCCGAGCATGGCCCACACCGCCGCTCCGACGCAGGCTCCGCCGACACGCGGAAACCAGAACGCGGAGGCGAGCTGCTCGACCTGCGGATCGAACCCGAATGGCGCGAGAATCAGGTGGCGCGCAGCACCCACCAGCACGAACAGCGGCGCCGCGCATGCCATCGCCCACAACGCGATCCATACCGCCTGGCCCGCGCGCCGGTAGCGGCGTGCACCGAAATTCTGCGCCACCAGCGTCTGCACCGCGGTGCCGGCGCCGCCCAGCACCAGCACCGCGACGATCACCAGCCACTGCACCGCACCGACCGCCGCGAGCGCCTTGGTGGAAATGCGCCCCATGAACCACATGTCGGTGAGGTTGAGAACGATCTGCACCGCACTGTTCGCCATCAGTGGCAAGGCGAGCGCGATCACGGCACGCTGATCCACGTGCGCACGACCGGCGGCGTCGAGGCGCTGCGCCGGCAACTGCTCTGCGCGGCTCAAGGAATCCATGGCAACATCCTGCGCAATCGGTCATTCTCGCACACTGCTCCGCTGGAGAGATGACACCATGGCAACACGCAGCCAGAGCGCCGCGACGCGCACGCGCAGCGCTGCCGCACGCCGCGCGCGTCGCGGGCGGCTTGCGCCCGGCAAGCAGGCGCGCGGGCTCGACGCGGCACAAGTCGCCATCGCCATCGACAGTCCGGCAGTCGCCGAGCTCGTCGCGCTGGTGCGCGAGGCGGGCGGCGCTCCCATCGGCGCGTACCACGAGCCCCTCGGAGGACGCACCCTGTTGCTGGCGAGCCTGCCGCTGAATGCGCTGCAGCCCACGCCTTTTCAGCGCGACCTCTCACCCACACACACGAAGCGCCTGGCCGCGAAGATCGATGAGACGGCCGCGTTCCTCGATCCGCTCATCGTGGTGCGCGGCGAGGACGGGCGCCTGTGGACGCCCAACGGCCGCCACCGCCTGGCTGCGGGCAAGGTGCTGGGACTGAAACAGATCACGGCGCTGATCTCGCCGGACGAGTCGCTCGCCTACCGGATACTGGCGCTCAACACCGAAAAGGCTCACAACCTGAAAGACCGCAGCCTGGAGGTCATCCGCATGGCGCGTAACCTCGCCAAGCGCCGCGGGCGCGAACGCGAAGCGCAGTTCGCCGCGGAGTTCGAAGCGGCGGAACTGCTGACGCTCGGCATCGTCTACCAGAAGTCGGCGCGCTTTGCGGGCGGCGCCTACAGCGCGTTTCTCAAGAAGGTCGACCGCTTCAGCGATCGCACTCTGGCGGCGAGCCTGCGGCAACGCGAGGACTACGCCGCGCGTCTCACTGAAATCGACGCCCGTGTCAAAGGGATCATCGCCGGCCTGCAGGCGCGCGGGTTCAAGTCCCCATACCTGCGCAACTACGTCGTCGCCCGCATCAATCCGGTGCGCTTCCACAAGACCAGGAAGGGCGACACGCAGCCGCCGATGCCGATCGCCCAGGCGCTCACCCGCATGGCCGCAGCCGCCCGCAATTTCAACCTCGGCTCGGTATCGAACTCCGATCTCGCCTGGGTGGCGGTGGGCGCGGGTTCGGGGGATCAGGGCAGCGGCTGAAGATCGCCGTCGTCCTCGTAGGTAAGTCCGTAGCCGTAAGGAAACAGCGGCGGCTCGCCGGGCCGGTGATCCACGGCCGGCACCCGCGCGGAACGCGGCCAGGAGAACGGCAGCCTGCCGCGAAAGTCGTAGCGCACCGCGCCGTCCGGCGCCCGGAACAGCACATCCGCGACGCCCTCGCCCTCGGGCCCCGGGAGCCAGGCCGCCACGAAGCTGTCGGCGGCGTTGAGCTCGGCGTTGACCCATAGCGGGCGCCCGGAGAGCAACACGGCGACCACTGGCACATCCGCGGCGCGCAGCCGGCGCAGCAGCGCCACATCGCGCTTGTCGCCCGGACTGTATTCGAGCGAGGGCACATCGCCCGTTCCTTCCGCGTACGGGTTCTCGCCGAACACCACGATCGCGACGTCGGGACGGGTGTGGAACTCGCCCGCCTCGCTCAACTCCGCCGTGCCGCCCGCGGCCGTCACGCAGCGCGCGATCCCGGCGTAGATCGATTGCGCATGCGGAAAGTCCTGGTTGGGCTCGGTGCCCTGCCAGGTAATGGTCCAGCCGCCGCTTTGCCTGGCGATGTTGTCGGCGCCGTCACCCGCCACCAGCACGTGCGCGTGCGGCGACAGGGGCAGGAGGTGATGGTGGTTCTTCAGCAGCACCAGCGACTCGCGCACCGCCTGGCGCGCCACCGCCCGATGCGCCGGCGCGCCGAGCAGCGCGAAGCGGCCGGCAAACGGCCGCGACGACGGACGTCCCTCGCGATCCAGGTGTGCGCGCAGCTTGACGCGCAGCACCCGGCGGACCGCATCGTCGAGCCGTACCGCGGAAATCTCGCCTGACGTCACTTGCGCCAATGTGTGGGCATGTAGCGCGCGCCAGCCGTCCGGCGCCATGAACACGTCGAGGCCGGCATTGAGCGCCGCGGCGCAGTTGTCGGGCGTGCATCCGGGCAGCTGCGCGTGGCCGTTCCAGTCCCCGAGCACCAGACCGTCGAAGCCCATGCGACCCTTGAGGACATCGGTGAGCAGCGCGTGGTAGCCGTGCATCTTCACGCCGTGCCAGCTGGAGTAGGACGCCATCACGGTCTGTGCGCCCGCGGCGATCGCCGCCTGGTAGCCGGCGCTGTCGACGTCGCGCAGCTCGCTCTCGGTGCCGCTGTTGTCTCCCTGGTCCTGGCCGCCGGTGCCGCCGTCGCCCAGAAAGTGCTTCGGTGTCGCGATCACGTGTGCGGCGTCGAGAAACCGGCGCGTGCCGGGCGTGCCCTGCAACCCCCTCACCATGGCGGCGACGTACTGGCGCACGAGTGCGGGATTCTGTGAGTAGCTCTCGTAGGTTCGTCCCCAGCGGGCATCACGCGCCACGGCGGCCGTGGGGGAAAACGCCCAGTCGAGCCCGGTGACCCGCACCTCGAGCGCGGTGATCTCGCCGATGCGCCGGATGAGCTGCGGGTCGCGCGCGGCGCCCAGCCCGATGTTGTGCGGAAATATCGTGGCTCCCGGGATGTTGTTGTGCCCGTGCACCGCGTCCGCCCCCCACAGGGCGGGGATCCCGGGAGACCCGGGCGCGGCGAGCGAGGCGTCATAGAACCGGTCGGCGAGCGCCAGCCACTCACCGGGTGGAGCGAGCTTATCGCCGTGGGGCGAGGAATTGCCGCCGTTCAGAATGGATCCGAGGGGATAGTGACGCAGGTCATCGGGAACGATGCTGTCGATATCGGCCTGGATGAGCTGACCGACCTTCTGCTCGGGCGTCATGCGCCCGAGCAGCTCATCGATGCGCCTCTCGAGGCTCTGATCGTGCGGCAGCGCCGGCCGCAGCTTCGGCCACCGTTGCGGGTGCACCCGCGCCGTGGTCGCGGGGCTCAGGTCGGCGCCGGGCGCCGGGCTCAGCGCGCACAGCGCCAGAGCGTACACGACGCAATAGCCCGCGATGCGGGCCGGTCTCCTTTTCATGCCAACCATAGGATACACATTGATGTCGACGCCCATGCTGGAACCAGTGACTCAGGTCCGTAGCCTCGAGACGAGCGACGCGCGCGCGCGGCGCGGGAGCACCCCGGCCGCAACGGTCGAGCTGCCCGACCTGCTGCTCATCGAGCGCGCGCGCGGCGGAGAGGAACGTGCGATCGAGGCACTGATCCGGCGCTACAGCCGGCGGATGTTTCGCGTCGCCCGCAGCGTGTTGCCGGATGAGGACGCGGCGGACTCGGCGGTGCAGGACGCGTATCTGGCCGCATTCGGCGATCTGAATCGTTACACGCCCACCGGAAAATTCGCCGCCTGGCTGACGCGCCTGGCGTTCAACCAGGCACGGGCGCTGCGCGCCAGCGCGCGATCCGGGCCGCCGGCACCGATGCCCGCGGCGCTTGCGGCCGATGAGATGCAGGAGCGGCGCGCGCTCGAGCAGGCGATCGGCGGCCTGCCGGAGGTCTTTCGCACCGTGTTCGTGCTGCGGGTGGTGGAAGGCATCAGCAGCATCGAAACCGCCGCCTCCCTCGGCGTGCACGAGACGACCGTGCGCACTCGCATGTACCGCGCGCAGCGGCGGCTCGCGCCGGAGGTGGCGCGCCGGGTGCGCGTCGCGCCCGGCTTCCTCGAGCTGACCCCGGAGCGCCTCGATCGCATCGTCAAGCGCGTACTGGCGCAGCTGCCTCACGGCTCGATGCTGACGATCAGCGCCTCGCCTCCCTGAAAGGGCACGCGGTCGCCGGCCGCCTTGCCCAGCAGTGACTGGGCCAGTGGCGCAATCCAGCTCAGAAGTCCGTGGGCGGCGTCCGCTTCGTCCTCGCCGACCAGCTGGAAGGTCTGAATGGAGTCGCCGCCGAGCTGCAAGGTGACGCGCATGCCAAAACGCACCCGCTCCGCGGACGCCGCCGGCCCGACCACGCGGGCACTGGCGCGGCGCACGCTCCAGTAGCGCAGGTCCCGCTCCACGCGCGCGCGGGCCGCGGCGTCGCCGCTGTCGCGCGCCGCCTGCCGCTCCCCTTCCAGCTCGCGCACCCGCGCCTCGATCGCCGCAAGTCCGCGCGGCGTGACGAAGTTCGGATGAGTGCTCACCGCGCGATCCGGCAGCGCGCCCGTGTCCGCGTCGGACTCGCGCACGAATGCCCGGCTCATGCGGCCAGCCCCGTCAGGCGCGCGCTCTCCTGCCACAGACGCTCGGCGCATTCATCGCTCTGCGCAGCGGCGCTCGGCGCCACGCGCCTGCAACCGTGGTAGTAGCCGCCCGACTGGCTGCCGACCTCCGGCGCTGCCGCCAGATACACACTGCCGCGCGCGCCCTGTTGCGGCGAGAGCATGAACCAGCGTCCGACGCTCGCGAGGAGGACTCTCAGCAGCGCCGGGCTGTTGTGAAACAGGTGGCTGTTGACCAGGCCCGGATGCAGCGTGTTCACGGTGACGCCGCTGCCCGCGAGGCGCCGGGCGAGCGAGCGCGCGAACAGCACGTTGGCGAGCTTGGAGCGCTCGTAGGCGGCCCGAAACCCTGCGACCCTGGCATTCATGAGATCACTGAAGTCGAGCCTGGCGCGCCGATGGGCATTGGAGGCCACCACGATCACGCGCGACGGCGCGGACTCCTTGAGCTTGTCCAGCAGCAGATTGGTGAGCAGGAACGGCGCCAGGTGATTGACCGCAAAGGTCAGGTCGTAACCGTCCGCGCTGCGCGCGCGCGCGGCGGCCATCACCGCGGCATTGTTGATCAGCACATCGAGGCGCGGCAGCTGCGACTGCAGCTCGTGCGCCAGACGCCGTACCTGTGCGAGCTGCGCGAAATCCGCCTGGACGAAGCGCACGCCCGGGTTGCCGGTATCACGGCTGATGTCGCTGGCCACGGCCCGTGCGCGGCTCAGGTCCCGGCCGTGGACCAGGACGCTCGCGCCGCTCGCGGCCAGCGCCCGGGCGGTGGCCAGGCCAATCCCGTGCGTGGCCCCCGTGACGAGGCAGATCTTGGCATTCATACTGCTGCAGAGAATCAAGCCCTCACCAGGATGGTATATGAAGGGGACGAAACGCATCGCGCTTATGGCACTGACCGCCTGGGCGGCCGTGGGTTGCGCCCGCGGCGCGAGCCCGAGCGCAGCGCCCGAGTTCAGTCACCGCGCGGCCGCGGACTGGATCAATTCCGGGCCGCTGACGCTCGCGGGCCTGCGCGGCAAGGTGGTGCTGGTGGAATTCTGGGCCTTCGAGTGCGTGAATTGCCTGAATTCGACAGCGTGGGTGGAATCGGTGGCGCGCGACAAGGCCGCCGCCGGGCTCGTGGTGGTGGGGGTCCATACCCCTGAGCTGCGCGAGGAGAGATCGCCCGGCAACGTACGCCAGGCGGTGGCGCGCCTCGGCATCCGCTATCCGGTGATGCTGGACGGGGATTACTCCTACTGGGGCGCCCTGCATAACCAATACTGGCCGGCGTTCTATCTGATCGGGCGGGACGGGCTGCTGTACGGCAGCGCCATCGGCGAGATGCACGCGGGCGAACATGCGGCCAGGACAGTGGAGGCCGCGATCGACCAGCTGCTGCAGGCAAAAACGCCATGACGATGCCGCGGGCTTCGCGGTTTCGGGCCGGAGGCGCGCCTGCGTGAACGCTGTCGCCAGCGCGTTCCTGCTGACGTTCGCCGGACTGTTTCCCATCGTCAATCCGCTCGAGGCCGCTCCCTTCTTTCTCGCTCTGACTGCGAACCTGCCCGCCGCGGAGCGGCCGGTGCTGGCGCGCAAGGCGGCCATCAACGGCTTCGCGCTGCTGTTGGGATCCATGGCCCTGGGGCCCTGGCTGCTGGAGTTCTTCGGTATCGAGCTGCCGGTGGTGCGCATCGCGGGGGGACTCGTGGTCGCGGCCCTTGGCTGGAAACTCCTGACACAGGAGCAGTGGTCGGATCACGCCGGCTCCACGGGCCTGCAGGGCGGACCGGGAAAGAAGGTCGGCAGCTTCTATCCGCTCACCATGCCGCTCACGGTCGGTCCGGGCTCCATGTCGGTCGCGATCACCATCGGCAGCCGCAAGCCCGCAGGCCTTCCGGGGCTCTCGCAGCTCGCCGAGCACGCAACCGGCGCGGTGCTCGGGGTGGTGGCGATCGCCGTCACGATTTATCTGGCGTACCGCTTCGCCGAGAACATTGCCCGGCTGCTGGGCGAGACCGGGCTCGAGGTGCTGGTGCGCTTATCCGCGTTCATCCTGATGTGCATCGGGATCGAGATCGTCTGGAACGGCTACAGCGCGCTCACCGGCGCGCACTGAGGCGCGCCCGGCACTGGCGCGAAGCGATGCACCCGGGCATGATTCGCGACCAACAATGAGGCCCGTGTGGGAGTTTACGACGATTGCGCTGCGCCTGTGGCTCTTCGGGCTGCTGGTTGCGACCATCGTTTCTCTTTCGGACTTCGTTTTCCGCCGGCCGCACGGTTTCAGACTGTTGCTGAAGCGGCTGGCCATGGATGTGGTGTGGCCGCTGGCGCTGGCGAGCTCCGAAGGTCGCCGGGTGCTGTTGGGAAAATTCAGAGGTGCAGCGTGAAACGGGTCATTGCACTGTTGGTGCTGTTTCCGGTGGTCAGTGGCTGCGGGGTGCATACGGTCGATACCGGCCACCGCGGGATCAAGACCAGTTTCGGCCAGGTCGAAGGACCGCCGCTGGTTGAGGGGTTGTATTTCGTGAATCCGTTCACCACCGCGATTCACTCGATGGACGTGCGCATCCAGCGCTGGGACGGCAAAACCGAGGCGTACACGCGCGACGTGCAGGAAGCGACCGTCGAATTCACGCTCAACTACAAGCTGCGCCCCGAGGCCGCGGCTGACATCTATCGCAGCGTCGGCCAGGACTGGGCCAACAAGCTCGTCGGCCAGCAGGTGTACCAGCACCTGAAGAACGTCATCGGCCAGTGGGACGCGGTGGACCTGATCTCCAACCGCCAGAAGGCCAACGACGCCGCGCAAGCGGCCATCGTGCAGGCGCTCGGCGCCACCAATGTCGATGTCACCTCCTTCTCCATCACCAACTTCCAGTTCAGCCGGGCATTCAACCAGGCGGTGGAAGCCAAGGTGATCGCACAGCAGCGCGCCCAGGAAGCCCAGAACCGCACCGAGCAGACCAAGCAGGAAGCGCAACAGAGGGTGATTACGGCTACCGCCGAGGCGCAGTCGATGAAGATCCGCGCCGACGCTCTCTCCCAGAATCCCAAGCTCGTGTCGTGGGAGGCCGTGCAGAAGTGGGACGGCAAACTGCCGGTCAACATGTACGGGTCGGCGGCGGTTCCTTTCATCGACGTCAATCGCTGAGGCGGCGCGCGCACGCGGCAGCGCATTATGACCCTTCGAGAAGTGCCAGTACCTCGGTGCGCGCCGCGGGAGAATGCACCGGCAGCGCCAGCACATCACCCGGCTGCGCCCACTCGAGGGCGCAACGCGCCGCCTCGGTCTCGCTCATGCGCACGGCGAGCGAGGCTTGCGGCAACCCGGCGCGCAGCAGCGCCGCGCGGATGATGCGCGGTATCTCGCCCGGCTCGCGGCCGCGCAGGTGCGCTTCGTTCTCCTTCACGACGACGAGGGCGGGGCGAAACTGCGCAGCGGTGCGCGCCAGTTCCTCGATCTCCGCGTCCTGGCGGTTGCCGGCATGGCCGAGCAACAGGCCGAGGCGCCCCGTCCCGCCGCGCAGATGTTCGGCGACGTTGAGCAATCCCCGCAGGCCTTCGGGGTTGTGCGCGTAGTCCAGCAGCACCCGCACGCCGCCGCGCTCAAAGCGCATCAGGCGTCCGAAGTTGTCCGCGGCATTCGCCCCGAAGCGCGCCACAACGGCCGCGATGGTCGCCGGGGGCACGCCGAGCGCTGCCGCCGCGAGCGCCGCCCCCGCGAGGTTCGCGATGTTGTAGGTCGCACTGCCCTCGACGGTGAGCGGCATCGCGGCGATCGAGCCCAGGTCGTGGTCGGCGCCCGCGCGACTTAAGGCAAGGCGCCCGCCGCGCACACCGCAGGTCGAGCCGCCGCGCGCACGATGCTCGCGCAGCAGGGCAACATCGGCGTCGAGCGCGAACCAGCCGAGCGGCGGGCTGCGGCCGAAGCGCGGCGTGAGGCCGGGCGCCTTCTCCACAAGCTGTGCATCGTCGGCGTTCAGCACCAGAAGTCCGTCGGGCGTCACGACGCTCGCGACCGACAGCTTCACGTCGGCGAGAGCCGCGAGGTCGTCGATCCCGTATTCGCCGAAGTGATCCGGGCTGACATTGGTGACGAGCGCCACCTGCGCCTCGGACACCGCGAGGCCGCGTCGCAGAATGCCGCCGCGCGCGGTTTCCACGATCGCGGCCTGGGCGCGGCGCTCGCGCAGCACGCGACGCGCACCCGCCGGGCCGGAGTAGTCCCCTGTTTCCTCGAGCTGCTGGTCGAGGAACACCCCGTCGGTGCAGCAGTAAGCGGCGCGCCAGCCGTGCGCCCGGGCGCAGGCACTGAGCAGCCGCACCGTGGTGGTCTTGCCGTTCGAACCGGTCACCACCGCGGTCGGAATGTCGCGCAGCTCGCCCCAGGGAACATCGGCAACATCCGGCAGGGCGGCGAGCTCGAAGTCGCGTCCGCCCTCACCCGCGCCCAGTGTGAGCAGGGTGTCGTCCAGCAGGTGCGGGAGTCTGCGCTCGTTCGCCGCATCCAGAAGCGCCATGAGCTCGGGCCGCGCCTCGCGCGCGGCGAGGCGTTCGAAGCGTGCGAAGGCCGCGGACTCATCCAGCACCGGCGTGATGACTGCGGAGGCGTCCGCGGCGTCCTCGAGCGCAGAGGCGGCCAGCGCCTCCTCGAGTCCGCTCCAGTGATGCGGATCGCGCGCCACGAGCGCGGCGCACAGAGCCCACTCGTTGACTTCCGTCGCGACGAACAGCTGATCGCAGGGAGCGGCGAGCGCGAGCGAGGTGCCCCCCGCATGGCGG
>FSWL01000014.1_pt1 | contig 15676 bp, 17 predicted proteins | sample 1637991 | NCBI WGS metagenome assembly FSWL01 (sample SAMEA3914789, study PRJEB12502) | metagenome | biome: forest; material: soil | place: Canada | collected 2011-07-03 | depth 0.3 m | reverse complement strand
CGGCGGCGAAGAACAGGGATGTGATCACCACGCCGATCACCACGCCGATCAGCTGTTCGCTAAACCAGCCGGCTAGTGGATTGATGCTGACATAAGAGTCCTTGTTGGGATTCCCATGGCCTTGGTGTCGTGCGAGTCTTGGGGATGCGTACTGGTGTCACCGTCCATCTGAGCCCGATCGATCGCAAGCGCCTGCAGGTGATCGTCGATGACCGCAACAGCCCCCAGAAGCATGTCTGGCGCGGCCGGATTGTATTGGCGACGGCCGATGGGCTGGGCACGGCGGCGATCATGCGCGCGGCTGGCGTCAGCAAGACCGCCGTCTGGCGCTGGCAGGAGCGGTTCATGGCCGAGGGCGTCGACGGCCTGCTGCGCGACAAGACCCGACCGGCGCGGATAGCCAGACTGACCGAGGATGTCGCCGAGCGGATTGTGGCCTTGACCCTGGGCGAGCCGCCGGGCGAGACCACCCACTGGACCGGCCGGGTGATGGCCAAGGCCGCGGGCGTCAGCCTGACTTCGGTTCAGCGCATCTGGCGCGCCCACGGCCTGGCCCCGCACCGCATCCGCACCTTCAAGCTTTCCAACGATCCGAAGTTCGCCGCCAAGGTCCGCGACATCGTCGGCCTCTATGTCGATCCGCCCGCCCACGCCGTCGTGCTCAGCGTCGATGAGAAGTCGCAGATCCAGGCTCTGGACCGCACCCAGCCGGGCCTGCCCCTGAAGAAGGGTCGGGCCGGAACCATGACCCATGATTACAAGCGCAACGGCACGACCACCCTGTTCGCCGCCTTCGATGTCCTGGAGGGCAAGGTCATCGGCCGCTGCATGCAGCGCCACCGGCATCAGGAGTTCATCCGCTTTCTGAACGCCGTCGAGCGCGAGGTCCCGCCCGGCAAGACGGTCCACGCCATCCTCGACAACTACGCCACTCATAAGCACCCCAAGGTGATCGAGTGGCTGGGACGTCACCCGCGCTGGACCTTCCATTTCACGCCCACCTCGGCCAGCTGGCTCAACGCCGTCGAGGGTTTCTTCGCCATCCTGACCAAGCGCCGCCTCAAGCGCGGCGTCTTCAAAGGCGTCGTCGATCTGCAGGCCGCCATCAATCGCTTCGTCGCCGACCACAACCAGCAGCCAAAGCCCTTGGTCTGGACCGCCGATCCAGACAAAATCATCGCCGCCGCCAATCGTGGGCATCAAGTGTTGGATTCAATCCACTAGGTAAGTGAGGACATCGCCGCCAGCGAGTCCATGTAGTCGCGCCAACCCACAATCTTCCGATCTTCAATCGTGACAACCGAGATGAAGCGGTTTTCGTAGAGCTTGCCGGAGCCGACTGCGTTGCCCTGAACTTCATACTCGAGGATGACGACGCCGGGAGTCTGGGAAATGTTCACCACGAGCGCGTCTGCGCCATGCAACGCCATACCCTCTCCGTAACCCGCATACAGAGCCATGAGGGCTTCACGGCCCACGAGCTTTGTTGGCCAGCCAGGAAATCGATACCGAAACTCGAACACCGCATCGGGAGCGATCGTGTCGAAGTAGTGATCACCGTCGACAAGGCCTGCCAGGCCCTGCCTAACGATGTCAAAGAAAGGATCGAGCGCGGAAAACGCAGCATAGGCAGGGTCACGCATCGCTCTACTCCCGTGTTCGGAACCCCGACCTTAACCGCACGTGCTGTCAGCTCCTGTCAGCATCCTCCACGGTGCAATTCTGGCCGAGGCACGCAGCGTACCTGGGTCGGCAATCCACCTCCAGAGACATTCGGAACGTCTCCCAGCTGGCATGGGCGCGGCGACGGCACATGGGCCTCCGGTGCGTCTCTGCGCGGGCACCAAGTGTCAGATTCTAACCACTAGCGGCATTGCGGAGCGCTCACCGCGCGCGCACCCCGGCAGGGCCGGTTTAGTCGAAGCTCATTTGCGGTCGCACAGCTGCACGTCCCCGCTCATGGTTTTCAGGCGCATGTGGCCCGCACCATCCCCGCGCGTGCCCTGCAGCGTGTGACCCGGCGTGTGGCCGTGCTCGCTCGGCGTCGCGTTGAAGCAGTTGGAGATGTCGCCGCTGAAGGTCGAGATTTCGTAGGCGTAGCCTCCTTCCGCACTGGCCCGCACCTTGAGGTCGCCGCTCACCGAGGTGGCATCGAAGTCCGCGCCGCGCGCCAGCTTGCCCTCGAAGTGCACATCGCCGGAGGTGGTGCGCGCGCGCACCGAGCGCGCGCTGTCGAGCGACACGACCAGCGTCCCGCTCACCGTTCCGGCCTCCAGATCCCCGGCCCCGTGCTCCAGGTGCACATCCCCGCTGACCGTGCTCATGTGCAGCCGCCCCGGCTGGCCGTGGCCCTTGAGCTTGACATCGCCGCTCACGGTCTTCAGTTCCAGGTCCGAGCCTGCGAGCTCCGCCGTGATATCACCGCTCACCGTATTGAGGCGCTGCGCGCCCGTCACGCCGGCCGTGGTCACATCGGCGCTCACCGCCGAGACGGTGAGCTCGCTGTCCTTGGGCACCTGCACGTGCAGTTGGGCGTCGCCGTCGCGCTCCGAGTGGTGCGGCAACACGACCTTGATGGTGGTGCGGCCGTGATCGGAGTTCACGTCCACGCGCTCGACGCTCTCGCCCAACTCGGCGCGCACGCTGACTTCCGGGCGATCCCAGCCGGTCACGTCGATCCTGCCGCCGACGTTGGAAATGTCCACCACGCCGCGAGCCTCCGCCGGCACCTGGCGCTCGAAGGTTTTATCGCCTGAGGCGCAGGCGGCCGCGCTCGCAAACAGCACGGTTATCGCTGCCGCCAGCCTGGAAACCCCACGCATGTTCAGATCCCCCTGCCAGCGTCGCCGGCTTCGTGGACGTCCGTGAGGACGCGCATCTCATCCTGGTAAGTGTTGACCAGCAGCTCCTGCAGCAGCGCATTGCCCGGGTCCTTGCCGAGCGCGTTCTCCAGATCCTGCTTGGCACGATGAATGGCCGCCAGACTCGCCATGACCTTGGCGCGGGCCGGGGGCGGCAGCGCCGCCAGCCGCGCCTGCAGCGACTGCATGAGCGCCGCGCGATCACGCTGGTAGCGCGGGTCGGACACATACGCCACATCGAGCGCCGTCGGCGCATCGGCCGCCGCGGACTCAACGCCCGCCTCGGGGCGGGCAGCCGGCAGGAGACTCCTTCCGATCCACACGCCCACCGCGACACTCGCCACCACGGCCGCGGCCGCGAGCCAGCGCAGCGGCACGGCGCGCGCTCGCACCGGGCGCGGCTGCTCCGCCATCGCGCCGGGCGCCGTTCTGCGCTCCTCTTTGATGCGCGCCTCGATCTGCGGCCACAGTTCGCGCGCCGGCTCGATCGCCGGCGACAGCTCGCGCAGCGAGCTCACTTTGCGTTCGTCACCGCCGCGGGTGCCGCTCATGTCAGCTCACCTCCACATTCAATCTCTCGCGCAACAGTTTGCGTGCCCGGTGCAACTGGGCCTTGCACGTGCCCTCCGCCACACCCAGCATCTGGGCCGCTTCCCCGTGCGAATAACCATACAACGCGTGCAGCACCAGCGCATCGCGTGCGCCGTCGGGCAACGCGCCGATCGCGGCCTCGATCTCCTGCACCTCCACCGGCGTCTCGAGTGTCCACTCGAGTGCGCCGCGCGCGCCCTCCTCGTCCTCGAGGCTCGGCTCGACCGGCGATGCCTTGCGGCGCTTCGCGAGGCTCACGTTGACCGCGATCCGGTGCAGCCAGGTCGAGAGCGAGCTGCGCGTCTGGAACCTCGGCAGCGCCCGCCACGCGTTGATGAAAGTTTCTTGCGTACAGTCCTCCGCCAGGTGCACATCCCGGGTCATCCGCAGGCACAGGCCGTACACCCGGCCCGCGTGCTCGCGATACAGTCGTTCGAAGGCACGCATGTCTCCGGTGCAGGCGCGCTGAACCAGCGCCGCCTCCCAGTCAATTTGCGTGTCCTCGGCCTGCGCCTGTGTCATCTGTACCTTAGAGAAGGAGCCCGCCCCGCGCGTTTAAACTCCAGAAGTCGCTGATCGGCAACACTTTTTACTGGAACTCGGGCGCTACTGGAACACTCCCTTCATATAGACTCAATGAAGGGAAGGGGGGACCGTGGGCACTTACAAGGAATTGCAGCGCCTTTGGCAGCCCTCGGGCGAAACGCTCGAGGCGATCGCGGCAGTCCTGGGTGAGCACTGGCGCGCCGCCACGGCCCATCCGGAGAAGCTGTTCTGGGCAACATCCGTCAGCTGGCTGACCGTCCACGACGTGCGGCCCCGCGCCCAGCGCGCGCCGGATCACCATCTCACGAGCGGGGGCAAGCTCATCAGGTAGGCGTCCGGGTCCGCATCGGTGCTGAAGCCGAATTTCGTGCCGCGGTCGTAGACCAGGTTGAACTCCACGTAACGCCCGCGCTTGATGAGCAGGCGCTCACGCGCCGCCTCGTCGAAGGCCATGTCCTTGCGCCGCGCGACGATGAGCGGATAGACCTGAAGCAGCGCCTCTCCCACCGAGCGGACGAACGCGAAGTCGGCCTGCGGGTGCGCGCTCGCGAGATCGTCGAAGAAAATTCCGCCGACGCCGCGGGGCTCCTGGCGATGCGGCAGATAAAAGTATTTATCGCACCACGCCTTGAACTCCCGGTACGCGTCCGGCCGGTAGGTATCGCAGGCGCGCCGCAGCGCGCCATGAAACGCCTCGGTGTCTTCCGCGAACGGAAAGGTCGGCGTGAGATCCGAGCCGCCGCCGAACCAGGCGCGGCTCGTGCACAGGTAGCGCAGGTTCAGGTGCACCGCGGGCACGTAGGGATTCACCATGTGCGCCACGAGTGAGATCCCGCAGGCGACGAAGCGGCCATCGGAATCCTGCGCCCCCGCCACCTGGCCGTACGCCGCAGGCAGCAGCACGCCCCAGACGTGGCTGACGTTGACGCCCACCTTCTCGAACACCTCACCGCGCATCAGGCGCGACTCGCCGCCGCCGTGCAGCCGGTGACCTTCGGGCTTGGTCCAGCTGCGCGCCTCGAACCGGCTCACCGGCTCGAACGCCTCGAACGCGGCACACAGCCGCGCCTGCAGGTCGCGGAAGTACGCCGTCGCGGTGGCGGCAAAATCGCTAGCGCCGCTCATGCACGTAATCCACCAGGCGCGCGACCGCATCGGGGTCGGTGTCGGGCCAGATGCCGTGTCCGAGGTTGAAGATGTGTCCCGGCGCGACGCCGGCTTCATCGAGCACCGCATCGACGTGCCGGTGCAACTCGGCCGGCGGAGCAAACAGGGCCGCCGGATCGAGATTGCCCTGCACGGCCTTGCCGGGCCCGAGCACGCGGCGTACCTCAGACAGACCCGACCGCCAATCGACCCCGATCACGTCCACATCGAGCTGCGCCACGGCCGGCATGAGAGCCGAGCCCTGGTTCACGTAGTAGATGAGGGGCACGCCGGCACGGCGCAGGGCGGCGGCCGTGCGGCGCACGGCCGGCAACGCAAACTGCGTGAACTCGCGTACGCCGAGCAGCCCCGCCCATGACTCGAACAGCATGAGCGCCTGGGCCCCCGCCCCCGCCTGCGCCGCAAGATATTCCGCCATGGCGTCCGCGAGCCGCTCGAGCAGGCGCTGCGCGGCGTGCGGCCGCGCATACAGGAAAGTGCGCGCCGCCGCAAACTCCTTCGAGGGCCTCCCGCACACGAGGTAGCACAGGAGCGTGAAAGGTGCGCCGGCGAAGCCGATGAGGGGCGCCGCGCGCGGCACGTTCGCGCGCACCAGCCGGATGGTCTCCAGCACGAACGGCACGTCTCGCTGCGGCACGAGCGCGGGCAGTGCATCGATCTGTGCATCGGTGCGGATGGGCTCGCGCACCACCGGTCCGGGCTCGAAGGCGAGATCCACGCCCATGCCCTGGAGCGGTGTCATGATGTCGCTGAAGAGGATGGCGGCATCGAGCTCGAAGCGCCGCAGGGGCTGAAGCGTCACTTCCGCGGCAAGGTCGGGCGTGCGCGTGAGCGCCTCGAAGTTGACCTTGGCGCGCAGCGCACGGTACTCGGGCAGATAGCGCCCGGCCTGGCGCATGATCCAGATGGGTCGGTGCGGGACCGCTTGCCGCCGGCAGGCGGCGAGAAACGCCGCCGTCTCCACGTGCGCGCCCGGTGCGCTCACGCGCGCAGCCACTGCACCACTTCCGGTGCAAAGTAGCTGATGATGAGATCCGCGCCCGCGCGCCGGATCCCGGTGAGCGTCTCGAGCACCGCGGCGCGCTCATCGATCCAGCCGCGCGCGGCGGCGGCCTTGATGAGACTGAACTCCCCCGACACCTGGTAGGCGACCACCGGCACCCGCACGGCGTCGCGCACCTGGCGGATGACATCGAGATAGGGTCCGGCGGGCTTCACCATGACCAGATCCGCGCCTTCCTCGACGTCCAGCAGCACCTCACGCAAGGCCTCGCGCGCATTCGCCGGATCCATCTGGTAGGAGCGGCGATCACCGAACGCGGGGGCCGACTCCGCGGCCTCGCGGAACGGGCCGTAGAAAGAGGACGCGAACTTCGCGGCGTAGGAGACGATCGGTGTAGTGGCGTGGCCCTGCGCATCCAGCCGCGCACGGATCGCCGCGACGCGTCCGTCCATCATGTCAGAGGGCGCCACGGCATCGGCCCCGGCCCGGGCGTAGTTCAACGCCACTTCGGCGAGGGTTTGAATGGAGGAATCGTTGTCGATGGCGCCGTGCGCCAGCACGTGGCCGCAGTGCCCGTGATCGGTGGCTCCGCACAGGCACACATCCGCCCACACCAGCAGCTGTGGACAGGCTTCCTTGATCGCGGCGATGGCCTGCGCGGCGAGCCCCTTGGGATCGGTCGCGCTCGTGGCCCGGGCGTCCTTGTGAGCGGGCGCGGCGAACAGCAGCACCGCGGGCACACCCGCCGCGGCGGCGGCCTTCGCGTCCTTCACCACCTCGTCCACCGACAGCTGAAAGATCCCGGGCATGCTCTCGAGCGCATGGCGCACGGCGCGCCCGGGCACGACGAACAGCGGATAGATGAACGCGTCGGGCGTCAGGCGAGTCTCGCGCACCATGCGGCGCCAGGCGTCGGACTGGCGGGTGCGTCGCGGTCTGTCTTGAGGGAATCCCATGGTCTTAGGCTCTCGTTTGCAACAGGCGAAGGGTCGTGCGCGCCAGTCCCTGCAGGGTCGCCGATTCCGCCACGACCGCCATGTGACCGCGCGCGGAAAGCTCGCGGGCCGTGGTGCGCCCGATGGCCACCGCCGCGGCGCCCGAGAGCAGCCGTTGGAAGTCCTCCTCTCCGAGGGCGCGCGCGAGCTCGGTCACTGCGGAGGGACTGGCAAAAGTCACGGCTCCGATCGCGCCGCGCGCGATCCAGGCGCGACAGTCGGCCACATCGAGCGCCGCGCCTTCGGTGCGGTAGGCCTCGACCTGCGTGACCTGTGCTCCGAGCTGCGTGAGCCCGGCGGCGATGGTTGGCAGGGCGCGCGAGCTCGCCGGATATAGAATCTTCACGCCGGCATCGCGCGGCGCCCACCGCGCAGCGAAGGCGTCGATGAGCGCGGCCGCACTGGCCTCATCCGGCACCAGGTCCACCGGCCAACCCCGCTGGCGCAGCACCTGCGCGGTCGCCTGGCCCACGGCCGCGATGCGCACGCCCCCGGGCGCGGCCGGCAGTCGCTCGAGCACCGCGGCGACCGCATGACGGCTGGCAAATACGATCCAGCCGAAGGACGTGACCGCGGCGAGTGCGGCGGTGAGGGGCCCCAGGTCCGCGGTCGTGACGCTCACCGCCGGCCACAAGAGCGCACGCAACCCGAGGCTGCGCAGCTCGCGGCTCAACGGGCCGTCGCTCGATTCGGCGCGCGTGACCACGACCGGTTTGATCTGGAGGTCCGCGTTCATGGCTCCTCCACCGCACGCGCCTCGCGCTCGCGCGCGATCAAATCGGCGGCGCCGCGAGCGAGCAACTCGTCCGCGATGCGCTCGCCGAGCGCGACCGCGTCCTCGGGCGAGAGCTGCGCGCCGGCGGTGGCGCTCGCCGCACCCCGCGCGCTCAGGTGTTGCGAGCCATCGAGCGAACACACGCTCGCCGACAACTCCAGCGTCCCCCCACGAACCGTCGCCAGCGCACCGAGTGGCACCTGGCAGCCGCCTTCGATCTTCCTGAGCAGCGCGCGCTCCGCGGTGCTGGTCAGCCGCGCCGTGCGATCATCGAGCGGCGTCAGCCAGCGCAGGGTCGCCGCATCCCCGGCCCGCGTACACACGCCGATCACCCCCTGCGACACCGCCGGCGGGAACGCCTCGGGCGCAAGATATTCGCTGACCTGCTCCGCAAGCCCCAGGCGCTTCAGTCCCGCGGCGGCGAGAATGATGGCGTCGTAGTCGCCCTCCCGCAGACGCTTGATGCGCGTGGGCACGTTACCGCGCAGCTCAGCGAGCACCGCGTCGGGACGTGCGCGCGCAAGAAAGGCGCGGCGTCTCAAGCTGCTGGTGCCGATACGCGCGCCACGCGGCAGTGCGGCCAGAGTCGCGCCGCTGCGGCTCACGAGCGCATCACGCGAATCCTCGCGCGGCAGCGTCGCGGCGAGCTCGACACCCGGCTCGATCTGTGTGGCCAGGTCCTTGAGACTGTGCACCGCGACATCCACCGTGCCGGCGAGCAGTGCGCGGTCGATCTCCTTGGTAAAGAACGCACGTCCCCCGACCTGCCACAGCGGCACATCGCTCTGCACATCCCCTTCGGTCTTGATGTGCACCAGCTCCACGGGCGGTGCGCCCGGCTGCGCGCGCACCAGGCTCTCGACGTGCCGCGCCTGCCACAGCGCGAGCGCCGAAGCGCGCGTGCCGATGCGCAGCGCCTGCCGCGCGCTCACGGCTCGCCCTCGGTCAGGAAGCGGTAACCGACACCCCAGACGGTGAGGAAGTGGCGCGGCCGCGCGGGATCTTTCTCGAAGCGCTTGCGCAGCCGCAGGATGAAGTTGTCCACGGTGCGGGTCGAGGGGAACACGTCGTAGCCCCAGACGCGCTCGAGCAGATCCTCGCGCGAGACGATCTCGCCGGCGTGCTCGACGAGCACCTTGAGAATCATCGCCTCCTTCTCGGTGAGCTCCTGCGCCTCGCCGTTCCAGGCGCGGGCGCGGAACGCGCGGAAGTCGACTTCGTTGCCGCCGAAGCGCAGTACCGCGGTGGCCGCGGTCGAGGAGGCGCTGCGGTACCAGTCCCAGCGCCGCAGGATCGCGCGCACGCGCAGCAGGAACTCCTGCAGATGAAAGGGCTTGGCGAGGTAATCATCGCCGCCGGACTCCAGGCCCTGCACCCGATCCACGGGGTCGCCGCGCGCGGTGAGAAACAGCACCGGCGTGTTGTTACCCTGCTCGCGCAGGGTGCGGCACACGCCAAAGCCATCGATCCCCGGCAACATCACATCGAGCACGATGAGCGCGCAGGCCTGCTCGCGCAGCCAGGCGAGCGCCCGCTCGCCATCGCCCGCGGCGCTCACCTCGTAGCCCTCCGCGCGCAGGTTCTCCATGACGCCGGCGGCGAGGTGCGGATCATCCTCCACCACCAGCACGCGCGTGGCAGCCAGGGTGGCGTTCATGAGCGCTGCCCCTGCGCCGCCGGCCAGGTGAGCACGAAATGCGCGCCCTGGCCCACGCCCTCGCTGTGCGCGCTGACGCGGCCCTGCCCCAGGTGCATCAGGCGATGCACGATGAAGAGCCCGAGGCCGGTGCCGTAATGGCCGCTGCCGCCACGGGGATGGAGACGCGTGAACCTCTCGAACAGCCGCGCGCCGTCCGCGGGGCGAAAGCCCACGCCGCTGTCGCGCACCGACAGCTCCACTTCGCCGTTGTGTGCGCGCGCGCTGAGCGCGATGCTGCCGCCGCCGAGCGGCGTCACCGCGGCGAGCGCGTTTTCCAGGATGTTGCGCACCACGACATCGAGCGCCAGCGGATCACTCACCACGTACAGACCCGGCTCGATGTCGCAGGAGATCCTGATGCGCTCCTGGCGCGCACGCTCCTCCAGGTGCGCCACCACGCGCGCGACCGCCGCGCCCAGCTCCAGCGGCTCGGACTTGAACTCGACCCGGCCGCGCTCCAGGCGGGCGCTCTCGAGGATCTGCGTGACCATCGCCTCCATGCGGGCGAGGTCGGCGAGCATGCGATCGATGAGAGTGCGTGACTGCTCCGGCGACAGCGTGCGCAGCGCCATGGTCTCAAGCGACAGCTGCAGGCTCGCGAGCGGAGTCTTGAACTGGTGAGACACGAGCGCGAGGAAGCTGTCCTGCTGTTCCAGCACCCGCGCCTCGGCGCGCAGCGCGCGCGCGATCACCGCGATGCAGGCCCCGAGGGCGAGCAGGAAGAACGAGCCTTCCCAGGCGTATTGATTGTAGCGGTGGCGCTCTTCGGTGCGCAGCGTCTCGTTGACCTGCGGGGCGAGCGCCGCGTGCCCGCCGGCGGCGACGATCTGCGGCAGCAGCTCGTGCACGCGCTGCACGCTCACTCCCGCATCGAGGAGCGCCTGCGCGGCGGCCGTCTGTTCGGCGTAGGCGGCGCGAGCGGCACGCACTTTTTCGATGGTGTAGGCGTGCTGGTCGAGGAGCCACCAGCCCACCTGCACGGCGGACACCACCACGAGGACCAGCACGGTCAGCTGAAAGACGCGCGTCGCTTTCATTCGATTGCCGCCAGTGCCTCGCGCAGCGCCTGCGCGAAGCGCGTGAGATCGGCACTGGTATGCGCCAGCGACAGGAAGCAGGCCTCGTAAGCGGACGGTGGCAGGTAGATGCCGCGCTCGAGCATGGCGTGAAACAACGCGCCAAAGCGCGCGCTCTCGCGCGCCGACAACGCCGCAGCCGTGCGCGGCGCGCCCGCCTCGTGCAACGACATCCAGAAGAGCGAGCCGACGCGCACCAGCTGCACCGGAAAGGGCGCCTGCGCCAGCACCGGTTTCAACAGGGCTGCGAGCTCGGCGCCGCGTGCTTCCAGGCGCTCCCATCCCGATTCGCGCTGCAGGAGCTCCAGCGTCGCGAGTCCCGCCGCCATCGCCACCGGGTTGCCCGACAGGGTGCCGGCCTGGTAGGTGTCGCCATCGGGGGCGAGCCGCGCCATGATGCGGCGCGCGCCGCCAAACGCCCCGACCGGCATGCCGCCGCCGATCACCTTGCCGAAGGTCGCCAGATCCGGGGCGATGTCAAAGAGCTCCGCGGCGCCGCCGCGCGCCAGCCGGAATCCGGAAATCACTTCATCGAAAATGAGCAGCGCGCCGTGCTCACTCGTGAGCTGGCGCAGGCGCGTGAGGAATTCGCGCCGCTGCGGCAGCAGGCCGTGATTGGCCGGCACCGGCTCGATGATGAGGGCCGCGATGCGCGCCCCCTCACGCTGAAACAACTCTTGCAGCGCCGCTTCATCATCGAGCGGCAACACGCGCGTGCAGGCCGTGAACGCCTCGGGCACACCGGCGGAGGACGGGCGGCCAAACGTCGCGAGTCCCGAGCCCGCGGCGACCAGCAGGTGGTCCGCATGACCGTGATAGCAGCCGGCGAACTTGACGATGAGATCCCGGCCCGTGAACGCGCGCGCCACGCGGATGGCGCTCATGACCGCCTCGGTGCCTGAGGACACGAAGCGCACCTGCTCGGCGGCCGGGTAGCAGGCCACCACCCGCTCGGCGAGCTCCACCTCGCCAGCACACGGCGCCCCGTAGGTCATGCCGCGCGCCAGCGCCTCGGTCACGGCCGCGAGCACCCTTGGGTGAGCGTGCCCCGCGATCAACGGACCCCAGGAGCCGACGAAGTCGAGGTAACCGTGTCCATCGGCGTCGAACACCTGCGCGCCCGCGCCGCGCGCGATGAACAGCGGCGTGCCGCCGACCGCGCGGAATGCGCGCACCGGGGAATTGACGCCTCCGGGAATCACGCGACAGGCGCGCTGGTACAGCTCGGCGGAGCGCGGATGCCGGGACTCGCGCAGGGTGTTGGGCCGCGGATTTGTCATGAGTGTCTCTCGGATTACCCGGTGCGCGCACGGCCCGCCTTGGCCGCATCGAAGAACGCGTCCATCGCATCCGGGCCATGCACCGCGGCGGCACGCAGTCCCGCGAGCGGCAGATGCGCGAGCCGGTGCGCCACCGTGGAGGCGAGCCGCTCGAGTTGTCCGCGTTGCTGGTCATCCAGTGTACGCAACTCCTGCCTGAGCGCACGCGCCACTTCCTCGGCGGCAATCTGTTCGAAGGCGCCGCGCAGGTCCGCCAGCCGCGGACCGATGGCGCGCGTCGCCAGCTCGGAGCGCAGGCGGGTGAGGCGCTCGTCGATCGCGGCGCGCACCGGTGCCAGGCGCACCAGCTCATCGAGCCGGCGCCCCTGCGCCGCCTCGATGAGATCGTTCATGCCGACGCGCGCCACTCCGGCGCGCTGTGCGGCCGCGGGATCGATGTTGGGGGGCACGCCGAAATCGATGATCAGGGGCGCGAGCGCGGCGGCTGCCTTGAGCTGCCCGAGCGCCTGGGCATCCAGCACCGGCTCGCCCCCGCCCGCCGCCACCACCAGCGCGCAAAGCGCCGGGGGCTGCGCGCGGAACCGATCCAGCGGCAACGCCTCCCCGGACACGCTCCGGGCGAGCTCCTCCGCCGCCTGCAGGGTGCGATTGACGATGAGGAGCGGAATCCTCGCCTCGTGCAGGATGGCGGCACAACGGCGCGTCATGGGCGACACGCCCAGCAACGCAACCCGCCCGGGACGGCCGCCGAGGTGCTGCAGCACGCGGTCGGCCGCCAGATCCCCGAGGGACGGGGAGCGCACACCCGCGCTCAGGCGGCGCACGCGCCGCGCCATTCCCAGAGCCTCGCCCATCAGCCGGTCGAGGAGCGGTCCGCAGGTGTGCGCCGCGCGCGAATCCTCCCACGCGCCGCGCAGCTGCGCGGCAATCTCATGCTCGCCGAGCTGCGCGGAATCGAGTCCGCAGGCGAGCAACAACAGGTGCTCGACCGCCGCCTCACCGGTCCAGGCGCGCAGGATGCGCGATGCCTCCCCGGGCTGCGGGTCGCGGCCGGTCAGAATGCGGAAAACGTCCTGGCGGGAATCCCCGGCCGCACTGCCGTCATCGGTGGCGTATACGACTTCGACACGATTGCAGGTGCCGACGTAGAGAATCTCCGCAGCCTTCAACAGCGTGCGCAGCTCCGGCAGGCGCGCCGGAACCTCCGTCCTCGGCACGGCAAAGCGGGCCACCTCGTCGACACCTGCGTGGCGATAGGACAGGCCGACCACACCGATCTGGTGCATTGCGGGAGCTTACCTGCCGGGACCCGGGGCGAGTGTCACGGAACGGTCACAGGCTGCGGGAACGCTGCCAGCCAGCATAATCAGTGTTATTTTCCCAAAGCGACACGCACCCGAAGCGAGATAACACATGAGTGGATGGCACATAGCCCAACTCAACGTCGGCCGCATCCTCGCGCCGACGGACAGTCCGCTACTGGCCGAATTCATGGCCGCGCTGGATGAGATCAACGCCCGGGCGGAGGCCGCGCCGGGCTTCGTCTGGCGACTGCAATCCGACAGCGGTAACGCCACCGATATCCGGGTCTCCGCAGATCCGAATTTTCTGGTGAACATGTCGGTGTGGGCGACGATCGAGTCGCTGTTTGACTTCGTCTATCGCTCGGCCCACACCGCCGTGATGGCGCGGCGTCGCCAGTGGTTCGAGAAGCCGACCGAGGCGTACCAGGTTCTGTGGTGGGTTCCCGCCGGACAGGTGCCGAGCGTGCGCGAAGCGCTGCAGCGGCTCGATCACCTGCGCCGGCACGGCCCGACGCCGCAGGCGTTCACGTTCAGTCGGCGCTACCCACCGCCCGGGGAGCTTGGCGGTCCCGAGGATATGAAACCCGAACCCTTCTGCGCCGGCTGGCGCTGAACGTCCTATTCCCCGACCTTGAGCACCACGCGAAAGCGCGCTTTGCCGCTCATCATTCGCTCGTACGCCGTCTGGGCCTGCTCGAGAGGATAGATCTCGTTCGTCGAGACGACGCGGTTGCGTTGACTGAAACGCAGCGTGTCCTCCGAGTCCACGGCCGTCCCCGAGTACCAGCCCTTGACGGCGGCGCGCTTGCCGAGCAGATCGAGCGAGTTGACGGTGAGGGCGCCAACCGCGCCAATGACCATCATCGTTCCATTCACACCCAGTCCGCCGACTATCCCCTGCATGGACTCGGCGCTCGTGACCGTGGCGATGATCGCCGTGGCGCCACCCAGCGCCTGCAGTGCCCCCGCGGGATCGCTGCGCTCGGCGTCGATATAGTCCTGCGCTCCCAGCGAGCGCGCCAACGGCTCTTTCTCCCGACCGCGATTGACCGCCACGGTACGGAAACCCTGGCGGGCGGCAAATTGAATGGCCAGATGGCCCAGTCCGCCCACGCCATGAACGGCAACCAGATCCCCGGGACGCGCACCGCAGTGCCTGAGCGCATTGAATGTCGTGATCCCGGCGCACAGCAAAGGCGCGGATTCGACGGAATCCATCTCCTCGGGTACGCGTGCCAGAGCTGAAGCGCGCGCCAGCATATGCGTGGCATAGCCCCCGTCGCGCGTGATGCCGGTCGCTCCCTGAACGTTCTCGCACGCGAACGCGTTTCCGTGCCGACAGCGGCCGCAGTGGCCGCAGGCACCGCTGTGCCAGCCGACCCCGACACGCGTGCCGACCTGCCAACCATCGATATCCGCACCGATCGCATCGATAGCCCCGATCACCTCGTGCCCCGGAATGCGCGGGTACACGAGTCCCGGCATGTGGCCCTGCACGACCATGGAGTCGCTGTGACAGACGCCGCAGGCGTGCACGCGAATTCGAACCTCGTGACGCCCGGGCTCGGGCACCGCGCGCTCCTCCACGCGGAATCGACTGCCCGGCTGTGCAATGACCATCGCGCGCATTCCTGGCATGGCTCTCTCCTCAGCTGCTGAGCGGCGAGCTTTGCGCTTCGAGGCCGGCGGGTCAACTGTCGGCCACGAATCTGTCACAACCGAGTGGTAGGTTGCCGGCGCGGCCCACGGATCTACCTTGACGTTACAACTGCCGCCAACGCTGGAGGTCTTACCCGATGAGACTAAATAGACTCGTGGCCGCGATGTCGCTCGCGGTGTCGCTGTCCACGATCACCGCGCAAGCGCACGAAGAGGGGCTGGAAGAGCAAACAGAGCGCGTCCTACTGGTCAGCGTGGACGGACTGCACGCGCTCGACGTGGTGCGTTACCTCGATAGCCACCCGTATTCGACCATGAAGCAACTGGCGGGGCACGGCATCACCTATAGCAACGCCCGCACGCCGGCGAATTCGGACTCCTTTCCGGGTCTGCTGGCGCTGGTGACCGGCGGCTCGCCCGTCACGAGCGGCCTCTTCTATGACGTGAGCTACGACCGCAGCTACTTCGCGAACGGCGACTCGACGTGCTCGGGCATCGTGAACGACCCCGCGCCGGGGGCCAGCCACACTGCCGGCAAGGGCAGCGCGATCGCTTTCGACGAGTCGATCGACCTCTATGGGACCGACCCCGTGACCGGCCTGCCGTTGTCAAGGAACGTGATCAATCCAAATTCCCTGCCGTACCAGATCGATTCGAACAAGCAGTGCGTGCCGGTCTATCCGCACAATGCGCTAAAGACGAACACGATCTTTGAAGTCG
>FSWL01000077.1_pt1 | contig 16465 bp, 15 predicted proteins | sample 1637991 | NCBI WGS metagenome assembly FSWL01 (sample SAMEA3914789, study PRJEB12502) | metagenome | biome: forest; material: soil | place: Canada | collected 2011-07-03 | depth 0.3 m | reverse complement strand
TCCGTGAGTCCGTGCGCCGAATACACCGCGGCGCAGGCGATCAGCGCGCAGGCCGCCACGAGGGCGAGCAGGCGATTGCGGTGGAAACCGGTGCTCGAGTTAGGTAAACCCATGACTGCACTACAGGGTAGCGGCCCCAGCGGGTGTGGGCAAGTTGGGGTATTTATAATGAGCGGCAGTCGGCCCACACTGCGTAGTCGCGGGCCGGCGGCGGCCCCAGGACGGCATGAGGTCTTTTGAAGCTCACCTCCGACTCGCTCGCAACTCAGCTCGGGGAACGGCTGTTGCCGGTATATCTCGTCTCCGGCGACGAACCGCTGCTCGCGGCGGAAGCAGCCGACGCCGTGCGTGCGGGCGCGCGTGGCGCGGGCTTTACGGAGCGCGAGGTGCACTTCATCGAGCGTGCCGCCGACTGGGACGTGCTGCGCGCCTCCGCCGCCAATCTGTCGCTGTTTGGTGCACGCCGCGTGGTGGAGATCCGCCTGGCCAGCGCCAGGCCCGGCACAGCCGGCAACGCAGCCCTGATCGCACTGCTCGAGGCGCGTGATCCTGACACACTGTTCCTCATTCTGACGCCGCGCCTCGATCGCGACGCACAGGGTGCCGACTGGGTGCGGGCGGTCGAGGCGCACGGTGCCTGGGTGCAGATCTGGCCGGTGGATCCGCAGCGCCTGGTGGCGTGGCTCAAGGGCCGTTGCCGCAGGCTGAAGCTCGAGGCAAGCGATGAAGCGCTCGAGCTGCTGGCGGCGCGCACCGAGGGGAACCTGCTCGCGGCTCACCAGGAGCTGACCAAGCTCACGCTGCTGGCGCCCGAGGGCAGGGTGACGCCCGACACCGTACTCGACAGCGTCGCCGACAGCGCGCGTTTCGATGTCTTCCGGCTGGGCGAGGCCGTACTCTCGGGGGAGACGGCGCGGGCGCTGCGCGTGCTGGCGGGCCTGCGCGCCGAGGGCACGGAGCCGACTCTGGTGTTGTGGGCACTGAGCCGTGCGCTGCGGGACGTGTGGAGCGCGCGCGGCGGCGGCAAACCGCCCGCCTGGCAGCAGCGCCACCGAGCCGCGCTCGAGCAAGCCCTGCGGCGCGCGTCCCGGTTGCCGTTCGCGGCGCTCGCGCGGCGCGCGGCGCGCGCCGACCGCATGATCAAGGGCCGTGTTGCGGGCGATGCGTGGGACGAGCTGGCGCTGCTGGCGGCTGACCTGTGCGGGCAGCCCGCCGGGCCAGGCCTGAGGCTCACGCGCGTGCGGGCGATGTAACCGATGCAACCCATCGGCGTCTTCGGTGGCACCTTCGACCCGATTCACTGTGGCCATCTGCGCACGGCGTTCGAGCTGTGGCAGGAGCTGCGGCTTGCCGAAGTGCGCTTTCTGCCCACCGGCAGCCCGCCGCATCGGGCCCAGCTGTATGCGAGCCCCGAGCGGCGGCTGCAGATGGTGCGGGCGGCGGTGGCGGATCAGCCGAGCTTCGTGGTCGACGACCGCGAAGTGCGCCGCAGCGGCCTGTCGTATTCGGTGGACACGCTGACGGAGCTGCGCCGGGAGTATCCGAAGCGCTCGCTGTGTCTGCTGCTCGGGATGGATGCGTTTCTCGGCTTGCCCAACTGGCACCGCTGGCGCGAGCTGCTGCCGCTGGCGCATATCGTGGTGGCTCACCGCCCGGGGTGGCGGGCGCCGACCACCGGTCCCCTCGGCGAGGTCATGGTCGATCACGGCACCGGCACGATCCGCGCGCTGCACGAGAGACCCGCGGGCTGCGTGTACGTGCACTCAGTGACCCAGCTGGAGATTTCCTCGACCGAACTGCGTTCCCTCATCATCGCGGGCCGCGACCCGCGCTACCTCGTTCCCGACGAGGTGAGGCAGATCATCCTCGAGACGAGGTGCTATGCTGCACAGCAAGAGCCCGATGGCCGCTGAGGGATAGTTTTCAGGAGAACTCACTTAAGCACATGATCACCCGCAAACGCCTGCGCCCCCCGGAGGAGCGCGCCTTGCCGTTGCAGAACCTGGTAACGGCTGCGCTCGATGATATGAAAGCTGTGAATGTCAGGGTGCTGGATGTGCGGGGCCTGACCGACATCGTCGATACGATGGTGATCGCGAGCGGCAACTCCGACCGCCATGTGCGCTCGATCGCCGAGCGCGTGGTGGAGAAGGCCAGGGCGGCGGGCTTGCGGCCGCTCGGGACCGAAGGCGCACGCGACGGGGAATGGGTTCTCGTGGACCTGCAGGACATCCTCGTGCACGTGATGCTGCCGCGGGTGCGCGAGTTCTACGGTCTCGAAGACCTCTGGGACAGCGGTCCGGCCGAAGCCGTGGTCGCCACCCCGGCGGTTTCCCGTGCGGCCGCACGCCGGCGGCGAATCTCGCGGTAGCGGAAACCGATGCGCGTGCGCGTGATCGCCGTGGGCACGCGCCTGCCCGCCTGGGTGCGCAGCGCCTGCGAAGACTACCTGGCCCGGCTCGCATCCCGCCTCGCCATATCGCTGGTTGAAATCGAGCCCGGCGCGCGCAGTGCGGGCGGCACGGCGCACAAGGCCATTGCGGCCGAGGGCCAGCGCCTGCTCGGCGCCGTGCGCGCCGGCGATCATGTGGCCGTCCTCGATGAGCGCGGTACGCAGTTCTCCACGCGCGAGCTCGCGGCCTGGCTGCAGGAGCGCATGCAGCAGGGCGAGGATCTGGCGTTTCTGATCGGCGGCCCCGACGGGCTCGCTCCGGAGGTGCTCGCGCGCGGCAACTTCACCCTGTCGCTGTCACGGCTGACGCTGCCGCACGCGCTGGTGCGCGTGCTGCTCGCCGAGCAGCTGTACCGGGCGCACAGCATATTGACCCATCACCCGTATCACCGCGACTGATGAAAGCGCAGGACCCTGCACCGCTCGTGTGTCTCGCCTCGGTCTCGGCCCGGCGCCGCGAGCTGCTGGCGCAGATCGGCGTGCCGCACTTGGTGAGCGCAGCGGACATCGACGAGGCGCTACGGTCCGGGGAGCGCGCGGCGGACTACGTAGTGCGTATGGCCCGCGCCAAGGCGCTCGCCGTGCGTGAGCGCGGCATGGCACTGCCGGTGCTCGCCGCCGACACCACCGTGGTGGTCGATGAGATCGTGTGCGGCAAGCCCGCCGATGAGGGCGAGAGTCTTGCCATGCTCGAGCGCCTCTCCGGGCGCACGCACCAGGTGCTCACCGCCGTGGCGCTGGCCGCTCACGGCGCGGTGAGCTTCCGCCTGAGCGCGAGCGAGGTGCGCTTTCGGCGCTTAAGCCGCGCGGAATGCGCGGCCTATTGGCGCACGGGCGAGCCGCATGACAAGGCCGGCGGGTACGCGGTCCAGGGGCGCGCCGCGGTGTTCATCGAGCACCTGAGCGGCAGTTACTCGGGAGTCATGGGTCTGCCGCTGTTCGAGACGGCGGAGCTGCTGCGTGCCGCGGGCGTGCCGTACTGGCGGGACGGCGCGCGCGCGGGAGCGCTGCGGTGAGCATCGAGATCCTGGTCAACATCGCGCCGCGCGAGACCCGCGCCGCCATACTCGACAACGGCGTGGTGCAGGAGATCCACATCGAGCGCACCAGCCGCCGCGGACTGGTGAGCAACCTGTACAAGGGGCGTGTGTCACGCGTGTTGCCCGGCATGCAGGCGGCGTTCGTGGAGATCGGCCTTGAGCGCACCGCGTTCCTGCACGCTGCCGACATCGCCGGCGCCGTTTCCGACGACACCGTGGCGAGTGCGCCGCTGGCGAGCCAACCACCGGTCGAGGATATCCGGCGGCTGGTGAATTCCGGCGACGACATCCTGGTGCAGGTGATCAAGGATCCACTCGGCACCAAGGGGGCGCGGCTCACCACCTTCATTGCCCTGCCGTCGCGCTACCTGGTGTACATGCCGCGCGGCCTGGGCGTAGGGGTGTCGGCGCGCATCGAGGACGAGGCCGAACGCACGCGACTGAAGACGGTGCTGGCGCAGTTCCTGACCTCTGGCGCGAGCGGCGGCTACATCGTGCGCACGGCAGCGCAGGGGGCGTCCCCGGACAGCCTGCGCGAGGACATGGCCTATCTCGCCAAGCTCTGGGATCACGTGCGCGCGCGTGCCGGCCAGGCGGCCCCGGGCACGGTGGTGCACGAGGACCTGCCGCTCAGCCTGCGCGTGCTGCGCGATGAGCTCGCCCGTGGCGTGAGCCGCGTGCTGGTCGATTCGCCACGCGAGCACGAGCGTATGCAGCAGTTCGCCGCCGCCTTCATGCCCGAGGCGGCGCCGGTCATCGAACTGTATGCCGGCGCGCGGCCGATACTCGACCTGAACGGCGTCGAGGAGGAGATCGCCAAGGCGCTCGACCGCAAGGTGCCGCTGAAGTCCGGCGGTCACCTGGTGATCGATCAGACCGAGGCGATGACCACCATCGATGTGAACACCGGCGCCTATGTGGGTCATCGCAACCTCGAGGAAACCATCTTCCGCACCAACCTCGAGGCGGCGGTGAGCATCGCGCGACAACTGCGGCTGCGCAATCTCGGCGGCATCATCATCATCGACTTCATCGACATGCGCGATGAGCCGCACCGGCGCGCAGTGCTCAGCGCCCTCGAGCGCGCGCTGGCCGGCGATCGCGCCCAGACCCACATCGTGAGCCTCTCGCCGCTCGGGCTCGTGGAAATGACCCGTAAGCGCACCCGCGAGAGCCTGGAACATCTGCTGTGTCAGCCGTGTCCAAGCTGTGCAGGGCGCGGCTTCATCCGGACGCCCGAAACGGTGTGCAACGAGATCTTTCGCGAAATTGTGCGACAGAGCAGACAGTTTGCCAGTCGTGAGCTGCTGATACTCGCTCACCAGGACGTCGTGGATCGCCTGCTGGATGAGGAGTCCGCCACCCTCGGGGAGCTCGAAGCGCAGGTCGGCCGTCCGATCCGCCTGCAGGTCGAGGCCCTCTACGGCGTTGATCACTACGACGTCGTACTCGTTTAAGACATGAGTGTGCGTGTGACGCCAGCAGAGCCTGCTGCCGGGCCGGTTGCCCTTGCTGCCGGAGGTGGCGGTGCGCGCCCGACGCGCCCGGGGGTGCGGTGGGCGGCCTGGGTGCTGGGCGGCGCCACCACCCTGGGCGCGGTGGTGTTGATTGCCTGCGAGCTGGCCGCGGCGCGCGTGCCGCAGCACCGCGCCGCGCTCGAGGAGTTGATCCGCCAGCAGACCGGACTCAACGTGAGCTTCAGCGAGCTCAGCGTACGCTGGGGCTGGTACGGTCCTGAGGTCGTGTTTCACAGTGTCGTGCTCGGTGAGCCCGGAGGCCGCGGGGCGCTGCTGCGCGCGCCGCAGCTGATCGTGGGGCTGGACGCCTGGCGTATGGTGCGCAGCGGCCAGCTGCAGGCCGGGCGCATCACGCTGGTGAATCCCGACATCGATCTCGGGGCCGGCGCGGACATGCGTGCCGGCGCGCCTGCTACCGGCGCCGGGCGCGAGCCGCTGCTGACCGCCGGCGCGCGGTTGTTGTCGCGCTGGCGGGACGGACGGATCGATATCCAGGGCGGAACACTGCGCTGGCCCCTCACCGGGGCACCACTGCCGCTCACACTGAGTGTCAGGCACGCACAGCTGCGGCGCCTGGCTTCGGCGTGGAGTGCGGACGCGCTGGTGCTCCTGCCCGCAAGCCTGGGTGCCAGCGCTCACCTGGCTTTGACCGTGACGGGCGATCCCGCACGGCCGGCTGGCTCGAGTGGCACCCTCAGTTTCGAAGGCCGCATGCTCGAATTCGCCGGCTGGCGGCAGGTGATCGAATATCCGCCGGTGGAGCGCTACCTGCCGCAAGCGGGCCGGGGCAACCTCGAGCTGCACGCCGAGTTCGCGCAGGGACGCGTGCTCAACGCCGACGGCAAGGTGCTGGCGCAGGCGCTCGAGTGGAGAGCGCCCGTCGCTACGGCTGCGGCGCTCACCGTGGACCGGCTGAGCGGTTCGTGGCGCCTCGCGCGGCGCGGCGCGCGCTGGCGCCTCGAGGTGCACGCGCTCGAGCTCGGTGAGCCGGCGTCGGCTCCCGTGACTGCGAGCGTCGATGCCGCGGCCGACGCCGCCTGGGCGCGCGGCAGGGTGGAATCCGCGCCGCTCCCCGTGGTAGTCGCCATCGCGTGCTGGTATGCCCCGCAGCTGCCGCTGGCGCAGGTGGCCCTCGGCGGGACGGTGCGCGAGCTGGGGTTTGACTGGGATGCGCGCCGCCCCGGGGGCGTACGTCTGCGAACTTCCGCACAACTCGAAGACGTCACGGTCGCAACGCCCTCGCGCGACATGGTGCTCACCGGACTGAGCGGGTATGTGTCGGGAGCCGACGAGCGCCTGGTGGCCGACCTGCAGGCGCACGCGGCGCAGCTCACCCTGGCGCGCGAGCAGCCCGTCGCGCTCGACAATCTCGCGCTCGCCGCACGCCTTGCCATCGGCGCGGACGGCGGCGGCTGGCAAGTCAGCACCGATGACTTCGAGGTCCGGCGCGCGGGGCTGAGTTTTGCGGCCAGCGGCGCGATCGGCGCCGACGGCGCCGGCCGGCAGCCGCAGATCAATGCGCACGCCGCTCTCAAGGACGCCGACGTGGCGTTGCTCGCCGGACTGTTAGGTCCACGCGCGCTGGCCGCGTTCGGCGCCGCCGCCGCACAGCTCACCGCCGGACGCATCGCGAGCGCGGATCTCGAGTGGCGCGGTCCGCTCGACCTCGCACAGCTGCCCTGGAGCCGTACCGGGACGGAGTTCCGGGGCGCTCTGGAGCTGCACGACGCGACCCTGGCAGGACTCGATCCCTGGCCCGATACGCACCGCCTCGATGCGCGCGTCGAGTGGCACGGCCCGCGCATTCATGCGGCGATCGACGGCGGGCAGGTCGGGACATTTGAACTCGCCGCGGCGACTGCCGAGTGGGACGCCCGCGGTGACCGCGCCATGCACCTCGCCGGACGTGTCACCGGCAGCGCGCAGCAAGCCCTCGCGTGGCTGCGTGAACACCCGCAGCTCAGCGCCTACGTCCCCGGAGTGCAGGATGTTGATCTGCGCGGTGACACGCTGCTCGATGTCGAGGTGCTGGTGCCCGCGGCGGCGCGCGTCACCGCGGCGCGCCAGCCCCGCGTACGCACGCGCGTCACGGCGCTGCTCGATGGCGTGCAGCTGCGTCCGGTTGCGGGCCTGCCACCGATCGACGCGCTGCGCGGCACGCTCGGCTTTGCGGCCGGCCATCTGCAGCCCTCGACGCTGACCGGGCAGTGGCTGGGCGGCCCGGTCACCCTCGGCGTCCTGGAGCGGCACGAGCCCGGCGTCACCGCACTCGCGATTTCCGGGCGCGGACTCGTGGACGTGCGGCAGGCGGTGCTGGCAGCCGGAGGGCGGGACGCTGCCCAGCTTGCGGGCCATGCCGAATGGAGCGCGCTCCTTACGTTCCTGCCGGGAGCGGGTGCGGGGAGTTCGCACTGGCGTGTGCGCGCCGATTCGAACCTGATCGACGTCAGCAGCCGCCTGCCCGAGCCCTTTGCCAAGGCTCAGGGGGCGGCGCTGCCGCTGCATGTCGAGGTACAGGCAGGTGCCGACGCCGGGCAATTGCGCTTGAGCCTCGGCGAGCGGCTGCGCGCGTCGGTGGCGCTCAATCGCAGCGGTGAGCTGTGGCGCATCGAGCGCGGCGCGGTAAGTCTCGCGTCCACGACACCGGTGCTGCCCGCGGAACCGGTGTTGTGGCTGGAAGGACGCGTCGGCCGCCTCGACCTGCCGGCATATCTCGCCCTGTGGCTGCAGGTCGGCCGGGATGCGGCGCTGCCTGCGCTGCGCGCGCGGCTGACGACCTCCCAGCTGGTCGCCGGTGAGCGCAGCTACCCGGAGGTGAGCGTAGCGGTGGATGCGAGCCGCGCGGGCGGACAGCTGCAGCTGCAGTCCGCGGACCTTTCCGGCACGGTGCGCTGGCCGGCGGTGGTGAGCGGCGCACACCCGGCGGTGGTGCACCTCGCCCGGCTCAACGTGGCGCAACTCACCGACGCCGCACTCGGGGCAGGAGTGCTCGCTGCACTCGGAGCCGTTGCTCAACTGTCCGTCGATGATCTGCAGTGGCAGGGCCATTCGCTCGGCAGGCTCGGCGCGACGCTCGCTGCGGGGGCGGACGCGCTCGAGGTCAGTGAGTTGCATCTGGCCGGTGACAACGAGGACACCCGCGGCACGCTGCAGTGCCGGGATGGCGCCTGCCGCCTGCAATTCAGCCTTGACAGCCGCAACGCCGCGGCCACGCTGTCCGCCTTTGGCTTGCGGCCGGACCTCGGAGCGAGCCACGCGCGGCTCGAGGGTGAGTTGCAATGGCCGCAGCAGGCAGCCGCCTCCCTTGCAACGCTCGACGGACGCCTCCATATGCAGCTCGAGCAGGGTGTCACCCGCGCCGCGGGGGCGGACTTGGCGGGCGTTCCTTTCGCGCTGCTGGCCGTGCCGGCGCTGACCGCGGGCATGAGTTCCGGGCTGAAGTTCTCACGCCTGACAGCCGACTTCGTGCTGCACGACGGACAGGCGACGACCTCTGACCTGCACTTCGACGGTGACGCGGAGATCCTGGTGCGCGGCCGGACCGGTCTGCTCGCGCATGACTACGATGAGCAGGCGTGGATCCTGCGTGGCGAGGAGCGTCTGCCGGCTGCCGTGCGCCGGTTCGGACCGACGCCCAAGGTTGCGGCGGTGTGGCTGTCGCTGCGCGAGTTGTTCACCGGATCGGCCGCGGATCGCTCGCATGCCGCGCTGAGTTTGCGGGGCACCTGGGATGACCCGATCGTGACGCCTGCGGAATGAGGTGACGGATGAAGGTAGCCGCAATACAGATGACGTCCGGACCGGACGTGACGGCGAACCTCGAGCAGGCGCGCGCGCTGCTCGAGGACGCAGTGGGCCGCGGCGCACGACTCGCGGCGCTGCCGGAGAATTTCTCCTTCATGGGATTGAAGGACGCCGACAAGCGCGGCGTGGCGGAAGCGGACGGCAGCGGCCCGGCGCAGGATTTCCTGGCGGCGAGCGCGCGGCGCCTGCGCCTGTGGATTGTGGGCGGCACGGTGCCGCTGCGCGCCGGCGCCGACGGGCGCGTGGCGGCCGCTTCGCTGGTGTACGACACGGACGGGCAGCGCGTCGCCCGCTACGACAAGATTCACCTGTTCGATGTCGACATTCCCGGGCGTGCCGAGAGCTACCGGGAGTCGGCGCACGTCGCTCCCGGCTCGAGTCCTGCGGTAATCGACACGCCTGTAGGCCGGCTGGGGCTGTCGGTATGCTACGACGTGAGGTTTCCGGAGCTTTACCGGCACCTGAGCGCCGCCGGCGCGCAACTGCTGGCGGTGCCATCGGCGTTCACCAGCCCCACCGGGCGGGCGCACTGGGAGACCCTGCTGCGTGCCCGGGCAATCGAGAATCTCTGTTATGTTGTGGCGCCGGCGCAGTCCGGCTTCCATCCGAGTGGACGTGAGACCTACGGCGACAGCATGATCGTGGATTATTGGGGACGAGTCCTGCAGCGCGTGCCCCGCGGCCGCGGCTGCGCCGTGGCGGAAGTGGATCTGGCGCGGCAGATGGGTGTGCGCGAGAGCTTTCCCGCGCTGCTGCACCGCGCCCTGGCGGACGCAGATACGCGTCCGTGAGTGAGGCGTCCATGAGTGACTCCCTGGTTGCCGACCCGCTGGAGCTGGCCCGCGACCTCATCCTGCGGCCGAGCGGCCTCGATGATGGGCGCCTCGACCGGGTGTTCGGCGAAGTGCTCACGCACTCGGTGGATTTCGCCGACCTGTACTTCCAGCTCACGCACCAGGAGTCCTGGTCGCTCGAGGACGGCATGGTCAAGGACGGCAGCGCCAGCATCGAACAGGGGGTTGGCGTGCGGGCGCTCGCCGGTGAGAAGACCGGATTCGCCTACTCGGACGAGATCGTGCTGCCGGCGCTCGAGGAGGCCTCGCGTGCCGCGCGCGCCATCGCGGTGCACGGCGGGGAGCGGCGCGTGTGCCCCTGGCGGGCGCAGACCGGGCATCGGCTGTATCTGCCGGAGGATCCCGCGGCCGCGCTCGCCATCCCGGACAAGATCGCCTGGCTCGAGCGCGTCGATCGCGAGGCGCGGCGCATCGATCCGCGCGTCGTGCACGTCACCGCGAGCGTGGTCGCCGTGCACGAAGTGGTGCTCATCGCCACCAGCGACGGGGAGCTGGCCGCGGACGTGCGGCCGCTGGTGCGTTTCAACGTCTCGGTGCTGGTGGAACAGGGCGGCCGGCGCGAACTGGGCTACGCCGGCGCAGGCGGCCGCTATTCGCTCGCCGAGCTCGTCGCAGGCGAGCGGCCGCTCGCACTGGCGCGCGAAGCCACGCGCCAGGCGCTCGTCAATCTCGAGGCGCGCCCGGCGCCCGCCGGCACCATGACGGTGGTGCTGGGTCCGGGCTGGCCGGGGATCCTGCTGCACGAGGCGATCGGGCATGGGCTCGAAGGTGACTTCAACCGCAAGGGCACCTCCGCATTCGCCGGCCGCATCGGCGAGCAGGTGGCGGCGCCGGAGTGCACGGTGGTCGATGACGGCACGCTGGCGCGGCGGCGAGGCTCACTCAACATCGACGACGAAGGCACGCCGACCCAGTGCACCACCCTGATCGAGAACGGCGTACTGCGCGGCTACATGCAGGACCGCTTGAACGCCCGGCTGATGGGCGCGCAACCGACCGGCAACGGGCGGCGCGAGTCGTTCGCGCACATGACGCTGCCGCGCATGACCAACACCTACATGCGGCCCGGTCCGCATGCGCCGGAGGAAATCATCCGCTCGGTGCAGCGCGGCATTTACGCGGTCAATTTCGGCGGCGGGCAGGTGGATATCACCTCCGGCAAGTTCGTGTTCTCGGCGAGCGAGGCGTATGCCATCGAGAACGGTCGCGTGGGCGCGCCCCTCAAGGGCGCGACCCTGATTGGCAATGGTCCTGACGTGCTGACGCGCGTCTCGATGGTCGGCAACGACCTGAAGCTCGACGACGGTGTTGGAACCTGCGGCAAGGATGGGCAGAGCGTGCCCGTCGGCGTCGGCCAGCCGACGCTCAGGATCGAAGGGCTCACGGTCGGCGGCACCGCCTGAGGGTGAGAAGTGTCGCAGCGCGGCGTCACTACCCTGTACGCACTTACCGCGACATAATGGATCCCTGGTGAAGCTGTGATTCTCCACACACCCGTTTGGGTCGCGAGTCCGTAACGTGCATCGGGCGAGCTCAACCCGCGTAAAGGAAGGAGTCCCGATGTACGCCGACGACGCCACTCTCGAGTCCCCGCAGCTCAATCTGCCGGCGGACCTGCAGGCCGAAGTCAGCCGACGCGCTGCCGCGCGTCCAGTGGACTTCCACGTCGACGGCTGGAAACCCTCCCTGCTGGAGCGCCTCGCGAAGCTCTTCGGCCCTGGGTTGACCTGACGCACCTGTCACCGGCGGTTCCAACTTCGGGGCCGGGCGCGCTACGATGGGTGCCATGTCGCGGCATAGCCCCCATTTCTCCCGCCCTGTTTACGAAGGGCTGCCCTGGTTTTACATAACTTGCGGAGTGGCGGCGCTCGTGGCCAGCTACCTGCTCGCCTCCCGCGGCGGGTTGAGCCTGCTCACCGGTCTGCTCGGGTTGGTGATCCTGGTCGGCGGGATCGTCGTGCTGCTGCGGCGGCGCGATTACCGCGACATGCGATCGCAGTACGCGAACCCGGATTCGCTCAGCGGCAAGGATCCGCCGTAACGGCTACTTGAGCGGCGCCGGCTCTACGGTGGGCGCCGGGTGCTCTGTCTTCGGCGCGGGCGCTACGCGCGCGACCTCCGAATGGACGCCCGGTTCGGTGTCGGTGAACGTGCCGCGGCCACGCGACGTGCGCTCATCCACATAAATCAACTCGTGCTTGCCGATCAGCACGACATCGCCGTCGTTGAGGTAATGACGGCGCACGCGGTTGGATTTCACGTAGATCCCGTTGGTGCTGTTGAGGTCCTCGACCACGCAGGAATGCGGTGTGGTGATCACCTGGCAGTGATGACGGCTGATGAAGCGGCTGTCGATCTGCACGTCGTTGTCGGGGGTGCGCCCGACAATGACCCGGCCGATACGCAGGGAGATTTCCTGCACGGTGCGGCCGTCGGTCGCCACCAGCAGGCGACCGAGCGCAGCGCCGGGCTCGTGAGTCGCGGCGTGCGCGGCGCCGGCGGCCTCGGCCGGCTGCGGCTGGGGGCGCGCGGCGTATTCGACCCACTGCAGCTCACGCACCGCGCTGATGATGTCCGCGCGCGTGACCGTGCCGCGATCCGAGGTGTAGGCGGCCATCATGGCGGTATCGCACAGCGTGTTGATCAGCCGCGGTACGCCGCCGCAGTAGCGAAACACCTCGGCAAACGTATCGGCGGTGAAAATCTCGCGGTCTCCGGCTCCGGCAACCTCCAGCCGGTGCTGAATGTAGCCCTGCGTTTCCGCCTCCGACAGCGTTTGCAGGTGGAACCGCAGCCGCACGCGCTGCATGAGCTGCGCGAGCTCGGGCGCGTCGAGCTTGTCGTTGAGCTCGGGCTGTCCGGCGAGAATGATCCGCAGCACCTTGTCCTTGGTGGTCTCCACGCCCGACAGCAGGCGGATTTCCTCCAGCACGCGCATGGTGAGGTTCTGCGCTTCATCGACAATCAGCAGCACCTTGCGGCCGGCGGCGTACTGTTCGATCAGGAAGTTGTTGACCGTGCTGATGAGCTCGGCTTTGCGCATCTTGAAGGGCGAGAAGCCGAACTGCACCAGCACCGCCTGCAGGAAATCGATGGCCGATACCTGGGTCTGGTTGATCTGCGCCACCACCACGTCCGCCGGCACTTCCTTGAGGAAGGATTCGATCAGCGTGGTCTTGCCCGAGCCGATCTCGCCGGTGATCACCACGAAGCCGTCGGTGAACCAGATGGTCGACTCCATGTACGCCTTGGCGCGGGCGTGCTGCTTCGACAGGTACAGGAACTGGGGGTCCGGACTCAGCCGGAACGGCAACTCCTTGAGTTTGAAGGGTTCCAGATACATGGTGTTGGCTCGCAGCCGATGTTACGGGATGCGAACGCCGACGGCCAAATCCTTGAGCAGGCGTCGCGCGCGAGCGTCGCGCCGGGGGGCGGTCGGCTCGACTACGGTGCAGTGGCCCACCTTGCGCCCGGCCCGCGGCTGCTTGCCGTAGTCGTGCAGGTGCACGCCCTCCAGCGCCAGCAGCGTTGCGCGTGCGGGCATCTGCCCGATGAGATTGATCATGGCGCTGTGCCCGAGCGCGCGGGTGGCGCCGAGCGGCAGGTCGAGGATGGCGCGCAGGTGATTCTCGAACTGACTGGTGGCGGCGCCCTCGATGGTCCAGTGTCCGGAGTTGTGCACGCGCGGCGCCATCTCATTGGCGATGAGCCTGCCGCGGCGCACGAAGAACTCGAGGGTCAGGATGCCGGTGTAGCGAAAATGCGCCAGCACGCGCGTGAGATAGCGCGCGGCCAGGCGCTGCCAGCGCGGCGGCCCGAAAGGCGCACAGGTGAGTCGCAGGATTCCCCCGCCGTGGACGTTGCCGCACAGCGGATAGACCGCGAGCTGGCCGCTGAGGCTGCGCGCGCCGATGATCGACGCCTCGCAATCAAACGGCACCCACTCCTCGTACAGCAGCGGCGCCTTGCCGAGCGCGCTCCAGGCCCGCCGGGCGTCCGCGGCCGTGTGGATCACGGCCTGACCCTTGCCGTCGTAGCCGAGCCGGCGCGTCTTGAGCACGCCGGGCAGGCCGACGGCGCCGATGGCGCGCGTCAGCTGTGCGCGTGAGCTCACGGCGCGCCAGCGCGTGGTGGGAATCCTCAGGCGCTCGAACAGTCGCTTCTCGGCCACCCGGTCCTGGCCGGCGGCGAGCGCCGCGATCGGCGGACAGATTCGCGCGCCGTGCACGCGCGTCACGGCACGCAGGCTCGCCACCGATACGTTCTCCCAGTCGAAGGTCAGGACCTCGCAGCGCCGCGCGAGACGTGTCAGGAGCTTGTGATCGGTAAAGGCGCCGTGCAGCAGGGGGGCGACCTGGCCCGCGGGCGCCTCGCGCGCCGGGTCCAGACACAGGAAATCAAGCCCGAGCGGATAACCCGCCAAAGCGAGCATGCGGCCGAGCTGGCCGGCGCCCACGATGCCGACCGTCATGTGCGCGGCGTCGCGCGCGGATCGGGGTTGCCGAGCACGCCGGCGGTCTGGCGTTCGCGATACGCTTCCAGCGCCGTGGCGATGGCGGGGTGCTTGTTGGCGAGGATCGCCGCCGCACACAGCGCGGCGTTGGTCGCGCCGGCCGCGCCGATCGCGAACGTTGCCACCGGCACGCCCGCCGGCATCTGCACGATGGACAACAACGAATCCAGTCCCCCCAGGGACTTCGACTGCACCGGCACGCCGAGCACCGGCAGGCTGGTCTTGGCGGCGGCCATGCCGGGCAGGTGAGCGGCGCCGCCGGCGCCGGCGATCAGCACTTCCAGGCCGCGGGCGCGGCTGCCTGCGGCGTATTCGAACAACAGGTCGGGCGTACGGTGCGCCGACACGACGCGCACTTCGTAGGGGACCGCGAGCTTGTCCAACAGCTCGGCGGCGGACTGCATCGTCTCCCAGTCGGACGATGAGCCCATAATGATGCCGACCAGCGGTTTCATCACGGCATTGTATCGAACAATGCGCGCAGCGCGCGAAACAGCTCTCTGGCCGCCGCGCCGGCGCCGGCGGCGCGCGCGCGCTCCGCCTGGGCGGCGCTGACACGCCGCGCCCACTGCGCTCGATCGATATCCGGGCGCCAGCGCGCCAGCTCCGCCAGGGCCGTCGCGCCTTCTGCGATCAGCCGCTCGCGCCAGGCGCTGATGCGTTTGAAGCGCTCGGTCTCGCGCGCGGCACGTGCGCTGTGCGCGGCGAGCGCGGCGCGGATCGGCTCCAGCTCCACCCCGCGCATCAGCTTGCCGATGTACTGGCGCTGGCGCGCTGCGGCGGCGCGGCTGGTGATGCCCCGCGCCGCGCGGATCGCCTCGCTCAGGGCTTCCGGCAGCTGCAGCGCGTCAAGCTCCGCGTCGCGCAGGCGCACGAGCGCCTCGCCCAGATCCTGGGCGGCGTGCGCAGCGCGCTTGCGCGCGCTCTTGCTGGGAGGCTGCGCGGTGTCGTCAGCGGCGGTCACGGGCGGCTCTCGTTGGGGCGCTTACCGCTGCAGTGCCAGGCGGTGAGTTACAATTTAAGCCCAACGCTCACGCGAATCACGCACGATGCAACCACCGCCCGCATCCGGGGCAATCCGGCAACTCACTGACGTCGCCAGCCTCGCGCTCGAGGAAGCGCGCCGCCAGGGAGCCTCGCAGTGCGAAGCCGACGCCTCGCTCTCCCAAGGGCTGTCGGTGAGCGTGCGCCTGCGCGAGGTCGACACGCTCGAGTATCAGCGCGACCGCGGACTCGGAGTGACCGTCTACTTCGGCCAGCGCAAGGGCTCGGCGAGCACCGCGGATCTGACGGCCGCCGCGGTGCGCGAGACGGTGGAAAAGGCCTGTGCGATCGCACGTTACACCGCCGAGGATCCGTATGCCGGGCTGGTCGAGCCCGAGGCGCTGGCCCGTGAGATCCCCGACCTCGATCTCGATCACGCCTGGGACCTCGCCCCGGAGCGCGCGATCGAGCTGGCGCGCGAATGTGAGGCCGCGGGCCTGGGTGTAGATGCCCGCATTACCAACTCCGAGGGCGCATCCGTGAGCAGTCAGCGCCACACGGGCGTTTACGGCAACTCGCTCGGCTTTCTCGCCGGCTACACGGCCACCAGCCACTCGATCAGCTGCTCGCTCATCGCGCAAGCCGGCGATGACATGCAGCGCGACTACTGGTACACCGTCGCGCGCGACCCGGCCGAGCTTGAAGGCGTCGCCAGCGTCGGCCGCACCGCAGGTGTACGCGCCGTGGCCCGGCTCGATGCGCGCCGCCTCACGACCCGCAAGGTCCCGGTGGCCTTCACGCCCGACATGGCGCGCGGCCTGTTCAGACACTTCGTCGGCGCGATCAGCGGCACGAGCCAGTACCGCAAGTCCTCGTTTCTGCTGAACGCGGCCGGCGAGCAGATCTTTCCGGCGTTCCTGCAGATGCAGGAGCAGCCGCATATCCGCAAAGGCCTCGCCAGCGCCCCGTTTGACCAGGAAGGCGCCGCCACGCGCGATCGGGAGCTGGTCCGCGACGGAGTGGTGAGCGGCTACGTGCTCGGCAGCTACTCCGCACGGCGCCTGGGGATGACCACCACCGGCAACGCCGGCGGCATTCACAACCTCATCGTCACCAGCGCCGACGGAGCGCTGGATGCAGCGGGGTTCCTCAGGCGCCTGGACACCGGCCTGCTGGTGACCGAGCTGATGGGACAGGGTGTGAACGGCGTGACCGGCGACTACTCGCGCGGCGCGAGCGGCTTCTGGGTGGAGCACGGCGCCATCGTGCACCCGGTGCACGAGATCACCATTGCCGGCAAC
>FSWL01000030.1_pt1 | contig 17035 bp, 11 predicted proteins | sample 1637991 | NCBI WGS metagenome assembly FSWL01 (sample SAMEA3914789, study PRJEB12502) | metagenome | biome: forest; material: soil | place: Canada | collected 2011-07-03 | depth 0.3 m | reverse complement strand
TGCCGGACCATGTGTTTGACGAAGCCGACGACATCGAGCTGATCGATCTGCCGCCCGATGACCTGATCGCACGCCTGCGCGCCGGCAAGGTGTATGTGGGCGAGCAGGCGACTGCCGCCACCGAGCGCTTCTTCCGCAAGCAGAATCTGCTGGTGTTGCGCGAGATCGCGCTGCGCCGGGTCGCCGATCGGGTCGAGGCCGCCTCCCTCGCCCTGCCGGCGGACCGCACCCAGGCGCGCATCGCAGGCGACCGCGTGCTGGTCGCCGTCGGCCCTGACGAGCAGGCCGAGCAACTGGTGCGCGCCGGCAAGCGCATGGCGCACGCCCTCGATGCGCACTGGACCGTGGTGTACGTGGAAACGCCCGCGCTGCTGCGCCTGTCGGACCTGCAGCGCAATCGCCGCATCGAGGTGTTGCGGCTGGCGGAGTCACTCGGCGCCGAGACGGTGACGCTCGATGGTCCGTCCGCCGGCACCACGCTCGCCGAGTACGCGCAGGTGCGCCACGCCACGCGCGTGATCGTGGGGACACCGAAGCGGCGCGGCTGGCGCGCCTGGCTGCGTCCCTCCACCGCGACCGAGCTGGTGCGCCGCGCGCGCACTTTCGACGTGGTGCTGATCGCCGCGAACGTACGCCGGACACCCCCGGCGGCGCCGGCCGTCCCCGGCGTCGTGAGCGGGCCTGCCGCGGTGGGTTGGGATCGCTATGCGTGGGCCGCCGGCATAACGGTGCTCGCCACGCTCATCGCCTTTGCGATGTATCCGCACTTCGAGCTCTCCAACCTGGTCATGATCTACCTGCTGGGCGTGACGGTGGCGGGGCTGCGGCTCGGACGCGGACCGTCGGCGCTCACCGCGGTGCTGAACGTCGCCGCGTTCGACTTTTTCTTCGTGCCGCCGCGCTATTCGTTCGCGGTCTCGGACGTGCAGTACCTGGTGACCTTCGGCGCCATGGTGACCATCGCCCTGGTGATCGCAACCCTCACCGCGAGCGTGCGGCAGCAGACCCGCGTGGCCGGCGCGCGCGAGCGGCGCACCGCGCTGCTGTACGCCATGAGCCGCGAGCTCGCCGCCACCCGCGGCATCGCCAACATGGCGCGCGTGGCGGTGCGTCACGTGGCGGAGGTCTTTCAATGCCAGGCGGTGGTGCTATTGCCCGATCCCGGCGGCAGGCTCCACTACCCGGCGGACGCGCCGCTCGAGAGCTCGTTCCGCCGCGCCGATCTCGCGGTAGCGCAGTGGGTCGCCGACCACGGGCGCCGCGCCGGACTCGCCTCCGATACCCTGCCGGCCGCGCCCGCTCTGTACGTGCCGCTCGGCGACGAGGGCCGCGCGTCGGGCGTGCTGGCGGTGCTGCCGGCCAACGCGCGGCGCGTACTGCTGCCGGAACAGAGCCACCTGCTCGAAACCTTCGCCGGTCAGATCGCTCTCGCGCTGGCGCGCGCGCATCTCGCCGAGGTCGCCGAGCAGTCGAGTCTCGCGGCCGAGCGTGAGACGTTGCGCAACACGCTGCTGGCGTCCATATCGCACGACCTGCGCACGCCGCTCGCGGTGATGGCGGGTGCGGGCAGCACCCTCGCCGAGCACGGCGCGCATCTCGATGAAGCGACCCGCGTGGCGCTGGCGCGCTCGGTGGAGACCAAGGCGCGCGAGATGTCGGAGCTGGTATCCAACGTGCTCGAGCTGGTGCGTCTGGAGTCCGGGCAGGTGGTGTTGCGGCGGGACTGGCAGACTCTCGACGACCTGGTGGGGAGCGCCCTCGCCGGTTACGCCGAGCGGCTCGCCGCCCACCCGGTGGAGGTGCGCCTGCCTGCCGACCTGCCGCCGGTGTGGGTGGATGCGACGCTCATCGTGCAGGTGTTTGCCAATCTGTTCGACAACATCGCCAAGTACACTCCGCCCGGCACACGAGTGTGGGTGTCGGCCATCGCCGGAGCCGACGGGGAGACGGTCAGGGTCACGCTGGACGATGACGGGCCGGGACTGCCCGCCGGTAACCCGGCGCGGCTGTTCGACAAGTTCCAGCGCGGCAACGGCGAGGGCACGGTCGTTGGTGTAGGCCTGGGACTGGCGATCTGCCAGGCGATCGTGCGCGCCCACGGCGGCGAGATCGAGGCGCGGCGCCGTGAGGGGGGCGGTGCGCGCTTCGCCTTCACGCTGCCCGCCACCCAAGGGCCCGCCACGGAGCCGCTGGCGTGACCCAGGCCATGCACCAGGTCCTCATCATCGAGGACGAGCCGGAGATCCGCAGGGTGCTGCGCGTGCTGCTGGAGTCGGAAAACTACCGCTGCATCGAAGCGGACACCGCGCTGCGCGCCGAGATCGAGACACGCAGCCACAAGCCCGACGTGCTGCTCATCGACCTGGGGCTTCCCGACGGAGACGGACTCACCGTCATCCGCCGGGTGCGCGCCTGGTCGACCGTGCCGATCGTGGTGCTGTCGGCGCGCACCATGGAGGAGCAGAAGGTGGCGGCACTCGATGCCGGAGCCGACGACTACGTCACCAAGCCCTTCAGCGCCCCGGAGTTGCTGGCGCGGCTGCGGGCGGCGCTACGGCGCCACGTGAGCGGCGCCGCGCCCACCTCGCTCATGCGGTTCGGCCCGATACGCGTCGATCTGGGGCGGCGCGAGTCGCACGGGCCCGAGGGCGAGATCCACCTGACGCCGCTCGAGTACCGGGTGCTCGGCTGCCTCGCGCGGCAGGCGGGCGCGATCGTGATGCAGCGCCAGCTGCTTCGCGAGGTATGGGGGCCGGAGCGGATGGAAGACTCGCGCAGCCTGCGGGTGTGCATCAAGAACCTGCGCGGCAAGCTCGAGCCCGATCCCCGGCGGCCGCGCTACCTGGTCACCGAGACCGGGCTCGGCTACCGGCTGCGTATGGATGAGGAGGCCCCCGCGGATGCTGCGGGGTAGTCAGGTGAGCGACACGATCAGTTTGGCGGAGTGACTGCGCCAGTTGATCGGGATGATGAACGAGCGCAGCCCCGGCTTCTGCGGAATCTGCGGCTTCTCGCCCGACAGCACGCTCGGCACCGAGATCACGAAGTCGCGGCCGAAGTCGCGGCGCGCGTTGCCGGAGATTGTGTTGGCGACCTCGCCGACCAGATCGCGCATGGTCTCGTGGCTGAAGTCGTTTTCCTGCATCTTCATCAGCAGCACCGTAAGCATGGCCTTGGGGGCGGTGAAGTACACGACCCCCTCGCGCTTGCCGGAGATGTTGATGACCCCGGTGTATTCGTGCACCGAGGGTGAGCCTTCCATGAGGTATGGCGAGCCGATCGAGGCCGGCTGCTGCGCGGCGACCTCGAAGAAGTTCGTCGTCCCCTCGACGAAGGTCTTGAGCTCCTGTTCGTGCAGCATGACGGATGCTTCCCAGTCAGGCCCTAGCGCATGAGATCCGCGATGGCTTCGTTCAGCTGCCGGTCGGTGAAGGGCTTGTTGAGGAAGCCATTCGCGCCCCGCTCCATCGCCTCCACCGCCGTCGCCTTGTCTGCCAGCGCCGAGATTACCAGGATCCGCACCGCGGGCTTCAGGGCGACGAGCTGACCGATGCACTCGATACCGTCCATGCGCGGCATGGTGATATCCATGGTCACCACGTCCGGGTCGGTTTTCTTGAACAGCTCGAGCGCCTCGAGCCCGTTACCGGCCGTGCCCACCAGCTGCAGGTCCTCGAAATGCTGCGAACGTTCGATGCGCCGGCGCATGATGTTCGAGTCGTCGACGATCATCAGTTTGAAGGATCGTTTACCGTTGCCGTTCACCGCGGGTCCGTTGCTGTCGGGCATGAGCGTCGCCTGAAGCGCCTCAGGCGACCGCGGTGCTGACCGCCCGGGCGGCCGGCAGGAGGATCTTGAAGCGGGTGAAGCGGCCGGGATGGGTGCTCACGCCGATCTTGCCTCCGAGCGCGTACACGCTGCGCGCCACCACGTCCATGCCGACTCCGCGGCCGGCATCCATGGACACATCCTCCTGGGTGGAGAAACCCGGATGAAAGATCAGCGCCATGGCGGCGCGCGTGTCCATGCCGCGGGATTCCTCTTCGCTGATCAGCTGCCTGCGCACCGCGGCGGACTTGAGCGTCTCGGTGGCGATGCCCGCACCGTCGTCCTCGAACACCAGCTCGTAGCCGTCGCCGGCCTTGCGGAAGTGCACGCTCACGACGCCCATTTCCTGCTTGGTATGCGCCCGGCGCACCTCCGGCGGCTCGATGCCGTGCACGGCCGCGTTGCGCAACATCTGGATGAGGCAGTCCTTGACGGTCGGGGCGTATGCGGGCGGCACGTCGGTGAGTCCCGCCACTGTCAGCCGGAAGCGCTTGGCGTGATCCTGGGCCAGTCGCTCGGCCATCGCGTGCAGCACCGGCGACAGATCCTCCATCGGCCGGGACTGCGGCCGCAGGGCGGCGGAGCCGTTCATGGCTGCGGCGGCCGCGGTCACCGCAGCGGGGGCGGTTTCCTTGAGCGTCGTGAGACGCGCGGCCATCTCGCGCACGCTGCGCAGGTGCGCCAGCAGATCATCGAGCTTCAGGACCAGCGGCAGGAAGTCGTTGCCCGACAGCTCGGGCTTTTTCTTGCAGTCTGACACCCCGTCTTCGAGCGCGTGCACGCGGCTGGCGATGCTCTTGAGGTTGAGCGCCGAGGCCTCGCCCTTGATGCCGTGCAGCTCGCGGAACAGTCCGCCGAGCTTCTTGCGGAACTCGGCGTCGGTGCGCGCCGGCTCCCTGAGGATGGTGTTGACGAGCTTCAGGCTGGTTTCGGCGGTGTCCAGGAAGGACAGCAGCTGCAGCGGGTCGACGTGCAGCATGCCAAGCATCATGTCAACCTGCGCGTTGGCGTTGTCCTGCGAGTCCTGCAGCTCGCGGGCGAGCAGCACGCTGGAGGTGATGTCGCCGACGGCGCACAGCACGTGCTTGATGCCTTCCGGTCCCATGACGCGGTGGAAGTCGAACTGCAGGTAGCGGGTCTCCTTGCCGCCGTGCCCGTTATCCATGGTGATCTCGAGCTGGCCCAGCGGGTTGATGCTCTTCATCAGGTTCTCGTGGGCGCGATCGCCCCACAGGAGCTTGATGTACTTGGTGGCGGTGGCGAGCGTCTCGGGCGCCACCAGGCCCTTGAGCAGTTCTTCGAACGACAGGCCCGCGAAGTCCTGGCGGCTGAACATGCGTGTCAGCGCCTCCGACCAGACGCTGCCGATGCGGTAGTTAGCATCGAGTAGGAAAAAGCCCTCATGCACCGTCTTGAGGATGTCGCGCGTCTGCTCCTGGGCCTCGCGCGCGGCGCGCTCATGGCTCGAGCGCGTGAGCCGGAAGTAGCCGGCCGCGGCCGCCAGCGCCAGCGCCGCGAGCACACCCGCCAGCAGCAGCGTACGCAGCTGCGCCGCGGCGTCCGAGCAGGTGCGCTGCAGGGTTGCGGCCAGGGCCGCGAGCTGCGCCTGCAGCGGCCCGGTGCTGTCGCTCGCGAACAGCTGCGCCCGTTTGACCTCGGCGTAGTGCTGGCGTCCCTCGCGCGACAGGGAGCTGCCGGCGGTGTCCGAGTCCACGTAAGGCTGCCCGCTGTATGAGACGACCGGATCGAGCACCGGAGTGTACTGATGCCACAGCAGCAGCGCCCGGTGCAGCTGCGGCACGTCGACTTCACCCGAGACATTGAGCTCGCTCAGCTTCTGACCGAAGCGCCTGACCGTTCCCTGCAGGTCGGCCAGCGCCTGGCCTGAGTAAGCGCGTACCTCGAGCCGATCGCGTAGCGAGTTCAGCTGGTGGGAGATCTCTTCCGGATAGGTCTGCAGGGTGCTCGCGGTCTGCAGCGCGGCGATGTTGGCGCGCATGTGCGTGGCGAGTCGGAATCCCATGACGAGCACCGCACCCATCACCAGGGTGAGCACCGTGCCCAGGCCTGCGGTGACGAATTGGCGGCGGCGGCGTTCTGTGCCTGCGAGAGTCATTCCATGGTCTCCTGATTCTACTTGGGCAGCTCGAAACGCATCCGGGTCCTGACCGGAACGTCGACGGCGGCGCCGTTGACCAGCAACGGCGCGTAACGCCAGTGCTTCACGGCATTGATGGCCGCCTGGTCGAACACTCCCGGGGGCGTGGCTTCGACTACGTGGATATCGCGCGTCTCGCCGCTGGTATCGACCGTGTACTCGAGAGTCACGCTGCCGGCGATGCGCTGCGCCAGCGCCGTCGCGGGGTAATCCGGTGACGGGGCCCGCAGACGCTTCAGACTCGAGGCGAGCGAGGCGGGGTCGGGCCCCTTGGACTTCGGAGCGGCGAGCTGCTGCACGGCGAGCACGTCCTTGGGATCCGCGCCCCAGCGCTTCGCCTGCGCGAGATCGGCGTCGCCGGACTTGCCGGCGAGCACCGCGGCCCGGGCGCGCTCCAGGAGCTTGCCCGAGAGCTCACGGCTCGCATCGGGCAAGGCAGCATTCGCCGGATCGCTCGACTGCAGCTGCCCGAGGTACCAGGCGGCACTGTCCTGCGCCGGATCCGTCAGCCGGCCGTCACGCAGCGCCGCGCGCGTCAGCTGCAGTGCCCGATCGGTTTCGGCCTGGACCGCTTTCTGCCGCGCGCCGACCAGTTCGTGCTGGAACGTCGTGATTTCGGCGGCTTTCATCCCCAAGCCGCGCGCCTCGTTGAGCCAACGCTCTTCATCGGCGTTGTTCTTCGCCAGTACCGCTTCGCGGGCCTTCTTCAGATAGACGGTGGTGAGCGCGTGAACGGCGCGCTGCGTGTGGGCACTGGCCGGTGCGCTGGACTGCAGTTGTTGCACGTAGCTCCTGGCGCTGTCGTCCGCTTCGGTGAGCTTGCCGTCGCGAATACGGTCCTCGACCAGACCCGCGAGACGCTGCAGCTTAGCGTCTTCCTGGCGCCGGGCGATGTCCGTGCGCCAGCGGGCGAGCTGGTCAGTGGCCATGCTGCCGGATTGCTGCGCCTGGCGCACCAGGGCGGCGGCGCGATCGAAATTGCCGTCGGCGAGCGCCTTGGACACCTCGGCCGAGTACAGGCGCTGCTCGAAGCCCGCGACGCGCGCGTCGGCGGACGAGGCCGCCTTGAAATTCGCGAGCGTGAGCACGGCTTCGTCCACACGCCCGCCGCTGAGTGCTTCCTCGAAGCGTGCCGCCAGAACCCCCGCCACGCGCTGCAGCCCGTCGCGCGCCTCGCCGTTGGCGGCGTCCGCGGCTGCGGCAGAGCGGTAATACAACAGCGCATTGTCGCCGGCCGGCTCCGTATAGCGCCGCTCATGCATGGCCAGGCGTGCTTTTTCGAGCAGCTCGTCCACCTTGCCTTCCACGAGGAAGTTGCTGGCGGGCGCCGCCGGGGCGGGCGCGCTGTCGGTGGGGCTGGTTGTGGCGGCCGGCGCCGGAGCGCTTGCGGCTGCGGGGTGAGTGGCCGGCGCCGCCGGGCCGCCGTTGCCATGCGTGAAAAACCAGAACGCGCCCGCCGCGACGCCCGCGGCGGTGAGTGCGGCCCCGATCAGCACCATCCAGGACCTGCCGGCACGGTCCTCATCGGGCGACTGCGGCTCGGACGGGCGCCGGAAGGCTCCGATGGAGAACTGCCTTTCCGGAGCGAGAGTGGCGTGGGATGTTGGTGCAGCCTTGCTCGCCAGCGCCTCAGCCATGGCGCCTTCGAACACCGCCTGGGTCTTGCGTGGCTCGATCGCGGCCGGCAGCACCGCGAAGACCTTGGTGCCCTTGAGCGCAGCGCCCAGCTCCTTCTCCGCCGGCCCTTCCGCGAACACCAGCACCACGGCGTGCGGCACCTGCGCCTGCGCGGCGTCGACGGCGGCGCGTACATCGGCGACCTCGCGCGCGTCGATCGCCAGGATCTGGCCGCGTTTGCCGCTCGCCATGCTCTGCAGGGCCTCCTCGAGGGAATCGACCGGTCGCACCGCGGCCTGGCCGCCCAGGGCCTGGCCCAGTTCGAGCAGAAAATCATCGCGGGTGGTGAGGGCGGTGACGTCCACCGCCGGCTGGGAGTCCTGGGGCGCGCTGCCGGGAGCGCGGGTCACGGTTTCGGGACTGCGGGACGCAGAGGGTGCACTGGCCACGTGAGGTGTCTCCAAACAAAGACGGCCGACTGATTGCGCGAGCTCCATCCGTGGAGCGAGGTAGCCGCGACCGGCAAGTGTCTGCGGGACGCGGAACCTCGCCGTTGCAGGATATGTGGCATTTCGGGCAGCGCAGTGCGTCAGTTCACAATAATGAGAGCTTGCGTCGGGAAGCTGCGACGTTGATCATCAAACTCTGAAGGGTTGCCCGGTTTCTTTGAGTGTGCGGCCGCCTGCGTAAGGCGAGGCATGACCGGTGCGCGCGCGGGGCCGCGCTGTGCTTGAGTCAGTGAGCCGCATCGCGCTCGAGGGTTCATCATCAAACGAACAGTTGCCGCAGCTGCTCGGGCACTGAGTTCTCGCGCTGATGGTGTGCACCGCCGCGGTGCGCGCGTGCGGCGCTTTGCAATCAGCTACTTAAGATGCTCCCAACGCTGCGCTGGCGCAAGCGCGGCGGTCAGTGAACAATCCGTCGCTGTGACCGTCTTAACGTAACAAGTACCTCAGGATCTGAAGGCCATCACTCATTGTGCGAGGCGTTGGGACTAGCTTAATGATCACGTCGGCATCGCCGGTGTCGTCGGCATCGCCGGCATCGGGTTCGAGACCGATGACCTCAACGGGAGGGAAGGACGATGCGACCGCTCGCTGCTGACCAGAATTCCCACGGCACCACCGCCGACTTCATCGATACCCTGAGTTCCTTCAGCCGCCTGCACCGCGCGCAGCGCTGGGAAGGCACGTTCGGCGAGTTTCTGGGCAACATCCTGCCCGGCCATGCGGTGGCGCTCGCCCGCACCAGTCATGAATACATCTGGGACATGCTGCGCTGGCATGGGCGCGCCGCGCAGCCCGACGCCTCCGAGAACGTGCGCGCGCGCGAGCTGTTCAAGCGCGAGCTGTTTGGTATCGATGAGCCGCTGTCGCGTGTCGTCGACTACTTCAAGGCCGCGGCCGCCGGTTCCGATGTCGGCCGGCGGTTGCTGCTGATGCTGGGTCCGCCCTCGGGCGGCAAGTCGACGCTCGCAATCCTGCTGAAGCGGGGGCTTGAGGAGTACAGCCGCACCGACGAGGGCGCGCTGTACGCCATCCGCGGCTCGCCGCTGCGCGAGAATCCCCTGAACCTCATCCCCACGAGCCTGCGGGCCGAGTTTCGTGACCGCTACGGCGTGAACATCAGTGGTGAGCTGTCGCCGTGGGCGCGCGATTTCGTCGAGCGCGACTTCGAGGGCGACTTCGTGCGGGTCCCGGTCGAGCGCGTCTTCCTGAACGAAGCCTCGCGTATCGGCATCGGCACCTATGCACCGCACGATCCCACCACCGCCGACATAGCGGACCTCGTTGGCTCGGTGGATCTCGCCAAGGTCGCGCAGATCGGCGACGAGGGCGACCCGCGCGCCTGGTCGTGGTCGGGCGCAGTGTACGCCGCGAGCCGCGGCGTGCTGGAGATGATCGAGATTCTCAAGGTGAAGCGCGAGTTCCTGTACCTGCTGCTCACCCTGACGCAGGAGAAGAACGTCAAGGTATCGCGCTTCCCGCTGATTCACCTCGACGAGACCATCCTGGCGCATACCAACCTCGCGGAGTTCCACAAGTTCCTGCAGGAGAAGGAGAACGAGGCGCTGCTGGATCGCATGGTGATCATCAAGATCCCCTACGCGCTGTCCTACCGCGACGAGTCGCGTATCTACCAGAAGCTGGTGTCGGGTGCGCCGGCGTTCCGCAATGTGCACCTCGACCCGCACGTGCTCAATCTCGCGGCGGTGTTCGGCATCCTGACGCGCCTCGGCAAGTCGGAGCGCGAGGGTCTCGATCTGCCCAAGAAGCTGCGGCTGTATGCCGGCGAGGCGGTCGAGGGGGTCCCGGAGACCGAAGCGACACGCCTGCACGCCGAGACGCCCGAGGAAGGCATGACCGGGGTGAGCCCGCGCTTCGTGGTCAACGCGATCTCCAACGCCATCACCCGCGGCAACACCCACAGTCTCACCAGCATGGAGCTGTTGCTCGCCCTGAAGGACAGCATCGAGAGTGATGCGCGCATGGACGCGAAGCAGAAGAAAGCCTGGATCGATCACCTGGTGACGGCCCGCAAGGAGTTCTACAACCGCTGGGTGAAGGAAGACGTGCACCGCGCCATGTTCGCCTCGTTCGAGGAAGAGGCGCAGCAGCTGCTGGAGAAGTATCTCGACGAGGTCGAGGCCTCACTCGATCATCGCCAGGTCACCGATCCGATCACCGGCGAGACCCGCGCCGCGGACGAGCGCTTCCTGCGCTCGGTCGAGGAGAAGATCAAGGTGTCGGACTCGGGCAAGATGTCGTTCCGCCAGGAAGTGGTGCGCAAGGCCATGGTGGCCTTCAAGACGGGCGAGAAGTTCAAGCTCGTCAGTCACGCCCGCATGCGCGAGGCCATCGAGCAGTACCTGTTCGAGGAGCGCCGCGACGTGCTGCGACTGGTGACCTCCACTGCGCGCCCGGACGACGACGCGCGCCAGAAGATCTCCGTGGTGCAGCAGCGCCTGGTCAGCGAATATGGCTACGACGAGCACAGCGCCAAGGAGGCGCTCAGCTACGTGACCACACTGCTCGCCCAGGAGTAGCGGCGCTGTGCGAAAAGGAGTACCAGTAGGACATGGACGAAGACGGCGGTAATCGCGGCGAGCCATCCGGCGGCGCGAAGTGGTACGAGCTGTTTTCGCGCGGGGCGCGCGACTGGCTGCGTCACGATGAGAAAGTCCGTGAGGCGGTGCGCGCCAATCTCCCCGAGATCATCGCCGGCGGCGACGTCATCAACGGCGGCGCACGCACGGTGCGCGTGCCGGTGCGCATGCTCGAGCACTATCACTTCCGCCTGCGGCGCCCGGAGGAACAGCAGGGCGCGGGCCAGGGCAAGGCCAAGCCAGGCGATGTGTTTTCCGCTCCCGGGCGCGAGCAGGGGCAGGGTGAAAAGGGACCCGGAGGGCGCGACGAGGGCGAAGTGCAGCTGCTGCTCGAGTTCAAGATCGACGACATCGTCGACTGGCTGTGGGAGGCGATGAAGCTGCCCAACCTCAAGGCGCGCGTGGGGCCGTCCGAGGAAACCGACTGGATCCGCGAGGGCTGGGACCGCCACGGCGCACGCTCGCGCCTCGACCGGCGGCGCTCGTTCAAGGAGCTGGTGAAGCGGCGCGGGGCGCCGGGGGCCACGCAGACCTTCATCGACGAGGATCTGCGCTTCCGCCAGCTCGCACGGCGCCGTCAGCCGGCCCTGCACGCGGTGGTGTTCTTCATGCTGGATGTCTCGGGCAGCATGTCCGACCGCGATCGCAAGCTCGCCAAGACCTTCTTCTTCTGGGTGGTGCAGGGGCTGCGGCGCGAATACCGCTCGCTCGAGACGCTGTTCGTGGCGCACACCACCGAGGCGTGGGAATTCAACGAGCCGGACTTCTTCCAGGTGAGCGGCACCGGCGGCACCGTGGCCTCCACCGGGCTGGCCAAGGTGCGCGAGATCATCGACGCCCGCTACAACCCCGGACGCTGCAACATCTATCTGTTCTACGCATCCGACGGCGACAATTCCGTGAGCGATGGCGCCGATGCGCGCACCGCGCTCACCGCCATCGCCGCGGATACGTGTTTCACCGGCTACGTGGAGGTGTCCTCCGGGCTGTCGCGGCAACTGGCCACCGAAACCGGCAAGCTGTTCGCCGAGCTGCAGGCGGCCGGGTGTGCGGCCGGCAGTTACGCGCTCAACGACTTCGAGGACGTGTGGGGCGCGGTGCGGCATTTCTTCACCGCCGAGAGCGAAGCGCCCGAGAGCCCATGAGCGAAGGCTGGCAGAGCTACGTCCGCCGCATCGAGGAGCTGGCTGCCCGTTCCGGCCTCGAGTTTCACCGGGTCGATTTCGAAGCGGTTCCCGACAGCTTCATGATGGAGATCGCCGTCTACGGTCTGCCGGTGCGCATGCCGCACTGGTCATTCGGCGTGCGCTATATCTATCAGCTGATCCAGCGCCACATGGGGCACTCGCGGCTGTTCGAGGTGGTGTTCCCCGGCAACCCGGGCCATGCCTACCTCGCCGAGAGCAACGGACTCGCGGAAAACATCCTGGTGACCGCGCACGTGCTCGGGCATGCGGATTTTGCGCGCAACAACCTGCTGTTCCGCCGCTGCCAGGAGCAGGTGAGCGAACACATCGTCGAGCACGCCGCCAATCACGCACGCCAGATTCAACAGGTCATCGAGACTCACGGTGCGCAACGCGTCGAGGTCGCACTCGATGCGGCGCTGGCCCTCGAGCAGCACGTCGACATCGACCAGCCGCTGCGGCGCGAGCGCTACCCGGAGTACCTCGGGGATGCCAAGGTGCTGGCCGAAGACCAATTCCGCAAGCGCTTCGCGGCGCTCGAGCCGCTCGCGGGCGGCGGCGGGCTGGAGGTGAAGAAGCGCGCACCGCTGCCGCCGCATCCGGAGCGCGACCTGCTGTGGTTCGTCGCCAACTACGCACCGGAGATGGAGAGCTGGGAGCGAGACATCTTTCTCGCGGTACGCGAGGAGTCTTTCTACTTCTATCCGGTGTTCGCCAGCCAGATCATGAACGAGGGCTGGGCCTCTTACTGGCACGCGCGGCTGCTGCGCGAGGCGGATTTCATACCGCAGCAGGCTTACCTGGACGCCATCAAGTGTCACTCGGACGTGGTGCGGCCCATCGCCGCCGAAGCCCAGGTCGCGCTCAGCATCAACCCCTACCACCTGGGGTTTGCGATGTGGGAGAAGATCGTCGAGAAGAATGGCCTGCCGGCGGCGCGCGCCATCATGCAGCAGGACGACGACTTCAGCTTCGTGCGCAATCACCTGACCCGCGAGCTCGCCGACGAGCTGGGCCTGTTCCGCTACAGCGCGCGCAGCGACGGCCAGATCAAGGTGCTGGAGCATGACCTGACGGCGCTGCACGAGGCGGTGCTCGCGCCCAAGTACAACTTCGGCGCACCGATCGTTTCTGCGTCGCACGTGCGCAACGACGGCACGCTCGAGCTGACGCACGACAGCACCGTCGACGGTCGCGGCCTTGACCTGGAGCGTAGCCGTAAGGTGCTCGATTACCTGCAGCGCGTGTGGCGCCGGCCGATCGTGCTGACCACGGTAAATCAGGCCGGTTCGGCCCTCGAGCTGACCGCGCCGTGACCGGCGCCGCCTGGCTGCCGCGCGCTCAGAGATTGCGCGGCGGCACGGGCTTGGCGGGCGGCTCGGGTACCGCCGGCTCCGTGCCCCAGTCCTCTTCCTCGTGCGAGGTCACGATGGATACCGGATCGCTCGCCGGGAAAGTGAGGTCGAGCGCCTCATCGAGCTGGCGCTGAACCTTCTCCCAACCGCGGCGCTTGCGCGCCTCATCGGGGGAGTCGCTCATCTGAACCTCCTGGCCCCAAGGCGGCTAAGGCCTTATGGGCTCGCTGTCTTGCATGGTACTCCCGCGAGTAGCCGCAGGCAGGCCCTCCGGAGTAGGCTTTTGCTCTACCGGTGATGCTCGTGTGGCGCCGGTCCATCTTGCCGGGGGGAGCATCTGCCATGGGGTACACGACTTCGGGCATCCGTAACATCGCGCTGGTCGGACAGGCCGGCGCGGGCAAGACCTCACTCCTGGAGACGCTGCTGCTGCAGGCGGGCGCGATCCGTGCTCGCGGCAGCCTTGCGCGCGGCACCACGGTGTCGGATTTCGATCCGCAGGAGAGGCGCCTGCAGCACTCGCTCGACACCGCGATCTGCAGCTTCGACTGTAGCGGCATCCACATCAACGTCATCGACACACCGGGCTATGCGGATTTCCTCGGCAAGGCGCTGTCGGTGCTCGAGGCGGTGGAGGCGGTTGCCATCGTCGTCAGTGCCGTGAACGGCGTCGACTCGCTCACGCTGCGCCTCATGGAGTTCGCGCGCGAGCGCGAGCTGTGCCGGATCATCATCGTCAACAAGATCGACAGCCGCGATGCCCATTGCGCCGACGTGCTGCAGCAGCTGCGCGAGGCTTGTGGCCGCGAATGCCTGCCGCTGAATCTGCCCAGCGGCGGCGGCGACACTGTGGTGGACTGTTTCTTTCAACCCCACGGCCGCGCGACGGCTTTCTCCTCGGTGGAAGCGGCGCATACGCAGATCATCGATCAGGTCGTCGAGCTCGACGAAAAGCTCATGGCCCTGTACCTCGAGCAGGGCGAGGAGCTCTCCCCCGAGCAGCTTCACGATCCTTTCGAGCAGGCGCTGCGCGAGGGGCATCTGGTGCCGGTGTGTTTCGCTTCCGCCGAGAGCGGGGCGGGAATCCCCGAGCTGCTGCAGGTGTTCGAGCGGCTCATGCCAAACCCGGCTGAAGGCAATCCGCCGCCGTTCCTGAAGGGGAGCGGAGAGAGTGCCGAGCGCGTGCCGGTGACGCCGGATCCCGCGAAGCACGTGATCGCGCATGTGTTCAAGGTGAGCATCGACCCTTACGTCGGCAAGCTCGGCGTGCTGCGCGTGCACCAGGGCACCGTACGCCAGGGCAGCCAGCTGCTCGTGGGCGACGCCCGCAAACCCATCAAGATCGCGCACTTGTTCCGCCTGCTGGGCAAGGAGTCCACCGAGATCACCGAGGCGGTGCCCGGCGACATCTGCGCCATCGCCAAGGTGGACGAGCTGCACCTGGACGCGGTGCTGCACGACTCGCACGAGGAGGACCAGTATCACCTGAAGCCGGTGGCGTTTCCGCCGCCGATGCTCGGCGTCGCCATCGAGCCCGAGCGGCGCGGTGATGAGCAGCGTCTCGCCGACACCCTGCACAAGCTCACCGCCGAGGACCCCTGTGTGCGCATCGAGCATCACGCCGCGGTGAACGAGACCGTCCTCTACGGCATGGGCGAATTTCACCTGCGCGTGCTGCTCGAGCGCATGAGCGAGCGCTACGGCGTACACGTGAAGACCCACCCGCCGAGCATCCCGTACCGCGAGACCATCACGCGACCCGCCGAAGGACACTGCCGGCACAAGAAGCAGACCGGCGGCGCCGGGCAGTTCGGCGAGGTGTACCTGCGTATCGAGGCGCTGGGGCGCGGCGCGGGCTTTGAGTTCGTGGACGACGTCGTGGGCGGCGCGATCCCCGGGCAGTACATCCCGGCGGTGGAGAAAGGCGTGCGCCAGGTGCTCGTCGAAGGCGCGCTCGCCGGCTTTCCGATCCAGGACGTGCGCGTCACGGTGTACGACGGCAAGCATCACTCGGTGGACTCGAAGGAGGTGGCGTTCGTCTCTGCAGGCCGCAAGGCGTTTCTCGACGCCCTGCAGAAGGCCACGCCGATCGTGCTCGAGCCGATCATGCGCCTGGAGATCACCGCGCCCGCGAGCGCCATCGGCGACATCACCGGCGACCTTGCCACCAAGCGGGCGCGCATCAACGGCAACAGCTCACTGCCCGGACAGCGCTCCGTGCTCATGGCCTTCGTGCCGCTCGCCGAGGTGTCGGAGTACCAGTCGCGCCTCAAGGCGCTGACCGGGGGGCAGGGCGCCTATACCATGGAGTTGAGTCACTACGATCCGGTGCCGGCGCGCAAGCAGCAGGAGCTCGCGCAGGCCCGGCGGCCGCGCGCCGAAGAAGACTCATGAAGGCAGCCGTGCTGTGTATGTTGGCGCTCGCGGGACTTGCGCCATGTGCCGTAGTGGCGCGCCCGGACCCCGCCCTCTGCACCGCGCCGCCGGCCCCCGGGGGCACCACCCGGACGGTCCCGGACGGGCATGCGAAGCCGAGCGCCCTCGCCCCTCATCCTCGCTCGCGCCACCGTGCCTACGGGGCGCCGATCCCGCAGCCGATCGTCTCGAAGCACGCGCGACGCCCGCGTCGCGCGGGCAACTCGCCGCCCAAATAGCCGCCCCCGGAAGCCCATGGCTGCGCGCTCACCCGGCAGGCGCCGGCCTCGCGCCGGGGGCAGGCTTGCGCGCCTGAGCTTACTGCGCGGGCTTCTTCCAGCTGACGGTATCGCCTGCGCGCAGTCCCAGCTTCGAGGCCTCACCGCCCTTTAATTCCAGCACCGCGCTGACCGGCGTATCGGAGCTGAGCAAAACCTCCGACAGGGGGTGTGCGCGCTCGATGATCTTCGCCACGTGTCCATCGGCGCGGATGAACAGCATGTCCAGCTCGATGTAGGTGTTCCTCATCCACATGGTTTCGACGCGTGGAGTCGGCAGCGGGAACACCATCCCCATGGTGTCGGGCAGGTCGCTGACGAACATCAGACCCTGCTCGGCGCGCTCGGGTGTGTCGGCAACCCACACTTCGAACGCGTACTTGCGGGCGCCGTGGTGCTCTTCGTGGCGGGTGATTTCGAGCGAGGTGCGCGGAAATGTCGCCAGCTCCAGCGGCGCACGGGAGTCCTGCGCCAGTGCGGGCGCGGCTGCACCCGCCGCGAACGCCAGCCCCGCGGCGAGCATGAGCGTACCGCCCATCCCCACCACCCGCCGTTCCGAAGGATTTCCCTGCGACATGTTTTTCCACATTTTCTACGTTTTAGGCGGGGGCGGCCGGTCGCGCGGCTCGTCCTCGAACACGGCGCTGCCCGCGAAATCGAAGCGGGTGACCAGAATCCGCGCATCGCTGTTGAGCGTGCTGGCCGGAGAGGTGCAGAAGCCGCGGGCGACGATGCGCCAGGAGCGCAGCGGTCCGCCGAGTGCGCCGAGCCGTTCCTGTTTCAGTTCGTCCACCGTGCAGTGATCCTCGCCGCGCGTGGCAAACAGCCGTTCCTCGCCCTCGAAGATCACGGTGAGATTGGTCGGCAGGGCGCGGCCGGTGCGCCCTTCGTGCACCGATCCCACGCCGAACACCAGGCGCAGGCGCCGCCCATCCGCGTGCCGCGGGCCGGCGAAGCTCACACGCAACCCGCTGCCGTCCGGACGCGGACCGCCGTCGCACTCGATCTCGGCGTTGTGCCAGTCGATGTCGAGGTTCATCGCGCCGCGGATGCGGGCGCGCAGATAACCGTTGCCGGCCGGCAGGCAGCCC
>FSWL01000017.1_pt1 | contig 18014 bp, 15 predicted proteins | sample 1637991 | NCBI WGS metagenome assembly FSWL01 (sample SAMEA3914789, study PRJEB12502) | metagenome | biome: forest; material: soil | place: Canada | collected 2011-07-03 | depth 0.3 m | reverse complement strand
GTTCAATTGCGGCCATGCATAAGGAGACCTGACATGTTTGACACCCGCAACGACCTGCCGGCCAACACCCGGACCAAGGTGATCGAGCTGCTGAACGCACGCCTCGCGGACGCCATCGACCTGGGCGCGCAAACCAAACACGCGCACTGGAACGTCAAGGGCCCGAACTTCATCGCCCTGCACGAGCTGTTCGACAAGGTGGCCGAGAACGTCGAGGAGCATATCGACACGCTGGCCGAGCGCGTCACGGCGCTGGGGGGCACGGCACACGGTACGCTCGCGACGGTGGCGCGCAGCACCAGTCTGCGGCCCTACCCGGAGGACATCAGCGAGGGTCTCGCCCACGTGGATGCGCTGTCCGCGGCGCTGGCCGACTTCGGCGCCAAGCTGCGTGCCGGGATCGACGCCACCGCCAGGCTCGGGGATGCCGACACGGCCGACCTGTTCACGGGCATCTCGCGCGACAACGACAAGTATCTCTGGTTCCTCGAGGCGCATCTGCACGCCAAGCGCTGATCCGTCGCGCCCGCACGCCAAGCATGAGCGTCGAGGTTCGGCGCACTGACGAGGGCCTGGAGCTCGGGCTCACGGGCGAGTGGGTCGCGCAGCGGCTTGCCCTCATCGAGACCGGACTCGCCGCGGTCGATGTTGCGGCAGCGCGGCAAGTGTCGATTGCGACGCAGCAACTCACGGCGCTCGACCTCTCGGGCGCCTGGGCGCTGCGCCAGTTCGTGCGCCGCGCGCGCGCGGCCGGCGCCGCGGTGACGCTCCGGGGCACGCCACCGGATCAGCTGCGCCTGCTCGACGATATCCTCAAGGAGGGCGGCACGACGGGCGTGCCGGAAGCTGACGCGGTTCCCGAGGCCGAACGGGCGCTCGAGGCGATCGGCCGCCACGCGGTGCGTGCCGGCCAGGACCTGATGCAGGGACTCGCCTTCGTCGGCCGCACCAGCACCACTTTCCTGCGGGGCGTGGTGCGCCCGCGGCGCCTGCGGCCGATTGCGATCGCGCGGCACGTGTATGACACTGGTGTTACGGCCATGCCCATCGTGGCGCTGATCGCGTTCCTCATCAGCGTGATCATCGCCTACATGAGCGCGCGGCAGCTGCGCGGGCTCGGCGCGGACATCTATGTGGTCGACCTGGTCACCATCGGGGTGCTGCGGGAGCTGGGAGTGCTGCTGACTTCCATTATCGTCGCCGGCCGCTCCGGCAGCGCGTATGCGGCCGAGCTCGGCTCCATGCAGCTCAACGAGGAGGTCGATGCGCTGACCGCCACCGGCGTCGACCCGTTCGAACTGCTGGTGGTGCCGCGGGTGCTGGGACTCACGATCGCGCTGCCGCTGCTCACCGTCATCGCCGATCTCATCGGGCTCACCGGCGGCGCACTCTTGTGCCGCTACCTGCTCGACATGCCTCTCAGTCAGTACGCGAACCGCGTCATCGAGGCGATCTCTCCCAGTACCTTCTGGGTCGGCGTGATCAAGGCCCCGGTGTTCGCACTGCTCATCGCCCTGGCCGGTTGTTATCGCGGCATGCAGGTGCACGGCTCGGCGCGCGAACTCGGCCGCCTGGTCACCGTCGCGGTCGTGCAGGCGATCTTCTTCGTGATACTCGCAGACGCGCTGTTCGCGGTGCTGTTCATGGAGATGGACATTTGATCTACCCGGTGCTGCAGGTGCGCGGGCTGGTGAACCGCTTCGGGACCCAGGTGGTCCACGACGGGCTCGACATGGAAGTGCGCGCCGACGAGGTGTTTGGCATCGTCGGCGGCTCCGGCGCCGGCAAGTCGGTGCTGCTGCGGACCATCCTCGGGCTGCAGCGCCCGCTCGCCGGGACGGTGTGCATCGACGGTGGCGACATCACGCGAATGAGCGTGGCGCAGCTGCGCTCCGTCAAGGCGCACTACGGCGTCACCTTCCAGCAGGGCGCCCTGTACTCGGCACTGACCGTACTGCAGAACGTACAGCTGCCCATGATCGAGCACCTCGGGCTCGGCCGGGCCGCCCTCGAGGAGCTGGCGCAGCTTCGGATCCGCCTCGTCGGGCTGCCCGCCGAGGCGGCCCACAAGTACCCGGCCGAGCTCTCCGGCGGCATGGTGAAGCGCGCAGCGCTCGCCCGCGCCCTGGCGCTCGATCCGCGCCTGTTGTTTCTCGATGAGCCCACCTCGGGCCTCGATCCGGTGAGCGCGGCCGCGTTCGACGAGTTGGTGCTGTACCTGCAGAAACAGCTGCGCCTCACCATTGTCATGATCACCCATGATCTGGACACCATCTTCCGTACCTGCAATCGTGTCGGGGTGATCGTGGACGGGCGCATGGAATCGGACACCCTGGAACGCATCGTCGACTACCCGAACCCGTGGATCAGGGCCTATTTCCACGGCGAGCGCGCGCGCGCGCGCCTGGGAGGCGCACGTGGAACGTGAAGCGAACTACGCCGCAGTCGGCGCGTTCGTGCTGCTGGTGGCGCTGCTGGGAGCGCTGTTCGTCTACTGGTATTCCGACACCCGCGAGCACCGCAACTACAACCGCTACGAGATTTACTTCAGCGGCAGCGTCAGCGGCCTCGAGCGGGGCGCGGCGGTGCGTTACCTCGGTGTCGGTGTCGGCCGCGTGGTCGAATTGCACATCGACCCGCGCGATTCCAGCCGCGTCGAGGTAATCGTCGACATCGATGCGACCACGCCGATATCGGCGCACACCGTCGCGCAGCTGCAGCTGCAGGGAGTCACCGGGCTGCTCTACATCGACCTGTTCGAGGCTCGCAGCGACAAAGTCCTGGCGCCGGCGGTGGCGGGCCTGAGGTTTCCCGTGATCCGTTCGGGGCCGTCGCGCTTTGATGTGTTCCTGGCGAGTTTGCCGGAGCTGGTGGCGGCGGCCGGTGATGTGGTGCAGCGGGCCGACCTGTTGCTCAGTGACGCCAACCTGCACGCGGTTTCCAGCACGCTGGGCAGCCTCGAGCAGGCGAGCAGCACGCTGCCGCAGACCGTGCACGACCTCAACTCCCTGGTGACCGAGCTGCGCGGCGCCACCACCGAACTGGCCGCCTCCGCCCGCAGCACCCATGCGTTGATCGATGCGGTGGGGCCGGACGTGCAGGCCGCCGCGCAGCGCATGCACGGCATTGCGGACCACCTGGCGAGCGCCAGCGAGCAGCTCGACAGAGTGATCGCCGACAACCGCGAGGACGTGCGTTCGTTCGCGCGCGACGGGTTGCCGGAGCTCGAGCGATTTGCGCGTGAGGGCCGGGAGGCGGCCGAGGACATTCGCGCGCTCTCGAACAGCTTGCGGGAGAATCCCGCCCAGCTCATCTATCAACCGCAGGAGCGCGGTGTGGAGATCCCACGGTGAGAATTCCACAACTGGCGACGCGCGCCGTGCCGCTGCTGTGCACGATCCTGACCGGCGGCTGCTCCGGGCTGTTCCACAGCACCGCGCATCCCGAGCAGACGTACTACCTGCGCGCGCCGGCCGCCGCGGCTGGCAACGGCGCGCCGGCCACGGCGGCCGTGGCGGCATCCCTGCGGGTCGGTCACCCCGTGGCGGCCCCCGGGCTCGATTCCTCACACATCATGCTGGTGCAGGCGGATCACCGCATGAACTTCTACATCGGCAGCCGCTGGCCGGCTCCGGTTGCGGACCTGGTGGAAGCGCTGGCGGTCGAAACGCTGCGCGCCTCGGGCACGTGGACCTCGGTGGAGGATTCCACCAGCCCGTTCCCGTCCGACTACCTGCTGCAGGTCGCGGTGCGCCGCTTCGAGGCCGACTACACCGCCGGGGGCGCAGTTCCCGAGGTGCACGTGACGCTCGACTGCATCCTCGGCAGGCGCGCAGGGCGCGACGTGGTGGCGGCGTTCGTGGTTTCCGGCGCCGCGCTGGCCACCGCCAACCGCCTGAGCGATGTGGTCTCCGCCTTCGAGCAGGCCACGGGCGCCGCCCTCGGCGCGCTGTCGCAGCAGACCACGCAGGCGGTGCGCGCCGCTGCGGAGCATGCTGCTCAGAACCAGGACAGGCCCACGCCCTCCATCAGCCGGCAGAGCCAGTAATCCGACTGCGCCGGATTCGCGAATACGGCGAAATCGGCGGTGTACTCGATGCCGAGCGCCGCACGGTTGCTCCACAGCGTGTCGAAGTAACCGAGCACCTGCTGCGCCAGCGGCGCGCTGCGCGCCACCTCGATGGCGAGGTTCGCCTCGAGGTTGTAGTCGTTCAAGGCTCGCCGCGTGAGGTTCGCCGAACCGAGCGTCAGCCACAGCCGCTGCGGCCCGTAGATCATCACCATGGCGTCATGAAAGCGCTCGCCATGCGTGCGATACCAGCGCACGTGTATCGCCCCGCCGCCGCGCGCCACGAGTTCACTCGCCACCGGCTGATTCGGAATGCCGGAGCTGCCGGTGGTCGCGTCCTCGTTCGGATCGAGAATGAGGCGCACGCCGACGCCGCGCCTGGCAGCCGCCAGCAGCGCCTCGGCTACGCTGTTGTCGGCCAGATGGAACATCGCCACATCGATCGAGTCGCCCCGCCCCGCGGCAGCCATCCTATCGAGGAGCGCGGCGCGGATCGCGCCCTCGGTGAGCACCTGTACGCGGGCGCTGCTGTCCGCCGCCGGGCCCGCTGCGGTGTCAGCAGCGCAGTCCGGCGCTGGCCCGGGGGGCGAAGCCGGCGCGGGCGAATAGGCGTCGCCGCGCCCGCGCCAGCCTGAGAAACGAGCCACCGCCAGCTCGCTCGCCAGCAGCGAAGCGAGTGGCGCGCCGCTGACACGCGCGGCCGCGTTCGACCAGGCGCTCTCGGCATCGTGCGGGTTGGCCGAAGCCACCACCGCCGCCAGTCCGCCCCGGCCGTCGTCCGCTACCAGTACCTTGCGGTGGTCGGCCTTGAAGTTGAGGCGCCGCGTCTCGACGCTGAAGGGGCTCGCCGGCGTATCCCACCAGCGCAGCGCCAGCCGCCACAGGCTCGAGTACAGCAGGTTGGAATCGCGCAGCGCATCCAGATCCGTCACCACGACCTCGACACCGCCGTCGCGCAGCAGCTGCAGCTGCGCTGAGGGCGCGGCCCCGTAGCCCTCGTTCACCGGATCGGTGATGAACAGCACTTTCAGGTCAGGCAGCGCTCGGCGCCGCGCGAGCAGCGCATCGCTGAGCTCTGCGGCGATGCGCCGCTGTGGAGCGCTTGCGGCCGCGGTGCCTGCAAACAGCGAGTAATCGAGCACGATGAAGCGGCGTGCCTGGCGCACCACGTCCAGAACCTGGTCGAAGATCCCCTGGCTCACGACCGCGCGCCCCCAGGCATCCGCGGCCGTGATGTCGGCGATGAAGCTCACCTCGTCCGCCGGCACGGCGCACACGGCGGAGGCGACATGGGTGCCGGCAGGCAGGGGCTTGTGCGCCTGCCACCAGGCGGTTGCGACCCAGGCCGCAACCACGCACAGGGTGAGGAGCCGGCCGCGGCGAATTCTCACGACACACGCTCTTCGAGCGCCGTCATCACCTCGAGCCAGCGCGCTTCCAGCTGAACGATCTCATCGGACAGCTCGCCATGGCGCCGGAAGAGCCGCTGCTGCTCTGGCGCGGCAGTCCCGGTGTAAGTGCCCGGATCGCTCAGTGCGGTCTCGATCCGCAGCCGCTCGCCGGCGAGCGCGCTGAGCTGCGCTTCCAGGCGTTGCTGTTCGCCGCGCAACGGCGTGAGCCGGTTGCGCGCCTCGGCTTCGAGCCGCCGCTGCTCGCGCCTTGAGGCGACCGGGGCTGCGCTCGCGGCGGCCGGCGCCGCGCCGCGATTGGCGCCGAGCCAGGCGGCATAGTCCTCCAGATCGCCCTCGAAGGCGGTGAGCGCGCCGCTGGCGAGCAGCACGAAGCGGTCGCAGACGCCGCGCAGCAGCGCGCGGTCGTGCGACACCAGCACTACCGCGCCGGGAAATTCCTGCAGCGCGAGCAGCAGCGTGTGCCGCATCGCCAGATCCAGGTGATTGGCTGGCTCGTCGAGCAACAGCAGGTTGGGCCGGCGGGCGATGAGAATGGCGAGCGCCAGGCGTGCCCGTTCGCCGCCGGAGAAATTCGCGGTCGGCTCGAACACCCGCTCGCCGCCGAAGCCGAAGCGGCCGAGATGGTCGCGGCACTGCTGCTGCGTCCACGTCAGTACCTCGCTGCCGCCGCGCCGGGTGAGTTCGGCGAGCGCCGAGCCGCCGGCATCGAGTTGCTCGAGCTGCAGCTGCGCCAGGAAGCCGGTGGCCAGCTCCGGCGCGGGCTCGCGCCGGCCCGCGAGCGGGACAAGCTCGCCGGCCAACACGCGCATCAGCGTGGATTTGCCGGCGCCATTCCTGCCGAGGACCCCGAGGCGATCGCCCGGGCTGACGCTTAAGGAGACCTCCTCGAGGACCTGCCGCGCGCCGTAGCCGGCGCTCACCCGCTCGAGCGCCAGCAGCGGCCGCGGCAGTCTCAGCGGTGGTGCGAACTCCCATTCGAAGCCCGATTCGGTGTGGACGGCGGCGATGCTCTCGAGGCGCGCGAGCCACTTCAGGCGGCTCTGCACCTGGCGCGCCTTGCTCGCCTTGGCGCGGAATCGCTCCACGAAACTCTGGATGTGGGCCGCCTCGCGCCGCCGCTTCGCCACCAGGGCGCGGGTGCGTTCGGCATGGGCGGCGTGCTGGGTTTCGAAGGCGCTGTAGTTGCCCGGGTAGGCATGCAGCCGTCCGCCCTCGATGTACAGGATGCGGCCGACGATCGCATCGAGGAACTCGCGATCGTGAGACACGAGCAGCAGTGTCCCGCGGTACTCCCGCAGCCATTCCTCCAGCCACAGCACCGCATCGAGGTCCAGGTGATTGGTCGGCTCATCGAGCAGCAGCAGCTCGGAGCGGTGCATGAGTGCACGCGCCAGGTTGGCGCGCATGCGCAGGCCCCCCGAGAACTCGCGCAGCGCGCGCCCGGGATCAGCGCTGTCAAAGCCCAGGCCTGCGGCAAGCTGCGCCGCGCGGCTGCGCGCGGCGTAACCACCGAGCGCTTCGTAGCGCGCATGCAGGCTCGCCTCGAGCGCGCCTTCGCCACGCTCATGGGCACGCGCCAGCTGCGCTTCCACGGCGCGCAGCTCGACGTCACCGTCGAGGATGTATTCCAGGAGCGGGCGGTCCGAGTCGGGCAGTTCCTGGGCCACCCAGGCGATGGCTAGATCCGGCGGCGCCGAATACTCACCGGCATCCGGGGTGAGCTCGCCGCGGATCAGTGCCAGCAGCGTCGACTTGCCGCAGCCGTTGCGTCCGACGATGCCGATCTTCTCGCCACGGAAGATCGTGGCCGTGGCCTCATCGAGCAGTATCTGCGGGCCGCGGCGGACGCGGGCGTTGCACAGAGTAAGCAAACCGGCTTCAGGCCGAGCGGGAAGCCGCCCCGTCGGCGCGGTGCAGCAGGTGTGCGAAGGGTGCGCCGCCTGCGGCCTGGCGCGCGAGCAGTGCCAGCAGGTCCTCCGCGGTGCAGGGCTCGCCGAACAGCCGCCCCTGCCCGTAGTGGCAGGCGTTGTTGCGCAGGAATTCCAGCTGCTGCTGCGACTCGACGCCCTCGGCAATCACTTCCATGCCGAGACTGCGTCCCATCTCGATGATGGTGCGCACGATAGTCGCATCGCCGGCATCGTCGGTCGCGTCGCGCACGAAGGACTGGTCGATCTTCAGGGTGCCGATGGGGAACTGCTGCAGCGCCGACAGCGAGGAGTAGCCGGTGCCGAAGTCATCGATCGACAGGTGCAGGCCCATCGCGTACAGCTCATCGAGCAGCCGCACGGTGCGCTGCGGATCCGCCATCAGGGTGGTTTCGGTGATCTCCAGCTCGAACGCGGTCGGGGACACCTGATGGCGGCGGAATACCGAGCGGCAGCGCAGGATGAAACTCGCCTGGCGCAGCTGCTTGAGCGACAGGTTAAGTGAGATGCGTCCCGGGTCGCCGCCCTTGCTCTGCATCTGGCGGTAATCGAGGCACACGCGGTTCAGCACCCACTCGCCGATATCCAGTATGAGGTTGGTTTCCTCGGCCAGCGGGATGAAATGCGAGGGCGGAATGTCGCCGTGCCCCGGCAGACGCCAGCGCAACAGCGCCTCGGCGCCGATGATGCGGCCGTTGCGCAGGTCGACTTTGGGCTGGTAGCGGATCTCCAGCTCGTCGCGTTCCAGCGCGCGCCGCAGTTTGCTCTTCAACATCAGCCGCTCGACCGCGGCGGCGTTCATCTCCGGGGAGTAGAAGGCGAAGGTGTTGCCGCCGTTCTGCTTCGAGTAGTACATCGCCGCGTCCGCGTTGCGGATCAGGTCGATGACGTTCTCCGCATCGCGCGGGCAGAAGGCGATGCCGACGCTCGCGGTGAGGAACACCTCGTTCTGGTTCAGCTGGAACGGGCGGCACACCTCGGTCAGGAGCGAGCGTGCCAGCTGCGCAATCGGTCCGCGGTTGTCGGCATCGGACGGCAGGCCGTCCACGAACAGCGCGAACTCATCCCCGGCGAGCCGTCCCACCACGGTCTCCTTCGGCAGCGAGCGCGTCAGGCGCTCGGCCAGCACTTCCAGCGTGCGATCGCCGGCGCCGTGGCCGAAAGTGTCGTTGACTTCCTTGAAGCGGTCCATGTCCAGGTACAGCACCGCCACCACCTGCCCCGCGCGCAGCGCACGCGCGATGGTCTGCTGCAGCAGGTGGTGGAACTGCATGCGGTTCGGGATCTTGGTGAGCGCGTCGTAGCGCGCCAGATAGCGTATGCGGCGTTCGGCGCGCTTGCGGTCGGTGATGTTGCGCGCCACGAAGATGTTGCCCTGGAACTGCGGGTCGTCGCTGTCGATGCGCGAGCCGGTGAACGACACCGGGATCGTCTGACCGCTGCGCGTGCGCACCACCGTCTCGCGCGTCTCCTGCGCCGCCTGCAGCAGATCGAAGTTGGCGCGCTCACGCTCTTCGAGCACCGCAATGATGCTGCGGCCGAGGAGTTCCTCTTCGCCGAAACTGAGCAGCTTGCAGGCCGCCGAGTTTGCCATCTTGATGACCCCGTCCGGGGACGTGACGAACACCGCATCGGTCATGCTGTTGAGCACGCTGTGCAGGTAATTCTTGTTGATGGTGGACTGGCGCAACCGTCCGCGCATGCGCTCGAGCGCCTGCTGCAGGTCCGCGAGCGCCTCGTGCCCGCGCACCTCGACCGGGCGGGTGTAATCGCCCTGGCCGATACGATCGGCGCTCTTGATGAGCGAGTCGACCGGCCGCTGCAGCTGCCGGGTGACGCGCCAGGCCAGGGCGGCGCCGGCGAGCCCGCCCACTGCGGCGAGCGCGAGGCCCAGGAACCACGTGAGGCGAGTGCGTTCAGCGCTGGCCGCTTCCAGCCGTCCGCCTAAGGTCACCTCGGGCACGGGCGCAGCCTGCTCGAGCACCACGGCGAGGGAGGCGAGCGTCTCGGGCGTCGCGGCGCCGGGGATGTTCTCGACGAAGGTGCGCACCGGAGCGGTGACCTCGGCGCTGAGCGCGCCGGGGGTCGCGCCAGCGCTGCGCCGCCAGTCGAAAATCCGCTTTCCCGAGCGGGCCGTCACGCTGATGGCGGCCACGGTGGCATCGTCGATGAAGGGCTGCAGCCTGCGCACCACACCGCTGCTGTCCCCGGCGCGCACGGCTCCGGCGATTGAATCCGCCGCGTGCGCGGCGATGCTCTGTGCCCGCGCCTGCAGCTCGGGATCGACGCGCTCGCGCGCGGCACGCTCGGCAAGGGCGCTCAGGGTGCGCGTGTCGGCCTGGTCCCGGACGAGCAGCACGGTACCCACCGCAGCCGCGGCGAGCACCACCACCAGGAAGGCGGCCCCTGAATATCTGAACTTGAAGCTGGCGGCAGTCACGTACGTATACGCCGCCGCGAGATGGGTATGTCCTGCGGCGTGTGATCCCCTTCGTTTAGGGATTCATATTAACCGCCGCCCGGGACTTAAGGCTAGGCGCCTTCAGTTGCCGGACCAGACTCTCTTTATATGCCCGAGCATCAGGCCGCGCATCGTGGCCATGGGATCGGTGGTGGCCGCGAAAATGGGCGGCCGGCGCCGCAGCAGCTGCCAGCTCTCGCTGCGCAGGACCTGGCGCAGGTACTCGATGTTGCGCTCCACGGCTTCCATGTAGGGGTTACCGCCGCCGTAGAGGATTTCCAGGTAGCGGTAGGCTCCATGGAAGTCCCCATCGAGTCGCTTGGCTCGCACCTCCGCCACGAACTCCGGCGTCTGGCGCAGCAGATCCAGGCCCGAGGCGTACTTCACCTGGGGGTTGCCCTGGCTGAAGGGCAGGGCGACGCCGCCGAGCACGAACTCGGCATACAGCCGGTCACGGCATTTCTCCAGGTAACAGCGGTCGGCCATCTGGGCGATCATGTCCGCCGTGCCGAGCAGGTGGCCAACCTTGATGTCACGCGGATCGGAAACCGTCTCCTCAATGCGCGTGAACGGCACTTCGTAACCGGTGAAGTGGATGATCTCCGATGCCACCGGCACCCAGGCCCCGAAGCCCAGCGCCGGCAGGTACTCTTCCAGGAAGCGCGCGCCGCGCGACACGTGCGTGCGGGTGAACTCGGCGCCGTTGCGCGAGTCGCGCTCGTCGGTGCGGCGCAGATAGCCCACGTCGTGAAACAGGCCGGTCACGAGGCCGACCACGGCGCGCGCGCCCCCCAGGCGGGTGGCCTCCTCCTGCTGCCGTTCGTAGCCCACGAGAAGGCGCGCGAGCGCCAGAGTTATGTCAAGCGTGTGTTGCCGGTCGTGGTACACGGTGTCGACGCCGTGGTATCCGGCAACCTTGCCGGCGAACAGGCGTTCGAAATGTTCGAAGGCGCGCGCCAGCGGGTCCATGGACAGCCCCGGCCACGTCGGCCGGTAGAGCGCCTCGACCGCGGCGAGCACCGCCGCCGGCGAGCTCACCTGCACGCTGTTGGTCACGTCAAAATCGCTGCGCCGGGTACTGGTCATGGTCGACGGAGGCTTAAAAATACACGGCGGCCGGCCATCCCTCATTGGCCTGAACCGGTGCCTTAAAGCCCAGTCTAGGCAGTTCTGGCGTCCAGGCACAGCGACGCGGCGCACATTTTGGATCCCTGCCGGCTTGGTGCGCGCGCCGCGCAACTAGCTTAGCTAGTAGATGCGCAGGCCGCCGTACTTGCGGCGGATATGCCGGTCGAGCACCAGGGCTCCGAGCACAAACCCGACGCACAGCGCCAGCAGTACCGCAGCGAGCGCCCACGGCCACCCACGCCGGGGATGGTCCTGCGGCGCCGCGCCGGCAAACAGCGCCCCCTGCGGCGCGCTGGCGGAGTCCTCCGCGGGAGCCGCGGGCTCCGGCGTTGCGGGCGCTGAGGCGGCAGCGCCCCCGCCGGGCGCCGCGCCCGCGGTGGTGTGCGCCGCGTCGAGCTGCGCCTGCAGCCGGCCGAGCTCGTCCTTCAGCCGCGCGACTTCCGCGGTGCTCGCCGCGAGCCGCGACCGCAGCGGCTCGTCCGCCGACAGGTAGCTCGCCCTGATCCAGCCATCCTTGCCGCCGGCGAGCTGTACGTGGACCTCATCGCGCACCCGCTCGATAACTTCCAGGCGCTCGCCGCTCTTCACCGTGGCGATGCGCTCGCCGCTCGCGTCCGGGGCGCTGTTCACGTTGACGACCAGTTGCTCGACGACGTACGCGGTTTCGGCGCGCGCTGCGGGCGCCGCCGCGAGCGCGCACAGCAGCAGCCTTGTCGGGAGCGTACGCGTGTCGCGCCTCAGCATCACGCGGCGCGCCCGCCCGCGGCCATGATGCCGTGCTGCTTCAGCAGCGCGGCGACCTGCGGCCGGCGGCCGCGAAACTCGATGAACGCCTCGAGGGCGTCACGGCTGCCGCCGCGGCTGAGGATCGCGTCCAGAAAGCGCTGTGCAGTCGGGCGGTCGAACACGCCGCTTTCCTCGAACGCGGCAAAGGCATCCGCCGCCAACACCTCCGCCCACTTGTAGCTGTAGTAGCCGGCGGCGTACCCGCCGGCGAAAATGTGGCCGAAGCTGTTCGGAAAGCGGTTCCACTCCGGCACCGGCACGACGGCGACCTCGCCCCTGACCTCGCGCAGGATCTGCAGCACACGCCCGCCGCGCTCGGGCGAATACTCGGTGTGGATGCGGAAATCGAACAGGGCGAATTCCAGCTGCCGCATCATCTGCAGCCCCGCGTGGAAGCTGCGCGTGGCGATCAGCCGCGACTGGGTTTGCGCGGGCAGCGGCGCGCCGCCCTCGAAGTGCCCGGAGATGCGCTGCAGAACCTCCGGGTGCCAGGCGTAGTTCTCCAGGAACTGGCTCGGCAGCTCCACCGCGTCCCACGCTACGCCGTTGATGCCGGCGAGGCTCGGATAGTCGACGCGCGTCAGCAGATGGTGCAGGCCGTGGCCGAACTCGTGGAACAGGGTGAGCACGTCGTCGTGCGTGAGCAGCGCCGGCCGCCCGGGTGCGGGCGGCAGGAAATTGCACACCAGGTAGGCAACCGGCAGCGCCGCCCCGCTGCGCAGGTGCTTGCGGCCGACGCACTCGTCCATCCACGCGCCACTGCGCTTGTTGGGGCGCGCGTAGGCGTCCAGATAAAAGCTGCCGACCGCCTCGCCGGCGACGCCGGTGATGTCGAAGAAGCGCACGTCCGGGTGCCACACCGGCGCACCGGCGCGCTCGCGGATGCGCACACCGAACAGCCGCTCGGCGACCTCGAACAGCCCGGTGAGCACCCGCGGCAGCGGGAAGTACGGCCGCAATTGCTCCTGAGACACCGAGAAACGCTCACGCTGCAGCCGCTCGGCATAGAAGCCAAGGTCCCAGGCGGCGAGCTTGCGGCCGGCGAACGCCTCGAGCTCGGCGAATTCCGCCAGCGCCGCGGGGCGGGCCGCGCGCGAGAGCTCGTGCAGGAACTGCAGCACTTCCTCGACGCTGTGCGCCATGCGGGTCGCGAGCGCGTACTGCGCGTAATCGCGAAAATCCAGCAGCCGCGCCGCCTCGTGGCGCCGCCGCAGGATGTCCTCCATCACCGCCGAGTTGTCCCAGCGGCCGGCGCTCGGGCCGCAATCCGAGGCGCGCGTCATCCACGCCTCGTAGAAAGCGCGACGCAGGGTTTCGGATTCGGCGTCGGTGACCACCGCAACGTAGGTCGGCTGGTCGAGGGTGAGGATCCAGCCCGCCACGCCGCGCTCGTGCGCCCGGCGCCGCGCCTGCTCGATGAGCATGTCGTTCAGTCCGCGCAGCTGCTGCGGATCCGCGACCTGCCAGGTCCAGGCGTTGGTGGCATCCAGCACGTTCTCTTCGAATTTTGCCTGCAGCTGCGTGAGCTCGAGCATCGCGGACTTGAAACGCGCCTTGCGTTCGGCCGGCAGACCCACTCCGGCGAGGCGGAAGTCGCGCATCGCATGCTCGATCACCTGGCGCTGCACCGGGGCGAGCGCGGCGCGCTCCTGGTCGGCGATGGTGCGATAGGCCCGGAACAGCGGCTCGCTCTGCGCCAGGTCGGTCTGGTAGGCGGACAGAAGCGGCAGGCAGGCGTTGTAACCGGTGCGCAGGGCATCGGAATTCAGCACCGCGTTCAGGTGACTCACCGGCGACCAGGTGCGCGAAACGCGGTGCTGCAGCTCCTGCAGCGGCTCGATCAGCGTCGCGAAGGTGGGTATCGGGAGCGAGGCGAGTTCCTCGATGCGCGCGCGGTTCTCCGTCAGCACTTCCCGCACCGCCGGTTCGACGTGCTCGGGACGGATCTGCAGGAACTGCGGCAGGGGTTCCTGGCCCAGGAGAGGATTTTCCATGCGGTCTCGTGGCGTGAACTAAGCGCCATTGTAGCGGCCCTGGGGCGCGCCCTGCCCATCCTCATATAACATGCAGTCACGCGAGCGCTCGAGGGCGTATGACCGACAAATTCGACCTGGTGGTGATCGGCGGCGGCAGCGGCGGGCTGGCCGCAGCCCAGCGCGCGGCCGAATACGGCGCCCGGGTGGCGCTGGTGGAATCGGGCCGCCTCGGGGGCACCTGCGTCAACGTCGGCTGCGTGCCGAAGAAAATCACCTGGAACGCGGCCGATCTCGGTGGCGTGCTGCACGATGCCACGGACTACGGTTTCCATCTGGATGTCGCGGGGCACGACTGGGCCTTGCTGAAGCAGAAGCGCGACGCTTACATCCTGCGGCTGAACGACCTGTACGCCGCCAATCTGGCGCGCTACAAGGTCGAGCTGGTGCGCGCCCGGGCGAGCTTTGTCGATGCGCGCACTGTCACTGCGGCGGGGCGCCGCCTCGCGGCCGAGCACATCATCATCGCCACCGGCGGGCGCCCGCACCGGCCGGTGATCCCCGGCGCCGAGCTCGGCATCACCTCGGATGACTTCTTCGAGCTCACGAAGCGTCCGCAGCGCGTCGCGGTAGTGGGCAGCAGTTACATCGCCGTCGAGCTCACCGCCATTTTCGCCGCTCTCGGGGCCGACACCGCCCTGGTGCTGCGCGGCGACACGGCGCTGAAGAGTTTCGACGACATGCTCGGAGAGGCGACGCTCACCCTGCTGCGCGAGCAGGGCGTGGACATCGTCATGCACGCCTCAGCTGCGGCGCTGGCGCGCGGCGCCGACGGCGCGCTCGAACTCGCCGCGCGCGACGGCCGGCGTCTGGGCCCGTTCAATTGCGTGCTCTGGGCCATCGGACGCGTTGCGGCGCTGGAGGACCTCGCGCTTGGCAAGGCCGGCGTGGCGCTCGATATCCAGGGCTTCATCGCCACCGACAAGTATCAGGCGAGCAGCGCGCACGGGATTTATGCCATCGGGGATGTGTCGGGGCGCGCGCAGCTCACGCCGGTGGCGATCGCGGCAGGCCGGCGGCTGTCGGACCGGCTGTTTGGCGGGCACGGCGACCGGCACCTGGACTACGAGAACATTCCGACGGTGATTTTCGGGCGTCCGCCGATCGGCACCGTCGGGCTCACGGAAAAGGCGGCCCGCGAGCGCTACGGTGCCGCCAACATCACGGTGTTCAGATCCAGCTTCGTGCCCCTCTATCACGCCCTCACCACGGCGAAGACGCGCTGTGACATGAAGCTCGTGACCACAGGCCCGGAGCAGCGCATCGTCGGCCTGCACGTCGTGGGAGCGGGCGCGGACGAGATGCTGCAGGGGTTTGCGGTCGCGGTGCGCATGGGGGCGACCAAGAAGGACTTCGACGATACGCTGGCGATTCATCCGACCTCTGCGGAGGAATTCGTCACCATGCGCTGAACACTCAGGCGCTGCCGCGACGCTCCTTGAGCGCGGCCAGCACGTGCGCGGTCGTGGGACGCACGCCGTGCCACAGACGAAACGACTCCGCGGCCTGCTCCACCAGCATGCCCCAGCCCTGCAGCGCCCGCGCGCACCCCTGCCGCGTGGCCCACTCGAGGAAGGCGGTCGCGGACTTGCCGTAGGCCAGGTCGTAGCACACCGTCTGCGGACCAATGACCTCTGGCGGGAAGGGCGGAAGCTCGCCCGAGAGGCTTGCGGATGTCGCATTGACGATGAGGTCGAACGGCGCGCCCTCGAGCTGTGCGAAACCGACGCCCTGGACGGCGCCCAGGTCGCTAAACGCCGCGGCGAGAGTCGCGGCACGCTGCGCTGTGCGGTTGGCGATCACCACCACCGCGGGTGCCAGCCCCAGCAGCGGGCCCAGGATCCCGCGTGTCGCGCCGCCCGCGCCGATGACGAGCACGCGGCGGTGGGTAATGACCAGTCCGAGGTTGTCGCACAGGTCGCGCACCAGGCCGGCGCCGTCGGTGTTGTCGCCGAGGATGCCGTCGGCGCGCGCCGCGAGCGTGTTCACCGCCGCGGCGTGCGCGGCCCGGGGCGTCAGCTCGTGCGCCACGTCCACCGCAGCGATCTTGTGAGGCAGGGTCACGTTCAGGCCCCGGCCGCCCTGCGCGAAGAACGCGCGCACGCGCGCGTGAAACTCGCCGGGCGCCACGTCGTACAGGCGGTAGCTGATGTTCTGACCGCTCTCGCGGGCAAACATGGCGTGAATGAACGGCGAGAGGCTGTGACCGACCGGATGGCCGACGACCCCGTACTGATCCAGCGCGGTCTCCATCAGCCCGATTGTGACAGCATCCGCGCGCTCGCGCCTGCGGAAGGCCCCACCGCGAGGCAGGACTTGAGTTCCGGCAGCCAGGCCTGCAGGCGCTCGAGCATGAGGTAGGGCGGGTTCGCGATCAGCAGTCCCGAGCCGTTGAGCCCGACCTGCGAATCGCGCGGATACAGCCACAGCTCGCACACCAGCGTCGGCGCCTGCAGGGTGCGCGCGCAGGCGGCATGCCAGGTGGCGGTGCTGCGCTCATCCTTGATCGGATACCAGGCCGCGAACACACCGGTGGGAAAGCGGCGCAACCCTTCGGCGAGTGCGGCCGTGACGTGCCCGAAGTCCTGCTGTGTCTGCTCGTACGGCGGGTCGATGAAGGTGAGCCCGCGCCGCTCGGGCGGCGGCAGCCAGGCCCGCAAGCGCTCGAAGCCGTCGCCACGCTCGACCCGCACACTGCGCGGGGCGTCGCTGCGCCCGGGGGCCAGAGCGGCGAGCGACGCCTCCAGCGCCTGCGCTTCCGCTCCCAGGAACTCGATGAGCACCGCACGATCCTGCGGCCGCAGCGCGCTCGCGGCGATCAGCGGCGAACCCGGATACAGATGCCGCTGCCCGGGGCGGGCGTGAAACTGCCCCAGCAGCGCCGCGTACTGGCGCAACTCCGGCGCGCCGTGCTCCACGCTCGCGAAGCGCCCGATGCCGGCGGCAGCTTCAAGCGATTGTGTCGACAGGTCGTAGCTGCCGCGGCCGGCGTGGGTGTCAAGGTAGAGGAAGCCCTTGTCCTTCTTCTGCAGCGCCGTCAGCAGCGCGAGCAGCGTCACGTGCTTGTGCACGTCCGCGAAGTTGCCGGCGTGGAAGCTGTGGCGGTACTTCATTGCCTGCCGTTGTCTGGACTGATGAAATGTATCACCTGGCCTGGGAGGCTTCAGGCCTAAACACCATGAGAGGGGGCCGCGCAGTGGCCGAATACTGGTTCGACAGTCACGATGGCTTGAGGCTCTACAGCCGTGTGTACGCGAGCGCCGCCGCGGATGCACCGGTGGTGCTGTGCCTGCACGGACTGATGCGCAACAGCCGCGACTTCGGCGAGCTGGCGGTGCACCTGGCGGCGCGCCACCGCGTCATCGTGCCCGACATGCGCGGCCGTGGCCTGTCGGCGCGCGATCCGAATTTCAACAACTACCAGATCCCGGTCTACCTGCAGGACGTACTGACGCTGCTCGCAGGTCTGGGCGCCGCCCACGCGAGCATCATCGGCACCTCCATGGGCGGTCTCATGGCGATGCTGCTGGCGGCGACGCAACCGAAGCTCGTGTCACGCATCGTGCTCAACGACGTCGGCCCCGAGGTGGATCCTCGCGGGCTCGAGCGCATCCGCGGCTACGCCGGCAGAGCCGCTCCCGTGCGCAGCTGGGCCGAGGCGGCCGCGCAGGTGCGCGCCGACTACGGATCCGCATGGCCCAACCTGAGCGATGCGCGCTGGGATGAGATCGCGCGCCTGAGTTACCGCGCCAACGCGCAGGGCGTGCCGGAAGTGGATGCCGATCCGCTGATCCGCGAGCCGCTGCGCGACACCTCCCGAGCCGCGCCGGATCTGTGGCCGTTGTGGGGTGGGCTCGCGCGCGTGCCGATCCTTGCCATCCGCGGCGCGCACTCGGACATCCTGAGCGTGACTACGCTGGCGCGCATGCAGCGCGGCAAGCCCGACCTCGAGGTCCTGACGGCTGCTAATCGCGGCCACGCGCCGCTGCTCGATGAGCCGGAATGTGTGGTGGCGATTGACCGGTTTCTGGCGGCGGCCTGAAAGCGCGGGCTACTTCAGGCGGCGCGCGCGGCCGGCGCGGGCTGCGGGTGCGGTGGCCGCAACCTTGACACGCGCGCGCGTCTTGCGAGCCGTGCGGGCGGCGACCTTGGCTCTCGCCGACGCCCCCGCGCGCGCGGCTGGCGGGCCCGGGCCGG
>FSWL01000006.1_pt1 | contig 18683 bp, 14 predicted proteins | sample 1637991 | NCBI WGS metagenome assembly FSWL01 (sample SAMEA3914789, study PRJEB12502) | metagenome | biome: forest; material: soil | place: Canada | collected 2011-07-03 | depth 0.3 m | reverse complement strand
GACGCGGGATCGCAGGGGCTCGATACTCATCTGAAGGACTCACCGCAGCAGCCGAGCACTCCGTAGACGCGGGATCGCAGGGGCTCGATACTCATCTGAAGGACTCACCGCAGCAGCCGAGCACTCCGTAGACGCGGGATCGCAGTGGCTCGATACTCACCTGAAGGACCTACCTCACCAGCCGAGCACTCCGTCGAAATGACGTCGCAACGGCTCGACGCGCATCTGAAAAATTGATGCAGCAGCCCCCCGACCTGAAGCGTCAGCGCGCCTTGCGGAAAGTGTAGTACGCCTCATCCGGGTGCCCGCCGGGGCGGGCAGCGCGCGCGGTGTCGGCGAGCGACAGTGAGTCGGCGCTGAGCTGCGCCGCCGACTCCCCGGCTGCCGCGCCGCCGGTGTTGGGGCAGAGCTTCGGATCGTAGCTGGCGATGAACTGCTCGCCGCTCTTCTTCCACAGCAGCTCGCAGCCGGCGCTCTGCACGTCCTCCTTCACGACGCTCGTGAACAGCTCGATATTGCGCTGGCCGTCGCGCCAGCGCAGCGGCTCGGCGAACGTATACACGGTTTCCACGATACCGCGCTTCTCGTCCACCTTGAAGCTGAACATCCTCTCACTCATGACGCGGCGCGGATCGTCGGCGGCCATCTCCTGCACATAGAACAGGTGATGCCCGAGCCGCGGCGTGTACACCTTCACGATAATGAGCGCGATGCGGTCGTGCGGGGGCTGCACGCCGCGCTGCGGGTCGCTGTCGGCCTGGGCGGTGTTGTCGTACCTGCCCGGCAGCCAGCCCAGAAGCTGCGTGAGCTCGCTCTCGCGCAGCTTGGTCTGGTCGGTACAGGCGCCGAGCAGCCCGAGGGCGGCCATCGCGGTCGCGGCGGCGGGGGCAGTCTCAGCCATACGAAGCCCGCCACTGCGCGCGATACCGCAGTCCGAGGTCCATGAGGCGCTCGAGCAGCTCGCTATAGGGCGTACCCGCGGCGCGCGCCGACTCGGCAAAGTCCTCGGCGGTCTCGAGATTCGGGTTGGCGTTGGCCTCGAGCACGTAAACCTGGCCTTGCGGGGTCACCCTGAAATCCATGCGAGCATAACCGGACATGCCGAGCGCGCGGTAGATGCGGCGCGAGAGCCTATCGAGCGCGGTGAGCACCGGCGGAGGCAGATCGGCGGCCGCGTGGGTGGTGATGCCGTACTTCGCCTGGTAGCGCTTGTCCCATTTCACCTTGCGCGTGGCGATGGCCGCGAGCGAATCCGGCATGGAGCCGAACACCATCTCCCACACCGGCAGGCGCGTGAGCCGCTCGTTCCCCATCATCCCGACGTACAGCTCGCGGCCCTCGATGTATTCCTCCACCAGGGCATCGGATTTCACCTGCTCGTGAACGAACTCGATGCGTTCCTTCAGCTTCGCGGCATCCTCCACCACCGATGCCTGGGCGATTCCGAGGGATGCGTCCTCGACCGTGGATTTCACGAACAGCGGGAAACGCAGCTTGCGCGGCACATGAACGCGCGCACCGCGCCGGAACACGGCGAACTGCGGAGTGGCGATGCGGTGAAACGCCAGCAGCTGCTTGGAGAGCGACTTGTCGCGCGACAGCAGCAGCCCGCGCGGATTGCAGCCCGTATACGGCTGGCGCATGAGTTCCAGGAACGCCACCACGTGCTGATCGTAGGTGACGATGCCGTCGAATTCCTCCAGCAGGTTGAAGACAATGTCCGGTTGCCAGTCGGCGATCGCGCCACGCAGCTCGGTGAGGCTGTCGAGCACGCCGATGCAGCGCACGTCATGCCTGAGTTTGCGCAGCGTGCTGGTAACGTCGTACTCCGTGCGCCACTCTTCGATTTCCTTGTCGCTGTGACCTTCGAGAGTTTCCGGAGGCACCAGGCTCGCGTGCACCACGACGAGCGTGCGCAGTCGTCTCATAGCGGCAGGTGCGGAGTCTCGCCCTGGGAGTAAAGCCCCGTGAGCCGCTCGAGCATCCAGCGCGAGTAGCGCAGGGCGTCGCGGCGGTTGCCACACACGTAGAGTTTCAGCCGCTCACTGCGCTCGATGAGCATGCGCAGAACCTGCTCGACGCTGTAGCGCTCGATCCGCAGCGCCCGCGCCACCGCCGGGGTCAGCGGGCGCAGGGCCGCGCGCAGCAGCGTGGCCGCCCGCGGGGCGTCCGGGCGTGAGCGCTCGGGGCTGAAGGCGCGGCGCAGCAGCTCATCGGCAAGTCCGCGCCGGATCAGGCGGTTGCGCGCGAGCTTGCGGCGATAATGCTGCGCCAGGGTGCGGGTGTTGAGTTCGAGCGGTTCGATGCGCGTGCGGTTGCGCACCGGGGGGCGCACGCCGCGCACGCTCGCCACCAGCTCATCGACCGCGCGCAGCTTGTGCAACGCCGGCCAGTCCGCGTAGCTCTTGCGCCAGCCGGACTTGGGCGTCAGCCACACCGCGAACGTCTCGGCAAAGTCCTCGGTCGGATGCGCCTGCGCGTACCATTCGCCCAGATGATGCACGTAGCGCCGGCTACCGGGGCGTGCCCGGTAGCGCGCCGGATACGGAAGCGAGGCGGGTCCAAACACGGCTCGCCAGCTTTTGCGCCGCCGCAGCCGGTAGGCGTTGTCGAGCGCGTGTCCGGCCTCGTGACGCAGGATACGCAGCAGCAGCCGTGTGTTGCCGCCCTCCGCCTCGCCCATGATGCGCCGCTCGAGCCGCTCCAGGCGCGGATGCGCGAGATAGAACGGCACCGCAATGCCCGGCACACCGTCGGGCGCAAACCACTCCTCGGACAACCACACGTGCGGGCGGATACTGACGCCGCGGCGCTCGAGGTCCGCATACAGCCGCCGCACATGCGCGGCAAGCGGGGAGCGCTGGATGGAAAGCTTCAGATCGCAAAAGCGCCTGGTCAGCAGCTGCTCGTCGGACAGACGCACCCAGGGCCGAGCCTTGGCGCGCGCGGCGATTTTCGTCCGGCGTGTCGGGGACATGCGTGCGAGGCGAATGTGCGCGGGAATACGGGGAAGCGAGCTTACCCCGAGCGCTCGCGCGCTGTCTGCTACGGAGGCAGCGGTTTCGTCGCGCTCTCAGGCCGCCGTGGCGGTCAGCCGCTGAACTCCAGCATCGCGTGGGCGAGCAGCCGATCTGCGCTGCTCTCGATCAATTGCTTCTTGATCAGGCTGTTGCGCCACAAAGTGGGGATCGCGCTTGCAGTGTAGTGTGCGCCAGCGAGCGCGCCGCACGCCGCGGCCACCACATCGGAGTTGCCGCCGAGGTTGGCGGCCCACAGCACCGCATCGCGAAAATTCCCTGTGCGGGCAAAGGCTTCCAGCGCCGCGGCGAGCGCAGCCGGCGCAGTGTTGGCGCCGCAAGCCGGGATCGGGTGCAGCGCCGCATCGAGTGCGGACTGCGCCTGCGCCAGGATCACGGGCCGGGGCTCGCCCGAGAGCGCCGCGTGCAGCGCCTGCGCCAGTGCGCGACACGCCGTCAGGACGGCCGGCGCCTGGCAGGTGGTGCGGGCCGCCTCGGCGGCCCGCTCGGGGGCAGCCACGGGCTGCGCGAAGAAATACATCGCCACCGGCGCGACGCGCGACAGGGCTTCCGGATCGAGCGCCTCGGGATCGTGCGAGCCGGAAAACGGCTGCCGCCGCCACTGTGCGAGCGCCAGCGCGCGGGCCGTGCCCGCGGTGATTCCGACGCACTGCCCGGTGCAGGACAGATACCCTTCCTGCTGCCAGCGGCGGTAGCGCGCGACCTGGTCATGGGCATCGAAGCCTTCGCACTCGAGCAGGCTCTCGGCGAGGCACAGCGCCATCGCGGTGTCGTCGCTCCAGCCGCCGCGGGGCAGGTCAAAGGGACCACCGCCGAGCATGTCGCCCACGGGGGTGAATTTTCCCGGCCGGCGGAATTGGGTGGCGGCCGCGACCGCATCCCCCGCCGCCTGCCCGAGGAGCGCGCCGAGGAAGCGGTCCCGCAAGCCGCGCGCCGCCGACAGTGTGGCGGGCTCGAACAGCGGATCCGCGCGCGGCGCGCGCGGGCGCACCCAGCGCCGCACGTACTCGATCTGCTCGGGGGTCTCCGGAACCTGCGGCCACAGCGCCGCGTGCCCGCTCTGCTTCCACAGGCGGTTGAGCTGGTCCACGGCCGCGTCCCCCGCCAGCCCGCTCTCGACCAGCAGGCAGCCGGCCACCGTGCCGGTGCGGCCGATCCCGGCGCGGCAGTGCAGGTAGACCACCCGGCCCGAGCGCAATGCCTCGCGCAGGCAATCGAGGAGCTCCGCCATGTGCCCGGGCTGTAGCGGAATGCCGTGATCAGGGATCGGCTTGCGGAAGTAGTCGACGCCGAGCGGGAGGTCTGCGTCGTAGGGTGGGAGCTCGTCGCGCTGTGTGAGGTCGATGAAACAGCTGACGCCCGCCTCCAGCAGGCGCCGCAGACGCACCCGGGTCGCCGCCGCGGTGGACCCGCCCGGATGCTCACCGGCGAGCAGTTGCCCCCGGAGCACCCAGTAGCAGTTCGACAGCGGGAGCGCGGCAGGCGCGGCGAGCTGGGAGGCGTCCATCCATGGCTCTCTCAGGCAGGTGCCGGGAGTACGGCGAAGGCCGCGAGCGCGTCCTCATCCCGCTCACTCATCGCAGCCACCCTGCGCCCCTCGAGGCCGCCGAAGTCGAAGCGCCGGGTGTCGGCCAGATGCTCGGGCTCGACGTTGCGGAGCGCTGAAAAAATCGACTCGGTGCGACCGGGGAATTCGCGCTCCCAGTCCGCGAGCATTTTCTTCACCGCCACGCGCTGCATATTGTCCTGTGAGCCGCACAGCGTGCACGGGATGAGCGGGAAGGCGCGGCCACGCGCGTAGCGCCCGATGTCGCGCTCGGCGACGTACGCCAGCGGCCGGATAACCACGTGGCGGCCGTCGTCGGACAGCAGCTTCGGCGCCATCGCCTTCAGGCGCCCGCCAAAGAACAGGTTGAGAAACAGCGTCTCGACGATGTCATCACGATGGTGCCCGAGCGCGATCTTGGTGATGCCGTTCTCGGCGGCGAAGCGGTACAGCGCCCCGCGCCGCAGCCGCGAGCACAGGCCGCACATCGTGCGTCCCTGCGGGACGACGCGCTTCACGACGCTGTAAGTGTCCTGTTCGATGACGCGGAACGGCACGCCCAGGCCTTCCAGGTATTGCGGCAGCACCTGCGCGGGAAATCCGGGTTGCTTCTGATCGAGATTGACGGCGATGAGATCGAAGCTCACCGGGGCGCTGCGTTTGAGCGACACCAGAATGTCCAGCAGCGTGTAGGAGTCCTTGCCTCCCGACACGCACGCCATCACGCGGTCGCCGTCGGCGATCATGCGATAGTCGGCAATCGCCTTGCCGACCGAGCCGCGCAGCTGCGCCGCCAGGCGCTGCAGGGTGCGGGAAGGCTTCGCTGCGGCGGGGATCACGGTAGCCCAGCGCGAGCCTTCTTCAGGCAGCGGCGCTGCTGGCGGTGCTCTCGAGATACTTTGCCTCGACGTAGCGCACGAAGGAAGTGGCCGACAGGGGCTTGCCGGTGGCGCCCTTCAGCAGGTCCTGCACCGGCACCTTGGCGCCGAGGCCGTGCACGTTGGTGCGCAGCCAGCCCAGGAGCCCGGAGAATTCCCCGCGCGCGAGCTGCTCATCCAGCCCCTGCACCTCCGCCCGCAGGCTCTCGTAGAGCTGCGCGGCGATGACCGCGCCGAGAGCATAGGACGGGAAGTATCCGAACGAGCCCACGGCCCAGTGGATATCCTGCAGGCAGCCTTCCACATCGTTGGAGGGGCGAATCCCCAGGCGCTGCTCCATGCCGGCGCTCCAGGCTTCCGCCAGGTCGCGCACCGCCAGCTCGCCGGAGAGCAGCTGCTTTTCCAGCTCGTAACGCAGCATGATGTGCAGCGGGTAGGTGAGCTCGTCCGCATCGACGCGAATCAATCCGCGCCGCACCCGGGTGAGATGGCCGTAGACGTTTTCCACGTCCCATTCCGGTCCGCTCGCCCCGAAATGCTTCACCAGCAGCGGCTGCACGTAGCGCACGAACGGCCGGCTGCGGCAGACCATCATCTCGATGAGCAGCGACTGGCTCTCCTCGAGAGCCATACCCCGATCGCGCCCTACGGGCTGATCGCGCCAGTCCTGCGGCAGCCCCAGGTCGTACATCGCATGTCCGGTCTCGTGCAACGCCCCGAGCAGACCCGAGAAGATGTCGTCGGGATCAAAGCGTGTGGTGACGCGGATATCGCCCGGCACGCCTTCGGTGAAAGGGTGCTCGCTCTCGTCCAGTCGTCCCCGGTCGAAGGGGAAACCGACGCTCTTCATCACTTCCACGGCCAGCGCGCGCTGCTTGCCCGCCGGGAACTTGCCGGTGAGCGGCAGCAACGGGCGAGTCTCCTGCACGGCGATCGCTTCGCGGATGAGCGACGGGAGCCGGCGCGACAACGCCTTGAACATCGCGTCGATATCCGCGGTGGTCAGTCCAGGGCTGAACTCGTCCACCAGCGCATCGTACGGGGCGAGATTGAGCGCCTGGCCGAGGAGCGCCGCCTTGTCTCGCACCAGGTGAACCACTTCCTCCAGGTACGGCGCGAACGCCTCGAACTTACCCTGGGCGCGGGCCTCGAGCCAGCGCGATTCGGCGCGCGAAGCGGCCTTGGTCAGGCGCGAGACGAGCGTGGCCGGGGTGGCGATCGCATGGTCGCGCTGGCGGCGCATCTCGTGCAGGTTCGCGATCTGCCAGTCGGCGAGCCCCTGGGTGTTCGCCTGAGCGCGATCCAGGAGCCGCGTGATGCGCGGCGCCGTGAGCAGCGCGTGGTGTTCGGTTTCCAGCGCCGCGAGCTGCTCGCCGCGAATGTCGGCGCTACCGCGCGGCATCATCACCGCCGCGTCCCAGCGCAGCAGCGCCAGAGCACCGCGGAAAGCATGCAGACGCTTGAACTCTTGTTCGAGTTGCTTGTAAGGCGAGGCAGACATGGGCGATCGGGCAGCGGGGAAACGAGGCGTAGTTTACCAGCTCCGGCGGACCCCCGCCTCGCCCCGCGGAGGGTATTCTTATTATTAATCAATATGTTAGACTACATGTCAGGAAATTGACACGCGCGGTGCTTGACGCCGCGCGAGCCTTGAGGGCCAAAGTGCTGGCAAGGGTTATGTCGCGTGCTGTTGGATCGGGAACGCAGCCGCGACGCGCCGTTCGCGGCGCCGGCCTCGCGACTGCCACGACAGCTCCTGCCACGCGAGCATCGCACGCTTGCGATCCTCTCCCCAGTGATATCCCCCGAGGGCACCGTCCTTGCGCAGCACGTTGTGGCACGGGATGAGCCACGCGACCGGGTTGGCGCCGACGGCCTGGCCCACCGCCCGAGCGCCGCCGGCCAGACCTACGGCACGCGCGAGCGCCGCGTACGTGGTCGGTCCGGCGCAGCCGAGCTCGAGCAGCGCCTGCCAGACTTTGAGCTGAAAGTTCGTGCCTCTCACGGTGAGCTTCAGGGGTGCCCCGGCACGCGCCGCAGCCGCGCCACGGGATGACCCCCAGACCCGTCCCGCCAGGAGAGCGGCGGCGTCCTCGTCGCGCCGCAGGCGCGCCTGCGGCCAGCTGGCCGCGAGCGTGGCAACGGAGGCGCCCTCCGCCCCGGACTCGACGAAGGCGAGATGACACAGCCCGCGTGCAGTGCTCGCGAGCAGTGCACGCCCAAACGGTGTGTCGGTGAGGCCGTACGTGATGTGCATGCCGCGGCCGCGCGACTTGAGCTCCCCGGGTGTGACCGCATCGAGCGTGACCATCAGGTCGTGCAGCCGCCCAGGTCCGGACAGGCCAACACAGTACGCCGCATCGAGCACCGACGGGGTGCTGGCGAGCGCTCCGCGGGCCGCGCGCGCGGTGACGTGCGCCAGGTACTGCCGGGGCGTGACGCCGGCCCAGCGGCGGAACAGGCGGTTGAAATGGAACTCCGACAGATGCGCCGAGGCGGCGATCGCGGCCAGGCGCGGCTGCGCGCGGAAGTTGGCGTCGATGAAGCGGATCGCACGGGCGATGCGCGCGAAATCGCGGCTGTCGAGGAATGCGGGTTCGGTGTGCATGGGGGTTGATGATAGTCGCGCGTGCGCGGCGCGCGACCCGATTCTTGCGGCGCCGGCGCGGCGGCGCATGGGTCGGATCATCACAAGCTTCAGTTACACTGCTTCGGAATTCACCGCCACGGGTGCGGGCATGGCCAGCGGGCCACGACCACGCCCACGCCGATCGAAACCACCAGCAGCAACGTCACCGTGAGACCGATCAGCACACGCCGCATGGCTGCATCATAACCTGACATGCATTCGCTGAAATAACCGCCACGTGCCAGAGAAACTCGCCATCTGCCTGCTCGCCTCCGAAGTCGAACCGCTCTCCAAGACCGGCGGACTGGCGGACGTGAGCGGGGCGCTGACCAAGTACCTGCACGGCGCCGGTCATGACGTGCGGCTGTTTACGCCGTGCTACGCCTCCATCGACCGCGCGGCGTATTCCGCGCAGCCGGTCGAGGGCCTGCAGCAGGTGCCGCTGGCGGTGGGACCCAACAGCTACGTGTTCTCGGTGCTGCGCGCGCAGCTGCCGGGCGGCGCGCCGGCGTACCTGATCGACTGCCCCGCGCTGTATGCGCGCACCGCCCTCTACACCAGCGATCCCGACGAGCACCTGCGCTTCCTCGGGTTCACGCGCGCGGCGCTGGCCGCCTGCCAGCGCCTCGCCTGGGCGCCGCAGGTTCTGCATTGCAACGACTGGCACACCGCCTTTGCGCCGTTGTTCCTCAAGACGGTGTGGGAGGACGAGCCGCTGTTCGCCGCGACCCGCACGGTGCTGACGATCCACAACATCGGCTATCAGGGGATCTTCCCGGCGGCCCAGATCGCCGATCTCGGGCTGCCGGGCAGGCGCAGCCTGCTGCACCAGGACGATCTCGCCGCCGGGCGGATCAATGCCCTGCGCCACGGCATCCTGTACGCCGACTCCATCACCACGGTCAGCCCGACCCACGCACGCGAGATCTGCACCGATGAGTACGGCATGGGGTTGCAGGACAGCCTGCGCGCCCGCGCCCGGGGCCGCGCCGTGTCGGGCATTCTGAACGGCGTCGACTACGACGAGTGGGATCCGCGCCACGACCGCTACCTGCCGGCCCACTACGACGCCGGGCGCCTCGCGGTGAAGGGTGAGCTGAAGGGTCAGTTCGCCCAGCGCCAGAAGCTCACGCCCGCGCCGGACGTGCCGCTGGCCGGGCTGGTGAGCCGGCTGGCCGTGCAGAAGGGCATTGAGCTCATGTTCGAGGCGCTACCGAAGGTGCTCAGCGCGCGGCCGCTGAGCTTCGTCGCGCTCGGGAACGGCGAGCCGCAGTACGAGGAGTTCTTCACCGTCCTCGAGCGCCGCTTCCCCGGGCGCGTGGTGTTTCACTGCGGTTACGACGAGGAGCTCGCGCACTGGATCGAGGCGGCAAGCGATCTGTTTCTCATGCCCTCGCGCTACGAGCCGTGCGGGCTCAACCAGATGTACAGCCTGCGCTACGGTACGGTGCCGATCGTGCGCCGCACCGGCGGGCTCGCCGATTCGGTCCAGCACTACAACCCCCAAACCGGCATCGGCACCGGGGTGGTGTTCAACGATTTCAACACCCAGGCTCTGGTGTGGGCGCTGAACACCGCGCTCGACCTGTACGCCACGCCGCGGCACTGGGCGCGGCTGGTTAAAAACGGCATGCAGCAGGACTTCTCCTGGCAGCGCCAGGGAGGCAAGTACGTGGCGCTCTACAAGCGACTCATTGCAGCCTGAAGGTGCCGCGCTCCTCGAACGGAATCGAGCGCATCAGGCCCTCCGACAGCGCGATCCTCCCGCTGAGACGGTAGGCCACGCTTTGCCCCAGCGGGTCCGGGCCGCGCCCGAGAAGCTTGAGGAGCGTGCCCGCGAGGTTGGCCGTGACGTTCATGTCGAATTCGGCCTCTCCCATGGCGGGCACGACGAAGCTCGCAGCCGACTCGCCGCTGGCGAACTGCTGCCCCTCGACTTCCAGGGTGTACTCGAGTCCCTTCACCGGCAGCCTGCGGTCATTGGGGTTCTGCACGCGCATGCGCACCTTGAGGCGCTGTTCCCACAGGTCGCTGCTCTGGATCTGCACGTCGACGACCGAGAGTCTCGGGGGTGTGAAGTTCGACGTCAGCGCGCAGGCGGCGAGCAGGAACGCGGCCGCGCAGAGAGCCGGGGCGCAACGGATGATGGCTCTCATTCTGGCGCGCGACCGAAGGCGCCGTTCAGGTGCGCGTAGTGGCGCGCGAGCTGCGCCGTCAGGGCGCCCGCGGGCAGTCGCCAGGTCCAGTTTCCCCCGACGGTCCCGGGGGTGTTCAAACGCGCCGCCGAGCCCAGAGCGAGGATGTCCTGCGCCGGAATGATCGCGAGTCGCGCCACCGATCCGAGGGCTGCGCGTATCAGCGCCTCGGGCATGGCGCCCGGGGTCACGCGCAGAAAAAAATCGACGCGCTGCGCCGTCTCGCGGTCCAGGCTCGAGTACCAGCCGAGCGTGGTGTCGTTGTCGTGGGTGCCGGTGTACGCCACGCAGTCACGCTCGTGCAGATACGGCAGGTGCGCATTGGCCGGATCGCCGTCAAAGGCAAACTGCAGCACGCGCATTCCCGGCAGGCCGAAGCCGTTCTTCAGCGCCAGCACGTCTTCGGTGATGACCCCGAGATCCTCGGCGACCAGCGGCAGGTCGCTGAACTCATCCAGGAGCCGGCGCAGCAGCAGCTCCCCCGGAGTGCTGAGCCACGCGCCGCCGCGCGCATCGGGAGCGCCGGCGGGCACCGCCCAGTGGGCCGCAAGCGCCCGGAAATGATCGATGCGCAGCAGATCCATGCGCGCCAGCTGCGCGCGCACCCGCCCCAGCCACCAGCCGAAGTCGGTGCGGCGCAGCGCCTGCCAGTCGTATACCGGATTGCCCCACAGCTGGCCCTTGTCGGAGAAGTAGTCCGGCGGCACGCCCCCGACCGCCGCGGGCTCGCCGGTGGGGGTGAGCTGGAACAGCTCGCGATGCGCCCAGGTTTCCACCGAGGAGGGGCCGACGTAGAAGGGCAGATCGCCGAACAGCCGCACTCCGCGCGAACGCGCGTGCGCGCGCAGATGGTTCCACTGAACGTAAAACGCATATTGCTCGCGTTCGATGCGCGCGATTTCGGGCGCGAGCTCGTGGGCTGCCTGCGCGAGCGCCTCGGCCGCCCGGTCGCGCAGCGGCGGCGGCCAGCTCCAGAACGGCGCACCGCCGTGCGCGCGCGTCAGCGCCTCGAACAACGCGTAGTCGTGCAGCCAGGAGCTGGAGGCCGCCAGGAACTCCGGGTCGATCGGCGCGTTGGGATCGGGCAGCTCCGCCGCATCGATGAACGCCGCGTTGCCCGCGCAGTCCGAGCGTACCCAGTAGGGGGAGCGATCCTCGCCCACCGGGCCCGTCGGCAGGATCTGCCACACGGAAAAGGCGGCTTCGCTGAGCCAGTCGATGAAGGCGCGGCCGCCGCGCCCGAGTGCCGCCTCGAGCGCGGACATCGGCAGCAGCACCCCGGCGCGGCGCCGGTCGAAGACGGGTAATCGCATGTTGCCCACGCGCGCGTCTGCTTCCTTAGCCGTCAGCCGCCGGTAGCGCGGCGCATGACTCCGCCGTGCTCCGGAGACCCACTCCCGGTTGAGATTGGCAGCGTGAGCTCGCCCGGGGGCTGGAGATTCAGGCGCCGGTACAGCGTCAGCAGCTGGCGCCGGTAGAGGTGATCGAACTGGCTCACGGCATCCGCCGGGTTGTAGTCCCCGAACCACCAGAACCAGTCGGAACTCTCGCAGCGCGCGAGCTGCCGGCCGGCGGCCGCGCGCTGTGCCGGATCGCTCTCGCCCTGCATGACGCGATCGTAGGCCTCCTTGGCGTCGCACAGCAGATCCCACGCCCGGTTCTTCGCCGGATCCCCCATCCAGGTCGCGAGCGTGCCGTGCACCCAGCTGCCGGCGCAGACCCGCGGCAGCGGCGCGGGCTGCAGGCCGCGCGCGAGACAGTCGGACAGGGTTGTCAGCTCGAGCAACGGATGGCTCGCGAGCTGCTCGTACAGCGCGCGCAGGAAATAGAAGCCGTTGAACGGGTAATGCTCCCAGGCGTTCTCACCGTCGAGCGCAATGAGCACGGCATGATTGCCACCCGACTCATAGCGGCGCGCGAGCTGCGCCAGCTCCTCCACCAGGTTGGCGGCGGCGTCATCGCCGTGCCAGGTCGCGTAGGTGAAGCCGATCAGATCGGACAGCGTGTCGTCGCGGAAGAAACAGCTCAGGCCGGTGCCGCCCAGGCGGTAAGGGCGGTTGTAGGCGAGCGGGTCCTCGGCCGCCTGGCGGTCGGTGAGCTCGAGGCTCCCGCGCAGCACCGCGGCGCTGCTGGCGGCCCAGCGGAAGCCGGCGGCGCCGAGCAGCCCGAGCGTGCCGGCACTGATCGCGCCCTCGGCGGGCCAGCAGCCCGCGGGACGGGCGCCGAAGGTGCGTGTAAACACGCGCACCGCCTCTTCGATGTGCCAGATGGAGCGCGCCGCGCCACCGGGGTATGCCGCATGCGCCGGCAGTGGCATCTCGGGAAGCGCGTCGCGCGCGCACTGAAAGTCGAGCAGCAGCGGGATGATCGGATGTCCGTAGGGCGTGACCGAGAGCTCGCACTGCCCGCGCTCGGCGAGGCGCCGGTAGCGCAACAACACCTGCCCCACCAGGACGCCGATCAGCGCCAGCAGATCGCGGCGCTGCGCGGGGCTGAAGTCGCGCCCGCGCTCGGTCAGGCGCGCGACCAGCGGGTCCGTGCGCCGCACGCTCTCGCCGAGCCACGCGAGGTGATACCACACGGCGAGATCGTGGATGAGCTGATCGGAAGCGTAAGCGACGCGGCCCTGCGTGCCGAGCGTCTCGGCGATGGTCGCGAGCTCCAGGTACGGCCCGAAGCGCTCGATCATCTGCTTGCGCTGTGCACGCAGGCAGGTGCGCAGCAGCTCCAGCCGCGCCACCGGCTCGGTCGGTACCGGGTCCGGGCCCAGAAGTGCCAGCACCGGATCCGGGAGCGGGCTGCCGTTCTCGAGATGCTCGGCCACGCGCCGCGCGATCTCCTCGAGCTGCTCGATGAGCAGCGGGGTGAAGTTCACCACGGCGCGCGCCGCCGGGTTGCCTTCCAGGTGCGCCGCCATGTCGGTGTAGTCCTTGACGGCGTGCAGATAGGTCCACGGCAGCGCGTACTGCCCGGTGAGCGCGTCCTTGTACTGCGGCTGGTGCATGTGCCACAGCAGGATGACCGGCAGGCGTGGCGCGGCTGCCACGTTCAAGGGCTCCGGATGCTGCGCAGCATGTCGAGAGTGACCAGCACCACGCCATTCTCGGTCACGTGGAAGCGACGCGCATCGGCCTCGCGATCCAGGCCGATGCGGGTGTCGTCGGGCACTTCGCAGCCTTCGTCGATGACCGCCCCGGAAATCGCGCAACCGCGGCCGATCTCGGTGTGCGGCAGGATGACGGAACGCTGGATGCTGGTGCGCTCCTCGATCCGCACGTCGGAAAACAGCAGCGACTCGCGCACCACGGCGCCGGAGATGATGCAGCCGCCCGACACCATGGAGTTGACGGCCATACCGCGGCGACCGTCCTCGTCCAGGATGAACTTCGCGGGCGGCTGCTGCACCTGGTAGGTCCAGATGGGCCAGTCCTGGTCGTAGATGTTGAGCTCCGGCCGCACGTGCACCAGCTCGAGGTTGGCGTCGTAGTAGGCATCGATGGTGCCGACGTCGCGCCAGTAGCTTTGCGCACGGGTTTTCACGTCCTGGAACGGATAGGCAAACACCTGGCGGTTGCCGTCGATGGCCTCGGGCAGGACGTCCCTGCCGAAATCATGGGTGGAGGACTCGTTGGTGGCGTCGGCGGCGAGCAGGCTCTCGAGCAGCCGGGTGTTGAAAACGTAGATGCCCATGGAGGCGAGTATGGTGTCGGGGCGGCCCGGCAGCGTGTCGGGCTCGGCCGGTTTCTCCGCGAACTTCGTGACCCGATTCCACTCGGTAGCGGTCAGCACCCCGAAATGCTGCGAGTCCTGCGCCGGCACCTCGACCACTCCCACGGTGATGTCGGCACCCTTCTCCACGTGGTAGGCGATCATCGGACCGTAGTCCATCTTGTAGATGTGGTCCCCGGCGAGCACCAGCACGTGCTTGGGCCGGTGCGAGACGATCAGATCGATGTTCTGGTGCACGGCGTCCGCCGTGCCCCGGTACCACAGCGGGCCAAGCTGCTGCTGGGCCGGAACCACCTCGACGAACTCGCCGAACTCCCCGCGCAGGTAGCTCCAGCCGTGCTGGACGTGCTGAATCAGCGACTGCGCCTTGTACTGCGTGAGAATGGAGATCTGGCGGATCCCTGAGTTCACGCAGTTCGACAGCACGAAGTCGATGATGCGGAACTTGCCGCCGAAGGGCGTCGCGGGTTTGCAGCGATGCGCGGTCAGATCACGCAGCCGCTCGCCGCGCCCGCCGGCCATGATGATGGCGAGCGTGCCGCCCGTCAGGCGGCTCACGTAACGTCCGGAAGAAGCGCGTGCGGGCTGGCGGGACATGAGACGTACTACACCGCAAGGCGCGCCGTCAGCGCAACCCTAAAGTAACTTGCCTCACAGCCATTTCATCAGTCCGAGCTCATAGGGGTGCGAGAGCAATTCGTGCCACGGATAGATGCGGACCTCGGTGCGGAACTGCCCGCATTCCTGTGGCTCGACGTCGAGCGCGAATATCACCGCCCCGTCGGTGTCCTGCTCGTCGGTGGCGCTGAACGCGGCGTGCCACACGCCGGCGCGCGGCGGCTGCCCGTACGAGGACAGGGCCGGCGGCGCAAGATCCGCCTCCGGCAACAGGCGCCGTGCGACGAACTCCACCCGCACGTCCGCGGGCGCGAGTCCGTTCAGCCCGGCCGCAACCCGCAGGCGCAGCCGCTCGCCTCGCGGCAGATCGCGCGCCACATCGGTGAGCTGCTTCAGGCTCACCTTCGACCAGGCCTGCCGCGCGCGCGTCTTCCAGTCCGCGAGCGTGCGCGCGCCGCTGAAGGCGTTGTCGGCGAGGCGCCGGTACTGCGCTACCGCCGGCTGGTACAACCCCTGGGTGTAGTCGAACAGCACGCGGCGCATGTTGAAACCGGGAATCACTGTCATCATGGCCCGCTTGCTGCGCTTCACCCAGGCGCCGGGGTAACCGCTCTCGTCGCGCGCGTAGTACAGGGGCAGCACCTCCTCTTCGAGCGTACCGAGTATCAGCTCCGCCTCGAGCGCGTCGCGACGCTCCGGATCAGCCACGTTTGCCGGCGGTATGCCCCAGCCGTTGTCCTGCATCCAGCCCTCCGCCCACCAGCCATCGAGAATGCTCAGGTTGAGGCGGCCGTTGATGGCCGCCTTGATGCCGGAGGTGCCGCTCGCCTCGAGCGGCGCGATCGGGTTGTTGAGCCACACGTCGACGCCCGAGACCAGGCTGCGCGCGAGCTGCAGGTCGTAGTCTTCCAGGAAGATGATGCGCCCCATGAACTCCTGGCTCATCATGAGCTGGCGGATCTCGCGCAGCACATGCTTGCCGGGTTCATCCGCAGGGTGCGCCTTGCCGGCGTACAGCAGCACCACGGGGCGCTCGGGATTGTTGACCAGCCGCGCGAGGCGCGCGCGGTCGCGCAGCAGCAGCGTCGCGCGCTTGTAGGTGGCGAAGCGCCGCGCGAACCCCAGGGTGAGCACGCCGGGACGCTGCGGATCGAGGAAGCGCGTCACGTGGCGCAGCTGCGCCGGACTTAAGCCCTTGCGCTCGTACTCGCGCTGCAGCCGCTCGCGCACACTCGCCAGCATGCGCGCCTTGACTTCCTGCGCCGTCGCCCAGTAGCGCTCGTCCGGCACACGCTCCAGCGCGCTCCAGAATTCCGGATCGCGCAGGCGCTCGCGCCATTCCCGTCCCAGCTCGCGGTCGAAGAAGTCCATCCACGTCTGGTGCAGGAAGGTGGGCACGTGCACGCCGTTGGTCACGAAGCCGACCGGGTTGTCTTCGGGGCGAACCTCCGGCCACTGGTCTGAGCACAGGCGCGCCGAGACCGCGCCATGGATGCGGCTCACGCCGTTGACGTGGCGCGTGCCATTCAGTGCCAGGCGCGTCATGTTGAAAAGGCCCGGGGCAGAAGGGGAACGCGCCAGCTCCAGGACGCGCTCGACCGGCACCCCCAGCTCGCGCACGAAATCCCCGAAGTGCGCGACCATCAGCTCGAGGCCGAAGGCGTCGTGGCCGGCCGCCACCGGGGTATGCGTCGTGAACACGCAGTCCGCCGCCACCGCTTCGAGCGCGGCGTTGAACGGCAGGCCCTGCGCCAGGTGTTCGCGCAGCAGCTCCAGGATCAGGAACGCCGCATGCCCTTCGTTCAGGTGCCACACCCCGGGCTGCACGCCGAGCGCGCGCAGCGCGCGCAAGCCGCCGATGCCGAGGATCATTTCCTGGCGCACCCGCGTCGACTCATCCCCGCCGTACAGGCGATGGGTGATGTCGCGATCGGAGGGGATGTTCTCCGCGCAATTGGTGTCGAGCAGATAGACCGGAACGCGGCCCACCTGCGCCTTCCACAGCCGCGCGATCACCTCGCGCCCGGCGATGCGCACCACGACCTTGAGCCACTCCCCGCTCACGTTGCGCACCGGTTCAACCGGCAGATCGCGCGGGTCGCGCTCGCGATACTCGGCGTGTTGCACGCCATCGTTATCGACGGTCTGAGTGAAATACCCCTGCTCGTACAGAAGTCCCACCGCCACGAAGTTGGCGCGCCCGTCGCTCGCCGCTTTGCAGTAGTCCCCGGCGAGCACGCCCAGACCGCCGGAGTAGATGGGGAAGCTCTCGTGAAAACCGTACTCGGCGCAGAAGTACGCCACCAGCGGCTCGTCCCCGCTGGGCGCGCCGACCCGCAGGTACGCTTCGAGTGTTTCGAGCGCGAGGTGGTAGCGAGCGAGGTACAGCTCGTCGCGCGCGCAGCGCTCGAGCGTGCCCTGGTTGACGCAGCGAAGCATCAGACGGGGATTGCCGTGGGTCTGCTTCCACAGCTCCGGATCCAGGTCCTCGAACAACGCCCGGGTGGGACGGTGCCAGCTGAAGAACAGGTTGGCGGCCAGCTCCGGGAGGCGCGAGAGGCTCCCCGGGATGACGGGTGTGACTTCTAGGAGCGAGTTTCTCATCACCGGTCCCGGGAAAAGCGCGAAGTCTAGCAGCACCGCGCGGGACACCTGCCTGCGCACGTCGAGTGGGGCGGACTCCCGCTGGCGCGGGTAGCCGCCGATTGTTAATACTAGTTGACAGCTAGTACTATGTACTTAATAGTACTAGTGAATGGATGATAGCCAGGCACGTAAGTTCCAGAAAGACCTCAACGCGGGCCTCGTGGCCCTGGTGCTGCTGGCTGTGCTGGAGCGCACCACCGAGGACCTGTACGGATACGAGATCGCCAAGCGCCTGCAAAAGGCCAACGAAGGCGAGGCCCTGTTCAAGGAAGGCACCGTGTATCCGGTGCTGCGCGCCCTCGCCGCCGGGGGCTTGCTCACCAGCCGCGTCGTGCCCTCCTACGCCGGGCCTGCGCGGCGCTACTACCGCATCACCGCAGACGGGCGCGCGATGCTGCGCCAGTGGAGTGACATCTGGCGGCAGACGCGCGGCTTTGTCGATCGCTTCATCGAAGGAACCGACTCATGAGTGTCAACGCTCCCCGCTCGATCGATGAGTACCTGAAGCAGCTGCGCCAGGCGCTCGAGGGACAGGATCCCGCACTCATCCAGGACGCGCTGTACGACGCCGAAGAGTATCTGCGCGCGGAGGTCGCGGCGCACCCGGACAAATCGGAGAGCGACGTGCTGGAGCTCATCGCGAGTACCTACGGTGCTCCGGACGAAGTCGCGGCGGCGTACCGCGACACGGAAGCGAAGGTGAAGGCCGCCCTCCAGACCCCGGCTCCCAGGACGGCCGCTCACACCTCGGGCCTGACGCGCTTTTTCGGCGTGTACCAGGACCCGCGGGCCTACACCTCTCTCTTCTATATGCTGCTCACACTGGCCACCGGCATCGTGTACTTCACGTTCGTGGTCACCGGGCTGTCGCTGTCGGCCGGGTTCGCGGTCCTCATCATCGGCGTGCCGTTCTTCCTGGCATTCATTGGTATCGCACGCGTGATCGCCCTCGGCGAGGGGAGATTGCTCGAGGCGATGACCGGCGAGCGCATGCCGCGACGTCCGGTGCACCCCGGGCCGCCGGCGAGCTGGTGGAGGCGTATCGCCGACATGCTCACGGACGTGCGCACCTGGACGACGCTGCTGTACCTGCTCATCATGCTGCCACTCGGCATCATCTACTTCACCCTCGCCGTCACCGGACTTGCGGTTGGCCTGCGCCTGGCGCTCGCGCCGCTGGTAGTGCTGAGCCGGGATTTCGGCTGGCTGCCGCTGCGTCTGTCGGCGGACATGCTCCAGATCGACGGCCACGCGGTCGCCTCGCCGCACACGCTGGTGGGCTCGCTGTTCTACATGGTCGCAGGCATCGTCATGGTCACTCTCCTCATGCATGCGGCGCGCTGGATTGCCCGCGGCCACGCGCGCCTCGCCAAGGCGCTGCTCGTCGTACCGGGCGCGTGAGGG
>FSWL01000049.1_pt1 | contig 19311 bp, 12 predicted proteins | sample 1637991 | NCBI WGS metagenome assembly FSWL01 (sample SAMEA3914789, study PRJEB12502) | metagenome | biome: forest; material: soil | place: Canada | collected 2011-07-03 | depth 0.3 m | reverse complement strand
TCAGCACGGAGCTGGCCGGTCTCGTTGCAGGCTCGCTCGAGGCGCTCAACGCCAACGACGCCGCGCGAACGGCGCTCGGCAATGCGCCGGCCGCCATTCGCGACTCGATCCAGGCGGTATTCGCCGCCAGCGACTTCGTGGCGCAATCCTGGGCGCGCGATGCGCAGTGCTTCGCCAGTCTCATCAGCGGCGGTGACTTGCAGCGGCGCCTCGCAGCGGCGGACTTTGCGGCGCGCGCCCCGCTGCTGCCCCCGGACCCAGCGACACCCGAGGCGCATTTCCAGGGCGAGCTGCGCCGCTGGCGGCGGCGCGAGCTCGCCCGCATTGCCTGGCGAGATCTCGCCGGCTGGGCGGATCTCGGCGAGACGCTGGCCGATCTCACGGCCTTTGCCGATACGGCGATCGCCACGGCGTTGGCTCACGCCCGCCGCGCCCTCGTGGCCCGCTACGGCGAACCGCGCTCAGCGGGGGGTGAGGTTCAGCCCCTGGTCGTCATCGGCATGGGCAAGCTCGGCGGCGGCGAGCTGAATTTCTCCTCCGACGTCGATCTGGTGCTGCTGTTTCCCGAGCACGGTGAAACCGACGGCCGGCATGGCGTTGCCAACGAGGAGTTTTTCACGCGCCTGGGTCAGGCGCTGGTGCGGCTGCTGGAGACGCCGACGTCCGAGGGCTTTGTGCTGCGCGTTGATCTGCGTTTGCGGCCTTTCGGGGACTCAGGTCCGCTGGTGGCGAGCTTCGCCTCGTTCGAGGACTACCTGCCGCGCCACGGGCGCGACTGGGAGCGGTACGCGTACGTCAAAGCCCGCCCGGTGACGTGTGCGGAGCGTTACGCGGAAATTGACGCGGCAGCGATACGGCCGTTCGTCTACCGCCGCTATCTCGACTACGGCGTGTTCGAGAGCCTGCGGGAGATGAAGACTCTCATCGAGCGCGAGATGCAGCGGCGCGAGCTCGCCGATCACGTGAAGCTCGGTCCGGGCGGGATCCGCGAAATCGAATTCATCGTGCAGGCGCTGCAGCTCACCCGCGGCGGCCGCGATCAGCGCCTGCAGACCTCCTCGCTCCTCGCCGCCCTGGCGTGCCTCGGGGAGTCGCACCAGCTGCCGCCGGAGGCTGCCAGCGAACTGCGGGCGGCCTATGTCTATCTGCGCCGGCTCGAGAACCGCCTGCAGATGCTCGCCGACGCGCAGGTCCATCGGCTGCCGGCGGAGCCGCTCGCGCGCGAGCGCATTGCACTCGCCATGGGCGCACGCGACTGGCTCTCGCTCACGCAGCAACTCGATGAGCACCGCGCACGGGTCAGCCGGCACTTTCGCCTGGTAGTGCAGGGCGGGGCTGAGCCCGATCACGCCGCCGTGCGCATCGATCTGGGAAGGTTCTGGGACAGTCAGGCGGAAACCGCGGCGCTGGTGGAGGCACTGGCGCGCGCCGGTTTCAGCGACAGTACGGAAGTCGCGCGCCTGCTGCTGGAGCTGCGCGCCTCGGCCCTGGTGCGCAAGCTCGATGAGCCCGGGCGCAAGCGCCTGCAGGCCCTGCTGCCGGCGCTGCTCGCGGACGTGGCGCACAGCAGCGCCCAGGTGCCCGTGCTGCGACGGATCCTCGCCATCATCGAGGCGACCGGCAAGCGCTCAGCGTACTTCGCGCTGCTGCGAGAGAACGGCGCGGCGCGCGCGCGTCTGGTGCAGCTGTGCCGTCACGGCGATTTCCTCGCGGCGCAGATCGCCGCGCATCCGCTGCTGCTGGATGAGCTGATCGATGAGCGGCTGCTGTCGCAGCCACCGACCCGTGCGGGCTTCGCGCGCGAGCTCGAATCCAGGATGGAACAGCTGCGCGCGGACGATCCCGAGCAGCAGGTGGAGGCCCTGCGGCAGTTCCAGCGCGCGGCCCTGTTTCGCGTCGCGGTCGCGGATCTCACCGGCGTGCTGCCGCTGATGCAGGTGAGCGACCGGCTCACCGACATCGCCGAACTCATCGTCGAGCGCGCCATGCAGCTGGGCTGGCGGCAGATCACCGCGCAGTTCGGAGTGCCGATGTGCAGTGACGGCGCGGACCTGCGCCCGGTGAGCATCTGCGCGGTGGGCTACGGCAAGCTCGGCGGCATGGAGCTCGGCTACGGTTCCGATCTGGACCTCGTGTTCCTGCACGACTCGCACGGCGAGCGGCAGGAGACCAGCGGCGCGCGTCCCATCGACAACCAGTTGTTCTTCGTGCGGCTCGCGCAACGCATCGTGCACCTCCTGACCATGCACTCCGCCGCCGGTCGGCTCTACGAGGTCGACGTGCGCCTGCGCCCGAGCGGCAAAGGCGGTCTGCTGGTCACCAACATCGAGGCGTTTGCGGACTACCAGCGCCAGGAAGCGTGGACCTGGGAGCACCAGGCGCTGCTGCACGCGCGCGCGGTGGCGGGCTCCCCCGAGCTGCGCGCGCGCTTCGAGCGGGTGCGGCTCGAGGTCCTGTGCCAGCACGTGCGCCGTGACAAGCTGCGCGAGGAGGTGCGCAACATGCGCGAGCGCATGCGCAAGGAGCTGTCCGGGGGCGATGCGCTGCGGTTCGACATCAAGCAGGACCCGGGCGGGATCGCCGACATCGAGTTCCTCGCCCAGTACTGGGCGCTGCTGTGGGCGCGGGAGTACCCGCCGGTGGCGATGTTCTCCGACACCATCCGCCAGCTGGAGTCGGTGGCCTCGGCGAACCTGGTGCCGCAGGCGAGCGTGGACCTGCTCACCCAGGCCTATCGGGCGTACCGCGCCGGCAGCCATCATCTGTCCCTCGAGGGGGCCGCGCCCATCGTGCCGGCGGCGGAGTTCCGCGACACGCGTGCCGCCGTGATACAGCTGTGGAACGCGACGATGGCCGCTGCGCCTCCGGGCGCGCCGGTATAATCGGCACCCTCATCTGCGGATCGGAAGAAATCTCGCCCATGGTCGCTACGGCCAAACCGCTCATTGAACCCAACGCGCAGAACCAGTACCAGGTCAGCAGCGAGGATCTGCCGCTGTGCTGCCCGATGCCGCAGATGTATCTGTGGAACTCGCATCCGCGCGTGTATCTGCCGATCGAGGAGACCGGCTGGGCGAAATGTCCCTACTGTGGCGCGGAGTACACGCTGCGGCGGTGACGCCGTCGGCGCGCGGCCTCACCGCAGAGCGACCAGCGCGCCGCTCGCGCTCAGTCCCTGTCCGCCGCGTTGAGGTCCCTCGGTGGCGGGAGCTCCGCACGGATTGGGGCGAGTTTCGCCGTCCGCAGGCGTGCGTTGAGTGCCGGAAGATCGGCCTGCAGCTGCTGCCAGGTACCGAGGAGGCCCGTGAGCGCTTGTTGCAACGTCGCAGTGGCGTTCACCTGTGCGGCGGTGGGGGCGGCATCGCCGCGGGTGACGTCCGTATAGAGAGTGGCGATGAAGCCCTGCAGCGCAGGCAGGAGTATTTTTGACGCAGCCCGGTCTTCCTGCTCGTCGTCCTCCTTCTTGTCGGTCGAACCTAACAGCTCTGCCAGCCGCGCCTGGTAGGCGCGAACCGCTTCTGCCGTCGCGCCGGCGGGTGCGAGCGCCTTCAGCTGCGCCTGTTCGGATTTGGCCGCGAGCAGTGCCCGGGAGCTCTCGCTCAGCAGCCTGGCTAACTGCGTGGCGAGGCGCAGTTGATCCTCGAGAGCGCCGGTGGGGAGCCGTACGCGCGGATCCACCTTGACAGTCAGCGGCGCCTCGAAGCGGCGACCCTCGACTGTCAGGCGTACCAGGTAACGTCCGGGCAGCGCGAGCGGACCTTCCGGCCCCTGTGGCGTCGCATGCGGTACCGCGGAGATCGGGTAGCCGCGCGCGGTGGTGACGGGAGCCGCGTAGCGAAGGTCCCATACCCAGCGGTGCATGCCGGCTTGCGCCGGCAAGACGCGCGGCGGTTTGAGCCAATACTGCGGGATGAGTTCGCGGGCGAGTTCTTGCGCGCCCGGCTCGGGAGGATCGTCGCTTCTGAAGCGGCGCACCAGACGCTCGCTGCTGTCGAGCACTTCGAGCATCACCGGGCGCCTGGCGTCGTGCGGCAGAAAGAAGTCGATGACGGCGCCCGCGGGGGGATTCTCGGCCAGCGGCTCGTCCGCCGGAACCGGCGTGTCGGTCCAGGTGCTGCGTTGCACGCGGTAGGCGCCGGCGGGGCGAAAAAGTACGACAGCGTGCATTGGGGCGGCGGTCGTGAGTTGCCGCAGCCGCGAGATGTCGTCGAGAATCCAGATCGAGCGGCCGTGGGTCGCCACGATCAGATCGTCGTCGTGGATCCACAGGTCGCGCATCGAGGTGTGGGGGAGATTCAACTGCAGCGAGTCCCAGTGCTCCCCGTCATCAGAGGACGTCCACACGGCGTTCTCCGTGGCCGCGAACAGCAATCCCTTTCGCTCGGGATCCTCGCGCACCGCGTTCACAGGGGCATCCGGCGGCAGACCGCGGGCAATCGCAGCCCAGGTCTTGCCCCGGTCGTGGGTCCGGTAAATGTAAGGGCGCAGGTCGTCGATGCGCATGCGGCTCACCGAGACATAGGCGGTATCTGCGTCGAAGTGAGACGCTTCGATCTGCGTGACCTTGCTCCAGGCCGTAACCGCCGCCGGCGTGACGTTCGACCAAGCCGCGCCGCCATCCGCGGTCACCCAGACCAGCCCGTCATCGGTGCCAGCCCACAAGGTGTCGATGCTGCGCGGCGAGACTCCCAGCGCGTAGATGACACCGCGCTGGCGCTCCGCTCCCGGCAGGTGCAGCGCGCCGACGCTCGCGGGAATTGCGCCCGGCGGCCGCGCGAGGTCGGGGCTGATCGCCTGCCACGTCGCCCCCCCGTCGCTCGTCTTGTACAGCCGGTTGGCGCCGTAGTAGAGCGTGTGCGGGTCGAGCGGCGAAAATAATAGCGGCTCAGTGCGATCGACACGCACGTCGGGGCCTCGCACCGGAATCGGTGTTACGTTTTGCACCTGCCCGGTCGACCAGTGGAACTTGGAGACTTCATTGCGCCCGGCACCATAGATCACGTCGGGGTCGAGCGGATCCGGGGCAACGTAGCCGTACTCGATGGCTCCCACGGGATGCCAGTCGCGGTCAGTGACACTGCCGTCGTTGCCGCGGCTGGCGATGCACACCGAGCCACTCTCCTGTTGCCCGGCGCACACGCGATACGGAAAAGTAGGCGCGACGCTCACGTGGAAGAGCTGCGCGGTCGGCTGGTTGTACCACGAGCTCCAGGTCTGACCGCCATTCACGGTTACGATCGCGCCCTGGTCGCCGAGCAGGGCGATGATGCGCGGATCGTTCGGGTTGATCCACAGGTTCTGGTAGTCATCGCCGCCCGGTGCGCCTCGCAGTGACAGCCAGGTCTTGCCGCCATCGCTGGACTTCATGGTCACGATGCCCGTGGTGTACACGACGTCAGGGTTCGAGGGATCGACGCGTACGGCCGGCAGATCGCCGCCGCCGATGCGCAGCGCAGGCCGGGGGTCGGAGGTGATGCGGATCCAGCTTTCGCCGGCATCGTCGGAGCGAAAGACGCCAAGTCCCGCCGCCGAGGAGTAGTCACCGGGTTCGTCGGTGCCCACCGTGGCATACAGGCGCAGTGACGCGCTCGGTGCGATCGCAATGTTGATCTGCGACAGGTTCGCCGGCAGGCCCGTCGTGAGGCGCTTCCAGGTCGTCCCGTCGTCGGTCGACTTGAACAGGCCGCCTGCGGTGCCCTGAAACTCGCCCTTGTCCTCCCAGGGGCCGAGACGCGTCTGCCAGAGCGCCGCATACACGATCTGCGGGTGGACCGGATCGATGGCGACCGCGGAACCGCCGGTGTCTTCATCGCGGTACAGAACCCGTTGCCAGGTGACTCCTGCGTCCGCTGAACGATAGATGCCGCGTTCGGAGTTCGGGCCATAGGGGTGGCCGAGAACCGCGGCGAACAGGCGATCGGGATCACGGGGGTCAACCGCCAGCTCCGCAATCTGCTGCCCGTCGGTCAGGCCGCGATGTGCCCAGCTGCGCCCGCCATCCGGGGAACGATAGACCCCGTTGCCGACCGACAGGTCCGGTCGATGCAGCCCCTCGCCGCTTCCCACGTACATGATGTTGGAATCTGAAGGCGCCACTGCGATCGCCCCGATCGATTGCGTCGGCTCGTGGTCGAAGATGGGCTGCCAGGTGCGGCCGGCGTCGTCGGTTTTCCAAACGCCGCCATCGGCCGCGCCCACATAAAAGACGTTCGCCTGCGATGGCACCCCGGCTACCGCGCGGGTGCGCCCGCCGCGAAACGGCCCGATCATCCGCCAGGCGAGATCGCCGTAGAGGCCGGGCGCCTGGTGCTGCGCGACGCCGGCGCGCGAGACCCACGCCAGGCTGACGAAGCTCAGCGCCGTCACCAACAATGCCTTGTGTATCCGCACTTCGCTCAAACCCCGCGCCTACCGATACTGCCGGTACGACTTTTCTTCCACCAGCCGCGATCCGAGCTGCAGATTGATGCGCTTCTTGATCGCCGCGCGCTCGTCATTGGACACGTACACCGCGCGCGCCAGCTCGATGAAATCCCGATCGAAGCACTGTTTGACTTCCTTGTCCCGGATGCGATCCTCGATGTCCCACAGGCGCTCGTTGACGTTCTGCAGCGCGCGCTCATCGAGCGCGACGTCCTGCCCGGTGCCGCCCCAGTCCCGCCAGGTCTGCTCCAGCAGCGCAAGTTCCAGCTTCACGTTGGCGAGCTTGGCGGCGTCGAGGATGCGCACCTGCTTGATCCTGAGAATGGTGATCTTGTCGAGCAGCTCGCCCGGAGAGATGGGAACGAGAATGTCTTTCATGGGCGTGATCCTAGCAACTCGTCGAGTTTCGCGGTGACCTGGGCGACGCTGATGAGGTCCATGACGCCCGGCTCTTCGATCTTGTGGTTCCACGGCAATTCGCCGGGCTCACAGCCGCGAAAGGCGCGCGCGGCCTGGGGGTACGCGTCGACGCACCATCGGCCTGACAGGTACGGGCCACTGCGCGCCGGGTTGGTGGCGGCGTACAGCCCCACCACCGGGGTGCCGACCATGGTCGCCATGTGCACCGGCCCCGAGTCGGGGCTCACGAGCACGCTCGCCCGCGACAGCAGCGCGAGCAACTCCGGCAGCGTGTCTTTGCCGATCTGGTTAACGAGCCCGCTGCCGCAGGCCTGCTCGATTTCAGCACCGGTGCGCCGCTCGAGCTCGCCCGGTCCGCCGGCGAGAATCACGCGCATCCGCAAGCGGCTGGCGGCATGCTGCGCGAGCGCTGCGTAGCGTGTGGGCCGCCAGTTGCGCAGCGCATGACTGGAGCACGGATTGATGACCAGCGTCGGCCGGGCGTCCGGAATCAGCCGCTCGGCATAGGCGCGCGCAGCGCGCGGCAGCGGCAGGTCCCAGCGCAACAGCCGTTCGCCGATGCCGAGTGCGGCGAGAAAGCCGAAAAAGCTGTCGAGCACGTGCTCGCGGGAGTGGGCGGCGATGCGCGCGTTGGTGAACAGCCACTGCAGCTCGCGGGCTCGCGCACGGTCGAAGCCGAGCTTCACGGCCGCCGGCACGCACTGCGCCACCAGGCTCGAGCGCAGCGCGAGTTGCATGTGCAGCAGCGCATCGAAGCGCCGGCCGCGCAGCTGCCTGCGCAGCGTGCGCAGGGCGGTGAGACTTGCGCGCTTGTCCACGGTGATAAACTCGACCCCTTCGATGAGGCTCATGAGGCGCGCTTCGGTCTTGCCGATGATCCAGGTCAGCTGCGTGGCGGGCCACGCCTGCTGTAAGGTGCGCACGATCGGCACCACGTGGCAGGTATCACCGATCGCCGACAGCCTGACGATGCAGACGCTGCGCGGCGGTTCGGCGAGAGGCAACATCATGGAGTCAGGTTTGTGAACGGGCGCTGGGCGCTTGGCCCCGAGGTGAAACACGGCGCCCTTGCGGGCGGCGCCATGCTATATGACGCCTCGCGCGTGGGCAATTTGAGTGCCAACTGGTTCGACCCGAAGTACTGGGCGGCGCGCGGGGAGCTCGACGGCGTGGCGCGCGGCCGCGGCGCCACCCACTTCGTCAGATCCGCGGGCAAGGGTTACGTGCTGCGCCACTACCGCCGCGGCGGCCTGATCACGCGCATCTCCGGCGATCGCTATGTCTGGCAAGGCGAGCAGAGCACGCGGCCGTTCGAGGAGTGGCAGCTGACCTACCGGTTGCATCGGGCGGGGCTGCCGGTGCCGGCGCCGCTCGCTGCGCGCTACCGCCACCATGGCTTCACCTACACCGGCGACATCATCACCGAGCGACTGCCGATCGTCGGATCCTTGAGCGAGTGCCTGCGCACCGGGGCCCTGTCGGTGCTCACCTGGATTGCCATCGGTCGCTGCATCCGCAGATTCCACGATCTCGGGGTATGCCATGCGGATCTCAATGCGCACAACGTGCTGCTGAGCGAGGAGGCCGTGTACCTCATCGACTTCGATCGCTGCCAGCTGCGCCGGCGGGGGTTGTGGTGCGACGCCAACCTGGTGCGGCTGCGCCGCTCGCTGGAGAAGGTCACCTGGGCGCTGCCGCCGGAGCGTTTCGGCGAGGCGGACTGGCAGGCACTGCTCGACGGTTACCGCCAGTCTTCCGGCACCCCTGCGCCGCCGGCGGCCTGAAAGGCAGCGGCGCTCACTTGCGATTCGTCTATCTCCTCGCGGTATATCTCGCCGCTCCGATCATCTCCGCCGTGTTTCTGTGGCGCGGCCTGCGCGATCGCAGCTACTGGCGCAACTTTGGCGAGCGCTTCGGCTTCGGCGCGCCGGCGGCGCGGCACGGGGTGTGGATACACGCGGCGTCGGTCGGTGAGGTGCAGGCCTGCGCGCCTCTGGTGGGCGCGCTGCGCCAGCGCCATCCGGACCTGCCGCTGACCGTCACGGCTCTTACGCCCACCGGGGCCGCGCGGGCGCGCGCGCTGTTCGGCAACGCGGCACAGGTGTGTTACGTCCCGTTTGATCTGCCCGGCGCGGTACGGCGCTTCTTCGCGCGCGTGCAACCGCGGCTCGCGGTCATAGTGGAGACCGAGCTGTGGCCGAACCTGTACCGCGAGTGCGGACGGCGGCGCGTGCCGCTGGTTCTGGCGAGCGCGCGGGTCTCGGCGCGCTCGGTCGGCCGCTATCTGCGCCTGGGAGCCCTGTTCCGGGACACCTTGTCGCAGGCGGCCGTCGTCGCGGCCCAGGGCACGGGGGATGCCGAGCGCTTCCGGGCGCTGGGCGCAGATCCTGCCAGCACCCACGTGACCGGCAATCTCAAGTTCGACTTCGAGCTGCCGCCGCGGACCGTGGAGCGCGGCGCGCGGCTGCGTGAGCAGTACGCGCCCGCGCGCGCGCTGTGGGTGGCCGGCAGCACGCACGGCGGGGGCGAGGAGCAGGCGCTGCTCGAGGCGCAGCGGCGCGTGCGCGCCGCGCACCCTGACGCGCTGCTGGTGCTGGCGCCGCGTCATCCGCAGCGATTCGCCGAGGTCGCGGCATTACTGCATCAGGCCGGCGTCAGCTTCGTGCGCCGCTCGCAGGGAGCCGCCAGCGCTGCCCAACAATGCGAGGTGCTGCTGCTCGACTCCCTGGGTGAACTGCTGGATTTCTACGCGGCCGCCGACGTCGCATTCGTCGGCGGAAGCCTGGTACCGGTCGGCGGCCACAACCTGCTCGAGCCGGCGGCGTTAGGGGTCCCGATCCTCACCGGTCCCGACAACTCCAACAGCGAGGAAATCGCCCGCCTGCTGATCGCGCGCGGCGCGGCCGAGGTCGTGCACGACGCAGCGCAGCTGGGCGTGCGCGCCAGCGCGCTGCTGGCGAACCCGGAGGCCCGGGTCCGTATCGGTGCGCACGCGCGCGCCTCGGTGGACAGCAACCGCGGTGCGCTGGCGAAGCTGCTGGGCTTGATCGAACCGCTGCTGAACGAGCCGTAAGGCCTGATATGTCTAGGGCTTGCCGCCCGGCGGCGGTTGTGTTGGCGCGATGGTGGGTGCCAGGTTTTCGGGCGTCACCGGGGGCGAGGTCGGCGCGGCCACCGTCAGGTAGCTGTTGATCTCGGTGAGTTGCGGGCGGTCGAGATTGCCGGCCGCCAGGCGCAGCTGCAGCACGCTCACGATGTATTCGTAGCGACTGCCGGAGTAGTCGGTCTTAGCCTGCACCAGGGTTTTGCGGGAGTTGAGAACGTCGACCGCCGTGCGGGTGCCGACCTCGTAGCCCGCCTCGGTGGCTTTGAGCGCCGTCTGGCTCGACTCGAGCGCCTGGCGCAGCGCCTGCACCCGTGCGATTCCGCTGATCACGCCGAGATAGGCGTCGCGCGCCTGACGCTCGGTGGCGCGTGAGCTCTGCACGACCGCTTCCTTGGCGGCGATCCACCGGTACTGGGTCTGACGCACCTTCGACTGCGTGAAGCCGCCGCTGAAGATCGGCACGGTGAGCTGCAGGCCGATCTGCCGGTCGTTGAAATAGCTATCGTAACCAAAGCGCTCACCCGCGAAGTTCTCGTTGACACCCTGCCTCTGATAGGAGCGTCCCGCGACCAGGTCGAGGGTCGGCAGATGCCCGCCGACGGCGACGCGCACGTTGTCGCGCGCGATCTCCGCCCCCAGGCGGCTCGAGATGAGCGACAGGTTCTGCTCCAGAGAGATGTTGACCCAGCGGCCCTCGTCGGCCGGTTCCGGGCTCTTGAGCGGCATGTCCCCGCCGGGCTTGGACAGGCGGTCGTACTTCTGCCCGGTGATTTCCTGCAGCTGATCCTCCGAGGTGGCGAGGGTGCGTTTGGCGGCGATCACGGCCGCCGCCGCGGTGTCGCGTGCCGCCTTGGCTTCCTGCACATCGGTGATGGCGATGAGCCCCACCTCGAAGCGCTTGTTCGCCTGATCGAGCTGGCGGGAGATGGCTTCGAGGGACGCCTGGTTGGCTTCCAGCCCGTCCTCGGCGGCGAGCACGTTGAAGTAAGCCTGGGCGACGCGCAGGATCAATTGCTGTTCGGCGGCCTGGTAGGTGGCCTCGGCCTGGGCGACCTCGTGGCCGGCTCCCTTGAGCGCCATCCAGTTCGCCCATGAGAACAGGTTCTGCTGCAGATTCAGCGCCCACTTCTTGCTGGTCGTATCCACAACCGCAGGCGCTGACGTCACCAGGGGTGCGCCGTTCGGGCCGGTGCCGAAAAAGGGCTGCTCGCCGGCGTTGTGGTCGCCCGTCGCGCTGGCGGTTCCGTTGAGCTGCGGCAGCACCGCGGCCCAGGCCTGGGGGCGAGCTTCGCGCGCCGCCAGCCGGTTGGCATCGGCCTGGCGGATGACCGGGTCGTTGTGCACCGCGTCTTCGAACACCCCCACCAGATCCTTGGCGGGCGCGGTGTCCGAAAACGCGAGTAACACCAGTGCGAGAGTCGACGCGCGATTCATAGCATTCCCTTCATTCAACGCTCAGATGCGATCTATGGTCAAAAAGTGAATCCCGGTGGCCGCACGGCATTCACCAGCGGGTCGATCACCGTCTCGAACAAGCTCTCCACGCTCCAGGCGTCCTCGGCCGTGCGCCGCACCAGGCGTGCGTCCATCACCGGCGCCTCGCCTACCACCACGAACAGGCGCCCGCCAAGCGTCAGCATGCGCTCGAAGCGCGCATCGTAGAGCGGCAGCGAAGCGGTTACCGCGATGGCGCCGTAACGCGCGCCGCTGTCGGCGTTGAGCGCATCCGCGTCCAGCACCTCGACATCGCGCATGCCGAGCGCCGCGAGATTGCCGCGCGCCGCGTCCGCAAGCTCCGCAAAAATCTCCAGCGAGCGCACCTGCGCCGCCATGGCGCGCAGGCAGGCCGTGACGAATCCGGTGCCGGCCCCGATCTCCAGCACCGCCTCCCCGGGCTGGGGCAGCAGCGCCTGCAGCAGCCTGCCTGCCACGCTGGGACGCAACATATGCTGTCCGCGCGCCAACGGCACCTCGACATCGGCATACGCGCGGTAGCGCTGTCCCTGCGGCACAAACAGCTCGCGCGGCACCTGGCGCATGACCTCCAGCACGCGCGCTTCCAGCACGTCCCATGCGCGCACCTGCTGCTCGATCATCTGTTCGCGGGCATCCGCCGTGTGCATCTGGTGGCCGCTCCGATTGTACTTATTGCCGTACGGTGAAAAGGCCGGAGAAGTTAAGGGTTTTTCCGCGTGCTGCCAAGCGAACTTGCGACGAGATATGGTGAAATACCGACGGGGCGAGGGGGTGCGTGCGCTATGCTTGCCTGGACCGCAAGCCTCAGGCGCAACAAATCGAATTAGAGTGCCTGACAGGACCGCGCGGCTTGAGAAGAACTATAGATGTCGATCCTTGGGCTATTGTGCCTCCTGTTCGCGCTGATCGCCGCTCTGATCCTGGTGCTCTATGGGTTACAGCGTCGCGAGTTGCGCAGCATTGCGCAGCTGTCGCAGCAGCTGCAGAGTATTGCCAGCGGCGGGCCGCTCCCCGAGCGGCTGGAACTCGGCAGCGACAAAGCTGAAATCGCGGGCCTGGTCACGGCCGTCAATAACCTGTTGACACGCGCCGGCGGCGGTACGGAGCACGATACCGCCCAGGCACCCAGACTGTTCGCCGACCTGGGCGACCGCATTCACGAGGCAGTGCTGGTGCATCGCGACGTGATCCTGTACGCCAACCGGCAGTTCGCGAGCTTCGTCGGCGTGGATCGCGTGGATCTCGTCGGGCGCCGGCTCGCCGATCTGGTGCCGCCGGAATACTCCGAGCTGGTGAGCGAAAACATCCGCCGCCGCCTGTCGGGAGAGCCGGCCGCCGAGCGCTACGAAATCGAGATGGTCGGGTTACAGGGCCAGCTCAGCCGCCTGGAGATCAGCTCCACGCCGGTCGATTTCGACCACGGCAGTGCGCTGTTGATCACGGGAGTGGAGATCATTCCCACCCAGACGACGCCGGCACTGCGCCTGGGCGGCGACGGCGCCTCCGAGCCGCAGCTGCTGGCGCTGCAGTCCCTGGCGGAGGCGATCATCGCCACCGACAAGGACGGCCGCATCACCTTCCTCAATCCCGCCGCCGAGCACCTCACCGGCACTGCCGCCGCAGAGGCGCTCGGCAAGCTCCTGGAGGACATCGTCAGTCTCGTCGACGAGACCGACCGGCGGCTGCTCTCGGATCCCGTGCACCAGGCGCTCACCAGTGGCGCGCCCGTCAATCTCAGCCGGCGCGCCCTGCTGCTGTCGCGCAACAACGGCAACGAGCGCTCCATCGAGCTGTCGGCTTCGCCCATCCGCAACAGCGCCCAGGAGCTCATCGGCGCGGTGGTGCTGTTGCATGACGTCACCGAAATGCGCGGTCTCGCCCGGCAGATGTCGTACCAGGCGACGCACGATGCGCTCACCGGACTCGTCAATCGCCGCGAGTTCGAGCGGCGCCTGGAAGAGGCGATCGAGAGCGGCCACCGTGGCGATGGCCAGCACGTGCTGTGTTATCTTGACCTCGATCGATTCAAGATCGTCAACGACAGCAGCGGTCACCTTGCCGGGGACAGCATGCTGCGCGAGGTCGCCAAGCTGCTGCGCGACGCGGTGCGCGACAGCGACACGGTCGGGCGTCTCGGCGGTGACGAGTTCGGCACGCTGCTGGTCGGCTGTCCGCTGGACAAGGCCCGGCAGATCGCCGATGACCTCACCCGATCGGTGGGCGAGTACCGCTTCGTATGGAAGGACAAGATCTTCAACATCGGCGTCTCGGTGGGGCTGGTGGAGATCTCGCGCGAGAGCGGCACGCTGGAAGAGCTGCTGGCCGCCGCCGATACCGCCTGCTACGTCGCCAAGAAGCAGGGTTCGGGACGGGTGGTGGTGTACTCGGCGCGCGATGAGGCGCTGGCGCGCCACACGGGCGAGATCCAGTGGCTGCAGCGCCTGCAGGGTGCGCTCAAGGAAAACCGCTTCCACCTGTACCAGCAGGTGATCGTTCCGGCGCACGGCGATGACGGCGGCCCGGCCCTGGAAGTGCTGCTGCGGCTGCAGGACGAGGCGGGGCACGAGCTGCCGCCCTCGGATTTCATGCGGGCGGCCGAACGCTACCGGCTCATGGGGCTGGTGGACCGCTGGGTGGTGCAGGCGACGTTTGCGGCGCTGGGCCGCGGGGCGATCCCGGTGCCCGCCCACCGCAGCGTCGCCATCAACGTGTCCGGTCAGACACTCGGAGACGCACAGTTTCTGGAGTTCGTGGTCGAGTGCTTCGATACCAGCGGCGTCGCGCCCGCGCAGGTGTGCTTCGAGATCAACGAGAGCGCGGTGGTCGCCAACCTTGATCACGCGCGCCGCTTCGTCGGGGTGCTGCACGGCATGGGATGTCAGTTCGCGCTCGATGACTTCGGCTCGGGCGTCGGCTCGTTCTCGAATCTGAAGAATCTGCCACTCGACTACCTCAAGATCGACGGCTCCTTCATGCGCAACCTGGCGCGCGATACCGTCAATCAGGCGATGGTGGCGGCGATGATCAAGCTCGCCCGCACGCTCAACTTCAAGGTCATCGCCGAGCAGGTGGAGGACGCGGCCTCAGTCGACGTGGCGCGCAGGATGGGTGTCGATTACCTGCAAGGGTATGCGATCGGACGGCCGCAGCCGCTGTTGCTGGCGGCCTGAGGGGGCACCCACACCTCGGGCGTGAGTTCACAGCAACGGCACCAGCAGCAGCGCCACGATGTTGATGATCTTGATCAGCGGATTGATGGCCGGGCCCGCGGTGTCCTTGTATGGATCGCCCACCGTGTCGCCGGTGACGGCCGCCTTGTGCGCCTCCGACCCCTTGCCGCCGAAGTGACCCTCTTCGATGTACTTCTTGGCGTTGTCCCAGGCGCCGCCGCCGGTGGTCATGGAGATGGCGACGAACAGCCCGGTGACGATGGTACCGATCAAGAGGCCCCCGAGCGCGCGGATACCCGCACCGCTCCCCATGAGGGTGTTGATCACCAACACCAGTACGATGGGCACCAGGATCGGCAGCAGTGACGGCACGATCATCTCGCGGATCGCCGCGCGCGTGAGCAGGTCCACCGCGCGCGAGTAGTCGGGTTTGGCCGTGCCCGCCATGATTCCCTTGATTTCGCGGAACTGACGCCGCACTTCGTTGACCACCGCGCCGGCGGCGCGCCCGACCGCCTCCATTGCCATGGCGGCAAACAGGTAGGGCACCAGGCCGCCGATGAACAGGCCGATGATCACCGCCGGATCGGACAGCGAGAATACGGTGGCCTTGCCGGCGGCTTCGAGGTTATGCGTGTAGTCGGCGAACAGCACCAGCGCGGCGAGCCCGGCGGAGCCGATGGCATAGCCCTTGGTGACCGCCTTGGTGGTGTTGCCCACCGCATCCAGCGGGTCGGTGATGTCGCGCACCTGGCGCGGCAGGCCGGCCATCTCGGCGATGCCGCCGGCGTTGTCGGTGATGGGGCCATAGGCATCGAGCGCGACGATCATGCCCGTCATCGACAACATCGAGGTCGCGGCGATCGCGATACCGTACAGGCCATCGAGCGTGAACGCGCCCCAGATCGCGAGGCACACGGCGATGACCGGCAGCGCGGTGGCCTTCATCGACACGCCAAGTCCCGCGATGATGTTGGTGGCATGGCCGGTTTGCGAGGCGCTGGCCACCTTGCGCACCGGAGCGTACTCGGTGGCGGTGTAATACTCGGTGATCATGATCATCGCGGCCGTGAGCGCGAGGCCGATGAGCGCGCAGCCGTACAGGGGGGCCACGTTGCCGGGCATGATCTGGCGTGTGATGAAGTAGAACGCCAGCGCCGACACCAGCGCGGAGACGATCACGCCCTTGTAGAGCGCGTTCATGATCTTGCCGCCGGCGCTCACGGAAACGAAGAACGTGCCGATGATCGAGGCAACGATCGAGGCGGCCCCGAGCGCGAGCGGATAGCTGACGGCGGCGGCCGCGGCGTCCGGACCCTGACCGGCAAACAACAGTCCGCCGAGCAGCATGGTCGCGACGAGCGTGACGGCATAGGTCTCGAACAGGTCGGCAGCCATGCCGGCGCAGTCCCCGACGTTGTCACCGACGTTGTCGGCAATCACCGCGGGGTTGCGCGGGTCATCCTCTGGGATCCCCGCTTCGACCTTGCCCACCAGATCCGCGCCGACGTCCGCGCCCTTGGTGAAGATGCCACCGCCCAGACGCGCGAAGATCGAGATGAGCGAGCCGCCAAACGCCAGGCCGACCAGTGCGTGCAGCGCGCCGTCGGCGCCGACGGAGAACTGCCGCAGCAGCAGGTAATAGCCGGCGACACCGATCAACCCCAGGCCCACCACCAGCATGCCGGTGATCGCGCCGCCACGGAACGCCACGCTGAGCGCGGCATTCAGGCCCTCGGTGGCGGCTTGCGCGGTGCGCACGTTGGCGCGCACCGAGATGTTCATGCCGATGTAGCCGGTCAGACCCGACAGCAGCGCGCCCACCGCGAAACCGCCGGCCGTGGGCCAGCCGAGCGGCGAGAAGCCTATGGCCGCGAACAGCACCACGCCCACCACCAGGATGGTGCTGTACTGGCGGTTGAGATACGCCTTGGCGCCGGCCTGCACCGCGGCGGCGATCTCCTGCATGCGGGCGTTGCCCGCCGGCAGTCGCAGAATCAACATCATCGAGAACACACCGTAGAGGACCGCGAGCACACCGGCCGCGATCGCGACCCACAGCCACAGGGTGGCATCCATCGAGAGATCTCCCCCAAAAAAGGCCGCGCACTATAGCATGGCGGCCTTAAGGCTCACGGTGCGCGAGCGGCTGCGCCCGCGCCGCAGCAAACCGCATCAAGAGACCTTGAACTCGCTCGTCAGCTTCCGGCGCACCGCCACGCCCTTGATGCGCACGTAGTCCGGCAGCCCGTTGCGGTACGGAGGATAGGCCTCACCGGCGATCAGCGGCTCGAGGTAGCGGCGGCAGGCCTCGGTGATGCCGAAGCCATCCGCGCGGATGTACCCGGCGGGGAGCTTTTTCTCCTGGTTGGCGACTTGCGCGAGCGGCACCTGCCCGATCACCCATTTGTAGGGCTTGGAGGCCTTGCGCACGATCGTCGGCATCACCGCGTTCACGCCCCTCGCGGCCAGTTCCACCGCCGCCTTGCCGACCGCATACGCCTGCTCCACGTCGACCCGGGATGCGATGTGGCGCGCGGAGCGCTGCAGGTAATCCGCCACCGCCCAGTGGTACTTGTAGCCATGCGCCTCGCGCACCATGTTGGCAACCAGCGGGGCTACCCCGCCCAATTGCGTATGTCCGAAGGCGTCGCGGGTGCCGGCGTCGGCGAGGAACTTGCCGTCCGCATACGCGGCTCCCTCGGAGACCACGATCACGCAGTAACCGTAGTCGCCGACGCACTGGCGCACGCGATCGAGGAATTTTTGCTGCTCGAACGGCACTTCCGGAAACAGGATGATGTGGGGCGGTTCGCCGGCGCCGCGGCCGGCGAGCCCGCCGGCCGCCGCGATCCAGCCGGCGTGACGACCCATCACTTCAAACACGAACACCCGGGTGGAGGTGCGCGCCATGGAGGCGACATCAAGCGCTGCCTCGCGCGTGGAGACCGCGACGTACTTGGCGACCGAGCCGAAGCCGGGACAGCAATCGGTAGCGGGGAGATCGTTGTCCACGGTCTTCGGTATGCCCACGCAGGTGATGGGATAGCCGAGCGCCGCGCCGATCTGCGACACCTTGAGCGCGGTGTCCATGGAATCGTTGCCGCCGTTGTAGAAGAAGTAGCCGATGTCGTGGGCGCGGAACACTTCGATCAGGCGCTCATACTCGGCGCGGTTCTGCTCGATACCCTTCAACTTGAAGCGCGCCGAGCCGAACGCGCCGGCCGGCGTGTGCTTCAGGGCGCGGATGGTCGCGGCGCTCTCGCGGCCGACATCAATGAGATCCTCGGTGAGCGCCCCGATGATGCCGTGGCGCCCGGCGTACACCTTGCCGATGTGTCTGGAGCGCATCGCCGTCTCGATCACCCCGCACGCGGAGGCGTTGATGACGGCCGAAACGCCGCCTGACTGGGCATAGAGAGCATTCCTGCGGATCTTTTTCATGGCCGTGGGCGCTGCCGGCAAGGCTGGAGAGGAGGATGGCGGGCAAGAATAACGCACGCGCGGCGAGAAGCGCAGATGGCGGTACGGTCTCTCGCCCGTTTGACCTCTCGGGGGGGCCGCCGGTAACGTGGCGCACCCTTGTGGCTGCCACGGCAGCGCTCTCGCGACTGAACAAACATGCGCATCGTTCTGTTGGGCGCGCCCGGCTCCGGCAAGGGCACCCAGTCCCAGCGTCTGACGGAGCGGACCGGCATCCCGCAGATCTCGACCGGAGATCTGCTGCGGGCCGCCGTAGCCCGAGGCACCGAGCTCGGCCGCCAGGCCAAGGAAGCCATGCACGGTGGCCGGCTCGTCGATGACTCCCTGGTGCTGGGCATGATCCGCGAGCGCCTGGGCGAACCCGATACCCGCCGCGGTTTCATTCTCGATGGTTTCCCGCGCAACCTCGCCCAGGCTCACGCGCTCGAGCGGCTGCTCGAAGCGTTGCAGCAGCCGCTCGATGCGGTGGTGCAACTCGACGTCGACTACCGCGAGCTGGTGCGACGCATCTCCGGCAGGCGCACCTGCGCGGACTGCGGGCGCGTGTTCAATCTGTTCACTTGCCCGCCGGCGGCCGCACACAGCGAGTCGTGTCCGAAGACCGGGGCCCCGCATCGGCTCACGCAGCGCCCGGACGACAACGAAGCGACGGTTGCCGAGCGGCTGCGGGTGTACGACGAGCAGACCCGGCCGTTGATCGACTTCTACCGCGCGCGCGGCCTGCTGCGGGTGATCAACGCCGAAGGGGACGTGGATGAGGTGACGCGGCGTCTGGCGCAGGCGCTCGGTGCGCCGGCGTCCCGGCGTGCGTCCCGCCGCACGAAGGCCGCGACCCCCGTCAAGGCGCCGGCGAGGAAGCGGGCGGCGCCAAGCGCCTCACGCGCTCGCTCTGGCCGAACGGCGCCCCGCAAGAGCACGAGCCTGCGGTCGGCCCGCAACAAGGCTGCCGCGAAGACGGCGCGGGTGGCGCGCGGGAAATCGCGGCGCCCGAGTCGTTCCGGGCGCGCTCGACTCAAGGGAAAACGCCGCTGAGCGGCTGACCGGCTGCGAGCCTGTCGGCAGCATCTTGCCTAGAGCGCGGCGAGCAGCCGTTCGCCGACAGTCCCGCGGCGCCAGCCGCGCAGCACCGCGCCGTCGCGGCGTCCGTCGGCCAGCTGCTCCAGATCACGCCGCGTAGCCAACACCTCCGGCACCAGGTTCAGCTCCGCGGCCACCGCCTGGCTGATGGCGGCG
>FSWL01000024.1_pt1 | contig 23151 bp, 21 predicted proteins | sample 1637991 | NCBI WGS metagenome assembly FSWL01 (sample SAMEA3914789, study PRJEB12502) | metagenome | biome: forest; material: soil | place: Canada | collected 2011-07-03 | depth 0.3 m | reverse complement strand
GCCCAGAAACACAACGCCGCAATCGATCAGCTGCAGAGCATTGCCGACCGCTTCAACGAGCAAGTGAAGGTCTTCAAGGCGAGGACCGACAAGAAGAGCTGAGTGCTCACACCGGCTGAGGCGGACCTGTTGATCGGGCAGCACCTGCAGTGCCTGCCGATCGAGTCGCTGCCGCTCGCGCAATGCGCCGGTACGGTGCTGCGCGAGAACATCTACGCTGAGCGCGACCAACCGCCGTTCGACCGCGTCGCTATGGATGGCGTTGCGCTCGACAGCCAGGCGGTCGGCGCCGGTACGCGCTCGTTCCGCGTTCAGGCGACCCAGGCCGCCGGCGACCCGCCGCTGACGCTCGCCGCCGCCGCCGACTGTATCGAGGTCATGACCGGCGCGGTGCTCCCGATGGGCTGCAACAGCGTGATACCCGTCGAGGAACTCAGCGTCGCGCGCGGGCAGGTGGCGCTCGCGCCGGGCGCGCGTGTCGAGCCCTGGCAGCACGTTCACCGCCGCGGCAGCGACACGCGCCAGGGGACGCTGCTGCTGTCGTCGGGCGTGCGGCTGCGCGCCCCGGAGATCGCCATCGCCGCGTCCGCCGGCATGGCGCGCATCCGCGTGAGCAGTCAGCCGATGCTCGCCGTCATCTCCACCGGTAACGAGCTGGTCGAACCCGGCGAGCCGGTGCTCGCCCACCAGGTGCGGCGCTCAAACGCCTACGCGATCGTGAGTGCGTTGCGCGAGCGCGGCTTTCAGCGCGTAGCCGACGATCACATCCAGGACGACAGCCAGGAGCTGCGCGAGCGGCTGAGATTTCACCTGGAGACCCACGACGTGCTGGTGCTGTCGGGCGGTGTGTCCATGGGCAGGTTCGACCTCGTGCCCGAGGTGTTGGAAGAGCTCGGCGTGCGTGCGATTTTTCACAAGGTGGCGCAACGGCCCGGGAAACCGCTGTGGTTCGGCGTCGCGCCTTCGGGAGCAGCCGTGTTTGGCCTGCCCGGCAACCCGGTCTCAACGCTGGTGTGCCTGACACGCTACGTGCTGCCGGCGCTGTGCGGCAGCCTCGGTCAGAATCCGCACCCGGCGGAGCGCATCGCGCTCGCTGCACCCGTGACCGTGACGCCGCCGCTCACGTACTTCCTGCCGGTGCGCTTCGAGCAGGACGACTGGGGGCGGACCTGGGCCGTGCCCGCTCCCACCAACGGCTCCGGGGACTTCACGGCGCTCGCCGGGACGGGTGGCTTTGTCGAGCTGCCGCCGGGCCCCAACACCTACACCAGGGGGTTCGTGACGCGGGTCTATCGCTGGTCGTAACGCCTTGAATGCCCGGGAAGCCCTCCGGACACCTCCCCTTCGACCGATAGCCATTGCTCCCTGCGGTGCGCATACTCTGAAAGAGCATGTCCACCCGCGAGGTCATCGTCCCCCTGAACGCGCTGCCTGCGCCGCGGGACACGCTCGCCCGCCCGGTGCGCGACCTGCGCATCTCGGTCATGGACCGGTGCAACTTCCGCTGCCCGTACTGCATGCCGCGCGAGACCTATCACGAGCAGTACCGCTTCCTGGGATCGCACGAACGGCTGTCGTTCGACGAGATCGTGCGCCTGGCACGGCTCTTTGTGCACCTCGGAGTGCGCAAGCTGCGCCTGACGGGCGGGGAGCCGCTGCTGCGCGCCAACCTCCCCGACCTGGTCGGCGACCTGACGACCATCCCGGGCGTCGAGGACGTCGCGCTCACCACCAACGGCGTGCTGCTGGCGCGCTACGCGAGCGAGCTCAAGGCGGCGGGGCTGAAGCGCGTCACCGTGAGTCTCGACAGCCTGGACGCCGGGGTGTTCGCCCGCATGAGCGGCGGTTTCGGCGGTGTCGATGAGGTGCTCGCGGGCATCGAGCAGGCGCGCCGTGCGGAACTGGCCCCCATCAAGATCAACGCCGTCGTGCAGCGCGGCGTGAACGATCACACGGTGCTCGAGCTGGTGGAACGCTTCCGCGGCACCGGCGTGATCGTGCGTTTCATCGAGTACATGGACGTCGGCAACCGCAACCATTGGCGCTCCGAGCTGGTGGTGCCCTCGAAAGAGCTTGCTGCGCATATCGGCCAGCGCTGGCCGCTCACCGCGCTCGAGCCCGGCTATCGCGGTGAAGTGGCCCAGCGCTACGCGTTCAGCGACGGCCAGGGTGAGGTGGGATTCATCTCGTCGGTGACGCAGCCGTTCTGCGGCGACTGCTCGCGTGCGCGCCTGTCGTCGGACGGCGCGCTGTACACCTGCCTGTTTGCCACGCACGGCACCAGCCTGCGCGATGCCCTGCGTGGTGGCGCGAGCGATGACGCGCTGCTCGAGCTGATCCGCGGCGTGTGGTTGAAGCGCTCCGACCGCTATAGCGAATTGCGCGCCAGCCGGCGCCCGGCGCCGCACGAGCCGCGCAAGGTCGAGATGTTCTACATCGGTGGCTGATGGCGCGGCGCCGCCTCACGCATCTGGATGCCCGTAACAGCCCCGCCATGGTGGACGTTGGCGCGAAGCCCGTGACGCAGCGCATTGCGGTCGCCGAGGCCCGCATTCGGCTGCCGCGCACCGTAGCGCTCGCGCTGCGCGCCAGCGGTCACCGCACCAGCAAGGGGCCGGTGTTCGACACCGCCATCGTCGCGGGCGTCATGGCGGCGAAACGCACGCACGAGCTGATCCCGTTCTGCCACCCGCTCGGGCTCGAGGACTGTCAGATCGAGATCGCCCCTGTTGGGCGCGCGGAGATCGCGGTTCGTTGCCGGGTCTCGGTTCATCACCGCACCGGCGTGGAAATGGAGGCTCTGACCGGCGCTACCGTGGCGGCACTGACGATCTACGACATGTGCAAGGCGCTGTCCCACGACATCGAGATCGCGGGCGTACGCCTGCTGGAAAAGTCCGGCGGCCGCCGGCACTTCGCCCGCGCCACCGGCCGCTAGTCCGATGGATCCGATTTTCCCCGGGCGCTTCGCTCCCCCGCCGCTCTACGGCCTGGTGCTCGCCGGCGGGCGTAGCACACGCATGCACCGCGACAAGGCCGCGCTCGCCTACCAGGGGCGCACGCAGCTCGAGCGAGCCATGGCGCTGCTCACTCCGCACGTGGCGCGCGCCTTCGTGTCGGTGCGGGCCGACCAGGGGAGCGATGCGGTGCGCGCACGGTTTGCGCAGATCACCGATGCGCACGAGAACATCGGTCCGCTCGCGGGCCTGCTCGCGGCGCAGGCGCAGCACCCCGAGGCCGCATGGCTGGTGCTGGCGTGCGATCTGCCGTTTCTGGATGAGGCCACGCTCGCGCACCTGCTGCGCGCGCGTGCCCCCGCACGCACGGCCACCGCCTACTGCTCGAGCCACGACGGGCTGCCCGAGCCCCTGTGCGCGATCTACGAGCCGCGCAGCCGCGAACCCCTGGCCGCGTACGCCGCCGCCGGCAAGCAGTGCCCGCGCAAGTTCCTGCTGGACGCGGACACGCTGCTGCTCGATCAGCCGAACCCGCGCGCGCTCGACAACGTCAACACGCCCGAGGAGTATGGGTCCGCCATGGCGACGTTGACTGCTCAAAGCTCCGCGACCACCAGGCACATCACCGTGCAGTACTATGCGCTGCTGCGCGAGCAGGCCGGGCGGCGCGAGGAAGCGCTGCTAACCGCCGCGCGCACGCCGCGCGAGCTGTATAGCGAACTTGCCGCACGCTACCCGTTCTCGCTCGCGCCGGAGGTGCTGCGGGTTGCGATCAACGCCGAGTTCGGCGAGTGGTCCACGCCGCTCGCGGACGGCGACGCGGTGGTGTTCATTCCGCCGGTCGCCGGCGGTTGAGAACGCGCGCTTCGGAAAGCCGCTGCCCGTGTTCCGCTTCACCCGCACGTCCATTGAGCCACAGGCGCTGCGCGCGCAGCTCGCCGACCCGGCCTGCGGCGGCTACGCGGCATTCGAAGGCTGGGTGCGCGATTCCCACGAGGGTGTGCGCGTGCGGCACCTGGAGTACGAGGCGTTCGAGGCGCTCGCGGTGCGCGAAGGTGAGCGCATCCTCGGCGAGGCGATCGCGCGCTTTGGGGTGGCGCACGCCGCGTGCCTGCACCGCGTCGGAGATCTTGCGATCGGCGAACTGGCGGTGTGGGTGGGAGTGAGCGCACCGCATCGCCACGAGGCGTTTCTCGCCTGCCGCTACATCATCGACGAGGTCAAGCAGCGCGTGCCGATCTGGAAGAAAGAGCACTACGTGAGCGGCGACTCCGGCTGGGTGAATTGCGAACGCTGCGCCGCCCCGCCCGCGCACGCTCACCGGCACCTGCATGACTGACCGACCTCATGGCCGCACCTGTCCCGCGCCGCGCACGATGTACTTGTAACTCGTGAGTTGCTCGACCCCGACCGGTCCGCGGGCGTGAAAACGGTCGGTGGAGATGCCGATCTCCGCCCCCATGCCGAACTCGCCGCCGTCCGCGAACTGGGTGGACGCGTTATGCAGCACGATCGCGCTGTCGACGCGCTGCAGGAAGCGCTCGGCGGTGGCGTGGTTTTCGGTCACGATCGATTCGGTGTGTGCGGAGCCGTAGCGCGCGATGTGCGCGATGGCCGCATCCACGCCCTCGACCACGCGCGCGGCGATGATCGCGTCGAGGTACTCGGTGTACCAGTCGTCCTCGCTCGCCGGGCGCACGCGCGGGTCCACCTCGAGCACCGTGGCATCGCCGCGCACCTCGCAGCCGGCGTCGAGCAGGTCACGCACGATCGGACCCAGGTGCGTGCCGGCGCAGGCGCGGTCGACCAGCAGCGTTTCGGCGGCGCCGCAGATGCCGGTGCGCCGCATCTTGGCGTTGAGCGCGATGGTGCGCGCCATGCGCACATCGGCCTCGCGGTCGATGTACACGTGGCAGTTGCCCTCGAGGTGTCCGATCACCGGCACGCGCGCTTCCTTTTGCACGCGTTCCACCAGGGTCTTGCCGCCGCGGGGCACTATGACGTCGAGATACTCGCTCATGCCGGCGAGCATGTAGCCGACTGCCGCGCGATCGGTGACCGGCACCAGTTGAATGCATTCCACCGGTAGCCCCGCGGTCTGCAGGCCTTGCGCGAGGCAGGCGTGCAGCGCGCGGCTGGAGTGCTGACTCTCGGAGCCGCCGCGCAGGATCGCCGCGTTGCCTGACTTCAGGCACAGCGCGCCGGCGTCAGCGGTAACGTTGGGGCGGCTCTCGTAGATGATGCCGATGACACCGAGTGGCACGACCACGCGCTGGATCCTGAGTCCATTGGGCCGTTCCCACTCCGCGGTCGCGCTGCCGATCGGATCCGGCAGCTCGATCACCGCGTCGATGCTGGCGGCGATCGCCTCGATGCGCCGCTCATCCAGGTGCAGCCGCTCCAGTCGCGGTGCGCTCAAGCGCGCCGCGCGCGCCGCCGACATGTCGCGCTCGTTGGCCGCGAGAATCCCCGCACGCCGCGCGCGCACCGCGGCCGCGGCCGCCGCCAGCGCGTCGTTCTTCTGCTGCGTGGGAGCGAGCGCCAGCACCGCCGCAGCGCCGGTGGCGGCCTTGCCAAGCCCCTCCATCAACTCACCGATGTGGTCCGCGTCCACGGCGCTTCAGGGTGCCGGTTGCGGGGCGGGCACGGGCTCGGCGGCGGTGGAGAGTTCCTGGCGCATGAGCACCAGGTCGTCGCGATGGATCATCTCGTCACGGCCGCGAAACCCCAGGATATCCGCGATCTCCGAGGACTTGCGTCCCATGATGCGGGCGGCATCCACGTCGGAATAAGCGACCATGCCGCGGGCGATTTCCGCGCCGTCCGCGGCGAGCACGCTGACGGTGTCGCCGCGGTCGAAGCGTCCGCGCGCCCCGGTGACACCGGCGGGCAGTAGGCTGCGGCCCTCGAGCAGCGCGCGCAGTGCTCCGGCGTCGATGGTGAGGGCGCCGGCGGGGCGCAACGTGCCGGCGATCCACTGCTTGCGCGCCGCGGCCGGCGTCGCGCTCGGAACGAACCAGGTGCAGTCCGCCCCCTCTTCGATGCGCCGCAGGGGGTGCCGGTGAACACCGGCGGCGATGCACATGTGGCAGCCGGCCGCCACCGCGATCCGCGCCGCAGCAATCTTGGCCGTCATGCCCCCGGAGCCCACCTGGGAAGCGGAGCGCCCGGCCATGGCCTCGATCTCGGGCGTGATCTGGGGCACCTCGTGAATGAAGCGCGCACCGGGCTCGCGGTTCGGATCGGCACTGTACAGACCCTCGACGTCCGACAGCAACACCAGGCAATCCGCGCCCACCATCTGCGCGACGCGCGCGGCCAGGCGATCATTGTCGCCGTAGCGGATCTCGGCGGTGGCCACGGTGTCGTTCTCGTTGATCACCGGCAGCGCGCCCAGCGTGAGCAGCGCTTCGAGGGTGGCGCGCGCGTTCAGGTAGCGGCGGCGGCGCTCGCTGTCCTCGAGAGTGAGCAGCACCTGCGCCACCGTCACATCGCACCCCTCGAGCAGCTCCTTGTAGGCATGCGCGAGCCGGATCTGTCCCACTGCGGCGGCGGCCTGACTCTCCTCCAGCCGCAGCGTGCCGTGCTTCAGGCCGAGCCGGCGCCGGCCGAGCGCAATGGCGCCTGACGACACCAGGATGACACGCTGGCCGCGTTTGCGCAGCCGCAGCAGGTCCTCGACCAGAGTCTCGAGCCAGGCGCGGTTGACACGCCCGCTTTCGCCATCCACCAGCAGCGCCGAGCCCACCTTCACAACGATGCGCCGTGCCTGCGTGAGGGGCGCTGCCAAGTCCGGACGGCGGGTGTTCATGAAGGAAAACTATACGCAATCGAGCTGCGTTGCCCAACCCGACCGCAGCCCCTACACTTATCGGGCGGCGAAATGATGACAAGGTGGCTTTCGCGGTGAGCAGAGATTACGAGCCCGTGCCCTCCCAGTGGTACGAAAATGTCGAAGAAGAAGAATCGTTCCGCGTGCTGTCGGTCGACGAGGACTCGGAGCTCGTAGAGATCGAGTACCTCGACGGCGACATCGAGGAACTCGACCTGGAGGCCTGGCACGAGATGGACCTCGAGCGGATCGAGCAGCCTGAGGGCTGGTCCGAATCCGATGACGAGGACGCGGACGAGGATGAGGACGACTTGGACGACGACGAGGATGAGGACGACGACGACGACGACGACGAGGACGAGGACGACGTCGACGAAGAACGGGATGAATATTGACCGCGTCCGGGCTCGATAGCTGGTACCACGAGAAAGAATCGGCCTGGCTGTACCGGCGGGTCGCCGCCGCAGAACCCGATCCCAGAAAGAGCGAACTGTTCCTGAAGCTCGCCGCGGCCGCGGAGGAACAGGCGGCGAAATGGCAGCTCGCCGCCCGGCGCGCGGGCCCGGGCGCACACAGCAGCGAGCGCGTGTTCGTGCCCTCGCTGCGCGCTCGCATCGTGGTGCGTCTGCTGTCGCGGTTCGATCCGCGCTCCCTGCGCGCGGTGCTCGCCGCCATGAAGCTGCGCGGCCTGTCGGTCTACAGCGCGCCCGCCATCGTGGCGGGGCACCCGATGCCGACCTCGATCGCGGAAGTGGGGGCGCGCCATCGCAGCGGCCTCGGCGGCAGTCTGCGGGCCGGCGTGTTCGGGGTGAACGACGGGCTGGTGTCGAACGCCAGCCTGGTGCTCGGTGTCGCGGGCGCGGGCGCGGCCAGCGGCTATGTGCTGACCACCGGGATGGCGGGACTGCTCGCCGGCGCGCTCTCCATGGCGGCGGGGGAATATGTCTCGGTGCGTTCGCAGCGCGAGATGTACGAATACCAGATTGCGCTCGAACGCGAGGAGCTCGCCGAATACCCGCAGGAGGAGGCGGAAGAGCTCGCGCTCATTTACCAGGCGCGCGGCATGGATCTCACCCGGGCGCGCGAGGTGAGCCAGGCGTTGCTGGCGCACCCGCAGCAGGCCCTCGATGTGCTCGCGCGCGAGGAGCTCGGCCTCAACCCCGATGACCTGGGCTCCCCGTGGCGCGCGGCCAGCGCCTCGTTCGTCGCGTTCGCAGCCGGCGCCGCGCTGCCTCTCATCCCCTTCCTCGCAGGTCTCGCCGGCGCGCGCGCCATCGCAACCGTGGCCGGGGTCACGCTCACGGCCCTGTTCGCTGTCGGCCTGGGACTGTCGCTGTTCACCGGCCGCGATGCGCTGCGCGGCGCGCTGCGCATGGTGCTGATCGGCGGCGGCGCGGGCGCGGTGAGCTTCTTCGTCGGGCGGGCCCTCGGCGTCGCGATCGGCTGACGGGCTCACCGGCTTAGGGCTTGAAAACGTGGCTCCCGGCCCCACGCTGGCGAGGGTACGGCTGTAACGGTAGAGTGCCGTTGCCAAATCGCTTTAGCCTCAACCCCTTACCTTCATCCAAGGTTCCCTAGCCGCCATGAAGCGCATCGTATTGTTCCTCGCGACCAACCTCGCCGTGGTCCTGGTGCTGTCAGTCGTGGCCCGCCTGCTCGGGCTCGACGCCTGGCTGGCCGTGCATGGCAGCAGCCTCGGGGGCCTGCTGGTGTTCTCGGCGTTCTTCGGCTTCGCCGGCTCGTTCATCTCGCTCGCCATGTCGAAGTGGATGGCGAAGATGACCATGGGCGTGCGCATCATCGGCCCCTCGGGCGATGCCACCGAGCAATGGCTGCTCTCCGTGGTGGAACATCACGCCCGTGCCGCGGGCGTCGGCATGCCCGAGGTCGGGATCTTCGATTCCCCGGAACCGAACGCCTTCGCTACCGGCGCCAGCCGTAACTCCGCGCTGGTCGCGGTCAGCAGCGGACTCCTGCAGCGCATGAACCGCCAGCAGATCGAGGCGGTGCTCGGCCACGAGATGACGCACGTCGCCAACGGCGACATGGTGACCCTGACGCTGGTGCAGGGCGTGCTCAACACCTTCGTGATCTTCCTGTCGCGCGTCATCGGCAACATCATCGACCGCGCCCTGTTCCGCTCCGACGATGGACGCGGCATCGCCTCCTTCGTCACCGTCATCGTCCTGCAGCTGTTGCTCGGAATCCTCGCCAACATGATCGTCATGTGGTTCTCACGGCGGCGCGAATTCCGCGCCGACCGCGGCGGAGCGCAGCTCGCGGGCACCGGCAACATGATCGCCGCGCTCGAGGAGCTCAAGCGGGTGCACGAGCCGCTGCCCTCGCAGCAGTTCGCCGCCTTCGGAATCGCCGACGGCAGCATGGCGAGCGGCCTGCGGCGCCTGTTCATGAGCCACCCGCCGCTGCCGGAGCGCATCGCCGCGTTGCGCGCGCTCGGGTCCCCTTGACGCCGGCGGCGGCGGACTTCAGCGAACCGCTGCGCGAGATCCTCGGCGCCGACGGATTGCTGACGGCGGCGGCGGACTGCGCGCCCTTTGTCACCGATCACCGCCGGCTCTATCAGGGCGCGGCTCTCGCCGTGGCGCTGCCGCGCTCGGTCGCGCAGGTCTCGCAGCTGCTGTCGCTGTGCCATGCGCGGCGCGTGGGCGTGGTGCCGCACGGCGGCAACACCAGCTACTGCGGCGGCGCGACCGCGGATGAGTCCGGACGGCAGCTGGTGCTGTCGCTGCGGCGCCTGAACCGCATCCGCAGTGTCGAGGCCGCGAACTACTCGCTCGTTGCGGAGGCCGGTTGCGTGCTCGCGCAGGTGCAACGCGCGGCGGACGAAGCGGACCGCTGCTTCCCGCTCAGCCTCGGCTCGGAGGGCAGCTGCCAGATCGGCGGCAATCTCTCGACCAACGCCGGCGGGGTGAGCGTGCTGCGTTACGGCATGATGCGCGACCTGGTTCTCGGGCTCGAGGTGGTGCTGGCCGACGGGCGCGTACTGCCGGGGCTGTCGGCGCTGCGCAAGGACAACACCGGCTACGACGTGCGCTCGCTGTTCCTCGGCGCGGAAGGCACCCTTGGAGTCATCACCGCGGCAAGCCTCAGGCTGTTCCCGAAGATCCGCGCCCGGGCCACGGCGCTCGCCGCCGTCCCCGAGGTGCGCGCGGCGGTTGAGCTGCTGGCGCGGCTGCGCGAGGCCAGCAGCGATCGCGTGAGCTCCTTCGAGCTCATTCCCCGCATCGGCATCGAGCTCACGACGCGGCACATCGCGGGCGTGAGCGAGCCGCTCGACCGGCCGTATCCGTGGTACGTGCTGTGCGAGCTCGGTGCCAGCCGGGCCGCGGAAGCGCTCGATGCGGTGCTGGAGGAAACGCTCGGCAGCGCGCTCACCCAGGGCGTGGTGCTGGACGCAGCCGTGGCGCGCAGCGAGCGCCAGCGCGCCGCGCTCTGGAAGCTGCGCGAGAGCATCCCGGAGGCGCAGCGCCTGGAGGGTGCGGGCCTGAAGCATGACGTCTCGGTTCCGGTCGGGGCGCTGGCGGAATTCGTGACGCGCGCCTCGCAGTGGGTGAGCGCCAACGTTCCGGACGGGCTGCTGGTCGCCTATGGCCATGTCGGCGACGGCAACCTGCACTTCAACGTGAGCGCCGCGCCGGGAGCGCAGCGCGAACGTTTCCTGGCGCGCGAGGAGCCGGTACGGCGCGCCATCCACGACCTGGTGAGCGAGTTCGGCGGCAGCTTCAGCGCCGAGCATGGCATCGGACGACTCAAGGTCGGCGAGCTCGAGCGCTACACTTCCCCGGTCGAGCTCGCGCTCATGCGCGCCGTGAAGCGCGCGTTCGATCCACACGGCATCATGAATCCGGGCAAGGTCCTGCGCGAACAATGAAGGAGCGATGGATGGTTTACGCTCGCGTGGCAGGCTGCGCCTGGCTGCTCAGCGCTGTGGCGGCCTGCAGCCAGCATGGCCCCGCAGGCGCGGCTCCAGCGACCGCCACCGCGGCCGCGGGCGACGACGAAGGTCCGCGCATCGCCATGTCCCCTGACAACGTGCACATCGAATACCGCGTCTACGGACACGGCGACCCCGCCGTGGTGCTGGTGCACGGCTGGGCGAGCGACGCCAATTACTGGAGCGCCCAGCTCCAGGCCCTCAAGGCACACTACACGGTGGTGGCGCTGAACCTCGCCGGCCACGGGGCTTCCGGCAACAACCGCAGCGACTGGTCGATTGCCAACTACGCGCAAGACGTCGCGGCGGTGGCAAGACAGATCCCAAATTCGCGCCTGGTGCTCGTCGGGCACTCCATGGGAGCTGCGGTGTCGCTGGCGGCAACCCCGCTGATCGGTACGCGCGTGATCGGGGTGATCGCGGTCGAGGCGCTGCGCTCGGTGGGGCTGCCGGCGCTCGCGCCGTCTGAAATCGAGCAGCGCATCGCACCGTTCCGCGCCGACTTCGTAGCCGAGACGCGCAAGCTGGTCACCGGCTCGCTGTTCACCCGGGACGCGAATCCGGTACTGGTGCAGAAGGTGGCGTACGACATGTCACTTGAGCCCCCCGCGATCGCCATCGCCAGCATGCGCGCGCTTCTGTCGATGGATTTCGCAGCGGTGCTGCCCGGGGTTCACGTGCCAGTGTTCGCTATCAATTCCGATCTGCTGCCGACTGATGCCGCGCGCATCCGCAAATCACTTCCAGACTTTACCCTCGACGTGCTCGACCACAGCGGCCACTTCCTCATGCTGGAAGCGCCGGCGCGCTTCAACCCGCTGCTGCTGAAAGACCTCGACGCCCTCACCGCACGCGCCGCTCACTGAGTGAGCTCGTCCGAATCCGGCACCATCGGGCCGCAACGCACTTCCAGCCAGCCTAACGCGAGCGCGATCTGCTGCGCGCCGATCTGCGCCCACGCGGTCGCGAAGGGAGTGTCGTGGCCCTGCTCCTGCAGCAGCAGGATGAGAGCATTGCGGTCCAGGGCGAACGGCCAGTCGCGACCGTGCAGCGTCAGCTCGAGCGCCCGTCCGTCCGGGGTGACGAAGCGGCTGCGTCCGCCTTCCTCATACACGTCGAGGGTTACGAGCGGCCGCAGATCGCGCGCGGCTCCGCTGGCGGACCAGGCGACGCGGCAGGCGTACAGGCGCGCCTCATTAGGCTCGAAGCGGTTGAAGCCGATCACCTCCTCCTGCAACTCACCATCGTTCTGGCGTACCGCGCGCCGCCGGTACCAGTACAGCTCCTGGCTGATCACCAGCTGGTAATCGAGGTAGCGCGGGTCGCCGGAGCTGCCATCGACGCAGTGGCGCCCGAGCGTGCCGCCCTGAAACTGGTCGCCGGCCCGCGTCAGAGTCAGATCACAGCCCGGCGACGCAACCAGGTCGCGCCACGCGAGTCGCGCCATTAGCGGCGGCCGGTAGTTGAGATGCCTCCAGTGGCGCGGGCGCGCGAACGTGAACAATCGCACCTGCACCGCATGCGCCGGCGTGCCTGCCGGCTCGAGCTCCAGCAGCAGCTGGCGGCGCGGGTCCTCGGGATTGTCCTCGAGAAACTCCTCCAGATACAGCACGTGCGCGCCGAGCCAGGCGACGCTCACGGGGGCGACGATGGTGCGCACGCGCCGCTCGCTCGTTTGCGGCCACAGCGTAGCGCCGCGGTCGACGCTCATCACCACCTGCTCGCTGGAGTCGCGCACCCCGGACCACAGTCGCTGCAGGGCCTCGACATCGGCGCCGTCCGCCGCCGCCGCGGCAACCAACACTCCCAGGAGCGCAGCCATGACTGTGGCGGCCTGTGGTCCGGGACTTAAGAGTCCTTCCTGCTGCGGACCAGACCTTCCTGGGCCGCGCTCGCCACCAGCCGGCCGTCGCGCGCGAACACGCTGGCCCGGGCGAAGCCGCGCGCGCCGGAAGCGCTCGGGCTCTCCATGGCGTACAGCAGCCAGTCATCCACGCGCAGCGTGCGGTGAAACCACAGGGCGTGATCGATGCTGGCCATCACGAGGGTGGGCTTCAGGAACGAGGTGCCGTGCGGCAGGGTCGCGGTATCGAGCAGGAAGAAATCCGACACGTACGCCAGCAGCCGCCGGTGCAGCATCTCGTCCTCGGCCAGGGCGTCGACGGCGCGGAACCAGATCTGGCGCTCCGGCGGCGCGCGCTGCGGATGCAGGTAATCGATGCTCTGCACCATACGGAATTCAAATGGACGCGGCTGCTCGAAGAAGCGCCGCACCCGCTCCGGCAGGCGCTCGAGCAGCTGTGCCGGCGGACCGCTCGAGTCCGCGAGGCTCTCCGGCGGCGGCACCGGCGGCATGCCGATCTGGTGATCGAAGCCCGCTTCGGTCGCCTGGAACGAGGCGGCCATGTTGAAAATCTGCTGCCCGTGCTGGATGGCCACCACGCGACGGTTCGAAAAACTGTGGCCGTCCAGACTGCGATCGACCTGATAGACGATGGGCGCGTTGCAGTCACCACGCCGCAGGAAGTACGCGTGCAGCGAGTGCACCACGCGTCCCTCGACGGTGGCGGCTGCGGCGCTCAGCGCCTGCCCCAGCACCTGCCCGCCAAACACCTGCGGACTGCCGATGTCGCGGCTCGCGCCGCGGAACAGATTGACCTCGAGCTGCTCGAGCTCGAGCAGCGCCAGCAGATCGGCCAGACGTTGATCCATGGGGCGGTTCGCGCGTGCGCTTCCCTTCAGCCGAACTTGAGCGTGCCGTGCATCAGCGCATTATGGCCCGGGAAGGTGCACAGGTACTGGTAGGCGCCGCCTTTCTTGAGGATCGAAGTCGGAAACGTCACGCTGGTAGTCTCGCCGCCGCCGATGGTCTTGGCGTGCGCGAGCACGCGCTGGTCACCCGGCGCCAGGTAGTCACTCGCCAGCCCCGCTCCCATGCCCGCGGTGGCGACCGCGGCAAGGTCGGTCGCGTTCACCAGCACCCAGTTGTGCCCCATCGCTTCCTTGGGAAGCTTGCCGGTGTGGTGCAGCGTGACTGTGATCTCCCTACAGGTCGCCGGCGCGCTGAGCTCCGGCTTGTCGTACTGCATCAGGTCGTTGCCGCTGATCTCGAGCTTGCACGGCTCGGCCGCGTGAGCGTACGGGGCCGCGGCGAGTGCACCGAGCACGGCGGCGGTGGCGAGGGTGTTACGCATCAGGTTCATCGTGGCGTCCTCCTTTGCGGGCAACATCAGTCCGGCACTCCCAGACGCTTGTGCATCACCGGGCTGGTGGTTGTGTACTGCAGGAACTGTTTCTTCTGCGGATACAGATGATGCTGGATCGCGAACGCGGCCAGCGCAGCCTCGTGGAACCCGGACAGGATCAGCTTCTTCTTTCCCGGGTAGGTGTTGATGTCACCCACCGCGAATACACCCGGCAGGCTGGTCTGGAACTTCTCGGTGTCGACAGTGAGGGCCTTCTTTTCCAGCGCCAATCCCCACTCCGCAATCGGTCCGAGCTTCGGGTGCAGGCCGAAAAACACCAGCAGCTGATCGGCTGCCAGCGCCTGGAGCGCGCCATCGGGGGTGCGGATGTTGACACCGCGCAGCGCGCCATCGTTGACGATCAGCGAGTGCGGCAGCGCCTCGACGCAGCGCATACGCGCGGCCGCCACCTGCTCCTGCATCCGGGCGACCGAGGCGGGCACGGCGCGGAACTCGGACCGGCGGTGCACCAGCACCAGGCTCGCGGCCCGTGGCAGCAGCTCGAGCGTCCAGTCGAGCGCCGAGTCGCCACCACCGAAGATCACCAGATGCTTGCCCGCCAGCTCGGCCGCACTCTTCACCCGGTACTGGATGGTGCTGCCTTCGAAAGCGTCCGCGCCCTCGAGTCCTATGCGCCGCGGCTGAAAGGAGCCGACGCCCGCCGCGATTACGACGGTGCCGGCGTCGAAGCTGACGCCGCCCGCGGTGCGCACGTGGAAGCGCCCGGTTTCGCGAGGCGCGAACTCCACCACTTCGTGGCCGAGGTGCAGCTGCGGTTTGAAGGGCCTGATCTGTTGCATGAGCCGGTCGACCAGCTCCTGGGCGCCGCACACCAGCAGCGCCGGGATGTCGTAGATCGGCTTGTCGGGGTACAGCTCCGCGCACTGTCCGCCGGGGTGCCGCAGCGAATCCACCACATGGGCGCTGATCCCGAGCAGCCCCAGCTCAAACACCTGGAACAGCCCGCAGGGACCTGCGCCGATGATGACGACCTCGGTGGTGATCGCGGCTGCGGCGGTGGCAGGGGTTGGAATTTGGCTCAAGGCGCTCGCTTTCGCGTGGGAAGTTGCGGCAAGGCATTGTAGAGGGTCTGCCGCCCCCTCGCATGAGGCCTGCCCCGGAAGAGGCGCAAAGGGTGCGCGCCGCTCGCGGCCGGCCGTATAGTACGCGCTGCCGCGCGCGGTGAGCGCGCGCCAACTCGAGCGCCCGCTTGTTTCGCGGGATGCTCCGGTGCAGGGGGTGCAATGATCAAGCTCAGCGTCAACGGCAAGGACACCGAGGTCGATGTCGATCCCGACACGCCGCTGCTGTGGGTGCTGCGCGACACGCTGGGCCTGACCGGCACCAAGTTCAGCTGCGGTATGGCCTTGTGCGGTGCGTGCACCGTACACCTGGATGGGCAGCCAATCCGCTCGTGCGTCACGCCTGTGAGCGCCGTCGGCGCGAGGCGCGTGACCACCATCGAGGGTCTGTCGCCCGATCGCAGCCATCCGGTACAAAAGGCCTGGATCGAGCTGGACGTCCCGCAATGCGGCTATTGTCAGTCCGGTCAGATCATGTCGGCGGCGGCCCTGTTGGCGCACACCGCGGAGCCTTCGGATGCCGACATCGACACCGCGATGTCCGGCAATCTGTGCCGCTGCGGCACCTACCAGCGCATACGCGCCGCGATCCATCGCGCCGCACGACTGAAAGCCGGCGGCTGATCTGCAGCACTGAAGTCTCACCCGCCAGTCTCAAGCCAAGCTAAGGGGAAGCGCCTTGACGTCGAACGCCGAACTGCACGCCCGCCGCCAGCAAGCCGTCCCGCGTGGCGTCACCAACTCGCTCGCGGTATACGCCGAGCGTGCCGCCAACGCCGAGATCTGGGACGTCGAGGGCCGGCGCTATATCGACTTCGCCAGCGGCATCTCGGTACTCAACACCGGCCACGTGCACCCGAAGGTGCAGCAGGCGGTCGCGCGGCAGCTGGAAAAGCTCATGCATGCCTGCTTTCAGGTGACGCCGTACGAGAGCTACATCGCGCTCGCGGAGCAGTTGAACGCGCTCGCCCCGGGCGCCGGTCCCAAGAAGACCATATTCCTGACCACCGGCGCGGAGGCGGTCGAGAACGCCATCAAGATCGCGCGCTTTCATACCAAGCGCTCGGGCGTGATCGCGTTTTCGGGCAGCTTCCACGGCCGCACGCTGGCGTGCGTGAGTCTCACCGGCAAGGTGCAACCCTACAAGGCCGGCTTTGGGCCGATGCTGCCGGAGATCTACCACCTCCCCTACCCGATGCTGTATCACGGCGTCACGCCCGAGCATTCGCTGCAGGCGCTCGAGCAGCTATTCAAGGCGGACGTGGACCCGGCGCGCGTGGCGGCGATCATCATCGAGCCGGTGCTGGGGGAAGGCGGATTCTATGCGGCGCCGTCCGAGTTCCTGCGGCGGCTGCGCCGCCTGTGCGACAGCCACGGCATCGTCCTGATCGCCGACGAGATCCAGTGCGGATTTGGCCGCACCGGGCGCATGTTCGCGATCGAGCACGCCGGGGTTGAGCCGGATCTCATCACTATCGCGAAGAGCGTGGCCGGCGGCGTACCGCTGTCGGCCGTGACCGGCAAGGCCGACATCATGGACGCGCCGGGCCCGGGCGGGCTGGGCGGGACCTTTGCCGGCTCGCCGCTCGGCTGCGCCGCGGGGCTGGCGGTGCTCGAGGTGATGCGCGAGGAACAGCTGCTGAAACGCGCGCAGGAAATCGGGCGCTTCCTGAGCTCGCGCCTGAAGGGGCTGCAGGTGCGCTTTCCGTGTGTGGGCGAAGTGCGTGCGCTCGGCGCCATGGTGGCCGTCGAGTTGGTGAAGAACTCGCGCGCCGATGCGCCGGACCCGGATCTCACCAAGGCACTGGTGCAGGCCGCCGGCCGGCGCGGGCTGGTGATTCTGTCCTGCGGGATCTACTCCAACGTGATCCGCTTCCTCGCACCGCTGACGATCTCCGACACTCACCTCAAGGAAGGCTGCCACCTGTTCGAGCTGGCGCTGGACGAGGTGGCGGGCGAAGGGTTGAAAGCGAAAGCCGCGGTCTGACTCGCCCCCACTGCGCGCGCGGGCGCGCCGCCCTCACGCGCGGCCGGCGTTAGCGTCGGTGGGGGTGTGGAAGTACTCGCTGTCGGAAGCTAACTGCCCGATGAGGCGGTTCAATTCCGCCATGCGGCCCTGCGCGGTACTGATGGGCATGCAGTCCTGGCAGCGCGGATCGCCGCACGGCTGACGCGAGTACAACCAGTACTGGATCGCACCCGCGAGCAACCCGTCGGCGATGTCCCACAGGTCGGCGTCCTTATCCTTGTCTGCGATCCGGTTGCCCAGATCGACCGCCTTCGAAAAGGCCGCGTCAAAGGTATCAGCAAGCTCGGTCATGCTCTCGGCCGCCCTCCATCGTTGGCGCCTAGTATATGGCAAAGAACGTGACGACCGACACGGACCCAAGCCGCACGGGCCTGATCGCGCCGCCGCACGTGTGCTTTATGCGATGCCGGCCACGGAAGCGCGGCGACTGGCGCGCGCATCATGCGACAGTTGCACTGACTGAGATCACGTTCTCAGCTGCCGGCAGCGGCTTATGTCGCATGCACAAACCGATCACTGAAACCGTCCGGACCAGCGCGCCGCGCCCGACGCCCGCGCCACGCGCAGCGCGCGGCTGGCGCCGGCGCTGGCGCGGCCCGCGACTGGGGATTGGCTGGCGCCTCGGCCTGGGCCTTGCCGCGGTCACGACCGTGCTGGTGCTCGGCGAGGTGCTCGCCGCGCGCACCACCCGCGAAGCCCTCGAGGCGGTTCGCAGCATGCAGAACGAGCACGAGCCGCTCGCCAACAGCGCCAACGCCGTGCTGGAGAAACTCCTCGCCTACGATCGTGCGATCGAGGAGTACATGCAGGCGCGCAGCCCGGGCGATTTCAGCCTCATCACCCAGGCGGGCGATGCGCTGGAGAAGGCGGTCAGCGACTACTTCGGCAGTTCGCCGCCGGTGACGGCGACGGCAATGGGGCTGCGCCTTCAGCTCACCCGCCACATCGCCAACGCGCGCCAGCTCGCCAGCCACGCCGCGCAGCGCGCGCACTGGGCCGGGGAGCGCCAGGGCGCCCTCGACCAGGTCAACCAGCGCATCACCTCCGCCGGCGGCTCGGGACTGGCCATCAACGGCACGCAGGTGGTGGCGCGGCGCTCACTCGCCGAGCTCGGGGCGGCCTTCAACACCGTGCGCGGCAACGTGGCCGCGCCCGCGGTGATGGCGCGGCGCGAGCGTGACTTCAGGGCGGTGGTGAATGCGCACTCCGCGGAGTTCGAAGCCTCCCCCGGACGGGCCTGGCTCGGGCTGGTGCGGCATGACTTCGCACGGGCCGCGCGCCTGCGGCTGGAGATCGAGCGCTACGACGCGCAGAGCGGGCCGCAATGGCACAGGCTGCGCGAGGACAGCGCCGCCCTCACCGTGGGCGTGCAGCAGCTGCTGCAGGCGCCCGCGCGTCTGGGCCTGTTGCGGGCGGCGCAGCACGCCGCCACCGCGGCCGAAGAGGCCGAGCATACGCTCAGGATTACCGCGGCCGCGGTGCTGGGATTGGTGCTGCTGGTGTCGCTGCTGCTGGCGGTGAGCATCAGTGTGCCGGTGCGCCGCCTGACCGCGGCCACGCGGCGGCTCGCCGGTGGGGACCGCGCTGCACGTGCGCCGCGCGGCGGCTCGGCCGAAATCGACGAGCTCGCCGAATCCTTCAACACCATGGCCGACCGCATCGCGCACGCGGAAGCGGAGCTGCGCGCTCACCAGGCGGAGCTCGAGAGTCACGTCGCCGAGCGTACCCAGCAGCTGCATCACCTCGCGCACCACGATCCGCTGACGCAGCTGCCCAACCGCCGCAAGCTGGCTGCGCACCTGGAGAGCGCGCTGGCGCGCGCCGGAACCGGGCAGCGCCTGGCGCTGCTGTTCGTGGATGTGGACAACTTCAAGTCGATCAACGACACCCTGGGTCACAGCTTCGGCGATCGGGTGCTGCAAACCATCGCCGAACGCCTGCACGCCGCCACCGGGCCCACCGGCATGCTGGCGCGCCTGGGAGGCGACGAGTTCACGGTGCTGCTCGAGGATGTGCAATCGAGCGATGAGGTCGAGAGCCGCGCGGCACAGATCGTCACCACGCTGCAGGAGCCGCTCATTGTCGATGGCCGCGTGCTCACCACCAGCGCCAGCGTCGGCGCAAGCCTGTACCCCGACCACGCGGCGGACGCGGAAGGGCTGCTGCGCGCCGCGGACGTGGCCCTGTTCCGCGCCAAGGAGCTGGGACGCAACCGCTTCGCCCTCTACAGCCCGGCGCTCTACGATGCCGCGGCGCAGCGTTTTCGGCTCGAGCAGGCGCTGCGCCGCGCGGTCGAGGCGGGCGACCTGCTGCTCATGTACCAGCCCCAGGTCTCCCTGCATACCTTCGAGTCAACCGGGGTGGAGGCGCTGCTGCGCTGGCGCAAACCCGACGGCCGCATCGCCACCGCCACCGAGTTCATCCACGTGGCCGAGAAGACCGGCCTCATCCATGAGCTGACCGACTGGGTATTGCACACGGCAGCGGCGACTGCGGCCGCGTGGCGCGCGGCCGGCTGGCACCGCGCCAGCGTGGCGATCAACGTCTCGCCGCCGCAGTTCTTCGAGAGCGACTTCGTGGAGCACGTGGCGCGCACCCTGGAAGCTACCGGCCTGCCCGCGAGCGCGCTCGAGCTCGAGATCACCGAGACGGTGATTCAGACCGGCACCGCCACCATCGAGTCGCTGCGCCGGCTGCGTGCGCTCGGCGTAGCGATCGCGCTGGATGATTTCGGCAGCGGCTACTCCTCGCTCACCTCACTCGAGCAATTGCCCATTTCGCGCGTCAAGCTCGACCGGCATCTGGTGGCGGGCGTAGACACCAACCCGCGCTCCGCGGCGATCGTGCGCTCCATCGTCGCCTTGTGTCATGGCCTGGGTCTGCAGGTGGTGGCGGAAGGCGTCGAGCGAGCGGCGCAGCTGGAATTACTCTCGCGCTGCGGTCCGATCAGCGTGCAGGGCTATTTGCTCGGCCAGCCGGTGGAAGCGGACGCCGCCCCCCGGGAGGCGCAGGCCGCCGGCGTGCGCGCGCGACAGGCCCTCGAAGAGAGCGCGCAGACGCGCCGCGAAGCGGGCGAAGCGCTGATGTTTGTCAGCAGCTCGGGACGGCGGCGCGCCACCTGAAGCGCGGCCGCGCCCGCGGCGAGCGCACTTCAGCCGCGCGGCTCGCCGCTGAGCAAGGCGCTGCGCGCCGCAACTCCCGGATCGGCCACCGCACTCATTCGGGCGATACCAGCACAGCCGCACGCGACTTGCTAGACTTCCCCCGTGCTGCTGACGGAACAGGACATCTATCACTTCCGCGAGGGCACTTACTTCCGGGCGTACGAGAAGCTCGGAGCCCACGCGGTGCGCGCCACGGAGGGCGCGCCTGCCGGGACGCATTTCGCCGTATGGGCGCCGAACGCGGCCGCGGTCACGGTCATCGGCGACTTCAACGGCTGGGATCGCCGTCGCCATCCGCTGAAAGCCCGCGCGGATTCCTCCGGGATCTGGGAAGGGACGGTGCCCGGTGTGGGGCCGGGCGCGCTCTACAAGTACCACATCGCCGCGCGGCAAGCCGGCTCCACGGTGGACAAGTCCGACCCGTACGCGTTTCGCACCGAGCTGCCGCCACGCACCGCCTCGGTGGTGTGGGATCTGGGCTTTGAGTGGCACGACGCGGACTGGATGCGGCGCCGCGCCCAGGTCAACGCACTGGGGGCGCCCTGGTCGATCTACGAGCTGCACCTGGGCTCCTGGCGGCGCGTGCCGGAGCAGCACGACCGCTACCTGAACTACCGCGAGCTCGCGCACGCGCTGGGTGACTACGTGATGGCGCTCGGCTTCACGCACGTGGAGCTGCTGCCGGTGATGGAGCATCCGTTCTACGGCTCCTGGGGCTATCAGGTCACCGGCTACTTCGCCCCCAGCGCCCGCTACGGCACGCCGCAGGATTTCATGTACTTCGTCGAGCACCTGCACCAGCGCGGCATCGGCGTGATCCTCGATTGGGTGCCGTCGCACTTCCCCACCGACGAACATGGGCTGGGGCGCTTCGACGGCACGCACCTGTACGAGCACGCCGACCCGCGTCAGGGATTTCATCCGGAGTGGAAGAGCTACATTTTCAACTATGGCCGCGCCGAGGTGCGCAACTTCCTCGCCAGCAACGCGCTGTTCTGGCTCGCCACCTACCACATCGACGCGCTGCGCGTGGATGGGGTGGCCTCGATGCTGTATCTGGACTACGCCCGGCGCGCCGGCGAATGGATCCCCAACCGCTTCGGCGGCCGCGAGAACCTCGAGGCGGTGGAGTTCCTCAAGCAGCTCAATCTCGCCGCCTATCGCGATCACCCGGATACCCAGACGATCGCCGAGGAATCGACCGCCTGGCCGATGGTGTCGCGTCCAACCTACCTCGGGGGGCTCGGCTTCGGCCTCAAATGGAACATGGGCTGGATGCACGACATCCTCAAATACTTCCAGCAGGATCCCTTGAACCGCAAGTATCACCACAGCCGCCTCACCTTCAGCCTCTGGTACGCCTTCAACGAGAACTTCGTCCTGCCGCTGTCACACGATGAGGTGGTGCACGGCAAGGGCTCGCTCATCGGCAAGATGCCCGGGGATGAGTGGCAGCAGTTCGCCAGCCTGCGGCTGCTGTTCGGCTACATGTGGACCCATCCGGGCAAGAAGCTGCTGTTCATGGGCGGGGAATTCGGCCAGCGGCGCGAGTGGCAGCACGAGGAGAGTCTCGAGTGGCACGTGCTGCAGTATCCGCTGCACGCCGGCGTGCAACGCTGGGTCCGTGATCTCAATCAGCTCTATCGCAACACGCCGGCGCTGCACCAGCTGGATTTCTCCGAAGCCGGTTTCCAGTGGGTCGACTGCGACGACGCCGACATAAGCGTGATCTCGTTCCTGCGCCGCAGCGCCGCGGGCGAGCTCGCCCTGGTGGCCTGCAACTTCACGCCGGTGCCGCGCGAGACCTACCGCATCGGGGTGCCGCGGGGCGGCCGCTGGCGCGAGCGGCTCAACAGCGACGCCGCGGACTACGGCGGCAGTGGCCAGGGCAACCTCGGCGCGCTGGAGGCCGAGACGCTCGACTCCCACGGCCATGATTACTCCCTGAACGTGCGGCTGCCGCCCCTGGCGGTGGTGGTGCTGACGCCGGACTAAGTAAGGACTCGAGGCACATGAACGCACGGCGCAAGCAACGCTCCGGCGGCGATCCTCTGTGGTTCAAGGACGCCGTGATCTACGAAGTGCACGTACGCGCATTCTTCGACGGCAACGATGACGGCTGCGGGGATTTCGCCGGTCTCACGCGCAAGCTCGAGTACATCCAGGATCTGGGCGTCAACACCGTGTGGTTGCTGCCGTTCTATCCCTCCCCCGGCAGGGACGACGGCTACGACATCGCCGACTACCGCAACATCCATCCGAACTACGGTACGCGCGCCGAGTTCCGCGCCTTCGTGCGCGAGGCGCATCGGCGCAACCTGCGGGTCATTACCGAACTGGTCCTCAATCACACCTCCGACGCGCACCCCTGGTTCCAGGCGGCGCGCCGCGCCGCACCCGGCTCGGTCAAGAGGAACTACTACGTCTGGAGCGACACACCGGAGCGCTATGCCGGTACGCGCATCATCTTCCGCGACACCGAGACGTCCAACTGGGCATGGGACCCGCAGGCGCAGGCGTACTACTGGCACCGCTTTTTCAGTCACCAGCCGGACCTGAACTTCGACAACCCGCACGTGCTGCGGGCGATGCTGCGCATCATGGACTTCTGGCTGCGCCTCGGAGTGGACGGGTTCCGGCTGGATGCCGTCCCGTACCTGGTGGAACGCGCGGGCACCAGCAACGAGAACCTGCCGGAAACGCATGCCATCCTCAAGCGCATCCGCACCGAGATCGACACGCATTACCCGGACCGCATGCTGCTGGCCGAGGCCAATCAATGGCCGGAGGACACGCAGGAGTATTTCGGCCAGGGCGACGAATGCCACATGGCCTTTCACTTTCCGCTGATGCCGCGCATGTACATGGCGCTGGCCCAGGAAGACCG
>FSWL01000010.1_pt1 | contig 31895 bp, 29 predicted proteins | sample 1637991 | NCBI WGS metagenome assembly FSWL01 (sample SAMEA3914789, study PRJEB12502) | metagenome | biome: forest; material: soil | place: Canada | collected 2011-07-03 | depth 0.3 m | reverse complement strand
CCGCTGGCAGAAATTCCAGGCACTGCCCCCGAACGAGCAGGCGAACGTGCGGGAGAATTTTCACAGGTTCCAGCAGCTGCCGCCGGAGCGGCGCCAGCTGCTGCGCGAGCAATGGCACAACGCGAACCCCGCCCAGCGCCGGCAGATGATCGAGCACGCGCGCGAGCAGCGACAGAAAGGCCCGGTGCTGCGGCCGCCGCAGGCGCCGCCGCCGCACCGCTGATCCTAGCTGCGGTGTTTATTTCGCGGCGCCGCCGTTGGTGCGTGGCCGCACCGGGACGGCCAAGTTGCACACGTCCAGGCGTGCGGCCGGCACCTTGAACCATTCTTCGTGCCGGCTGCGCCGCGCCTCGGCGTAGGCGAGAAACGTCGGTGTGTCGGTGCGCAGCACTTCCAGCTCGGTGCGCTGCGCGGCCGGCACATCCGCGGCGACCTTCAGGGATTTGATCGGCGTGCGCTGCTCAGCGTGCTCGTAGAAGCCGAGCGTCCCGCTGCCGCGCGGCATGACCGAGAGCAGCTCGATGCCGGACACCACGCGCCCGAGCAGCGTGACATTGCGATCCAGATGTCTCGGGGCCTGGCCGATCACCACGTACAGCTCGGTACCGCCGCCACTATCCACATCGTTGTCACGCCCGGCGCCCACCATGCCGTAGCAGTGCACCAGCCACGCGCGACCGATCGCCGGATCGACGGCGATCGGAAAGGTGTCCACGAATCCGACTTCCGGCGCATAGGTATCCGGATCCGGAAACTTCATGATCGACAGACCCCGCAGCGGGCGCTCGAACTCGGCGCCCAGGGTGCGATGCGCTGCGCCGACCGGCTTCTTGCCGTCCGGATCGCCCCATTGCACGACGTAGTTGTCCTGGGCGCGCATGATCCACAGCCCATCGAAGTAATGCCCGCGCGCCAGCGCCTGGACATTCGCGACATGGTGCGGGGCGAATTGGGGAGCGAGCTCGATGACGACGCGCCCGGAGGGCAGCTCCAGGTACAGCGTGTTCGACGGGTCGAGCGCTCGCCAGTCCGCGGCAGTGGACGCGGCCAGAACCTCCGCGCCGGTGAGCGGCTTCCTGGGTGCCTCGTTCGCCGGGGTCGCGCCGTGCAGCGCCGCGCTCGGCAGCAGCAGCGCCAGGGCAAGGCCCGCGCACGCCGCGCCCGCTGCCGGCGCAGCCGGCCGCGTCGATGGCGCTCGAGGTGGATGGCTCATGGGTCGCGCTGGTCGCAATGAAACAGATGCAGCATGCGGTGCAGAAGCGGGGCCAGAATGAGGGTTGCCGACACGATGAACACCAGCCCCGCGTACAGGGCGTAGCAGCCCGCGAACAGCTTCCCTGCGGGCGTTACCGGATTGTTCACCGGCCCCATGCCGCCCAGCAGCATGCAGGTGTTCTCAAACGCATCATGCCACTCGAGATGCTCGTAGTGCCGGTAGCCGAGCATGCCGAGCCCGAGGGAGGCCGCGAGCAGCAGCGCGGCAAGCGCGAAGTGCCGCAGCAACCGCACCAGAAACGCAGCTCGCGGCAGGGGGCGCTGACGCCGGTGTTCGTACATGGGCTTCACCGCCGCCGCCTCTCACGCCAAGCGCGTGAAGCCATCGGCGCTCCAGTCTTCGCTCCCAACTCCGTGGTGTACGAAGAACAGACCGTCAGGATCGTACTTTGCCTTGATGGCCCGCAAGCGCTGGTAATGCTTGCCCCAGAAAGCGCGGCTCCACTGCGCATTGAAATAGTTGCTTTCTGAGACGTAGGAGCCGGCGCCCGGTGCAATCCGGCGCAGCTCCGCGGTAGCCCGATCGATCGCGCGCGCGTCCTCGTGGGCGGCCGCCAGATCCATCGCGGGGCGCGCCAGCCCCGGATAGGCCGCTCCTTCCCCATCGGCGATGATGGCCAGTGCAAAGGCCTCGGTCACCGCACGATTGGTGGCGGTATCCAGCGCCGCGGCGATCGCCTCGGGCGGGGCACCCGCGAGCCCTTTGTTGAAGTGCAGTCCGATCTCCTTGTGGCGGCTGCCCGCGAACAGCGCCTCCGCAAGACGCTGCCGCTGCGGCTCCTGCAACAGCGCGGCAGGCAGCCACAGCGAATCATAACCATGCAGGTATGCCCCCACCTGCTCCTGGTCTCCTTGCCACCATGCGTGGTGAGCGGGCGCTCCGGCACGCGTGTCCTGCACCATCCGATGCGTGCCGGCGGGGTCCCACCAGTGCTGCGCCTTCATCGCGCCGGTGCCGAACTCGTCCGTGACGGTGAAGTCCTGCGGCGCCGCGTTGACCCAGGCAAAGAACGGCTCCCAGAGCTGCTGCGTCTGTTGCCGGTCGAGCCCCTGAGAGACCATCGAGAGCTTGAGAGTGTTGCCGGATCCGATCGTAACCTGCTCGCCCCAGTGGGGGTTGAAAAGACTGCCGGCATAGAAGTCGGTGAAAGCGGTCAGCAGTCTGCGGAACGCGTCGTCCGATTGCGCCTTGATCAGCCCCCATGCGGCGCCGAAATATTCCGGCAGCTCGTGGGTGCGCAGCGTGAGGCGGGTGATGACGCCCCAACTGCCGCCACCGCCGCCCTTGATTGCCCAGAACAGGTCCGGATGGGTGCAGGCGTTCACGGTGCGGACGCTCCCATCCGCGGTGACCACCTCGGCCTCGAGCAGTCCCGAAGCCGCCGTGCCGAAGCCTTTGGAGAAGCTGCTGAAGCCACCGCTTTGAACGAGGCCGGCGACCCCGACCGTGGTGCAGCCGCCGCCCTGCACATAACGGCCCGCCCTGGAGGTCACGGCATTGTAGAGATCGATCCACATGGCGCCCGCCCCGGTGCTGACCGCGGGCACGGCTTGCGCCTTGCCCTCGCAGCCGCTGGCGACAAAGGCCTCGTGCACGGTGACCTGGTTCATCGCGCGGGTCCAGATCAGCAGGGAGTCGGCGGCGTTGGAGGTGCCCTGATAGCTGTGGCCGGTGCCCTTGACGACCAGCCGCAGCCTATTCTGGCGCGCGAAGTTGACGCCGGCGACCACGTCGGCCGTGTGTCGGGCCTTCAGGGCATAGACGCTCGGCGCCGGCGTCCAGGCATCGAGCCAGCCGGAGACCTGCGTGCCCGCGGGCTGGTCGCCGATATAGAACGGATTGTGGATGTTCGCGGCAGCCTCCAGGCAAGCCGCGGCGCCGGGCTCTTTCTCACAGGCGCTGAACAGCGAATGCACTTCGATCAGATTGCCGCCCACGGCGTCCTTGAGCTTGCGCCAGCTGGCAGCAGTGGGCCAGGCGGCATCCCCGGGACGCACGCGCCGCAGCAGCGAGCGTGCGCGCGCCTGCACGGCAGACAGCAGCGCAACCACCGGCAGCGCGGCTGCGCCCTTCAGCAGGGTTCTACGATGCACCTGACGACTCCAAAGCAATCGCGCGGCAGCAACCGCCGCCGCCTCACCCGACTGCCTTCACCGCCTGGATCAACTCCGCCACCGCCTTCTGCCCATCCCCGTACAGCATGCGTGTGTTGTCGAGATAGAACAGCGCGTTCTCGATCCCGGAGAATCCCGCGCCCTTGCCGCGCTTGATGACGATGACGTTCTTCGCCTTGTCGGCACTCAGGATCGGCATGCCGTAGATCGGGCTCCCCTTGTCGGTGCGCGCCACCGGGTTCACGACGTCGTTGGCGCCGATGATGAGCGCGACGTCGGCGGTTTCGAACTCGGCGTTGATCTCATCGAGATCGGAAATCAGGTCGTAGGGCACACCCGCCTCCGCCAGCAGCACGTTCATGTGCCCCGGCATGCGCCCGGCGACCGGATGGATCGCGAACCGCAGCTGCACGCCGCGATCGATGAGCAGCTGAGACAGCTCCCAGACCTTGTGCTGGGCCTGCGCCACCGCCATGCCGTAACCCGGAACGACGATCACTTTCTGCGCGAACGCCATCATCACGCCGGCGTCGCTGGCCTCGATGGGCTTCAGGCTGCCGCTGACCTCGCCGGTGGCGGCGGCGCCGGTGTCGCCGAACCCCGAGAACAGCACGTTGCCGAGCGAGCGATTCATGGCCTTCGCCATCAGCTGCGTGAGCAGGGTACCGGCCGAGCCCACCACCGTGCCGGCGATGATCATCGCGGCGTTGTTGAGTACGAAGCCCTCCAGGCCCACCGCAAGGCCGGTGAGCGCGTTGTACAGGGAGATGACGACCGGCATGTCGGCGCCGCCGATCGGCAGCGTCATGGTTAGCCCGAGCAGCAGCGCCAGCACGAAGAATCCGCTGACCACCGCGAGCGAGGCGTTGAGGTGTGCGGCGACCAGCGCACCGAGCAGCAGCGCCGCGGCGAGCAGCAGCAGATTGAGTAACTGCTGCCCGCGGAAGCGGATGCTGCGTGTGATCAGACCCTGCAGCTTCCCGAAGGCGATCGCACTGCCGCTGAAGGACACCGCGCCGATGATGCCGCCGGCCACCGCGAGCGTCGTGCTCGCGTAGCCTTCGGTCCCGCCGCGATACAGCTCTACCGCCGCGATCGCCGCCGCCGCCCCGCCCCCCATGCCGTTGTAGAGCGCGATCATCTGCGGGATGTTGGTCATGGCCACGCGCTTGCCGCTCCACCACGCGAGCACCGCGCCAACCAGCATCGCCGGGAGAATCAGCCCGTAGTTGGACATTCCCGGGTACAGGAACGTGATGAGAGTCGCCACCAGCATGCCGGCGCCGGCCCACAGGATGCCGCTGCGGGCCGTGACCGGAGAGCTCATGCGCTTGAGCCCCATGATGAAGAGCACGGCGGTGACGAAGTAGCTCGCCTGGATCGCCAGGTCCACGGAAAGCCCGGCCAGCATCAGGGCGGCCTCTTGGGCTGGCTGCGCGCTCGGCTCGACTTGAACATCTCGAGCATGCGCTCGGTCACGACGTAACCGCCCACGGCGTTGCCGGCGCCGAGCAGCACGCCGATAAAGCCGATGGTCTTCTCCAGCGGCGTGTGCGCGCTACCGAGCGCGACCATCGCGCCCACCAGCACGATGCCATGCACGAAATTCGAGCCCGACATCAGCGGCGTATGCAGGATCACCGGCACACGCGAGATGACCTCGTAACCGGTGAAGGCCGCGAGCATGAAGATATACAGCGCCACCATCCCGGTCATGTCACCCCTCCAGCGCCTTCGCCGTCGGTTCGTGCTTGATCTGTCCGCCGCTTGTGAGACACGACTGCGCAAACACCTCGTCGCTCCAGTCGATCGCCAGCTCACCCTTTACCAGGGCGGGCTTGAGGAAATTGTAGAGATTGCGCGCGTACATCTCGCTCGCGTTATAGGCGAGCTCGGCGGGGAGATTCACCGGCCCCACCACCTTCACCCCGTGGTGCTCGAGCACCTCGCCGGCCTTGGTGAGCTCGCAATTGCCGCCCTGTTCGGCGGCGATGTCGACCACCACCGATCCGGCGCGCATGCGTTCCACCGCGGCGCGCGAGATGATCTTGGGTGCCGGGCGCCCGGGGACCGATGCGGTCGTGACCACGGCATCCGCCACGGCGATGCGCGAGTCGAGCACTTCCTGCTGCCTGGCCTTCTCCTCGGCGGTGAGCTCGCGCGCGTAGCCGCCGGACCCTTCCGCACTCACGCCGGTGTCGACGAACTTCGCGCCCAGGGACTTCACCTGCTCGCGGGTGGCGCTGCGCACGTCGTAGGCCTCGACCATTGCGCCCAGGCGTCTGGCGGTGGCGATCGCCTGCAGTCCCGCCACTCCCGCGCCGATGATGAGCAGCTGCGACGGGCGGATGGTGCCGGCGGCGGTCGTGAGCATGGGCAGGAACTTCGGCAGGTGTGAGGCGGCGATCAGGACCGCCTTGTACCCGGCGATCGAGGCCTGCGAGGACAGCGCATCCATCGACTGCGCGCGCGAAATGCGCGGCACCAGCTCCATGGCGAAGCTGGTGACGCCGTGCGCCTTGAGCGCGCGCACCTCGGCGGCGCGCGCGTGCGGCTGCATGAAGCCGATCACCACCGCGCCGGGCTTCAGCTGCTGGATCTGCTCCACCGTCAGCGGTTGTACCGTCAGGATCACGTCCGACCCCGCGAGCACGCTGGCGGCGGAGTCCGCCCAGGTGACACTCTTATAAAGAGAGTCCGGGAAGCAGGCGCGCTCCCCGGCGCCGCGCTCGATCAGGACCCGTGCGCCTTCCCTGGCCAGCTTGTCGGCCACTTCGGGGACCACAGCGACCCGCGTTTCACGCGGCGCGCTCTCGCGCAGCGCGCCAATGGTTACTGACATTCACGCCCCTCGCGCAGCAAGCCGTGTGGCCGACCACCCACGTGTTTGGAAATCCCCAATTGAATTAAGATCTTGCGATGTTGAATTCTTGCACACAAGTGCCGTATCTTAACGCCGCCATGCTGGGCATCGATCTCGAGCGCGCCGATCACGGCCTCCTGGACGACTTCGCGATAGTCGCGACTCCCGCCGCGCGCGGGCTGTCGCAGCTCGTCCTGCGCACGGACGTCGCCGGCATGCCGCTCGAGTGGATCGACTACAAGGAAGCCGCGCGACTGTACACCCAAGAGCAGGTGGCTTACACGTGCGGCTCGCTGCTGTATGAGCTGTACGGCGGCACCAATGCGCGCAGCGGGCGGCGCACGGTGCTGGAGGTCAACTCCATCGTGGCCACGGTCGGGCACACCGGCAATCCGGGCAACACGCGCCACGACTACGTTCCGCCGCTGAACAACCAGACGCTGTTCCGGCGCGATGCGTACCTGTGCATGTACTGCAGCCAGCGCTTTGCCTCGCGCGAGCTGTCACGCGATCACATCCGCCCCTTCAGCCAGGGCGGCACGGACGTCTGGACTAACGTGGTGGCGGCATGCCGCCGCTGCAACAACCAGAAGGCCTCGCGCACTCCGGAGCAGGCGCGCATGCAGCTGATCGCGGTGCCGTTCATGCCGACCTATGCGGAATACATCTTCCTCAAGGGGCGGCGGGTGCTGGCCGATCAGATGGAATACCTGGTGGCGCATTTTCCGCGCTCGAGCCCGCTGCACGACCGCATCCAGCGCTGGCTGTCCTGAAGGCGTCGCACCTTGGCCAGCGCGTGACGATCATGCCCGCCGGCTGCTAAGGTGGCGTCGGGCATGAGCAGCGGAGCGGCGCCTTGATCTTCCTCGTCGACGCTTCGGTCTACGTCTTTCGCGCCTATCACTCCGTGCTCCCCGAGATGCGCGACCGGGACGGCAACCCGGCGCACGCCGTGTTCGGGTTCGCGCGCTTCCTCGGAGATCTCATCGAACGGGTGCGCCCCACCTACATGGCGGTCGCCTTCGATCAGCGCCGGGCCGGCTCCTACCGCAATCGCATCTACCCGGCGTACAAGGCCAACCGCGAGCGCGCGCCGGCGGATCTGGCGCTGCAGTTCGAGCACTGCCGTGAGGTGTGCCGGCGCCTGGGAGTCGCGGTATTCGTGGACCCCGACTACGAGGCCGACGACATCATCGGGACGCTTGCCGCCCTGATGCGCGAGCAGGGCGTGCGCTCGGCCTTCATCACCCGCGACAAGGATCTTGCCCAGCTGGTCCGCAACGGCGACCTGTTCTGGGACTTCGGCGCGCGCGAGCAGTTCGGCTACCACGACATCGAGCGCCATTTCGGCGTGAGACCTGAGCGCTTCGCCGACTATCTCGCGCTCACCGGCGATGAGGTGGACAACATTCCCGGCGTGCCCGGCATCGGGCACCGCACCGCCGCTTCCCTCATGCATGCGTTCAGCTCGCTCGATGAGCTGTACGCTGACCTGGCGCGCGTTGCGCGCCTGAAGCTGCGCGGCGCGGGAACCTTAGGGAAGCGCCTCACCGAGCATCGTGAGTCGGTGTACCTCGCGCGGCAGCTCACGCGCATCGCCTGCGATCTGCGGCTCGACGTCGCAGCCCCCGGGCTCAGGCGCCGGGTGCCGGACATGCCGGCGCTGGCAGAGCTGTACGACAGACTCGGCTTCGGACCCTTCCTGCGCCGCCAGGGCGAGCGGCTGGCGCAACTGCCCGCCGGCTGAGGCTCGGTGCGCGCCGCGGTGTGAGGCATGGAGCGCTTTGCGGCCATCGCCCGTGAGATCACCGCCCTGACCGGGACGCGCTGTGCCTCGGGGCCGCAGCGCCGCGTGACGGGCGGCAGCATCAATGAGTGTTACTGCTGGCCCGGCGATGCGGGCGCGATGTTCGTGAAGGTCGCGGCTCCCGAGGCGCGTGCCATGTTCGCGGCCGAGGCAGCCGGGCTCGCAGAGCTTGAGTGGGCGCACGCGGTGCGCGTGCCGCGGGTGCTGGCGAGTGGGCATACGCAGCGGGCCGCGTTCCTGGCGCTCGAGTGGATCGAGGTCGGCGTGGCGGGGCCGGATTGCGAGGCGCGCCTGGGCAAAGAGCTTGCCGCACTGCATGCCGTGACGGCGCCCCGGTTTGGCTGGGTGCGCGACAACACCATCGGCCGCACGCCGCAGGCGAATGCCGCGAGCGATGACTGGGCGGAATTTTTTCGCGAGCGGCGCCTGCGCCCGCAGCTCGAGCTCACCAAGGCCCACGGGTTTGCGGACCTGCTCGCGACTCCCGGCGAGCAGCTGCTCGAGTCAGTGCAGGTGTTGCTCGCCGGCCACCGCCCGGCGGCCTCGCTGCTGCACGGGGACCTGTGGGGCGGCAACTGGCTCGCGAGCGCGAGCGGTGAGCCGGTGCTCATCGACCCGGCGCTCTACTACGGCGATCGCGAAACCGACCTGGCGATGACACGCCTGTTCGGCGGCTTCGGCGAGCGCTTCTACCAGGCGTACCAGGCGGCGGCGCCGCTGGCACCGGCAGCGCAGGCGCGCTGTGAGCTCTACAACCTCTACCACGTGCTGAACCACGCCAACCTGTTCGGTGGCGGTTACGCCCGGCAGGCGCGCGCCATCATCGAGCGGCTGCTGGCGCAGGCGCGGCGCTGACAGACCGCGCGCGCGCAATTCGGCTATGCTGCGCCTCGCAGCCCGAGTGCTTTCCCAGGAGCGATCCATGGCGAACAAGAACATCCAATCGGCTCTCCTGGAGACGCGCAGCTTCCCCCCGCCGCCCGCGTTCGCGGCGCGCGCCCGCATCAAGCCTGCGGACCTGGAAAACCTGCGCAAGCGCGCGCGCGACGACCATGTCGGATTCTGGGCGGATCTCGCATCCCAGGAGCTCGCCTGGCACACGCCCTTCACCGTGACGCTGGACGACGCGCAGGCTCCGAACTATCGCTGGTTCAGCGACGGTCGCCTTAACGCCTCCTTCAACTGCCTCGATGTGCACCTGAACGAGCGCGGCCACAAGACCGCGGTCATCTTCGAGGGCGAGCCCGGCGACGTGCGGCGCCTGAGCTACCGCGAGCTGCACGCTTCAGTTTGCCGCTTCGCCAACGCGCTCAAGGCACAGGGTGTGGGACGCGGGGACCGCGTGATCATCTATATGCCGCTGGTGCCCGAAATCCTGATCGCGATGCACGCCTGCAACCGCATCGGCGCGATTCATTCGGTGGTGTTCGGCGGCTTCTCGGCCGTGGCGCTCAAGGATCGCATCGAGGACACCGAAGCGGTGCTGGTGATTACCGCCGACGGCGGCTGGCGCGGCGGACAGGCGATCGAGCTGAAGGCGGCCACCGACCATGCCCTCGACGGTGGTTGTCGCAGCGTGCGGCGCGTGATCGTGCTGAAGCGCACAGCTAAGCCGGTCGCCATGAATCCGCAGCGCGACCTCTGGTGGCACGAGGTCGTCGAGGGACAGTCGCCGTCGTGCGAACCGGAGTGGGTGGACGCGGAGCATCCGCTGTTCCTGCTGTACACCTCGGGCTCCACCGGCAAACCGAAGGGCATCCAGCACGCCACCGGCGGGTACCTGCTGGGCGCGAAAGTGACTACGCAGTGGGTGTTCGATCTGCGCGATGAGGACGTGTTCTGGTGTACCGCGGATGTGGGCTGGGTCACCGGACACAGTTATGTCGCTTACGGACCGCTCGCGGCGGGCGCGACCGTCGTGCTGTATGAAGGTGCGCCGGTATTCCCGGACGGCGGACGCTTCTGGAAGAACTGCCAGACGCACGGCGTGACCGTGTTCTATACCGCGCCCACGGCGATCCGCGCCCTCATGAGGCTCGGCGATGCGTTGCCGGCGAAGTACGATCGCTCGCGCCTGCGGCTGCTCGGCAGCGTCGGGGAGCCCATCAATCCCGAGGCGTGGATGTGGTATCACCGCGTGATCGGCGAGGGCCGCTGCCCGATCGTCGATACCTGGTGGCAGACCGAGACCGGCGCCATCCTCATCTCCCCGCTCCCGGGCGTGACCGCGACCAAGCCCGGATCGTGCACGCAACCGTTGCCCGGGATCGACGCGGACATCGTCGACGATCATGGCGACACCGTGAAGCGCGCCGACGCCGGCGGTTACCTCGTGATCAAGAAGCCCTGGCCATCGATGCTGCGCACCATCTGGCGCAACAACGAGCGCTACATCGCTGGCTACTGGGAGAAATTCAACAATCGCCTGTACGTAGCGGGCGACAGCGCCCACCGCGACGAGGACGGCTATTTCTGGATCATGGGGCGCATCGATGACGTGCTGAAGGTCAGCGGGCACCGTCTCGGGACCATGGAGATCGAGTCGGCGCTGGTCGCGCATCCGCGCGTGGCCGAGGCCGCCGTGGTCGGCAAGCCCCACGACATCAAGGGCGAGTCGGTGTTCGCCTACGTCGTGTGCCGCGGCCAACGCCCGACGGGCGACACCAGCGCGCTGGTGAAGGAGCTGCGCGAGTGGGTGGCGGAGCAGTTGGGCGCGATCGCCAAGCCCGACGACATCCGCTTCGCGGACAACCTTCCCAAGACGCGCTCGGGCAAGATCATGCGCCGGTTGCTCAAGGCCATCGCGCGCGGCGAGGAGATCACCCAGGACGTGTCGACGCTCGAGAATCCGGCGATTCTCGAGCAGTTGCGCGGCACGGAAAGCACCAGGGCCGCACCCGGCACCGCTCGCAAGCCCGCCTCACCGCGCGGCGCGGCGCGGCGCAAGGCGGCGCGCAAGCCTGGCAAGCCGGCCAAAGCGGCGCGGGCCAAGGCACGTGCCACACCCCGCACCGCCAGCCGTCGTTCCGCGCCGCGCAAGAAGTCGCCGGCCACGGGAGGCAAATCAGCCGCGCGCCGCACCGCACGCGCGGGCCCGGCCCGGCGGCGCCGCGCGGCATCGGGCGGCCGGCGCGCGCCAGGCGACGCCAAGCGCTGAGGCGCCCGGGCTCGTCAGGCCGTGCTGGCGTTGAGCGCGAACACCAGCAGGCGCCGCTGCAGCCGCTCGGAGAGTCCGCGCGGCTGATCGAGGCCCATGCGCTTGAGCGCGGAGGTATGTCGGCTCGCCGGCGTGGCGGTGAGTGACGCCGCGGCGGTCTTCACCCGGCCCCAGGGGCTGGAGGTGCGCCCGGCGAGAAACTTCAGCGCCCGCGTGAGGACAATCTCCTCCTCCGCCAGGTCGGTGCCGAACGGATATTCGCTGAAGTATCCCTGCTGGCGGTGGCCGCGCAACGCGAGCGTCAGACGCTGCGGCAGGTTGTTGCGGAACGCATCCGGGATGCGGTAGTCGGCGCGGATCTTGCCCGCCGACCTGGCGCGTGACAGCAGCGCGTCCTGAAAGCGCGAGTCCGCGACGTTCAGCAGCGCGATGATGATCTCCTCGTCGGTGCGGCCGCGCAGGTCCGCGATGCCATACTCGGTGACCACCAGATCGCGCAGGTGCCGCGGAATGGTCTGGTGCGCGTAGTTCCAGATGATGTTTGAAGTGGTGTGGCCGTGGCGCGTGCGGGTGGCGCGCACGCACAGGATCGAGCGCGCGCCCGGCAACGCGTGCGCCATGGCGACGAAGTTGTATTGACCGCCGACGCCGCTCACCACCTGCCCGTTCTCCAGCGCATCGGAGACCGCAGCTCCCAGCAGCGTGACCATCATGGTGGTGTTGATGCAGCGCGCGGCGCGCCGCTGCAGGATGCGCAGCTCCTGGTCGGCGCCGTACAGCTGGTTGACGAACGCCACGCCGCGCATGCCGAACTGCGCCCGCTCGCCCTCGGGCAGCTCGCGCAACGCCGCATAGAATCCGCGCGGACCCAGAAAAAATCCGGCATGCAGCACCTGGCCGTTGCGCAGCTCGCTTCCTAAGCACTCGGCCGCCAGACGCGCGCGGCTCGCAGGATCGGCGAGATTGGCCGCAATCCACTCCCCGCCCGCGGCGCGCACGCGAGCGTCGGCAAACTCCACATCCTGGCGAAACACGCCGTGGCATTTGAGGTCCGCGAACTCCGCGCTGCTCAGCACCGGGCCCGCACCCGCAGCCGCCAGCAGGCCGAGAATGCGCTCATCGAAGCGCTCGCCCGTCTGCCCGGAGCTCAGCAGCCTCTCGAGCGGCAGCGAGTCGTAGACGCGGCGGCACAGAATCCCGGCGCGATACAGCTCGAGCAGCTGATCGACGAACATCTCGGTGCAGGCGAACAGCCCGGCGCAGAACGGCGCGTCGCCCCCCGCGGCGTGGATCAGCGGCGCGGCCGTTGCCGTGCCGAGCGCCTGCAGAGCACGGCTCCAGGCCGCGTTCTGCTGATGCCGCAACAGCAGCGCATACACCAGCGAGTCACCCAGCTCGCCGATGCCGATCTGCAGCGTGCCCCCATCGCGCACCAGGGCGCTGGCGTACAAGCCGATGGCGTGGTCGACCGTGCCGAGCGGCGGATTGGGCGGACAGAACAGGTCGTAGTCGTAGCGCGGATCGTCGACCAGGAAGTCAAAGCGCCCGGGATCAACCAGCGCGTGCCCGGTCATGAACGGCATCTGTGCGTGCGTCTGCGCCACCGTGACGATGTCGCGGCCGGCGGCGCGCGCGTCCTCGATGAGCGGCAGCAGATCCACGCTCACATCGGCATTGGAGCCGAAGCTCAGCTGCAGCTCGCCGTTCACCACGCGCCGCGCCACCAGCTGGGCCATGACGTTGACGCCGCGCGCCAGACAATCGCGCGCCACGTGCGTGTAATTCGCACTCAGGTAATGGCGCTGCGCGTGACGCGAATCGAGAAACGCGCCCGGCGCCAGAAAGAACTCGACGATGCGGATGTTGGGCGGAAGCGTGTCGCTCTGCATGGCGCGCGCGTATTCCGGCTCCACATAAGTGCCGAACACCCGTGCAGCGAGCGGCGTCAGCAGGCGCGCCTCCAGCGCCGAGCGGGCCACGGGCTTCAGCAGCGACAGCGCCGTGAGGATGGTCAGATCGATCGTCGAGTCGCGCAGCGCGCGGCGGTAGAATTCGTTGACCAGCGGATTGGGTTTGCCGATCCCGAGCGGCAGCGCCAGCACGATGCGCGGTCCCACGCGGCGCAGCACCGCGTCGACGCAGTGTCCGACGTCAGCGAAAACTTCTGGCATTCAGGTGTGGCATGCTCACTGAAGCACGCGGCGCGCGTCAACCAACGGAGCTGAAAATCATGGAGGCAGCATGGCAGTGAACAAACCGGCCCTGGACCCCGCGGGTGTCGAGGTGATCTCCCGCAGCGGTTACCCGGAGCCCTACCGCTCGCGCGTTATGCCGCGCCACAAGCGTCGGCTCGGGGATGCGCTCGGGCTCACCCGCATCGGCATCAACCTGACGATGCTGCCGCCCGGCAAGGAATCCTCCATGCGGCACTGGCATACCCACGAGGACGAATTCGTATACGTGCTCGAGGGTGAGGTGGTGTTGCGCTCCGACGCGGGTGAGCAGCTGCTGCGCGCCGGCATGTGCGCCGGTTTTCCCGCGGGCGTCGCCGACGCCCACCAGCTCGCCTACTAATCAGCGTGCCGCGCTCGTCAGGCGCAGCGCGAACGACACGCCGACCTCGTTCCCCACTTGGTCGGTGGCTCTCCACTCGCCCTGCCCGACGCCGAAGTCCAGCCGGCGCACGGTGGTCTTGCCGCTCATGTAGCCGACGGCCACGCCGTGCTCGTCGGCGGTGCGAAACGTGAACGGCACGCGTGTATCGCGCGTCACGCCGCGGATGGTGAGCTTGCCGATCGCTTCATAGCCGCTGGCGGTCTTGTTGAACTGGCTGGCGGCGAAATGCGCCTGGGGAAACTTCGCTACCGCGAACAGATCCGCGCCGTGCAGGGTGTCATCGCGCTCCTGGTCGCCGGTGTCGAGGGAGCCGATCTCGACGGTGACTTCCAGCCGGCTACCCGCGAGGTTGTCGGGCGAGAAGTCGAAGCTCACGGCGAAGCGGGTGAACTTGCCTTTGTTCTGCGCGCCGGCCTGCTGGAAGGTGAATTCCAGCGAGCTCCTGGGCGCATCGAGCACGTAGTGTGTGACGGGAGGCGCGCTCGCCGCCCCCGCCGCGGTCAGGCACGGCCCGGCGGCCGTGGCAAGCACAATAGCCGCCAGTAGCGCATGCCCTGTTGGTCTCATCGCTTGGTTCCCTGCGTCGTGGTGGTGGAGAGCGGCAGCATGCGCTGCAGCACGTCGTCCCTGAGCACGTAGTGATGCTTGAGCGCGGCCGCCACGTGCAGCGTCACCACCGCACCCAGCACCACCGCGAGGGTCTGGTGGGTGGTCACGAGCGCGTGGTACAGCGGCTGGCTCTTCGGCACCAGGTCCGGCAGCTGAAAGAACCCAAACCAGCTTACCGGAAACCCACGTGCCGAGGACATCATCCAGCCTGACAGGGGCATGGCGAACAACAGCGCATACAGCATGGCGTGTGTGAAGCGCGCCAGGGCGCGCTCGTACGGCTTGAGCGTCTGCGGCAGCGCGGGCGTCGGGTTCAGCTGCCGCCAGCCGAGCCTCACCAGCGCGAGTCCCAGTATGGTGATACCGACGGACTTGTGGCGCGCGAGCATGGCGAGCTTTTTCATGCCCAGCGGCAGATCGCCCGCGAGCGCGGCGAGGGTGACCTGCACGATGATCAGCACGACGATGAGCCAGTGCAGCAGCTGGGCGACCGCACCCCAGCGGTGCGTGGTATTTCGCATGACCATGCCGCTAAGCTTATGCGCGTGAGTGCGCGTTGCAAACTCCAACTGCTCGGCGCGGCACTGCTCGCGGCGCTGCTCGCGGGTTGCCCGTTGCGGCCGCGTGCTCCCGCGGCGCCGCCGGTGGCGGCGGCGGAGACTCCCGCGCCTCACGAGGGGGTTCCCTACGACATCGTGGCGGATGAATCGCTGCTCAGCATCCGCGTGTATCGTGGCGGCACGCTCGCGAGCGCCGGCCACAACCACCTGATCGCCTCGCACGCCCTGACCGGTACGATCTACGTGCCCGCGGACGTCATGCGCACCAGCTTCGAGGCTCATATCCCGGTGGCCGCGTTCACGGTCGATGAAGCGGCGCTGCGCGCGCAGGAGCACAGCGCCGATTTCCCGCCCGAGGTGCCGGACGCCGCCCGCGAGGGCACGCGGCGCAACATGCTCGGGGAGGCGCTGCTCGACAGTGAGCGCAACCCGCAGATCGTGTTGCGCTCTGTGCGGCTCGAGTCTGCCGGGCAGCCGGCGCCGAGCACCGGCAGCAAGGCCGGCGGCGAGGCGCGGGCGGTGCTGGCCCGCGTGCAGACCACGGTGCGCGGGGACGTGCGCACCATCAGCGTGCCGGTGCGCTACAGGCTCGCCGCCGGCACAGTCATCGTATCCGGCGAGGCCCCGCTGCGGCAGAGCGATATCGGGCTCACGCCCTTCAGCGCGCTGCTCGGTGCACTGCAGGTGCAGGACGAGATGCGCGTCCGCTTCCGGCTCGTGGCGCGCGCCGCCGACTCGGGTTCCGGCGCGCCGCGTTAGAGGGTTGCACGCGTTACTTGCGGTTCAGTTCCGCCAGCAGCTCGTTGGCCTTGTACACCTTGCGCAGCGCCTCGAACATGATGGCCGGATCCACCGCGACCGCGCGGTTCAACTCGGGGTCGAACCAGTAGCTACCCGCGATCGAGTGGATGTTGCCGTCGAACATGAGTCCCACGAGCCTGCCGCCGGTATCGATCAGCGGGCTGCCTGAGTTGCCGCCCACGATGTCGTTGTTGGTGGAGAGATCGAACCTCGTCTGCGGATCGAGCTCGGTCTTCGTCTTGAGCCAGCTGTCGGGAATCCTGAACGGTTCCTGGCCGGTGGCGCGCTCGAACAGCCGCGACAGGTACGTGAACGGCTCGATTTCGCGGCCGTCCTCCTTCCAGCCCTGCACCGAGCCGACGTTCAGGCGCAGGGTGAAGGTCGCATCCGGCGGCACGCTCGTGCCATATACGCGAAAGCGGGCGCGCGCGATTTTTTCGGACGCGGCGTCGACCGGAGCTTCCACCTCGTCCTCATAACTCTTGCGCACCGTACGGGCCGGCGCATCCACGCTGCGCGCGAGTTCGATCATCGGGTCGTGCGCGGCGTCGAGCGCCGCCGCGCCACCGTCCCATAAGCGCTGGCGCAGCTTCGGATCGGCGAGCTGCGAGCCGTCCACCAGCCGTGCCGCCAGCGTGTCGGGTGAATCCTTCGCCAGCAGCTGACGCACGATCGGGGCGTCCGGCCCCAGCCACTCGCGCATGCGCTCCAACGCAAAGGACAGGGTCACCTTGTCGAGCGCCGGATACACGGGTACCGGGGCGGTGAGGCGCTGCACGACGCGTGGCAGCGCCGCGTCGCGGTATTCACGCAGGCGGTCGGTGTTGGGTTTGGGGCGTTCAGCGGCGCCGCGCACCAGGGTGCGCGCATAGGTGAACAACCTGCTGTTGAAGCCGGCGCCCAGCTCGAGGAACGTATAGGGCAGATAGAGCTCGCGCTCGCGCAGCTGCGCTTTCGCGATGTCCGACCAGGGATCGCCGATCGCGGCGGCGAACTGCGGGTCGGCGGCGACCTTGGCCCGCAGCGCCGCTTCCTCGTCGCGCTTGGCTTGCAGCAGCCGGTCATCGAGCAGCGCGTCGAGCTGCTTGCGGCGCACCTTAATGGAGTTTTCCAGGCCATTGAGCGGATCTTCCACGATGCGGTCCGCTTCGGCGCCCGTTTTACCGAACTCGATGAAACGCCCGCGCAACTCCGAGGCGCGCAGCAGCCAGCGCGGCAGTTCCACATTGCGCAGGCTCTGGAGCTGCGCAACGGTCAACAGCCGGTCGGTGGAACCGGGATGCCCCGATACCAACACCAGCTCGCCCGCCTGCGGCCCCTCCGGCCGTAGCGCCAAGAAGTTCGGCGTCGAGGCGGGCTTGCTGTTCGGGCCGTAGGCGCGCAGGACCGACATGTCCAGGCACCAGCGCGGGAACTGAAAATTGTCCGGGTCACCGCCGAATGCGCCAATCCCGCGCTCGGGAGCGAACACCAGGCGCACGTCGTCATAACGGTGGTACTTGTAGAGCCAGTACTGCCCGCCCTGGTAGAGGTCGACGGATTCGCACTTCAGCGGCCCGGATTTCGCGTGCTGGCTTTCCTGCTCGCAGGCCTGCTCGAGTTGCGTCAGGGTTTTCTTGCGGGTGTCGTTGGCCGCGCGGTCATCGAGTCCGCGGATCCTTGCTGCGACCTTGGCGGTGACGTTCTCCACGCTCATCAGTACGTCGGCGATCTGCGTTCCACACTTGAGTTCCTGTTCCCGGGAGCGGGCGAGGAAGCCGCTGCGCACCAGGTTGCGCTCGCTGCTCGAGTGCTCATCCAGGCAGGCTTCGGCGCAGTGGTGATTGGTGAGGATCAGCCCGTCGGGCGACACGAAGGATGCCGTGCAGTTTGATAAGCGGATGGTGGCGGTGCGCACCCGATCCAGCCAGGCGGAGCTGATGTCGGCGCCGTACTGGCGTTTCACCAGATCCTGCGGAAAGTCGTGGAAGGTCCACATGCCGCCGTCGCTGAACGCGGGCGGTGATACCAGCAGCACGAGGACGGCGGGCAGACAGCTGCGGCGCATGGCGATCTCCGGGGCGCGATGGGTCTTGGCTTCAGCTTTCTGATTCGAGCAGCATGAGCGTCGTGCCGTCCGGGCTTTCCAGCACGGCGTTGCCGAGGCGCCCGGCGGCGCCCGGCACGATGGCGGACATGGCCACGCCCAGCTCGCGCAGCCGCGCAATGCGTGCACGCATATCGGGGTCGCGGAACACGAGCATCGGACGCTCGCACACCTGTAGGGAGTGAAACGAGACGTCCAGGTAGTCGCTGGTGAGCGGCAGGTGCGGATAGGGCGTCGCCACCTCGCCGGCGGCGACGAAGCCCAGAGGCTCCCAGAAGCCCTGCGCGGCGGCAAAGTCCGTGACCGGCAGACTCACTTCGGCGAAGTCCCCGCACAGCGAGACCTCGGCCACCCCGCGCGCCACCGGCGAGTAGGTGCGCGCTTCCAGGACCGCGACCGCGTGGCCAAACGGGTCCGACAATCCGATCTCGTGGAATACCTCCTCGCCGGTGCGGCACCGCGTCAGTTTGATGCCGGCCGCGGCAAACTCCCGCACGCACTCGGCAATGCCGGGACGCACGAAAGTGAGAACCGGCGAGGCGCCGGGCCGTTGATGCAGGCCTATGACCAGCCGGCCGTCGGTCAGCACTCCGTACGGATGCGTGAGCGTATCGGTGGTCGGGGCCTGGGTGAAGCCTAAGCGTTCGTAGAACTCGATCGAGGCGCGCACATCATCGACCGCGATGCTGGTCTCGTGAAAAGTCCCCAGCAGTGGCAGTGGCGCGCCGGACATCACGCGGAGGTACCGCGCGCGGTGCTGGGAAGGCGGCCATGCCCGGCGTGCGTCCAGCCCTGACAGTGCTGCTCGATCAGGTCCGCGAGGCATTGCGCATGGCTGGCGCGGGCGTTGAGCGCCGGCACATACTGGTAACGCTCACCACCGGCGCGCATGAAGGTGTCACGATTTTCGATATCGATCTCCTCGAGCGTCTCCAGGCAGTCCACGGCAAAACCCGGACACACCAGGGTAACTTCGCGCACGCCGCGGGCGGGCATCCCGGTGAGCACCGTGCGGGTGTAGGGCTTTAGCCAGTCCGTCGGACCAAAGCGGGACTGAAAGCTCACGCTCCACTCCCCGTCGCGCAACAGCAGTTCGTCCGCGAGCAGGCGCGCCGTCGTCTGGCAGCGGCAGAAGTACGGGTCGCCCTGGTGGAAGTAGCGCTCCGGAATGCCATGAAAGGAAATCAGCAGGTGAGCCGTGCGGCCGTGAGCCTGCCAGTGCTCGGTGACGCTGGCGCGCAGCGCATCGATGTAGCCCGGATGCTCGTGATAGTCCGCGATGAAGCGCAGCTCCGGCAGCCAGCGCCAGCGGCGCAACTCGGCACTCACCTGGTCGTAGACGGCACCGGTGGTGGCCCCGCAATACTGCGGGAACAGCGGCAGCACCAAGATGCGCTGTGCACCGGACTCGCGCAATCGACCGAGCGCGCCGCGCACGTCGGGAGCGCTGTAGAGCATGCCGACCTCCACCGACATGGGCGCGAGCATGCGTTGCGCGAGCGAGCTGGCGAGCTCGGCACGCAAGCGCTCCGACAGATCGCGCAGCGGCGAGCCGCCAGCAGTCCAGATGAGGCGGTACTTGCGCGCGATGCGCCGCGGACGCCAGGGCAGAATGATCCCGTAGAGCAGCGGCAGCCACAGTGCGCGCGGCAGCTCCACCACGCGCGGGTCGGCGAGAAAGCGCGCCAGGAACGCGCGCACGGCGCGCGGTTCGGCGGCTTGCGGCGTGCCGGAGTTGACCAGCAGGATGCCGATACGTTCGGGGTTCGCGTAGCGCATGGCTCACGATACCGCAAGCGCGGCGCCCGGGCCTATGGCGGCGCGCTCAGCCAATGCCGATACACAGGTATTTGAGCTCGGTGTAGTCGAGGATGCCGTACTTCGAGCCCTCGCGGCCCGTGCCGGACTCCTTGATGCCGCCGAACGGGGCGACTTCGGTGGAAATGATCCCGGTATTCAGGCCCACGATGCCGTACTCGAGCGCCTCCGCCACGCGCCACGAGCGCGCCAGGTCGCGCGTATAAAAGTAGGCCGCCAGCCCGAACTCGGTATCGTTCGCCATGCGGATGGCGTCATTCTCGCTCTCGAAACGGAACAGCGGCGCGACCGGGCCGAAGGTCTCCTCGCGCGCCACCAACATGTCGGCAGTCACGTCCGTCACCACGGTGGGCTCGAAGAACGTGCCGCCGAGCGCGTGGCGTTTGCCGCCGTGCACGATGCGCGCGCCCTTGGTCACCGCATCCGCCAGGTGCTCCTCCACCTTGGCGAGCGCCTTGGCATCGATGAGCGGACCCTGGTCGGTGGGGCCCCTGAGCCCGTCCCCCACGCGCAGCTGTGCCACGGCGTGCACCAGCTTAGCCGTGAACGCCTCGTACACCGGCGCCTGCACCAGCAGGCGATTGGCGCACACGCATGTCTGGCCGGTGTTGCGGTACTTGCTGGCGATGGCCCCCGCCACCGCGGCATCCAGATCGGCGTCCTCGAACACGATGAACGGCGCATTGCCGCCGAGCTCCAGCGACAGCTTCTTCACCGTGCCGGCGCATTGCGCCATGAGTTTCTTGCCCACGGCGGTGGAGCCGGTGAACGTGACCTTGCGGACGCTGGTGTTGGAAGTCATCTCGCCGCCGATCGCGGCCGCATTCCCGGTGATCACGTTGAGCACGCCGGCCGGCACCCCGGCGCGCGCCGCGAGCGCTGCGGCCGCCAGCGCCGAGTAGGGCGTCTGGCTCGCGGGCTTGCAGACGAAAGTACAGCCGGCCGCGAGCGCGGGTCCCGCCTTGCGCGTGATCATCGCCAGGGGGAAATTCCACGGCGTGATCGCCGCGACCACTCCCACGGGCTGGCGCAGCACCAGGATGCGCTTGTCGGGCTGGTGCCCCGGGATCACGTCCCCGTACAGGCGCTTGCCTTCCTCGGCGAACCACTCGATGAACGAGGCCGCGTAGGCAATCTCGCCCTTGGACTCCGCGAGCGGCTTGCCCTGTTCGGCGGTCATCAGGGTGGCCAGGTCCTCCAGGTTCGCCATCAGCAGCTCGTACCAGCGACGCAGCACCGCCGCGCGCTCCTTGGCGGTCTGCGCGGCCCACGCCGGGAATGCCTGGGCGGCGGCCTCGATGGCGCGCCGCGTTTCGCCGGCGCCCATGTCGGGCACCGCGCCGATCGGCTCGCGGGTCGCCGGATTGACGACCTGGTGCGTGGCGCCGTTGGTGGCGTCCACCCACTTGCCCGCGACGAAGGCGCGGGTACGCAGCAGATCCGCATCGCGCAATTTCATGTGGCGGCTCTCCTTGAGTCTTCAGCCCTTGACCGGCTCGCCGCCGGCAACATAGCGGCCGAGGAAGTCCAGGGTGCGTGCGCGCGCCAGCGCGGCGACCTGCGGGTTGTAGGCGTCGCGCTGCTCGCAGTTGAAACCGTGGCCCGCCCCCTCATAGACAAACAGGGGCGCGTGCGGGTTCGCCGCCCTGGTCCGCTCGACGTCGGCGTGCGGGATGCTCCGGTCCTCCTTGCCGTAGTGATACATGACCGGACAGTTGGGTTTCTGGTCGAGGTGGCTCGCGACCCGGCCGTAATACACCACCGCGCAGGCGAGCGGCAGCTGGCAGGCCGCAAGATACGACATGGTTCCGCCCCAGCAGTAGCCGACGGTTGCCGCCCGACCGGAGTGTTTCACCACGGCGAGCGCGGCAGCGAGATCGCGCAGCGCATCTTCCGGCGTCAGCTGCTTCGCGTAGCCGCTACCCTCCTGCATTTCGGCGGCGGAGTAGCCGAGCTCGATACCGCGGCGCACCCGATCGAACAGGCAGGGAGCGATCGCCGTGTAACCGTCGGCGGCGAAGCCGTCGGTCACTTTGCGGATGTGGCTGTTGACGCCGAAGATCTCCTGGATCACGACCAGCGCGCCGCGCGGGCGTCCGGGTGCGGCGGCGAGCCAAGCCTGAAACTCGTGGCCGTCGCGGGCCATGATGGTGGAGTACTCGCCCATGGACTTGGCTACCGATGGCTTCGCCGGATCGACCATGGCATTCTAACCCGTTACGCCTCGGGGAGGAGTCATGCTGGTCGGATCCGCGGTCAGGCGCGTGGCCATCGTTGGTGGCTTACGCATTCCCTTCGCCCGCTCGTATTCGGCTTACGCCACCGCCAGTAACCAGGACATGCTCACGGCTGTGTTCCGCGCCGTGGTCGAACGCTTCAAGCTCCAGGGCGAGCGTCTCGGGGATGTGGCCGCAGGCGCGGTGATCAAGCATTCCAGGGACTACAACCTGGTGCGCGAGAGCGTGCTGTCGAGTGGGCTGGATCCGCACACGCCCGGGCTGGACATGCAGCGTGCCTGCGGCACGAGCCTGGAAGCCGCGATCGACATCGGCAACAAGATCGCGCTCGGACAGATCGACGCCGGTCTCGCCGGCGGCACCGACTCCATCAGCGATGCGCCGATCGTCTACCCGCGCTCGTATCAGCAACTGCTGCTCGCGAGCTACCGCGGGCGCAACGCGTGGCAGCGGCTGTCGCCGTGGTTTGGTCTGCGGCCCAGGCACTTCAGGCCGGTGCTGCCCGCGGTCGTCGAGCCGCGCACCGGATTGTCCATGGGGCAGAGCACCGAGATCATGGCCAAGCGCTGGCAGATCACACGCGCCGAGCAGGACCAGCTGGCCCAGCAGAGCCACATGAAGGCCGCGGCCGCATGGCGCGCCGGGTTCTACGACGACCTGGTGGTGGAGTACCTGCGACTGAAGAGCGACAACAATATCCGCGCCGACACCAGCGCGGAGAAACTCGCCAAGCTGCGGCCGAGCTTCGCCGCGGACGGCACGCTCACCGCCGGCAACAGCACTCCGCTCACCGATGGGGCGAGCGCGGTGCTGCTGGCGACGCCGGAGTGGGCAGCCAAGCGCAACCTGCCGGTGCTGGCTTACCTGCGCTACGGCAAGGTATGGGCGGTCGACTTCGCAAACGGCAAGGAGGGGCTGCTGATGGCGCCCACCTACGCCGTACCCGCGATGCTGCGCGACGCGGGCCTGACACTGCAGGACTTCGATTACTACGAGATTCACGAGGCGTTCGCGGCACAGGTGTTGTGCACGCTGAAAGCCTGGGGATCACCGGATTACTGCCGCGATGTGTTGGGATTGCCTGCGCCGCTGGGCAGCATTGACCTCGGCAGGCTGAACGTAAAGGGCGGTAGCGTGGCCATCGGGCACCCGTTCGCCGCCACCGGCACGCGCATTCTGGGCACGCTCGCCAAGATGCTCGCAGGCGATACGAGCGCGAAGCGCGGACTGATCTCGGTCTGCGCCGCCGGCGGGATGGGAGTGACGGCCATCGTCGAGCGCTGAAGGGGCAGGAATAGTGGGTGTCAGGAGCGTGTGCGCCACGCTGGCCGTAAGCGCGCTGTCGAGCGCCACGCCGGCGCACGCCGATTTCCAGACGGCGCTCGGGGAATACAACGCCGGCCACTACGAGGTAGCGCACGCGCAGTTCCTGGCGCTCGCGGAACTCGGCGATTGCTCGTCGCAGTTCAACCTGGGGGCGATGGCGCTGAAGGGGCAGGGCGGCCCGAAGGATGCCGGCAGCGGGGTCGGCTGGCTGCAGGCGGCCGCCGGCAACGGCTGCGAGCGGCTCGTGGGCAACAAGGTGGCGGGCCTTACGGCGAAGCTGAGCGCCGATGAGTCGCGCGCCGCCGCGGGCATCGTGGCCCGCTACGGTCGTGATGCGCTGCACACGCAGGGCATTGTCAGCCCTGACTTCAGCTGCCGGGAACAGGTTGCCGCGAGTGTGCTGCAGGCTCCGGCGCCGGAGTACCCGCGCCTCGCCGGTGACACGCGCCAGGGCGCGATCGTGATCACCGAGCTGACGATCGGGGTCGACGGCCTGGCCCGCGACCCGGAGATTCTGCTGGCGGTGCCGGAGACGGGTTTTCCGGCGGCGGCCGTCGAGTCGTGGCTGAACTCGCGGTTCGAGCCGGCGTCCCGCGGCGGTGCGCCCATCGAATCGAGGCTCCAGGCCAAGTCGCTGTTTGCCATCGAGGGGGGCAGTGGACTGTCGGGGATGGACGCCTACAAGTCGGCCCGGCAGCGCGCCGACGCGGGTGACCCGGTAGCCGGGTACCTGGTAGGGCTCACGGCATCGCTCGATGCCTCGCTCGGGATCTCCTCCGCGAGGGCGGGGCAGCTGCTGCTCGCCTCGGCGCGCGACGGCGATTCCCGCGCCCAGTACTGGGTGGGGAGCGAGCTGCACGCCACCGCCGTGTGCCACAGCCAGGTGAACGGCGCAGTCTGGCTGCGGCACGCCGCCGACGGCGGCAGCGCCTCGGCACAGCTGATGCTGGCAACGGATCTGCTGAGTGCCGATCCCACTGGCGCGCAGGCCGCGCAGGCGCGCAGCCTGCTGGAGCGGGCGGCGACCTCCGACAGCTTCTACGTCAGAAAGCACGTGGTGGCCCTGCTCGCCGCCTCACCGCTCGACGCGGTGCGCGATCCGGGCACGGCGCTGAGTGTGGCGACGAAACTCGCCGCCGGGGAGATTCAGTCCGATCCGCAGATGTTTGAAGCCGTCGGTGCGGCTTACGCGGCCAGCGGGGATTTCCGCCAGGCGAGCGCGCAGCAGCAGATTGCGATCCGCAAGGCCCGCAGCCTTGCGTGGAATACACGCGTGATGACGCAGAGGCTGGCCGCGTACCGCGACGGCAGGCCGTGGCGCGGCGATCTGTTCGCACTGCCGCCGCACGCGCCGCGCGCCGATTAGCGCCCGCGCACCGTGCGCGCCATGATGCGCACATGGAGGCACTCTCGGGCGCGGTGCTGGTCGTGTTCTGCCGCCGCCCGCAGATCGGACGGGGCAAGCAGAGACTGGCGCGCGCGCTGGGTGCGCCAGATGCGCTGGCGATCGCGCAGGCGCTGCTGGAGTGCGCGCTGGAGGATGCGCTCGCGTGGCCGGGCGGGCTCGTCATTGCACCGGAGAATCCGACTGAGGCGCGCTGGGCACAAGGCCTGCTCGAGCGTGAGGCGAGCGTCCAGCCCCAGCCGCGTGGCAACCTGGGTGAGCGTCTGAACGCAGTCGATCGCGCGGTGCGCGCTCTCGGCCACGAGCGCGTCCTGTTCATCGGCAGCGACGCCCCGTCGCTGACCCTGTCCGAGCTTCTCGCGGCGCAAACTGCGCTGGATCGAGCGGACGTCGTGCTGGTTCCGGCCCGGGACGGCGGTGTGACCCTGATGGGATCGCGGCTTGCGTGGCCGGATCTGGCTCCCCTGCCGTGGAGCGAGCCGACTCTCGCGCAAGGCTTGGAGGCGTGTTGCCGCAGCCACGCTCGTTCCGTGACGCGGCTGCCGGATTCGTACGACGTCGACGAAGTGTCCGATCTCAGCACCGCACGGCGCGCGCTCGCAGACGACGATCGTCCAGCGCGCCGCCGGCTGCATGAGCTGTTGGTGAAGGTCGCGTGAACGCATGAAGGGGCGCGTGGTGTGGGCAGTCGCGGCTGTGCTGCTGCTCGGCGCGGCGGGGTGGTTGCTGCCGGTGAGGGAGTGGCTGGGCGCGGCGCTCACCTGGGCCGCGGCGCTCACCTGGGCCGCGGCGCACCGCGGGCCGTCCGCGCTGGTGTTCATCGCCCTGTACGTGCTGGCAACGGTATGTCTGGTTCCCGGCCTCATTCTCACGCTCGCGGGCGGCGCGATCTTCGGACTGGCGCGGGGCGTAGCGCTGGTATCCGCAGGCAGCGTGCTCGGGGCAAGCGCGGCGTTCTTCATCGGCCGCACGTTTGCCCGTGAGTGGACGCAGCAGCGCATCGCGGCCTGGCCCCGGTTCCGGGCGCTGGACGGCGCCCTCGGTGAACGCGGCTTCTGGATCGTGCTGCTCACACGGCTGTCGCCGCTGCTCCCCTTCAACCTGCTGAACTACGCGTACGGGGTCACGGCGGTAAGGCCACGCGACTATATTGCCGCCTCCTGGCTCGGCATGCTGCCCGCCACGGTGCTGTACGTGTACGCTGGATCCGCGGCCGCGAATCTCGCGCAGGCGCTCGCGGGCCGGGTGCGTACCGGGAGAACCGGTACCGTCCTGTTGGTTGTTGGTCTGGCAGCCACCGTCGCAGTAACCGCGCTGGTGACGCGCCTCGCGCGCCGCCAGCTCGAACACGAGCTCGCCCCATGAACGAGGATGACGCGCTGTGGCGCCGGCTGGTTTTTCCGTCGGACTATCGCAATCCCACGCCCGCGGCGCGCTACAACCTCACCGTGATCGGCGCCGGCCCTGCGGGCCTCGTCACCGCGATCGCCGCGGCGGGTCTGGGCGCGCGCGTCGCGCTGGTGGAGCGGCATGCCATGGGCGGTGACTGCCTGAACGTCGGTTGCGTGCCCTCGAAGACACTGCTGGCGGCGGTGCGCGGCGGCCTGACGTTTGCACTCGCGATGCAACGGGTGCGCGCGGTGCGTGCGCGCATTGCCCGACACGACTCGGTCGAGCGCTATACACAAGCGGGAGTCGACGTGTTCCTCGGGCAGGGGAGTTTCAGCAATGCGCATGAGATTCGCGTCGCAGAGGCGACGCTGCGCACGCGCCGCACCGTGATCGCCACGGGGGCGCGCGCCCGCATTCCGCCGCTGCCCGGACTTGAGCAGATCACACCCTTGAGCAACGAGACCGTGTTCGATCTCACCGAGCAGCCGCGGCGTCTGGCGGTGCTCGGCGCCGGTCCGGTTGGCTGCGAGCTCGCGCAGGCCTTCGCGCGCCTCGGTACGCAGGTCGAGCTGCTCGAGCTCGGGCCACAGATCCTGCCGCAGGACGAACCCGAGGCGGCGCAGCGGGTGGCTGACGCCCTGGTCCGGGACGGCGTCAGGCTGCGGCTCGGCGCGCGGGTCACGGGCGCCTCGCGCGCGCTCGCGGGCAAGGTGCTGATGCTCGCTGACGGCGCGTCGGTTGCCGCCGATGAGGTGCTGGTTGCCGCCGGCCGCGCACGCAACGTCGAGGGCCTGGAGCTGCAGCGGGCCGGCGTGCGCTTCGACAGCGAAGCCGGCATTGCCGTCAATGCCCGCCTGCAGACCTCCCACGCGCACATCTACGCGGCCGGGGACGTGTGCGCGGCGCTGCAGTTCACGCATGCGGCCGATGCGCAGGCGCGCATCGCGGTGCGCAATGCCTTGTTCCTGGGGCGCGCGCGCGCCGATAAACTGGTCATCCCGTGGTGCACCTACACCCGGCCGGAGCTCGCGCACGTGGGGGCCACGAGTCGGGAGCTTCAGGGGGCCGGTCGTGCCTTCGATCGCTATCGCGTGGAGTTCGGCGAGCTCGATCGCGGCCAGACCGACGACGCGGCCGATGGTTTTGCGGAAGTGCTGACCGCGCGCGGGTCGGACAGGATCCTGGGTGCCACCATCGTCGGCAGGGACGCCGGCGAGCAGCTGGCGCCCCTGGTGCTGGCGCTGACCCGGGGGCTGGGCCTGAAGAGCCTCGGCTCGCTGGTGCTCCCGTACCCGACACGCTCGGAGTACCTGCGCCGTATCCTCGACAACTACAGCCGCACGCGACTGACGCCGTTCACGGCGGGTACACTCAGGTGGTGGCTGACGCGCACTCTTTAGTTCTCGCGGTCGTGGTTCCCACGCTGAGCGACGACGCGGCGCTGGCGCGCCTGCTGCCGCTCCTGGGTCGGCTCGCCATGCCTTCCGAGCCAGTGATCGTGGTCGATGGCGCTGCGAGCGAGGCCACGGCTGCCCTGTGCCGCAGCGCCGGCTGCACCTGGATACCGTCCGGGGCCGGACGGGGCGTGCAACTGAATGCCGGCATCGCCGCAGCGCGGGCCGCGGGAGCGGGTGTGCTGTGGATGGTGCATGCCGACTGCGAGCCCCACGCCCTCAGCGCGTGCGCCATTCGTGACGCTACGGCTGCGGGCGCGGCGGGTGGCTACTTCAGCTTCCGTTTCGGCGGCGCGCGCAGCCCTCTGAAACGCTTCCTGGAAGCGTGCATCGCGTGGCGCTGCCGGCTGTCGATGGTGTACGGCGATCAGGGCATTTTCGTGACCCGTGCGGCGTACGACGCAAGTCCCGGGATCGGCGCGCAGCCGCTGTTCGAAGAAGTGGCGCTGGTGCGTGCCCTCAGGCGCACCCGGCGTTTCGTCGCCGTGGCTTTGCCGATGACGGTCTCGGAGCGCCGCTGGCAGCGCGATGGGCTGCTGCGGCGCACGCTACGCAACCGCACGCTGGCGCTGGCTTTCGTACTGGGCATCGATCCGGTGACGCTCGAGCGCTGGTATCGCGCATCGCGGGCGCGGGAAGCGCGGCAGTGAGCGTCGGCGATGCGGCGGGCGCGAGCCTCTGCCGCGACGAGTGGCTGTTCACCCCGCTGGGGGATGCACGCGGCTACATCCAGCCTCACACCCTGTCGGAGCTGTGGTTTCACACCGGCACGGCGTGCAATCTCGCCTGCCCGTTCTGTCTGGAAGGCTCCAGGCCCGGTGATCGGCGCCTCGGGCGCGTGACGTTCGCGGACCTGCAACCCTTCATCGACGAGGCGGTCCAGCTCAGCGTGCGGCAGTTCTCCTTCACCGGCGGCGAGCCGTTCCTCATCAAGGATCTGGTGCGCATTCTTTCGTATGCGCTGGAGCGCGCGCCGTGCCTGGTGTTGACCAACGGCGTCGACGCGGTGCCGAAGCGCCTGGCGAAGCTCGCGGAATTGCGGGCACGGCCGCACGCACTGGCAGTGCGCGTGAGCATCGATTACCCGCAGCGCGCGCGGCACGACGCCGGACGCGGCGAGGGAAATTTCCTCAAGGCTTGGGCTGCGCTCGCGCTGCTGCACGGCGCCGGCTTTCGCGTGTCGATCGCGCGGCAGATGGAGCCGGGCGAGAACCGTACCGCGGTCGAGGACGCCTACCGGGCTCTGATGCACGCGCACGCGCTGCCGCAGGATCTGAACATCGTGGCGTTCCCGGACTTCGGCGCCCCCGGCACGCAGCCGCCCGTGCCGCCCGTGACGGAGAACTGCATGACGCAGTATCACAGTGAAGCCACGCGGCGCGAGTTCATGTGCGCGTACAGCAAGATGGTGGTGAAGCTCAACGGGCGCATGCGGGTCTACGCCTGCACCCTGGTGGACGATGATCCGGCTTACGATCAGGGCGGCTCTCTCAGCGCGAGTCTCGGCCGGCGCGTCATGCTGCGACATCATCGTTGCTTCAGCTGCTTCAAATACGGCGCGTCGTGCAGCGAGACCCGGGGGCACTGACTGCAGTCAGGTCTGCAGGAACTCAAGCAGCGCGCGCTGTGCGGCGTCCAGCTGCTCGCGCGGCGTGAGCAGCGCGCCGCGCAGCGCCTGGCGGCAGGGCCTTGACTCGTCCTCCTGGTGCTCCGCCACCGTCGCGGCGAGAAGCTGCTGCACGCGGCCGAGATTGCTGCGGAACAGCTTCAGTATCTGTTCCGCCGACGCATGTTGTGTTGGATCCTCGAGCCAGGAGTCGTAATCGGTCGCTACCGCGATGGTGCAGTAGCCGAGTTGCGCCTCCAGGGCGAGGAATGCCTCCGGCACGTTGGTCATGCCGACGATATCCGCACCCGCCGCGCGCAGGAACAGGCTCTCCGCGCGGGTGCCGAGGCGCGGACCCTCGACGCAGGCGTAGGTCTTGTCCTCGTGCAGCGCCACGGCGCCGGCGCGCGCCACGCGCGCGATCAGTGCGGCGGTGGCGCGGCAGGTGGGCTGCGCGCTCGAGATATGCGCGACCAGCCCGCCGCCGAAGAAGCTCGCGGCACGCGTTCCCGTGGTGAAGTCCAGGTACTGCGACGGCAGCGCGAGATCGCCGGGGCGGATCTCTTCGCGCAGGCTCCCCACCGCCGACACGCCGATCACCGTGCGCACGCCGAGGCTCTTCAGCGCCCAGATATTGGCCCGGAAGTTGATCTCGCCGGGCAGCAGCTGGTGCTGCAGGCCGTGGCGCGCCAGAAATGCGACTTCGCGACCGCGCAGCGTCCCGGTCATGAGCGGCGAGGACGGTGCCCCGAACGGGGTCGTCACCGTGTGCGCGCGTGGCGTCCCCAACTCCCGCATGGCGTACAAACCGCTACCACCGATGATGCCGATCATGGCTTGCTGCGCTCCCTGAACGCTCATTTGCGCGGATGGCCCGCACCGCGGCAAGATGCCTGAAAGCACCGCGCAACAACAACTCGAACCGGGCATCCACCATGAGCAGCACACCGTTTCCATCGCTGGGACCGCCGCTCTGGCCGGTGCGCCTGCTCGATGTGGGTCTGTGGCTGATCGGCGCGGGGCTGCTGCTGTGTCTGATCTGCGGGCCGTCGCACCGCTTCGGGCTGGCGAATTTCAGGGTCGCGCTGCTGCTGCTGGCGGGCGGTCTGCTGCTGCTGCTGGCAGGCACGCTGCTCGCCATCGTCGGCATGCTGGTGGCGAGCGCCCGGCGCATGCGCTTTGCGCGCGGCCCGGCCATGGTGATGATCGCGATCGGCCTGCTCGCCAGCGGCTATCTGCTGAGCTGGATCGCGCGCGCGCGCGCGGCACCGCCGCTACACGAAATCAGCACCGATCTCGCCGACCCGCCGGCGTTCGTGGTGGTTGCGGCGTTGCGGCGCGACGCTCACGCCGTCAACCCTTCCGAATACGTGTCCCGGGTGAGCGCGCCGGGCGGCAGGATCATCGAGGTGCCGGAATTGCAGCGCCAGCGGTATCCCGACATCCAGCCGCTGCGCCTCAGGCTCACGCCGGCGGCGGCGCTGCAGGCTGCGCAGCGCGCCGCGCAGCGCCTCGGCTGGCAGATCGATGCCTACGTGCCCGGGGATGGACGCCTCGAGGCGACCGACACCAGCGCCTTCTTCGGCTTCAAGGACGACGTGGTGGTGCGGGTGCGCGCCAGCGATGCGGGTTCGCGCCTCGACGTCAGGTCGAAGTCGCGGGTGGGCTTAAGCGATGTCGGTGCCAACGCCCGTCGCGTGCGCGCCTTCCTGAAGCTGATGGAGAGCAACTGAGGTCGCGCGCTCGCGGGCAGCCAGCAGCTGAATTCGCCGGCCTCATTTCTCGCGGTTGTAGGTAAAGTCGTACTCGACCGTCCAGGTCTTGCCGTCGTCCGTTGACCCCTCGCTGAACTGGCGAACGCGATCCGCTCCAAGGTTATAGAACCGCAGCCGGCGCTTCAGCGCTTTGCCGTTCGCTTGCGGAATGCCGTCGGTATACAAATCCATGACGCCCTCGGTGAGGCCTCCATGGAAATGGATCATTCCGCCCTGATTGTCGACCCAGAACTGCTCCCAGCGTTTCTGGTCCGGGTTGTAGACGTTGTAACTCTTGCCGGAGTAAGCGGATTCGCCCAGGGAAGTCCAGTTCTCCCAGATGACACAAGCGCCCAATCCGCGCTCGATGTGGCTGCGGCCGACCGGGGTGAGTTCCCTGGTGGTGACCACGTTCCAGTCGCCAACCCAAAAATCGAACTGACGGCTCTCGGCGCGGGACTCGCACGGCTCCTGATTCTGCTGTGCCTGCTTTACCAGGGCAGCAAATCGCAGGTCCATACGCAGGCTGCGTAAGTCCGGGTCAGAGAGCAGCAGATCCGGCCGGCCGTGCCCCTGCTTCACGGCCTCAGTTAGCGCCGCGAAGGCCTTGTCGGTGTCACCCACCGATGCGAGAGCGACTGCAACACCATAGTCAACCGCGCTCGGCGGGGCGCCGTGCGTCCTGGCCCTTTCGTACGCTTCAAGAGCCTTGGCATTCTGACCGATTCCGTGCAGGCAGGCGCCCAAGCGCAGCCAGTTTGTATAGCCATCGGCTTGCTCCTGCACCAGGCGCTCATACAGCGGTGTTGCCCTGGCCCAGTCCCTGGCTTGATATGCAGCGTCGGCCGCCGCGGCCGTGTCCGCGGTCCGCGCGTCCGCCCCGCTTTTGACGGCCGCAGCCAGCGCAATCGCTACGCATGCGGCGTATGCACATGCGACGTATGCAAGCCAGCGCCCCGTGGGTGTTTCCCGCATCGCTGCCGATGATAGATGCCGCGGCGCACGCGGCTGTAT
>FSWL01000040.1_pt1 | contig 32353 bp, 26 predicted proteins | sample 1637991 | NCBI WGS metagenome assembly FSWL01 (sample SAMEA3914789, study PRJEB12502) | metagenome | biome: forest; material: soil | place: Canada | collected 2011-07-03 | depth 0.3 m | reverse complement strand
TGGCGGCCGTTGCCAATGAGATCCGCGCGTCCCATGCGCCGCAGCGCCTCGCGCAGCATCGGCCAGTTGTTGGCGTCGTGATAGCGCAGGAACGCCTTGTGGAGCCGACGCACTTTCAGACCCTTCGGGATCAGCACCTCCTCGCTGCTGCGCGTAATGCGTCTGAGCGGGTTCTTGCCCGAGTGATACATGGCGGTTGCGGTCGCCATGGGTCCGGGCAGAAACGCCTGCACCTGATCGGCGCGCAAGCCGTTGGTCTTCAGCCACAGCGCGAGCTCCAGCATGTCCTGGTCACTGGTACCCGGATGGGCCGCTATGAAGTAAGGAATGAGGTACTGCTCCTTGCCCGCCTGCTTCGAGTAGCGGTCGAACAGGTCCTTGAAGCGGTCGTAGGCGGCAACCCCGGGCTTCATCATCTTCGACAACGGCCCGGCGGCGAGCGCTTCGGGTGCGATCTTCAGGTACCCGCCGGTGTGGTGTTGGGCGAGCTCCTTCACGTACTCGGGAGACTCGATCGCCAGGTCATAGCGCACGCCCGAGGCGATCAGCACCTTCTTGATGCCCGGGAGCGCGCGCGCGCGGCGGTAGAGGCGGATGAGCGGCGCGTGATCGGTGTCGAGATTGGGGCAGATGCCCGGGTACACGCACGAGGGCCGGCGGCAGGCGCTTTCGATCTCGCGGCTCTTGCAGGCGAGCCGGTACATGTTGGCGGTCGGTCCGCCGAGATCGGAGATCACGCCGGTGAAGCCCGGCACCTTGTCACGCACCTCCTCGATCTCGCGCAGCACGGAATCTTCCGAGCGGCTCTGGATGATGCGGCCCTCGTGCTCGGTGATGGAGCAGAAGGTGCAGCCGCCGAAGCAGCCGCGCTGGATCGCGACCGAGAAGCGGATCATCTTGTAGGCGGGAATGTTCGCCTTGCCGTAGCGAGGGTGCGGCGCGCGGCGGTAGGGGCGCTCGTACACCCAGTCCATTTCGCCGGTGGTAAGCGGAATGGGCGGCGGGTTCAGCCACACCTCGGTGTCGCCGTGGCGCTGCACCAGGGCGCGCGCATTACCCGGGTTCGACTCCAGGTGCAGGATGCGCGAGGCGTGCGCATACAACACCGGATCCGCGGCGACCGCCTCCCAGGCGGGCATACGGATCACGCTGCGCTCGCGATCGGCGTTCTTCACGCGGCGCACGAAGCGCACGATTTTCTCGCCGCCCGGTGCGGCTGGCGCACCCACACACGGCGCATTTGGCGCGTCCGGCGCGGCAGCTCCTGTGGCCTCCATCGCATACGGGTCGACCGGAGCGTTCAGCGGCCCGGGCGCATCCAGGTGGGTGGAATCGATCTCGATCCAGTCCGCGGGTGTGCCGCGGCGCGCGAACACCGTACCGCGCAGGTCGGTGATGTCGCGAATCGATTCACCGCCCGCCAGGCGGTGGGCGAGTTCGCAGATCTGCCGCTCGCCGTTGCCGTACACCAGCAGGTCCGCCTTGGCATCCAGGAGCACCGAGCGGCGCACCTTCTCCGACCAATAATCGAAATGCGCAATGCGGCGCAACGACGCCTCAATGCCGCCGATGATGATCGGCACGTCGCGGAACGCCTCGCGCGCACGCTGCGCGTACACGATCACCGAGCGGTCCGGCCGCCGGCCGCCTGCACCGCCCGGGGTATAGGCGTCGTCGCTGCGCACGCGGCGATCGGCGGTGTAGCGGTTGACCATCGAGTCCATGTTGCCGGCGGTAATGCCGAAGAACAGGTTCGGCGGCCCGAGGGCGGCGAACGCGTCCGCGCTGTGCCAGTCGGGCTGCGCGATGATGCCGACCCGGAAGCCCTGCGCCTCGAGCACCCGTCCGATGATGGCCATGCCGAAGCTCGGGTGATCGACGTAGGCGTCGCCCGTCACGATGACGACGTCGCAGCTGTCCCAGCCGAGGATGTCCATCTCGGCGCGCGACATGGGCAGGAACGGTGCGGTGCCGAAGCGCTCGGCCCAGTGCTTGCGATAGCCGGCGATGTCGCGTGCGGTTTGCATGGAACTCTATATTAGAGCAGAGCACGCCCCTGCCGGTCACGCATTGCGAGGCGATTGCACCCCGGCGGTCTCCTGCGCCAGCGGCCGCCCTGCGGTGAGCTGTGGGTTGCCGCGGCACGGCAAGCCGCGCGGCCAGCTCTTGTTGTTACATTGTTACCTTGGTAACATATGCTTCATGAAAGAAATCACCCGCACCCAGACCGGGGTGCGCCTCGAGAGCCGCCTGCTCAAGGTGCTCAAGGCGCTCGCGACCGAGCTCGATCTGTCGCTCGGCGACCTGCTCGAGGGCATCGTCCTGCACGCCTTCGAAGGCAAGGCGCCGTTCTCGGCGGCCACCGTGAAAAAGATCCGGGCGCTGAAAGCGGTCTACGGCCTCGACCTCACCGCCCGGGACTCTCACCAGCTGCGCGAGGCGAACGAGAATGAGCGCTGAGCTTGCAGAGCTTGAGCGCTTCGCGCGCGGCGAGGTCGACCCCAGGAATTTTCCGCATCGCGAACATGTGCGCATGGCCTTTGAGATGCGGCGCCGCCATGACTTTGCCGAGACGGCGCTGCACTATTCCCGGGCGCTGCGCGCCATGAGCGCACGGGCCGGCAAGCCGCAGGCCTTCAATCAGACGGTCACGATCGCGTTCCTGTCGCTGGTCGCAGAACGGATGCAGGAGTCCGGGGGCGCGGCGGACTTTGACGCGCTGGTGTGCGCTCACCCGGAGCTGCTCGACAAGGCTGCACTCACGCGCTGGTACCGGCCGGAGCGGCTGGCCAGCGAGGCCGCGCGACATACATTCCTGCTGCCGGAGCCGCCGCGATGAGCGCCGCGCGGATTCTGACGCTTTACCGCGCGATTTTCGTGGCGCTGTTGTCGCTGGCAAGCCTGCAGGCATTGCTGGTGGGGCGCGAGGGCGGGCACAACATCGTGCTGCTGGCGGGGGCCGAAATCGCCGCCGCGCTGGCGCTGTTGTGGCGCCCAACGCAAGTGGTCGGTGCCTGCGTGCTGCTGGGTATCTTTGCCGTGGCGCAGGTGCTCTCAGCCCTTGCCGCACAATGGCCGACCCAGTTTCTGCAATACGCGGCGAGTACCCTCCTCATCGTCGCAATGGGTCGCGCCATCCGTCGCGAGCTCTGAGGCGCCGATTTCAGTACAGCAGCGCCTGCTGCCGTTCCACGCGCCAGGCGGACTCGTCCGCGCCCGCCAGCGCGTCCAGGTCGGCGGGAGTCGCGGCCGGGTCATCCACCCAGCGTCGCAGCAGTTCGCCGCCGCTGATCACGTCGATGGCGAGGCGCCCGTGCTCGTACTCGTAAGGGAAATCCCGCCACAGGGGATAGTCGGGTCGCAGACGCCGCAGCGCCTTGAACGCGAGCGCGAACAGCCGCCATGGCCGGAACGCCTCGTGGTCGTAGTAAGCGGCGTCCTCGACGTGAACCTGGAATCCCGCGCACAGCTTGCCGGCGTGCTTGTGGAACATGGGCTCAAACCAACAGGGGCGCAGCCGGCAACCACGCAGCCACGCCGGCGCCAGCGCCCGCATCTGCGCCAGCAGCGCCGCGACATCCAGATCCGGGGCTCCCAGCAGCTCCAGCGGCCGCGTCGTGCCGCGGCCTTCCGAGAGCGTCGTGCCCTCGAGCATCACCGCACCGGCATAACAGCGCGCCATCCACAGGTTCGGAGCGTTGGGACTCGGGTTCACCCAGGTGCGCTCGCGCACCGGCCAGCCGTGCCCGGGTGGGGCCTGCGGCTGCCAGCCCTGCATCGCCACCACCTGACAGTCGACGTCGAGGCGCAGCGTCGCGACGAACCAGCGTGCGAGCTCCCCCATGGTGAGCCCATGGCGCATCGGCAGTGCGCCGGCGCCGACAAAGCTCTCCCAGCCCGGCCGCAGTGTCAGCCCTTCCACCGGTCGCCCGACGGGATTGGGCCGGTCGAGCACCCACACCGCCTGGTGCCTCCTGGCAGCCTCCTCCAGCACGTAACGCAGCGTGGTGATGAAGGTATAGATCCGGCAGCCCAGGTCCTGCAGATCGATCAGCAGCACATCAAAGCTGTCCATCATGGCCGCGCTCGGGCGCCGCACCGTGCCGTACAGGCTGAAGACCGGGATGTGGTGCGCCGGATCGAGGTAGTCCGGCGACTCGATCATGTTGTCCTGCTTGTCGCCACGCAGGCCGTGCTGCGGGCCGAGCGCCGCGGCGAGCTGCACATCGCCTGATGCCGCCAGTGCGTCGAGGGAGTGCCTCAGGTCGCGCGTCACCGAGGCGGGATGCGCGAGCAGCGCCACGCGCCGCCCGGCGAGCGGCTTGCGCAGCCCGGGTTCATCGAGCAGCCGGTCGATACCAAACTTCATGGGAGACGCAGCTGCATGGTGAAGCCGTCCGGATGGTGGAAATCGGGCTTGCCCGGCGGATGCTCCAGCGACCAGTAGGACAGCCCGCCCCGATAGTCTTCGATGACCGCCGCCAGCGCGAGGCGCAGCGCAGGCGCGTCGCACAGCGCCGTGAGTCCGTCGAAGTGTACGGTCGCCGTCAGCTCGAGCTGATCGGAAGATCGGTGCAGTTGCAGGCCTGGGGCTTGCGTGAGGTTCGCCGGCGCCATGCCATCGCGGTAATCCGTGAACTGATACGCCGCCCAGTCGAGCTGCGGTGAGAAGTTGAATTCGTAGTAGCCCGCAGCGCCCTGCGCGGCGATGAATACCTCGAAACAGGTGTGCTGCCACAAGCCATCAGCGCGGCGACCGGTACCTGCGCCGGACACACGCACGCGTCCAACATCCCCGTGCAGCGAGTAGTTGCACACCAGGGTAGTGGCGCTCGCCAGGCGCACCTCGACTGCGATGCCGGACACCGGGGGACGCGACGTGTCAGGATGGGCGACAAGCACCGTCCAATGCGCATCGGCGGACTTCATGGCGGCGGTGCTTCAGGCCTGAAGCCACGCCAGCAGCGCGCCCGTCACCTCGCGCGGCCGTTCGAGAGTGGACAAGTGTCCGCAGTGCGGCACGCTCACGAGTCGCGCAGCAAGGATGCCTTGCGCCATCTCGGCGGCGCGGTCGGGCGGGGTGAGCTCATCGTCCTCCCCCACGAGCACCACGGTCGGCGCGCGGATGCTGCTGAGCATCGGACGTGAGTCGATGCGCCCCATGACGGCGGTCTGCTGCCGCAGGAAAGCTGCGCTACCGAGGTCTTCGGCCATCAGCCGGTTGAGCGCGCGCAGTCCGGCGTCATCGCGCCGCGAGACATGCACGGCACGCACGAATTGCACCTCCACCACTTCCTCGAGACGCCCGCTCGAGGCGAGCGCCATCTGCGCGCGGCGCGCGGCGCTCTGCTCGGGCGTGTCCGGTCGGGCGGTGGTGTCGAGCAGCGCCAGCTTCACGACCCGCTCGGGCGCCTGGCGCAGGATCTCGAAGGCAATGTAACCTCCCATCGACAAACCCACGAGCGCGAAACGCGGCGGCGCGCCGGCGAGGATGCGGTGCGCGATCGCCGCCATGCTGTCATCGCGGGTGTGGTCGGCGACCGTCACCGCACCAGTGCGCCACAACGCCGGAATCTGCTCCGCGTACAGGCGCGCCGAGGCGAGCAGGCCCGGGATCAACACGACGGCAAGAGGCTCGGTCACGGGCATGAGCGTAACATGCAGCCATGAGACGCCGCATCGCGCCGGTGCTGCTTGCTCTGGGCCCGCTGCTCGCGCTCGCGGCGCCGCCGCCCACACCTACGACGTCGATCGACGCCGACGCGGCTGCGCGCTTCGCGGCGCTGGCGCTCAAGTGCCTGCACCAGGAGTATCCCAACCACATCTCGCATACCCTCGGCGGGGAGGCGGACGTGCGTGCGCCGCGCGCACTGACGCCGGCGTTTTACGGCTGCTACGACTGGCACTCCGCAGTGCACGGCCATTGGCTGCTGGTGCGGCTGATGCGTCTGTTCCCCGCCGCGCCGTTCGCTTCTGCGGCGCGCGCCGAAGTTTCACGCAGCCTCACTGCGCCCAACATCTCCGCCGAAGTCGCCTACCTGCGCGGCGAGGGCCGCGCATCCTTCGAGCGCCCCTACGGGCTCGCGTGGCTGCTGCAGCTGGCGGCGGAGCTGCGCGGTTGGGATGACCCGGATGCGCGGCGCTGGTCGGCGGCATTGCAGCCGCTCGAATCAGAGGCGGCGGCGCGGCTGAAGAACTGGCTGCCGAAGCTTCACTACCCGATCCGCATCGGTGAGCACGACCAGACCGCTTTTTCGTTCGGGCTCATGTGGGACTGGGCGGGCGCGGCCGGGGACGATGAGATGCGCGCGCTGCTCGGGCGTGCCGCGCAGCGCTTCTACCTGCGCGACCGCAACTGTCCGCTCGGCTACGAGCCTTCGGGAGAGGATTTCCTGTCGCCGTGTCTGGCGGAGGCGGACTTCATGCGTCGCGCGCTCGGACGCGGCGCGTTCGCCCGTTGGTTGTCGGGATTTCTTGCGCACATACCGGCCGGCGCCGCAGCGGCCGGGCGCGCGCCGTGGCTGTCGCCGGGCGTGGTCACCGACCGCGCCGATCCCAAGCTCGCGCACATCGATGGACTGAACCTCAGCCGCGCCTGGATGCTCGAGGGCATCGCGTACGGTCTGCCAGCGCATGATGCACGCGTTCCCGCACTGCTCGCCGCCGCTGCGCGCCACGCCGATGCGGCGCTGCCCGCCGTCACGGGCGAGCACTACGAGGGCGGCCATTGGCTGGGCACGTTCGCGGTATATCTGACCAGCGCAGCGGATCTGCACCGTTGAGCGACTCGTCCCCGCCGCCGCCGGCCGCCTCAGCTGAGCGCCTGGCGCAGCTCCGCGATCAGGTCCTCGACATCCTCCACGCCCACCGACAGCCGGATGAGCCCGTCGCTGATCCCCAAGGATTCGCGCGTCGCTGCGGGGAGTGAAGAGTGCGTCATGATCCCCGGATGCTCGATGAGGCTTTCGACGCCGCCCAGACTCTCAGCCAGCGCGAACAGACGGCAGCGCTCGAGCGTGCGGCGCGCGCCCTCGAGGCCCCCGCGCACTACCGCCGTAACGATACCGCCGAAACCACCGGCCATCTGAGCCTTGGCGAGCGAGTGCTGCGGATGACTCGCCAGCCCCGGGTAGTACACGCGCTCGACTTCGGGGTGTTGTTCGAGGAACTGCGCGATGGCGAGCGCATTGGCGCAGTGTCGCTCCATGCGCAGCGCCAGGGTCTTGATGCCCCGCAGGGTCAGGAACGCATCGAACGGGCCCGGCACGCCGCCCACTGCGTTCTGAAGATACGCGATCCGCTCGGCAAGCTCCGGGTCCCGCACGATCGCCGCGCCACCGATGGCGTCTGAATGTCCGTTGAGATACTTGGTGGTCGAGTGCACGACGATGTCGAACCCATGTTCGAGCGGGCGCTGAATGAAAGGTGTCGCGAAGGTGTTGTCGCAGACCGCCAGCAGCCGGTGCCGGCGCGCGAGCGCCGCAACGGCGCTCAGGTCCACCAGCTTCAGCAGCGGGTTGGTCGGGCTCTCCACCCACACCAGCCGCGTGTCAGGACGGATGGCGCTGGTGAGCGCCGCAGGGTTCGACAGATCGACGAACGAGACGCGATGCCCGGCCGAGCGCTTGCGGACGTTCTCCAGCAGGCGGTAGCTGCCGCCGTACAGATCGTGCATGGCGACGATGTGCGAACCGGCATCAAGCAGCTCGAGCACCGTGGCGCTCGCGGCCATGCCGGAGGCGAACGCGAAGCCGGCCGCGCCGCCTTCCAGACTCGCCACGGCTGCCTGCAGCGCGTCGCGCGTCGGGTTGCGCGTGCGCGAGTACTCGTAGCCCTGGTGCACCCCGGGGCTTGACTGCACGTAGGTGGAGGTCGCGTAGATCGGCGGCATGATCGCACCGGTGAGCGGATCCGGGCGCTGGCCGCCGTGGATGACGCGCGTCGCGAAGCGCTGCCCGGGAGTCTCGTCACTCATGCGATCGTTACCTCTCACCGCTGTCACAGCCGGCGGCGCAGCCAATTGAGCAGATCGATGCGGGTGATGAGGCCCTGGAACTCGTTGTCGTGCATGACGATGGCCACCATGCCGCGCCTGAAGATCTCCATGAGCTGCGACATCGGCGCATCCACCGGCACGGTCACCAGGTGACTCGCCATGGCGTGGGTCACCGGCTCGTTGAAGTGCTCGGGGTTTGCGACCACCTCCAGCAGAATGTCCTCCTCGTCTACGATGCCGACGATGCGTCCCTCGTGCATCACCGGAACCTGCGAGACGTCATACAGCTTCATGCGCCGGTACGCAGCCATCACCGACTCGGTCGAGTTCACGGTCACCGCGGCGCGCTCGGAGTGCCGGCGCGCAATGAGATCGCGCAGGTCGCCCAGGTGTTCGCGCTCGAGAAACCCCTGATCCAGCATCCAGTAATCGTTGTAGACCTTGGACAGATACTTGTTGCCGCTGTCGCATACGAAGGTCACGACGCGCTGCGGCCGCTGTTGCGCACGGCAGTAGCGCAGCGCCGCAGCCAGCAGCGTGCCGGTGGACGTGCCGGCGATGATGCCCTCCCTGGCGAGCAGCTCCCGGCAGGTGCGGAAGGCTTCCGCGTCCGGGATGCTGTAGGTGCTGCTGACACGCGAGAAGTCCGCCACCGGCGGAACCGAATCGCCGCCGATGCCTTCGACCATCCAGGCAGTCATCTTGGCGGGGAGCTTGCCAGTGGTGGCGAAGCTCGCCAGCCCCGAGCCCATCGGGTCGGCCAGCACCAGCTGCACGTGCGGCGCCACACGCGCGAAGAAATGCGTCAGCCCCGCGAGCGTGCCGCCGGTGCCGACGCCGCAAACCACGGCGTGCAACTCGTGGCCCATCTGCTCCCAGATCTCCGGCGCGGTGGTCTCCTCGTGCGCCTGCGCGTTGGCCGGGTTGCCGAACTGGTTGACGAAATAGCTTGCCGGGATCTCGCGCGCCAGGCGTTCGGCGACGTCGCGGTAGTACTCGGGATGACCCTTGCTGACGTCCGATCGGGTCATCACCACGTCCGCGCCCATCGCCTTGAGGTGAAAGATCTTCTCCTGACTCATCTTGTCGGGGATGACCAGCAGCAGCCGATACCCCTTCTGCGCCGCTACCAGCGCCAGTCCCAGGCCGGTGTTGCCGGCCGTGGCCTCGATGAGCGTGCCGCCGGGCTTGAGGCTCCCGGCACGCTCGGCGGCCTGAATGAGATACAGACCGATGCGATCCTTGATCGAGCCGCCCGGATTCTGGTTCTCGAGTTTCAGGAACAGCTGGCACGGCCCGGTATCCAGACGGCGCACCGCCATGAGCGGCGTGTTGCCGATCATCTCCAGGACATTGCCGTACGCCGGATTCGACATGCGCGAGCCTTGAGAGGGCGAGTCGCGATTGTACGTCATGGGGGCTGCACCCCAGCGGCTCGCTCAGGCAGCGCTGCTGATGAGTCCGGAGCCGACCCAGTCGCGCAGCAGCGCGGCGGCGTGCGCCGGCGCCGGCGCCTCGCCGAGCTCACCGCACAACAGCTCGCACAACTCGCCGAACGGCCAGCCATTGCGCGCGGCATCCAGCACCGTCGCTTCCGTGTGCGTCAACGAGCGGAAGTAAGTCGTGAGCTCGTGACGCCACAGGAGCCATTGCACCGGCGCCGCATTGAGGCTCGCCTGCGGCCGCTCGCTGTCTTCGGTAAGCGCCTGCCAGATCTGCGGCACATTCCAGCTCAAGGCCAGCCGTCGCACGCTCGGGTGCCAGGCAAAGCGCAACTGCGCCCACTGCTGCGGGGCGACGCGTGCCAGCGCCTCATGCGCGAGCGGCGCCGCATCCGCGGCGTCGAACACACCCGTCATGGTCCACTCCCAGCGGGCGAGCTCGGCGAGCACCGGGGCCGGCGCGTAGTCCTCGTGAGCGCAGAGGAACTGTGGCAGCGCATCGCCGTAGTAGCGGATGGAGAAGTACGGCGAATCGTGGGTGCGCACGTACTCGGCGGCGAGGGTGTGAAAATCCGCCTCGCCGAGCAGCTTCGCCAGCGCCGGAAAGTTGCTCTGCAGGGCGTCCGCGAGACGGCTGCGATAGGCGCCGGCGTAAATGCCGAGACGCGTGGCCACCGGCACGCGCGCCGTGCCGAGAACATGGGCCCCGACAGCCTCGCTGGCGTGCAGCAGGTAGTCCTGAAAATCGCCCTGCAGGTGCGCGAGGCCGCTCATGAGCCCGCCGCCGCGGCGCGCCGCGGGCGGTGCGCGCCTTCCGGCGCCGCCAGGGTGCGTGCGCACAGCGCGCGCGCCTGCGCGAGCTCCGCACACAACTCGGCGAGCGGCGGGATGTGGTCGTCGCGCTCGATCATGGTCGAGACGGCTCCGAAGCGCTTCACGGCGGCTGCGTACAGCTCCCACACCGGATCGGGTACTTCGGTGTCGTGGGTGTCGACCAGGTAGTCGCCGTGATTCTCGTGCCCGGCCAGATGGATCTGCTGCACGCGCTCCGCCGGAATGGCGTGCAGGTACTCGAGCGCATCGAACTCGTGGTTCACCGCGCTCACATAGATGTTGTTGACGTCGAGCAGGATCAGACAGTCGGCGCGGGCCGCGACCTCGCGCAGGAATTCCCACTCCGTGAGGCTGGAATCGCGGAACGCGACGTAGCTCGAGACGTTCTCCAGCAGGATGCGGCGCCCGAGCAGCTCCTGCACCGCGCGCACCCGCTCCACTACGTGCGCCAGCGCTTCCTCGGTGTACGGCAGCGGCAGCAGGTCATGCGTGTTGCGTCCCGCCACCCCGGTCCAGCACAGGTGATCGGAGATCCACGCGGGCTCCAGGCGTGCGGCAAGCGCCTTGACTTGCCGCAGGTACTCGCGATCCAGCGGCGCGGTGCTGCCGATCGACATGGACACACCATGCATCGCCAGCGGGTAGCGCTCGCGGATGCGCGTCAGGTAATGCAGTGGCTTGCCGCCCGGCACCAGGTAGTTTTCGGTGAGTACTTCGAACCAGTCGATGGGGGGGCGATCGGCGAGGATCGCCTCGTAGTGATCGACCCGCAGGCCAAGACCGAATCCGAGCGCGGGGGGCTTCAGCATGGGCAGCTAAAGGGCGGGCCGGGCGGTCAGCACGCCCGGCCCACCACGGCTTACTTGGCTTTTGCTTTCGCCGCGTCGCACTCCGCCTTGGTCATTTCCAGGTACCCCTTGCCCTTGCAGGAGTTCTGGCCCTTGCAGGCGTTGTTGGCGCTCTTGCACGCGGAGTGTCCCTTGCAGGAATTGACACCCTCGCACTTCACTTTCCCTTCGTCGGCGCGGGCAGTGCTCACCGCCACGGCCGAGAACATCACCGCGGCAGCCGCGGCCAGGGCAACACTGGACAGGATTCTGGAATTCATTAAGCAATCTCCTTAAGAGGACGATGGGGCGCCGCCGATTGTAGCGCTGGCGCTGCAGGATAGTCGCGCGTGTGTAAGTGCTTCCACGCAAACGCAATTCCACCCCACGTGGCCGCCAGCTACGCGGCTGTACAGTAGACCGGGGAATGTGACACTGGATTGCAGCCTCATACACGCACCCTTCACACGCGGCTCCCGCTGCGTGACTGCTCTGATCCGCGCGCGCCCGGATCCATTACAATTTGCGAAGCCCGCGCCTGCCTGCCGCAGGTGCGCTCCCCTCACCACACCCGACAGTGACGGAATGACCGACGCCTCCGGTGACGCCATCCTCGTGCGTGGCGCGCGCCAGAACAACCTGAAGAACCTCGATCTCGACCTTCCGCTCAATGAGCTGATCGTCGTCACGGGCGTGTCGGGTTCGGGCAAGTCGTCGCTGGTGTTCGACACCTTGTACGCGGAAGGCCAGCGGCGTTACGTCGAGACCTTCTCCCCCTACGCCCGGCAGTTCCTCGACCGCATGGACAAGCCGCAGGTCGAGTCGATCTCGGGAATTCCGCCGGCCATCGCCATCGACCAGACGAACCCGGTGCGCACCTCGCGCTCGACCGTCGGCACGATGACCGAGCTCAACGATCACGTGAAGCTGCTGTTCGCGCGCGCCGCGGCGTTGTTTTGCCGGCGCTGCGGCCAGCTTGTGCAGCGCGACACGCTGGACAGCATCTACGCCGACCTGCGCTCGCGCGCGCAGCACGCCGGTGATCCACGGCTGCTCGTGAGCTTCCCGGTGCCGGTGCCGGCGAATTTCACCGTCGACGAAGTCCGCGAGTTGTTGGCAAGACAAGGCTATACGCGCTTCTTTGGCGGCGCCGTTCCCGCGCCACCCTCCGCAGCGGCGGCGACGCCGGCGGCCACGCCCGCGCGGCGTACCAGGAAGCGCAGCCACGGGACGGGGAGCGCCCCCGCCATCACGCTGGAAGTGGTGCAGGACCGGCTGCGGGCCGGCAGCGCCGAGCGCGGCCGGGTACTCGAGTCGCTCGAGGCGGCGCTGCGCGTCGGGCGCGGACGCGTCAACGTGCAGGTGGTCGACGACAGCGATCCGCCGCAGCGTCTCGACACCTGGCGCTACTCGAGCGAGCTGCACTGCGCGCACTGCGACCTGGCGTACCACACGCCCACCCCCAGCCAGTTCTCGTTCAACTCGCCGCTGGGCGCGTGCGAGACCTGCCGTGGCTTCGGCCGCACCATAGGCATCGACTATGGGCTCGTCATTCCCGACGAGACCCGATCGCTGCGCGGCGGGGCGATCAAGCCCTGGCAGACCAAGTCCTACACCGAATGCCAGCAGGACCTGGAGAGATTCGCGAAGCAGCGGGGCATTCCCCTCGACACGCCGTGGCGCGAGCTCGGCGCCGACGCACGCCGCTGGGTGATCGAAGGCGAAGGCGAGTGGACCAGGAAGGTCTGGTATGGGGTGAAACGCTTCTTCGCCTGGCTGGAGACGCGCGCCTACAAGATGCACGTGCGGGTGTTGCTGTCGCGCTATCGCGCCTACACGCCGTGTACCGCCTGCGACGGGGCGCGCCTGAAGAGCGAAGCCCTCCTGTGGCGCATCGGCAATCGCGAGCTGGCTGACGCGGCACTCGGCCATGCGGGGCGCTTTCGCCCCCGGGGAGTGCAATGGAGCGCCGACACCGCCGCAAGGCTGCCCGGCCTGTCGATCCATGACCTGATGCTGCTGCCGCTCGAGCGCGGCTACGAGTTCTTCGGCAAGCTCACACTGCCCAAGCCGCTCGATGAGGCCACGGAGCTGCTGCTGGGGGAGATCCGCGGACGCTTCCGCTACCTGGTGGACGTGGGGCTCGGCTACCTCACGCTCGATCGTCAGTCGCGCACGCTCTCGGGCGGGGAGGTGCAGCGGATCAATCTCACCACCGCGCTCGGCACCTCGCTCGTCAACACGCTGTTCGTCCTCGATGAGCCCTCCATCGGCCTGCACCCTCGCGACATGCAGCGCGTCATCGGCGTCATGAAGCGCCTGCGGGACGCCGGCAATTCGCTGCTGGTGGTCGAGCACGATCCGCAGATCATGCTGGAGGCTGACCGCATCCTCGACCTGGGGCCCGGGGCCGGCGAGCGCGGCGGCGAGATCGTCTTCTATGGCACTCCGGGGGAGATTCGCCTGAGCGCCACTTCGCTCACCGGTCAGTACCTCGGCGGCCGCAGGATGGTCGCTCCGGTCACCGAGCCGGCAGCGGTCGGCGCACGTGCCGCGCAGGGCGTAGTGGCCGTGGCCCGCTCCAACCGCTGGCTCGAGCTTCGGGGCGCGGCCGAGCACAACCTGAAAAACCTCGATGTGCGTATTCCGCTCAAGCGCCTGGTGTGTGTGACCGGCGTGTCGGGATCGGGCAAATCCACGCTGATCGAGGACGTGTTGTATCCCGCGCTTCTCAAGTATCGCGGCAAGCCGACCGAGGCTCCCGGCCAGTTCGCAGGCCTGGCCGGCGCGGAGTTGATCGATGACGTCGTGATGGTCGACCAGAATCCCATCGGCCGCACCACCCGCTCGAATCCTGCCAGCTATATCGGTGCCTTCGATGCGATTCGGGCGCTGTTCGCCGCCGAGCCGGCGGCGCAGGAGCGCAAGTACAGCCCCGGAACCTTCAGCTTCAACTCCGGCAACGGCCGCTGCCCGGCCTGCAATGGCAACGGCTTCGAGCATGTCGAGATGCAGTTTCTCTCCGACGTGTACCTGCGCTGTCCCGACTGCAACGGCCGCCGCTATCGCGATGAAGTCCTCGACATCCGGCGCGAAGGTGCCGACGGCCGCCGCTGCAGCATCGCGGACGTGCTGGATCTCACGGTGACGCAAGCGCGCGCGTTCTTCGCCGACGCACCCGAGGTGGCGGCGCGACTCACGCCGCTCGCCGACGTGGGCCTCGAGTACCTGAAGCTCGGCCAGCCCGTGCCCACGCTCTCAGGCGGCGAGGCGCAGAGACTGAAGCTCGCCGGGCACCTGGCGCAGGCCGGCTCGGTGCTCTCGAGCACCACTCACCGCGGCAAGCTGTTTCTGTTCGATGAGCCGACCACCGGACTGCACTTCGAGGACGTGGCCAAGCTGCTGAAGGCGTTCCGCAAGCTGCTGATCGCCGGTCACTCGCTGCTGGTCATCGAGCACAACCTGGATGTGATCCGCGCCGCCGACTGGATCATCGATCTCGGCCCCGAGGGCGGCGAGCGCGGCGGCGAAATCATCTGCGCCGGAACACCCGCGCAGCTACGCGCGCACACGCGCTCTTTCACCGGCCAGGCGCTGCGCGCCTACGAGGAGGCCCTGTCCGTGGCGGCGCAGGTCACGGCCGCGCCCGCCGCGGTTGCCGAGCCGCGCGCGCACTACCGCGGTGGTAACGGCCGCGACCGCCACGCGGTGGTCATTCACAAGGCGCGCGAGCACAACCTCAAGAACATCGACGTCGAGATCCCGCGCGATCGCTTCACGGTGATCACCGGCGTGTCGGGCTCGGGCAAGTCGACGCTCGCCTTCGACATTCTTTTCAACGAGGGCCAGCGCCGCTACCTGGAATCGCTCAACGCCTATGCGCGCCAGTTCGTGCAGCCGGCCACGCGCCCCGACGTGGACGCGATCTTCGGCATTCCGCCCACGGTTGCCATCGAGCAGCGCACCAGCCGCGGCGGCCGCAAGAGCACCGTGGCGACGCTCACCGAGATCTATCATTTCCTGCGGCTGCTGTACGTGAAGCTCGGCACGCAGTACTGCCCGGACTGCGACCTCGCGATCGAGCCGCAGAGCGCGGCCTCGATCGGCGCGCGCCTGTTACGCGATTACCGCGGCAAGCGCATCGCGCTGCTGGCGCCGCTCATCGTGGCGCGCAAGGGGTACTACACCGATCTGGCGAAGTGGGCGGCCAAGAAGGGCTTCAGGACGCTGCGTGTCGATGGCGAGGCGCTGCCGACGGTGCCGTGGCCGCGCCTGTCGCGCTTCCGCGAACACACCATCGAGTTGCCGGTTGCGCAAATCGACGTCGGCGTCAAGACCGAAGCCGCCCTGCGCGCGGGGCTCGCCCGCACGCTCGATTTCGGCAAGGGGCTGGTGCACGTACTGGGACCGCAGTCCGCTCGGGTGACGGTGTTGTCCACCAAGCGCGCCTGCCCCTCCTGCGGCAGGAGTTTCGCCGAGCTCGATCCGCGCCTGTTCTCCTTCAATTCCAGACATGGCTGGTGCGAGAGCTGTTATGGGACCGGGGTTGAGATGCCGGGCTTCGACGAGCAGCAAAGCGGCGAGGAACTGTGGTGGAACGAGTGGTACGGGCGCGAGCTGCAGCCCTGCGGCACGTGCCATGGGCAGCGGCTGAACCCCACGGCGCTCAACGTGCGCTTCCGCGAGCGCTCGATCGCCGCGCTGGCGGGTGGATCGGTCAGCGCCAGCGGAGAATTCTTCGCCAGGCTCAGGCTCGGCACGCGTGAGCGGCAGATCGCGCGCGACCTGCTGGCGGAAATCCGCGCGCGCCTGAAGTTCCTCGAGCGTGTCGGTCTCGGGTACCTGCAGCTCGATCGCGGCGCACCGACGCTCTCGGGGGGCGAAGCGCAGCGCATCCGCCTGGCCGCGCAACTGGGCTCGAACCTGCAGGGGGTGTGCTACGTGCTCGATGAGCCCACCATCGGGCTGCATCCGCGCGACAACCAGATCCTGCTCGCATGCCTTGCCGAGCTCGCCGGGCACCGCAACACGCTGGTGGTCGTGGAGCACGACGAGGAGACCATCCGCCGGGCGGATCACGTGCTGGATCTGGGGCCGCAGGCCGGCGTGCGCGGCGGCGAGCTGGTCGGTGCGGGGACGGTGCAGGACCTCATGCGTAACCCGCGTTCGACCACCGGCCGCTTCCTGCGCGAGCCGCTGCTGCATCCGGCGCGGCCGCACCGTGCGGTGAACTCCGTCACACCCCTGCTCACGCTCGAGCGGGTGGCGCTGCACAACATCAGGGGGAGCGACGTGCGCATTCCGCTCGGGCGCCTGGTCGTGATCACCGGCGTGTCCGGTTCGGGGAAATCGACCGTGGCGCGCGACGTGCTGTATGCGAACCTGAAGCGGCTGCTCGCGCAGAACGCTCCGGGGGGCCGTGGCCGCAGGCGCGCCGGCGGCGTGAAGCTCATCGGCTGCGCGGCGGTGCGAGGCCTGGAGCTCATCGATCGCGTGCTGGAAGTGGACCAGACGCCGATCGGCAAGACCCCGCGGTCCTGCCCCGCGACCTACATCGGCTTCTGGGATGACATCCGGCGCATCTACGCCGGCACCACCGAGGCGCGCATTCGCGGCTACAGCGCCAGCCGCTTCTCATTCAACACCGCCGGCGGCCGCTGCGAAGCGTGCGAAGGCCAGGGCATGCAGACCATCGAGATGAGTTTCCTGCCCGACGTCAAGGTGCTGTGCGACGTCTGTGGCGGGCGGCGCTTCAATTCCGAGACGCTCGCCGTGTCATGGCGGGAGGCCAGTATCGGCGATGTGCTGGCGATGAACGTCGACGATGCAGTCGGGTTTTTCGCGGCCCATGCGCGCGTGCATCATGCCCTCAAGCTCCTGCAGGACGTGGGCCTCGGCTACCTCACGCTCGGGCAGCCGAGCCCCACGCTTTCGGGCGGCGAAGCCCAGCGTATCAAGCTCGTCACCGAGCTCTCCAAGGTGCGCGACGACGTCGCCCATGGCCCGCGTCAGAAACCGAAGCACACCTTGTATGTGCTGGATGAGCCCACCGTGGGTCTGCACATGGCCGATGTCGAGAAGCTGCTCCACGTGCTGCACCGGCTGGTTGCCGCCGGCAACACCGCGGTAGTGGTCGAGCACAACCTCGACGTCATGGCCGAAGCGGACTGGATCCTCGACCTGGGGCCCGAGGCAGGTGATGGCGGCGGCCGCATCGTCGCCCAGGGTGCGCCGGCGCAGATTGCGCGCCGCAGGAAGCAATCCCACACCGGCCGGGTGTTGCAGGACTTCCTGCGGCAGCGCACCCGGCCGACGGGACCGGGAAGCTAAGACGCCGCAGCGCCGCGCTTCGGGCTCACGACTTCGATCGTCAGATGCGAGAGGCCGGAGAAGCGTCCCAGTGCAGAGCGGTAGAAATGGACGTCCCGCGCTTGGCCGGTCACGATCGAAACGATGGCACCAAAATGGCCCGGACCGAGCCGCCAGAGGTGCAGATCAGCGACCCGGTCGCCATCCTCCTCCAAACATCGCCGGATACGCGCGGCGAGCGCCGTGTCCGGGGTCATGTCCAGGAGGATCCGGCTCGTGTCCCGCACCAGGGCATACGCCCATAACGCGATGACAGAGCCGCCTACGATTCCCATCATGGGGTCCATCCACATCCAACCGAGGAAGCGGGCGGCCGTCAGCCCGAGGATCGCCAGAACGGACACGGCGGCGTCAGCGGCCACGTGGATGAATGCCGCTCGAAGATTGTGGTCCCTGTGGACGTGGTGAGCGGCGTGGTCACGGGGCTCCTCGAACTCCAGCCGGTAGGTCGCGGCGTCCATACCCGATCGAAGCGTCAGGTGCACCGCGAACTCGTGCGGCTCCGGAATCACCTCGTCTGACTCGAAGTAGTCACCCCGCCATCTCAGGGAGAATAGCGCGCGCACGCCTCCCGGACGGTCGGTTTCGATCGACGCGGCGAGCGCTCGGGCCGCCTGCTCGCTTAAGGCCGGAACCCGGCACCGAAACCGGGCCGGGCCGTCACCTTCGAAGATGTGCAATTTAACCCGCCCAAACCTCGTGTCCAGCTCCCCGCCCGCGGGCGCGTGCACTGCGTCGTCGACGGCCTCCTCGCCGTGACCCTGTGCGTGTGCATGAGCATGGCCGTCTCCGCCGCTCAACAGCCAGGCGCTTACGATGTTCACCAGCAGGCCGAGAAACGCGATCGGAATCGCCTCGCGGAACTCGATGTGAACCGGCGCCAGAAAGCGCCTGACGGCCTCGTAGCCGATAAGAAGCGCAACGAGAGCCAGCACGATGGCGCTGGTGAACCCGGCGAGATCGCCCAGCTTGCCGGTGCCGAAGCTGAAGCGCGCGTCGCTCGCGTGCTTGCGGGCGAAGGTGTAGGCCCATGCCGCAATCAACATCGCAATCGCGTGGGTCGACATGTGCAGGCCGTCCGCGACCAACGCGAGAGAGCCGAAGGCGATTCCACCGCCGATTTCCAGCACCATCATCGCGGAGCACAGCCCGATGACCCCCCACGCCCGGCGCTCGTTCCTCGCATGGCCCGCGCCGAGGAAGACGTGAGAGTGCTGGTCTTCCAGCCGTACGGCGTCCGCAGTCACGCTGGCGGTCTCACTTGAAGTAGCTCTGCACGACGTCGATGAGTTCGTCTGTGGCCCCGGCGCGCGGCTCACTGGCACGCGGTCGGCGAGCCACGAGGTGCTCACGGATGTGATCCTTGACGACTTCCGCCAGCAGGCTGCTCACGGCGCCGCGGCACGCGGCCAGGAGCTGCATGATCCGGCCGCAATCCGCATCCTCATTCAGCGCCCGCTCGACCGACTCGACCTGCCCACGCAGGCGGCGGAGCCGATTGACGAGCTTGGTCTTCTTGCGAATGGTGTGTGCCATGGGCCGCCTTATACCCTACCGGGGTATGATATCCAAGCTGTCCGCGTGCGGCGCGGCAGGGGTGAACTCGCCCAGGGGAGGGTCAGCGAGCGGGCGCGGCGAAAAATGCCCGGCCGTAGTACGCTTCCCGCCCATGGCCCACGATCTGGTCTGCTGGAAATGCGGCGCGCCGCTCGCCGAGCTGAGCCTGCCGCTGCGACGGCTCGAGGAGTGCCCGAAGTGCCATGCCGAGCTGCACGTGTGCCGCATGTGCATCGAGTACGACACGCGTGTCGCCAAGCACTGCCGCGAGCCGACCGCGGAGGAAGTGAACGACAAGACGCACGCGAATTTCTGTGATCACTTCAAGCCGCGTGCCGCGGCGTATACGCCACCCAACACGGCTGAGGTCGCCAAGGTGCGGACGGAACTGGAGAAATTGTTCGGCAAGCGCTGATTGCTCTCACGTCCCGTCGCCCGGAAACGGCGTCGTGCCGCACCCGGCGCCACTTCGCGCTAAACTGGCTTCACAATCAGCGCTTGCGTGCCCGAGAACGGCACAGTCAGGGAGTCATCCATGGTCGGTCGATCGCCCCGCGGGCACTGTTTGCCCTTCGTCGTTGCTGTGCTGGCCTGCGCCGCTCTGCCCGCCTGGGCCGCAGGCGCCGCGACGTCCAAGGCTGTGGCCTCCAAAGACCTTCACTCCTGGGAAGCCGGCGAGGATCCGGCGGCCCTCGACACGTGGGTCCGCGAGCACCTGCGCCGCGCCGACGCCGACATCGCGCGCCTCATGGCCGTGAAGGGCGCGCGCACCGTGGGCAATACCCTTCGTCCGTATGACGATGCGGCCAACGAGATCATCCTTGCGGTCGCACAGTCGAGCGTGATGTATGGCGTGGGGGCCACGAAGGAGCTGCGCGACAAGGCGCAGGCGCTCACGCAGACCGCGAATGCCGCCTACACGGCGCTCAACCTCAACAAGCCGGTCTACCGGGCGCTCGCCGCGGTGCCATCACCGGCGGACGCGGCGACCCGGCACTATCTCGAACACACCCTGCTCGAGTACCGTCTCGCCGGCGTGGACAAGGACGACGCCACGCGGGCCCAGATCAAGGCGCTGCAGGACAAGATTACCGAGCTCGGCCTGGCGTTCGAGCGCGCGGTGCACGACGACGTGCGCACGACCATAGCCGACAAGGCGCAACTTGACGGCCTGCCGCCGGACTACCTCGCCACGCACACCGCCGACGCCGAAGGACACGTCAAGATAACGACCGACCCGCCCGATGGCTGGCCGGCCCAGAAGTTCTCCAACAGCGCGGAGTTGCGCGGCAAGCTGTTCCTCGCGGCCCAGCAGGTCGGCTACCCGGCGAACACCGAGACTCTGCGCGGGCTGCTCGCCCGGCGCGAGGAGCTGGCTCGCCTGCTGGGCTATCCGACCTGGGCAGACTTTGCGATGGCGGATCAGATGATCGGCTCGCCCGCGAAGCTGGCCGAGTACCTCGGCAAGATCGACGCGGCCTCGCGCGAGCCGGGTGCGCGCGAGGATGCGGCGCTGCTGGCGTTCGCCCAGCAACGCGAGCCGTCGCTCCAGAAGATCTCAGCCGCGGATGCGCGCTACTGGCAGGAGCAGTACCGGCGCGCCAAGTTCAGCTTCGATTCGCAGAGCGTGCGACCCTACTTCCCCTACGCCGAGGTCGAGCGCGGCGTGATCGCCACGGCCGCGACGCTGTTTCATCTCGACATCAAACCGGTGACGGGTGTGCACACCTGGCATTCGTCGGTCACCATTTACGACGTCTTCGACGGCAAGGTCAGGCTCGGGCGCATCTATCTCGATATGCATCCGCGTGAAGGCAAGGACAAGTGGTTCTCCACCCAGCCGCTTAGCTTCGGTATCCACGGCCGACAGCTGCCCGAGGGTGTGCTGGTGTGCAACTTCCCGGGCGGCACGCCCGGCGACCCGGGCCTCATGCAGTACGGCGACGTGGTGGTGTTCCTGCACGAGTTCGGTCATCTCATGCATCACGTCGTCGGCAGCCAGAACGCGTTCGTCGGCGAGGGCGGCTTCCTCGTGGAGGGCGATTTCATCGAGGCGCCCTCGCAGATGCTGGAAGAGTTCTTCCATGATTACGGCGTACTCAGCTCTTTTGCCCGCCACTACCAGAGCGGCGAGGTGCTGCCCCGGGATCTGTTCACGCGCATGACCCGCGCCGATGCCTACGGCCGCGCGAGCGGCCAGCAGCGCCAGCTGATGTTCACCGCGATATCACTGGATTTTCACACGCTGCCGCCGGCGACGCTGGACTTCGACGCCGTGTACCGGCGCGACTTCGAGCGTTTCAACAGTGCCGCGTTCGTGCCGGGCGATCACTTCTGGGCGAGCTTCACGCACCTGAACGGCTACAGCTCGAACTACTACACCTACGTGCTCGACAAGGTGATCGCGCTGGATTTCTTCGCGCAGTTCGACCCGCAGAATCTGCTCCGGGGTCCGGCCGGCATGCGCTACCGGCAGTCCGTGCTGGCGCCCGGCTCCACCAAGCCCGCCGCGCAGCTGGTGCGTGACTTCCTCGGCCGCGAGCCCAACCTGGACGCGTACCGGCGCTGGATGCTGGCGGAGTTCGACCCGCAGACTACGGCTTCTTCATCCGTTCGCTGAGGCGCTCGAGGAGTCGCGTGAACGGCGAATTCTTCTGCACCTCGACGCGCAAGTGACGCACGCCGGAGTCGTTGAGGGTCTCGCCGGTTCCGTCGTCGATCGCGAGCTGACTCGCGCCGAGAATTTCGAGGGTCTCCTCGAGCGTCTGCGGGCCACGGCGCTCGCGTGCGCCCACCTTGCCGGCGCCGCGCGTGCGGCCCTTGGCGGGCGCAGCGCTCTGGCGCACGGCACGGCCCACCGCCACCTTCGGCACCGGCTTGGCTGAGGACTTTGCCCCTGGCTTGGCTGCCGCATTCGGCCGGCCCTGCAGCAGCGCCGCCACCGCGATGTTCGCCGTGTCGTCATCGATGAGCTTGAACTCTTCCGCTGTACGCGGGCGCGCTGCGGCCGGAGCCGCCACGGTTTCGGCCTTCGGGTCCTGATCCGTCGCGCGCTTCTTCTCCTGCGGACTCACCGGCACCACCGCGACCGAAGCGAACTCCGAGCGCACGTAGTGGGCGACCTGTTTGGCGGAATTGGTGTCGCTGAAGAACCCGAGACGCAGCCCATACCACTTGCGGCCGTCGCGGCTGCCCTCGACGGTATACAGGGTGTAGGCGCTGAAGATGGCCAGCGGAGGTACCTTGTCGAGCTCGGCCGGCTGCACCGACCATTGCAACTGCACCGCAAAGGACACCGGCGCGTTGGTGACGACGGCCTCCTTGAGTGCCCGACGCGTCCCGGTGTCGTCGGGCTTGAGCAGCGGAATGCTGCCATGGGCGACGTCGGCGGGCGGCACGCCGCCCTCGGGGGGGCGGGTCTCGAGCATTTTCAACACCTGCGTGTCGGAGAGGGAGCTGCCCACGGCCGGCGCCACGCGCGGCGGCGGCGGCGCACGCATCAGGCGCGTCTCGCCGGTGGCGCTCGCATCGCCGAGCGCCGCGAGCACCTCGCGCACGTTCGAGTCTTCAAACACCGGTTTCACGCTCTTGCCTGCGGCGGGCGCGGCGGCGGAACTCGCCGCGGCCGGCGTGCGCGGCGGGGTTTGCGCAGCTGCGCGCTGCGCACCGACGGCGGGCGGTGGCGCACGCCCGGCAGCGGGCTTAGGCGCGGGCGCCGGCGCGGTGATCCGTGGCGCGGCGGTCCGTGGCGCGGCGGTCCGGGGCGCGGCGGTCCGGGGCGCAGCCGACCTGGCAACCGGCGCAGCCACGCCCGGCGGTGCGGCGGCGCGCCGCGCAGCGGGCAGCGCGGCGTGTACAACGGGCACGTGAACGTCGGCCGGGTTCGGCGCAGCGGGCGCCGGAGCAGCCGCGGCAGCCGGTGCCGGAGCGGGGGCGCGCGCAGGCGCCGGCGCGACCCGCGGCTGAGGTCCGGCGGCATGCCGGGCCTGAGCGGCGGCCGCCGCCGAGGCTCGCTCGCGCAGCTTGCGGCCGGGGGCTTCGCCGGCCCAGGCACCCGGGTAAATCTCGCGCACGACGCTCAGCCACTCCTCGGCCTCGGCCAGCGTGGCGAAGTAACCCATGTGCAGACGAAAGCGCTCCCGGCCTTCCTCGAAGCGCCGGCTGACGAAGAACGTGAAGCGCTTGAGCTCCGGCAGATCCGTCTGCGCAAGCGCCATCGGCGTCGTCGATGAGCATAGATTGAGAACGAACGGCCCCGCGCTGGTTGCCGGTGCCGCCGTATCCCTTGCTTCGGCGCTCGTGCGCACGGAAGCGAAGTTGGCTGTTGCTGTCATAACTTCCCCGAAACCGAAATACTCAACGGACGCGGTCTCAAGGACTTCGCTGATTCGCGCGGGAGGAGTGCGAGCGCTCGCGCTGGTGCGCGATCGTGGCAGCCCCGCCGTCATAGGAACGTCCTTTAGACCGGTGGCTTTGCGTCCCCGTCTTTCGACGGGTTTGCCCTTATCACTAAGGCCTAAGTGTCAAAGCGTCGCGGTTTGCAGTCAAGTCCCGATTATGTGCCGCGGCTCTCACGTGCGGTTTATACGCATCCAGCGCCAGGGCGCACCGCTTTATGTCTCACCGTGACGACGGCGGCGGCATGCCACGATCCCAGAAGCGCCCTGCGCTCACCAGATGCCGCGCGTAGAAGCTGCCGCCGCTCAGATTCCCGTACCTGACGGCCAGGCCCGCGCGCGGCGCGTGGATGAAGCGGCCGCCGCCGGCATAGACACCGACGTGATTGATGCCGCGCGAGCGGATGCGGAAAAACACCAGGTCCCCGGGCGCAAGCTGCCCCAGCGGCACCGGGTACGCCGCGCGCTGCTGCTCGGCGGCGGTGCGCGGAATGGCCACGCCCACGCGCTCGTGCACGTACAGCGCCAGCCCGCTGCAGTCGAAGCCGGCCGCGTCGGCACCGCCGAAGTGGTACGGAGTTCCAATCAGAGATTGCGCCGCCTGCGCGATCGCTGCCCCGCCTTGCGGCCCGGTCGCGGGCGGCGTCGCGGGGAGGCTGCTGCACGCGCCGACCAGCAGCGCGACTGCAAGAGCGAGCGCGGCGCGCAAGCCTGACGTCCCTCGATTCCCGCGACTACCGTGGGCCGGCGGGCGTCTTCGGCTGCGCCGGCGCGCGCGTACGCGACCCGGCGAGGCGCACCAGCGCCTCGATACCCTCATACGTGTAGCGCTGCACGCCGCGTCGGCCGGTGCGAATGGCGCCCAGCATGGCGGCGCCCACGGTACGCGCGGGGATGGCGCGGTACGGGATGTACCGGCCCCGCAGCAGCGGATTCACGAGCGGCGCGAAGGCGCGTGCGGCGAGCTCCAGCGGGCGCACCTCGCCGCGCCAGCCGAGCAGCAGTGACGGCTGCAGGATGTCGAGCGACTCGAAGCCCGCTTCCACCAGGTGCTGCTCCATCTCGCCCTTGGTGCGCAGGTAGAAATTGCGCGCGCCGGGGTCCGCGCCCACGCTCGATATGACGACAAAGCGCCGGGCGTTCGCCGCTTTTGCGGCACGCGCGAACGCCAGCACGCAGTCGATGTCGACCGCGCGAAAGCCCTGCTGCGAGCCGGCCTGGCGGATGGTCGTGCCAAGACAGCACAGCGCAACGTCGCAGCTGGCGCCCTTGATCTGTGCCTCGAGGTGCTCGAATTGCACGATGCGATTGGCGAGTCGCGGATGCTCGCGCCCGAGCGGCCGCCGTGAAACGGCCAGCACGCGCCTGATGTCCGGCGCCTCGAGCAGCGCATCGAGCGCGTAGCCGCCGGCAAGGCCGCTCGCTCCGGCCAGCAACGCGAGCTTCCCTTCCGCGTCTCCCATCGGTGTACCCCTGTCGCAACCGCGGATGTTGTTTTCCCACAGCTTAGAAGTGCGCGCGTCCCGCGGCAAGGCGCGCCCGCTGTTGCGGGATCGCAGCGCCCGGGGTGCCGCGCAGCCGGCGCGGGAACGTGGGCCGCCAGGCCGGGCGCCCGCGCCGCGCCGCATCGCGGTGTTACCATTTCTTACAGCGCGTTATGCGCTGACGGTGGGCGCGCGCGGTGAGACATTTGAAACTGCCCCTGATGGTCGCTGCGGCGGTGCTGGCGCCGGCGGCGGTGCTGGCGCCGGCCGCGGCACTGGCCGTAACCGATGCCGACCGGGTGGCGGTGTACCGGGAGTTCCGTGCGGCCTTCGATGCGCACCGCTACCCAGATGCACTGCCGCTGGCCGAGAAACTCGTGGCGCTCACCCAGGAGCAGTACGGCGCCAACGGGCGCGAGCTGGTCAATCCCCTCTCCAATCTCGGCACCACCCAGTACCGCATGGGCGACTACAAGGATGCCGAGGATACCTACCTGCGCAGCGTGAAAATCGCCGCAGACACCGGCGGCCACGCTGACCGTCTGCTGTTGCGCCCGCTGCAGGGGCTCGGTGCGACTTACTACGCCACCCGGCAGTACGAGGATGCGAGCGTCACCCTGCAGCGCGCGCTCGACCTGAGCCGCAATCTCGACGGCCTGCTGAACCCCGGACAGATGACGATCCTCGATCCGCTGATCGGCAGCCTGGTGAATCTCGAGCGCCACAGCGAGGCGGATCGTGAGTTCCAGTACGCGGTGCGGGTCGCCGAGAGCGCCTGGGGCAGCAGCGATGCGCGCGTCATCCGCCCGGTGGATCACTATGCGCACTGGCTCGAGCATGTGGGCCGCTACCCCTCGGCCCGCGCCGCGTACGCCCGCGAGCTCACCGTCGCCGAGGGCGCCGGCACTCGCGCCGCACGCCTGGTGATCGACCCGCTGCTGGGCATTGCGCGCACCTACCGGCTCGAGGCCACGAACGGCAACGACGAGGAAGCCGTCCAGTACATGGACCCGTTCGCGCAGTCGAGCCCCGGCGTGTACACGGAGCATGGCCTGCGGGCACTGAACCCCGACGGGGAGAAGGCGCTGCTGCTCGCGCTGCAGACCATCGACAAGATGCGCCCGCTCGATCACCAGATCCGCGGCACGACCCTGATGGAGCTGGGCGACTGGTACCTGTGCGCCGATCAGGCCGACAAGAGCCTCACGCGCTACCGCGACGCCTGGCAGGAATTCCGGCAGGCGGGCTCGACCGCAAGGCTCGATGTGCCCCGGCAGCTGGCCTACCGGGCGTCTTCCTCGTCGGCTTCACGCTCACCGCTCACCGAGCGCGACAACACCGATGAGCATTCGGTGGAGGCGACCTTCACCGTGAAGCGCGACGGGCACACCGCCAACGTGATCACCAACACCAGCGATGCCACGGCCGCACAGCAGAAGTCCGTGCTGGTCGCAGTGAGGCGCGCCCGCTACGCGCCGCGCCTGCAGAACGGCGAGCCGGTGGACACCGAAGGCGTCACGCTGCTGGAAAAGCTCCTCTCGAAGAAGCCACGCCAGCCCTAGGCGGTGGGCGCTCCCGCATCCCCGTCCGGACCGCTCTCCTCGATCGGCACCGCCTCGATCTGCACATTGTCAGCGGTGTCGAGGCCTGACTGCACACTCAGCGGCTCATCGTGCGCCAGCTGCTGCCCGGCGGCCTGCTCCGGAAACTGCACCAGGAATTTCGCCGCCGCATCACGCATGGCCGCGAGCGTTGCACGCTCGAGCGGCGCGCCGCTCGACATGCCCTTGGCGAGCGCGCTGCCATAACCGGTGAGGGTCAGGGTGTCGACTTTCTCCCCCTGCGGCGTGTAGACATTGATGCGGTAGCGGATCGTAACGGCGTCGTAGCGTCCGCCGGTGTCGCGGTCAGTCACGAAGGAATACTGATCGATCAGCGGTTCAAACACCGCCTTGAGCCCCGTGCCGGCGCGCGCCGCCGCCAGATCCTTGAATTCCTGCACGTGGCTGAACGAGTCCTTGAATATGTCGCGCAGCAGGTGCACGTGCCCCGGACCGAGCGCAATCTGCCAGTCGATACCCCAGCGTGTCTCCTTGTGCACGTAATTGCGCAGCTCGTTGGGAAGAACGAGGCCGACGGTGCTGGGCAGCGGCTGCAGCAGCGGCTGGGGCAGGACGGGATCGGGTTTGATCGCGATACCACCACAGGCGGTAACAGCGGCCAGCGCGACGGCGCAGGCCGACAATCGCAGCGCGCCTAATGCTTCATGCCGACGAACGTGCCGTCGTTCTGCTCGCATATCAGTCTCATTAGGGCGGAAAAGCGGATATTTGTAAACGGCGACATGTCCGCTCCTTCGGGAAATCCGATGGCGTGGATGCGCACCGGCCGCCGGCCGTCGGGCGCGGGCTTGTTGAGACTGCCGATCGAGTCGAGCGCCTCCTGAATGGAGTCGCCGGTGAACTCATCGCCCAGCACGAACACGCTCACCCGCCGGTCGGGCGCCGAGTAGCTGCGCACCGCTTCCTCCATCCCGGGAACCGGATTGGACTGGCTGAATGCGCGCCAGCGCTTGGCGCGTTCGCGGATTTCCTTTCGCTGCTGCGCGGTGTCGGCGAGCCAGCGGCCGCGCGTTCCCTCGTACATGTACGTTCCCTGGTCGTTCAGGACCTGCAGCCCCTGCACGTGCGGATAGAGGCTGAGGATCTCGTCCACGATCGCGAGATTTACGTCCCAGTGATTGCTGGTCATGCTGGAGGAGGTGTCGATGATGAAAATGACGTAATCGCTGTCGATCGGAATGCCGCCGATGGCCGCGCTGCGCGGGCTTTGTGCGCGCTGCGTGAGCAGCCGCTGCATTTCCTCGCTGAGCGTCTGCTGCGCGGCCACCAGTTGGCGCTCGATAATGTTGGTGACCGAGGCGTCCTCGCGGCTGCCGGCGTAGCGGCCCTGGATGCTGCTGAGATCACCCGCCAGGTTCGTCAGCCGGCCGCGCTCGCGCTCGAGAGTTTCGCGGCTGCCCGGCAGCTCGCGGTTGAGCTCGTCGGTCTGTCCGCGAAGGGTATTGAGCTGCTCCTCGAGCAGCCGCACCTCACCACCCAGGTGCTTGCGGCTCTTCTCCAGCTCCGCGGGTTGCCCGATCTCGCTGAGTACCAGCAGCAGGATGATGGCGCCGAAGCCGCAGCAGATGCAGTCGAGAAACGACAGGCTGAACACCTCCACTTCGCGGCGCCGGCGCATCAGGGCCAGTCCTTCGCGGGCATCAGCAGCGTGCCATCGGTGACGCGCGCCAGGTGCCAGAAGCGGTGCGCGGCCTGCAGATCGCCCTCCATGGGCAACAGCACGCAGTCGATCGGTACGTGCTCGGGAAGCTGCGACACCGCCTCGTCGAACAGCCGCATGCGTTCGGCGGAGTTGACGTAGCGGCGCAGTCCCTGGGTCTTACCCTGCGTCGGCAGACCGTCGGTGATCAGCACGATCTGATCGGGAAGCGGGTTGAGCGTGCGTGCCGCGGCAAACGCGTTGTAGAGACTCGTGCCGTTGGCCGGGACCAGCCTCTCGAGCGCCTGCATGCCGCGTGCGCGCGCCGCCGCGTCGCCGCCCGCGAGCCAGCCGGTGTTGCCCGGCACGAGCGGCTGCGCCTGGGTGTTGAAAGTGAGCACCTGGTAGCCGCTGGCGGCCGGCACCTGCGCCATGAGCCAGTCCACGATCGCGACCGCGCGACGCCACTTGGCGGCGGCGCGCTTGTGCGCGTCGTCCTGGTTGCGCAGCCTCAGGATGCTGACCAGATCCTGGTGCAGCATGCTGGCGGAGATGTCCAGCAGGATGAGGATGCGCTTGCCGCGCAGGGTGAGCCCGGTGATGTAGCGCCGCTCGGCGGCCGCGCGCCCGCTCACCTCCTGGCCCAGGGGCGCGCGCTCCAGGCTCCCGGCTTCGAGCCGCTTGTTGCTCTCCTCGAGCGAGCGAATGTCGGCCTTGAGTTTCTCGATGTGCGCGCGGCGCGCGAGCGTCTGTGCGTCGTAGCTCGAGAGCTGCTCCTTGCGGCTCTCGAGATCGGTCACGATGCGGTTGGTCTCGCGCGTGGCGCTGGCGGTCTGGTTGCGCGTCGTCTGCAGCGTGTCGCGCAGCACGACGAGATTGCGCTCGCCCGTCAGCACCTGCTCCCTGAGGCGGCTGACCTCGGCGCTCAGGGCGTCCGTCTGCCTGAGGCGCACCACCCCGCTTTGCGCACTCACGATGGTGTAGAAAAGGATCACCGCGCCAAAACCGCAGCAGATGCAGTCGAGGAACGCGAGGGTGAATACTTCGGTGGTACGGCGTCGCGCCACGGATAAGCTCTAAGGCACGAGCGCTTCCCCGACAGCGATCAGCGCCAGCGTGACGCCCGGGTCCCCGATGCGCACCTCGTCCCCGGCACGCACGCGCGCGCGTTCCGCGACCCGTTCGCCGTTCACGAAGCTGCCGAAGCGGCTGTGATCGAGCAGCAGCAGCTCGGCGCCGTCGCGCAGGAAAGTGCAGTGACGGCGCGACACGCCCGCCAGCCCCTCCGCCAGCCTGATCGCATGCGCCGCACCCGGAGCGCGTCCCACCACCAGCGGCTCGGCTCCGAGCGCAAACGTGCGGCCCGCGAACAGCACGTGCGAGGGTGCGGGTCCTGCCGCCCCGGGGCCGTCCGGTATCTCGCGCGAGGCGACGGCCGCCAGCGCCGGCTGCACGGCCGCGGGCAAGCGGCGCAGCAGCCGCACCGGCTCCCCCGCGCCGCGCGGCGGCAGCTCGAGGAGCGACGTGGCGGCGGCGGCAAAGCCGGCCGGCAGACTCACGAGCTCGCAGCCGGCAAATTGCGCCAGCGCCTCGCGCAGCCCCGGCAAGGCGTTGACCGCCTGCGGCAGCAGCAGCGTCAGCGCGCTGCCCGCCGGCCGCAGCTCGTGCAACAGGCGCGCGATTTCGCGCCACAGCGGCTGCGCGGCGTGCGCCAGCTGGTCGCGGGTGAGCATCACCTCGACGCGCTCCCCGCCCGCGGCCAGCGCGGCCGTGGCGACGCCGCTGGCCATCGCATCGCGCGCCAGCTCGGGGAGCGCATCGAACAGCTGCTGCTCGGTGGTGGCGTCATGCAATGCGTCGAAACGCGTTTGCCTGACCATCGCCGTGTTGATGAGATCCAGCCACGCCTGGCAGAGCTGCCACAGTCCGCCGCGCTCGCTCAGCAGCGAGCGCCGGCGGCAGGCCGGACCGCCGTCGCGCTCGATGAGCGTTGCGGCCACGTGGTGCAGACCGAGCTCGATCACGATCACGGCGCCTGTCCCCCCGAGCGCCGCGGCCGACACCACCGCCGCGTCCACGAAGCCATCCAGCGGCAGGGCGAGATGGCGGGCGACGCCCAACAGCGCGCCCAGGCCGAAGCGCTCGGCGCCTGCCGGAGCGGCGATCCAGATGCGCTCCCCCGCCGCGGGCGGGTGAGCGGCGAGGCGCCGGGCAAACTCCGCCGAGACCAGCGACAGCGCGCGCGCCGAGGGCTGCGCCTCGCGCAGCACACTGCCGATGTGCCGCGTGGAAGTCGTCGTGGGCAGTTGACGCACCGAGTGCCAGGCGTCGGCGCCGGCTGCTCCTGCCGCGGAGCCGTCGGACACCGCGGACGGGGAGCTCGCGAGCACGACCCCGTCGCGCGCCACAGCGAACGCACGATCATCGGGCTCGATGGCAAACGGCTTCATCGGCTTTGCGCGCTTCAGATGTCGACCGGGAAGCTCACGTTATTGTCGGCCGACTGGCGCTTGTCCGGCGCCACCGTCGGATCATCGTGGATCGCGCCTGCAGGAGTCGTAGCCGGCGCCGCGGGTGCGACTCCCTGCGGCGTGCGCGGCCCGGTCATGACCGATTGCGCGGCGGCGCGCAGGGTCGCGCCTGCGAGAGCGGCGCACAGCGCAATGAGCAGAGCCAGGATCCAGGTCGATCGCGGTAGATTCTTCATACATCCTCACTCACCGTGCATCCTCCGCGTAGCGTGCGACGCGGAACCCCAGCGTGGGACCCGGACCATTCGCGGTGTCGCGCCACGCCAGCCGCAGCTCTGAGACGCTGGCGGTTTTCCAGTTCGCCCCGCGCACCCCGTGCAGCGTACCCTGCGCAGGACCCAACGGGTCGGTCACCGGAGCCGCGTCCACGAACGACTCGTAGTAGTCGTTCACCCACTGTGACACGTTGCCCGACACGTCGTGCAGCCCGAGGGCCGTCGGGCGGAACTTACCCGTAGGGGCGAGGACCGGGTAATCGTCGCGATACCCGGGAAGCGTCGCCGGCAGCGAGCTGCCCGTCTCGCTGCCCGCCAGGTTGCCGACCTGCGCAGGGACCGGCGGCGAATCGCCCCAGGCGAAGCGATGCCACTCGCCGGCCGCGCCGTAGCGCGCGGCATATTCCCACTCTGCCTCGGTCGGCAGCCGGTAGCCCCTGGTGACCGGCCGCGTCAGCACGAAGCCGCTGCCGCTGCGCGCGTAGGCGGGCGGCAGTCCGTCCTGCTGCGAAAGCCAGTTGCAGAACTCCGCGGCGTCATCCCAGCTCACCTGTGTGACCGGCTGGCTGTCCAGATCGATCGACTGGCGGTCGATGTAGCCCGAGGCATGCGCTGCGCGGAATCTGCGGAACTCGCCGTTGGTGACCGGCTGCACCCCGATGTAGAACGGCCGCTGCAGCGTGACGCTGCGCAGAGCCTCGTTCGGCCGCCGGCCCTGCTCGCGCCGTTCGCTGCCCATCTGGAACGTGCCGGGCGGCACGAGCCGCAGCAGGTAGCCGATCTGACTTCTGATGAGCGGTGCGCTCTCCAGCAGCGCGCGCCCGCGATCCGAGGGCGTGAGGTGATACAGCACCGTGCGCTCGAGCTCGGGCACGGGCGTGATGATGCCTTCGAAAGAGACGAATCCGGCCTTGCGCACCTCGATGCGGTGCTCGACGGCCGGCAGGTTCAGCGACTGTGGAGTCTGCCCGCGCGGTGCGCCGTCGATGAGCAGCTCGGCGTCCGCGGGCTCGCCGGCCACCTTCACGCGTGCGAACACGGGGGTGAGCCGCGCGTCCGCGCTCAGTGTGCGACCCGCCGTCGCGAACACCTCCTGCGTCCAGGTCGCGTAGCCGGGAAGGCTCACGACCACCGCATAAGCGATGCCGGCCGGCAGCTCGACCGCGAGTGGCGCACGGCCGCGATGCGTGCCGGCGATCGTGACCTCCGCCCCCTCGGGGCTCGAGCGCACACTGAGGTGCGCATCCGGCTGACCGAGCGTCACCGGTCCGACGGCGAGCGCCTGGCCACCCCTGAGGACGACGCTGCTCTCCCAGGGCTTCCAGCCCGCCGCTGCGATGCGGATGCGGCGCACCCCGGAAGGCGCGGCAAGGGTCACCGGCGCCGGGCCGCTGTCCGCGCCATCCACGCTGACGTGCGCGCCCTGCGGAACGGCCGTTA